>JAABUZ0100000005.1_pt1 | contig 495139 bp, 486 predicted proteins | sample 5562091 | NCBI WGS metagenome assembly JAABUZ01 (sample SAMN12813069, study PRJNA571459) | rock metagenome | isolation source: Antarctica rocks | place: Antarctica: Victoria Land, Linnaeus Terrace sud | collected 2015-12-21 | reverse complement strand
CATATCTGGGCCAAACCTGGCTAGCTCGCTGGTTAGCCCTAATCATTACGCAGGGAACTCGCTAGCGTTCACTGCGAATTGATTAGGGCTTCAGCCTTGTACAGCCTTGGTACGCTCGTAACACATTGTCGATTCTGACAAATGCATATAAAATATGCTATTGTTTACTGTCAAATTCACTTCGATCGAGAAGTTCTATGAGTCGTTGATACACTCAATCAACATCATGACTTCATTCATAGTTGAATGAAGTCAATTTATCATGCTCGTAGTCGAGAAGAGTATCACAATATGCTTCATCAAATTGATAGTAATTTATGAATTCATTGTTAATTCTTTAATAATATATTGATGATTTATCAATCATCTACAACGAAACAAAGAATAAAATCATTCATGACTGAATTCAACATAAACAATATTGCTATGTTGTTGCAGATTTAAATCGAAATTGTATGCTAATGAATGTCGATGATTTTGATACTATTCGAAAGCATATTAATGCAGATGAAATCACTCATTTTAAGAGTAACAGCTGAAATACTCAGTTGAGACTTCTTCAAGCAGTTTTTTAGTAAGCTAATATCAACATTGTCAAAATATAATACTAACATAATATCAGTGAAATGAAACTTGATAAATGCAATGTTGAGCAAGCAAAGACTTTTAAAAACTTTAGTATTCAACACTTCTATCATCAGACTGATATATCTCAGTGATGAACAGAATCATTAGCAAGAGCGAGTAATAAGCTGTTAATAAAACTGTAATAATCTATTTATAAATAGATACTAACTTATTAATAAATGCAAGAGCGACAAAACATAAACTAGAAGACGAAGTTACTATTGAACATGAGATTCAACATCACGTTCAAGTCTCTCGTGATAAAGAAAGAGAACAAATGACTCATCTTGCAGTGACTATTGACGAGAAAGAGAAATTTGACGATGAAATGTCAGAAGTCTCAAGTATATCATTGTCAGAATCACATCGTGACGATGAATGAGAGCGATATTCTCAACGCGATTCAAGAGCAAGTTGTAATCGATTATTAACTCATTCTCAACGAGTTACTAATTCATTAGCAACTAGTTCTTTGACTTTTAGATCGAGTTCACGTTCTAGTTCTTCGCTTTCAGCAACGCTGTCGTTATGTAAGAAGATTTTCACAGATTCATTGCAACAATCAATACAGAATCAGCTGTTACAAATGAAATTAGAAAGTCAAGCACAGAAAATACAACTTAAGAAGACAAAGACTGATTGATTGAAACTACAGAATGAACAGATGAAAGCAGATCTAAGAAGAAATTGAATAAGAAGAAGTTAGTATTATATTAGATACAAATTAGTATCTAGCTATCATCTATCTTTGAGTTGTCTTTATTTCAGTTGTCTTCGTCTCAGTTGTCTTCATTTCAGCTGTCTTCGTCGCAATTTTCTCGCAATGATCAACTCATCTATGATACATTTTTATTCATATTAGTATAGTAACAATATAATAGCAATGATATAAAAATATAATAGCAATATAATAATATCATTCAAAGATCTACGATCTTTATTCTTCATATTTTCTTAATTTTCTTCATGACATCTGAAATGCTGCTGACGTACATGCGTACGAAGTGCAAATGTCGTAGAAAAAGATTTCTATATAATTAATTATTAGTTGATAATATAATAAGCATGAATTAATATTTACTTTATGAAAGCACATTTGATATTGTTTATTATCTGAATTCGTCTCATTATGAAATTCATACAGATTGCAGCGACAAAAGATTTCATTTGATTCAACAATAACATCAACGAACTAATAATTCAGTATTAGATTAATAGAAAATTAGAAAAATAATATTAAACAGTTAAATTTCATACATTGTATTGCGCAAAGAATAATTCATCTGATCGAGTAGTATACTCGAGATAGCGTTCAAGTTTCTATTAGATATTAATATTACATTATTAAAATAATAGCAAAGTCTTACAGTTTTTTCTATCGACATCGTAAAGAGTAAAGAAGAAGAAGAAGTCATAAACTTGAAGAAAATTTAATTTGTAAACGTATTAGTCAAGTATAAGTAAGCAAAAATAAATTACAAATATGTTATTAATATAATATGAACAAGATTTTAATAGAAATATATAATAGTATGTTAAGTATTGAAGTTTTCTCGAAATATTTTAATAACACATTATTAATATAATATGAACACGATTTTGCAAAAAGTATCTTCTTGAATTGACTGTAGCTAACTAACTAAACTATTGATGCAAGTGCTTCAAAAGCAATAGATTTCTATTCTGTTAGTAAATGATTAGTCTCTTCAATGTTCAATAATAAAAGTTTATTGAATGATATCTTATCAACATTTTGCTCTTCATCTCTCTTCTCATTCTTTTCTTCTTCTTCATTCTCTTTCTTCTTCTTATTTCTTTTCTCATTCTCTTTTTCTTCTTCATTCTCTCTCTTCTCTTCATTCTTCTGCTCAATCTTCATGTCATTTTGATTCTCATCTTCATTCTTCTTAGACTGAGAAACTGTTTTTCTGATCTTCTTGAGCGATTGATAAATCTCTGACTCAAATTTCGCGAGAAATTCGCACTCAGCTGAGATGAAATCTAATAATATATTAATAATAAGATAATAATAAATTTGCAATCATTTACATTTTGAGAATTCATTTTTGTGACAGTTGTCACACTTCTGTTTGTTGTTAATTTTTAGCGTCTGTCGAGTCTTGTCGACGAAAAATTAATGATTTAGTAACATATTAGCAACAGAATACTGTGTGATTGCAAATCATCATCGACAATCTCATGCAAACATATTAAAAACATATACATGAAAATATATTAGAAACATATTAGCAACAAAATAAGATAAGATTGCGAACTAACATCATTAATCACATGAAAATATATTAGAAACATATTAGCAACAAAATAACATGAAATTGTCAATCTTGAATAGCAATTTCAAGCAAATATAATAGAAACATATTAGCAATCAAATAGCAATAACTTACATTTTCGTTTCTTATATGCAAACGTTTTAATAACTTTGAAGCATGCGAGACAGCAACAGATGTTGATTGAATTTTGAGTCTTGACTAGATTGCAATTAATTATTGATCAAATATCAATAGATTAGATAGATAATACTTCAGAGAGCAACGTAACGTCTTCATTCTCAGCGTAAGTTTTTCAAGATTTGACAAGTTCTGATTATTTTATTAATAACAGAATAAAAACACATTATTAATATAAACTTTTGAATTGAAATTTTGCATCTGTAGACAGTGATTCAGCGCAAGATGATTCAACTTTGAGAAACTTTACAAGTTAGTATTTGAATATCAAAAAAACACTAATAGATCATACATGTTCATAGATCTTATGAGTCTTTAAATGATTGATGAAAGCTTCTCGAGAGAAGAGCGATTTCTAACACATTAGTAATCAATTGATAACAAGATAGATAGACAACTTATCTTTCTGAAACATAGCTCTACGATTTCTTCATTTTCGTTCGTGATATTCATATTTCATCTACAAAAACGCTCATAGATGTGCACAATCATCTCATTTTTTTCCTTCTAATATATTAGCAATCAATTAGTAATATGAAATTTTGATTTTTCTCTACATTCAATACAAACGATGACAGATTTGAGTGATTAGTCTGCTTGAGATTGACGAGTTCAATATATCAATTCATATCGAGTTACTAATAAGATAGCATTGTGTTAGCAATGCTATGCTATTAGAAGTACATCGTGTCTCGATATATTCAGATGCTAACGTAATAGTAACTTGTTCGTTATGAAAAGTTTATATGATGCTAATTTCGAACAAAAATTGAGTAACAAATTAACAATACATTAAGAAGAACAATAATATTAAATCGCAAGACTATCATCAAAACATGCAACAAGATATTAATACAATGACAATTAATTATCAGCATCGTATAATGTGTTAGTGATTTGTTAATATTCTGTTAGTGCTGAAAAGCGATGCGCAGTACTTGAAATTGAAGTATGTGTATGCGATGATGTTTCTCTTGAAGAAATCACATTGAAACATGATTTACAGCTTGTTTAGTGTTTGAATGAATAGTATCAAGATGATGATCGAATAGAAAACGTTTGAAAGTGCGAAGGTGGGAAAACTACGCTCGCTTAGAAGGCGCCGAAGCTAAACTACAATAGTGCTAGGGGCCAAGGCATGCCGACCTTTGGCCGAAATGATCTACGATATGCCGAGTTTTAGCGTAAGGCATGCCGACCTGTATACCGGCTGAGCCGGATAGGCCGGGAGCCCTCGAGCGTCTTTTCTCGTTTTGCCAAGACCTCGGTGGGCCCTCAGCTCAACCGACTTAGAAAATATTTCAACCGATGTAAAGAAAGTTTAACCGAGTGTTAAGAACCAATCTGCGCCAGCAGCGGGAAGGATTGAGAACCAATGAAGCAGGGAGCTAAGGCCCAGATTGGTATGGATCCCAGAGGAGGATTACTAAGTAGAGCCGACCAGTAAGAATGGTAGCTGGGTGCTCTGCTGCTCTGCTGACTGCTGAGGTCATCAACAGAGCAACAGAGCACGCTAGTGTCACGAACCGCTCCGCGAGGGTGTAATTCGATCTGGTTTAGATTTTGGCAGAGATATTTATTAGGGTCACGACGGGGGTTGGAGAAGTATATGTAATTGATTCAATTGTATTGTTCAAGCTAGCTTTGCTAGATTGACTCAATGACTTAAGTTGACTACAGTCCTTCATGTTGAATGAGGGACGAGGGTGATTATATAGACATAGAAATTTCATATGATCTGTGTAATCTGTTGCAGAATGTAACAGATCACTCAGGCGCCACAGATTGTGACGATCATACAGATTGGATCAATGTAGATGCATTGCATAAGATTTTATAAGTCAGGAGCAAGAGCTTTAACTACGTAGTAGTACGTAACAAGATGACTGTGTGTCGGCCCGGAACAACCCTTGTCCGGCCAGGCGAGCGCTCCACAGTCCAAACAGTTCAGATCGTAACAAGTTTTTTAATCGCTTCAGCTATTAAAAGGATCTTATAAGAAATAGCGAAGTTTAAGTAATAAAAAAGCAACGAGGGCAGCCCAAACCGAAACAAAAGAAACCATTTTAGGCTCCCACTTATTACGCTTTTGCACTGCCCTATCCATTTACCCGTCAGTTATACGGCCCACCCTAAATATAGCATACAATCACCACCACTAGTAAGGGTGTTCGGATAGTTAGTAAGCACTGAACATTGTTTTATTTACCTACCTCGGTCTGATCTCAATAGTCTCGAAGCTCCCCTACAGTTCTATTGACTTCCAAAATGCCCCCACGAGGTTGCGAGTTTGACGCTGCAGAAGAGCTGGATACCGTACCTGTTACACTACAAAAGGAGGTTAAAAAGATAGATAGTAGTAAATACATCGGACGAAGGTTGAAAATAGAAAAGGGGTTACAGCCTTCTTCTGATTGGCTCGGCGAGTCGGGCTTAATACTTTAAATACTAATTCCCGTACCTATAAAGGTTAAGCTTCTACTATTATAGGTTTAGCTGTAGATCTGGAGGTGGGCCGTATAACTGACGGGTAAATGGATAGCTCGCTCATGCTCCCTTGCTGCTCCCTCAGTGCTCCCCCCTGCTCCCTCGATGCTCCTCCTTGCTCCCTCGCTGCTCCCTCTAAAGCGGCCCTGCTCCCTTACCCGATTAAAAACGGCAACTTCCAATCCTAAGTTCGGGGTGTATATAATATATATATATATACTCATATCTACGTTCTAACGGATTCTGGTTTGTTTCGGAAAACCCGAGTGTACATGGCTCTATCTGACTTGTAGACTCTAGGTGGACAACAGCAGTCAAAGGATTAACAAGGACTACCGTCTTCATACCACTCTTCCGCACCTGATCCCCTATCAGCTCCAATCACCACAACCTCACATCCCTCACACCCCCTCCCCACCCCCAACAACTTCCTCAATCCAATCCATCTGCATCCCACTAACCCCCCTCGCATAACTCCGCTGCGTAAAAATAAACTCCGTGTACAGAATCGCCTCCACCTTCCTCCCATAGAGCACGCTACTCGGATGAATAGCCACGGTTTGATTACCGACGAGGGTCCTGTAGCTCCCGTCCGGAATCAGGCGCGCGATTTGCGTTGGGAAACCTTGGAGGAAGGCTTTGAGGATTGCGGCGGGAGAGGCGGTGTGAGGGGATTGGGGTTTTGAGGGGGAGAGGGAGGCGGAGTGGGTAAGGAGTTGTTTCCGGATGTCCATGACGGATTGCATGGCTCGGTGGCTGACGAAATGCTTTTCGGCCCAGGCCTTCCTGTCGGCGTGTTCGGCGGCGTATGCTTGTACGGTGGCGAGGAGGGTGAGGTGATCGCCCTCCCGCCTGTATAATTCTCGTCGCGCCGTCTCAGCCGCTTCTTTTTTCTCCTCGCTCGTTAGGTTCAAGAATACGTTCTCGACGCTCAGGCAAGCAATAACATCGATAACTTCGCTCACACAGTCGAGTTCTGGTGTTGCAGCGGCAAGGAGAGTGCGTGCTAGCGATGCAGAGAGAGGAAGATGTGCCATTTTGTGCCCCAAGGGACTAATGGCGCTGGTGGGCGTGAGGGCGCCGAGTATGAAGAGGGTGGTGAGGGCTTGTGCTAGTGATTCCCTAGGAGGGGGGGACAGAAAAGGAAACGTAGTAATGTCTTGCACGCCGCGGGCTTTCATCGTCAGTATTGCCTGGCTAAGATCGCAGCGGAGGATTTCGGGGGTATTGGCTGGTTGTAAACGCAGATAATCTTGCTCTGTGTAAAGACGATAGCATTGCCCTGGAGCTTCGCGGCCAGCACGACCTTTACGCTGTATAGCGGCGGATCTGGAGATGGGTTTTACGAGGAGGGAATCGAGACCTATGCGCGAGCGGAATTGTTTTATTTTCGCTTTACCGCAATCTATCACAAATCGGACCCCTGAAATAGTAACAGAAGTTTCGGCAATATTCGTAGCCAGAATCACTTTCCTCGTCTTGGGGGGAGCAGGGAGAAAGACCCTTTGTTGAGCAGCTTGCGGCAGGGCGGCGAAAAGGGGTAGTACAAGGATCTTGGGGACGTCGGCGGACATTCCAAGGGCGTATTCGTTGATGAGTTTTTCGAGTGATTCGACGGTTTCTTGACCGGTGAGGAAGACTAGGATGTCGCCGGGCATGGGCTCTTTGTAATGAATTTGGAAGAGGGTTCGCAAGGCCGCGTCGATGAAATCCTGGACTGGAGAAGGTGAATAGAGAATTTCGACGGGGTGTTGGCGGCCTGAAATGTAGCAGGTGGAGATGTAAGGGGAATCATGTACTCCGGATGGCTCGCTGCTATTGTCTGAAGCGGCATGTAACAATCCATTTGGTACCGACCCATTTTTGGAGGGTGTGGTTTCTTGACCTTTGGCTGGAGGTTTCTTGACTTCTTGCCTTGTATCTTTTCTTGGGTGATAGCCAGTGCTCTGCATAGGCTTCGTCTTGCCATCGTCTTCATCACAAGAGGATATACCTGACCACTCCGACTCATCTTCGAACCCATTAACGTCGGCATTGACATGCTCGTGAATACTATCATTCGGATGCAGTTTTCCGTTCGATTGCGACTTTTCGTAACCTTCCTCGAAGAATTTGAACAACTCCTCCGTATCTGCTGTAGCACTCATAACCACCACCTTCATTCCCACCCCACCCCTTCCCTCTTTCGGTCCTGCGTTCATACCTCTGAGGAAACCCAACACCAAATCTACATTGACCCCCCTCTCATGCACCTCGTCCACAATGACAGCGCTATAATGCTTCAGCCACGGATCCCTCAGCATCTCCTGCAATAACATTCCTTCTGTCAAATACTTAATCTTCGTACTCGGTGACGTTGAATTATCAAAACGCACCGAATAGCCGACCTTACTTGCCGGCGAAGATGAGCCGAGGGGAGTGCCCATTTCCTCTGCAACTCGGCGGGCGAGAGAGATGGCTGCTACACGACGAGGTTCTGTGATGGCGATGCAGCCGCCTACTTTGACCGTTTTCGAAATATTATCGATTGTGGTGGTGACGGATTGTGGTTTACTCCATGGTTCGTTGACGAGAAGTTGGGGGACTTGAGTACTTTTTCCGCTGCCAGTCTCACCGACCAGGAGCATGACATCCTTTTCACGGAGGCCTTGGCGGATTTCGGAAGCGTGCGACCAGATGGGGAGGGTTTTGCGGAGGGACCATAGGGAATCGGCTTTCTTCTTCAGGTTTCCATGGGTTGTTGTAGGCGTAGGAATTTGAGTGTGGTTTCCCTTGGAATACTTGGAATCATCCGTTTTCTTCTTAGGACCTGATGATCCTCTTAGATTTTCCCCTGATGCATGTGTTTTTCCAAATTGACCAGGTTTGGAGCAAGCATCACCGTTCACTCGCTTCTCCGAACTTTTTACCAGGGGCTTTTGTGACAGTTCTGCGGATACGCCGGATGTTGGAGGATGACCGTTCTGCGTGATCCCATTGCTATGTTCTCTTTTTCTTTTCTTGCCCTGCGTGGAGGTATCTGATTTCTTTGATAACAATGTCTTCTCTACAGAACTTGGGATTTTCTTTTGCAACGTAGCATTATGAACAGACCGGTGGTGTGCCTTCTCCACCATGTCTTTTGAATTCGAAGTCTACTGTATCTGTGATTGTCGTGTTAAGTGGAACTGCAGAGGTAGATTTTTTCTAACGAAAATTAGGGAAAATCATTTCAAAAGTTGATTCAGTGTCATGGAAAGTTTCTAGAAATCAAGTAATATCAATCTCGTCGCGTCTTCCAAATAATCTTCAAGCCATAAAACGCTTTGTAAGTGCTCTACGTAAACTTGTGAATTGTGACATTATTGATTATCAAATCTACCTACTGTAGGTTTTTGCATACGGCGATAGGGTTTCCGTCGGCTATCCCTCGGCAAAACCATCGACCCCCCCCCTTCCACCAACCCTTCCACCCACTTCTCTTCACGCCTCCATCTCCCTCCCCCACCGACCCACCCACCAACCACCAGACATAACCCCATACACCACCCACCACCCCACCCCACCAACACAAATGCGCCCCTCCCACCCCCGCCCCCTCACCGCCGGCCCCCCCACCGGCCCCACCCCCCCCTTCCCCATCCCCCTCTCCGGCCCCGTCGTAAAAGGCTTCGGCCGCGGCAGCAAAGACCTCGGGATCCCAACTGCAAACATCCCTCTGGCAGGACTGAGCGTGGGCGGACATGAAAGTGTGGAGAGTGGGGTTTATTTCGGGTGGGCGGGGGTGGGGGTTGAGGGGGGTTTGAATCGGGAGGGGGAAGAGGGGAAAGGGAGAGAGGAGGAGGATGAGGAGGAAATGGGCGGCGTTTGGCCGATGGTGATGAGTATTGGCTGGAATCCGTTTTACGGGAATACGGTTCGGAGTGTGGTGAGTCCTTTCCCCCCTGCGCCCTACTGGTCAACATCTTCTTTCGACATAAAGTTCCCTGTACGTAAGACCTCCAGAACACGGATATCAAAACCAGCAACGCACAGCACGCTAACCCCCCGGACCCCCCACCACCAGGAAGTCCACATCCTCCACACCTTCCCCCAGGACTTCTACGGCGCGCGCATGAACCTGCTCATCCTCGGCTTTATTCGGCCGGAATACGACTACGTGAGTAAGGAGAGCTTGATCGAGGACATCCGGGTGGATATCGAGGTGGCGCGGAGGAGCCTGGAGAGAGAGGCGTATGCGAAATTCAAGAACGATGGGTATTTGGTGGAGTTTGGCGGGGAGGGGCATGATAACGAGGTGGCGAGTTGATTTGTATTTGAGGAGGAGCGGGTTGGGCGGGTTGTTCGATACGAAGCGCTGGCGTTGGGATTGTTTTGGGGTGTTTCATGGGTAACACAGAGCATAGACAATCGATGATAGAAAGGGATAAAGAGAATGTGCAGTATCTATAGCTTTTATCGACACGAAAGTCATTCTCCCGAAGCACGCCCAAGGTTCCAAATGCATGATCCGCATGAACGCCTTTCCAAGACCCTTGAATACCACGCTATGCAGCCCGCAAGTATGTAGATGTTCACGAATATCATATACAAGGTAAGAACTGTGACAGTCAGTAAAGAACCGTCAAGCAAAAATCATCGACAGAATGACCCACGTTCATAACAATCAACATGGGGATATCAAAGACATCCCTCTTCACCGTCCAGCAATAACTACACTCGACCATGCCATCTTTCTCACCTAATTGGAACATGCCACTCTCGCCACCAATACTAGCCCTGCCGTTCTTATGTCCCTGGCGCTTGTGCTTAAGTCTCGAACCGATTTCAGTGTCGAAATTCTCGTCTACTTCAGCGGCAGCGAATGACGGTTGGTTCGCAGTTCTGTACTTTAGCAGCTTGCATCGTGTCGTGACGCTGCCCCTCGAGTCTCCAAAAGCAAGCCGGGCGAAGTCTTCATAAAACTCAACCGCGCTTTCGTCGTCGAGTAGTTCGGCGAGGTAAACGGGCTGAGGTTGGGAACCGTGGGTGAATTCGGACTTGTCGCCTTCGGGGATGCGTGGGGTGTTGAAGCCGCCTCTCGACGCCGCTCCTGTACCTGGATTGCCAGACGTTCCGCCTTTGTTAACGTTGAGGTTGGGTTCCTTACCGAGAAGGGTGTCTTTCTTCCATCCGGTGAGGATGCTGAACTCTTTCCCAGCTGCGGCCACTTCTCCGGTCCGTCGACATACGATAGTAGGCGTACCACATGCATTGATGAAGTCCTCATATTCCCATAAAGTACGTTGAAAGCACTTTTCCATGAAGATTAGATCTTCGCGATTCAAGTCTTTAGTGGATGAGATGAAGGAGGGTCGGATAGATGCAAGTGCCTTTGCGATGCGCAGTGTCTTCTGCGGCGAAAAACGCTTTTGCAAGAAGGCCGTTAAGCCGTGGAAGGCGCTCGTATACGGATAAGGTTGTTTCACGCTCTCGTAGATTGTAGACGGATCCCTAGATCGACGAGCAGCAGTCAGAACTTGACTTTGCAGATTCGACGAGGAGATCATCGATGGCCCCTGCCGCTGCTGGGTAGGACGTTCTTGCATACCCTGACGTGAAGCAGTATACGAATTCGATGTAGTCGGACCGTCATTAAAGCCGGTTAGGATATCCTGAGAGCTTTGCGTGGAGCTGGGACTGGTGAAGGTACTCGTCGCCGTTCCGATGGCGTAGGCATGAGGCCCCTCCTGCTTTACAAAGTTATTCGGATCCGGACCTCGGCCAGTGGCATTGTAAACGTTAGGTCCGCTGCCAGGTCGGATATTCGTTGGAGTCTCACTTCGCCATTCGCCGAGACCGTGGTCTTGGGGGAAGACGGATGAGGTCCCATTCACGGGGCTCCCACTGTAGGCGGTAGAGATGGTTGTACCTGGTGTGTAACTAGCAGTGTTACTTTGGTTAAGCTGTACGGTACTGTCACTGGGAGGAGTCTCGGCCGCGCCAGAAGACATATGTCCAAGCATACCAAACTCTAGAGCGCCATAGTGATTACCAAAGTTGAAGCTGGCAGGATCAAAGCTATATTGCAACGGATCGCTTGGATCAAAGGGGTTGCCTCCGAAACTGTCCGGCAACGAACTTGGAACAGCTTGGCTTGTTTGCTGAAGCGGGTTTGCCATGTTCTGTATAGGGCTGGGGCCAACGCTGAATTGCTGAGAGATGGGTGACTGCTGGCTGCTGAAGGGCTGCGTGTTCATCATGTTCTCTGATAACGGAGGCGGCATCTGGCCTTGCGGTCCGCTCGAGGGGTAGACGCCGAACGGTATCGGCGCTCCTTGCTGATGAACGTATACCTCATTTGGCGATGACCCTGAAAACCCCTGGTTCGGTGGGAGATGCTGTCCTCTGGCAAGGTTGGTCACAAACTGAAACTGATTGTCGCCGACACTTCTGAGTCCCACTCCTGGCATCAAAGCATCACTCGGTGCATCATGCAAGTACTTGGCCTTCTTCCGCACACCATCATGACAGGCATCTTGCAGACCCCGCTTGATACACCGCTGACAAGGTCGCTCGTCACCTGTAGGACGAGTCATCAGCCCCACCTATCAGGACAAAGCGCGCCTCGATTCTCAGGGTGTAGCAAAAGACTGACCGCAAGTAAGGTGAGCACGCTGGCAGGCATAGCAGGCCCGTCTTGCTTTCTTCCTCCGAGGCCGCAACGGGTCCTTTGCGTTCGAGGCCGATTTCGTTTGGCCGGTATTCGTACCTGCATTTGTCTGCCCCACGGGCTTCCCGTTTGGCTCCGGACGGTCCGCCATGTCGCCTGAACGCTGATCACCGCTGTCCTCGGGCGATTGCGACGGGGATTGCGGAGCTTCATCGTCGCCAGTGCCCACGGTCATGTTATATGTCAAGTCTCAGTCGGTCCCTCGAGGGCACACAAGCCCGTATCCGTTAAACTGCCGTTGCCGAGCCACCCACGTTCCTATACTGCAGCTCCCCGTTGATAGCCACCAAAACTTCCCAAGAGACCCTCGAGGGGACCAATATTGGCAAGGATCACCGTTGTTTCGTCCAGTCCCAAGCAAGCAACGGTCCCAAGTAAAAAGTAAAGTGGAACTTGGCGTGAGGAGTTCGCAGGATTCGACCACGCGTTAGTGCAGGCGCTGAGGGTGACGCCGTGGAACGTTTCGCCTGGGTACAGACCAGTGGATGGACGGGCTTCGTAAAGAGAACTCTCTCTGCGACAGTTTCCAGTTGAATCTAGCCAAAGTAAGGGAATATGAATAGAATTCTTTCCCTTTCCTTAGTATCAGTGTTTGTTTGCAGAACAGGACAGACCAGGGCTGGCTTCGAAGGGTGTTCCTGGTCGTGTTGAAAGAACTGAGGGAGTGGTTGGTGGAGGAGGGGTGGTGGGTTTGGTCGCTCCCTGCAGGACTATTGGTTCTGGGCTGGATGGTGTCGCATTATTGCCAGCTGAGCTGGAGGCGACTTCTCGGATGGGTACCAGAGCACCGGTAAGGCCGCTTGAATAGCTGCGTGCTGAAAAGGGATGATACTTTCTCGTCAGTGAAGCGAAGGATGTGGGCAAAAAGCGGTTGATTCGCCAAGCAAGCTGGAACGGGTCTCAGATACTCCGTACCTACCCCTCATAGCTTAAGGTGGAGTATTCCGTACTCCACCCACACACACACACAGGTATCCAAACAATACGAGCACAAGGTCCGAATAGATACATCATACATGACGATCTGGGCCGTAACATGGTACGCGGTCCTAGTGGCTTGAATCCATGTAAGATTCGAATTCGAATTGCTTCCAACCTGCTGGATGCACTCGATGGCTGTGGTACTTTAGGTCTAGGGTGACTGTCGAAAGGGCCCGGACCGGTGGTGGAGTACGGTACCGTTAGACCAAAGTATGACTTGCATTAAAATACGGCACTACTTGAAGTGGAAGTATCCTAGATATAGTGATACTCTCTCTCTGCTGCATTGAGATTGGGATTGGAGAGCATCGAATACATCGAGTACATCGAATACATCGAATACATCATCGATACATCGATACGTCTATAGCGTCCCGTACCTTACTTAGTAGTCGAGGTTGCTTTGACATGCTTCAACAACCTCTTGCACCACTTGGGCCATGATTTCCACTCGGTTTTGTGTATCCTCATTTCCACCTAGATCGTCCGAGGGCTGTGGCTCACAAGCACTCTCTCAGCAACTCAGCATCGAGGCTGCAGGCGGGGGAATATACTAACGACGCATCTCGTACGACGCGCCATGCAAGCCCAAGTGCACCAACGCGCTATCATGTACCTACCGCACACACACTGTACTGCTAATGTACCTTCTGACGAATTAACTGCCTTTTCCAGCCCTGACGGAGGTCATCGAAAGTTGTGCAGCAACACCTCATCATTAGTTCTATCTAAGTTGTATGCATGACTTCTTACATGCCGCCCTGTCAATCACTCTACCGTTGTGCTGGGTCGTCGAGTGCGGTAATCTTTCACGACCAATGCATGCGGTACCTACGTCTATCGCCCTGCTGCGAACTTGCTCATGCCTCGTATTCTTTTGCCGTACAGGAAGAATAAGTACCTAAAATGCCACCAATTAGCATCGTCGTCGGAATGGGGTAAAGGGATCCTGGGAAGAGTCTGCAGCTTACGGGAAGGGCGCCATGGCCAAGGTGAGAAACGCAAGAAGGGTCGTCGCCCATGGATATCCTGCACGCGGTTAGGCTTACCACGGACAACATCACATGTGGGTTTGTTCAATCGACAGGCCTACCTAACTTGGTGTACACTGCCGTTACCCGTAAGCAGCTGTCATCTGCACGAGGTGCATAATGGTTGTGCAATGGAGAGGAGTCATGAACTTACTCTGGTTGCCAAACATGGGAAAGGCTGCTGCAAAGCTGCTTCGGGCAAAGCTGTTCGCCGCTAGCGCCGAAGCGGCATACAGTGGATATGCATCGACCAGGAACGTGAAGACTCCAGCAAAGACGAGCAACATGCTGTGCATCATCTTATCAGCAAGATACCCACAATAAAACTCCGGTTCAGATCTAGCTAGGAAACTCACCCGCAGCCAAATATGGCACTCCCAATAACAGGAACCAGCCAAAAGACCGCCGAATAGGTGGTCCACCCAAACCTGGTCCGAAAGTTAGATATTTGAGTTTATTCTGACGTTGGGAGATTGATATATTTACCAGAAAAGCCCGATTGGACAGATGATCGCTCCAGCGATAGCAGGTGGTAGGCGGTATTCAGGCTCTGCGCCTCCTGCTTCGCCTCCGTTCTTCTGCCGATTCTGTACCAGCCGGACATAGTTGCGGTGCCACAGTGGTAGCGTCGCGATTGCAGCACATCTGCGTCAAAAGATGATCAGTGCGTTGATCGGACGAACCAGGGGGTGGGGGAGATCTACATGCCAACGAACAAGCCGGTAAACGACAGTCCGGTCTGCCACAAATTGAAGTGATGATTGTTTTCGAAAACAAGTTCAAATGCTCCGAAGAATAGGTAGAGCACTCCCAGGAGTATGGCAGAGAAGACACAGAGGCTCAAACACATGGGCTCTAGCGTCAAGAGCAAGAAGGGCCGATAACATGACCGCATAATAGTTTTCGGAATTGACCTATCCAGTCGCTCGATCGGCGCTTTCCAATTCTCATTCACAGTCTCCTTCCTCATTTTAGCTGCTTTGTGGCGTAGTACAACTGGATGATATGTCTCTGGGACGAAGGCTGCAATCAATGCCAACATAGCCGCTGACCAGATAATGAGAACATAGAATGTCCACCGCCTAATTGGTCAGCTTAAATGAGGAATCTCTTCAAGGACGAGCACAAAGATTTTTCTCTTACCAATCAGTAAAGTAATTGATAAAACCCCCAACAATGGGACCAATTGGTGGACCAACGAAAGGGCTCGCTGTAGCAAACAGTGCATCAGCAAAATCACACTAATGCTTGATAACGATCATCCAAGCATTCTCTTACCAGTGAAGATCATCATGGGTGCTTGCAGTTCGTGCCGTGCAAACATATCACCAACGGTACCTCCAGCAACGCTAAGGAACGCACTGCCAGCAACACCGTCGAAGAAACGAGCTACAAGCATGGTTTGAATATTCGGTGCCACGGCGCAGGGGACTAACCAAATGATGAAGAATGCTAAAGACACAAGATAGATAGGCCGGCGCCCGTAGAACTAGAACAGTCAGCGCTCCGGCGAATATCAACCAAGTTTTCTTTGCTGGCTAACCTCTGACAGTGGCCCCAAGACCATAGGGCCAATACCAAGTCCCATGACGAAAAGGCTTAATCCCAATGTAGCAATGAGGGATGAACAGTGGAATTCTACGGTGATTTGCTGATATGTCGACGTGTACATTGACGAGGTGCAAGTCCTGTGGAACATCAGTTGGTGATGTTGAAGGAAGAAAACAGATGGTTCCCATCATACACGCAGGCCGAGCTGAAAGACACAATCCAGACGACCAGCCATTTCCTCGCCTTGCTCATGCTTCGCGGATGCATCGGGTCGTTCTCTCCATCCCAATCCACGTCATATTCCGTTTTCGGCTTTCGATCAAACTCATCAGAGTGCCTTTCATCATCGCCGAAATATCTGAAGCCGTATCCATCGCCGAACGTTCGCGAGCTTTTCGGGACCCTGCCTTCCTTTTGACTAAAGTTGAAGCCAAGACCGGTGGGGTCAAGGGCTGCTTCACCACTCGCGCTGGACTCGTGGTTCACCGACGAATCTGTCTCGGGTGCGTATTTTTCTTGGGGTTCGAGCGCTGTCTTGCCAATGTTGGGTAAGCTGCGAGAGGAACTGAGAGAGCCTCCGAAGGTGGAATCCGAACGTCTGGAATCCATGGTTAAGTGTTCGGCTTGGCTTTTGCTATAGGAGAGCCAAGGAACCACGCGCGTCAGATCTCTGGGCAAGACGATTAGCATGCTCCTAGGCATTCAAGATGGAGCTGACTGACTTTGGAAATTGGTGCTGGGGCAAATCTCAGTACGTCATGGAGTAGCTGTCGGACACGGCGAAGTTGGGAGCAGAGCACCTCCAAAAAGCATATCAAGGGATTGAAAGCAACGCTGTGTTTTTCGAGACAGACCTCTCTTGCGTCTGTTAAGATCAAAGGCAAGCTGAGTCTTGCACGACGAAGCCATGCCCCTCTCAAAATTTCGAGATACCATGTTGCCGGTCTTCCGTAGTAGGAATGATGAGGGAGACGGCGTTTTCCAACACCGAGATCGCTTACCGAGCTCTGCATGACGTATCTCCTGATTGGATCAGTCTTTTCATCCAAGAGACCAAATGGAGCACAAAATGGCCATATAAAGTTCGTTTGTCAATGCATTTTGCATCAACCTTACTTATAATTGATTACGACTACAGTAGGTTCCTTTGAATAAAAGCTGCCCCTGGTGTCCAAGCTTGGCAAGCCAGAAAGTGTCGTATCATCTACCTATCCCCGATCTTGATCGATACTTGTAATACCGATAGAGCAACAATGTACTACGCGTATCTATTAGTTGCACGGCTTACGCGCTGGATTCATGAAAAAGCGTTTGAAGTTCACCGATTGCTAAGCTATCGACCAATGAAAACCCCAATGTTATTGTGTCTTACAATCCAAATCGTCTCATCGTCATGTCTTTCAATCCAAAGAGCCAATTTTTGGAGATGATCAAACACCATCGACGAGTTGTGTTTGTAGTCGGCCTTATTTCACCGACTGCCGTCGAACTACGCTGCATCCAACGGCGCAACGGGCGGCGTATCGTCCACCTGAACCCCCCCTCTCTTCTTGTCATGGTTGTCAGCAAACGGTAAACTCCAGCCCCCCTCGTCCTGCGGTGTGGCCAGCCACAGCCTCATCAAATGCCTCCTCGGCGCCGGAGGCGCATTGTCCTTGTACTCCGTCCTTGCGTGGAAAACGTGTTCGTTGGACAGGAATTGGATGTCGCCAACTTCAAGGACCATGTGTAGCGCAAGACGCTGGCATGTTTGCTCGAGAACTTCGGCGGCTTCGAGCTGAGCGGGCGAGAGGGGTGGGATTATGCCTTTGTCCGAGAAGCGGGTGAGGGAGCGGATGTAGTACGGGTCCCATCTTGCAAGCATGATGTTAGTGATGATAATTTGATCACGACACATGGTGAGCGTACTTCGAGTAGACCCGCTCCTGCCCACCCGATTCGATGTAGAAGACGCTTGTCCGGATGTACGGTTCTTCACCGTAACTGACCTCGCCTTTGCGATCAAAGTACCATACTGGCTCTGTCAGCGTTTTTAGTACGTCCGGTCGCTCCTCCCTCAGCACATTATAAACATGATGTGAAGACACGATGTCTGACTCGCCGCCTTCGAGGGCGCGGGCGATGCATAACAAGCCTACGATATCGGAGTCGTCCGAATGAAAGAACTGCCTAGTAGGACATAAACAATATCAACGATGTAAGATTTGTTGAGCTTACCGTGCATTTGTCCTGTAGATCCTGACTTTGTCTATTTGCCTCGCATCATCTCCCAGGTCCTTTACATGCCCGAGAACATGACCTCTTCCATTCTGGCTAACGAAGTATCCTAGATAGGTCCCAAGCCCCATGTATGCAATTGCAGACTTGTGGTTGCCCCACTCCTCGACTGGGAAGCCTTTGAAGAGCACGAAACCTTTGCCGTTGAGAAGTTCGGAGCGTATGGATTTCAGCAGTTCTGACAGCTTCGGAAGTGGGAATTGCTCCTGCTTACAATCTTAGTTTATTGTCTATTCGCAGACTTGGGGCATCTGACCTTGGATATACCTGTCAGTGGTAGCGCAGCAGCTTTAAACTTGTCAGCGGCCTCACTCATCTCTGCGACCTCCTCCTCTGTGAAGTGGTGCGTCCATCGTTCCGGATTATTGCTGTAGTCTTCTGCCTTCCAAATCGTAGGGCCGGTTATCTCGTCTGGAAAATCGTCATACAATCGGAGTTCGTCATAGACTGGGCTTTGCTGACCAGAGGTCTTGATGCCATCTGGAAAAGTCTCTCTCAATGACCGGCGGTCAAGCGTCGGAGAAACGCTTGCCTGTACGTCAGTCAAGCCTGGGGCCATACTGGACACAACAACAAGCCAACATAAATGATGGGTATTTAGGAGCTGATGTTTGTGATAAGATGTGTCAATTATATACGATTGTAACGGATGAGCTGAACACGTCGGAAACAGGAGATAAGCAACCAACGCCCACTTGCGATAAGACACTACTAATACAATTCTACCAGGACATGTGTGTATACGTCCTTCATGAACAGTAGAATAGCCACTCGGCCCTATACAAAAAAGCGTACAAAGGTCGTCGATCTGCCGATGGCGCAATTCATGGCGCAATGTCAGAGATGTCTCAGTCTTTCGGACTGCGGGGAACCCGCCCTCACCAAAATTCTGATAGGAAGATCGTTAGTCAGTGCGTAACGGTAACAAGCAAGGTTAGCTTTGAATGATTTTGGAGAACGTACTCTACGTGTTAGGTGAGGTGGATATCTGATACTTGTCTGTTCCGTGCTCGAGGTTTGCTGCAATATAGGGAAGGCTCGAAAGGATTCCCATGGAAGCGTGGTAGGCATCTATAGCAAAACCTGGCTGATCGTACCAACAAGGCCGTCTAGCCCAACGTTGCCTTTGTCTCCTTGCTCGAGTTGGGTGGATGAGCTTGGCCCGCCACCGTGCATGACCAAAACTCGGCTCCCAAGCTCGATCCACTCTCTAGAACTTATGAGTTGGATATTGATTTCTATTTGCTTTGGTCCGCTCAGGTCTCGTGGTAGCTCAGCTCCGCTAATATCACTCTCGCTTTCATCAAAAGAGAACAGTTCTTCGCTAGGAGCGTGGACCGCTAAGCGGTTGACAGTGACAACCTTCGCTGATGCTCGGATACTTGCGATATACGTGATAACAAGACTCCCTGGGAATAACGAAAAGGCTTTGCTCTCATTGAAAATCGCGACAAATCCGCGATACGAATGCAGTGACCCAGACTCGAAGTCCTTTGGAGCGTTCATCAGGACCATTCCTTTGCGTATGCGAGAAGCATTAAGGGGAACGGAGTGGGTTGCCATAGAACCAGGTCTGTGGAACACGACGCCAACAGTCCCAACCTGATCATGGAGGAGCTTTCGGACTGGAAGCCGTAGATTACGGAGACTAACAATGTGTACTTTCTGCCATTCTGGAAACCCGTAAGAGGTGTCTCTACCTTGAGATATACCGAGAGTAAAATCATCAGATGACGGTCGTTGAGAAGTACTTGTGACAACAGCTGCCTTCGTGTAGATTCCTTTCTGACCTGGGAAGGAGCTTGCCCGGTCGTTCTCGCTTAAATCGTGACCATCATCTGTACTCTCTAAGGCGAAAGGACCAATCATTAGCTGTTCTCCAACTGAAAGCACCCCCTGCCGTAGATGTCCACTGAGTATGGATCCATGGCTGGCTTGTCGACCGCTAGAGATAGACATTACTTGAGCATCAGGCATCGCAAAGACCTCGTCAATCTGAAAAAGAGTTCTCGTGTCTGGACTGCCAATCTGTGTATTATGGGAAGATAACGCCGAAAAATTGCCGAGGTGTGGTATGGGAAGATGGCGAAGCAGAGCATGAATTTTCCCAATACCGCTCCCAGTAACAGCACTTGTGAGTATGATGGGTACTATTGAATGAGCATCCCTATTTTCCAGTCTAGTGAGTATCTTCTTGACCTCATGCTCTTCAGGTTTAGCCAAAGATTGGAGCTGTGGATTCTGATCGTTGCTAGACGACGTAGACATGATGGCGGGTTGACGCCCTGCCATTTTTATTATCGACAAGACTTTAGCAAGTGTTTGTCGTAGACCAGTCTTGGATGCCAGATCCAGCTTTGTAATAACTATGACCAATGGAAGGCCCAAATCGAGACAGAGCTCTAGATGCGCTCTTGACAAATCCACTCCAACGCCGGCAGAGCCAAGTATATCGCGAGCGGAGGCAGTTGCTCCTGTCTTACCCGTTGCATCCTCATCGTCATCGGCCGCGATGCAACATATAGTCCAATGAGGAGCCCACGAAACAAGGCCACGAACGGTAGTTCGACGATATCTCGGATGTCCAGCAGAATCAGTCAAAAACACAAGACGACCAGGTTCTGCAGTGCTGTGGATATCATTCCAAGAAGAAACGTTACCAGAGGCATAATTTACAACATCGGTACGGGAGCCCAGGGCACTGTCATCTGAACTTACATCCTGATAACCAATCAGCTCAGGTGTCACGGAGCTAGTGGCACCAGTCGATATCTCATGCCGGTGCTTCAGAAGGCTCAACCTGCTTTTTCCTCGACCATTATCGAGAGTAGAAGTTGATAAGGTGCCCAGTAATGACGATTTGCCCGACGTTGTGCTTCCTGTCAGAGAAACGCGGAGCTGTTCAGTCTTAGACATCGCTTCTTTCCAGTCAACACTGGAGAAGTCGGACTCATCTACTGGATGACCGGGTGAACTGAACTCCACAGAAGCCGAAGTCGTAGTTTTTACTCGTAACTCCAGATTAGGGACTACCAGAGCCTCTGCAACCCATAATCTTTCTTCTTGCAATCTATCCCCTGGGCTGTCGTTTGGCTGAGATTCTTCGATCCACTGGCAAGTTCCAACGATTACCATGCGTAATACTTTGACTTTGCAGCCAAGACTTGATGCCATCGCACGAAGATTTTGTAAACTCTCGTCAAGCTCACCCTTTGTGAGCCCCACAAATGTCCCATCATCAGACACGCCAATTTCGTACAGCGCACCTTGGCTGCCCTCTATTCCTGGTAATGGCCTACAATGATCATCTGGTGCAGGAGCAGAAGGCTCGAGTATTGATTCAGGCAGTAGAGGCACAACCAGATCTGCCTTAGAAGAGGAATGATAAGGCGAAGACTGCTGCAGACGCCATAGGAGCTGCGTTGTTAGGTGTTGTAACCTATTTTGCCTCGACTGATTAGTTGGAGTGGAGGCAGGGGACAGCTTTGCCTTGGCGGCCTTCAACTCGGCCTCCGAGCGTGGTATATGAGCTTTCGACTGGTATGATCCGGATACATGCTGCACCGTTGTCGAGGCTGAGAAACTTCGCCGGGGCCTTAGCAACAAGTGCAACTTGTACTCTGTCGGGCCCTCCTGTGGCTCAGTTTCGAGCTTAGTGATCCCATAGTCAACCAAAAGTGCTGCGGGTGGAGGTCCAACATCATGAAGAAATGACAGTCCATATTTAGAAGGGGATTTTGGCACGGATATGGGTGGTGTAAGCCATGGAGATGACACCCTCGGAGGATCCGGGTCAAAGGTGAAGATAGAAGCCATATCCAGGGTGCAGTATGTTGGCGGCCCGGAGATTACTTCTTTGCCTCTATTACGGTGTGATGCAGGGCTTGATCAACACTATTTCGGTATACAGTGCCTATGCCGCCGTATTATCGGAGAATGATGTGGGGTTGCTAAAGACCTTGTGTTTGTGTGGGAGTGGTGGATTCGGAACAGCTGCGATAGTGAGGGAAGCATCTTGGCAGGTAGCGTGCGTGCAAACGTATATTGGTGACTTGGAAGCCCTGAGGTTGACGATAGGGTTGACTATGACTGGAATACCCCGGAGACAGACATTTTTCCAGAACCCTACGATACAGATTTAGTAGCTGCTACTTCTTCTCGTTCACAGCTCGATACCGCTCTGTGTAGATGATGATTGCGCTGTCAGTAGCAATGTATAAGTGTCTCATCAACCGAATCTGTAGTGAAGATGAAAGCAAGGTATGACTCGAAGGTCCAAGGAGAGAGCAAGGAAAGCGTCCGCCACGAAATCCAACACGAGCTAGAGTAGTAGTGTCCGCCCTTGGTCGATCATCCACCCCCAGTCCCAAGTCGTCCCGATTTCCGCGACGGCGGCTCAGTTCCAACTGTTATGTTTTACACAGCCGGCGAGAACAGCGGAGAAATAGGTACCAATAATACACGAAACACCCCCACGAGGACTTATGGTTAAATGAACGATGAATGCGATGACATCTGTTTCTATGTAGAAGCTGCGGTATGGACAGAGTTGAACCGAAGTTCAGCTAAAACACCGCAACACACCACCACCAGTACAACTCTGCCGACTGCTAATTTGATCCGAACTAGCTTAGAACGCTCCAGGCGTTCTCCCCATTCAGCCTCCGGACCATAACTGTAAAGAGAGAGCCAACATTTGGTCTAGGGACAAGATCCACCGCCGTTACGGTAATCAAATCGTCAAAACGCCCAAGTGAATGCGCTCCAGTAACCCCCATCCAAAATGCGTATCTCTTCAATGCACCGCCCAGTCCCCAGTGTAAAATGCCCAAGCCCATGTATGACCCATGCTCCATCCTTTTTCTATTGTTCGCTAAATCCGGAATCCGCGCTATGCCTTCCGTTGCCAAAACGCACCAAATGCATGCATGCTTGCTCCTACGCCCACATTCAAATCATCAAACCTGATTCGCTGTAAATCCTTAGCCAGACCGCGGCTTGCATTTCTCGTGCTGCATGTGACCGTTGCGTGCTGTAGTCCGTGTAAACTCTGCCCCACAACGTGGGCAAGTAGACTTCGTCGCCGTGCCCGACTTTTCGCGCTGGTGCCGGAGTAGATTGCTAAACGTCGAGAAGGGACGCCCGTTGCAGCCGTGGTCCCAACACTGAGGTCTGGATGGCTGTTCCACGATCCTGATTGGTTCATTGGGGTGTGGAGGGCCCACGGAAGTAGAAGAAGGTCGTCTACTCAGCCCGTAGCGGTCCGGCATCGATGACGGGACAACAGGTGTGTACGAGCTTCGCTGTGTCAGCATTGAAAAATTGCAACTAGAACTCAAGTAACATACGGCGGGTGTAGCGACTGGCTTACATTAGGCATGGAATAGCCGGCCTGGTAGCTGCCGGCCTCGTATGGATTTGGTGAACTGTAACAAGTCAATGAGGAGAGATTGTCTGAAACTCTGGCAATCATAATACCATGACACATATTGTCCCCGAGTGGAAGTAGCAGAAGAGGCTCGGCCACCGTACGGAAGAGGTCCGGAGGAAGCATTGACGTCGTACGAAGATGCGGAAGATGGAGCTGCAAGAAAGTCAGTCGAGTGGCTCCCTGTGTGTGCCCTGCTCGACCCAGCGTCTGAGGTACTTGGCAAGATTGCCCTTCGCAAACGGACTTTGGCCTCGCGTCGAGGCTCTTGCAAGCCACGCCGCCGCTGTCGAGCAATGACACGCTCTTGAGTACTCAGTCCGCTCAAGGTGGAGCTTGGCAAGGTAAGAAGGCCAGTGACACTAGACATACTTCGACGTGGTGGTTCACCTCCCGAATAGGGAGAATCTAAAACTTCAATTAGTTGTCCATCAGTGGAAGGATAGAAACGGTCTCACTCTGCATGGACGATGACCTCGAGACGCTGTAAGAGCTTTGAGCTTGATAGTGACTTGAAGTCGGGTCGGTAGGATAAGAGTAGGTACTTCAGAGCTCGTCAGGCACAAAGTCAGCTTCCGGGTCCGACAGACGTACCTCATGTTTCTGCTAGGGAAAACACTACTCCCCACTGAGGCCTGTTGGATGCCTAAACCCACTGTCTCGGGATCGAGGAAGTCCAGTCGTTGCGCATCAGACGATTTATAATCGCCAAAGACGCGCTGAGGATCGACGAAAGTCTCAGATGGAGGAGCCGGGGTAAAATTGCCAGTGTCGTAGCCTGGTTGCAGATAACTTGCGGTCAACTCACCTCTGTGCGATGATAAAGACCGGGGATAGGTCGGATCCGAGGCGGTGTATGATGGAGTGTGGTGAGTCCCAGCAGTCTCGTTAAGTTGAAGGCCTTGAAAACTAGCTTCGGTCACAGCAAGGATGCTGGATCCACGACGTCTGCTTCCGCGAGAATGGCCTGAGTCATGAGAGTAAGAATGAGAACGAGACATGGTCAACGTGAAAGGATCGATGAGATGGAAATACAAACAACTATTGCCTGTCCCTTTCTCCCTTCCACCTCGATTCGGATGCAAAGAAACTATATACTCTCGTGAAAAAGAGGTTGTTTTATTTTCGATTCTCCCTCAGGGTTCAATAAACATGTTTCGATATCTTCTTCGCCACGGGGCAGGAGCAATAGTTGAAATACCTGGAGGATTCTCTTGTCCTGCCCCATCCTTATTGGTCAGCCTTTTGATCCTTAGCTCATCCTTCGAAGGATTCTAATCCTTGCCAGCCACAAGGAAACCATGGTCAAGTAGGCTGCCATCCAACAAAGTGGGCAGCTGGAGACGGCTTTTCCCAGTCTATGCTTTTGACGAGGTAGACACGCCGTGCACGGAGCAAACTCCCCAGCACACGGAATACAAGGCTGAGCAAGAAGAGTATGGCATAGAACCAACGTGCCTCGACCGCGCCTGGGTATGACGGAGTCGTAAGCTTCGGATGCATTTCTTCTTCAGGAAGACAACACTCGTGCTGCGTGCATGCTACCGTTTGGAGTGATGAACACATGGGAATGACTAATAATATGAATTGAACGCAGGTTGGAATCAGGCATGAGGCATGTAATGCGTTACACGCAGCAGACAGCAGAACCAATCTCCGTGAGTATCAATACACTAGTAGTTCGGATAGGACTGCGTAAAGCAGTCTGTCCGCAGCGTTCTGTTATATCTAGACTGTTTCAGATCCCACCGTCGACTGTCACAGCCCTGGCAGATGGACGGACACAGACTGGAGACTGGAGACTGGAGACTGGAGACTGGAGACTGGAGACGGGGGCTAACCAGTTGTTAGTTGTTTCCACAAGGCCGCGATGTGTTCTAACAAGGTATTCACTAAAGTAAGGTAGTAGTTATCTCTCTAGTTACCTTTAGAGCCGATCTGCGGCTGAAATGAAGTCGTGCGTTGTGATACTGTACTGGCGGCCTTCGGAAGCGCGCACGTTGTTCCCACACTAGAAGACTGCTTAACATCAATAGGCCATTGGCTGCATCATTGCCCCAGGGCACTAAGGTACTGTGATACTGTGATGCTGTGATTCTGTGATTTACGCCTCATCTTGAAATTCTTGAGGCGCACTGGATTCCGGACCATGAAACATTACTGGAGCGCTCGCCTTCTGATCTGCGAATAGTAGAGTATCCGTTCAAGGAGGGCCTGGGTTTAAGGCCAGACCTCTGCCACTACTGGAACCGTCGTGCGTGGTCCAGGATGATAATATCATAAGGTACGAGTAGCTGCCGTAGCGATACCGAGGGGGAGAGCCGAGTGCTGTAGACTACGTAGCTAGTACTCGCAACAACAATACGCAATAGGGAACTCCTGCGGGAGATGTTTTGAGATGTGGTTGGAGTTAACGAAGGTGATCGGTACTCGTACCTAGAGATGGCACTATACCTGATCCATTCAGCAGCAGCAGTAGACCGGGAGACCCGCTCTGCCCAAGGCATTCTTCCTCGCTGACACGATCTACAGCATTAGCATGGAAAAGCTGATGGTCGATCGCCGAGATGCTAAATGTGCTTCTCGTGCGTAACTTGGTCCCCAGACTACTCCCAGTACAAGATCCAGGTACGAGGGGGTAAGGTATCTTGGGAAATAACGTGTGGAGAAGGGAGAAAGTGGGCGGTGAAGTTTCAACTTACAAGAGGCTCAGACGCCTTCACGCCTCTCGCCAGCGTTAGAACATTCTAATTTTGGCCGCCGCCGCCGCCAACGAGAAGTCGTCGCAGCCAGCGTCAATCTGACTCGTACTGTAGCCTGCCTATAGGTATATCCTCCCCTTCTGCTCGTCAATCTTAGCCACCATTCCGTTCCTAACTTAAGCAGATAACATGACTCTCACCCATATGCGCACGTCTTGAGTCACCGATACGCAACCCACCCACAAATGCAGGTTGGTGGCAGACGGAACCATCCCGCGCCAAGGGATCCTGAATCCTTCGAGGCTGCGGGTCCTGCTGGCTGGTCACTACCTTAGGTACGTGACTACACCTGTCTCATGAGTAGTAGGACAACTCTTAAGTCCTAGCACCGTGGGAGGATCCGGATCGCTTGGAACTCCTTAGTATCATAACTACTCTATTAGTTGGCTGAAACCCTATTCTCACTGCTTGGTTGCCTGAAATCGCTGGAATTCACGCATGTACCGTCCACTTTGAGCGGTTGAACAGCGATCGAGTACATGTTCTGAGCTGCAGCACTGCTTCGGAGCTGAAAACTCAGATGTACTTATGAAGGCAGAGATCCTTGACCGCTTGTTTGAGGTTCCCAATTGCAAATGCAGCAGAGCCAGTCCTTCCGAGAGCAATCCTGAACGGTGTGAAAGGACTGCCGGAAGGATTAGGGCTGATGCAGCCCTGTCTTATCATCTAAACCAGCTGACGGCTCATCGACGAGAATATCTCAGGGTCAAACAACTGCCACCCGTAAAGCAAAACAAGGCGCTATGGCTCTTATTCCGAGATCACTATCAGGCTGCTGATGAAATCACTGGCAACTTTGTTGAGCTTGTTCCTTTCCTTATCATTCCTTTTGAAGTTCTTCTTATTGTACATCTCTTCATACCGTAACTCAGACAAGTAAATGTAAAGCCTATCAAAACAAGAAATAATAGTAGATTTCGACAAGCCGACTGATTTCAATATCACCACTCCCTACGGATTTGCGTAAATGCGTCCTCGTTCAGTCATCGAAATTATCGCTTATACGCTAGTCGGACTCGAACACGACCGCAAAAAGCAGATTTGAAACTTGGACAATACTGATTGCATCCTGCTCTGCTTTCTAATCTGCCAGTCGTGGCTCATTGCCACTGATCCGGTACTTACTGATTTTGCCCATCGTTTCACGCCATGACGAAACGCATTCTTTATCCTATCACACGTGGCTATTCAATGCTTTGCCGAAGTCATAACCATAATGTTTTCACCACTACTTGTTTGGCCAGCGCTGGCAATCATGCCGCGTTCAATTGCCTTTCTCCTTGCCTCTTCTTCTTCATTAGCAACATCTCGGAAGACACTATCCATCTCCTCCAGCGTCTTTCCACGGGTCTCTGGTACGAAAAGATATGTCCAAACAAAGGACAAGAGGCAGAAGATGGCGAAAAAGGCATAAGCTCCAAATTTAGTATTTTGGATAAGTGGCGGAGTGATCAGTCCCTTACCGAAGTGATCAGTATACGGTTTGCGCAGTGGAGAGATCCTTAACTCACGATGATAAAGTTATTGAGCCAATTTGAACACGTTGAAAGCGCTACGCCTTTGGCCCGCAGTGATGAAGGAAAACTGGCGATGTCAAATTTAGATTTCGAATCAAGTACATCCATAGGGTTCTCACATCTCGCTGGGCATTGCCCACGGTATCGGGCCCCAACTCGCACCGAAACTAAGCATGTAAAACAGCAGCTGCATAGCCATCAGAGAAGAAGCTGTCTTCGACATTGCTACTCGACAATGCTTACGAATGCAACACCGACCCACCCCGCTGTGCGATGAGCAGGCCAATCACGTGAGAATTTGCCGACCAGTACTGCAATTATCAGGTGAGCAATCGTCATGAAAAAACTTCCCCAAAGAAGAACTGGTCGTCGTCCAATCCCATCGATTGTCCAAATCGACGTGAGTACACCAACAAGCTGGTTTTAATTAGTTGGATGGATGGATAGAAACCCTTTCGTCATACCTGAGTGACGTTTAGAACCCCTGACATGATGAGCTGCATGCTGTGGTTCAACCCAAGGGTCTGAAACAGCGTTGGTGAATAATAAATCTACGGAACGATTAGTCTTCTAGGCATTGCATGGCATCAGCTCTTGCAAGCAGGACTCACGAGTGCGTTGATGCCTACGAATTGCTTCCCCATAAGTCAGGACGTTTACATGGGGGTGGCAAGTGCCGGAGCTTTACCTGGAAGAACATCAAAAGTATTCCAATATGGGTCCTCTGCCAGCAGCCTCGCTTGAAACAGTCAGTCCAGGAGGCAATTTCAAACTTGATGCGGCTTAACACAGTCCTGTCTTGTAGATTGGGATGTCTCAAGGCACTAATCTCTTGGTGGAAGGCAACCTCGGCTCGAATTTCGTACCACTCCTGCTGGACGCGCGGATCCGTCGTGCGAAGTTGGCGTAGTCTGCTGAGAGTTTGCAATGCTTCGGAATTACGACCTTTCGATACAAGCCATCGAGGTGAAAATGGAAGGAACAATATGCCTAATCCAAGCACAAGTCCAGGAATCAACTGGAGTAGAAACGGAAGCCGCCAAGCCCATTCTCCGGCAATGTACTGAGTGCCATAGGTAATCCACTGACAGATATTAGTCCAGAATGTTCTCTTTCGGTAGTCGTAGGTTCATACGAATGCAACGACTATTCCGAAGACGATACTGAATTCTTCTAATACCAGCAAACTACCACGAACTTCTGGCTTTATTGATTGTGGTGTCAGCAACATCCCTATTTTGCCACGTTATCAGACTGAATAATACAGGAGGGCAACATACAGGAGAAATCTCGGAGATGTACAACGGCGCTACCATACTGAGCATGCCGATGCCAATTCCCCCAATCAGTCTCGCGACCACCAGCATCGAGTAGTCTACTGCTGCAGTCTGCAACACAGAACCAACTGTGAAGACGATCACCGCCACAACAATTGAGTACTTCCTTGAGATCTTATCCGCAACCCAACCTTGGTTCAAAGCCCCGATAAATGCACCCAGCTCGATCATAGCAGTCAATAGTCCTTTCCAGATGCCTGCCCCAGATGCCGTTTCCGAGACCCTCGTGAAGCGTGCAAGAAATTGAGGCATGACGAGAACTATCGATACAACACCTTGATCATATCTGTGACATTGGTTTAGCGACTGCATCAAGTGTATCATTGTCCTGCAAGCATAGGATGGTTCGTCTATAATAGTCTGATTGAACCATACGGTCAATTTGAAGCTGCAGACCTACCCAAAGACCATTCCCCCTATCTTTGAGGAAGTTCGGAGTTAGCATCACACTTTCAAGAAGCCATGGAACATGTTTGCAGATAACCACTTCTAAAACATATCCCAAGGCTTATATCTCTACCTAGATGGGGGTTCATGGTATCTGAAGATTCACTTACCGCGGCAAAAGCTGCACACAATGAGATGTAGTAATTCGCAAATAGCCCTTTGATACCCGAAGGGCCATATGATTCTCGATCTCCCCATATAGCTTCTGTATGCTGGACAGAGACATTGCCATTGTTCGCTAGAAGATCATTTCCTTCTGCTTTGTCAACATTGAGAGCCATGATCGAGAAAATGGGGCCTGGTGAATAGGTTGAAGAGAATTTGAGAATTTTCAATACCTTAACCTATCAAACGTTCTAAATGCACATGATAGGTCATGCGACTTGTGATCCCCGCCCATGGTAGCACCAAATGTCAAATCGAAATGCCATGATTACCTGATTTCCCTGACACTGCTTCATGGCTCCTCTCTCAGTTCAGGTTCAGGAGGATTCGAATGATGTCCTCTCATTTGCTCTGCTCCCGTGGTTGCGAAGCTCAAAGCACCTGACGGGGTCTGCCGTTGTCGCCATGGGATCAGGTGAGTAGGGCTGAGTCAGTGCCCCCCATTTCGATACTTAGGTAGCCCCTCCAAGTCAACCCTACTCCAGGCCCCAATCTACTACGTATACTCTTTGATTGATATCGTGTACTCAGACTTTCCACTGAGTCGATCTCTGATAAATTCAGGTATCAGCATACCTAAAGTGCCCTTACGAGCAACTATTTTTTGATCTAGTGAGCTTGGGCTATTGCTTTCTCTCAGGGCCATACATCCACTCCGACGTTTGTCAATATTACTCCGGCATCTAGAGCAATCAGACCAAAACAGGGCACCACGTCCGTGATCAGTTCTCTCCTCAAGTGGGGGTTCGCCGCAACATCTGCGATGGCAACCTTTCTGACCAACCTTATCAATTCTATATTTACACCAGGTCCAACACCCTCCTTAATCGTTGCGACAAATGTCTCCTTCGCCGCTTTACAATGCGTCCTCCTCGTCCTTCTTATCGCAACATACAGCGTACACTTCGTTATCCTCTCTTTCTTGAGCGCAGGATTATGGTGGGCCATCAACTGGTTTGTCACAGAGCTACAAGCAGCCACCACCAAGGAGAAGGAAGCGCAACGCTTGAAAGAGCTTAGAGACGAGCGGGATAATGCAGGAGCAGACGACAGCGGAACCGAGACGGAAGGAACAGATGGCCGGAGTAAGAGTGCGAACGCGGGGACCAGGACTGAAGGGAGGATAGCACCGGATACTGCTGAAGGAGTTTTACGGAAGCGAAGGAGCCTTGGGGAAGCATCTGCTGGTGAACTAAGTACGGATAGCGAGTGGGACAAGGTTGACGAAGTAGGGGATATGGATAGATAGATAATGGCTGGGGTCGTCGACTCATGTGTTATTATTATCGGGTGTTAGATATGCTCGAGTAAAGGCATAGACTATGTTTATCTAGAAGTCCAACCCGAGACTGGGTTCTGGCGTCCTATAACGTATACAGACAATGAAGCCTTTATTCAATACCGTTCACATTATTGCATCAGATCAGACCTTAGTTTTTGCATGAGCAGCGCCATCACTCAATGTCGTCTACGTATCTGATGAAATCACTGTAAGATTCTTCCATAAACTTTGCGTTAGGCGCTACATTCAAAGAAGCTAGCGAGGTCTGTTTTGTGCGCCTGTGTCGAGCTTGTTACGACTCTCCAATTCGCACTCAACACCAGACTTGCCTCAAAGTGCTCCCCAACCTAGAGGAAGTTTGAATTTTGAACCGTCACGATGAAACTTGTCAGGTAAGCAGCATACCCCATCGTCCTCTACAGCGATTCCTAAGCTGAGCTCCAATACTCAAGGCTCGCCCTCGACAGACCTGGCTGACAGCTCGACTTGGATGTAGGTTTCTTATGAAATGCGCAAACGAAACAGTTACGATTGAGCTCAAAAACGGTAGAAGATCCCCAGCGCCAATAGCGTCCTCCGTCTTTTCCCTCTTGTCTAACGCCCATTACTAGGCACAATCCTGCACGGCACCATAACTTCCGTCTCCCCACAAATGAACACCGCCCTCCGTACTGTCAAGATGACGCCCAAAGGCCGGGATCCGATATCTCTCGATACGATAAATATTCGCGGTTCGACTATTCGCTACTACATCCTGCCCGACTCCCTACCTTTAGATACACTTTTGATTGACGACGCGCCAAAGCCCAAGAATAAGGCTAGGAAAGAGGTAGCGGATCGAGGGGCAAGAGGAGGGAGGGGAGGACCAAGGGGTAGAGGGCGGGGTGGTGGAGGTGGAGGTGGAGGATTCAGAGGTGGAAGGGGCAGAGGCGGAGGAAGGGGCTTTTAGTGTTGAAGAGGCAGCAGTGAGGAAAAAAGGTCCAATGAAACGATGTAGATCACTCATTCCAAAAGTGCAATGAAGTTCGCGAAATGATCACGAGGTATGATCTGGAGGGATAGAGTTCCTTTGGTCATGTGGTCTACCAGTTGTCAGAATCTCAGGATTTATTTGGGGTCGAAGGGAGTCCCCTTATGACCTCGAAAATTCGTGGTATTCGTATTTCATGGAGGAATAGGTCACACTGGTCAGTACTACTATGCAAAGTACAATATCTATACCCGACAAAGTCTGATAATCTGCAATTTCTCCCATCCCCCCTTTCTGCCTGAGTGACTGACGACTTCAACGGTCCACTTTGGACTCCAGTCTCGAACCCGCTGTAAGACCTGTTCAGGTTTGTTTTGCTTGCATAATAAAATGTACGCCACGCCTCGGGCAGAACTCAGAAGGCTTGGCAATTGAACCAAAAGCTTGTCTGTGACTTCCATTCCATCAATGCCTCCGGCGTAAGAAAGAGAGAGTAGATGGGAGTTATTTTCGAAACCATTGCCTCCAACCTCGGAAGTTTGTGCCTCACCTCCAATGCCTGTAATGGAATGCCTGGGGAGTTCAGACGTAGGCACATAAGGCGGGTTGAATATAAGCACATCCACCGTTCCCGGACGAATTGAGGTAGTCAAGTCTGCATTCAGAGAAGCCAAGAGAACAGCAGAATCGGATAGCCTTTTCAGTCCGTCAGTACCACCAGAAGCTTCTTCACAAGCTTGAACCACGGTATGCTTTGTTGCTTCACACGCAATTCGGTTTATATCGACTCCTAAGGTCAATACATCTGCCCTCCCAAATATTACTCTTGCGTGAGCTGTAACGAAAGCAAGCATAACGCCGGAGCCAGTGCCGATTTCAAGTATTAGAGGTGAAGGTGACTGCTGTTCACCTACTTGAGATGTAAAGCGTTGCTTGAGAAAGTCGGTTTCAGCAGCAGAAGAGAGGGTGTCCAGGAAAAGAAAGGAGTCTTCTGCTGGCTCATATATGCGATCCGAATCCACATGAGAGGTGGAAGGGGTTGGTAGCATCACTTCGTCCTACTAAACTTGCCATAAAAAGACAAATATAGAGTAAACGCAGCAGATTTCAAACACAGGCACGCAGGCACGCAGGCACGCAGGGTCCATATATTGGCTGCGACGCTACTTTCGATCCCCTAGAATACCCGGAATCCACCAATGATGTCAGTATTCAAGATGCATTCTCGTGATTAATGCATCAGCATCAATTGATCAGTTTTCTAAATTGCGCAGTCTTCTTCGACAATAAACACCACTTATAATTCGAAGTAAATAGGGAAATGAGGGTGTCTCTGCGGCTGATGGCTACGCCTACGGCGGTCGGATCGACGAAAGGTCTCAAACCAGCTCCAATGGCTTTACTGCCTCCAATTCCACTGTACAGACGATTGCTCCGAACGCACAGAAAGTATCTACCAAAGGAAATGCGAATTCTTGGGGACGAGTATATCAAAAGCGAGTTTCGCGCACATAAGAACGTCGAAAACCCCATGCACATTGTAATCTAAATCTTAAGCATTGGTTGATCCTCTTAGCTAACTCGTCGTTGTAATAGATTGGCTTCTTGACTGAATGGCAAATGTACGCCCAGAAGATTGAAGGAGACTCGTGGCTAGGAGAGAAGATTGATAAAGGCAAAATCGACAAAATGAGCGGTATGCAAGCATCAACATTGATGATGCCAAAGGTGCTGATTCAAATATCCGTCCAGATCAGCAGCTCGGACAACTTTACGAGCTTATGCAAGCGATACAGAATCAGGGACACAATAGGAACAACGAAAGCGCTTGAAGTGCTGTCTCTGCCCCTGCCAACTGCGCCCGCGCATGCTGAGTCCTTCAACGTGGTGAATGTGCTTCCCGGAACTCATGACCTCTTGGAGGGTGGACAAGATGTCATAGGTAATTCATTCCCACAACTCGACTCATCAGCTCCAACGTTTTTCAGTCAAGAGTATTGCTGCCCACTATGTCTATATTTCATCTCCTGCGGCCCTCCTTCTGACTCCTAACATTCCCTATCCTAGGCTCTTTGATAGCGTCCAGCTACACTCGTGCTTTCAAGATAAGAAGCTTCGCACCAACTAGAAGCAATATCGATAACATTATCAAGATTCAAACCTCCCAACCAAACACTATCTGTGGCCTGAAATATCGTCAAGATTACTATTACTAGAAATCGTTGTTGCCCTTCTCGCCACGGACATTCGACCTGCCAGCGGTAAGTATCATAGGTAACATAATTGATTTGGCTCTCTATATTTGACGACCCACTAATTTCTTGACTTTCTAGTATCCAAATATAAGTATGTGCACTTCCCAGTTCTGGAAGAGCCCTTCTTGCGGCCATCTTTGGGTCGAATTGAAGAATCCTTGCGGGGAAGGCAAAAATATAAGCAATTGTCGTTCGTTTCAGGATGGGAGGGCTCGGAACCCACTCGGGCTCAAGTGCAAATGGGCAAACGAAGACTCATGTCCAAAGTGCGACAAGAAGGATGATTATGATGGTAATAAGATTCGCATGGTTTCAAGCATTACACCCGGCCTCAAATGTGGAATAGGTCCAAGTAAACCAAGTGCTGGTATAGAATGTCACTGTATAGTCATGTGACGGGGTAGGATACCAGGAGGGCATTGGTTAGGTTTCCATGTACAATATGATTGGTGAGGTTACGAAATCAGGATCTGACAGGCTGGTTTCCACTCACTCGAACGGAAGATCAACGAACATTTGCCCTACTGGTCTATTCGGCGAAACTGTTGAAGCCTTAAACATAATCTCTATCGACCTATCTTGTTGTGCCTAGCTCGTTTATTGTCTTTGTTCCTCTTGTCCACTTGCTGATCCTGCATTCGGCTCCTCTACAGGCCAGCTATTGAGAATCGATATTGTCCCTGGAAGCTCCGTGGGAACACATGAAGAAAAATGTGGACATGCTTTCGCTACAAGGAATACGCCGACTCCACAATCCATGGTTCTATTCTTACATTAGCGTCCTTGATGCAGTCAAGGTTGGACGATGCGGAGAGAACCCTAAGCTCTCCTGCATACTATTGCGCTATCATCGATCGTACTCTGCCAGGTAAGGTAACAGAAATTAGGGTCTCCCCGCTTAAATAACGATCTCTCATGTAATGTTATGCAGCAACATACGATGCAGAGTCCTGGTCTTGCATCCCATTTGTTTTCTTTTCTTCACCATTGTTCTACCTCTATCCGTCATAAGATCAACCTTGAATTATTACTGATCACGTAACAGCTCCCGCTTTAGAGTCGATACGTACTCGCAGATGTTGTGATCTTTCCTTGAGCATTTTTCTAAGAACAAGAGTCTTCCAGATTTACTTGATGTCTTTTCTACATAGCCAGAAAGAACTTATCTTTCTGTTACACACCTTTACCGGTCGCCGGTTTTCCAATCAGGAAAGTCGTCAGAACTCTCAAGCATTATTCATCCAATGTCGGGATCATAAGTTCTACGACTCCTATGCATGACTTCAGTCCTGCAGACTCGTTGATGCTAGGTCTTACTACAGACTACAAATTTCCAGCTTTCAGCTCTTGTTTCCACAGCCACGATGCTACGCATGCATGGGTGAAGCGCCAATGTTCCTACCCCACTTGTTCACTTCTTCGGAGAAGCTCGCGGCGCCAAGTAAGATGCTCAACGCTCAATAGTGCACATTTAACAGGAGGCGTATGATCCGGATCTAGGTATGCCTTCCCTACTTGATGGCTACCATTACCTTCCAACAATGGAATCGCTGTAGACCATTTCGTCAAATTAGAATACTCTTCTCACCCACGATCTCCTAAGAGAAACCATGCATCAATTAGAGCAAGCTTTCATGGCAACTCCATTCGATGGCATGCGTAAATGCCCGACGCCAGCCGACCGTGCTAAACTCGACAGCGTCAGGATCTGAAGATCTGACAAACGGGCTTTTCGGACCCTTTCGGGGGAGTATCCATTGCATGGGTGAGCATATCCGGACCCAACCAAGATTCAGTCCTACCCAACTGCAACACAACACATACGAAGCATCAAGTCTGGCATAGTTTAGGGTTTGGCATCATGTCATATCTATCACAAGACCTTCACAATGTAGAGTTTGGCTCACAGCTTTGCAATTCTTGCACGGATCCACAATTAGCCAGGAGATCCTCGTGGTGCCCAATGGCTTGTGCCGTCGGCATTGATAGATTCTGAGTACCAGTAGCTGAGTATAAGTAGGTCACCTTTCATGCTGAAAGGATGATCGTACTCTTTCAACAGTGAAAGATTCATTGTAAGCAATTCTTGGTCCATTTCTAGACGAACTCGGCAACCCATGAGGTTCATATCAGTATCTAACCCAGTCCTACAGGTAACCTCACACGAAAGGTAGCAATGGCAACCCCAGCGACTCAAAATTCAGGTAGCGAGTGGACCGAGCAAGAAATAGGTGGAATTTTTCCAAAGGGCGCTCCCATTACTCCAGTGTCACGTAATTCTGACCACATTGACCTTTTCGTCGTTGGTGACGACGGGAAAGTATACAGTTCATGGTGGGCCACCGGGAGTGATTGGTCAGGCCAAGGTGATAAATGGGGCTCAGTCGGTGGTGGCTCCTTTCCACCTGGAGTCAAGGTCTCTGCAGTGTCACGCCACGGCGACCATCTAGATTTGTTCGTTGTGGACAGTAATGGTGATGTCCGCAGCTGTTGGTGGAGCCCAGACAATGGCTGGAGCGGTCTCGACAAAGACTGGGGCAACCTTGACAACCCCGGCAAGGCCTTTTCTTCAGGAGCGGCAGTCGCAGCATTGGCTCGTTACGAAAACACGCTGGATCTATTTGTGTTTGGAGCCGACGGGAATGTGTACAGCAAATGGTGGGCAGAAACAGCCGACTGGAGCGACTGGAACAATATTGGGCCAGTCTTCCCATCTAATTCTGTTCCGGCCAACGCAAAAGTCACTGCAGTCGCCCGAACACCGGAGAGCCTTGATCTCTTCGTTGTCGGCAATGACGGGAGAGTCAATCATAGCTGGTGGACGCAAGACAATGGCTGGTCAGGCCTGAAGGGCTGGGGCTCCATTGGTGGTGCGTTTTCCTCAGATGAGAAAAAGGCTGCCTTGTTCGTGCCAGGCATGGAAATTTCGGCGGTATCACGTTCACCTGATAATCTGGACGTATTTATCGCTGGTAATGATGGTTATGTTTACCATTCCTACTGGTATACATCTGGAGAATGGTCTGGCGTTAACGACAAGTGGGCCACTGTTCCTGGCACTGAGAAGTTCTCTGCCAGTACGCAAATCGCCACGCTGTCCCGTTCAATTTCCAACCTGGAGGTGTTCGCTTGCAGCGCAGATAATAAGCTGTTCCATACCGCTTGGGATCAGCAGAGCGATTGGTCAAGCAGCAATGGGAAGTGGGATCTGATTGATACGCCCAGACAGCCTGAGGCAAGGGTATCAGCGATATCACGCAAGTCAGACAACCTTGATGTGTTCATTTGCGACAGCGATGGACGGGTTCATTCGGTCTGGTGGGCTTCCAGCTCCTAGATCCTCATATGGTGGGACTGCAGGTCTGGCTTAAATCTATACATCATGATGTACACAAGACTGTGGATGTGTCGAGTTAGATCGTAGTGAGCACGGAAGTGATAGCAGTGAGCTGAAGTATTCCCAACCATTCGCTATACAACTGCGACTTTCAGACGTGAAAGAAGTTATCTTTAACCAACACATATCTCTGCCAAGTTGTATATATATACTTACCATCGAACAAGGAGAGCAGTTGGGAGCCTGACGTTCTGGCCAGTGAAGTCAGCCCTAGGACTATCGATTGCAAGGATCAGCTCTCCGCCCAAAGTGCTCGGCTATCATACTTTAAGGTTGTTGCCGGGCCATTATTCGAATAGATAGGTACATGTGCTACCTGAAAGCCCTTCGAGGCCGTCTTCAAGTGATTCTTCGAAGCTCTCTTAGGTCACAGAAAATACCGAGCCGATATTAATCATATCTGTCACAGCCGAGATATTGAATGAGAGCGTTTCAGGAAACTCTTCACTGCCGATGAAGTGTCGCTTCTCGGTGGGCTTTGATGGCCCAGAAAGACCTTCCACAAGGGCCCCAGTTCTGTGAAAAAGTTTCGCTCTCTCTCTAATCGGTCTAGACTTCTGCAAGCCAACCCAGAGACTCCTAGAATACGCTCCCGATCTAAGTTGAACCAGGCAATATGGCTTCCTATCCAACCAACGATTCAGCGTCAGGCAACGCTAGCATGCCTAACGAAGATGATCTCCCATCCTCGACCTTGATATCACACAAGAACGATGCTGTAAAAGTTGACGAGAGTCATAAATATGGAGCTACAATGTCTGAGTTAGCGAGGAGGCTACGGGAGAAGGAGGAAATGTCAGCAAGTGTTGCGGAGAAAAAAAGGAAGGGCCCGCTTCAGTTACTTGACTTGCCCATGGACGTACTTAAAGACATTATCAAAGAGGTCTGGCCAACGTCCTAGGAGTTCATCATTTCTAATTTAACTGACAACTCTACAGGTCACGCATACCAACGATCTTACGTCCCTTGCGTTGACGCATTCTGCTCTGCACAACCTTGTTATACCTCACATCTACTCACGATTTGATATTGTCTGGCCAGATGCCCAGATCACAGTAGAGCCGCGGAATGGCGTTGATGCCCTGACATATGGTTTGGCCACTCTAGTGATGAGAGAAGACCTCTTCGATAATGCCCTGGGCTGCCATAATGAATCTTGCCATGGATCCCACCATAGCTACACTTGTAATCACTGCGGAATGGTGAACTACCTGAACAGTGCGCACATGCAGCCAAGCAAACCAAATCGAAGGCTTCGAAGGGGAAACTTCTTCTCCCAGTTCACACGGAAGTTCTCTTTGGGCAATGGACCTCCTGAATGGGTCCAAGAATACCTCATCACTAAGGAAAGTGGTAAGATGCTTGGTACTCTGGTCGCGTTGACTATTGCAAGAATGCCCAACCTGGAGACCTTCATCTGGGACATGCCCACGGGGATTCTCCGGGACGTATGGATTGCCTTGTCATCATTAGGCGATTATAAGCATGGTCGACAGTCTAGCTTGGATACTTTGTGGATACGATTACATGACAATAGGGGAGTTGTTCCCATAGCCGGAACATCACAATCGAACATTGTGACGCAGCCTGTTCAAGCTGCCGTTGGGGCTGTATCAACTTCTACTGCTCCCAGCCCTAACCCTACCGTCACTGAAACGTCAGCTCTGACAAGAGTCGAATGGTCTTATCGTCACATTGAACGCCCAAACTTCTCTACCATCTCGCCCCTGAGGCGCCTGTGTGTTTTAAACATTGATGAGATTGCATACCTTGCCGAACTGAGCATGCTCCTTGAGCGCTCACTCGATAAGATACGAGAGCTTCGTATAGGAATTGCATCGCATGTTCGTGTTTCTGGCTGGGTCTCGACGCAGAGCGGTAGCGTAGGGAACACACTTTCGAACGAGGACAACACAACCAGAAATTTACAGGCTGGAGGCGAATTCGCCGTGTTAGTGAATAGGTTTTACAATTGTTATGCTGACAGAAATCCTCCTAATACCGCCAACGGAGATACTGAACCTTTTTTAAAGCCGGCCAACACGGACAGTGGGAACGAGGCCACGGCCGTTGTGTCACCCGAGACTGCACCTAAATCGAGTCCTTCCTCAAACGATAATCCGGATATGGAATCAGCTGTCTCGCATCCTCTGACATCGTCTCTACCTGGAGGTGCCATAGAACCAAATCAAGCAATCATTCATTCAACAGATTCGGGTTTGTCCCCATTACCGATGCCGTCACCTCATGATCTGCCAACAAGGACGTCTTGTCCAATCGATTTTGACAATCGGCAAAGTCAGCCGGTGCCTCAAGGGCTGAAAATACCACAATGGAGCAAGGCAGCGTTGAAAGCAGTCTTACCAAAAACCTCCGCTCAATCTAAAACAAAGTTGCTACGTCTCGAGATTCTTGAATTAGAGCGCGTACTATTGGATGTTCGTGTCCTCCAAAAGACGATAGACTGGTCAATGATGACCTCCTTGACGTTGTTCCAATGTGACGGGCATGAGGGCTTGTGGAAGGCTCTGAGACGGACGTACACTCCTAGGTCGAGCTTCACGCATTCGCGAGCTTCTTCGAACTCAGCCTCAGAATGCACACCACAGCACCCGCCCGCCTGGAATGCAGGTGTCTGTACGGCTCTCACTTATAGTCTGAACCTCAAAAGAATACATACCGATCAAGTCTCGCCCTCTCTAATCTCATTCCTCAAAGAGACTTTGGCTCCCAATAGTCTTGAATGGATGTTTTTCCAAGAAGAAGGCGGACCGGTTCGCGCGAATGTCTCCAAATATGTTTCCCGAGTCACAATTGAAGCAATTTACCGCGGTCCCATACGCCGTCATCGTGCAAGCCTCAAGAAAATACTCATTGACAGTGCTGCCGGAACTGCGGATACCAGGACGCGTAGCCAGAAATGGCGAAAATGGATGTTTAACCGAGAGCTACTGACTTTTGTAACAAGTGGGAAGATGGGTAGTCTGAAGGAAATAGCAATGGCGATTGACTACAAGGACTGGGTACAGTTGCTCCTGCCGCCCACAAGGTGGAGTTCAGTAGCTGATTATACGTGCAGCATTTCTTCCTTCAGAGATTGCCTCAATTATCACACCTACGCTCGCTGTACGTACCTTATATAGCAGAATATGTTTATGGCGGTCACTTGGACCCGAAAGAATTGGCATTGCAGATTGTGGACATTATCGCGCTGCGGCCTGAGATCGAACTTTGCTACATGGGGATCTCGGACAAGTGCTTCGAGATTCTAGAGAACAGGAATCGCGATGAGTCGACGTTCCATGACTCGGCGACAAGTTCTGCCAACGCTGGACCAGATGGTGTAGGCGATACCGACGAAGACAGCGACGAAGCCGACGACGACGAACAGGATGACACCAATGAAGCGACAGGCTCCACTCCCGGTTCAGATTCCGACGGAACAGATTCCGATGTCGCAGAAGGCATCATTGGAGACTCGGACGACGATGAAGTATCAGAGAGCGGTAGGACCCGGCCGAAACTGAAATTGAGGGAAATCCTCTTTTACGATGATAAGATAACTGTTTTCAAAGCCAGGGTAAGCATATTTCCAGGGCTTTATGGGGCTATCGAAGAACAGCGAAGCTAATTCATGAATCTCAACAGCATGGGCGGCTTTAGGGTATTTGTGGTTGAATCTGCGATTTGAGCGTGGTGCTGGCGGGTGGGCAAATTCTGCGTGGCTTAAAAGGGAAGGTTCGGCTGTAGTAAGCAACAATTCCGAATTTTGGACATATCTAGCTCCAGGTATATGAAGGTTATCGATCAAAAATCGGCTTGTCTCAAATGCTCTCGGTGAAATGGGCACCTCAATCTTCACAATCTTTATGAGAGGTTGGGTAACTGGTGAGATGGTTTGACTGCCTTGGACCAAAGTCAATTGTGGACAATGCAGCAAAAGGACGGGATCGCTGTTTCTCCGAAAAGCAATCTGTCAGACTAAGTGGATGGTGATATGTGCACTGTGTATTGATTGCTTGATGGACTGATGAGAACTCCTTGGCATAATCGTAGTCCGTAGAAGTGATGTGTGATGTTTTCACTGCTCTTTGGTGCTACCTTCCTCCCCCTTTTTGGGCAGATTGGCAGTTTGACACTAGCGCAAAAAGATGGGTTGTGATTGGTTCGATGGGTTTAAGCTCTCAACCAGGATCTTCTGTCAAGTCGTGCAAACAGAATCTCACAACCATCCGCCATTGTTGGATGCTCCGTACCGTACTCATGAAATCTGCGGAAAGATCTAGTCCTTATCCGTTACTTGCTATGAGTTGATATCGATAAACCATCTACTGTTACGGGATTGTGTCTGACCTCCCCAACCCCCCGCTTACCCGCACATGTCGGCTACACAGCAGTCAACGCGTGCTATCCAGCATGGCCGTCCCATATCACCTTCGTTCAACGGGTTTGCTCGATCGAGACCTATAGTCCTATCTGCGGCCAAGCTTCTCACGTTTGGGATGATGAACCTACCGTTTCTAGCTGCTACTCCTGTCGGCTACATACCATTCTCGAACCTAGCAAAGACCAAAGATGCCATGTCACCAGAAAGTCCCAAGCTATGGATCTACTTGTCAGTGGCATTGGGCCTGGTACTCCTTGGAGGAGCCTTTGCGGGCCTGACCATCGCACTAATGGGACAGGTGAGCGACTGACCAATATTCGTGGCATAATGCTTATTGCCCGTTAGGACGAAATATACCTGCAAGTCGTCAAGACATCTGGAGAAGGTGCTGAGAAGAAACATGCCGCCAGGGTACTGAGATTGCTGGAGAGGGGCAAGCATTGGGTCCTGGTAACATTACTACTTGGAAACGTCATTACCAATGAAACCCTACCTCTTGTGCTCGACCGCTCTCTCGGTGGCGGATGGCAGGCTGTCCTCGGCAGTACAGTCATGATTGGTACGGACTTGCCATATACAATGCACTGTGGGAATACTGACTGTTGTCCTTCCAGTCATCTTCGGAGAGATCATCCCTCAGTCAATCTGCGTTCGCTACGGCCTTCCCATCGGTGCTTGGATGTCTCCTCTTGTCTTGGTCCTTATGTACATACTTGGGCCAGTGGCATGGCCTACCGCAAAGTTACTTGACAAATTGTTGGGAGAAGATCATGGGACTACGTATAAAAAGGCGGGTCTGAAGACGCTTGTCACCCTGCACAAAACTTTGGGTGCCGCTGGTGAGCAATTGAATCAGGATGAGGTCACCATAATCAGTGCTGTTCTGGATTTGAAAGCGAAGACTGTCGGAAGCATTATGACACCAATGGAAGATGTGTTCACGATGTCCGCAGACACCATTTTGAACGAGGAGACTATGGACATCATTCTCGGCGCTGGCTATTCTCGAATACCCATCTATGAGCCCGGAAACAACAAGAACTATGTGGGAATGCTCTTGGTCAAGATACTCATCACTTATGATCCGGAAGATGGCAAACGTGTGAGAGATTTCGCGTTAGCTACGCTGCCTGAGACAAGAGCTGAGACAAGCTGTCTGGATATTGTCAATTTCTTCCAGGAAGGCAAGTCACATATGGTACTAGTTTCAGAATTTCCTGGTGATGACCACGGTGCTTTGGGGGTGGTCACCTTGGAAGATGTTATCGAAGAGCTCATTGGCGAGTACGTACCAGCTTAGTCCCCTAAAATCCACACTTGCTTAACAATTCTATAGGGAGATCATAGACGAATCCGACGTCTATATCGACGTCCACAAAGCCATCAGACGTATGCAGCCGGCGCCAAGATCAAGGGTACCTCGAGGCGAAGTCGTTGCCACTGGCAGCGCGCTGGCCACCAATGAAGAAAACCTCATCGACCTCGACGAAGACCAGAAAATGCAACATCATGCGCTCCGCCGAACCGCCACCTCTGAGACAGTCAAAGCCAATGGTAACCATCCAGAGCTTAACTCTTCCCCCAAGAAGCCTCCTCATCTCCGCCGCCTCTCCAGCGCCACTGGCACTTCTGATCAGAGCACTCCAAAACGGCTAACAGACCGCGACCATCTAAAGCACCTTGGCCCTTCCAACCTCGCCAGTCGCCCCCGACAGACTCGCTACAACACCGTCAAAATAAAACCTGGCGGCGGAAACTCTGTTCCGGATACAGCAAAACTCCAAGACTCTGCAGAAACACCAAGGAGCCTTTCCATGTCTACGGCGCCCGCAGCGCCCCAGGGCGGCGTCGGTGCCGGCTTACTCCAGTCCGCCGGCAAAGACGCCAAAGATGGTGTCCTAGCTCTCCAAGGTGGATACGGCACAATCGGCTCCACACCCCCGGACTCCAAACGGCCCAAGACTCCAAGCAAAGGCCACCAATCGGTTTCTGAAATTGAGCACGACCCTTCAACGCCTATTAAATCGAACGAAGACACCCCCACGAATAGACGGCCTGCACCCTCTACTTCAAAATCGCGCCCAACATCCCAGTCTACCCTTGGCTCCCTCCAGTCCCGAGATTCTCCCACACGATCAAGAACAAAACGCGGCGCCGTGCGCAGCGGAAGCATTACCGAGAACATTATCGACCGAGACGGCATCAAAAAGGTCGTGTTAGAAACCACAAGCAGCTCTGACGACAGCGGAAGCGGGGGCGCGAGAGTATATGGCCAAGAAGAAGAGAGAGAGGAGAACAGGCGGCCGGAACCAAGCTCAGAGGAGCCGACTAGTAGTGGGAAGAAGAAGAGGCGGCGCAGGAAGAGGAAGGCGGATAAGGGTAGCGAAGAGGAGAGGGGCTTGTTGGAGAGGGACGAGGAGTGAGATGGTGGTGTCGGATTAGGGGAGTGGTTGCACGGACAAGCTCTTTAACCGGTGCTGTGTATATATATCGTGTCATTAGAGAGCAAAGCATGGCTTCCAGGGAGGGACCTGGTAATTTAGGACAGCGCTTTGCGAGCCGAGTGCGTGCGAGGCCTGTTGGGATAGAAACTAATCTGCGCGCTTCGACGATGTCCGTTTCGCATAATCTCGCCCGCTGTAATCTCAAAGGTCAGTGACCGTGCTGTCGGTGATTCCCTGCGCACACAGTAGACGTTGCCCTCGGGGATAGAATCGGGCCAAGAGGGATTGTTTGGTTCCACGACCTGAGAGGTTCCCCCCTCCTACCCAACACCTTGCTACGCCGGGTTCATAAGAGATTTGGATGCAAGATAGCAGCTGGAATGAATCGAACAATAGCTTTGCTACTTCGCCATTTTGACGGCGGTCATCTCCAACGAAAGCCTAGATTTACCAAGAATCGTTGACCGAAAACTCGTTTGAATAAGACTGAGGGCACGCTCGCGAACTCGCTCATTACGCTAACACGGATAGCTAGAGAGCAATCGCTGAAACGCTCAAAAACCACCGAGACTCATTCATATCATGACCATTCAGTCGGCGAAATCGTAGGATTTCATCACACATTGCCTATCCGTAGACATTAGCAGCCGTCTCATCGGCACCACCATCGATAGCAAGAACATACCGATAACAACCATAAACCTTAACCTGCCATCCTTTTTCCCCCCCACATCCTCGTATCCCAACAGCCCATCGTCCAAAATCATCGTACTACTCTTCCAACCCCAACTCTGGCTAAAGTTGAAATGATCCGGCGCGCTCTCATAAAGACTCAACATCCTCCCTCCCTTAGACGGCGAATATATCTTGAAATAAGTCTTGATGGTCGGGCGGCCATCGACATAAGGGGGTAACGCGGGGACTCTGTCTTTACCGGCTTTGTCAATAGGGTCGTCGTTGTCGTCATTATCCGAGTTGAGAGCTGCGGCATTGTAGGCGCGGTCTGGGAGATTGGCGAGGGTGAGGGTACCAGGCGACTGGGATGACTTGGTAATGCCGTCGCCGCGTAGGAGATTGCTTAAAGCGGTAACACGTAAGGAATCTGCAGGATTGGGGTTGCCTGGGACGAGCGTGGCGTCTGGATCGCCACTGGAATTGCTCGTGTCTTCGTCAGGATCCGCTCGAGGTTCACCAAGCGTCTGTCGGCGGTTTTGACGCTCATTTCGGCGCATGAGCATTTCAACCTGACCGATGCGTTCGTCTACGGAACCATGACGAAGGTCTTCGTGGCCTTCTTTTTCCTTCGCGCGGTGAAGATAGACGCCCAGTTGGGTATTTTTCGTTGTTTCAACCTTTTGAATATAGACGTTCCAAAGACTACCGGCGTACCAGACGGTTCTAGAGTAGACACGCTTTTTCTCCTTGAGGTTCCTTGGATTAGGAAATTCTGCTGCAAAGCGGAAGGGGGGGTAATGCGTGTAGTGGATGGGCTGGACAGGCTCAGATTGATGGGAACGGCCTGGAGTTTGCGGTCGCTCCGCCATCGACGCGGTGAAGTCTGAAGCCCACTGCACATCTTGAGGATCAATAGTACCGGAAAGCTGCGAAAAATGGCGGGTTACGTGCGGGCGAGAGGTAGTGGCGACGATGGACTCCGGATTACCACCTGATACAGACGTGTGGTCGACATGAGGAATCCAGAATTTTCGAGGCTTACCATTGCCGTCCCAGCTACCAGAGTCCATTTCATCCTCCTCATCTTCATGTTGTACTAACTCGATTTGCTTACCTTTACCACGTGCATCGCCAGTGCTATTCGAACTTTTGATGAGAGTTGCACTGTCAGGGGCAGGTTGTTCAAGAGATTCCTCCGATCTGAAAGCCAGACCAAGTTCCATATCAAGTTCCTTTGCATTGACGATTCTTTGGCGCAACTCCATTGACATCCATAACGCATTCGAGATGACCTTTTCGGGCATGACAGGGAGCCCAAGCACATCACGCCGCTCTCGAATATCCTGGAGTTGCTCAAAGCTTAGATGAATATAATGGATACCTTCGTCGAGAAGCACAAGCAGAGCTGCGATGTCAGGAGAGGTATATACAGCGAGCCAGGAGTCGTAAGCCTCTGGCATATTTCGACCAGGTACAGCTGAGGTATTTCGATAAACTGTGTCAAAGCGTATGGCGGAGAAGTTTATATTATCAGGTGGCGGACGTGTGAACTTCCCATTTGCTCCCAACAGGCCGACTTCGATAGCCCGTACTTTCAACTTGCGATCCAGCACCCTCTTTGCTAACACCCATCTCTCCCATTCTCCTGGCACGAAAAAGCCATCACCCCCGATAATCTCTCTTGCTATCTCCCCAGATATGGCGTCCCAGTACCTTATGGGCATCTGCCAGCCTTCCCGGCAGAGCATGGATTTGGCGGATTCTAAGATTCGATCTCCAGGCTTACCGTAATAGTTGCTCGTGACTAATCGTATCAACAATCCCAGCCTTTCTGGTGACATTTGACGCAGAATCGCATTCACACTAGAATCGATTAGATCAGCCATCTCCAGCCAACACCCTGTAGCAAATAGCCCAATGGCCTCTTTGTCTTCTTCCGCAGCAATACCACAACCATATAACCTCTTCAGGGCTAGCTCAAAGGCAGCTTGCGTAATGTTGAAGTCGACGTCATCTGGATGAAGGGTGATGTCGTTCGAAGAACTTTCGAACCACGGCTCAGAAAGAGCCGATGAAAAGAATGGGGCACGGTCAAGTAAAAGTCTATGCAGGGCATATTTCGTACCAAATGCATGAACTTTTATATCCGAATGTTTCCCATTCAGCAAACCACGATTATAAAGGTGACTTGGCAGGGGAGCTGTTTCGGATAGTATTGCTCGAGTGTATCCCGTCCCGCTGGGTGTTCGAAAATACGATGCATGCCGCGACAAGGTTGGACTTGATACTTCGGGTGTAGTGAAGAGCCGAGTCAGAGCTGTCGGCGTACCTGTTCCCCCCCTATCCCCCAATCTTGTTGGTTCTACAACACTTGATGGGTCGTCGACGTCCTTCTCAACTCTTGTCGTTCTAGTCTTCCGGGACGAGGAGGATACATCGCTTTGGTAGTGTACGGATCTTCTATTGCTTGTCGAAGAAGGGACAGCAAGGGTGGAGAGTGGGTGCGCAGAGCTCACAGGCGGAGGGGTGCTCATTGACGCTTGGGCTGTGTTAGCAGATAGCGAAGACGTTGGAGGTCCAGAGGAGAAGATTGAGCGGTTCGGCGTCGTAAATTGTGAGGGCTGCTGCGAGGTAGGATTTGAGGAAGCTGAGTGGACATCCGGTGCCGAAACAGCATGGACACGAGGTACCGGACGTGAAGAGAAGACAGACCCCTGGTTTGTAGTTTCGGCAACGTGTGGTGATGATATGTCTCTAGAAGAGGTTGACGCAGGAAATGTCCATAACGGTAGTTGTGCATGGGAGAATTGAGTAGACGGGGCTGGCATATTCAGATCAGCAAGGAGGTTTTGTATAGCATGTGACGAGGTGTCAGGCTCGTCCGACTCTTCGGGACCGGACAACATATCCGATATGGTTGGGTCAACCCTCATAGAACGGACATTGGGGGGGATACTGGATTGGTGACTTGCAAACCCTCTTGGACGAATCTCTTGTTATCCTATCTGTGTGATACAGAAGCAGAGAGAAGACGTTTCAGCGGGAAGGCAGATGAACGAGAGGAAGCTGCGTGGTGACGTTTTGCCCCGCAAGCTTGCCCGAAATATGCTAGTCCCTATCTGACTCACTCAACAAATGCTGACTGCAACCATAACCACTCAAAGTACATGGAAGTATTTACGGATTGGAAGATTTGGAGATATTCAGGAGAAGATTTCTCCAGGTCCAACCAGTCCTTTTTCTCCTTTGCCCTAACATCAATGCCGGCACACTGGTGCACGTCATCCTTGGAGCAGACCCTAGTAGTGGCCCCTTTCGGCACGATGGAGGGGCAGAGGGAAAACGACATCAATTATACGTATTTTAGTATAGTACGTTACCCTCTGCTTGTAATCAAGAAAGCGGATGAGATGGATGGCATCTCCTGAACCGAATTGCAACTGTCGCAGCTGGAAAGAGAACTTGATGGACGGTTTTTTTCAATCCATCTAATATTCCATTTCTGCAAACATACTTCAACTCAATATGCATACCGAACACCATCACAACATCCTCGAGGCAAAGGAGCAAGACCTCTCACATCAGAGCTTGGAGAATGAAGCAGCCCCAGGTATCAGCTATTATACGCCTCTCCAGCGGCCGCCTGCTGGCACTGCCTCCGACCCCCAACCAGATGGGTCCCATCCTCCCAAGCTCTTTCAGCCCTTGAAACTGAGGGGCATAACTTTTCAGAATCGTATCATGGTCAGACCTTTGTGCCTTTGTGCCCTTGCCCGTTTTTAAAAAGCTGACATCTGGACAGCTGTCTCCTCTTTGCCAGTATTCCGCGGAGGATGGCCATCACACAGCATGGCATTTCGCCCATCTTGGGGGTATTATCCAAAGGGGACCAGGGCTCACCATAGTTGAGGCTACGTCCGTGACCGCTGAAGGCCGGATTACACCGGAGGATTCTGGTTTGTGGAAGGATTCTCAGATTGAACCATTGAAAAGGATCGTTGAGTTTGCGCACAGCCAGAGTCAGAACATCGGTATTCAGCTTGCTCATGCTGGAAGAAAGGCCAGCACAGTCGCGCCATGGTTGAGTCACGGAGCCGTTGCTGGGAAGGATATTAACGGCTGGCCCGACAACGTCTTAGGACCCAGCGATATCCCGTACGAAGGGCTTGCCAAACCCAAAGCAATGACCAAGGATGACATTGAGCATCTTAAAAAGTCATGGGTTGAATCTGTCAAGCGAGCTTTGACCGCTGGCTTTGATGTGATTGAGATTCACAATGCACAGTAACTTCCCACTTGACATAACAACTATTTGTGTGCCTGACGGTCTCAGTGGCTACCTCCTCCACGAGTTTGTATCGCCAGCCAGCAACAAGCGAACGGATGAATACGGCGGCAGCTTCGAGAACCGCATCCGGCTTACCCTTGAGATCGTGGAATTGACAAGACAGACAGTCCCCAAGGACATGCCCGTATTCTTCAGAATATCTGCCACCGACTGGTTGGAAAATGAGCCAGGCATGGAGAGCTGGAAAGTAGAGGATACGGTGAAATTAGCAGAAATCTTGACGACAAAAGGAGTGGACTTGCTGGATGTTAGTTCAGGCGGCAATCACCCGAAGCAAAAGATAGAGACCGGGCCAGGGTATCAGGCTGTAAGCTCTCTCCTGATCGAACGAGGCTCAATTGTTTAGGCTGACTGCTCTCAAGCCTTTCGCAAAAGCTATCAAAGAGAAAGTGGGCGACAAGATGGCCGTTGCTACTGTCGGAAGCATTACTAGCGGCAAGCAAGCGAATCAATTACTTGAAGAGGGCCTGGATGTCGCCATTGTTGGTAGGATGTTCCAGAAAAACCCTGGCCTTGTGTGGACCTTTGCCGAAGAACTGGGTGTCCAAGTCAACGTTGCAAACCAGATTCGGTGGGGCTTTGGTGGACGTCCAGGAGCCCCGAAAGAGAAGATTGAGAAGGGAAAGATGTAGACCTTTTCGAGGTAACGCTTACGATGAATGACGTACGGCTTAGAAACCTTTATCTAGACTAGATAGAAGAGCATACAAAGAATACGTTAAAGCAAGTGAAGAGAGGATACTCTTCGGTGCACCAGGTCGTTGAGACGGTAGTTACGAGGTGGTGCAACAAAGTATTCGGAATGGCCACCGTACAACGTAGGGGGCCAACGTAGAATCAACGTAGCTTATTACATAGGCCTTTATACCTATCTTTATGCGCGCTCTATCGTATTCGATTTTTATTGATTCATTAAAAAGATTTAGTTCAGGACTATAAATGAAGTCGCTAATAATCAGATTTAACTCAGTATTGATTATTATGTGTGATTGCAAAGTTTTGATGATTAAATTTACGCAGGGGTTCTACGGTCAATCAAAACATGTCACTCAACGAACACGTTAACTGCAGAAGCGTCGAGTGGATCAAATCTTAAAAAAATTGATGACAGTCACTTTCATGATTAGATGTATATTATAATTCCAATCACTTAACGTTTCCTATATGTATTTGACGTTATTGCCCTTATATGTAAATATTTGCATCTTTGTTGATGTTCGCGTATAGTGCAATTGCGGTACGGTGGCCATTCCGAATACTTTATTGCATCACCTCGTAGTCATACTGTACAGAGAAAATGTCAAAACCCTTAGGGCCGGCCATCGCCTAACCCAAAAAGGAAGCCTACCACGTCCAAACCGCCGCCCCCAACCTCCCATCCTCTCCTCTCCTCTCTGCTCTCCTCCCTGCCCAAAAATGCCCCCCACCCATCCCCGCCTCATCCTCCACGGGGGCGCCGGCCACATCACCCGCGCCAACCTCCCCCCCTCCGCCTACGCCCTCTACGCCTCCTTCCTCCTCTCGGTCAACCGCTCGACGCGCAGGCTCTTGGAAAAGGGCGCCAGTGCGCTGGACGCGGCGGCGCATGCGGTGGCTCTGCTGGAGGATAATGAGCTGTTCAACTGTGGGCGCGGAGCGGTGTTTACGCGGGAGGGGGGGATTGAGTTGGAGGCGAGTGTGAGTGAGATTTCGGGTGCTGTTTTTGATTGGGGAGTGGTGTTTTCCTTGGTTTTTGGGGGGATTCAAGTGAACTTTTCTTGATTTTGTTATATTGGTGATTGCGGTTTTTTATGTCTTAGGTTTTACGGGATGATTTGGACCTTGGGGGTTTGTTCATGCATAGGTACTTTATCAGTTCAGCTTTTCCGCATTCCGCCGCTCCGATTAGAGACATGTAGCTTCAAAGCTGGGCGAATTGTTAGATAACTGTGAGCGAGGTGCTGGCTTCTTAAGTTATATTAGGAAAGTCTTCTATCGGAGTTTGCACATCATATTTCTTTTTCGAAGGTTAAAGTCGGCGATGTTCAAATTTGTCAATATTATAAGACTTAAACCTTGTCCTTAAGCTCTATGTCATACTCATACAAAATCTATATAACTTTCAATGCAAGAAACATTTTGACACCAAGCAGGTCATGGTCTCCAAAGGCTACCGAAAACGAGGCTGCGGCGTCGTCCTCCTCAAACGAGTCAAAAACCCCATCCGACTAGCCCGAGAAATGCTCATCAGAGGCGAAGTCGACGGCGGCGGCGGGGGTAACGGTGGTGGCGACGGTGACCCTGCTGGCGGTGCAGGAGGTGCGCAAGGACACTGCGTCCTTGGAGGCCCAACCTTGGAAGCTTTAGCAGAGGAATGGGGCCTGGACATGGTAGACGAGGAATATTTCTGGACGAAGAAGCGTTGGAATGAGCATAAGAGGGGGCTTAAGGGGGAAGCTGAGGGTGAGTATCTGCCGCAGGGCACGGTAGGTTGTGTGGCATTGGATCGATATGGGACGGTCTGCGTGGCGACGAGTACGGGGGGCTTGACGAATAAGCTGAGTGGAAGGATAGGGGATACGCCAACAATTGGGGCGGGATTCTGGGCCGAGGAGTGGGAGGTTCAGAGGGCGACGATCTACAAACAGCCGCAGGTGCGGGCGCCGATAGCTTTGATGCTTCCCGATGGCGTGAAGCAGGTCTTGGGAGAGTGCCTCCCTGGGCTTGCGGGTTATTTTGGACTGTTAGAAAACGAATGCGACGAGAAATCATCAAGCACCACCATCAGAGCCATAGCTGTGTCAGGCACAGGCAATGGTGACTCCTTCCTTCGGCTCGCGGCAGCAAGAACAGCCGGCGCTCTTGCTCGCTTCTCCCCTAATCGATCTCTTTCCTCTGCGGTGACGCAAATTGCGGGGCCTGGAGGGGAGTTGCAGCAATCTGCCGGGGATCGATGGGGTAAGGGTGGGGAGGGGGAAGGCGGGATTATTGGGATTGAGATGGTTGAGGGAGTCGGGAAGGTTGTGTATGATTTTAATTGTGGGGGCATGTTTCGATGTTGGGTGGATGATAAGGGCAGGGAGAGGGTTATGGTGTTTAAGGAGGAGTATTAGATGAGCGATATAGACGTTTGGATTGGTAGAAATCATGTAGATAGGGAAAGGCTAGCAACAACGTAGATATGACTAAATTGAATATCTGGCTCTATTTGGAAATCCGTCTCCCTCCAGCTATGGCTTGAGAACTTTTCGGGCTACTTGTATCGTCTGGAATACTGCTGCTTTGTAAGCTCCATTCTACTTCTGCCTCTGCAACCGAAATGACGACGTACCTTCGGAAAAGGACCACTCGGGCTCCAAAAGATGTCTTTGGCACCCAGCCGAAAATTTGGTCCTCGTAACGTAGTCGTATCAGCGAAGAGCTCTGCGCGAAGATGTTTCAAACCACCATAAGCTTTGTGGAAGCCTTCGCAGTCACTGATGTACGGATAGTTGTTGTTGGATTCTGCTCTTTGCCAGCAGTGTCATCAAGACGATTCTCTTGGAGGCATTGGCATGGAATAATCAAGTCAGAAGGTGAAGAACTCCTCCACGTCTCACTCCACCCCATCAACGTCCATCTTTCCCTCCGCTTCTAACCCATCGGTCGTCCCCTGTTGCGCCACCTTCCCCTTCTTCTTCATTCCAGCATCATCGACATCCTTCATCTCCACCTCCCCCATCTCCTCCATTCTCCTCCTCCTCGCAAACCCTTCTTTTCTCTCTAGCTTCTTCGCCTTCTTCCTCGACAGCGGTGCCGCGCGCCTCAATGCCTGGCTGGTCCTAGCTGCCGGCTTGGCGACTTTGTTGTGGTGAGACGTTGGGTGTTTTGGCGCTTGGTCTTGAGGGTGCGGGCGGTCTTGCGCTTGGAGGAGGAGGGGGTGTTGGGGTTGGAGCGGGAGGGCATGGTTTTTGATTTTGTGTGATATTGTAAGGTTTGTAAGATGGTGCGAGGTTTCGAAGCGGAAGGATCTTAGGGTCGGAGTCTGGGTGGACTCTCTACCGATTACTTTTAGTGTTAAGGCTGATCCCTGCATGACAGTCCCAGGGGAAAAGTGGCCGACGGGAATTCGATGAGCCGAGGCCGTGGGGTTGGGAGTAGGACCACCATAAATGTCATCATGCCATTATCTCTTTCTCTTTCCTCCTAAATTATCTACTTCTCTGTTTGCTTGTTGCGCGTTCTCTACACGCCAGTAAACGTCCACAAACTAGCTTTCGATTCTCGCAACGTTTGCGCCTGAATCCAGCTTCAAGACGTTGCTTGCCAATACCATCCCAACCGCGTATTTCACCCGGGTCGCCTGAGAATCTTCGCCGCTATGAGCTTTCCGTGGAAGACTATCTTCCTCTCTTCGCTAGCTGGATCGGTGGCATTCGTTCAATTTGCTACTCACTCTCCTTCGTTAAATCTGCCGGCAACCCCTAAAGCCAACCTTTTCTTCTTCTTCAATGTCTTTTTCTTCGGTCAATTCATTGCCATAGCAATATACAAAATCATAATATACCCGAAGCTCTTAAGCCCTCTCCGCCACTTGCCCAGACCATCGGTGAGTTGCCGGCTGTGTCTTTACGACGATGCACCATGTATTTAACGGTCGTTGTTTAGGGAGGGTCGTTCTTCAATGGCCATTTCAGCGAAATTTCAAACAACGCGACTGGCTTGCCGATGCAGAAATGGATCAATGAGATACCTAACGACGGGCTGATCTACTACAACTACCTTTTCAACGCGGAGAGACTACTTATCACAACTCCGAAAGCACTCGGCGAAGTTCTGGTACAAAAGAACTACGAGTTTATCAAGCCTGAAACGATCAGACATGGACTGGGGAGAATATTGGGCGTCGGAGTTCTGCTAGCAGAAGGCGAGGAACACAAGGTACGGGTCTTTGGTTGCTGGTCCTGGAGTTGTCGCTAACGGAAGACCAGACCCAACGCAAAAACCTCATGCCAGCATTTGCCTACCGTCACATTCGGGACTTATACCCAGTCTTTTGGTCCAAGTCTCGTGAGATGGTCCTCGCTCTGACAAGTTCAATGGAGGGCGAGAAGCCGGAAGTGGTACAAGATATCAAACAGGCACCGGTCGTCGAAGTTGGCGGTTGGACAAGCCGTGCAGCTCTCGACATCATAGGCGTAGCAGGCATGGGCCAAGACTTCAACGCAATCCAGGATCCTGATACTGAGCTTAGCGTTACTTACCGGAAGGTCTTTCAACCCTCTAAGTAGGCCCAATTTCTAGGACTGTTAGGCCTGTTCCTGCCCTGGTGGCTTCTCCGCGCCTTGCCAGTCCAGAGGAATGAAGATGTTGAAACCGCAGCGAATACTGTCAAAAAGGTCTGCCGTCAACTCATCCACCAAAAACAGCAAAAGCTTGACAATAAAGAAAAGCGTGTTGACGTCGACATCCTCTCGGTCGCCCTTGAATCCGGCGGCTTTACCGAAGAAAACCTCGTCGACCAAATGATGACCTTCCTCGCCGCTGGCCACGAGACCACCGCCACCTCAATGGTGTGGGCGATCCACGCGCTCTGCAAAAACCCCGAATACCAAACCCGCCTGCGCGAAGAAATCCGCGCAAACCTCCCTTCTATCGACGATGCTTCTACGCCCGTTACCGACAAAGTCCTCGAGCGCCTCCCCTTCCTCCATGCTGTTTGCAACGAGGTCCTCCGCGTCCACTCCCCCGTTCCGGTCACTCTCCGAGAAGCTGCACACGACACCTCCATTCTCGGTCAACACGTCCCCAAAGGCACCAAGATCATCCTCGGGGTCTGGGCCGTTAATCTATCGACCAAACTATGGGGCCCTGACGCCGCTGAGTTCAAGCCAGACAGATGGATGGGACCTCGGAGATCGAACACGGGCGGCGCTGGGAGTAATTACGCGTTTATGACTTTTCTGCACGGGCCGAGGAGTTGCATTGGGCAGGCGTTTGCGAAGGCAGAGTTTGCATGCTTGTTGGCGAGTATTGTGGGCAGGTTCGAGATGGAGTTGGAGGATCCGGAGAGGGTGATTGACATCAAGACGGGCATCACGTCGAGGCCGAAGGGGGGTTTGCCTGTAAGGATGAGAAGGTTGGAAGGGTGGTGATGGGGGTTTGTGTAATTATGTATGGGTATTAGATATGGGATCTCTTGGTGTCTTGAGGTGGGGCGGCAGGGCGGATCTTTCCATTATGCATGTACAGTTCTAGTTTTTATATGAGGTGATGTCGATGCTATACTCGCAAAGGGCTTATCTTTGTCGAAAAATTCAGAATCACGTCGCGTAAAGAGTCACATCCATTACCTGTTCATTGTGCGTACCGTCTCAAACGCTATGAACACAAAGTGTCAAATTCTTCAAGCAAGTGCCTAGCAGAATCGTCTTGATTAAGACATTGAAAACTTTAACACTCGATATCCGACTTTTTCGATTCGTCCGTTTGCCAACAAGTCCATAATGAACTGCCATACCAGCCCACAACAGCTGAACAAGAAGAGAATATGACAGGCTGGAGAAACGGACCAACGTCTAAATCCACACTCTTCTCTCAAGCACACCAACCGCAATAGCCGTCGTTCTTCAAGATCAGTATGCATTTCGCTCTCAAACCCCCATCAGCATCGACTTGTTATTCCACAAAATGAATTGGATTCCCTACGCCTCACACAGCCACAGTCTGGAATCCCTCCCCGTCCTCCAAATGCGTTCCGCAAGCCCCGCACTCCCCCTCCGGCCCTCCGCTTTTGACAGCTAAACCCCCCCCTTCTTCCCTTTCCCCCCCCCACCCCCCTTCCTCCCCTTATTTCCCCCCTCCTCCACCAACGGCATCCTCCCCTCCTTAAAATACAACCCCTGCCTCTTCTCCTCCTCCGTCAAAAAATCATTCGGGTCCTCCCCCGGGCCCACCCAAAAATGAAGCTGCTGGCCGCCGCGCTTTCGCGTCGGATCGTGCAGGTCGCGGCCCGAGGGATGGGATTTTTCGGCAGAGAGGCGGGAGGGGGTTTTGGGGATGGGGGTGTGGAGGCGGAGTTTTTCGAAGAAGATGTAGCTGTGGGAGGTTGTTGGTTGGATAGGATTACGTGGGTATGCAGGGGGGGGTTGGGGGGGGGGTTTAAAGGGCGCGTACCCCTTGTAGTAAGCCTTCATTTCCGCGCCGCTCATCTCGCCGTCGTGGTCCCGGAAGCGCTGCAGGCTTTGGCTCGTGATGTCGCCCATTTGGTCTGCCAGCGCTTTTTTGGTATAGGGTTTTCCTTTCGCGGCTGCATTGGGCGTTTTGTTGTCGAAAAGAGAGGTTATCTTCGCGCGGACCTCATCGCAGGTATCGAAGACGGGGACGGTCTCGTCGGTTTCGCCGTCGAGAGTGATGAGCAGATGGGGGGCGATGGAGGGGTCGGTGGGTTCTTCGACTTTGGTATCAGTGGCTTTCTTAGATTTGGGTTTGGGTTTGGGTTTGGGTTTGGAGCTTTGATTGGAGGGAGGAGAAGGGTATGGCGCAGAGCGAGCGGCAGAAGTGCGGCGAGTTGTTTTGGGCATTATGGTCGATTGAATGCGATCAACTCACTATCTTGAATAATGGGATCAGATTCTGGGAAGCAAGGGATGTCGCGTTACTTATGATGTCAGTCGCGTCAACAAACAGAAGCGAGATGCGCTGTCAACGCCAGGTCATGTGATCTTAGAGTCACCTCAAATATGGGGAGCACCAGAGAACCAAACCTCTGAAATAATTGTTTCATAAAGTCTTAGCAATGCCCGCTACGTTCTCTGCTAAGCCTACCTCCGGGCATCTGAAAGCTATATACGAGGGACTGACACTACTTAAAGTTCCAATTGCGTGATGACGATTTTCCATGCTGTCTCGTTGAAAAATCCGAGAAAGGTGTAAGTTGAACGCTACTGTAATTTCTCGTTTCTTCCAAGTAAAAGACCTCGATTCTCCATTTCGTTTCCAATCTCATTGAAGCCTGCGTTCCCTTATCCATAGACCTTGATTTTCTCAATCACTCTCGTCGCACGCAGGACCCGCAGAAGCAGCAAACATATGTATCCCTTCAGTTTTCACACCCGTTGGTATTAGTGCTGGTCAAACCCACTGCGTTATAAGAATACAACATTATGGACAACCCAAAATGTATACCACGCTCTCAACCCAGCATTCGCTGTCCAAGCAAACCCCCAAGCCCAGCAGACAAAGCCCGATATATATCAGCCATGTCCGACACTCCCTTCCATTTCGTCCCTGAAAGAACCAAATGGCTTCCAGCACGAATCTCTTGAACACCCCGCCAGCAAGTCTAACGTCCCTCCCCCCCGACCTCGTTAAGAAGATCGCCGCATATCTCTACGGCGAATATGCTTACAATTGGATCTACGACAAGAAATACGAAATCCGCGGATGCCGGTTCCGATTCCAGACTTCTTATGCCAGGCTCGCTCAAACTGACCGTTGCCTGTATGAAATTCTTTCCTCGAAATTACAGGGCCCGCTTAGTCCGGGAATGGTTGATGAGCTAGAGGAGGAGTTGCTGAATGAGAGGAATGGTAGGATACATGTATGGGCACAACGAAACGGATTGTTCGCCGCTGGGAGATCTTATGGGTGGTGGGACCCTCGTTTGGAGGTGGGGAGGTGGTGATGGGATAGATTTGCTCGATAGATGAATTCGCTAGTATTAGTGAAGTCTTCGGTGCGAGAAAAGACATGGCTGTGTACCTCTAACATTGGAATCTTGCAGGATAAAGAACCGTGCAAATACATTACATGCCATCTGAAACATCACGCTGAATGCGCCAAATCTATAGATAAAAGTATCATAACATCACCAAATCCTCTTAGCAACCATATTATACCTACTAACGCCACCATAGCTTTCCTCCTTCCCACCCTTCTCATTTATCGCTGCCTCCCTCTCCCTCAGCCTCCTCGCCCCGTCGGGATCATCCTTATATATCCATCTCCTCTTGTCCTCATCGACCTCCACAACCCCCCACCCACCAACTCTCTTGCCCTCTGCATGCGCTGAGTTATTTTCTCTTTCTTTCATGCCCTTGTAACGGCGTCGAGCAAACGAGAGCAGGCACATACCCAAGACAAGTTTGAGGGCCAGAAGGACGAGGTAGAGCAGTAGGAAGAAAACGATCATGGTCGCAAAGGCTATTGCATCGTCGGTGTTCCATCCGCTACTTTCTGACGCCAGCGTGGGGTCACCAGCACCGAATGTGGAGCGGCCGAGGGCGCGGCGGACCATGTAGTCGATGTGTTGGAAGGCTGCGGTGGTGGCCGGGGAAGTGGTTGCGGAGTCGACGAAGAGGGATGTCGCGGTTGAAGGTTGGCGAGGCGGCATGTGGGTAGCGAGGAACATGTGGTAGGTTTGAACGGAGGCGCGAATAAAGAGACATGAAAGGGGGATGACTGGGAGGCCGAGACGGCGGGTGAGGTTTTGATCGGCGAATGCGTTTGAGTAGTAGTCTTTGGCTAAGACATCGAGAAATCTTCCGTAGATGGCAGGTTTGGTGTTGTTGAATTTGGTGATGTACGCATGTTTGATCCAATCCACTAGCATTTCACTTCCAAGAACTAACACGAAAGGTCCCATAACCTGCCCAGTCCAGTCTGGAAGCAATGTGAAGCTCTTTGGTAAGATGCTTGGGCCTCGAACAGGAGCAGAGGAGGCTGATTGAGCACCTGTACCACTGTCGGAAAAGCCAAGACTCAGACCTCCGGTTTCAATAATGTTCCTGGAAGCGATGATGGTGAGCATCAACCAAAGCTGGAAGCGTTCGACAACATCAGCGCATGTTAGCTGAAAAAGGTTTTCCTTCTCGAATTTCTTAAAAACAGTGGACTTGATCTCGACAAATTGATTGGACATCAGAAGAGTAAGAAGCGCGTTCGAGTATGAGTTGACGGCAACGTTGAGCGTGATGACTTGATAAAATAGCGCTGTTGCGTGGACTAAGTTATACAGGAGCGCAAGGACAAATAGCCAAAATGGTCTTAAGATTTTACTGCGGCCGTCTGGCTTCCGCTCCAGGGCCTCCTTCGAGAAGAGGCATTCAAGCACATCTTGACCAAGAGCCGAGAACAAGCGATCACAGACCTGGCAACTGCTTAGCTTGATATTGTCAGTAGAATATGTGTCTCAAAGACTAACCTCGAGAACATTGTAGATAACATAAAGCTTGATAGCAGCCTGCCCACGTATGCTATGGTACATCCTGCTGGCGTCGAAGTACATCAAGATGGTACAGCTAATGATGATCAGAAGTCCTTTCAGGATGTCCGCCTTGTGATCTGGTAGCAGTGCTGATGGCATAGATTTGGATCTTCTATGTTTTTGAAAAGTGCTACGCTTATGGTTCGGTTGAGGATGGGAATGGCTTGCACTCGGATTCTCTTTGTCAATGTCATTAGGAAAGGAAAATTCGGGCGGTTTGGCGGAAACCCCAGTAGTTATCGGGCTTGTGAAAGTTGTGTCCTTGGCAGAAGGAGGAGTTCCTGGAGTAGTCGTGCTATCTCTCTGCCGCCTTCTCCGCCACATTCTGCCTGCTCCAGCGTGAATAAAAATTCCAATGAACTCCATCTCCGTTGCCAGATTCCTACCCCAAGATTGTGCGAGGAGGGCAAGCGCTTTGAAGAAACGTAGAGGCAAGATTGTAAATGAGAAAAGCCAGGAATCTAGACAAGCAAGTGCGCCGAACCACAGGACTTGTTCTAATTGAGGTGGAAGAAGAAGGAAGTTCTGGAGACGCTCGATCTTGATACGTGAGGACTCGTATGGGAAATCACTTGACGCAGAACGATGTATATATAGTGGTGATGGTCTGTGTGAGGACAGCTCAAGTTGGAGATACGTAGGCAACGAAAGTGGTGGCAGAGGTATTGATTGAGGCATAGGTGATGGCATGGACCCGTCTAATGCAGAAGCCTTGCCTTCAACCCTGTGGTCTCTAAATTGAAGAGGTGTAGGTACTGTGCGAGAATGCCTCGACCCCATCGATGGAGGTAGTTGGGCGGACGGAAATTTCGAAGATGACTTGCTTCTTCTTAGTGGAGGGTTTGACACGGTGCGGGAAAACCCATACGGCCTAGAAACATGATCGACCCCTTTGGTCAAATATGGGGTTCGGATTGACTGGGATGCGTCTCTGCCTGTAGGTGAGATTGCATTAGCGCTACCAGATGTATATATCTTCTGTGACCTTTCCACGATGTTGTCCTGGATCTCCTGGTCAGGACGCTCTGCAGCAAACGAACTTGCATCATTCCTCAATATCTGCTGTGAAGCCTGGCCAGAACCCTTCTTTGTCGAGTGCAAATGTAAGGGCAATGACTCCGGCGAAGAGGTGAGTTCGTGTATCATAGCAGGCGACAGCTTCAATACCGTCTCTTTCCTGTCGTCTCGCGCCTCTGTCGGGGTCTTTATGGGCCCATGGTATTCCAAGCTTACATATCCATTCTCAGAGCTTGCATTAGAAGCCTGTAGCTGGGGTGATGGAGTGGACAATGCTGGACCACTGGAGTCGTCTTCTGCGGAGTGCCAGCTGTCTAGTTCTTCGCCGTCGTTGTCAGCTATTAGGTCTCCTATTTGCGCGCCAACTTGTACATATGGATTGGGAGCAGGGTCTGGTGAAGGGTACTGCTGCGGATTCAAGGGTGCACTTGAGGATTGAGAGTCGTCGGACATAATCTTTTCAAGAAATGTCTCATCGCGCTCTCCTGCTTTATTAATTGTCCCATTGGATGTTGAAGAGACCCTGTCAAGACCATCGTTCGAAGCATGCCCTGCAGTCGAGGCATCGGTGGTCTTGTTGCCGTAACTAGGCAAAGGCATCATACCATTGGGAATAGACATGACGCAAAACACCTGCACGAGAGCGTAGGCTTTGCATACTGTCTACCGTTTCCAGTCACCGGTTTTGGAACCCGACTGATATTTTGTATCGTAAACTGTTCGCTCAAAATCGAATTCACGGCACTTGATAGGGCTGAACTAGCGCTAATGTAGAGCTATCGTTGTATGCGAAACCTGTGCCGTTTTTTATTTTTTGCCGAGAGCCCCATCAAAATTATTGGCGAATCTGCAAAATAAGAACCAGAGTTGTAAAATCGACCCCACTGCCCCCCCCAGTGCTTCATATGTAGTATATCCAGTGCTTCATTTGTAGTATCGTTGATTGCGAAACCTGTGCCGTTTTACTAGGATTTGTCGAGGATTTGTCGAGAGCCCCGCCAAATTTAGTGGCGAATTTTCAAAAAAGTGCAAAATAAGGGGGGGGTAGTGGGGTTGATTTTTGATTTCTTATTTTGCACTTTTTGAAAATTCGCCACTAAATTTGGCGGGGCTCTCGACAAATTCTAAAAAGCAATACTGGTTTCGCACCCAACGGTACTACATATGACTACATATGGAGCACTGGGGGGGGCAGTGGGGTCGATTTTACAACTCTGGTTCTTGTTTTGCAGATTCGCCAATAATTTTGATGGGGCTCTCGGCAAAAAATAAAAAACGGCACAGGTTTCGCATACAACGATACCTACTCTCTACCTAAGGTACTCTCTACAGCCATGGGAATCGCAAAGCGCTACTCCGTACTATCTACAAGTTCGACATGAGAAACGCTGGTGCATACAGTGAGCCTTTGGGTTAACGTTTTTGTCTCTCACTAACTATTTTACTGTACACACAGTATCTTCCATGTCCATAATCGAGACATTAATATCTCCGCTAAAATGCTTTCAGAAAATGCTTCGAATATACCCCATCACTTAAACATCAACCTTAGTGGGGATGGTTTTTTCGCCTTAGGCTCCTTCTTTGACTTCCCGCTTGCCTTCGAGTCTTTGGAGCTGCTGCTCTTGGATTTGGACGAACTTTTGCGATGAGGTTTTCTCCCTTCCGCTTCCTGTAAATTCACTCTGGACAGCGCGGCCGCTTGAGGCGTGATGAATTCTCCGTCGACGCTTGTTCCAACACTCTGCTCTTCCACCTCTGCAATGCCACGCCTCCAGCTATCGATCCTACTAATATCTCCATCAAACTCAAGCATTTCATCCATGCCTGTATCTTCGGCATGCTTGGCCTTGATTTTCTTGATGATCTTGTATCCACCTAGGGCAACCACTGTGATACCAACACCGACACCAGCGGCGATCAGAAATTGCGGGCTTGCTAACAAAGCGAATACTGCTGGAGCACTGCCTTTCATAGCCAGCAAAGCTCCAGGTGCCATTTTCGAGGCAATATTGCTGATCTCGGCCAGAGTCAGTGCTACAGCAGCCATTGCATCAGGGTTTTTCTGCAATGAGGCAATGATGGCGGTTGCAGAATACTGGAGACAGTCGGCTTCCTCGAGCAACTTCTTGACTTTTCCAACAAGACCTTTGAATTCGGCTTCGTCGTCAAGGCAGGTCACAGGAAGAGGTGGCGGTATGTCACCGTAGGCTAAATCCATGTCTATGTCTGCAGGACTGGTCATCGATCTCGGTGGGCCATGGGGACGCATGAGGTCGCCATCTCGAGCACTATGGCGCCGGATCATTTCTCGGGGCTCCGAGGCTGGGGTATACGAGTCCTGGTCAAAGTGGCGCGGTGACGACGGGTGTATAGGGCTCGTTTCACTTTTGACAGAGCTACCCGAGCGCTGGCGGTCTCCCATCGGCCTTCGACTCGAATTTTTGGACTTCTCATGTTTCCGAGACGAAGTATGGGAACGATCATCCTCTATGGTGTATCCTTTCAACGCCCGACGGACTCTCTTCTCCTCAGTATGGGCTTGTCGGCCCGCGACAACCTCCGCTTTCCTCTCACGGTATGCAGATTTGGCTTCTTTGAAGACGTTGACCAAGTGCTTGCTCTGTGAAGACTGAATTAGACAACATGTAGATTATTGGTGGGGTATAGAAACGCTTACCGTACTAACTGCCTTCCCAGATTTGTCGACTATCGCTATGGTTTGAATCAAAGCCGCCATGGTAGATTGTATTGCAGTAGCCACTTGTCCCTTGAAGCCAGTCAAGGGTGTTTCTTTCGATGGTCGCTTCGAAACCTTGCTGGTGCTGAAATGTTATTGGTATACGGCTATTACTGTTCTTGAAAAGCAAAGATAGCAGCTGGTAAAATTCTGTTGCTATAGCTAGCAGAGGACAAAGGAATTGTCTACAATGGTATGACAAAGAGACTATTCACAGGCGGGAGCGAGAACTTGTCATTCAGTGATACTTGACGCAGTCGAAGAGAAACATGGAGTTACTTGAGGTAGCCGCTGCTTCTTCACTGATGTGTGAGGGATTGATCTGAATGCGCTAGATGCAACCCTAGTCCTAAAGACATCATCAAGCATTGAGACTTCAAAGATCGGCCAGCCATTAACTTGTAGAACATTGGCAAGCCTCAGGCGCTGGTGACTTGTTTCTTTGTTGTCACACTCCGATTCGGCATCCTCTGTCTTTCATTGGGCTTTACTCATCTGCAGGTTTAGCTTCAGTGCCTAAGGTACGCGCTTACATTTACTCAGCCACCGTGGCGCGCGTGTAGCTTCTTCCAACTGCTTCTGACTGGTTCTCAATGTATGTCAGGGTCACACGTGATTGATGGACTTTTCACGAATACTAATGTCAGCTGAGGAGGGAGAATGTACCACAAATAGGTGACGCGGCGGTGGCCGTAGGATGCTCAAGCACCGTAATACCTAGTACAAGCAGGTATTGTGCATTTATGAGCACAATCTCTTCTCAAACATGTTCAGGCACATGAAGTTGTAATAGGTGTACAAACGTTTCGTTTGTCAAACATTACGATTATACAGTTAGACCTGGCTATCACGATGTCCAGAACTCCACCTAACCACATCGTTACCAGGAAGATATCGTTATAAAACGCGGGCATACATACACACTAACATCGCTATGTGGAATATCGTTATAAGGGGTTTGTAGTCATTTTACAGCTGAAAAAAACCGAAAAGAAGTCTAAGGTATTTCGAACATGGCGGTCTGGTTGGTGCAACATCGGTGACACACGTCCAGTGCTTGAGACCTTGTGGTTTCTGGGTGTGTGCCAGTTTCCGCTGCGTACTGAAAACAATATTATTTTTGTTTCTCAAACATGGAAGACTAGTCCAATTGATCCACTCAGCACGTCAAGAACAGCTCATAGTACAGTAATATTCCGATCAAAAACCTCTAGCTTGATCAATACTTTGTCAGGTGAAAACATGTTAGGTTTGAGTCCCGGTCTGAGTAGGGTTTGGTTGTTTGTTGGTCTTTCAACCATTCAATCGCGTTTCCTCCAAACTGCAATCGTGCGTGCTCTTGCCCCACACTCATGACTGTATCTTGCAAAATTCCCGCGATTTTGAAACGCCCTTGCCGCTACAAAGAGAGATCTGAGGAGATAACACACTGCTTGAGGTACCTACTATCCTTGAAAGCTTATTGAATCAACGCAGGTCCAAAATAAGTGGCTGGCGAAGAAAGGGCATCTCTTCCATTTGACTCCATGGCTCAACTCAAAACCGGGTCAGAGGAGTCGGCGGCTGTCCGAGTGGAGGATGCTGTTCCAGGCCACTGTCTGGATGATTGGAGACCAGACGATACTCCTGAGTGCCATTTGCTCGGTAAGTCCAGCAGGTTTTTAGGCTGCGGGAGCTGCCGTTACCCGCCTAGCGCACTGCACTATGTACTCTAGTACAGTAACTGCGCGTGCTGCTTACTGCCTTGTCGACTTTAGCTTCAAATGTTCTGCAATGGTTGCTACTGTTCCAACCCTCACATCTCACGTAAATGGATCATCAATTAACGCGATCGCGGAAAATTCAGATGCTACGATTGACTTGAATGGAGCCTGTACGATACCTACAAATCGCGGGACCGGCCCTCACGACCCGATACTATTCCACAAGGTCGAGAACGAAAAGTCGATACTTGCACTTGTTGTATCCGACTCATACATCTATGCGGGCACTCAGGATGGCGAAGTGAAGGTATGCGATGAGAATTCGCACAAATAGGTGTAACAGCTTACCTCCGACGCTTAGGTCTGGACATTGGATACCTATGAACTTTTCTCAACGATACCTGCGCACAGAGGCAGCGTTCTCTGCCTTTTTCTCTCGGCGGACAAAGAACGGCTCTTTTCAAGTGCTGGGGACGCTATAGTAAATGTATGAAAGTTACGACTGCAGATTCTATCGCCTACGCTGACCAATCCAACCCCAGGTATGGTGCACAAAGACGTTAAATCGGCTATACTCAATCTACTCCACCTACGATATTGGTGATGTTTTCTGCGTTGCGTATTCCGTCAGTCTGCAGACCGTCTACTTAGGGGCACAAAATACCAGCATACAGGTATTGTTCTACCTTACCTTCTAGTTACAGATATATATATTATTCTTATCCCTTACTAGTGGTATAGCTTGTCACAAACAGGAATCAACTCCCCACTAGACTTTTCTTCACATCCGTCTCAGAGAAATCATCGATTTTTTGATTCCAAAGGCCCCGGTGGAGTGTGTACGCCCCGTCCGCTCACTGCGTCCGAGCTGGAAGCGGAGGGAGGACAAGTCCTGGAAATCGATAAAGAGAATATTGTGCAATATGCGCATTATGGATATGTTTACTGTATGCTTCTAACTAAAGGCCTGAACAGCGGTCGATCAGACGACGAAACTTTGATATCCGGTGGTGGTGATGGAACAATCAAGCTGTGGTCTCTAGATAAGGATTCGGGAGGCTCTATCAAAAAAGCGGTGACTCTGGAAAATGGCGACGACTCCATCTTGGCCATAGTACTTGACGGAAAGTTGCTATACAGCGGACGTCTTGAGGGGGATATCAATGTGTGGGACCTTGATACACATCAGATGATCCGAAGGATTAGGGCTCATACAGCAGATGTATTAACACTAGCCGTCAGTCGTGGACTTCTCTTCAGTGGTAGCGCCAATGGTTTTGCTAAGGTATGTATTAATCGTGACGTTGTTTTTCGGGCAAGCAGTAATAACCTTCCCAGCAATTTGACTCGAGGTATGAATGCGTTACTAGATGGAAAGCTCATGATCAGCTTATTCTTGCCTCCGCTATCGCTCATTATGACGACAAAGAAATCTATGTAACTGGAGGGAATGATGACTGCATCGCTATTTGGAACATCGGCGACTACGCTAAAGATGCAGGAAAGAGACCGACAGCAAGTAATGGTATGAGTGTTTGCCTGTTGAATGCATTTGTAAACGACTGATCAGTATCTTTAGAACATCTTCTCGTGGCCCTTTCGGAATTTGTCTCATATCGGACGGTATCTTCAAAGCCAGAATATGCTAAGGATTGCCGAAGCGGAGCTTCCTGGCTAAGGAACCTCTTCAAAACTTTCGGCGCTGACACGAAGATGTTTGTTACCGAAGATAGCAGAAATCCTGTGGTTTTCGCCCGATTTAGGGGCAAGGATGGGAAGTCGGGAGGAGCAAAGAAGATACTTTTCTACGGTCATTACGATGTTGTTGCAGCTGAAAACAGAACTCAGCATTGGATCGAAGATCCTTTCAAGATGCATGGCACTAATGGTTATCTATATGGAAGAGGCGTATCGGACAACAAGGGTCCTGTACTAGCAGCGATTTACGCTGTAGCTGATATTGTTGCTAGACAGGAACTTAGCTCTGACATTGTCTTCTTGATAGAAGGGGAGGAAGAATGTGGGTCTCGGGGCTTTCAGGCGGCAATCAAGAACAACAAACATGTGATTGGTAACGTTGACTGGATCTTGCTGGCAAACAGCTACTGGCTCGATGACAACTTTCCTTGCCTCACGTACGGCCTCCGAGGTGTGGTGCATGCCACGGTCGAGGTTAAAAGCGACCGACCTGATCTGCATAGCGGCGTCGACGGTAGTCATCTCATACATGAAGCAGCAAAAGATTTGGTGGCACTGCTCGCACTGCTGACAGGCGCTAATGGAGAAGTTAATATCCCTGGCTTTTACGACCCGATACTTCCTGTTACAGAAGCAGAAAACGAACGGTACGAAGCGATAAGCAAGACGCTACTTCGTCGTGATCCGAGCCTTGGGGATGCTGCAAGTCTCACAGAGTCCTTCAAGGCAAGGTGGAGAGAGCCATCACTTACGATACACCGCATCAACACTTCAGGACCTGCGAATTCGACTATTATTTCCCGTCTCGCGACCGCAGACTTGTCGATTCGGCTAGTACCGGATCAACGAACCACAGCAATAGATAAATCGTTGCGGAAAGTCCTGCAAAATGCGTTTGAGAAGCTGCACACTACCAACAGCCTCACTGTAAAGATCAATCATCAGGCTGAGCCATGGCTTGGTGACCCAGAAAATTGGATTTTTCAAATCCTCGAGGAAGCCATAATAGAAGTCTGGGGCCCCATTGCTCACAAGCGGCGTGGATCTGCCCCTACTAAGGAAGCAGCCTTAAAAAAGCCGACGAATGGTCCTACGAGTCCTAAGGTTTCCCCTGTAACGTCTTCGACTCTTTCAAAGAGCAGCGACCAACATTGGCAGGCGACAGCAGAGATCAACGGTGCCAGTGACCACGACGTTGGAAAGACGCAGCAATACTTCGCCACCAGAATGCCATCAAAACCGCTTTATATCCGTGAAGGTGGTTCGATTCCAGCCATTCGTTTTCTAGAGCAAGAATTCGATGCGCCAGCAGCACATCTCCCCTGCGGTCAGGCAAGCGATAATGCTCATTTGGACAACGAAAGAATTCGGCTATCTAACTTGTACAAGAGCCGGCAGATATTCGCAAAGGTGTTTCGGGAGCTCCCCTTGAGATGAGTGGGGATATTATTCGCGTACGCTAAATAGCAAAGTTGCGTAGAATTTGAAGGATTGGATTTCTGTAGATACCCTTAGAGCGAGCGGTTCAAGCATCAATCAGTAGATTAAGTAGGATAGTCAAAATGTCACCTTAGTACTGGTAGAATACGGCATATCTCATTGAATCTTTAGGAAAGCATCTTGAGATGTCACAGGTGTTGGGCTAAAACGGCAACTTGAAGCGAGACAAAAAGTTCCGCGCATCATCGCCTTCCTGAGTTCTCTGATTCGAATCCATAGGATCTTATCCTCAACAACGCCAAGTACACAGCATAAATTCATTTCCTGAGCTACGGTATCGAGCTACACCACTGGCCTAATTCTCTATACAATCCTACTAGGCCTCCATATTCTGCTAGTGACCACGACTGTTCGAGCCAGCCTTTGAGGCTCACCCTTCAAACCTCTCCACCTCTAATACTCTCGGCCACGAAGTCATAACACAGTATGGATCACTCACGAGATCCTTGCCCATGGGTCGCCCTTAGTGATTTTGGCGGTGCCTTTTGCATGGGAGTACGTCCCAACCACCCCAGCTCCATTCGATAGGCCCCCTCTCTAGGCCGCTTTCTACTTGTTCTGGTTCAGACAGCAGCGCTAACATGCTTCATCAGGGCATCGGCGGCGCCGTCTGGCACGGCGTAAAAGGCTTCCGTAACTCGCCCTACGGCGAACGTCGCATCGGCGCCCTCACAGCCATCAAAGCGCGCGCTCCGGTTCTGGGAGGCAATTTTGGAGTCTGGGGTGGTTTGTTCAGCACGTTTGACTGCGCGGTCAAGGGAATTCGGAAGAAGGAGGATCCGTATAATGCTAGTGAGTGCACCTGCCGGAGCGGAGTGAGGGAAGATTGAGTGGGGAAGGGAGTGAGGGAGAAGGGTGCTTTAGAGGGGTTTTGGGCTGACGATGGGTACGAATAGTCATCGCAGGATTCTTCACAGGCGGCGCCCTGGCAGTCAGAGGAGGAATGAAAGCAGCGCGAAACTCAGCAATAGGGTGCGCATGCTTACTAGCAGTAATCGAGGGTGTGGGCATCGGCATCCAGAGAATGATGGCAGAGAACACACGGCTAGATGTAAGTCGCCTTCTAACAACCCTCATATGCACTTTCTCTAATCAACAATACCCCCTAGGTTCCTCCTCCAGCCCCTTCACCACCACCATCCGCGATGGAAGGGGGTTCGCGATCGCCCATGCTTGCCTAGGTCTCCTGTTCGATTCTTTACGCGATTGCATAATATACTCCACTCCTGGCGCCTTCGATCTCAAAGGCACATGCGAAGGGGCAGATTGGGAAGAACAGGGATGACGTGGAAGGCACCCTGTTATGTCTATTAGAATAGGGAAAGGATGGGGGTTTGCATAGCGGAGTTTGTTTCGTGTACTAAAAGGGCGTTCTTAAGGGATCAAGATATAAGTGCGCAAGATTGTCAAGACATGGCTGCTTCGCTCACGGTGAAGGATATTGCTGTAGTGACGCCTGTGTCATTTGTGCACTACTACCTCTCTCTTTCACCCATGCTCCAGAGCAATCGACTGTTTTCCGACTTATGCAATGTCAAACCCCGAGATCTTTCTATTCCTCCACCTTCCCCGCGTGTCTTTACCCTCTCCAGCTCTCAGACCGGGCCCCCCGACACCCCCTTTCGATCTTCTCCACCCACCCGTTACCCCTATCCTCTGTCGACTCGAAAAACCCCCATCCGATCTAACCCATCCACGTCCTCAACATCCAACCACTCCTTCAACCCCCCATCTTACCAAGAACCCCCCAACCCCCCCAATCCCTTCCGTTTATTTACCCCCATTTACAAACTAGTACATGTTACCGACGAGAGGGCTCTGGATCTCTTTCGTTAGTGCTAGCGGGTAGAGATTGTAGGTGGTTGGGGCTTGAAGAGAGATGGTTTGCGGTGGTTGGTTGGGGTTTTGGAGGTGGTTGTGGGCGTGGGAGTGGGTCGATGGGTACGCTTTCCGGGGGAGGAGGGCGAGGTAGAGAAGGAGCACCAGGGGAGAGTTAAAAACACATCACAGGGACATGCATAGAGAGCACACATGAAACGTATCCGTTTTTCCGTCAACTCTTGATACGATCAAGTCGGCTCAACCGCGGCACTCTCTATTATCAAGACCCGTAAACTTCGGAGCTATCTTATCCAACACCTAGGTCTTGGAGTCTTCCAAAGTTAGATCGTACCCAGCTTCCTCTCCAACAAGTCCAAGATTCCGCTAGAATATTGCGATCCAATACCCAATCCCAACAATCCTCATCATAACATCGTAAAGGGGTATCTCCAACCATAGACCAATCCAAAAAACTAAAATCAAAATTGATAAAACCCAGGTCCACGCTCCGGCCCGCCACCAGGCCCATACCTCCTCTGCCCACCCCATTCCGGATCCGCAGTCCTGACTCGCGCGGGTAGATCCTGTCTCTGCCGCGCATTGTAGGGATCAGCAGTCCCAGCTCTCGCAGGCATCGGTGGCTCCACATACTGACCCGGACCGGGTCGGTTCCTCCTCCCGCCGTTCCAAGCAGCGGAACTTGGCGTCGCTGCACGAGGGATAGGTGGCGCCTGGCTGTTCCAAGTTCCTGGCCCGGCCGTCGCCGCCCTGCCTGGCCTCTCCGGCTCGCGCTCCTTTCTGTACTCGTCGTAGATGCTGTCATCATACGGGATCGTCTGCGGCAGTGGCGCTGTGCCTGACCGTTGCGGCGTTGATTGTTGGCCGGTATAGTCTGGTTGTAGTTGCCGATTAGGTTGGGTGATATTTCTGGAGGGTAGGGAAGCCGGGGATACGTTGGAGGTGGTGGGGTTGGTGGTCGTGTAGAGAGTGGGGTTGAAGGCGACATAGCCCCTGTTGGTGATCTCTGGTGGTCCAGTGGAGGAAGCGGGTGGCGGTTGAGGGCGCATTTCAAACTCCTGGACAGGCATAGGGGGAGGGAGATATCTGTTCGTGGGTGTGGGGGTGCGTTTCCCTATGGCGTCCAAGGGGAGGTTTTGGGGGGTAGGTTTACGGCTCTGTGCTGGGAACGGAAGCGGTGTCGATTGTGCATAGTCGCTCAGGCCAGTGTTTTGACGGGATGGAGGACCACGAGGCGGTGCATATGAACCGTTCTGTGGAGGGGAGGATTCGCGTCCCCATTCTGTGTTGTAATATCGCTGTGTGCCTTGAGAGTTATATGTGTCGCTCCGGCCTACTCGTGGCCTATTGCTGTAGTTGCTGCGTTCGGATTCCGTTCTCGAAGGAGGAGGCCTCGAGAAGTTTGACACAGGCCGTCCGTAAGCCATGTCACTCGCTGCACGGATGAGGGGCGCATCGGAAGCATAGCTGGCGTCAGATCGATTCGAGTTCTGCGTAGCCGATCTCTCGGGTGCGGTTGGCCGGTCGGTGAAGATATTCGGGACTGCTGGCTCTCGAACCGCAGAGCTTGAGTCGCTGGGGTTGCGGGATGCTGGATATGATGTATAAGGTGGTAGTGTCGCTTGAGTTCCCTGCCTTTGTAGAAGTGGCATCTCTTGTAGTTTATCATCCTGTTGGGTGTCTAAGACAGGCACTGTTGGCTGTCGCTTGACTGGCGGTCTTCCCCCGATCATGCCATCATTCACATCTTGTTTGGTCAGGGCTTTGTCCTCCCTTGCCAGAGCCCTGTTGACCTTGACCCCAACTATCCTGTGTAGTCGACTATCGACCTTCCTTCTGCAATAACTGGAGAGGCCATTATCCGCACTGGGAATATGATGCCACAGGAAGACGAGATAGAACAGTACCGCAGTTATCAAACCCAAAGCCGAGAACACCCAGATTACGAGTGTGAACAGCATACTGAACAGTATCGCTGCTTGCTGTCGGTTGTTGTTTGCCAGTATCTGGACGTTGACGAAAAACTGTCCAATCGCGCTGTGGCCATGATTGGCAGCGTGTTCGCCTTCCGGTATAAGGTTCGCTTGCATCACAGAATATAATGTCAACGCATTTATGACTTGTCGAGGACCTTCGGCGAAGACGATGCGCAACCATGCTAGAACAATTCAGCAACGGGGGTAATGGAAAGTCAAGCGTTGTGGTTTACCTTCGAACGAAAAGTAGGTGAAGAGAGCCACATATTCGGCACCCTTCCTATGCTTGGTCAGAGCAGTAAAGACCAGAAACCTTCTCCAACCTCGGCCATTGGCGCCCGTGCGGACACTCTGTACCCTGACAGCAAGGGGATCGAGATAACTTGCAGCGACTATGCCCGTTTTGATTGCGCGGATCGCTTTAAACCACCTGTAAACGAGGAGGATGAAGGAGAGAAGGATGCACCCAGCAAAAATCCATTTCGAGATCTTGAACGGGATTACCGGTTTGACCTGCCCGCTCCAACGGTTGAAGAACAGGAGGTTCGCAGCGGTAAAAGTATCAACCCCGTATACGGCGACTGAGATGACCAGAGATATGTAGAGGACGCCGTAGGAAAAGCCAGTCCAGCATGAACTTGACTTGAAGTCTGACAAGTTCTGCACACGAGGTTGTCAGCGAGGAGCCGTTAATTGACCGTAACCAACTAACAATATAATCCCACTTTTGCTCTGCCTTTATATCCCGCAGTTTCTCACGTTCACCGCAGCAGTTCATTCCTGCAAGAGCGCTCAAGCTGGTCTTGACGCTCTGATAACACAGTTTTTATGCGCTTTCGAGGAAGGAGACAAACAAGAAGCTTGTGTATCGATATCGGGGAGAATTGAGGAATACGGTCCGGCCGCAAAGGAATGTAAGCCCAACAATCGCGTGGGTTACGTCGAACATCAGTTGAAATTCTGCAGCGAAGTGAGGGCGATGGTGACTTCAAAAAGGGGTGAAGGTTCATTGGAGGGGTGGCGCCTGTGTGTGTCGCATTGTTGCGCGCGGTGAATGCGGTCCTTTCTATCTCTCTATTGATGCCCTCAACAATAGGAACAAGAGGGGGAATTATAACGGAGGCTGTCAATGAGGCAGATATCCAATGTCTCGGAGCGTCTGTCAATAGTAGGAGCGAATGCTTCGTTTTCGTTGAAGCTCCTTGTACGAGTATGCTGGGTAGCGGTACGATGGTGAATTGCGCGCTGCGAATGTATAGTCGAGGAATGAGAGGTTGTCTATCGTGAACCGAACACAGAGTAGTAGCAACAAACGAGGGTGAGAGTAATGACTGACGGGACAACTACTGTCAACAGTACTACATAGTAAGACAAGATGGAACGTCAGCGTGTCACACTGGCGATGAATCGACTTGCTCTGAAGCGTCTGAGCTGATCTAGCAGACACGGCGGGTTTCACGATTATTGAGGAGTGCCGAACTGTTGTAGGGAGGTGCTTCTTCAACGACTGGACCCTTGAACGTCAGGGGGCGGCGGTAAAACTGTTATAATGTAGTGTGACCGACATTTAATCGGCAACAGGGGGGTGTTGGGGGGGGGAGCTCTAACCGCCAGGCCACTTGAAGGTTTGCTTACCAGTTACATACAGGATAGCCAATTACTGCTATCTACTCGGTCTACTGTAACCGCTCACCTCACTCATATACACTGAGATATGAACATGCCGAATTGGTAACTAAGGTCTTGCATTGCTTGACTGCTCTATCAAATCACTAGAAACCCCAAACACCTCAGCAATTCCAGGGGTCCCAAACCAATGCTGGAATACCCTCAAAGCCCGAAATCACAAGGAATACTGGAAATAAAATGAACGCCCCAAAGTACAAGAAATAACTAAGAAACACTCCACACGTCCTTTACAAGATGATACGCAGCAACATGAATAAACCCACTGACAAACCGAGAAATACCAGAAATGCTGAAAACCTCGTCCTGCTCTCCATGACCTGCGCCCATTAAAAAAACTCTCGTATGCCGAGAGCTCAACAGAAACCATATGCACCAGCGCTCTAGCCGAATCGTCCTTTTCACAGCTGGGCGCCATTAACATGCCGTTCCAGCCATCGTATAAACTTGGGGGTCTCTATACATCGGCTCTACCATTCTTCTTAGGCTCTTCCTTCTCGACTTCTATCGTCAAGTCGCGGTTCTACTTTGCCAGCTCAGCCATCTGTAGTCTCAGGCGTTCAATCTCCTGCTCGCAACTTTGTTTTTGATTGGCCAGCTCATCGCGGGCCTTCATGCAGTCGCGATATGCCGCCTGTTCTCGGATGGCGCTTGCGGCGAATCTCTCTGAATCCTCTTTGAAACCAAGGGCGCAGTTCATCTCGTGGTCTCTCTCTTGCGTTCGATCTCTGAGCTCCTGTGTCGTCTTTTCCAGGTTCTGCTTCGTCGTGTCGAGCGTCGCCTTCATGTCGAGCATTTGGTCACGTAAAGGCCGATATCCAGGTTGGCTGGTCTCATATCGTAGTCCCGCTTGACCCCTTGCCACCTCGATGTCGCTAAGCAGCTTCTTCTTCAACTGCTGGTGTTTCTCTTCCTTTTCTGTGTCCACCACTGACATGCTCTTTATCTGGGCATTGCGCCTCTTGATGGCTGTGTCCATCTCCTTGACCGTTTTCTCCAATACTGCATACTTTCCATCCGCATTGTCTAAAGCCTGCTGTAGCGTGACGGTTTGGAGCTCCAGCTGTGAACGAGTATAGTGACATTCGGAATGATCGCAAACATGATTTCTAGCCTCGTGACCGAGACTGTCGAATGCGGCTTTCTGTTGTTTGAGCTCACGCTCAACATCTGTGATACCGTAATCGCTCGACATTCCAAGGAACAGCTTGAGGTCGTTGAACTGATTGCCTGCCTTGGATATATCCCCATTCAAGCTGGCAATGGTTGCGTCCCTATCTGCCAACGGTAGCTGCAGACCCTCGCACTGGAGCCTCTTCGCATATAGCTCTCTCTTCAAGTCTCTCACTTCGTTTCCTTTTGAGGGAGCGGTCATCATGGTGCTCAAGTTAGCGATCTGGCGGTTCTTCTCATTAGCTTTGCGTTCATTAGCCAATGTTGTAAGGGCCATCTCTTTCTCCATCCGAGTAGTCTCCAGACAAGTATTGGGTTCTTCCGTACTCTGCTCTTGAGTACTCAGCTGGTTCTCGAGCTCTTGGATGCGTCCTTCCAAATTTTGCTTCTGAGTAATCAGCTGATTGTCGAGTCCTTGGATATGTCCTTCCAAAATTTGCTTCTCACTAATCAGCTGATTGTCAAGTTTTTGGATGTGTCCTTCCAGACTCTGCTTCTCAGTAGTCAGCTCATCGCGGAGTTCCTCGATTCGTCCTTTTGCACGTTGCTTTTGAGCAATCAGCTCATCGACAAGTTCTTGGATGCGTCCATCCTTCTTGTTGGCTTGGCTGCTGCAATGCGAATGGTCACAGACGTGCTCCGCGTTCTTAGCTTCGAGAGCTTTTCGGCGAGCTTCCTCGTCCTTTAGATTGGCCCGGAGCCGGTCAATGGTTGCGTCTCGATCTTCCAGTAAAGACTGCTGACCTTCGATATCCGCATCTGTAGCCTCGGGCAGAGGTACTTCATGCGCCGCTGGTGGAGCTAATTCAGGTACCTCATCCGTAGCTGGCTCTTGTTGGTTCTCTTCACCATCCGAACCATAATCTGATGGAGCTACCTCAAGCGCTTCCTTTGCCGCTGCCTCTTCATCGTCGTCCTCATTATCAGGGTCATGATCTCCCGGAGGTACCTCAGGCGTCTCTGTAACCGGCTCATCTTTGTCCTCTTCATTGTCGGAGCCAAGGTATTCTTCGAAATCATCCTCAATAGTCGATTCCAACTTCGCGTATTCCTCCTTTAAATGCTCGAGAGCCGACGCGGAACAATCAAGATCCAACTGCAGCTTGTCCACTTTATCATCTGAACGCTTGGTATTCCGCTTGTGGTTGTCCGCGAGCAAATCCGAACGCTTCCGAGCCGACTCCGAACTATCAAGAGCTGACTGAAGCCCGTCGACCTTGTCATCTAGACGCTCTATAGACTGCTTCTGGGTTGCCATGAGCAGATCGCAGTTGGAATGATCGCAGATGTGGGCGGCAGCCGCGGCGACAATATCTGAGTCTACGGCTTCCTTCTCCGAATGCTTAGGAGCCGACGCCGAACCACCAAGAGCGGACTGTTGCTCATCCACTTTGCCATCTGAAAGCTTGGTCGCCTCCGTCTGAATTTCTACGAGCGGACCACATTTGGAATGGTCGCAGACGTGGGCGGGAATTGCGGGGATAGCGTCTATCTTGGAAGATGCCTCTGCGCTCGACTCCTTTTGGAGATTGGCTATTCTGTCCGCTTGCAACCCTATGGTCTTGAGGTATGGCGAGTGGTCGCACTCGTGGGGCGTTGGAGCGTCGCCTTGGTGGGCCGTTGGAGCAAGGTGCTTTGCCTCCTGCTTCGCTTGCCTATACATACGTTGCGTCTGTAGCGCGGAACGTCGCTCTTTGTGGGCCTTGGCTGAGAGCAGGAACACCATCCTATGGGCTTTCTGAACAGCGACTTCGTCGCTTTTTCTTGTCTGGCGTGCAGCCTTTAGTTCGGTTTCCTTCTTGCTCAGTTCTCCATCCTTCTGCTGGATGGACCGTTCTAGGGTTTCAACCTCGGTCTCTGTTATTATTTGCAGGGATCTCGAATCGTCCTGGTCCTCTTTGGCTTTTGCTAGCAGCTTCTCCATCCACCGACACTTTGATTCGAGGCCCTTCATGCGGTCCTCCTTCTTTTCAACTTTCTCCAACTGCCATTTCAGGTCGTTATATTTCTTCTCGTAGTCTTGCAATTTTCCAGACTTGTTAGTAAGGAGGGTGACTTCACTGCAGAGATCCGCTTTTTCTTTGAACGTTTCCATTCGCTCTTCAAGTAGTTCGTCTCTCTGAGACTCTAGTAGCTCTTGCGTTTTTTGCTTTTCCTCTCCAGCCTCAGTGGCTTCCTGGAGTTTGGCTTCGAGGGTTTTCTCTCTCTCAGCAGACTCACCAAGTAGAATCTCTAGATCTTGACGAACGCGCGGTCTTGTGTGTCGGTGGCGGAAGTTCAAAAATGCCAATGAACCCATAAACGCGAGAACACTGAGAAACTTCCACTTGTAGTGCTGGATTTGCAAAGGAAAACTGTCAGTGCTGTGTTATGGAGAGAGACATAATCCATCTTCACTTACCTCATACCCAAAGTCTAGTTCCAGGTCCTGCACCTCCGGCAACGACATCAGGAAATCACCAATGCTACCCAAGAACTCGCATGTTACGGCTATCCCTGACGACAGGATGGTTCCGGTAACGTCTAAGAACGTGGATAGGACATGTACTAGTACCATGCTGATGGATTGCGCGATCAAGTTGGTGAACCGTACGGGGGCGAGAACAAGCTCGAAAGATTTCATGTAGAGCAGCTGAGATATTGTCGGTCCTATGGCTGGTGACGGTGTTATGGGTAGCGGAAACTCCATCTCAGCGAGCACATCCTCATACTCGTAATAAGACATGAGAAGGGGGTTTATGATGATAAAATTGCTCGACGTAAGTGTGTCGCGGAGTTAAGGTCAAGGTGCAAACAAGTATGTGAGAAAAGTAAGCGGATGCTTGTAGAGGTAAGCTGTACGCTCTAGAAGTAAGTTACAAGTGAGCTGTTGCTTGACTTTGGTTGTATGTAATTCTTGACCTGGGGTTGTAGGAAGAAGAAAGTATCTTGGAGGAAGGAGGATGAAATACTAAAGAGTGAGCTCGAGGTGTTAGGTAGGGCTGATAATAGTAACACAAGCTGTGAATATCATAGCTTATGAATGTGCGGACTTTTCTGAGTCATGCAGTTCATTCACCCCAGAATGTGTTGGGGTCTTTGTGTTGGCCATTTGTTTCGAGGGTTGTAAACAATGCCATTGAAATTTTCCCAGTTGCTGTTTCGCCAGCAGGACAATCACACTGTGTATAAAATGATATGACTGGCTCAACATTTCCAAAAGGGGAAACCCTTGGTAGCCGAAGTCCTAAGTGTATGCGCTCACTATAAGATTCCGTGTCCTGTCGAAAACTTTACCATACCTTCATCTGGAATTGTGCAAAAGCTGGCTCAATAGCAGGAGGAGAGCTTTGTAGGTCTATTAGTAACGTACCAAGAAGCTTGCGCTAACAAGCTTCTACTGTTCCAATCGGAAATGTTAGTAGGTAACAAAGGATAGGGAGAACTTGCTACTCATCAATATAGTATTGATTATCTCTACAATCTATCCAGTAAATATTGTTCCAGAAGGCTGAGTGAACAATAGAGGTACCTCGACCCGAAGAGGATCTTTGTAGCCCAAAGCTTCTTGTTGTACTCACATCTTCAAACCGCCGAGTCACCAAGTCTTTTGGAGCCCTCAAACGGTCAATCTCAGAGTCTCCAGCTACCCTATGTACTTGGAAGAGTACCCTAAATGCCGAATGAAAAAGATCAATACTCTATGGTACGTTTAATAGCATCATATACGCCTTGAATCTAGGTCAGCTATTGTGCTCGGTGGCTGCCTTGATCGTACTCACGAGTTACGTCTGGCACATTGAATCTCTCGAAAACGAGTCCTGAATGTGTCGCCCATCCCGCTACCCTTTGTACGGGAGCTTCCAAGCGTAAGAATGCTCCCTCTTGTATCGTAGCAGCTACTTCGGCCCCAATTCCTGCGTTAGCCATGGCCTCATGCACCACGATTGCCCGACCTGTCTTTTGCACGCTCTGCAAGATAGTCTGTCTATCCCAAGGATACAACGTTCGCAAATCTAGCAGTTCGATAGTAATATCAAGATCTTTTTCTGCAGCTGCTATGGCCGAGGAACATGTGTAAAGCGGGTGTCCATAAGAGATGACTGTCAAGTCTTTCCCTTCTTTTACAACGTCCGCCTTCGAGAGAGGTAGTTCGTATGCTTCTGTAGGAACTTGCTCTACAGCAGCACGATACAGGATCTTCGGCTCCATGAAGATAACAGGGTCGTTGCATGCAATGGAAGATAGCAGTAACCCCTTGGCCTGGGCTGGAGAGCGAGGGATCACGACCCGTAATCCAGGGATATGGGTGAAGAGAGACTCCGGCGACTGGGAATGATATCTAATGTAGGTTCAGCGATGCTATGCGGACTATGGACTGGAGGATCCGCGTACAGTGCTCCATGCCCTACACTCCCACAAGGCATCCTAACTACCATACCCCCAATGTTCCCTCCTGTCTTTCCCTCCCTATACCTCCACTTTGCCGCTTCATTTACCAGCTGGTCGAAAGCCGGGTACACATAGTCAGCGAATTGGATCTCAGCTATCGGCTTCATTCCTTGCGCTGCACATCCTATGGCAAATCCAACGATCCCCTGCTCACTCAGAGGGGTATTGAATACTCGTTCTGATCCAAACTCAGTAGCAAGATTCATGCTACAGCGGAAGACACCGCCAAAAGCCACATCTTCGCCGAAGACAAGCGTGCTCTCATCAAAGCGAAGAGCGTGGATTAGGGCGCTGTTGATAGCTTGAAAGAGGTTAAGACGAGTAGAAGGGGAATCCGCTGGGAACTCGGGACTGTACGAAAGGGAGGAAGAGGTGTGATGAAGGAGGGGATGGCTTGAGTATTCGATTGGTACGTTCAGGCGCGCATTGGTGGAGAGGGATGAGTAGAATCGGCAGGGAAGTGTATGTCGCCGCAATAAGGGCTTTATAACATTTTGAGATATTGGCTGCGCTGACACGCGCATGACTGGTGGTTTAGGATAGCTCTCATGATTCGGAATAATCTTTGAGCTCCATGAACAAATATGAGATTTCAAAACGCTCAGTATTATCGATTGTGTACTTTCTACGGAGTAGAGGATTGCGGCTTGCGTCGGTTGTTCAGCCGCGACAAGGATTAAGGCCCGAGCAATCAGAGATCGACTTCGATTTCTTTATGGGATCTATATGATTTACAAATACACACTTAATATGGCCTCTTCATTGGACTTGCTGCCGGCTCTGCGACGGACAGCTCCAAGACTGACAAGGCAATACTTTACATGCTGTCAGTGCCGGAATTCCTTATCAAATCCGGGTCTTCGTCATGTCTCGAAGGCGAATGCCAAGTCCAGGTCCTTCGGCTCTAGCCTATTGCGTTCTTCTGTAGCAAGCAGCAATGGCCTCTTGTCAAAGCTGCAGACGGCATCGCCTCTCTCGTCCCTAAGTGAAACGATTAAAACAAGCCAGACGAAAGCGATATTCTTCCCCGATGTCAGTGATAAAGTGGTGGCCTATTGGCTACTGGGAAGCGCCGCAAGTGTCTTTGGTATCGTGGTTTTTGGAGGTTTGACAAGGCTTACGGAGTCGGGGTATGTGCATATCAGTGACCGTTCTACCAATCTTTACTGACGCTATGAAGTTTAAGCATTACGGAATGGAAGCCGGTGACTGGATCTCTACCGCCTAGCAACGCCGAAGATTGGAACTCGGAATTCGTTAAATACCGGTCCTCGCCCGAATTTAAACTTCTAAATCCACATATGAGTGTAGATGAGTTCAAGTCAATATACTACATGGAGTGGGCACACAGAATATGGGGGCGGGTTGTTGGGATTTCGTTCGTCGTCCCTGCAGTCTACTTTATCGCACGACGTAAAGTATCTGCGCCTATGGCAGCCAAAATTGGTGGGATCGCCGGACTTATAGGCTTCCAAGGATTCTTGGGATGGTGGATGGTAAAATCGGGGCTGAAGGATGACCTCTTTGCACCTGGAAGCCATCCTCGAGTGAGTCAATACCGACTAACTGCTCATCTCGGTACGGCTTTTATGTGCTACTCGGCCATGCTATGGAATGGTCTTTCCATCCTACGCGCCCATAAATTCATGGGGAATCTAGAGGGAGCGAGAACCATTCTTGCACGGCTTGGAGACCCCAGGATGAAGCTGTTTCGGACATCTGTGGGTGGCCTGGCCGTACTTGTCTTTTGCACGGCCATGTCTGGTGGACTCGTCGCTGGCCTTGATGCAGGTCTAATATATAACGAATTCCCAAAGATGGGCCTTGGCTGGACGCCCCCAAAGTCAGAACTCTTCTCAGATTTCTACTCTCATACCCCAGACAAAAGCGATATATGGTGGCGAAATCCACTAGAGAATCCATCACTAGTGCAACTGGACCACCGGATCCTAGCTACCACAACGTTCACGTCTGTGATGGGCCTTTGGGCGTATACTAAGTTTTCTCCGAGCCTGAAAAGAATCATACCAACAGCATGTAGAAAAGGAATGCATGGTGTGGTAGGCTTCGTATTCTTACAAGTTGCCTTAGGTATCAGCACACTCATCTATCTTGTTCCTGTACCACTGGCGTCGGCACATCAGGCGGGAAGTCTAGCGTTACTTTCTTGGGTTCTCGTACTTGGAAGTCGGACTTGGGTACCTCGACGAGCTTCGAGGCTTGTTGCACAAAAGCTTGCAGCAGCACGTCTGAAACCCTATGCAGGTAGTCCCCGATTTAGCAAGCTGAGGGCAGTTTCTGCTAAGAAAGTGGCTGCCTTGAAGTTTTAAAGACTACTAGGGATGAGGATATGCAGAACAGTCACCTCAACTCTACTGTATATAAGCTCGTTTGGAAGGACATGGGCGCTTGGCATTGCCGGCGTTATAAATTATATGTGCATTCAAATCGGAGCACTTGATGATTCTAAAATTAGCTAACATGACGATCTGGAGATCGATACACAACGTGCGAGATCGGAAAGACGACTTGGTTGAGCCGAATAGACGGTTGAGCAAGTTGATTTTGCTTCTCATGGAAGGGTAGTTCTGTCAGCGTTCGGTAATATGTTGTTGGTGAACCAAATTTTCTGATGGAGCATCGCATAGGAGAGGAGGTTGGGACTGATTTACCTCGTTGGCATAGAATGGCAGCTCTCCTTCCTGGGGTATTCCGCCTGACATCGTTCGGGATACACGGCTGTAGGCTGTGATACATAACGGACAATACATGAGCTAAGGCAATGCCCTGGGAGTCTGAAATCATGTGGAGATGCATGATGATACAAATTACAATACACCACATTTGAGATTCACCCTCTGTGAGGCATTGCTCACAAAGACCTACGCGTCGCTGTGAAATGCCGTAAAGTGAGCTTGTCGCGCTCTGCCCCTCTTTCGTCTCAGCTCATGCAAGCCTCCGTCGTGATCTTGCCGATCTTAAGTGTATGTTGATACAACTGTTCACAGGGTGACAGGGGTGAAGCTGTCGAGAGACGGAGGGTTGAGGTGGGATTAAGGTGGGCTTGGCGGCCTTCGCTTACGGCTGTCTTGGAAGTGTTGTGAAGCTCGACAACTGTACTCAAGCTGTAAGAGACTAGCCAATCAACAGTTGGTAGATCACGTATGTGAGATGATTATACTCGTGTCAAACGTGAACTTGAACGCGATGCAGTCGGTTCTTTTTCCGCGACATGGGAAGTGGAGGCAGAAAGACAGGAGTGAGATTAGTGTATAAATAACATTGAGCTCGCACCTTGAATATGGAAAGTAAAGCATACCTCAGTTGGGTCCTCGTTACTAGCCCTTTTACGCCTGCAATAGGGACTTGATGGACTTATGCTCGGTGAGCTTACGCTGAAATCTCACCTCACCTCACCTCCAACCTCCTTCATACATTCTACATCCTCAACCCACCCCCTTTGGCTTTGCACACTCGAGCTTTTGGCTCCTGCCTACAACACTCACTATCGTCGTGTATTCTTTTACTGTCGTAATCGAAGTATTGTAGAATATCACTAACTCGATCTCAGCTGTTGACCTGAGCAAGTCGTGCTAAGACCGACCAAAGAAATTCTTTCAGCCCGTCTTACTTCTATCCTGGTTGTCCTGTTCAAGTAATCTCCTGTGTGTGAGTCTTGCATCTTCTCGAACTTTACGTTTGTTTTCCTTCCAATCAACCTCCCGCCTCAAGTTGTTGCTATGCCCCATTTCGAAGCTTACGAAAATTTACAAGTTGCATAGCTATACAGTGTTCCCAAATTCGTCATAGCGTGGCGCATCTGTACCAACAACAGTGCACCTTGATCGATCCCAAATGATCCAGAAACGAATCAAAAGCGAACAAGGACCGCAGGAAACCATGTCCGATAAGGTAATCTCTGATGTACCTGAGTACCTTACTCAAGACACACTTCCATTTCCCGATACTGTCGAAGATGTAAATACTATGGGGCCTCAAGTGGATGGCCTTGTTGATGAAGGTTATCATACCAATTATGACTCTCGAGCTGCTCGTAACAAAGGTACATCAATGTCACAGAGTCACACTGTAAAGACGTCTGACACTTTATTTTGCTCTAGGTCATATTCGTGTGCCGATCGCTACAGATCGAAGCGTGTCTCATACATCATTAGAGGGCTCAGATGGTGGACTCGAGATTCTGGGTCGAGGCGTAAAGGAGCTTGTTCAAGCTGTACAAAACCTCCGTCACTTGGGAGTTGAAGACCTTGTTCTCCCTCTGCCAAAGATCGTCGTTGTGGGTGATCAAAGTACGGGGAAGAGCTCCTTGATAGAGGTATAAAGTCCTTTGAGTTACATCTATCTTGATAACATGACTGATATTGCATGCCAGGGCATCAGCGGCATCAAAGTACCGCGTAATGCAGGCACCTGTACTCGTTGTCCACTAGAGATCAATCTCACAGAGAGTGCTGTTGCTACAGATGTCTGGAAGTGTAAGATCTCTCTATACAAGAAGTATGTCTACGAGGGGCTGCAGGGAAAAGACGTGCCGATTCGTCCCTCTGCAAGACATGCTGCCGCTAGAGTCGAGATCGCAACAAAGACTAGGCCTTTAGGTCCCTGGACATTACAGGATGGAGAAGATTTCCATTTCTTTACAACCACATCGAAGGAAGATGTTCCGCATGCGCTTTACCTGGCTCAACTCGCCACCCTTAACCCTTCTGCTTCATACGAAAATTATATGCCTGGCAAAGACACCCCAGTGAGCAAGCATCAAGTTAAGTTCTCTCCCAACGTCGTGCGGTTGGACATTTCCGGCCCTGATTTGCCGAATTTGTCTTTCTATGACCTACCGGGGGTAATCAATCAGTCCGAAGTTGCGGAGGAGGAATACCTGGTGAATCTAGTGAGGAATCTCGTCAAGGAGTACATTAGGGCCGACGACTGCATCAATCTTCTGGCGATTCCTATGACGGATGACCCGGCCAATTCCAGTGCGTCTAAACTGATAAGAGAGGTCAAAGCCGAAGCTAGAACAGTCGGTGTGCTCACTAAGCCGGATAGATATCAGAAAGGCGAATCTCTCGATCAGTGGATTCAAGTATTGACGGGCAAAAAATTCAGACTTGGGTTTGGATACTATGTTGTCAAGAACAACCCAGATCCTCGCGTTGACAACACAACCGCAAGAGGAGAAGAAAGTCTCTTTTTCAGCAAAGAAGAGCCTTGGGCTACGACCCTAGGCAAATACAATGGCCGCTTTGGAACTTTCAAGCTTCAGACAGATCTGTCGCACCGACTGACCGCACAGATCAAAGCTAGGTGTGTCTCCTTTAAGATACCCGCTTTCTATCGGAAACTAATAGACCTTACATAGCCTCCCCCACATAACCGAGCAAGTGCAACAGAAGGCCCTCTATGTAGACGAGAAGCTGAAGATGTTGCCACAGCCGCCGGCTGGAAACTTGCCAATGCAAGTTTTCGGGAATATCGTGAAATTGAAGGATGGCCTCAAAAAGCACATCAACGGAGGATCAGCAGAGTTCCCCTTCCAGAAGGATTGGAAAAAACTCGTGGTGGAGTTCCGCAAGGTCATGGCGGAGTCACGGCCAAAGCTAGTACTGTCGAGTCCCTCATATCCATCGCACCGAGCCTCATCGCAAGCCACTGACGAATTTCCGGGAACGCCGACACCAGCAGGGAGGAATCCCCCAATTACAATAGACTCTGATGACGACGAGTTTCCATTGAAGCCAACATCAGTACCTCATCGCTCTGGCAGTAAACGTCCCCGCACAGACAGCGCACAGTTCACTCCACAAAAGATACAGCGTATGAGCGATATCCCTCCGTTTACTGCGAGTAGAAACAAGGAGAATTTCGCCAGACGGTTCTACTTACCCGAAATTCGTGGTTACATTAATGATGCGACCATTGGTTTACCTGGCCAGATCGACCCTAAAGCAACTGATAAGATGATTAACATAAGCATGCAGTCCTGGGGAAAACCTCTCGGACAGTTCCTTGATTGCACAGGGGATTTGTGTCGGGCTTTGGTCCTCGAGCGTGTTACGCAAATCTTCGGCACTTGGGTCCAAACGCCTTTCTACACTCAAATGCTGGCATTGTGTGACTCATTCCTCGAAGACGCGTTGCTCAAGCAACGCCAGCTTGCACAGCGAATGCTGAACTGGGAGTTGACTAGGCCAATGACGTTCGACGAAGAAGGAATGAAATCAGCTACCGACAAAGCCTTGTCCGAAATACAGCGAAAGCAGCTTAGCGCTCGTGCTAACGCGTGGCTAGAGAAGCAAGAGAGGAATGGTAAGGTTTCGACGGATCCGAGTAGGATTGAGAAATTATCAAAGGTCACCGAAGCACAGCTAGGCCCTGATCCGTACGCTCAGGAAGTCATTGCCATGGGTGTGAGTTCCCCCCAAAATCTTCTCTAGCTTTATCGAATCTAAAGTTTATGCAGACAGTCCGAGGCTACTATGAATGCGCCTTCTCGGAGTTTGTCAACGTCGTGTGTAAGAGCATTAACAGTGAGCTTTTAATAAAATGTCGGGATGAGCTTTGTGATAAGATGGAGCAACACTTTCGTCTGGAGGAGACTGACGGTAGGGTCCTAAGCCCTGGAAATTAGACCTGTTTGCTAATGGGATTGTAGCAAACGAACGTTGTGCGATGCTCTTAGAGGTGAATGCTGAGAACCAGGAAAAGCGGCTACAACTGAAAAAGGAGAAGGAGACACTCCAAAAAGCTCAAGACTGGCTTGAAGGATTGACTGAGGACGTAGTATCGCATGACCGCGGCACTATATAAAGATTCTACGGTATCTCGCCGTTAGTACTACCAACCTTTCGAAAATATGCCTCTCCTGCTTCATCGTGGTATTCTGGATTCGCTGGGTCGGATGTAGAGTTGGGCTGCAGGTCTCGGCATTGGGAGTACTTCCTAGTTCTCAAACCTTCATGTATACCTCTACTGAGTGTTAAATCGAACCCATCTTTGTCTGAGCGTTATGCTCTGTGGATATAGAGTCGTTTTGCTATTTGGACACTGAGCGTCAAGGAGCAATTGAACGTTCAGATGTTCATGTCTCTCAGCTTGAGGTAGTTAGCGTTGAGCCTCGCTGTGGCAATCCAGATCTCGGTCCGTCTATGATCTGCAAAACTGTAAACATTCGTTCTTGAAGGCATGAAAGTATGGTGGTCTGAGATTTCTACCCCACTCAAGTTTCGCCAAACATTTTCTAAGCTCGTGTGAAGCCCCACTACCATATTGCACGCCCCAATATTATTTAAACCTGCAACGCAGTTATGGCTGATGAAGGAGCAGCTGGCCAAATGGCCAAGCTGCTGCTCGATGATGTCTCGGGCGAAATGATCAGGTTTGCCCTTCAGGCCAAAGTAAAAGTGTGCGAAGCTGACTATTATTACTAGCAAGAGCGAGCTTAAGAGACGCACGAAACAGCGAGAAAGTGAACAGAAAAAGAAAGAAAAGGCTGCTGCAGCTCCTCCCAAGGCAGAGAAGCAGATGTCTGTAGAAGAGGCGGAGAACAATTTGACACCCAATGTTTGTTCATCGTACAGCGGGCATTTCAACGCAATCACAATTCCATCTGACATTTCGCCCTAGCAATACTACGAGATTCGATGTGCCAAGATCGAAAAGCTTCGCCAAAACAAGCAGCCCAACCCATACCCCCACAAGTTCAAAGTCACTACCGACCTTCGGGATTTCCTCGAAAGATACGATTCTATCAAGACAGGTGAACACCTCAAAGATGTCGAAGTTCGGTTGGGTGGGAGAATATATACCAAACGAAGTTCTGGTTCTAAGTTGGTCTTTTACGATATCAGAGCGGAGGGTGTCAAGGTTCAGGTAATGTGTCAAGCGCAAGAGGCATCTGGCACAGTACCATTTGAGCAACAACATGAGCATCTACGGCGAGGAGACATTATAGGGATAGTTGGCTACCCAGGGCGTACCGCACCCAGGAATCGACCCGAAGGCGAGCTTTCGATATTTGCAAAGGAAATCATATTACTTTCGCCTTGTCTACACCAAATACCCTCGGAGCATTATGGTTTCAAGGACCAAGAGCAGAGATATCGACAACGGTATCTTGATTTGATCATGAACGATAACTCTCGGAATGTCTTTGTCACGAGGTCTAAGATGATTACCTACGTCCGGCGGTATTTTGACGAGCAAAATTTTATAGAAGTGGAGACCCCAATGATGAACGCCATCGCTGGAGGAGCAACTGCAAAGCCGTTTGTAACGCACCACAACGAGCTGAACATGGATCTCTTCATGCGAGTAGCTCCAGAGCTTTACCTCAAGATGCTGGTCGTAGGAGGTCTGGAGCGGGTCTACGAAATAGGAAGGCAATTTAGGAATGAGGGTATTGATCTGACGCACAATCCTGAATTCACGACACTCGAGTTCTATATGGCATACGCGGACGTCTACGACATGATGGACATGACCGAAGAACTCGTCTCTGAGCTCGTCAGAAATGTCACTGGTAGCTACGAAACCAACTTCCACACCCAAACCGGCGAGGAGTACCACGTCAACTGGGCGAAGCCGTGGAAGCGCATCGAAATGATTCCTGCCCTCGAAGAAGCCTGCGGCGAGAAATTTCCACCAGGCGCGGAACTACACACCAGCAGCACAAACGACTTTCTCAAGCGCATGCTCAAGAAAATGAAGGTCGACTGCTCGCCTCCGCAAACGAACGCGCGCATGCTCGACAAGCTCGTCGGCGAGTTCATCGAAGAGAAGTGCGTCAACCCAACCTTCATCACGGGCCATCCTCAAATGATGTCGCCCCTTGCCAAATACCACCGCGAACACCCCGGTCTCTGCGAGCGCTTCGAAGCCTTTGTCTGCAAAAAGGAAATCGTCAACGCCTACACCGAACTAAACGACCCTTTCGACCAACGCCTCCGCTTCGAGGAGCAAGCCCGGCAGAAGGACCAAGGCGACGACGAAGCGCAAATGGTTGATGAGAATTTCTGCACGAGCTTGGAATTCGGACTACCCCCCACCGGAGGATTCGGCATGGGTATCGATCGCCTGGTCATGTTCTTGACGGATCATTACAGCATCAAGGAGGTGCTCGCGTTTCCGTTTATGAAAGATGAGCAGGGCAAGGAGAAGAAGCTGGCGGCGGAAGTGGTGGGGATTACACCGCTGGGCGAGGAGGGGATACGTGAGTCCAAGTCTTCGGAGCGCGCGAGGATCAAGTCTGTTAACGAGTTGTATAGCGCACAAATAGAGGGGTTCTAAGGGACCGGGTATCGGGGTTTCTGTAAAGGAAATTTAGGGGTTGAAAAGCTCCATGCGAGACGTCGTTTTTAGAGGTTCTTCATTCCTCTACAGCATCACAAGCCTAGGAGGGGGGCTGTAAAACCGAAGTCTAGATACATGTTCTAAGAAAAGCAGCCAGCAAATAGACGATGGCTACATACTTTGAGTAAAGTAGCCAGCCAATAAGATACCACTCCACGATGCAACCGTTTCCAGATCTGCCCTTTTCCGAAAGCGGTGATATTCGCTTCGATTACAAGCTTCCTTTGCCCGATCTTGCGTTTCAGTGTTTCAAATGCAGGATCTCAAATGTATACACTGCGATTTCGCTCGTGATTTTCCTCTCTACCACCATGTCTCCCTCCATTAGGTTCCTTTGTGAGGATTGGAATCCGCTTTTCTCCACCGACATGACATGGGATATTGCTGTAAGGAACCGGTTTGGGAGCACGTCGGTTTCTGGCCCCCCTTCAATGACAGCGTCGTTACAAGGCTAAAAGGGGCTCGGAGCCATTGGTTATCTTCTTCCCTTCCCGTGCCACAGATAGGGGGGCTGCGCCAAAACGAGTCTACGATCCTTCTTCCAAATCGTTGTTTCTAATATGACTGCAGCAAAATCGGTGCGACCTAAGCAGGCCGAAGATTTCTAGAGAGCGAACAGGTCGTAGCGGTAGTGCTGAGGCAGGCTAATCGAGATGCAAGTCGTAGGACGAGCTCTCGAGGGTTTGAAGATTGTATTCATGGCAATGCCGATGACGATGTGGGTCCTGGTCTTGGTGGAAAGGATGGGATCGGGTGATTGGGGGCGAAAGAGGATATGATCGATGGATGGCGTAGTACACCTCAACCACCCAGGCTCTCCCCTCAAAAGTTCCCCCTAACCTTCCCCATGAGATATTCTCCGTAAATCACCTCCCCTTCCCGATCCTTCCCAGGGACTGTCGCCGCAAAATCCGGCTCGAAGAAGAAGGGGACAGATACCCTGAATCCCCCACGTCGATGCACAACCCTATGTCTTGTACTTTTCCATCGTCCTCCACTCCATCTCTCCATCATATCGCCTATATTCACCACCAGAGCTCCCGGGACCGGGTCAACATCCAGCCATCTCCCTTCCTCCCCCTCGTTCTCGAGCCAGACTTGCAACGCGCCTTTTGTCTCATCAGCGAGCAGGAGGGTAACGCAGCCATAGTCTGTGTGCGCGCCACACGATACCTTTCCCTCTTCTTGCTCTTGAACAGGTAGCTGCGGGTAGCCGATGGCTCGAAGTACCCAAAAGCTTTCGGCAGTCTGCTTCACAAACGTCTCTTCATCACCCAGCACGCCCTCTTCTTTTAGCGCAACGCCCATTGCTCGTACCACTGCTGTCCCGAGCGCCAGCATCAGACGGATATACTCTTCATAGACCTCCCTGAAACCCGAGGGTCCCGAAGGCCATTGGTTGAGGCCTTGTATAAGGTCGTAAGGTGGTTTCCTGGCTCCTTTTCCTATACATTCATCGAATGATTCCCCAGGAAGAATAGGTCTGTACCAATCAATTCCCTCATGCCAATCCCCCTTCCCCTCCGTGACATTCTCCCCTATCACCTGATATCCCCTTGCTCCATCACCATGTCCATCTCCAACACCCCTCCGCTTGATCTTCTCCTTCTCTGATTGCGGTACTGTAGTGAAGAAATCGCGGGCCAAGGAGAGAACTCGGGATGTGAGCGCCGGAGGAAGGTTATGGTTTGTTAGATAGAAGAAGCCGGGGGAGCGGCAGGCGCATGAAAGGGACTGAGACGTGGCGGATAGATGTTCCGCTGGAGAAGTAGACGGGGAGAGGAAGGGAGCGATGGAAATGGTGGGTATTGCAGGGGATGCGGCTGGAGGGGAGGTGGAACCCATTGCTGCAGGAACTTGGGACGTAGAGTGTTGAAATCTACTTCAGGAGGAGATCGAGAAGTGACGCACACGAATCCCCATATCCTTTGCTGCTTTGTGCTTAAAGAGGTACTGTAGACTCTGGAGAGTTCAGGGCCGTTGGTGGGGAACCCCGCGTATCAACCTTGGGTACGGAGTTAGGGAGACTCACAGCCGAGGGCCCGAAGACTCCTGCTCACCCCCTTTCCCCCTATTCTACCGACGAGCGAGCGCAAAACATTATCATAACAAACGATTTACGAATAAATGGAAGATGTCACTCATTTTGGTAAGGTGCTCAAGAAGACGCCGAAGACCAGATTGTCCGTAGGCTGATATCATCCTTTGCAGATTCAACAAGACTTTCCATTTACTGTCCCTTCTCGCAAGGACCTTGTTTGTTTCTAGACGGGACGCGCTTTTCGCTGAGTTAAACATTGGATACAACTTCTGTTCTCTAATTCCAAGGTCATTGTCACCAGCACAAATTTGGGGGACGACTGGTTTTGCAGATTGGGGTTTTGAATCTATGACGCTATAAGCAGATTTCGTCCTGCTATCCTGGCTCTCGTTTCTAACACCTCTTTTTAACGTCAAGCCGTAGCTGCTATGCGACTTTGCAAAAATAGTCAAATGGAGACTCGCTGAAAGCTTCGAATGATTCCACCTCAATACATGTCCATCTCAGACTACATGATGACCTCATTGGCCACGTCCTAGAATCGGTCAGTATATCTTAGGGAGTTATTGTAGAGGTGAACAGGAAGACGTACCCGCTTCAGCTCTTTGTTAGGCAAGCAAACGCAGTTTTGTACGCGAACTTCATCGCCAACACCACAGTCCTTGCCCAGGATGGTGATGCTCTGCACTTTGACACCGTTCTTCACGATGCTAGTAGTGTGGCTTCCGACGGGAGTAGGGGTGCCCTCGACTCTTGCCCAGGCTCCTACGCGGCTGTTCCAGCCAATGATCGAGTAGAGAACACAAGCATCATGCTTGATTTCCGCGTCTTCCAGTACAATCGACTCCTTGACTCGAACTCCAGGGCCGATAACGACACGAGGGCCGATGGAGACGTTTGGCCCGAGTTTGGCGCTTGGGTCAACTTCCGCTGTAGGATGGATGAAAACAGGAGGTAGGATATTGGCTGATGGCTTTGCGAGCTCCTCGGATTGAGACTGGAAGGCTTTTTGAAGATACAAAGCATTCGCTGGTACAGCCGAACCAGCAGTCTTAATCTGACGCCAAAAGTCTTTGGTTTCGTGGACGAAGAATTGCTTGCTGTCAGCTAGGTCTGAAAGGATGTCCTGTTCCAGACGAAGCACCTCGTTCTTCTCTCCGTCTTCCAGCTTTTCTGCGAAGAAAGAAGAATCAAGATTTTCAGACGAAGGATACGAGACAAGACGAGGTCGGTCCGAACGACGTTTGATTGCAGATCTTATGGATGGGAATATGGTTTCCGTGGAGAATAGATAGACACCGCAGTTGATCAAGTTCGAAATGTGTGACTCTGGCTTTTCGACGTAATGTAGAACTCGCTTTGAGTGGGCATCTGAGACAATGCATCCAAAGTTGCTCGCCGCATCGTTGCTAACCCTCGTTCCTAGGATGACCGCCTCGGCGTCTTTCTCCTCAAACACCTTGAGCATCTCGTTGAGAGGGAACGAACAGCATACGTCGGCATTAAGGACAAAGAAGCGCTCTGGTCCACCCTTGAGGATAGCGTCACGGAAGTGGTATAATCCACCAGCGGTACCCAGAGCTTGGTATTCCCGAAGGTATTGTATGCGAATTTGAGGCAATTCTCTCGCTGAGTCTTTAATAAATTCTCGGAACACAGATTCGTCATAGTAGCCGACTAAGATAACTTCTTTAATACCTGGGACTTTGGCTACAGCTCGCAGGCAATGCCAGATGATTGGATGGCCGGCAACATCGAAGAGAGGCTGTTATGGAGTGAGTACGTAGTCGCACTCGGATTGTGCAAGGCTCTGACCTTGGGCACATCCAAAGATAATGGTCTAAACCTAGTTCCTCGCGAAGGACCTCCAACCTATTTCTCCGGTGAGCTTACTATTTCTGTTTACCCAAGCATGGAGCTTACGAGGATGACAGCCTTGGTAGAGGCCGAGGAGGTTTTCCCATTGCGCGTTGGTACGTTGAGCATCTTGGCACGTTTTCAAAGACTCAGTCCTGGTTGTCAAGTTCTTTGTGGTGAGTGTGAAGGTATCGGAGAATTTGTTGAGTTATTCTCAGCTTGAGTAAGATATTCGAAGTTGACAGGTAAAGCTACAGTAATTAAGCTTCCCCACTAAAAGCGCACCCTGCATCCGCCATTTTCTCGCTTACTGTAGAAGGCCTAAGGTACTGTAAAGCAAACGTGCCCTGACTCTTGGGAGGGATTCGATAAGCAGCAAAATACAAGTCTTCCACTGAAGAAAGAAGGGGATGTGAGACTCACTCGAAACAGGAATATCTGAAGCACATAGTGTTAACATGTTTGAGTCTAGAGATATTTGACATCCTTCCATAGCAGTGGAACGTTGAATCCCGACAGGTGCCTTCTCCAAAGAACCATGGGACTCTCTGCGGATATCAGATCCCCGAAATGCATTGGAATGCCTTCGTCTTCATTCAGACCCCCAGTTATGTTTCACAAGATGTAGAGCTGAAGTTTTGTGAAAGACAATTTGATACACCCATGATACTTTACGAAATCTATGTCCAAACCTAAGGTAGGTCGAAAAAGCAATTACAGACACTCCATCTACTCCTCGTATTACCACACAACGCAAACCGCACGAGCCCCTATCCTGAAAGTCAAATCGTCACACCTCCTGAAACCTCCGCTTTCTATGCTCTTCTACTCCCACACAGTACTCCTCTCAGCTCTCTCCACACCATCATCCTCGTGGGCATTCCCATCTTGAACACGCCGTCCCTTGCCCTTCTCATCCTTTCGAGACTCCCAACGGGAATCCTCTTCCGGCACACTCCCAGGCGCAGCTTCCAGCTCCAAATCTACAAGCTCCTCCTTGACAAAGAGCGGAGTCTGACGCTGCGCATCCTGCTCAAGATCCGCAACTGAAGATCTAGATTCTGGGGCTGTTCGGGGGTGAGATGGTGATTTTTCGACTTCCGCTGTTGCCCTAAGGAGCAGATGCATGCCTTTGTCGTCTCTGCTGGAGGGATCGATGGCGTTGCGGAGCAGTCTGTCCGCTGCAGCACGGATGGAGGGGCTGGGTTGGGTGGGTGTGGGTTTTAGGACTGGTAGGTTGGCGTAGTCTTCTGGGGTTTCGCGTGTTGTTGGGGATGCTGCGTTGTTTGCGATGGTGGGGGTTCTCTGAAGTTGGGTGACTCTTCTCGTTGGCTTATGTGCGACTTCCTCCTCAATCTCCCCCTCTTCCGGCTCCTCCTCCTCCTCCTCCTCCTCCTCTTCTTTTTCTTCCTCTTCTATTTCATCCTCATCCTCCTCGTCAACCACAACATATCTACTCTTACGTCTCGTCGCCTGCTTCTTCACAACCCTATTCTCAGTAGCTTTCCGTGGTCGTTGTTGCCTCTCCTTTCTCGGCAGCGCCACAACCTGCGCTCTCTGCCCAGTCCACCCTTTATCCCCCGCATTAAGTATGTGCGTGCCATCCCCTCCCTTTTTCAGCCAGCAAGGGGTGCAGCATTGCTGGCCGCAGTCGGCGCAGCGGAACATGGTCTGGGTGTTGTGTTTGTTGCAGGTGTCACATTTGGCGGTATGGATTTTGATTGGAATAAAGGTTGAATGAGTAGACATGGCTGGGTTTATTCTCCCACAGGGAGGATTGGTTGGATGGTGTCAATATGCTGAATAATTTGGATTGCAAGATTTTGGGGATGTTGCTGGAATGATATGTTGTGAAAGCGAAGTGGCAGGACGATGGTGGTGACGAGAGATGCCAACACTATTTAATGAAAACAATGGAGAGGTCAACAACAACAGAACAACAACAAGCCTTTATAAACACTGAATCTGAATCATGCCAGGCATCCCCCTAGAACCGTGAAGGTCTCGTCACTGAACACAGGGCTGTGCGTGACCTGTGTCTGGATGAATGGTTGCCACGCTGAAACAACCGCTACTGAATCATAACGCTGCAAAGACATAGAGGCAGAGGGAACTTTTGAACAGAGACAATGGCGCACGTGTTGAAGTCTTCGGACACTCTCAACAAGATTGCTGAGGTTTCAGGTACTCTGCAGAACCAGCTCGATGATAGAGAAGAGCTCTTCAAACAATCTTTTCAACCATGATAGATCGTCACCGACACATTCATTGCACGTAGAACCGGTCAGCCAAAAGAGAAGACAACGAGTGGCGCCCTGACCGGTTGACAACAAAATCCGTTAAACCCCCTTCTGTTTTGGGAATCAAGCCAGCAAGTGCTATTCACCACATGTAATCTGTGAATCCAGGTACATACACCATCGCGGCCGCATACAAGTACACCCCTGCATAGCTGATACGGCAGCGCCTCAAAACCAACAACGAAGCTGTGAATAAAAAAAACATTCCTAAATTCCTCAGAAGAGAGGAATTAAAAAAAGTCATCAGACCTAGCAAAGATCTCTTCTCCTGGGTTTGGATCAGGGACCTACAGTACCCCGCATTAAGTCACGGTCGCGCGCTCCCCAACCAATACACCCCTCACCTGCATCAACCATTGAACCATCAAATTCAGCTGGGGAACTTCAATATTTGGGCTAGTTATTTAGTAGTATATGACTTATGATTCCCCGATCAATATTTGGTATGCCAGCCCTTCGCTATTATTACAGCTGCACATCTGTCGGGCATACTGGATATTAGTCCCTCAATTACCTCCTCTCGTAGATTCGCCCAGGCCATCTGTAAAATCTGGAACAACTGGGTTTCAGCTTCGTCCCCTTTACCCTTCAGCGAATCCAGATCCGGATAAACTTTATAGGCCTCCTTCTTTAGTAGGGCCCATAGATTTTCGATTGGATTCAAATCGGGGCTGTACGGAGGCCACTCCATGACTTCTATACCATTTTCCTGAAACCAAAGCTTCGATTTTCGAGCTCTATGTATCGGAGCGTTATCCTGCATGAACACTAGTCCTGGCTCCCATATACCAGACAAATTGTGATTCAAAATCTGAATGTAGGAGACTGCTGAATAGCCGTGTTTTTTGGATTCGAAGTCCCGATCGAGCAGGTATAAATCCGATCTTTCAGAACCCCAAAAAGCTCCCCAAACCATAATGGAAAAGGTCTTTCCATTGGGAATTTCCATCACTTTATCTCTATCCCATTTTTGTTTGCGAGTCCCAAACACCCATTCTCGTGTTTTACCTGATCCCCGAGCCACGGATGCCTCGTCCGACCAAATGACTTTCCTCCATTGATCCACGGTCCAATTTTCATGTCTTTTAGCCCATCTTAACCGAAGCCGAGCAGCTTCAGGTGTTAATTTCGGTCGCTTAAGAGCTAGCCAGTGAGAAATTCCGTGAGCTCGTAGTGTTGCGTTGAGAGTTCTCGCGTCCAAATCGATCCCGGTGTTCGTTTTCAGCTGTCTCCAGGTGATTTTAGGCTCCGATCGTAACTGACGTAACAGTATCCTAGCTGCTCGAGGGGTAATTGATAAAGGCCTTCCTGATCTGGGTTTATTGACTCCGGAGGGTGCAGTGCAAAGCCTTCCTAAAACTCCATTTATGGTGGTGCGGGGAACGTTCAAATTTCGACTGATTTGGGTGGGTGTAGCTCCTAGCTCAGCTTGCCCCGTAATTTTCCCTTTAGTCAACAAATCGAGCTCCTTTCTGGGGGTCTTATTACCAGAAATTGTAGTTAACGGAGCCCTTCTGAGCATGGTGGATGTGGTTGAAGAAGGTTGATTGTTTTGAAGGTACGCGATTTTACGTGTTTTCGCTTAAGTGACCGTGACTTTTTGCAGGGTACTGTAGGTACTTGGGTTCCGGGGCACCTAACGGCCAAGGCGCTCTACCCGGTTGAGCTGCGAAGAGGACATGGTATTCGGGCCTCTCTCTTATCAAACTAATGTGTGGGAAATGCGACGAAGCGGTTGCTGACAGCAGCCGAGGGGAAACGAGTGAATTGCGGTTTAATTGGTGATGCGAAGAAAGACAGATAGAATAAGTACAGAGACTACTGACGGCATATAGAAATCATACATGATTTTGGTCATCCAGGGCAGTAGCTTATGATCCATTCCTGAAGGGTTTTCCTTAGTGTATTGCGAATTTAACCTACCAAATCCAATGCATGCTCACTCCCCTAATGCCGGCGAATCAACGTTCCAAGGAAACAAAGACGCCGTAGCACCATCAAACGCTTGCCTATTTACCGGGAAACACTTCCTGAGCCTCAAGCATACATATCATCCCACTCCCCTTCCTCTTCTTCTACTTTCGGCGGTGGAGGAGGAGATTCCTTCTTCTTCAACAGATCCTTTCGGTCCAGGGGACATGTGGCGTGTAGCTTTAGCCAGGGGGATATGCACTCGAGGTCGAAGATGTGGGATTTGTGGCAAGGAAGGCAGACGACAAGGGGGTATTCGTCTGTGAGTTATTGTTAGCGGGTGGTTCAGGAGGGTATGGCATAGAAGGTTTACCTTCCAGGAATGGATTGCTGCAGATCGGACACGTGTCTGTGGGTTTTAGGGATTTTTTGGGAATGCGGTCTAGTTCTGAGATAAAATTTTGGTCAGCGTTCCAATCTTACAAGACACCACAGAGATTTGAGTCGGTGTTCGAGCTCGACACAAAGCGAGCCTAATTTCATACGCCCAATAAGTATTCCACTCACCAGCCAAAAACTCATCGCTAACCCCCTTCACCTCCCTCGGCGGCCTCTCCGCAGTTTCGTACAACCTCTCCATAAGTGTCTCTAATAGCTCGCTCCCGCCCTCCTGCCTCATCATGTTGTAAGCATCAGCCAGCGATCTAAAGGCTGCTGCTAAATCGCCCGGCGTGGGCACAGCATGACTGTTGCTCGTATTGGCTGTATCGATGAGCTCGAGGGTGGAAAAAAATGTCGAAAGATCGGGGCGGGGGTGGGAGTGAGCCGGTGGGTCGGGCTGATTGGCTGGGATGTCGTGCTCGACTGGGAAGGTTAGTGGAAGCTGAAGGTAGATGTGCGGGAGGGTGTACCTTCGTAGCTGGCCATGGCTTTGAAGCTTGGAGTTCGCAAATCCGAAAAATGATGAGGCAGGCAGTTGGCTAAGGTGAAGTTGAATATTAAACTCGCGGTAGGCATCTCTACTTGCGCGTCGGGGTGGATCGCGGGCCGATCCGACAAGCAATACTGTAAAAGAAGTACCTTAGCTAATGCGAGTCATTTCCCCTCCCATTTTGAGACGACCAAGTCTGGATCATCCTATCAAAACACAAGTGTTGTATTATGTAGAAGTTGAGTACACTTCTATGAACAAAGCTACGTAAATTTATGCATGTAATTCATGAATGCTTTAACCTACCTTATGTTACCCCAAACCCTCCACCCCTATCGCCACTAAGCACGCCCATCAACTGTATGAAAAATTTATGCCTGGGGTGCGAAACCCAATTGAGGTCCATTGCTGTCGAAAACAACAAACTGACTCTTCAAGAAGATATCACCGAAGATGCTAATCCCAATTCCAGCGTTGCTCTGGAGACCACCGAAGCAAGTCGTGCCTGACGCATCGACTGGCGCGAAGTTGATAAGAGAACCTGAGACAACAGCACTGTAACCGCCAACGTCGAAGGTGATATCTGGAAGTGTGCTGCTGCAGGGGAAAGTGTAGCCACCCTGGTTAGCGTCATAAGATGCGCTGGGGACGCCACTGTAGTAGGCGGTCACAACTGCGTCATCGATAAGAAGCAGGGTGGTACCGGTGTCGGCGATAGGGGCGATGCTAGCAGGTACGGATGAGCCGGAACCAACGGTATAGCTGTCCACATTGAAAGCCCAGAATCCCTGGGAGCTGTCGACAGGGGTATAGCTGATCGAGCCAGTGTACTTGGAGTTGTCGATATACCCAAAGTCGTACGAACCTGGGGCTTGGTGCTTGAGGACAGCGGTGAAGAGAGGCGAAGAGAGACTGCTCTTCGCGTTGTCGAAGAAGGTCTGTTGTTTATCAGGCTTGACAGTGTTAATGTTGCTAAAGGCCAACCCAAGCAGCCCATCAGAGGCGGTGTCACTCTGAAATTGGGCGGAAACCTTTTTAGCGAGTTCAACGGCCTGGCCTGGAACGCTCGTAGAGCCAACGGAAACGGTATCGGTGTACACGTTTCCGGACGAAGATGAACCATCACCATAGGTGATGCTCCAGGTTTCACCATTGAGCGCCTGGGAGGTGCTTGACTGGGAGGGGTTGTACAAATTGTGGCCGGCTTGGTCCGACGCGCTGAGCTCAGTGGAGAAAACCCAGCTTCGAAGACATTAGCTTAGTCCGTAGTCGGATAACTTGATGAAGATGAGCTGAACTGGATAGGCTTACAGATCAGAAGAACCGGTATCAAAATCGAGGTTCAGCGTTTGCCCACCAATGTTGACTGGGGTAAGGTATTGCGTATCGCTAGCAGTTGGGTTATTGACACCCTCTCCGTCGTTGTTGGCAGCAGCCGCGACATCCTTTGGCGCAGGCTTCTTGTACTTGTCGTAAACGGCTTTGAGAGCTGACGGTCCGTTCCTTACCACTTGCTTGCCAGGCGTTTGGTTGAAAGAGAAGGTCTTGGCCTGTCGGCTTTCCAAGGGCATTGCTGCCACCAGAGCGCCAAAGGTGGCAGCCACCATGGCCAACTGTGTAAAGCTAGGCATCTTAAAATTGGAGGAAATGTAGTTTTCAAAGTATTGGAGAATGCTCTTGGTGCTGTTGTACTGGTCTGATCAATTGAAGATATGAGAAACGGAGAGCAAACGACTGACTTTATATAGTACTTTCAATACAACCAAAAGGAGAGTCACGCTCCTCATACTATAGGGGTCGGTTTCTGCATAGGGTGTATGACGACCTCTCCTCTCCGCGACCAGTGGTTGACCGAGGATGGTCCTGACGAGGTGACCGGACATGAGCGATCCAGTACGGAGCGGGTGTCTTTCTGGAAGGTATTCGACGGGGTTATTGGGCAAGTAGCCGGGGAGATTCAGGGCGGGGGGGGGGGGTTTCCCATGGGTCGACAGCATTGGCGGCGCACCGGTTGGACTCCGGGCCGTATGCTTGCTCGGATCAACCATTAGGAGCAGGAGATCATCGACGGTAGAGATACGTTCACGGGTTTGGAAGCTATCAACGATCGGAGGCTACCTAGGTACAGGTATTGCCAGCGGAGAGCCCCTTAAGGGAGGACCAGATGAACGAAATTGGGGAGGGTTTGGGTAAGGTACCTTGCAGCAGCCATCCAGGGCTCGTCACAAGACGTTACTACGTAAGGTAGTACATACATGATACAAGTGAGTAGCGTCGGAGCACCTTTGACGTTTGAGAGGCTGACCGATCAGAATCAATGGTCTGCGTAATGACGATCTCCCGCTGCTACCCGCTGCGTTGAATAAGGTAGGTAGGTAGGTAGGTAGGCACGGCACGTAGGTAGTGGACCCGTATCCGAGGCACTTCAACATTGGTCGGTCGAGCATGTTACCCCACCTGCTTCTTTGGGCATGGAGGGATCTCGCGCAAGGTGGAAAACACAACCCTGACCGAGTCTGATAAAGCTTGGCAGGACGCACGGATAACCAGGTAAACCCCTTAGAATCTCCTTATCGCTTGTGGTGCCGCTTTGGTAGATAGCGGCGACAGCTGTCCGTCCTTACGGAGTACAGTACTCCGTACACAGTAGTTGTAGAAGCAATGACTTACTTGTGATCAAGGAATTACCCTGTCTTACTGATTATAGTGATCCAATTGTTGACTTCTGTTTTTCCAGAAAATGATGATCCTAGATGTCCAACCCTCGCGCCTTGCGTCGCAAACTCTGGAGATGATCCAGTCTGCTTCTCGGTATCACCCATCCCCCCCGTGCGCGCGCGCTCAGCATTGATGGGATTGTCCTCAAGTCGGCTTCTTATTGCGCACAATCTATGATGCTGCACCTTTTCTCTCGCAGCCATTTCGAACCTGATAGGGTTGTGGTATCCCAGGACGTGCATGATAGAAATTGCTGTCATCCCCCCGTAATGGACGCATGTTAATCTCTCATGTCGCCTCTCACGTTAAAGACGGGGATATGATGCATGAAATGGCAAGCGCGCCATGAGCCTTGTAGAATGCTTCGGATAACCTACGTATCCTCAAGTGCCTAAATAAAAGAGAATACTCTTGCAAACGCCCAGGACAACGTCATCATGAAAAGTCTTCTCCTTTCTCTTCTATGCTGCTCTTGATTTGCAGAAGAATGGTCGTCTTCCACTTGTCTAGCTTGCTCATTTGATCGTATTGGAACAGCTTATCGGCAAAGACCTCTTGGTCTCCTTGCTCCACGGCCTCGACCAAATCCACCAGTAGCTGATGCTCTCTTGTAGACGCAAAGGTAGGATCTAGGTCTCGGTAGCCCTGAAGGGCACGGTTGACGCCAACCATGTCACCTGATGCCAGATGACAAAGTCCAGCTTTAAAGAGGTATTCTTTTACACTCCATTTCATCAGGTTGCTGGCAACCGAACTCTTCGCGACTCGTTCGTAGTTCTCAATGGCTTGGTGATAATTGCCGTCTAATGCTCCCAGATCAGCAGCCTTGAGATATAGTTTATTTGATAACGCCTCGGCATTATCGTCCTCGTACCAAGACGCAGCGGTTGAGTACGCCTCGAGCGCTCGCTTTCGATCATCCAATTCCTCGTATAGACCACCCAGGGTCTCCATGTGCCCAGCCGCTCTCCTGAAGTTGCCTGTCGAAGTATAGTGGGAGACAACTTGATTCAGTACCCTGGCGGCATCTTCGGGGTCTGTTTTGCGATACGCTTTGAAAGCTTCAGTGAGAGTATTCGCTGCATCACCGGGTTCGCTCAGCTTCGAGTTCTGGATGGACGCCGCCTTTTCGAATGCGCGACCAGCTTGAGTGCCTGACACAAAGGTTAACCATCCGTAGTACTCTGCCATACAATGCTCTGTAATTATCAAGGACACACCTTGCTTCTGCATCCGGAAGGCATTCTGATGAAATCAGCTACGCGACAGTTTAAACCCGTAGACACCCACTTACGGCTGCCTTTGTATATAAGTCTGCGGCCAACTCATGTTTCTCTGCACGCCCACCGAACAAGCTGAACCCAGAGGACGCATTTTGGGCCGCTTTGTCTGCCTATGGAAACAGTCTTAGCGGTTATCTTTCTATGATCGAATGGGTACATACCTCGCGAAGGAGGGCCTGCGGATCTTGCGACATACTGGATAGTTTAGCTGAATCCTCAACGTCAACAATGCAAAATGCTAGAGTAAGTGTACCTTGATACCTTAGGTAACAGGCCGCAGGATGAACGTTTGTCCGAGGGGTTTCAATACACAAAGCACATGAGCCTACCTCATTAATGGCACCTGAACTCACACCACGCACTACAGGTATTGCACTATGCTCCTTCGAATGGACCGGATCGAAAAAACGTTGTGTCGCAACAGATGCAAGCAAGTCACCTCGATTGGGAGGGGTTCGAAAGGGAAGAATTTCCTGCCCAAATGATGTCATATCTCGGTCATAGCTCCGAGCTCTTTAAAGATGTGGTCGACGAACACAATCCGCAATCACTTGAGATGTTGAGCACTTCATAACAAGCCTTCTTGGTTGACGTACATCAATCCACTGCTGAACATGTCATCCGATTCTCTCGCTCTCTTCCGAGAAGGATTGTCAAAAGACCTTCGGAAGCTTGCAGAACAGCACCTTCAGCATGAGTATGCCCACCAGTCTTGACCATTCGTTGTCTCATCCCGTTCTACATTTATATATACGGTGATCACAGTTATAAGCGAGACCCCGAAGTACGCTGACCTTGTTGCTGCGGAATAGTCTGACACAAGCCGACCGCGACACCCTCGATGCCTCAGCCAGCAAGCTCTCCACACATGTCACTATAGGATCACTCGTGGGCATGGGTCTTGGAATTGCTCTTGCCTGGCGGGTTCGCTCCAATCGCCTCAAGGTCTTCAACGCCTTTCGAGCCACGCAGAGGCCTACACACGTGAAATTCGCCGATGGTCGAGAAGGTCCACCCCCTACTCCTGCAGACTACCACTCGCTCACTCACCTGTTGTTATAGAGTTGATACCAGACATCACGCCCCTAATGCAACCTTCGACAGCAGGCGATATAGCCGCATACACCTTCTTTTCAATTGCAGGGGTCTTTCTGGGTGGAGAGACGGGGTTATTGACAGGTGCAAGTGCTGCGAAACGGACGATAACGAAGGATCCGGAGACAAGGGCGAGGATCGAGAAGGCGTTCAAAGGTTTTAGGGCGGATATGCTGAGGAAAGAGATCGAGGTATTGGAGACTGGAAAGGGGGATTATGGAATCTGGGGCGAGACTGTATGATCCTCCCGAAAGGATACATGATGCAACAGACAATCCATCGGAGATCCTGGCGTAAATTGAATGCATGTCTTTCAGCCAGCACTCAACCAAGAATGATGGAACATGAGACGGGGCGTTAATAGCACGCCTAAAATACCTGACGATATACCTTTCGGCCACTGCAAATAGAACCTTGAAATCACGGATAGGTTGCCAACCCATCCATGGATCAAACGATATATTGATGGATCAGGACTTCCATCGGTCATGAAGCCAACTCCCGAGTCTACGATGACTTTTAGCTGAACGACATAACCTCACTGTCGGTTTCTGACTCTACGCACGTCGTAATCGCATGACGAGACCAAGTCAAAACCTTTATTATTAGTCTGGAACGAGGAAAGGACCAAGACAGAGGACAAAGAGGACACAGCCTAATTTCATAATTGTAAAAGGTGCAAGATTCATGTACTATCACCATTAAGCGATTCTATGCGTTTGCTACCTCCAGCACAAGTGCTCATTCTCCACCGTAAATTACCTTAGATAGCCCACGATGACGCACCCTGATTCCCTTTTGCCTACCTTACTTGTTCAATTCTCTGCCTGACTCTTGATCTGCATGTATCATCGTGTTGCTGATATTGCCCACACATGGGGTTTACCCGCCAGTCGCTGACCAAAGCTTCGCTTCTCAAGTTCTATCAAAGAGCTCTACCTGATAGACGGCATTGCGGCTTTGGCGACACAATGCTTTGTTTTTAGGTCAACTTTCAGTCGCTGCAGAATTAGTGAAGTCTGGGCTACTTTCCAAGCATATAATAAAATCCCAGTCTCGAGATTTACGATTTGACTTTTAGTATAAGATTTGTTCATTGCTTTAATATTAGCAACTTTCCAGGCGAAACTCTCAACTGTTTCGAGCTTTCCTATGCTGCATCATAGCATATTCTGATTATGGCTGAGTTCGCCGAGTACTTTACTTATCGCTTTGTGAACCTACCCAAAAGCCTGAAGCAATGAAATAACCATGAATTATTCTGCTAGGATGACTAGAAAGCCATCGCCGCGACATCTCTCGGCCCCTGCCCTTGTCACGCGGAGCCTTTTAATGTAGCTATTGTGACCTTCATTGAACCGCGAAAACTTGCAGCCGTGGGTATAGTCTATCCGTTGTTCATGAATGTTGTGACAATCTCATTGCATGATGGGTCCGGAGGGCGCCAAGATTTCGACGAAACAGCGCTCTCAGCGGCTAAGGCCAACAGCACTGATGGGGCCCTCGGTAGTGGGCCAGAGGTGTCGGTCTCCGCTCACTTCTTGGATGAAATCCCGGATGTTGGTGGTATGTTCAGCAACAAGAAACCCTTTTCCAATGTGGCCGCCGTGGCCCACAGTGTTGTCATATATGTTAAAAGCTGCCTCTTGGTATATTCCATGCAGATGCAAAAAGTCCCATATGCCTAATAGGGTGGTTTCCACAATACGCCAGGTAAGCCGCTGACCAGCGTGCTGAATGTTGAGTGAACGCACTACAATCGAGAAATCATTGTCCGGGGGCCCATAAATCCAGGGATCGTTGGCTTGAGGGAGGGGGCCATCGCCACCGTGGTTGAGATAACCTTGCACGGTATTCCTTGCAGAGATGATAGCCCTTTGCATGACGTCCTGACGCATTGGCACACCAAGGCGGAAGATCAAGATGATGCTCGTGTTTGGGACATGGAAAGACGGTTGGGAACGTCTACATGCTAGTTTCGTGAGAATCTTTATTTTTCTTTAGAGATATGAGTCCTGGCTTACTTTGCTACAGCTCTACTAATTTGTCCACTGGAGGCCCAAAAGCGTTTCCCCGGCAGCAAATTCCGAGTGATCTGGAGTTGATTGGGGTTGGTTTCCCTCGCGGAGATCGTGACGGTTGGTGCTGACTCTGTTCCGTTCGTTCCTTTGGAAGGATTAAGTGAACTGGCGAGTACTTGTCCGGTGCCTGACAAACTAGATTGTTTCGATGCGGCTGCTTTCGCTGCAGCTGTGCTATTCTGTTGCTCTTGCGGGATGACTAGGTCGCTCAGTATTTGCCCAAATTTCTCTAGTGTTGCGGTCACTGGTGCTGCCGACATGGTAATGGTGTATTGCGCCAGCAAGACAAACAAAGGTAGGAGGGAGGCACGCATGTTGGAGAATATAGACGGTGTACGCTTGGGAAACGTTGTATCTTCAGTGTACAATTTTCTGTGAATAATAAAGGTATACCAGTGTCTGGGCCTATTTGATGTATGATATTGTCTGATTGGGGACACCAGGACATCTCTTATATATGAACGTGCCGGTGCCATAATCCGTACTGCTCGAAGATCAGCTCAGGGGGAGTACCGCACATCGTCATGCGACCGTCATAGAGGACTCCCAACCGAAAAAATTGCCATCCGATAATGCGATGCTCTACCGTCGCGCCTCTATCTAGCAACTCCCCAACAGCTTTATTTCTGTCACGGCACTAGAAACTAGTGAGGAGCCGAAGTCGGTTGTGGCTCCACCAAAGCCGGAGGCACAGGGCAAGCTGCGCGGGTGGCGCCGGAATGGCTTGGAAGCATGTCAGGTACAGACTTACAGTACTCGTGAGTCGTGGTACATACTATAATTCTAAAAACTAACGGACGGAAATCTCTGATATGACGACAATCACAAGGGTTCTTGCCTCGAGTCCATCGCCTGTCGCTTGTAGGGAAGGAGGTGTCTCTGAAGCGCGACAACACCTTTCGCGAGTGAATAGACTTCAAGATTTGCGGCTTTTTCATCGGCAGGCCCCAACAAGATGGGGGCACAATGTCAAGATAGAAACTGCATGAGAACGACAAGATGTTAGGTGGCCGTTGCAAGAGACTCATATGATAATAGTCGCCTGAATACTCAATTCAGTAATTGAAATCCTCATAGAGTACTTCCTTGTTTGCCAACCATGACAAGAGAGATTTGCGTAGCTCCGTCCCTGTGCAAACATACCACTTCGCATAGATATTCTGATTTTCTTGGACATCACGAGGCAGCATACGTCGTGGTAGTATTTGGCAGCCTAGAAGCCTGACGCTATCTAGAATGGCTTTAGTCTCCTCTGTCGCTGCATCGGCGACCCCAGAAACGAAGATTTTGGTGGAAGCAGCCAAAAAGGGGTATTTATCGAGAGTATCACTAGCAAGCCCAATGTCTCGAATATTGATTGTCCAAAACAAGTGGAGAGAGTCAAGATCCAGGTCAGGTATCTGGGAGAGTAGGGGCGTGATACCAATACCACCAGCTACGAAAGGTACAATCTCGCCACCCGCTTGGGCAATGGCAAAATTTCCGCCAAAACCTCGCAGAGGTACCTCAAGCCCTGCCCGTACTTGCTGCCTGAACAGAAAGTTCGTTACAACCCCGACGTTGCGAAATGTAATCTCGAATTCGTCTGGAGAGAGAGTTCCTCCTGCTGGCGATGAGACTGTAAAGGTACGAACATAGTCATCATTTATACTTCTAGGGTCGTCATCTCGCATATGGCTGTAACCTGCATCAAGTTCGTCTTCGAAAGCCAAAGCCACATACTGGCCCGGTTTCCAACGCCCTGCCGCTTCAGGGTCACTTACGCTAAATCGCAATCGCGCAATTGTAGGAGTAATCAAATCTTTCGTTAAAAGCTTCGCGTATGCGGCATCTTTGTTGGTGGCTTGTAAGTCAGGCAGAGCGCGTTCTGACCTGAGAAAGCGTACTGGAGGATTGTACGGAGAAAAGTCGCCCGATGTACCACGAAAAGACAAACCTTTACGTACAAAGCGTGCCGCGTCTATCTTCACTTTGACAGCTAGATTCGACCGAGGTAGTAGTGTAGCTGCCTCCTTACCGATGAGGATCTCTGTAGTACCAGTCAAGTAGAGAACATCCCCATTGTCGAAGTTGGGAAAGACCAGCCCGGCCCTTGGAGTCGTCTGGAGATTGCCCAAAGTCTGATAGAGACGGTTCCCCGAGTACTCCGGATACGCTAGCGTTGTACCAGAGGTGTCGTTATTAACAATACGCACGAAGCCAGGCGGCCCACCTCGATGGTTAGTACTCATATTCGATTCATGATTCGAAGATGAAAGAAAGAAAAGGTCCGCTTTTGCCAGCAGCATTACTCCTAGATCAGGTATAGGAAGTGAGTTAGACGCCAATGTAGGCTCAGGCAAAGAAGAGATGATTTGCTTCTTATTTAAGTACTTTGGACAATTCACTATTGCGTGTTTCAGCTTTGTGGAAGAATAAAGCCGTAGGCGATCTTCATACCTAGACTCTGTTCGACTTTGAAGACAAGCTGAGCTTCCCCAATGACATCGTTATCTTCTTCAGATTTGGAGCCATGGCTTCCTAAAGCGCCTGCGACCATTCTTCCAGCTATCTTGACTCGTGATCTTGTAGCCGGGTCCATGGGCAAAGCCGAGACGATTCGACCATTACTTTTCTCCTCATGCACTTCTCCATCGTGCTCACCACCTACCAGTATATTTATAACAGGATCATGTCTTCGGTCCACCAACGTCTTGACCCCGAGAATGGAATTTCCTATTGGTCTTGCAAAGCCTGGCTCTCCACCCAAGAGTGTTGTCCAAGGACGGCCATCATTGTCCAATGTGCCAATAGCCACCAGTGGCGCTGATTGAAGTATATGTGCACCATAAGGCGTTAGACCTGGCGCTGTTGGATTGTCCTGACTTGGTACGCGCAGTAGCGAATGCATCTTTTCCTCCCCTTCATGCCATCCGAGTGATGCAGAATGTACGAAAGCCATCCCTTGATGATAATTAATCACTCGAGTCAATCTCTTGACACAACCTGCTCAAGCAGCAGTCATTTGGGTATGACCTTGAACACCGACTTTTTGTAGAATCTGTTGTCTTTCTGACTGCAGGACTCTCTGAGAACACCAAAACGGTCCCGAAAGCCTGACTAACGACATGAGATGTAAGCATTTCCATTCTGGAGTCTAGACCAAGAGACCAGCCTGCGGGAATTAGCGTTGCTCGAGCTATCGAGCTCCTCATCGACGTCTCAGGAGCCCCATGAACTATCACACTGTGCCTTCGTACACTGCAGATACTGTATAAGCTTTGATAGGTAGATGTGGCTTAAAGGCCACAGGAGAGTCGAATAGTCGGCAAATGTGAAACAGTCAAGGCGTGCGAGGGGCTCTGGCGGCTGAGACAGACAGAATGGATTCTTCAGGCATCCTGCCCACCGAAATCCACCACGTCTATTCTACGATAGCGCCAACATTGTCGACAGACTCCTTCAATTGTAGCTTTCGGCTCCAGTCACTCGTTTTTGCTTTACGAAAGAGCTTATACATCATGTATGGCAACAGAATTCCAAAGCAGCCCTCCCACTACCCTCCTCTCGCATTCCACATACTAAGGCTGGGCCAACTGCTCTCTTCCCTCATCGTAGCGATCGTCCTTTCATTCTTCGTCCATCACCTCAAAGTCGAGCGCTACACTATCCCCTGGACATTCCTTCTCGTGCGCAAACCCGGCTCCCCTTCTTACCACTTATCGCATCAAGTTAACATCCCCGCAGCTCCTCACTGTCTCCATCCTTACACTGGTCGCCCTTATCTCCACCAGCATTCTCTACCACTTCCGCACTCTTTCTCCAAAACTCAACCTCTACAGCAATATCTTCCTCTCTGTCCTCTGGGTGCTCGGTCTCTCTTTTCTGACCTGGAATCTCAGCTACACGCTCGGCCACCATTGCAGCCGAGAAACATGGAAGAATACTGCTGGCATCATGGTTTGTAGGCTCTACAAGGCTCTTACTGCCTTTACGGTTACTGGATTGTCCGTCCTACTCCGTGTTCTCCCAATGAACCACACCAACTACTACCCACCATTCCTCATACTAACAAACCCCAGATTCGCCACCCTCCTCGCCACCCTCCTCGACCTCCACACCCACCGCAAAAGCACCAAGCTGGGAAACTACAACCCCATGCTCGACGTCAAGCGACCTGCCGCTTACTCCATCTCCCCTCCCCAACCTACCTCATATTCCCAAGCACCTGATCCTTACGAAGCTCAAGGCCAGCGCGAGACGAGCCACGACATTGCGAGACCGTACAAAGTGCAGAGGCCGATCGAGGCACAGCAGTTTGGGTATAGTGCGCCGAGCGAGCAGACAACGTATGCGGGGGGAAGTGGGGCACATTGGTTGTGAGGGTAGATGGACAGGTGCTGTGGTGCTGAGGAGGAGATTTGGTAGTAAAGTTAGTACAAAGAACGAAATTTTAGAAGGAATGGGTAAGATACGTTTTGAGAGCACTCATGGAAGGCTTTGGGAATGTTTTTGGGTCGATTATGGACGATTTCACGTACTTGCCGTTCTCTTATTGGATCTTAAGGCCGGACTTTGGGGTTTCAGACAGTCTCTTCCCATATAGCGCAAGATTTGGGGGTTTTGGAGGGAGTAAATTGTACTTCTGGGCAATCCCTCTCTAATGTCGCATTTGCACTTGGATGTACTGAGTACGATGAAAGAAGCTATTTCTACAAAAAAGTCGAAGCTGAAGACGTTTTGAGGCCACAACATCATTTGGCCTATGTACACTATTTCTTCTATCTTACAATCGTCCGTCGATGCTACGTAGCCATAACTCGTGAGTATCCCACGAGTGATCTTACCTAAAGACAACCTACCATAATCCCCAAGCGCCACAGCTGGATGCACATCGCCTCGCTATGCACAAAAATCCTCCATCACCAGTCGCGAGTATGGTTCCCCCGCAGCATAACGTCGTTGCCGAGAACAAAGTATCGCTCATTATCAAATCATCACACTTGGCAGACTGGTAGAATCTTCCTCAAGCAGGCACAACTCCACCCCCATCCTTTGCCCTCAACCCAACCTTGCCCTTCTCATCGATAAAAGTCTCGTAGCCTCTCTTATCCAGCACCTCCTCCGGGACGCCTTTCCTTGGTTCCAAAGCCCGCACAATCTCCATGTTATCGCGATTTCCTTCCAGCAAGAATCTCAAACACATGATCGCATGCTCCCTAATGTACGGATTATTCGCATCGAAATTGCAGCAACTAAGAATCATCTCCACGCCGCCGTAGTGTCGGATTTGGTTCTGGACGGTGGTAGATTTCCAGACAAGGCTAGAGAGAACGAGGACCACGAGTTTCTTGAGATTACGCCATTCAAAGTCACTAGGGTCGGCGTTGTCGATAGCGGCCGACGGAGAGTCGGAAGCGGAGGAGGGAGCATAGTCGGTGGAGGGGAAGGTGCGGTCTGTGAGGTGGTCGTAAGGGCGTTCGACGAGCCCAGGGAGAGTCGTCGAAGGGACAGGCTTTGACATGTCTTCAGCCATCTGAGCTGCTTCGGCTTCTGCGACTGTTAGGGGAATGGTGGCACTGAGAGGTACTTTAGGGATACTAGCGTCGAGCTCGCGGAGGAGAGTGACGAGCTCGGACACGATCTCCCAGCTGACGAGGAGGCCTTTCCAGTCTTCGGACTCGGTGAGAACGGCGAAGAATTCGAGAAACTGGTAGACGCCCTCGTAGACACGTTCCATGTCCCAAAGGTTGAGCGGGAAGTCTTCAGGTAAAGCAGCGCCAGCGCGGATCTGGCCTTGGAGGTAGATGAGAGCACAGGTTTCGGGGATGATACATTGGCGGAAAATGGTAAAGATGTATTTGACAATGAGGAGATCCACGCGAGTTGGAGGTTCACGACGTGGCGGGGGTGTTGCTGTGGCCGGGGCTCTGGATGCTGCAGGAGGCAGACCTTGCTTGCCACGAAAGATTTGTGTTAGAATCTTGATGACCATTGACTGTGCTGGAGAAACAATGTCCTTGACTTCGCCGAAAGCTTGGTAGGCGAATGGCATTAAGCCGTTCTCTAGAATTGCCTCCATGATTTGCATCATCATCTTGAAGTAGAATTCATCATCCTGCAGATCCCATGCGGCAATGAAAATTAGCAGTTCTCTCAGGAGATTCCGACCAGCCTCTTGCGCCAGCAAAATATTGCATCGTACGCCCTGCATGTCCTGGGTTTCCTTCCCTTCCGGTCCACTCTTTGCTCCAAGCCCACCAACAATACCCGCTTGGATGATCATGGGTAGAGCTTCGATTTCTTGCGGACCAAGTACCAAGGGGATATCTGTTAGAAGTCCCCGCTCTTGATCTCCAGGTCCACGATATTCGTCGTCTTCCTCATCGTTGTTATCTGCGATGCTACCATCAGCAGCCACATCGGAGCCGCGGACGTCGCCTTCATCATTTTCGGATCCTGCGTATGGACCATGCTCATCGCCTTCTTCATCAGGAGACGTATCTTGAAGTCGGGCCATTAACTGGTCCTTGGCCGCTTGCAACGTAACAGCAGCTGATTGCGGTGTACGCACGCATCTCATATCTTCGGCCTTGATGGCACTGGCACGAAGGTCAGTATGCAGACTAGGATCAGGCAAGCTAGTCCAGCTCCAGGACTGGTTTTGTGGATGTACGGATGAGGGCACATTATCAGACATTCGAGCGAGCTTTTGTAAAGGGGGTTCGCCCTGCGACGCGTCAGAGTTTCCTGCTGATTTCTCACAACCTTGGTTGATCGTAAGATTGACTAAGTCGTCCACCGTCTCCAGCAGCTCGGACGTATATTGGGCTGCTGCTTCTGGGGGCATGTTAATTCCCTTAGCAAACGTTTCGTTGTCTATTGTAGACTCTTTAAGATCGCCGTTAGCACAGCCTTCCAAGATCTTCTTTGAAAGGATTCCTTCCGGCCCTCCAGCTGCCCTGGCTCCCTCGTCTCTGTAGGGATCGATAGTGCCTGAGAAGTAGTGATCCGCAGAACGGGAATTGGCAAAGAGGTCCAGCCACAGTAGTAGCTTGCGCTTCTCATTACGCATGACGAAATTGTGAAGAAATTGTAGGGAGGTAATCAGAAGCTTCTTGTCTACGAAGGATGTATTAGCCAACAGCAAGCAGATGGACCATACGAGCTTTTGGTGCATGAACTTGTGCCCTGCCGCATTGAGAAACTCGAACGAGCAGTGAAACTTACAAGATCCAACAACGTTCGCCCATTGCGTCTCGCTCCGGCTTCCGGCATCTCCGTCGTAACCACGTGCCGTGACTCGGACACAGACATCAATAAGCTTCAGTACCTGCTGATCAATCTGACTGTCCCCTGCGAGATTCTGGGCTCGTTTTGTAGTTGCAAGCATATTCCTTGCGATCATAATAAGGTCGTTCAGACGTTCCAAGTCCTTCATCAGGGTGTTGTGATTCGAAGCCATTAGTGTAGACGATGAGCCGTTAGGATTCGGAACTAAGGGATCCTCAGATGCAAATGACAGGGCCTCCAGGACGGGGACAGCGGTCTCGAAGACAGCATTGAATTCTTTCCATATCTCAGCGTCGGCACCGAGGAATTGTCTATGTATCTGTCAGTCTTGACGCACAAATCGTCCATGCACCTCAACCATGAAACAAAAGCAAATGACATGGGGTCACCAATGCTGACGGAAGAGATCGAACATGAAATCTAGATTGATGCAGTCCAGAGAAATACATTGACAGATGATCGTACATCGATCTATCCAAACAGCAATGAGAGACGTAGAGCAACACCAGGTGCTCCAACTGAAATATCATTTGAGATCGTCAGTCTAGTACACAGCTGATGTTGGGACATCCACTCTTAGTTGACTCTAAGACCAACCTCAGCAATACCCATATGAAATATAAAGAATTACCATGGTCTTAAATCTAAAATTAAACATGAATGTATAATTGAAGGAGAAGATATTGGATGTAGAAAAAACACCCAAATCCATGTGACAATCGACAATGGACAGCTTAGTCGGTGAACTGGGAGATGACTGACCGTACTCCTGCATCTCGTTGGCTCCGGCCGAGAATCTTCTTTGTGGTGTCCATGACTTTCTCGAAGGTCCGCTCTGGAAGCGACTGACGGTTTTCGAATAGAGCCTGAGTGGACATCAAGCAAACCTTCAAGCCCACCTGCTCCGCCTCCTGCTTCGGTTTTGTCGTTGGTTCTGAAGCCATCTCCGCCTCTTGACGCTTAGCGTCACGGAATTCTTTAGATGAAGTCTTTACGAGGCTAATGATTATGGGAAACCATATTGCCTTGGTGCACAAATGTTCTCCAGGCAGTGGGTAGTGGAGTACTTGATCCGGGTCCCTTCGAAAGAGCTGTAAAAGTGAACCGCCAGCGTAGCGTTGAAAGAAAAAGTATTCCTTGTGGACCGTCTTGACGCTACGCAGCGCTGTGAATGAGTCCTGGAAGATCTCCGGGTGTTCCTCGTCGGTAGGCTTATTGTGAGGATAGTATAGCTCGTAGAGTTCGTCTAAGATTACTTGGTAGTAAAGCCCGGCTTCCCGTTTGCAGATTGTAGCGTTTGTAGCTAGATACACAAGCCATGGGTTGTTTCGCTTAGCTGCCTCTTCTTCTGTCATGGGATCCTGGTAGCGGAAGCCAAGTATGCCCGAAGGCCGACCTAGCCAATCGGTGAGAGCAGGTGCCGAGGTTCCCGTGCCAACCCCTCCAAGTGATCCAACTGCTCCAATTGAAGGCATGCTTCGAGTGGTATGAGCCGACGATGCAAATACGTGTGAGTAGGATGTTCATTGTTGATCTCATGGATTTGCTGTGAAGCAGGCGACTGTAGAGAGCCGCGCGGCTACGGCCATACATTTCTCCAAGCGCTTTTAACACTTATATCTGCTGCTCTTCTGTCAAGATAGTTCACGGCCCAGTCTTTTTGCTCTCCTGGGCTCTTCAATGGTCTTCATAAATTAAGGCGTTCCCAAATGTATTAGAATTCGAGTTTGTTACTCCATTCTGTGGCTTCTCCTCTCATCTACATGAACGGCTACTCTTAGGTTTGGCGAAGTCGCCATGGCCAAAGAGCAATAGAAGACCTACTGCTCAGGTCAAAACTTCTCGGAGGGCCGGTACCCCCTTCTGAATGTTTCAATGTATCTCAGAATTCTACTCGCCAAAAAGCTTGTGGTAGATTTCTACATTCCTTTACTTCCTTTCCTCCTTCATACGGACCTTATATCATATCGAGATATTGATCTCCATTACCAGCGACATATTCTAGTCCAAACTTACATTGAATAAGCAGAAGTCGGCCTCCAGATGCGGTACGGTCGAATACAGTTGCACGATTACTATAGGATTAGACACATAACAGAATATCAACTTTTTTTTTCATCCCCAATGTTTGAGGCATGAGAAATCAGGGGAATACAGAGTCAGGGTGTACTGAATGGGATGGAAGAGGGCTATCAAGCTTTGCAGCAGTAGATGTTGGGGGAGTTTCGGTGCATTCAAGATCCCCATCACTTTGGCGGGGGGCTAGAGTTGTTAAGAGAGATGCTGGTCTGTTAGCTCAGGGAGCTGCCAAGTCAATCTATGGCTTTGCTTACTCGTATCTGAATTTCGAAGGAGCGGTCCATGACGCCATAGTCCAATGAGCAGGATTGAAGATGTGCCAAGGTTCGTGCCTTCCATATCTAGGAGTTTTAGTAGGATAAGGTTCCTTCCTATTTGATTGCTCAAGGACATTCCGTATACTCTCGACCTTTTATCTCGCCTTTCAATTACTTCTAACAAGAACCACCAAAAAAACTTCCAAAACAAACCCTCCCCTATAATGCAACCTACATCCTCACACTACGGCACTTTAAACATGAATATCAACGATCAACTTCGCACCCCCACGCTGCCTTTTACCAAAACCAACAAAACCACAGCTACCCGCACAAACACTGGCTTTCCATTTGCACGGCGTTTCTCAGACAATGTCCGGAATCACTTTGTTGCCGTGTGTGGCGAATTCATTGGCACAGTGCTCTTCTTATTCTTCGCTCTTTCAGGCACACAGGTGGCTAATAATATTCCTTCGACGACTGTTGCTGGTACGACACAGCCTGCGAAGGTGGTGGGGAGCAATCCTTCGCAGCTACAGTACATTGCTCTCAGCTTTGGGTTCAGTCTGCTGGTGAATGCTTGGGTGTTCTTCCGTATATCTGGTGGCCTATTTAACCCTAGTGCGAGTGATTCCCGACCGATATGACCTTCTCCATATTGCCAGCCCAGAATCTCCCGTATTCTCTATATTAGAGCTTCCAATCGCCCACCTTGCCCAAGACTCACGGCACGTCTAATATGCCTAATAGGTAACGATCGGGCTCCTCCATGTTGGTGCCCTCGATTTCGTCCGCGCTGCCTTACTGATTCCCACGCAAATCCTCGCCAGTATCGTCGCCGCAGCCCTTGTCTCGTGCATCTTCCCAGGCCCTCTAACCGTCTCTACCACCCTCGGCGGTGGCACCTCCGTAGTACAGGGTCTCTTTATTGAAATGTTTCTGACCTTCCAACTCGTCTTTACTATCTTTATGCTTGCAGCCGAGAAGCACAAAAGCACGTTCCTCGCTCCTGTCGGGATCGGGATTTCTCTATTTGTTGCTGAACTTACTGGTGTGGCCTCTACGCTCCAACCATAATGAAACATCAAACCAAGCAGCAAGCACTGACACCGAGGAACAGGCGTCTACTTCACCGGCGGCTCCCTCAACCCCGCCCGCTCCTTTGGTCCTGCCGTTGTAATCGGCAGCTTCGAGCACTACCACTGGATCTACTGGGCCGGCCCGCTTTTGGGCGCTCTGCTGGCGGCTGCGTTTTACAAGTTTATCAAGGTGCTGGAGTATGAGACTGCGAATCCGGGGCAGGATGCGAATAGAGAATTTGATCCTACGATTGGGAGCTCGACCGGGACGGCTGCGCTAGATGATAAGGGAAAGGGGAGAGTTTGAGTGCAGTCTGTGGTGAGCATGAGGATTGGTGGGTGAGTTTGGGTTAGGTATGGGTAGAGCTGAGGTTTGCTTGCATTAGGTTTAACAATTTTGGGGGAACCTGTTGAGATGGCTTTCTACGCTAGTGGAACTGGAAGGTTGTAGCAGTTGTAAGGCGGACGATCTTCTCTGTTCATTCGAAATCCACGAACCCCTCTATATGTTAGCAGTACTCTGTGGAATAAGATAATTATTGATCGATTGATATTGCGTGACAAGGAACTCCTGTGGTAAGGGCGTATTTTGAATTGACCGATAGAGAGACAAACACAGTACGAGTAGGATTTTCTTGAACAATCTAAGGACGCTATGCTAGCGGATTATAGATGCCCTCTAGGTTTATTTACTAAGATGTACGTCAGTTGCTCAAGAGACAAGCACCATTGGATAGGAATTGAGAAGGCCTCCAACCTGTCCGCCAACTCCTAAACCCACCCGACCCTCCTCCCAAGCCAACTCACTCCTCCAAGCGCTGCACTAATCCCCGTAAAAACAATCAGCGGCCCATACCCCGTTCCATACCCCAGCTTCGCATCCCCCACCCACGCAGCATCCCTCAACAAGCCCTCGCTCAGCGCTCCAGTAACCACACTTCCAACTCCTCTGCCCGCGCTCAACAGCCCAAAAACCATACCCGCCTCCGCCCCACTCTCCTGCTTCTGTATTTCCTTGATGACTCCGGTCCATGTGGATGTGAAGCCGCCGGCGAAGAGACCGTAGATGAGGGCGAAGATGCACAAGAGGGGCAGGGAGGCCGCGAGGCCCCAGAAGAGGAAGATGGAGGCTGTAGCGCCGAGGGTCGAGATGAGGATGACGGTTGTGACGTGGAGCTTGTCGATCAGGCTGCCGAGGATCACCTGGCCGAAGACGGAGGTGGTGTTGTAGAGCGCGATGGTCAGGGTGCCGGCGACGGAGGAGAGACCTAGCGTGCGGGCGTAGGTGGGGAGGTAGATGTTTGGGATGAAGAAGCCGAGGCTTTCGAGGATGTTGCCGGTTTGCAGGATCCAGAATGTGGAGGTGCGGAGGAAGGCGAAGTCGAAGCGGCGGCGGCGGGAGAATAGGGAGAGGGGGATGCGGGGTTTGACGTAGTAGAGTAAGGGGGCGGAGAGGATGGCGAGAACGAGGGCCCAGACGCGGAGCACTACAAGGTTTCGGAGTTAGCGTTGCTCGGCTAGGATAAATCCACGAGGTATGAAATGTCTCTGCAGAGTATACACTCCGGATACATGTCTCAAAACTCATGATTGTATCCAGGTTACGAGAGATAGACTCCGAAAACATGCTTACTAGTAGCCGAGCCGTATTTGCCAAGGCCCCAATTCATGAGAAAGGGAATGCTAATACCGCCAACACCGGTTCCGGCCCACATGACCCCGTAGGCGAAGCCTTTTCGCTGGATAAACCATTCGTCAAGGAAAAGAATAGCTGGGGTATAGAGCATGGTTCCGCCGATGGCATAGAGAACACCTTGTGTCAGGATCAAGTGCCAGACGCGTTGAGAGAAGGAAGAGATGATGAGCGCTAAGACAATGATCCCAAGTCCCACACCTGAGCAGTATGTTCTGGACTTTGGCCATTGTTGCAATGCGGCAAACGTGAAGGGTGCACCTAAGTACATGATACCCTAGAGGATGCTTGAGTATTAAACTGCTCAAGCACTTGTGAGGTACGTACCGTTGCTGTGCTACCAATGATTGCAATACCAGATGGTTCTTCAGAAAAGGGCGGATGGGTACTGTAAAAGTTCTGGAAGATACCGAAACTGAACGGGAACCCTGTAGATAAGATCAGGCAGTCAGAACGCTATAGCACTGATTGTCAAAATAGTGAGATCTTTTTCAGATTATGATTAGGTCATGATATAAAACCGGGCTTGGGCAAAGTATTAGAAGACGAACCCTTCATTAGCTAAGTCGAAGACATCCAAGGACTCAGATCGCAGAGAGCTTACGACTCTTCTCCAAAACAGAAAAACTCATAGGGTTGGATCGTAGACCAAAGCAACAGAAACATTACTGCAAATTCGCTACTTACCCCAAACGAGTGCCTCAATAGCGAAGGCTCCGGCCAGAAATAACCATGCGTCCTTCCCACCATCCGCACGGGGTAGAGAGAATCCTATGTGTTGATTGTCCTGATCTCCAGGCGAAGCCGCTCTTTCAAGGCGACTTTGGCTATACTCGTCATACCCAAGGCGTGCCAGAGCAATGCCGTTACCAGTGCCAGTATCCATTGAAAGTAGTCAGTAAACACCTCACAGTTCTGAGCCGTTGGCAATGTATAAAACTTCTTTCTGCAACTGCGATGAGCATTGCGAGAGAATCTCTTACAAGAGTCAGAAGTTGTTTAGCAATAACGGCTGTGAATAAGTAACCCGCCAAGATAGTGCGATTTGATCCCGACGGGCCGATTTCGTCCCCACGTAGCAATATTTTGCCAGGGCAAGGTGGCGGGCAACTGGACTCCTCTGCTGAAAGAAAGTCTCGCGACAGTTTCATCAGTTCCTAGAAATGTCACTGTTCTGCGTGTTCCGGAAGTACAGAAAGACTCTTCTATAACGATATTCCACATAACGACATCCTCTTTGTATCGATATCCTTTCTGAGACCAACAAGGGTTGTTTTGTAAGTATGCGCGCCTCTGATATAAGGATGTTCTCTTGGTAGCGATGTGGTTGGGTGCAATTGGGCATCGTTATAGCCAGGTCTTACTGTAGCTGCGTTCTCCTTCATGGCGACTAACCTACCGCCAACACATCTCCTAGGTTGTCCCAGAAACCCAGATCATAAAGATTGTCGACCTGGTTGAGACTGCTCAACCGCTGCCAGCGTGGCTGCCGCTGAGGGGAGCTGGTTCCACTGATCTCCATGCTGCCACCGTCACGATGGTTGTTAAGTTCGGGAGGCTGTCCATCTTCGCGCTTCATGAGACTTTGATTGCTGGTGATAGGCCAAGCAACCAAAGGCTCACTCTCACAATCTGGTCGAGCTCTACCAGCACCACCTGTGCTTCCCTCAAGCCTGAAAACGAGACCATCTTCAATGTCATCCTTCCAGTCGGACCACTTTGAGCTTTCATTGGTCGTCATACCAGCCCAGATAAGATATATGTGATACAAGAACATACCCCAGGCCAGTGGCGCGGTCATGAAAGCCAGCATGCCAACGCCCCCAATGCGAACATCCCGAGTGACAGCCCAGCCCCAGGAACGGAAATACAGCGACCAGCTCCGGCCTGCACTCCAGTGCGTCCTAGAGTCAATACCACTAGGCCTGCGCAAGCTCTCGCTCTGTAGCGTTTCATTTAGTAGGATGTAGGTCAAGTAAACACCATAAGTGAGTAAGCTTGCAAGGCTAAGTAGCAAGCGAACAAAGTAGACATAATTATCCTTCCCCAGGCAATTCATAACCCAAACGCAATGATGGTCGTGTTTCGAGACACAGAGGTTGCAAATACTGCAATGCTTGCTTCTAGCAGGTTTGAGAAAGTGACAAGTCCGGCAAACCTGCCCAGGTTGATATAGTATATGGTCGTATGGGTAGTATCGCATGTTCTGCCAGTGATTTTCAGGAGTAATGACTGATGAGGTAGAGGTCACGCAACGGAATGTGAAATAGTAAGGAGCGATACTCAAGCATAAAGCAAAGGCCTTATTAACGACATTTAAGCGTGGGAATGCCGCAGGTATGAAAAGCACTTGGGACCCCAGAACGATTGCGAGGTAAAAAATCTACTGAACGTCAGACATACCATACGCTTTTTTGATTGATATAAACCCTACCAAGACCAGAGGATGGTTTTCGTCCATGAGATAATGACCCGAACGTGAGAGGAAAGGGCCAAATCGTCCACCCGTGAAGTGAGAATCAAGTACTCGAAGATACCCAGGAAATTTGGTCCATATCAGGCGATGTAATACTCCAATGGGGCCTCTCCTTCCTGAAGTCAACGGAAGATTGCTGGGAATATAAAGGCTTACATACCGAAAGGCGGGAAGACGGCCAAATAAAGCAACAAATGTAACGCATGAAACCAATAAGACTGCTATCGCGAGCTTCCTAATAGCACCCATAGTAGATAGTGTGCAGTGAAGTTTTGACAACAGATAGATCAATATAGTGAAGCAGACAATTGTACGTCTACAGTCGATCGTATAAGTGAATTGCGTAGAAAAACAGATTTCATAATGAATCTAGTACAGGAGGAAGAAGTCCCAAAAAGCACAAGAAACTAGCCAGTCCTAAGTTGGAAGTTATAGGTAGTTATGGATCATTGGTAGATACCCTTCATGCTGTTGACGACGAAGTGGAACGCCTCGGTGACGCGCTCGTGGTGAACTTCGCGTCCCCCCTCGATCCTCCGGAATCCCAACGTTTGCAACTAAGACCATCCGCAAGGATTCTTACACAACCTCAGGTGCGGGCCTCTGTTGAACTTGCAATGGCAGAGGTTGTCTATACCGGAATCTCTGGCCATACTAATCTCCAAGGCACACTCTTCCAAGGTAAAAAATTCTGGCTTTCTCAAAAGGTGCCCCAACGCTCAAGATTTATAGCAGACGTCAAGGTATAACAGCGCAAGAGCAGAAGGCAGCTATCAGAGTGTACTGATCGTAGTATAGGCTAATGGAGGCGAAGTGCTTCCTGTGGAGAAGCATGCCGACATCAAGATAGTGGACCACGCAAGGAAAGACGCATTGCCTGGAACGTGTGTAACTCCTCTGTCTTTGTGCTTGTTGATCATTCGACGTAGTCCTGATCTTATTGTGTGTAGCTACTCATATACGTACATTGAGAGATCTATACGGAATGGTGTCCTCGAAGATCTCGAAGACCATGCTGTAGGACCTCCAGCTGGTACGGTCAGGAGCGTTGGCTCTGTCATACATCCGGCGAAGACCACTCGCACAAAATTCACCCCAGAAGATGACCGGATACTTTGGCTTTGGGTTGAGCAAACACCACAACAAGGTGGGGGGACAGATGGGAATATAATATACAAGCAGCTTGAGGCGAAGGTAATGCGAGCCCTTTATAGTGTCGCTTCCAGCATTGAACAACTATTTTTATGTAGAACCCCCGACACACATGGCAGTCATGGAGAGATCGCTGGGTCAAACACCTCAAGGGTATGCCCCGTCCGGCCTTCGTCCCGACCAACGCCCCACCCACGCCGCCTCTCGATCCACCCCCAACGGAAGAGTCAAACCATTCACAGGTGAAGCGTTTAGAGAAACAGGCGGGCAAGCCGTTCTCGGCGGAAGATGTGAAAACCTTGCTATCTCTGGGGGAAGATATTCTGAACATACACCCAGACAACACTGTCGAAGCCTGGGAGAAGTGGGCATATGAGCACGATGTGAGCGCTGAATGTCTTTCCATCGTATCTGGGATTGCAACTGACGGGCGTCGATTCTAGTCCGTAGGTCATAGTGCGCAAGAATGGCAGGACTATTTGACTAATAGCGTTCGGCCCATATACATGAAAAGGAAGGCAAGACAATCCGAGGAGAATGCGATTTCAAAGACCGCTTCCTCGAAAGATGAAGTAAAATCTGTTCTACAGAGGCCAAAACCTCTCACTAAGACTGCTTCGAAAGTGAAGCCTGTCGAACGAATAATTCCCTATCAGCCTGAATCTTCTAGCAATCATGCTACCGATACTTCACTTCATGGGCGGGTAATTCCCCATCTTCCAACCGAAGAGCCCAAACGGAAACCCGCCTTTTTCGACGACGAAGAAATACCAAGTAGTTCACCACCAGAGATGCCCTCATCGAGCAAACGTCAACGCCGGTCAACTATGCAAGAGCGGCCAATCGAAATAGCATCAACGCCTGAAGGGAGTCCTGCACCCTATGCAGCTCGATCAAAAAGCGAGAAAGAGCACGACGGCCGCTTGAATCTCGACGATATCACTACACCTGAAGGGTTCTTCGACGACGTAGAAGACTTTGAGGACATAGACACCCACTTCGGAGGCCCACCCTCTCAATCTCTCTCCTCCCCCGAACACACAGCCTTCGCCACCCGAACCCAAGCCGTCTTCGTCGACCCCACGCAATACATCGACTTCAACGTCCCGCCCCCCGAAGACGGCTGGTCCGATCACGATCCCGTCTCGAATCTGGAATCCCCAACCTCCTCACCGCCAACAGCAACAAACAACAGCCCTGAAGCTACCCACCCTGACACCCAAGCCCTCCTAACCAGCAAAACCCAACTCCCCGACTTGTCCGTCCCCGAACCCTCCGGCGGCTGGGACCTCTCCCTCGCCTCATCCTCTCCCCCCAACCTCCCCCCCGCCTCCCCTACCCAATCCCAAATCACTGCCGACCTCGATGCCTGGATCGACGCCCGCATCGCCGCCGGCCACACGCCCTCCAACGTCGAACTCGCGCTCAGAAGCACATCCGTGGACGCCGAGCTAGCCGCCGTCGTGCTGGAGCATTTGAGGAAGGGGGAGGGCTTGCCGAAAGAGACGAGGGGCGTGTGGACAGAGGAGGACGATGCGGATTTGGAGGCGACGGATGCGAGGAGGTTGGGGAGGGTGGAGCGGAAGCACGGGGGGGATGCGGTGGGGCTGCGGTGGGAGTTTCTGGGGGTTTATAAGTGGGGGGAGGGAGAGGAATGAGTTGGGGATTCGAGCGTGATGGAGATGGACTGTATGAGCTCGTCCGTGATGGGATTGCGGTTTTGTGCAACACAGCTACCTTGGCCGTTGACGCGGGTAATCCCAATCCTTCCATCTTCCATCCTCCATCCTCCATCTTCCATCCTCCATCCTCCATCTTCCATCTTCCATCCCGTACATATCCTACTCTGCTTTCATACAACCCAGACACCTCAGCCAGCCAACCGGTCCTCCCCTTTCCCTCCCCCTCCTCCTCCCCCTTCTCCTTCTCCTCGCCGCACCTCCCTTCGATCTGCCTCTTCAGCTTTTGCCCGGCCCGACCCTCGTCCCGCCGCTGCGCTTGTATTTGCGTGGATCTGGTGGTGGGTGGGTGGGGGTTCGTTAGCGGGTTTGTGTAATTGGGGGGGGTGAGATGGGAGAGGAGAGGAGAGGAGATGGAAAAGGGGGGGGGGGGGGGGATGAGATGAGGGATTATTGCGAAGTGGGGGAAAATGGTTGGGGAGTGGGGATTTTTTGCGGGCAGGTTTGGAGGGATCTTTTAAAAAGGACAGAGAGCGCGGTAGGGCAGAATAAGGCGGGGCGGGGCGGGGCGGGCCCCTAGAAGAGATGGCAACAACAACAAAAGCCCCCCCAAAAAGAAAAGAAAAGGAAAAAAACACACCTTTCCGACTCATCCTCCCCTTCTCCCTTGTTCCCCTGCCGCCCTCCCAGAACCCCGTCCCCCGCTTCCCCACCAACACGCCCTTGCACACCGCACAATCCTCTGGCCGATAGTTCTGCTCGCGCCCGCAAAGCCCGCAGATCATCCGGTTGGCGTGCTCGTTCGGGTGGCCCGTGGCGGCGTCGTGGCACTTGTCGCAGGGGAACACTTTGGAGCAGCACGAGAAGCGGAACCAGCGGTAGGATTTGCGGTAGTGGGCGCAGCGGCCGCGGAGGGGGAGTTCGTGGCCGGCGGAGATGCCGAGGGATTCTCTGGGTGCGTGTTTGCGTGGGGGCGGACGGTTTTTGGGGGTGGAGGTGTGGGTGAGGAGAAATTTTGTGGCGGGGATGTGGAAGGTTAGTTTTTGGTGGCAGGTGCGGCAGGTGGTGGTTTGGGAGTCGCCGCGCACGGAGACGATGCCGGGGGGTGGGAAGGCGGAGGAGCAGGCGGAGCAGGTGGGGGTGAAGGTGCTGGGGAGCATGTCGAGGGGGTTGCAGCCGTCGAGGTCGAGGTAGCCGGCGCGGGGGGAGTGGGCGTGCATGAGGTCGCGGCGGAAGGATATAGTGAGGGTGTTGGCGCATTTTTTGCAGGATTCGGTGTGGGGGGTGGAGGCGTGGCGGAGGTTGGAGATGTCGGTGGGTTCTTTGCAGCGGTCGCATTTTATGGTGAGGGAGAGGGAGGTGAGCTCGAGGAGTTCGATGCCGTGGAGTTCGAGGGAGGGGAAGGAGAGGAGGATGCCGCGTTCTGGGCCTGTATTTGACGAGTCTGGATTGGGGTGTGTTTCGTTGTTTTGATCCAGCTCGTCTGCAGAACCTTCGTCCCTGGAATCGTAGGAATCTGAATAGTCGCTGTCTGTGTCTTCTTCGCCTTCGCCACCAACGGCCCATTCTGGAGGCCTGGGTATCACCTTGATGTGACTCCGGTAATCTCCATTGTCTAGAGCTGCGCCGGTTGTGCTGTCGTCAATCAAGTCTCCAATGCTCAATGACTCAACAGACGGAGCACTGGGTGCACATTTCTCTTCACTCGATGCCTCCTCCAAAGGTCCTGTGGCCAATATGTGCATGTGCTGCGCCAGGTAATTAATGTGTCCCATTAAACTCATCTCTGGATTATCTTTGACCTTTCGTTCAAACCCCTTTTCAGTTTTGACGGCCGCTTCTCTGCCCACTCCCAAGATCTCAATTCTACAATGCTGCAATGGATAGAGGAGAGGAACAAAAAGCTTAACGGTCTTAACAGCTTGTAAAGGAACAGGAAGATCTGCATGTCTTCTTGGAGTGATGGGAACATTATAAGCTATTCCATCAGAAAGCTTGGAAAACAAGGGAAGTCGCCCGAGACGAGCCTCAAGCTGGCGGGTCTCAGCATCCCTTCTCTCTTGAGCTACACGCCGCTGTTCTTGTGTATAAATGAGTGGAGGCTTTGAGACATCTTGGATTTTGGGTTTCATAGCATTGATGTTAGCTTGCGTAGGTTGTACCACCTGGGCTTGCCCTACGCTGCTGCCAACGACAGCGTTAGGAATGATCTTTACGGTTTCAGCTTTTTGCTCTGTAAGTAGACTTTCGAGCTGCTTGTCCAATGTATTCATCAACTCCAACAACGTAGCCTGCGGTGACCCCTCAGCCAAGGCTGTGAAGCCACGCTCGACGTTGATCTGGTAACCCCGTCCCATCTCTTGATTACGTACGTCAAGAGAAGGTCTTCCGTTTCTGGGATAGGACACGGGCACGTGAAGTACACACTCGAGTCCTGCCATTTCAAAAGGAAAGTCGGGGTCCGACGGGACCATTTGGAAGACAAAGGCAGTACCTCCATCTTCGAGTCTCTCGGTTGGGGAGAACCTTCGTCTCAGCTGTTGGATCTGGAACTCCCTCGGGTCCTCACGGTGAGCATGGGAGACGGGTTTTTTGACTACGCGACTACTATCCACAGGAGGCGGCAAGAAACAACGGCCTTCCTGTAGCGTCGATGAACCCACGGCAGGGATCTCCTCCGGCAACCCTTTCGATTCCTTTGCTCCGTGCTTTGACGCTGATGGCTGGCTCACCTGCTGAGGGCGTCCCTCTCCTTTCGGCCCATTGCCGACACCCGTCAGCCTCGTTGGGTCATGAATATATTGACAAGCCGTGCCAGCGCGACAGCCTACGTTTTGGAAGCAGTCATCAGATGTGTCCAAAGAAGAGGAGAATTATGCTTAAGCGTCGGGGGAACAGAAAGGAGAAAGATCATGAGATGGTCAGGGTTCAAATCGAATCACATGCGACCCTCTTCGGGCGAGAAAAGCAAGTACACAGCAAGCAGAGCCGAAAGGAGATGAAAGTCGTTTTACCAGTCCCAGTAGCAAAGTACCGGCAGTAGCTTGAAGACTTCTTCTTTCGTGGCGCCGTCGGATCTGACAGATGTGGCACAGATGGTCCACGGGCTTAAGGCACAGTTGTCAGTGTGACCTCTTGCAAATGTAAAAAGGCCAGCGCATCAATCTCCTCACCGCCGAGACTTTCTCGAGGGATCTCCATCATTTGCTGAGCGACACTGACGCTCTCATCCCATTCAGTCAAGCTCGGTTGTCGGTTTCTTGTGTGCCCCTCGGTCAATCAGGTCTTGTGAGTATCAGATGATCGGTATGTGTAGGTAGCTACCTTAGTTACTCGGCGAAATTGAGGCGGAAGATCTCTACATAAACCGTGGATTGGATGGTGGGAGTCATAGAGACTGCTGGGAGTACTCTACCGCCAATTGCGTGCTGTACAAGCCGGTCAAACGTAGAAACTCGTGATGTCGCATGATCAATCCTGTCGATGATGATGATGACGATGAGGGGCAAAGTCGTTCTCGGCCCCTCACTATGTTTTCAACCACCGTAACGTGACGATGGGCTGAGAACATCCATCTTCACCGTTCTCACGTCACAAGCAATCCATCATGTCCGTACCACAATGCTGCATTGTGCTCATGCCATCGCTGCTTTCCCCCCTAGACACTATGTGCTGACAAGGCCCACCATGCCTCTTCCATGAAACCACGCTGTCGCCTGCGACCTCATCACAACCTGACATCTCAACGGGGCAAGCGCTCCATCACATAGAACCATCCTTCCTCAGAAAACGACTTGCGCTGATCAAAGTACCATCTACCAAACCCTACGCATATTAAACCCCTAACAAATCCCCGAAACCCTAAACAACACCCCCTCCCTCTTTCAACACCCCCACTCAGCCCCACCCAGCACAGCAACACTGGACACTGGTACATTGTGATACTCGACTCCTAGCCTTACAAGGACTCCCAGCGTCCGTTGGGAAACACAAAGAAAACCCCCCAGCCCATATGCCCCCCCCCTCCCCAAAATAGACTATGCCAGTCCCACCGAAAACACCCGCAAACGTGCGTTACACGATGGAGTGTGTGGTGTTGGCCGCAAAACCCCTGGCCTAGGTACATACATATGCGACTGTGACTCTGGGCCTGAATATGCACGAGATGGGGGGATCTTGCCCGTTTGAGGCAGGAAGAAGCGGTGAGCAGGTTAAGGGAGGTTGCTTGGATATGGTACCTCCGTACTATGGAGTACACGTCAATATCGTGTCATGCGAACGGTTGGTTTTTGTTGTTGTTTTTGTTTTTGTTTTTTTGGGGGGGGATATGGGGAAATCCGTTGGGGATGATGTCTCGTGTTCACGTTCTTGGGGCCCATGGACTGAGGCTGATAGTCTGCAGACTGCGCGCATTTCACATGATTTCACATGGGAAAAGCGTTGAGCGGTGGTCACGTTCTTGATGTACGTAAGGTATAGGGGGAAGAGTCAGGGTTTGCCCTAGGGAATTTTTAATCTGTAGGTGCGATGAGATTTATCGTTGCAACTGATTAAGCGAAGATCAAGCACATATCCATGGCTGGTGCAGTGGTGCTATGTAAGTCAGATATTAAGATGCAGAGGACCTCGTACTTTCATGCAGCACATCAGGATGTTGAAGATGTCGATAGCAAACTGCAACTACCGCACAAGAGCATGCTTCTAGTTCTAAATCATCGAACTCTCTATCGTCCTCCATCAGGCTTTGTTGTTGCCAAGCCGCCTTGCCCTCCAAGGCCAACCCCAATGGCCCTCTTTAATGTACAGCGTGCCTTCAGCATAGGATGGCCAGGTATTATCGCAGCTGCGGTAGCTTCCCCCAAGCCCCATGAATGCTCCGATATACATGTGAAATGTCCACCCGCCGTGTGACTTGGAAGGTTGAAACCCGCAAACGGCATTGCCAAGTGCTGAGCACAAAGCTGTAGTGGTATCATGTGAAAAAGCAAATCCGAACCCCGATTTTTGTGCCTCCGAAAGATGAATGCGCCAGTGATAGCCCGCTATAGAATGCGAATGTCATCGCCCCGCTATGTGTGTATGCAGCCCCAGAACGCTAATAGCAATGAGCAATGATGTAAGATGAATGGTAGTAAGAACGTTTTGGACGACCCGATTACCACCCAGTTTGGTGGTATTCTCCAAGTCCGTGATCGAAATAATGGTTCCACGAATTAGTTTTTGATCCGTCTTGTGAGATCTGGCTAGGCTTTTGCCCCGGGTACTCTTGGAGATTGGCAACATCGTGGGCCGTGTGTCGTCGCTTGAGGACAGCATTCGCAGTTGTGCTCTTCTGCTGCCGTTCCCAGAGCAAATGCTTCCGTAGAGATTGTGTGAGCTCCGTCGCCAACATGTTGCGGCGTGTTGTCCGGGGCGATAGGGCCGGCGGGTGTGTGTTGGATGTGGTCACGATAATTGGTTTCGATCGCGTCATGTTTGGAGGAAGCATTGCGAGACCAGAATCCTCCTCTTCCTCCTCCTCCTCTTCTGCTGACGTCCCCGCAGAAGGGCCAATAGGTGGAGATGTTCTTGAGCGTTGTAGATCCGATGTAGATTTTGACGCCAGGTTCGCAAACGCAGCGGCTCGGTCGGGTTGATGCATGAGTGTTGTGAGCAGTGATCGCCGTGATGTAATATTCGGTCTCGAATCGACCCTTTGGAAAAGCTGCTTGTCATTCGTCAGGGGCTCAGCACTGTCCGATACAGAGTCTTCCCAGTCCGACCCATCCTCGTCGTCTTCTTCCTCATCTTCCTCAATGGCGCTTTCAGGCGCATCCCCTTCATCATCCGACTCAAAAACCTCCTCATCTTCATGTGACTTGTGGTGGTTGATTGTGCGTGATTCGACTTCGTCTTTGAACGAGGTTTGCTTTTTACTCCTGAGAGGAAGCTTCAGGCCCGCAGTTAACGAGCTGTGCCTTGTCGGTTGGCACGACATCTGCTCGTCAAACGAGCTGTCGTCATCACCGGATGAGCCACCCAGAACGAACATGCCGCCTATCTTTGATCCCTCAGCCTTCGAGTGATTAATGGATTTGGTAGGGATAGGTGCAGGTGCAAGACGTGAGTTTGATCGATAGGATGATGAAACCTGGTTCGGGGAGAAGCCGCGCACCACACTGTGAGAAGTGAGGATCTCTGCGCTCGTGTCCGAGCCAACAGTCTGCCTGGAGCTGTGTTCGCTACCTGGACTGCTGAGTGGAGCAGTGGATGAGGAAGACTCGGAATAGCGTAGAGGCGCGTGCTTTGAAGGTGATGCTGGTCGAGGGGTGATATCGGTAGAAGGCATGACGGTGGGTACGGCATCGGCAATAGACGGAGACAATGGCTCCACCTTCTGCTGCTTTTGGATCAAGAGTACCATCTTTTCCAGACGGAACGAACTGATATGCTTCTCTCGTCCTCTGCTCACCGCTTTCACGGACCCTGCGCTGTGCAATGGGAGCGATCTAAAGGTGACAGGCGCCGTGCGCGAGGACGGTTCGAACTGGTCTACCTCATCCGATGAGGCGGAATCCACGCTCACTGACAGCTCTGGTATGTCCGCAGTACGTGGTCTTGAGCTGGAAAGATTGATTTCCGGTGTGGTGGCAGAACGTGGTTGCGGTTCGCAGCAGAACGTTTCCCGATTCCATATCCTCCAGCTCAGGTTCTCCAGCCGCCGGCCGTCCTCCATCGATTCTGCGCATTTTGAGAAGACTGCGGAAAAACCGTCAGTAATTGGGGCGAGAGGATGGTGGCGATTGAAAGATTCTTACCACTCCACATGTTATGCAGGTTCTCCACATTTTTCGGGTCGACGTCGTGCATTTTGGCCACATCCACCTTTAGCATCGGCGTCGCCATTCTCAAAGGCATGACGCCTTGAGGGTCCAAGTCAAGCCAAAAATAAAGTGAGACCCGGCAGAGAATTAATTTTGGTGGTGGTTTTCTTTTGCGGAGAGAGGGCCGGGTTGCGTCAGAGCCCGCACTCGCCGAGGTATCTTGGCCTCGTCAAAGGTTTGAGTATTTGATTAGGGTGAAGGCTTCGCAATTGCCAGACGACAATGATGCGATGTTAAATTATGGGTTGGTGGAAGGTGAGGTGAGAAGGTGGGAGGAATGGGGGGAGCGGAGGAATTGTATGCAACGAGGGCGAGTGGGTGTGAGCAGGTGGTTTTGTCTGGGAGCGTGTAGGTACTACTCAGTACCATGCTCTGCAAGCACGCCGTACTTTCTGCCGCAGTACCTTAAGGCCGAATTGGTCCAAGGTCAGACGGCGAATACGAATTATTAATATTCGATTCTCTTCTCTCGGCAATAATAACGATAATAATAAGATAATAATAATAATAGTAATAATAATAAATACCTGGGTAGTTGTTATATGATAACAAAGAAATGGTAGAAAGGTTTAATACGTCGACAGAAAGTCTGATTTCGGTTCTAGATGGACGGTACACAATGACGAACGATATAAGCCCTTTTTCTGCATTCAGAGGAGGGGACCCAGACACTTCATAAAGGATCCCTTCGATGACTCTGCACTACCCTCTCCTTAGTCACTTGCAACGTTCGTTCCATTCACTGCCCACTACTGGGTGACTATTAAAGCCGTGATACTGGTGATGTTGCTACATCCTGACGGTCTGAGACCACTGGTCTGGCACGTTATCTGCGCTACCGGGCAAGTGGAACTTGTGGAGAAAGCTGTCTGAGCGGCGGCAAGCTTCGATTTCACGGTAGGAGATGAATGAGACTGAAGACAAGATGCGATAGGGCACATTTCCTTCATGGCTAGGCCATACTAGCTAACGGAAGGAAAGCCGGTTCCTCTGGCCGCTGGGGCAGACGAGATCCAACAGGGGTAACCTCGGCGCAAACAGAGGGGGGAGGAGAGGAGATGATGGATCATGGAAGGGACGGGAGAAGAAAGACAGCGATGTGGTCATCTTCCACAATTCCACTGCTACGAAAGGCTGGGTACTACTAGGCAAAGTCAGTAAGGTCAGGTAGGCACGTACTTTACTGTGTAGGGTACGTGGGTATGGAGGTACAACAACCAGAGACACCATGGTTCAGGGAGATTATCAAATCACAGCAGTAGTATTATTATTGTTATTATTGTTCCATTCCTTGATCCGCCTGGAAAACATCAACGGTACATCATATTCTTCGAATATGCGGTCTAGATACTTTATGGGATAAGCAGATGAATGCAAGGATGCCTACCGCCTCCCAAACCTTCGGATTCTGGAGCGCTTCCCCAGCATGTGCGTCCGTAGCATTAAAGCGATAGACCCCCCACTCGTACGACCCTTGGACTCCTCCAGCTATTCTTATTGCTCGTCTGCGGGTCCCGGAAATCTGGGATAGGTCACACACCCACATCCAAAGCAGCGTGTTACTTTGATACGCCTCCAAAGCGCCACCAACGAGATCCCCTTCCCACTGTGGCACCGATTGCTTACCTACAAGTATGTATTTAGTACTTGGCACTACGACCTCTAGCCTCCTCGCCAGGAGACCATCCCATCATCCCATCATCCCATGCCAACCATGCAGCCAGACAAATCACATGTTGCGCGCTGGTACGAGCGCCTGTCAGGCTGTCACTACCTTAAGGTACCTACTGTGGATCTTTCACACTTGAATGTTGTCCTTGTTGGGTAATCATTACTAAGCCATCTGTCCTTCAGTCTGGAGGGTTAAAGGTAGAGGTCGATGTTTGCTTTACGCGCTGCCAATCAAAAGCATCGTGTGGTGGTTCTCTGCATGTGTTCCTGCTTTCCATGGACCGGTCTGCTGCATTGATTCTGTATGAAGAAGTGCAAAAGTAAGATCTGGATCGTGTATTCCGTACAACGCGATCCAATACAGGTTGAATGCGTCGATCAAAGACTTCTCAGAGGGCCGAATGCAGGTCGTATGTGGACCGGGGCATTGACTCGCCGTGACTGTTCGCGGTGCCTTGTCAACTACGGAAACAGTCAGGTTCTTGCCAGCATGTACTAATTAATCATCGCAGATTGATCATCGTAAGATGTTTGCCTTGGACTTCGGAAAGGTGATTCGAGGCGCTGGTACTGATAGGTCGTTCCTCAACAATGGGAAGTTGCACTCCAGTTTCTCATAGGTACACGGTTGTCGTGCGAAGCCAACTTGATCACCGTGACCTTGACTGTACCTGGAGGAGTAATAAATTCGGGACTCAAGATGGCAGCAGTCTTCCCAGGTGACCACTTGTCGCTTGCGTTGGTTGGATGACGTTGACGTACAGCGCATGTTGTGGCGCCAATATTAATATGGTCGCAGCGTACGAGCGGTCGCATAAAGTGACAGCTCATGTGACGGTCTCGAAAGGTAGCGATTGACCGGATTCCACATAGATATGTCGCCCCCCACCGGAGTAGTGATAATAGCAATACTGTGATACAGCGGTTGTACAAATCAAGTCGTAGTTCGCCCGTTACAAAGATAGTCAGCTGTGCAGAATCCTAAGGGTTCTTGGATGCGTTGTCATCCCACGGGATCCGATACCTCACGAGCAGGCATATCGTCTCCAGTGGAACCTACCGATCTATTGGAAAGTCGAATCGAGGATGAAGGAATCCTGAAATCGACAGCAGGGAGTGGCGCCTAAGGAGGGATCCGGGGGGAAGTGTGGGTCACCGTGGCTAAAGAGGTGCTCCCTGCCTCGCTTGCCTTTGATCTGGGGAAGAAAGCAAGGGATTTTCATTGCATGATCGTCCAAAGGGCATTATGCACAGTATATCGTGACACCTGGATATACTAATGTAGGTATGATCTGTTGCTTTGATGCTGACGACGACGACGACGACGACGAGAAGAAGCGGTGAAGTTACTCTTGCCCACCACTCAAAGAGCTTGAATCATTTGGTTCCATTATCTAATCATCGACTAAGGGAGAGTACTACAGCAGGCTTTCCCTATCACCGAAGACTGGTACGGAAATACTCGTTCGCTTGTCTTCCGGTGCTGTACTCCGTAGAATACCCTGGATCCCTTTTCCCACAACACCTTTAGGGGACAGTTTGATTACCATCTCGTCGCGTGGCCGACGATCGGTTGAATCCAGGGCAATGGAATCAGCCGGACCCCGGATGATTTCATCCGGGCCTCCACCAACGTCCAACCGGTCGAAGGGGGGCAGTAGTAGCGTAAGGGTAGCAACTAGCAAGTCCCGTGAAGATCTGAACTCAGGTCCTCCAGCAACGGTAGAATACCCCAGTTTCAGAGTGAGCAGGCAGTTCACGGGGCTCCACGTGTGTATCAGTTAGTGCCGGTTTCAACAACAAAACAACAACAACAACAACAACAATAATACTCCGTAAGCGGCACCCTACTCGAAGGATTGCGGGACAGCATGAAGAAATCAGTGCTGGAACGTTTTCAGTTGTGCCGTGTTCGATGGTTGTCGAGGGGAAATGACCTCATTGCTACTTGTCATTGTCATTGTCACAAGTCACAACTTCCAACCATCACCATCACCATCACTATCAGGCTTATTGATATTCCTTACAAGGCAGATTTTCTTATCACAATGAAGGTAACAAACAATACTCCCCCACACCGTCACGCGTCCATCGTCTCCCCTCCAATCGTAAATCCCCCATGTGTGGGGGTTGCCAAGAGGTGACAGTTCTGCATCGACGGAGGTATTACTCCGTACGTCGTACTATGTACTCGTGCGTAACCCCCATCCTTCATCCTGGTCGGTCGGCATCCTACTAGCCCCGGAAGGCAAGACCAACTTCCCCGGCCGACGCAGACCCCAGTTTGCAAAGCGAATACCGACCCCGATCCCATCCCTCGAGAGATCCATACATAACAATAATCACAGATAAGTACAACTAACTCCCTACATGAATTAATCAGCGATGTGATTAACGATAAAGCGATCTTCGGCGCCAAGTTCCCGATTTCGCAGGACAGCCACATTTTCTCGGGATCGGAAGCGCCACTAGCAATTAATTGATTGTTCCCACGTGCTCTCTCACCGCCAGACGGGACTCCGTAGACCCACGTTGTCGTCGACCCAATTGGGCTCCATCGCCCGTGGAGAAATACTGTTGAAAGGTAAGATGTTTGGGATTGTTGTCCGTCTGTCGTCTCAGTCTGTTGTGAATAGAAACCCGTAGTTTGGGAGCCTCTTCATCTCGTCTCCGCCCTTTCTCGATGATTCGCGTTCTCGATGCAGATTGTCTACTTATCTTGGCCCAAAAGTCGGAGAGAAAAGGTTAAATGTGTCCCAGAATCGTTTCTTGGAATCTCGTTTGGGACGGCGCCAGTTGTGTGGATCAGGAAAGGTAAAATTAGGTAAGTATTCCGTAAGGTAGGTAAGGTGTAAAAGTTGCAGCTGGCGCCGAGCCAGGCCTATCGCGCTTAGTAGGTATTTGGTACTTGGTACTTAGAGTACTTTATCTTATGTACCTACTTCCACTTCTGAGTCGTTGCCGTGCCTGTCCCTGCTGCATGGCCATTTATGCGCCCACGCGTGGACTGTCGTCCCAACTCCCAAGATCTTGGATTCTGCAGCAGGCCGTTACATGCATAAGGTAGATAGATGCCATTTCAGGTGTCGGTCCTACCTTTGCGATCAACAAATGCAAGAGTCTGATGTGGGATACAGAAAAGGTCTCCGTCCCGTTTCCGTTCCGCGAAACGCATGGGATTCAGTTCTTCTCACATCCTTCAGTCTCTTTCGCTCACTCTTTGCATGTTTGTGATGCTGGCTTTCCCAGTTCGGGTTGACACGCGGTCAATGGAAATGGAAATGCTAAGAGCCGAGAGAGAGTAACACTCTTTGCCAGTCTATCCGCTAGGTTCTGGTATATCTTTGAAAGAAGTAGCAAGGCATGCAACCCCATAGTCAATCCCGGTAGTCTACCCTTTGGCTGTGGTGCTATATGATATGAATTTACTTGTTTTTGGACTGCAAACACTGGTTGAAGTCGTCCGCGCCCCTTCTCAAGCAGTCAAGCCCCTTGCAATCGAATCCTGCAGTCCGGAGAATCAGATTCCGTATGAATCCTTCGGACGGGGTCAACTGGACTAGTGCTTCCGATCTTTCATGAGTGTATCGTTTCTGTAATTCCTCTTTGACCACCTCGTTTGCGAGTGGTAACGTGTATCAGTATGAATGGCGCAGGAAGCCGTGGTGACCCAACTAACCCGGGGTTTCTTACAGAGATTCCCTTACCACATTCCGAGAGAGACAAAAGAACTCAAGCGTTTGACGCGGTCATGCCGATTCTCTATTCATATGAAGTCTTTAAGCTGCCAGGCTGTCCATGAAATTCTAGTGCAAGACATTCTGCTTCGCTTCATTATGCTTTCATGATTCCACTCTTTCGAGGTTTAGATGCGGATACATACACTTTTCCGTTTGAGGTTCTATCGTAGTTGCGATGCATCACAGTCTACGAGTGCTTTACGTTTAAGATGGTGGGCTTCCCATCTTTTGTATCTCGGATCGTAACTGTCTACGATCATCATTAGGCAAGACCGTAAGTATGGAATTTACGGACAATCTAGATGAGCCCTTGGACGACATAATGCAGGGTAACGCTCCGCTAGGTTCTAGCTTTTCTACGGAAATTATACTGAATCAAATGGCGCACTAGATACCAATGGAGCTATCATCGAAGACGAGCTTAACACAACTGCATCTTTGGAGGGTCTTCAAACCGATGAGCAGCGGCATGTCCTGAACATTGTCGCTCAGCTTCGTAAATGTGGTCTCGAAAGCGTTCTTTCACTGCCTCAACTTGTCGTCTGTGGAGACCAATCCGCCGGGAAGAGCTCTGTCCTCGAGGCCCTTACGGAGATTCCCTTCCCAAGGAACGACAACCTGTGCACTCGTTTTGCGACCGAGATAATCCTACGCCGAGCACCAAGCGATTCGCTTACTATCAAGGTAATTCCAGACACCGAACGTCCCAAGATGGAGCAAGAGTCCATCCAAGCTTTTCAGGAATCCATTACGAACTTTGGTGAACTTCCACGCGTAATGACGGCGGCCATGGACGCTATGGGTTTGGGTAGCCTCGATGGCACATCGACCTCGGCGTCTAACGCCAAAGCCTTTGCCAAAGATGTCCTCAGCATTCAGATAGAAGGTCCGTCGAGGCCTCAGCTGACATTGGTAGATCTTCCTGGTCTCATTCAAAATCAAACCAAAGGTGTTACTGGAGCCGACGTGGACATGGTCAAGGAGATTACCGACCATTACATATCTTCATCCCGTACCATCTGCTTGGCTGTCATCGCTGCCACTAACGATTACGCGAATCAGGGGATCCTCACCAAGGTCCATAAAGTTGATGAGAAAGGAGAACGTACGCTCGGGATAATTACCAAGCCTGACCGATTATCCCCGGGATCCGGAAGCGAAAAGGCATACTTGGCTTTAGCAAGGAACGAAGATGTGTTTATCAGCCTAGGCTGGCATGTGCTCAAGAACCGTGCTTATGAGGAAGGCGCCAGCTCGTTCCTGGAGCGCAATATGTCAGAGGCTGCTTACTTCAGAACGTCTAATTTCAAGACTCTACACCGCGATTGCGTTGTGGTATCGATTCGTTAAGAAGTCGTCTCAGCCAGCTACTGTTTAATCACATCAAGCAGGAGCTCCCAAAGCTACGAGAAGACCTTGAAAAGGCATTAGCTGATACCAAAGGCGGATTAGCGACAATGGGCAGTCGCCGGACAACAGCACAAGACTGCAGAGCTTACCTCATGCAGCTCAGCCTTGATTATCGTGATGTTTGTAAGGCAGCCGTGGGCGGGAGCTATGAGGGGGAATATTTCAAGCACAGTTCTGAGCAGCCCACCACTAATCGCAGACTACGTGCAGTTGTTCAGTATATGAATAGCCGGTTCTCAGACAATCTTCGCACGAAAGGTCACAAGTATCATATAAAACTATCAGAAGGACCTGAAAGCACGGAATCTCCGGCCGAAGCAGCACCAGAGGACAACGCAAACGAGAATAACCCGTCACAATCTTCCGAAATCCAACGCAGTTTGCCGAGTTTAGGAGCCAACAGACCAACCAGGCTTTCTAACCCTGAGGCACTCAACTGGGTTCGTGAAGCCCTCACTAGAACTCGTGGAAAAGAGCTTACCGGTAACTTCAACCCACTGCTCATAGGTGAACTGTTCTGGGAACAGTCCTCAAAGTGGCGCCGCTTAGCATTGGACCACTTGGAAAGCGTAGCAGATCAATGCAGCCGCTTCGTTCGGTTTCTACTTCAGCAGAAGTGTCCCAAGGACATCCATTCGCGTCTTTGGTCGTACCAGATTCAAGATGCGTTGAAGAGCCGCAGTGAAGCTGCAGTCCAAGAGCTCGATCGGATAATGGAGGATATTGAGAACTACCCCATCAACTATAATCATTATTACACTGATACAACCCAGAGATACCGTCAAGCCAGGGTGAGGGCAACCCTTGCCGAGTGTATCAAAAGTGCAACTACACATACTAGTCACGAAGATTGTGACGCAGACCACACATCCACGACTATCAATGTAGACCAGGTTGTTGGAAAGTACTCCGAACGAATTGATCCCGACATGGAAAAGCTCAGCTGCAAAGAGGCGCTTGATTGTTTGTTGGCCATCTACAAGGCTAGTCTTAACCCTTTAAAGTTCCTATTGAGTAGATAGTTACAGTAGATGAACTAAGCCCCCCACGCAGGTCATCCAGAAAACCTTCATCGCCAACGTAACAACCCAGATTATTGAACGCCACATCGTTCGCGGTATCGAGGAAATTTTCTCCCCAGTTGTCGTCAGCAGACTGAAAGATGCCGAAGTAGAGGCTATCGCCTCGGAACCTACCCCAGCCAAAAGGGAGAGAGAATATCTCGTAGATCGGGTTGGCAAGCTGGAAGAGGGATATGGCATCTTGAGGGATGTATTGGGAAGTTCTTCGCTCTAAGGATCTTCGTCTCGGAGGAATCGCCGCTGTGGTAGGACGGTATGCGAGCAAAGTCACAATACTGCTATTGACAACTTGATCGTTTCCGCACCACGAAGCAAAGACCGATTAGGCCTTACGAAATTCGGTCATAATCGTGCTCCTCTATCGATACTACGAACTTTCAGCATCGATAACTCGACAATCTACAATGCGTGATCTTCTTAAGCCGTTTCTCTCTCCCGTCCTCCGGTTTTGTCTACTCGTTCATTCAATCTAATGCCTGGATCCAAAGACGATTTCAGCATATCATACCGAGCCACGATGTCCCAATGTCCCATGACCAATGTTGTGGACCTCCTTCATCTACGGCTCGACGACCCCCAACGTGAACTATTTGAATCCTATCTCTATTCTCCGTTCTGCATGACCACACTTTCAAACCACGACCGCTACTGCGAAAAGCACTCCACCCTTCCATTTACAATCACAACCACCCCTTGTCGATCTCTCCAGTTCCTTCTTTTCTTGCGGACTCGACAACTCGCACCACTTAATCCCTTCCCTTCCCTTCCCTTCCCTTCCCTTCCAATCCTACCTCCATCTCCACGTCTCGACCACAACCACCACCTCAACACAAAAAGCCACTTCACCCTTCATATCCACAACCTTGACCAGCATCCGTTCAATCGAACACCAACGACTATAATCCACAACCATCCCCGCCCACATCCCCTTCTCCATTCCCCGGGTTTTTTTTTTATCCCTCTCGAGTACAGAACTCCCTGACATAGACAATTCGCCTCCTTGCTATCCATCAAATCACACATACATACCTTGGCAGCATAAAGCTCACAATAAAGAATAAAATAAAAAAAATCCAAAACGCTACACCAATATCAACTATGACCCGGAAAATCACAAACAAGACAGACCCATCACAACAGCCACGCACTCTTCCCCCCAAAAAAGTCCCATCCCAGTACCCACGAGCACGCTTCCACAGCACCAAATCCCACACCTCACACACTTCACCAACTCCACATACCATACCATACCAATCTCCTCCCCCCCCCCCAACAACCCTAACCAGCCCACCCAAAAAAACCTCCACCATTTCACCCTCCAAGTACGCTACCACCCTCCCTACCACCCTCGACAAAACCACCGACACGGAAACTAGAAAGTGGTCGAACGGAGAAGAAGAGGGAAAAAAGGAGGGCAAAAAAGGGGGAGGAGTTGATACGGAGTTGGTGAGTCGCTCGCTGTGGGTAAGAGAAAGAGGGGGGGAGGGGGTGGGTGAGGTTAGGATGGATATGTTGTTGTTGGTTGGTTGGTTGGTTGTATGTAGCCGGGGACGCGAAATGGAATGGGATGGGATGGGATGGGGTGGGGTGGGCAGGATGGATGCATCCCGGGTGCTTTGCTCTCGTGTCGCTCATTCTTTTTTGTTTTGTTTTGTTTTCTTTTTTGGTTTCTTATTATTTGTTGTTGCATGCCCCCGTGCACGATCCGCACCCCCTCTCACCCCTCCTCACCCCTCCACCCCGCCCGCCACCATCTCACATCCCCATCCCCATCCCCATCCCCATCCCCATCCCCACCCCCCATTCCACCCACCTCTCTCCCCGCCTCTCCTCCAACACCCCAGACGGGGTAACCCGCATCCAAACTCCATTCCGGCTCTGGAAAAAAAAAAAAAAAAAAAGAGAATAAGGAAAGGCGGTGGTGGAGATGGTTGAGGTGCTTGGGACGGGCGCATGGTGGGTAATACACCGGGGAAGAGTTTGGGAAAAGGGGAGGTGGAGGGATGGGGGATGGGGGATGGGGGATGGGGGCCTGGGTGGGGTGGGGGCGATGAGATAATGAAGAAAATCGGGGATGGAGGGGGGGGGGGGAGAAATAATAAGGTATGATAGAGAGGGGAACAAGAGAAGTGGAATTCATGAGGGAGGGGGCGGATATACTTGCTGCAAATGCTTGCATGGTGGACGATCTACATCACAAACCCCCCAATCAGACTTTTTCTACCAAACGCCATACTTATGCTACGGTATCTATGGTAGATGGAACAAAGCTTGTGACACAGACAGAAGCACGCTGGAAGAAAACATGTTTCTAGAAGTCGTTCTCGTCGCTGCCGGCGATGATGACTTGGTTGACCTGATAGGAGTGAGAAAGGGTTTATTAGGTTGGTGTGGGTGGGTGGATTGGAACGGGCAGTAAGAGGGGAAAGACGAACCTTGAGCACCATCCTACACAACTGCGTAGCCAGGAGCAACTGCTGTCGTTTGCCAATCAGGGGATCGATGACAAAGTGCTCGCGCATATCTGCCCATCACCATCAGTTCACTTCTCTCACAACTGTACGTCTCCAACCCATAGAATATCTCAAGCTTACCGTTGCTCCCCGTCTGCATACAATCCACCCCCAACCTCGAATTCTTCTCCTTGACCTGCCTCGACTTGATCTCCGCCAACGTCTCAATAGGACTCAACCCCGAGTTCTCCGCCAGCGCCATCGGCACTGAGTCCAACGCATCTGCAAACGCCCGCATCGCATACTGCTCCAGGCCGGGGCTCTTGCCCGCAGCTTCTTCCACAGCAAGGGAGCAAGCGATTTCAGCAGCACCGCCTCCGTAAACGACGCGGTTGTCCTTGACGAGATTCCGCACTACGCAGAGGGCATCGTGCAACGAGCGCTTGGCCTCGTCGATGATCATCTTGTTGCTGCCGCGGACGAAGACGGTGACGGCGCGTGTGTTGGCGCATTCTTCAATGACGAGCATCTTTTCGCGTGTGGTGCCGAAACTGAGTTCGCGCACGATGCCGGCCTTGCCGAGTTTGGCGGCGTTGAGGTCTTCGAATCTGGGGACGATTCGCCCGTTTGTGGCGATTGCGATTAGTTCGATTTCGGGGCCTCCGACCCATCTTACGGCGGGGAGCTTGTTTTGTAGTAGTAGATGGTTGGCTTCATCGTCGAAGCCCCATTGACATATTACTAGATTCGCTCCTGTGTCTTTGATCTGCTGGATCATCTCGGTGAACTTGTTCTTCTCGTAGTTTTGAAGTTTTTTGAACTCTTCAACGGTCGTTATATCGAGCTTGTGCTTCGTCTTTGGCTTTGGGGGCTCAAAGGCGCATGTTAGAATAGCAAGCTTGGCATCTCGTACTTCATCGGGCATCTGAGGGTGTGAAAAGTCCTTGTCTACTATGACTCCTTTTATGAGCAGCGTATCCTCCAGTGAGCCTCCAACCTTGCCGTCAACCTTTATTAGCTCAAAGTCGACGTCTTTCCTCTCCAGATCCGCAACGGAAAGGACGGCATCAACGGCTATTTGGGCGAACTGGTCATGAGCTTTCGAGACAATCTTGCTTCCTAAACTTGTCTTTGCAACCTCGAAGAGATTTTGTCTCTGGTCTTTTGTAAACTCGACTTTATCACTTATCTTATCCAATTCGGAGACCGCGACCTCGCAAGCCTCATCATATCCATCTGCTATACGTATAGGATGTATGCCTTTATCGATGAGGTCGGCAGCTTGCTCTAACAAAGCTCCTGCTAAGACCACAACACCTGTTGTACCATCCCCTATTTCGTCGTCTTGAGACTTTGAGAGTTCGACCAGTAGCTTTGCAACATGATTTGATATTTCCATCTGGGAAAGAATTGTAGCGCCATCATTTGTGACCGTGATATCTCCATCCGGTGAAATAAGAATCTTGTCTAGGCCTCTTGGTCCCAACGAAGTTCTCACGATATTGGCTACCGTTCTCGCCGCAAGGATATGTGCTTTTACCGCATCATTACCATGCTGTCTTTTCTTTTTCCCTTGATCCCGGACGACTATGAAGGGCCGGCCTTGCTCATCTTTCATCACCGCCGCTGAAACAGGATGATCAGCTGCTGCAAGCTACCAAGTGCTCTGGCCTACTAGTTTTACCTTGCGACATATCCAGATCTGTAGGGGGCTACGTCAGTCCTTCACTTCTCGTCTTAGAAAGGTAAAAAAGAAACTATAACGTACTCATTGCCATATTTTCGAAGGGTTTCCAGTCAAATCACTTCTCAGGCCAATCTCTTGCACTCCAAGTCTTCTTCCAAGGATAGGGCGACCCAGCGATAAACAAAGATATTGACACTTGGCAAGGATATCTCTTGTATTCGTTGACTTACAGGAAAATTATATGCGGGAGACGTGCCTCAGCAAAGCTAGCCTCTCAAAATGTCCTAGCGCCATCTTCGCGCGACTTTCGATCCTTCAATCTGAAGCGCGACTCCTCACCTCACTTTGCGCCAACTACAATTCTTCATCCCCACATTATCGAGAGATACAAGACCAGCATGTGTCATACTATCTTTACTTGAGCAATTGGTGTTATCAAATACGACCCAAACGCGACACTCTTCAAGAACCCTCGCTCACTTGAAGTTCGTATTTCTCACAAATCTACGTCACAATGCCGCGTAAACCTCACTTACACCCCACTGCATCCTGCAGATCGCATGACTTGTAGCTTACATATTCCCTTGTAGCTCCTTTGCTTGAAGAGAGCGACAACGAATCAATGGCTGAAGCAAACCCGCAACTTCAAGCAAACCCGTCGGCTCAAGTCGACCATGAGCTCAAAGACGCGGTACCCGAGAACAATGAAGAGGAAGAGGAAGACGATGAGGAAGACGATGAGGAAGGCGAGGAATACGTTGTCGAATCCATACTCGACCACCGATCTGATTTTATCGATGTGAGTTAGCTCAGAATCTGGTGATTTGAACTCTCTGTGCTGACACTCTTTACACCAGGGCGTTATGAGATACAATGTAAAATGGAAGGGGTATCCGAAAAAAGCAGATCATACCTGGGAAACAGGGGAGAACTTAGAGTAAGCACCATCTCGAGCTCGCAGACCACCTATTCAAAGCAAGCACTGACCCTCAAAAGGAGTGCAAGCCTAGTCCTTGAAGCCTACTGGAAGAAAATCGGTGGGAAACCCACCGTGCCGTCCAAAATCTCAAAGAAACGCGGCCGCCAAAGTCTCAGCGGAAACGGCTCAACGAATAATACGCCAAAAAAGCAAAAGCGAGGGCGCAAAAGCACCCATACGTTGAGCCTCGACCAAACCCCAGAACCCCCAACTGGCTTTACACAAGTGGGGGACGATGATTGGGAACCCCCGCCTCCCAATAAAGACGCGTGGGACCCACTAGTCCAATCAATCGATACAATCGAGAGGGACGACGACGGCGAACTCTGGGCATACCTGTTGTGGAATGATAAAAACGGCGATGGCCGATTCTACCGGTCAAAAGCAAGAGTCCCCACATGCAACCAAGCGTGTCCGCAGCGAGTATGTTTACCCTCATTCACTGTATCATATTTCTGCTACGTCAAAGCACTGATATAGGACACAGATGCTCCAATTCTACGAGAAACACGTTGTTTTCACCCAAAACCGCTCCTCATTCGTCGACAGCAATGGCCAAGTCGCTTAACCCTCTCTCCTACCTTTCCAATCTCCCATATCAATCCAATGGCAATAACCGAGGGTGGGGATCTAGCGGGCGGTAGGGGGGCATCTCTTTTCTGTGTGGTTTGAGGTTGCCTATCAAGACTTGCGATGGAATGGACAAAATCACTTGAGTTATTATCGAATGGATATCCGGCGATGGGGAGTGTACTCTAGCGCGGAGTGACGGATCCAAAAAGAAAATTTCAAAGCTTCTTGTAGCATGACATCTAGCGGTCTACATACGCTTTGCCTCTTCTTCCGCTAGGCCGGCATATTTGTATCGGTCTGCTGGAAGTGAAGATTACTACTACTTTCTACCGAACATACCTTGTTCAAGGCGTTGGATAATTCCGTAGCTCGCTCGCTCAAGTAGGCAGTCTCAGCCTCAGCGGACTGGTAGCAAGCTAAGCTGCTCTCTAGCAGTTTAATATCTCACGTATTCACAGATATAACAATGAAATTTCTCCAGCTGGCTAATCTTGCAAGTCCACGACATGGCTAGTCAAATATTCTTACAAGATAACCACAGCAAATCCAATCCTCTGTCTCTCATCCACATCTCAGCTACACATTAACGAGTATCTCAGGTTAGTAAAGCCCTCATCGGCTGAAGCACATTGGAATAGCAAACTTCATCCGCACAAAATCCCACCATACCGCTCAGACCTACTTTCACCTTTACTCACATCACGAGCAAACCACCCCCCTCGCAACCCCCACATCCTCCCAATCACACTCCCAGACACTCAGCACACACATCTCACATCCCCTTCCCAGCTCCCGCCTCCTCATTCTCCCCACCACCCTCGCCATCTTCCCTTTCCCCTCTTCTCCTAGGAAAGCCTTTGAATCATGATCCCACAACCCCACTCCTTTCCAAAGGGTAAAAGTCCCACTTAGGAACGGAGGCTTGTCGCTTGTGAAAAGATCTGCGAATTGGAAAGTTTGTTTGATGCTTCCAGGCTCCCGCCCGGAGCAGATAACGCGAACGTAGAGTTCGATGACAGCGTCGGTATTGGTGCGGAAAGCAGCGGAAGCGGCATTGAGGGCTTCGCCGATGCGGAAACAGGTGCGTAGGACGGTGCGGGGGTGGAGGCCGATGATGGGGGAGCGGTCGCGGATGGGTTGGGGGAAGAGTGTGCGGACGAAGGGCGTAAGGTGAGGTGACGAGGCAGTGGATGCTGACACAGGAGCGACAGGCGGCGTGGAAGGTCCGGAGAGCTTGCGCAGTTTGACGGGTATATATGTAGTCGGTGGCATCCATTGCAGCTTTGGAGTAATGGGTCCTGGAGACGAGGGTGGTGTCGATGAATCGGCATTCCCGGGGCTGGGGCTTGCTAGATTCATTAACTCTGTATCCAAATCGTCATCATCATAAATGTTTTCGGGATCCTCTGAGATGTTTGCTTCAGCGTTCAGCGCATTCTTAGTAGCAGAAAGATTGAGATTATGAGAGGATTGAGGGTGAATAGTAGGAGAGTTAAGGAAATCCGAATCATCATCAAAGAAAGATAAGATAGCTTCGTCTACCTTATCCAAGGGTGAAGAAAGTTGAACTGGCTGGTCCTCCGTACCGTTGGGCCGTTCGGCCTCAGAGACTAGGTCAACAGAATTCCGAAATATAGCTCTATTAGACAGGTAGGTTTGCTCTCTAACATCGTCTGTTAACTGCGCCAAGTCCTCTAGTCCTTCATCATCCATCGGAAATTCATCATCTTCAACATCAGTCTCTTGGCCAGACTCTTCCAACCTTCTTAATCCAGTTGGCTCAGTCCATGGATCTGGAGAAAGGGTAGGACCGCAGCAATCTGCAGACATGGCATCCTTGTTCACGATCTGCAGTCGTCCTCCGGTAATGAACGTGGTTTGCTCTTGATTACTTGGTGGCAACGTATATTCGCTCTCTAATGCTTCATCGGAATCATCTTGTCGATGCACAGTGGGCTTGTCTAACAATTCTGGTCCATCTGTAACCTCGAGCTGAAGGGGCTGACTCGACAACTCAAGCAGGCTGTAATGTGCACCTTGTCCGGGGAACGAATAATCAACGGGCGAGCAGTAGCGTGTGTCGTTTCTGTTTTCTGACCATGAGGTCGACGAGGTAGTATGTACTTGCGCAGAAGGAAGACCGGGGATACTTTCATCATTACCGGCACGTCCTAGATAAGTTGGTTTCCCTGTAGCTCCTTGGTCAAGAGATTCACTGGGATATGTATCCTGGTTTCGATTTCCAATACTTGATGATGCCGACTGGTACCTGAAGCTTTCAAGCTTCTGCATTGTATGCCGTGATAGGATAGTTTTTGGGTCTATATCGGACTGGAGTTCCGTATGCTCCGCAATTTCGTGAGGAAGATCTTTGAGCTCATCGGCTAAATGCGTCCCTATGATTCCAGTAGCCTTGGTCCTGCGAAGGTTTTTCAATATAGGCTGTAGCCTCGTTTCGCTTGGCGGTTCAAATTTTCTTGCTTTCTTGGAACGAGAGGTATTGGCTTCCTTCTGGTTTCCTGACGCTTGTGCTGATGCCTTGGTTCTCTTTCGCTTCTGCCCACCGTTCTGTGTCCTACCTCCATCAATGGTTCCGGCTTCGCCAGCCAATGTTGTGGGTTCGTTCGGCCGATTGACGGGGGTAAATCCAGATACGATTGTCTTGAATGCCGCGTACGAAGGGTCTTCCCTACTGAACCCATGAGCGTAGCTCACAGCGAGTGCCCAGCAAGCACATACATATGAGGCTGCGACATTCGTTGCTCGTCCTGCATAGCTCCTCCCGTTTTGATCGGCTTCCACACGGCCTTCAAGCCTTCCTCAAGAACCTCTCCGCCCCAATTCAGCCATCAGTGCTTCTTTTAACCCGTCGCTATCTCTGCCACTGATCAATTGCTTACGACTTGATAATGAAGTTGCTTGGTACATCGTAGAAGGAACGGATACCTTAATGATGACCTGCATGGTGGGGAAATAACGGAACTCACGGAACATCGACACCTCACCCCACCAACTAGTCCCAAGCAAGTCGTCGTATCACTTCACACAGACTGAGCACCCCATGACTTCCAACGGCCCCCTCTCTTCTCACGCGCTGCACGATTAACTTCTTCGGATTCTTTGATATGGAGCTCATGCAGCGTTTCACTCCTCAACAGGGACAATTGTCTCCAGCATTGTTCTCCCATCCATGATCCAAAATCTGTCTATCACTTTCACTATCAGTGTCTTTCAGCCTAAGCAGGTTGTCGTTACTTAGTCCATATCAACGAAGCTTCTGGGAACAGCAGCGTGTGTGTATGTGAAGTGTCTTGGCTGAGCCTCTTCTGAGGGCATAATGTTTTCATCTTCGGTATGTGTTCATACGGTTTCTCCTTCAATCGTACCCACAATGTGGACATAAACATTCATATCATTGTAGACTAGCTTTGGTAAGGTAGCATCCATTGAAAAGTCCGACTTCTTCCATGTTTATTTTTCTTCAAGTTTTGTGCGACTGTCTTTGATAATCCCAATACATCTTATATCCAAAACAATATGCTGAGAAACCATCTCTACCGGCAGAAGAAGCCGTTTTCGGCAATCACGGTGCAGATAGATCGCTTGACTAGCGAGCAATATGAAGCGGATGATATGAGCGGGCTAGTCGATCTAATCGAGGTTATCCGGCTGCAAGCTGGAGGTCCCACAGAGGCTGCGAGGGCTATTCGCAAGAAGCTGTGAGCGATTCTAGCACTTGGCATCAACAGCGAGCGTTACTAAAAGTGATGATATAGCAAGTATGGGAGTGTTCATAGGCAGCTCCGCGCTCTGACTGTCCTTGACGGACTGATCGAAAATGCTGGTCCTCGTTTCCAGCGAGCATTCGCTGATGAGGCGTTGCTGGAACGTCTTCGTGTAGCGGCTACAGACTCTTTGTCGGACGCAGAGGTAAAGCAAAAATGCTCTGTACTGTTTAGACAATGGGCCGTGGTCTACAAGTCGACGCCAGGCATGGAGCAGATCGCTGGCCTGTACAAGCAGCTACCTCAGTGGAAGAAGCCAGCCCGGCGAGAGGCATCAAAGATTCTCCAGGAAAATGAGCAAGGAGCTACCGAGGACCCTTTTGGGAACGGCGAATCAGAACCAACGACAATGTCGGCACGCCAGCCAATCAATCCATCATCTGCTTCAATTTCCAAACCGCCAAAACAAAAGCTTGATAAAAATGGCAAAAGAGTAAAATCCAAAACCTTCAACCTCGAGAAAGAAAAACCCCAGCTCCTCCAAGCCATCGCCTCCTCCTCGATCGCCAGCACGAACCTCATGAACGCTCTGAAGCCCATCAATCGAGAACATAAGCGCATCAGCGAAGATCAGGAAACTATCAAGAGGTTTGAAACTTGCAAATTACTGCGCCGGCAAATTCTGAGATATATCCACTACGTCGAAAGCGAGCAATGGCTCGGCAGCCTAATCCATGCGAACGAGGAACTCGTGACAGCACTCATGGCGTTTGAAGTTCTGGACAAGAGCGTCGAGGACGACAGTGACAGCGAAGGGGATTGGGAGGATGGGCCTTCAGCGTCGAATGGAGAGTCGGCGGGATTGAGGAATACGCAAGAGCCATTTGATAGGTTGCATCTTCCGACGGCAAATGCGAGGAAGGCGCCGCCAGTACCGACTAATGGAAAGGGGAAAATGGGATATGCTGATGACGAGGAGGATGAAGAGGAGGAGCTGGAGGATGAGAATGATCCTTTTGCAGACAGGAATGAGGTGCATACGCCAAAGGGGGAGAGGCCCGGGATGACTTGGTAAGTGAAAATTAGGATGCTATGTCTTCATAGCTAATGTCTGTGTAGGAAGGAAGTATAATCTTCCGCGCAGTCATGGTTTTCATACCTTTGTTAGCTTTTATTGATCCACTCAAGCCCCTTACTAAGCGCTATCTGTGAAGAAGATATGCGACAGACCTATCTTTCCAAACCCGGTCCCTTACTCCGTATAAATTCTCTAACCTCCCCGCGACACTTATCCTACCTCCCCCACCTAACCCTTCCTCCCCATCCCTACCCCCCCCGCATCCCCCTCTCCACCATCCCCAAGCCCACAAAACCCACTCAGATCCTCCACACGCGAGGGACTGATGCCCCGTCCGCGACGAGCAGCAACAATAGGGTTGCGACGACGGCGCGTGAGGGTTAGAGGAAAGGGCCGGGGGGGGAAGAGAAAGAATGAGTGAGGAATGGAGAACAAGGGGTGTATTTTCTCTGATTACATGGGGCCTTGAGGGGTGGGGGGGTAATTATGGTGTTGTTTGTGCGGGATGTCGCAAAGTTGGTTGATTGACGTGATATCAGATTCCCCATCTTTGTCCCTCTATCCTCTCCATCTGCCTCCTCCTCACCGCACTCTCAACACCCTACTCTCCGAAATACAAATCCGCTGTAGATCTCCTCTCCGCCATGAAGTGGTACTGCGCCTGGGGAACCCATATCAGCGATATCGATATTAAGGTTTTTGTGTGAGATGGCGATGTAAGATATATTGCAAGGTACAGGAAAGTTGTGCTCCCACGTCGCGACATGTGTGTAACTTTGCTTCGCACTCCCTCCCTAGTATCTTTTCTAAACCTTCAATGACGACTGAAGTCTATAGCCCCCGTTTCCCATCCACATTCAAATCCCAAATCCCACCAATGCCCTCCAAAGTGCCCCGAGCACGAATTTTTAAGCCATTTTATCCAATCCATATCTAACGCCTATGCTACTGTACTCTCAACCCATATATACCTCATCTAACGACTATAAACACCACTCTCTTTCCCAATGAGCCCGCCTATCTCAGATCCAACTGAAATGCCTTGTAGCTCCCACCATCAACCCCGCATCTTGGACACACTCTTCCCCTGCCTCCACCCCTCTGCTGCTCGCTATTCAGCGCATATACGCAATCACTACAAAACCCACTTATACACTCCGTGCACGCGTAACTCTCCCTTAGCACACTCAGCCTCCTACAACCGGCGCAATAGATTTGCACAGGCTGTGAATTCAAGAATGTTGGAGATGTAGTATCGGAGCTGGAAAGCCCCGACGAGGGCATGTGAAAGTTGTGACCGGAGGAGGACTGTGTGGATTCGATGGAGGATTCGACGGAGGGAAAGGGCTCGATGCCGCTGCGGTCGGGGGCGGGAGGTGGGGTTAGGGCGTGCTGAAGAGGGGAGGCTTTGTAGGATTCGAGGTTGTAGTGGGAGACGGAGGGAAAAGGCGGCAGAGACGCGCGTTTGATAGAGGAAGGGGATTGGGGAATCTGAGTAAGAGCATAAGTTAGCTTGCTCAAGTTTGTTCTTAGGTTGGCAGCTAAACCGGTGTAAGATCTCGGTCCGAGTCTGCTTCATTGGCAGACGTTGCCGCTTCGATAAGGTCCTCCCACCTCTTCCCCATAGCCGTCGCTGCTTGTGGCTCTGCAGAAAATGCTTTCCTACCCTCGATGCTGAGCCTTCGTGCATAGTCTTTTGACTTGATCCGTTCATGCTTAGGTTTCCGACTGTTCTGTGTTATGGACGATTTACGCGGTCTAGCGGGTTTCTGGTTCCTCTGGAGTGAATGAGTTCTCTGAATTGGAGGCAGCGTGGAGGAACGTCCTGGTGGAGAGCTGGTCATTATTGATGGAAGAAGCTCTCGCGGTCTCGGTGAGTGGAAGGGAGACAGTGGTTGTCGGCTGACATGGCTGTGTATGGGTGGAAGCTCCATGGACGAATGCATGCGGGGTTTGCTGGCCTCATTTTCAGAAATATTATCCTATTTCAGAGCTGTCAGCTGCGATGTAGAGCCAGGAGGTATCTTCTCAGATGCATTACAGCTTCTGATTCCCAATCCGAGTCGGGTCTATGGTTGTGAAGCTGTGCGAGAGCGACAGCGGCTGTAGCTGCAGCTGGATAAGCGTCCTCCAAGGTCCTTCGGGGTGCCGGTGAGCTATGGTCTCGCTGCTGGGAGTCTCTGTCATGTCCGTAAACTAATATTGTCAGCCGTGTCGATTGTTCAGGGTGTGAGTTCCGCGTACCTGAGTTGCCAAAAGGATTACTTGGTGGAGGGGGTTGAGGTCGCTCGGATGGTGGGGTATTGATCATAAGCTGGAAGCTTTCCTCGGTTGCGGGAAGCTTCGAGATGTAGTGCTCTGGGTGTGCTCTCCGTATGTGCTCTTGCATTGAGCGATAGCGTTTCTCCTGAATTGTTCTGCCTGTCACCACCCATTGTTCCCACTCACCAGATCTAATAAGAACTCTGCTACTGCAAAGAGATGGTATGAGCGAGGGCACTCACGCCAACGCAGCGTTTCCTACAGTTGGACCCATCATGGTTTGCCAGAGGACAAACAACCTCTTTGTTGGCATCGAAGGCGGAAAATGAACTTGTGAGGGAGGACCGAGGCGGCATGGCCTGGCGCATGAAAGCCGGGCTGGCGGAACGACAATGGGAACAGCGGCACCAAGTACGCAACAATCAGTTGTCAGGTGTTTGGAAGCTGGACTCGGTAATTCTGAGCTGTATAACGGTCAATTGACTGAGTAACAATAAGACGGATGCGGTTGTAGAGCTGCAATCCGGGAAGTAAGTGTGAGTGTAAGTGTAAGTGTGTGTGTGCGTTCGTTACCTTATTGCACCGTCCCATGTATGATGTGGGACCATTCTACCTATGCTTAGCTTATCGACTTAGTGGGGTGAGGGGGATCGATTGCTACCCCCTGCTCGTTTCATAAGGTAGCTAAGGTAAGGTAGGTAATTGTAGTCGCAATCTGCCGCCGAAGTTTCTTAAGCTTCGGTGCATGAAGCCCTAAATGGTTAAAGCACCTCATAGCGCATCAACAGGCGAGGGGGTACAAATTGAACACGATCACTGTGAAGGTACTCATCACCCACGGGAACCTCGAGAATAACGGAAAACTGGGGGTTTTCATTGTATCGATTTGGTGACCTTTGCAACGGGTATTTCCTTCCTGTGCATCCATAGAACGCCTGATCATACAGAACCCCAACTGCAAATAGCCCTGAATTGAGAGTGGAGTACCATCCGGAGCGCCATGTCGCTAAACAACAACGTCATGAAACACCCTTCTCTTCTACTTTTCATATCACGTCTTTCCTATCCCACCCCGTCGGCTTGAGAGTATCGATCCCTTTTGTCGGATGAGGCTTGTCGGGATCCTCGTACTCGCTCACAAAGGGATTCGGATCGACCTTCTGTTCAAGGTTCCCTAACGTGTGGTTGACCTCTCTGTGCTTCGCCTCATCCGCGCGAATGTAGAGTAATAAGTCCCGCATCTTCCGATGGCTCTCAGGCATATTCCAGTACCGGACCGCAATCTCAGGTGCATCAAGCTGCTCCCACTTCGGCATCTTCCCTGCGTCAATGTCTGCAATGGCACGAGAGTATGTGAGTACCGCTTCTTCCTCGAGATATCCCACAAACCGATGGCATGTCCGAGGAGAGATGAGATACGAGAGGAACATGCTGTTATAGAAAACGCCTTGTGCACCGAGGATCATGAATTTCATGAATCGACCGGGTTCTGCCATCTTCATGAACGTAAGAAGATGCATGCGCTCATTGTATGCCTCTTCTAGAAGGGTCTCGATCCTGCAAATCTATGAGCTTGAGGCACCTTACAAGCACTTATTGCACAAGAGCTTACCAGCCATTGTCTCTCTTGAGCCGCCGTAAGCTGTGCAGGTGCCGTACTGATGCGGCGACCATACCTGGGACGCCCGCAACGCTTTCCAAGAACAGGAATCTGACGAGCCATTTTCTCTCGGTCATGGCAAACCAACTCCGTTTGGTACCCTTAGCGGAATCCTCTTTTCCTTTTGCCACTTCTCTAGCGTGGCTGTATCCCGTGGCCGTATCCATGCCAAATCTCAAGAGCCTAACCATGGCGAGGGCTACCCAGTCAGACCAATTCTTGGTCTCGCGGTGGGCAACATTTATGGCATTCATCTGTTCCTCTGTATAACTAAGGATCTGTTAGCACCAATATTGGAAGGCGAAAATTCTGGAGGCAGAAGTTGAATGGCCGGACTTACACTGGATGATGCCATGCTGGAGGTGTGACCTTTATACTTGGTGCATTGTTAGGCGGCGGAAAGTATTCTTTGAGCTGTCTCCGGCCCGTGGAGGAAAACAATCTCTTAGAAGAGACAGCCGAACGTCGTTCTAAAGGGTAACTCATACATGGGTTGAGTATGGGTGTGTGAAAGCTATCCACTCCATTCTGGATAGCCCGAGAAAACTTTGTTACAGCCCTTCTGTTCGCGAGTGAGGCCACTGTAGGTCTTGCTGATGCGTACATGAACGGTTAGGTGTCAGCAATAGTGTTGTATATGATGTTGTTATGTTGACAAAATGAAATAGTTGAACAACAATTGTTGTAGAGGTAAGAGAAACAAATATAATAACGCCTCCAATATGACACTCCAACGTGAGGCTGAAGATCAGTGCTAGGGGATTACTAAGCCGAAAAATTCTCTGCGGAGGCTTTGCAAGAAAAGACCCGAAGGGCCAATCGCTGGAGTGAAAGAGACATCGGGGTCCACAAAATCATACGCATCCGGAAATGGTTCGGTGATTTGAAGAACAAGAAGTGGTGGCTCATCCGTCCTTTCAAACCCGTGCCTGTCTCGTGTTAAGGAATTTCCCGGCAAAATCGGGCGATGCCGGGCACTGTGAAGGCGAGCCTTATAGACCGTAGACTCTATGATTCATCTGACCGGTCGAGATTTGCATCTCCGGATAAAGGTTAATAGAAAGCGCAGCATCAGCAGAAAGCCCAATGGTTGGTCAAGACGGATCATGGAGAACCCCGTGCAAAGTAGGATATCGCTGGTACTTGGAACCCTAGCTTCTTAATGTTGGCAAGTAGACTTCGATACCACATGTCGTAGACTCTGTATGGACTTTATACCCTACTTCACAGTAGCGGTATGAGTGTTACTCGTATGTGTCGGAGAAATTGTAATTCGAGAGAACTCTCTAGACCGGATTCATTGACATAAATGTATTAGCGTAGGTTCGGAACATCATCGTTCAATTAACATATTCAGCTCTCAAGCTGTGGGATCAAGCATTTTGAAAGGGCCTCGCAGCCAACATGCCTCAAGTCGACGTCGTCCCCAACTCAACCTCCATATCTGCCCCAGGCTGGGCCTATGTCGCCGACAATGGCTACGACCCTTCAAAAGCAGCCATACAACCCTCCGGCGCCCGTAAACGTGCCGCGAGGGCTTCAGGCCTTGCTGGCGGAAATTCTACAACAAGGCAGCAGAACGCCACACTGAAGCATATTGCAGAGTTAGACAGGGACAACTATCGAGATGTGCAGATCACTATACCAAACAAGTCTAGAGAAAGTGCCCCAAAGGCTGGAGGGCCTAAAAGCAAAACCACATCGAATGTCCGGCGGATACTCATGTCTCAGAAGACGTTTGCAAATCACCTTGCTGATGAAGAGGCTGCTCTTGCTGCTCAGAATCAGACTGCAGTTGCTGCCTCAACACCTCGCGCCTCTGGTTCGAAGCCTGCTGGAACTCCTTCAATACTAAAGCGCTCCTCAACGGTTGGCGTGCCGCCTTCACCATCGATCAGCGCACAACCAACTGGTTCTCAACCATTTTCCATCGCTGCAGCCCCCCCTCCACCGCCCAAGGACCCAGGCGCCGAAGACCCCCTACTCAAATCCTACATACCCTCCGCGCCTTCAGAAACTGTCATCGAGGCTCTCCTCTCCGCTCCACCACTGTCGTACAATGCCGCTCGTGCAGCTCCGCCTATGGGAAAGCCACAAAGACACTTCTGCGAGATATGTGGATATTGGGGCCTTATCAAATGTATGAAGTGCGGGGCGAGATATTGTAGCCTTGTTTGTAAGGGTCCGCATGATGAGGATAGGTGTCTCAAATTCTACGCTTGAGCAAGGAACGAAATGGACATTCGACTTGACTAGAGAATTGTGGAAGCAATATCGTACAACACATAGGTTCTGCAGGTGATTCCGATGGCTAGGGTCTTAGTATGCAATCTCGAGCTATGTTGTTGAGGCATACGCCCAAGACCAAATTTACAACCACAACAACTTGGAATGCTTGAGAGTACAGCACCGGATTCTGCACAGGATCAGATGAACTAGGAGAGTATGTGCAGGAGAAATACTCACTAGAGTCAGAACTCTTCTGCACCTATTGAAAGACCCGCCTCCGGCATACTATCATTATACATGTTCACCTGTGCAGCATTGGCGACAATCCAAATTGCATTCTAAACTTGTACACGTTCTGGCAATAAAAAGCAATCCGCGGTTGGAAATTCGATCTGCATACTTCGAATTACGTTTTCCTCTAAGTCAATCTCTCGAATACAGAAAATAAACCAGGAAGATCATAGATACTTCTCCGGGATTGAGATTCTTCCTGTTTTCTATACGAATCAGACTCACAACGGTTCTCTCAGCAGCGAACCAAGCCTACCAGGGAAAGAAGATCCATTTCTGTCAACCAATCATTGCAGTCGAGACACCCGACCCTCAGAACGCAGCCATAGCGACTTGTGAGTTAGATCCGGATATGATGAGACGAATCAACGAGAAGACAAATTAGTGAAGAGATGTAATGAAGGTCTTTGCGTAGAAATACAAACTCATCGTACATCAGTGTGCGCTTGCTTCAACTCCGAATAGTCCATGCACACCACGTCTAACGTGAACCCCAAACGCTATGCTACGCTGTAAAATTACGGTTGCAGACTTCTTGGTCTTTCCAAATCCTTCACACATATGATCTTTGAACAAGCTCGTGCCTCTTTGGGGCCTTGTGCTCGCCAACCTTATTAACTCCCCTTTGCGCCAGATAGCAAATCATCTCCATGGTAGGTTGCTCATCCTGACGTTATCACGCTTTTCTAGCGCGGATTCCTCCGGAGATGAAACCTGTGGCGAGTTTGATTGTTCCACGGCGACCTCTTGGAGCGGGGAGTAACGGAAATTTCAGTCTTGATAATTGCCCATCTCTTCATGCTACCAGCGCTTCTTCCTCCGCCTTCCTCTCATTCATCACCCTAGCCATCTTCTTTCCAACCTCATAGCTACTGATCATAATCGCACATGCCGGCGCCACTTTCAGGCACCTGGCTGCCCAGCCGCGAAACAGACCCGCAGCGCCCTCTTCACACCAAATATGGTACAAGAATCTTGGCATCGAGCGTTCTTCTGGTCTCAGAATACCTTTTTCTGCGCCTGATGCTCGTTTAGTGGCATCATCGCTGTGCTCGAGCACCTGTCTTCGGGTTTTGCCTACGTCGAAGGGTGTGGTGACGACGGAGGCTACCGCACCAGAAACAGCACCTGCGACGAAACTGTCTACGAAGGTAGCGGTGTGATTTTCGGAGGTTCGGGAGCCAGAGCGAAGCCGTGTCCGTTGACGCGGGTCACGCAAATCGGCCAAGGTATTTCGGATGGCTTCGTAGCCCCACCAGTAAATTCCACTGAAAGGAACGTCTCGCCACATGGTCAGTGTTAGGCCACGCCAGAGGGAGGTGTATCCTTGTGCATGAACCATTTTCCTCAGACCAACGAAAGTTTCCGAGAATGCTCCTGTTTCAGATTTGCTGGATGTCCTGGCTTGCAGGCGTGTTCTGAACATTTCGATAGGACTAATCACCGCCGCGGCAGCGACGCGGGCTATCGAGCCAGCTATAAGAGGTGCATATGTGTCGGGAACGTATGTGTTTATAGGACTTCTCGAGTGTGTACGTAGGTAATCATAACCAGTAAAGTAGATTACGTTTGCTGGAACAGACATTACAAGTGTGGGAGAGAGGCCCCGCCATAGAGAGGTAACGCCTTCATGTCGGGCGATTTTCCGCAGACCATCGAGGGTGGAGTTGAACGTTTTGCGTCGAGCTTCGTCAACCGCACAATCAGCAGTCGCGGCATCGGAGGAGCTGAGAATGGTGGAGGGGCTGGCAGCCAAGCAAATAGAGGAAGTGTTATTGATCCAGAAGACTTCGCGGCAGCAGGCAGTAACGCCGAGGTTTCGAGGCAAATTCGTGAAGGGAGAGGAGGGAGACGCTGACGTACGGATTGGGATAGAAGGAGAGTTAGGCTGAGATTGAAGACGAACTCGGACGACATCGAGTGGGGTGACTGGGAAGGTGTTGTATTAGCTGGTTAGCCCCAGTCCAGCGCATGTATATACATACCCAGAAGAGATGTGAGGAGACTGCCAGACACCGCAGAAAGCATCTTTTGCCCAGCTGAGATATCCATTGAAGGATCTGGCTCATTGGATTCATCCATGGTCAAGCTGCCGTACGTTCTAAGAATGTCTGGCGAATCCTTATGCCACCGTATCTGATCTCCATACTTCGTGTTTGCGTAGGGATGTTCGGCTGACTTCAATGGCTCCGTTACGAAGCCAGACATTCAACACGAGGCTACTCGCTCGACTGCAAATGAGCGTAAGGAAAATGGACCAAGAAGTGATTGGATGATGTAATCGAAAATGCACCAATTTTCTTAGGAGTTTCTTCGCGGAACGAGCCGCGCAAGCATCGCGGCAATTGGTGGCAACGAGATACCAGGCCATTAAGTTCATGATTTCTCAATTTTTGCAAGTAACCCTGGAACCTAAATACTAAGTACAGGTAGTAGAATCCCCGTTGTTTTTCACCCAGTCCTAAATAGCTTAGAATGGTAGAGGAAGGAAACCCAGAGCTTGAGCACTTCCGTAAGCAATGGAAAGAGGAGGTCACCGCGCGCTCAAGAGGAGCATCTTCAAAAGGAGAAAGTAAGGATGCAAGGCCATTGGGTTCACTCAAAGGTGGATGTGCAACGGACCAATCGTCAAAAGCTCCAACTTCTTTGTCTTGGTCATTCACCAATCTTCAGAAGGACGAGGAAACATGGGATGGCCTTCAAACGCAATCTTATCATGATTTGGAGAACAAGGATGATGCGCGGAGGTTAGGTGAAGAAGACGCTGGCATTCATCCGGAGAGTCACAGGACTCGAGATCCTCACTCGGCATTGGAGCACTACGAGAAGGCTGTTGAAAGAGAAACTGAAGGCAATCTAGGAGATAGTCTGAATCTCTACAGAAAAGCATATAGGGTACACATCCAGCTTCTAACTCTTTACGCGTGAAGATCTATTGATTCGGTCTCAGCTTGACGCAGGAGTAGATCGAATCTACAAGAACAAGCATTTCCCTCCTTCCTTGTTCAAATCAAAACCGACGAATCCCAATCCCTCCAATGCTCCAGTTACTGTTCCAAATCCTGCTCATCACTCCCTAGGCGGGCCCCCAGGATCTACGATTTCACAGCTCGTTGCCTCTTTTGCTTCTCTTTCGATACCTCCAGCAGAACCGCTGATCGAAGGCTCTCCGCCCCCATCTTGTCCGATCTCAGTCATCCCATCAGAGATTCTGGTTAGTATCATGTTGCAGACCGCAATCGTCGATGTTGCATCTTTTGCCCGTCTGTCTCTCGTTTGCAAAAGCTTGGCCTATCTTGTTGCGACTGAAGACAACATCTGGAAGCGCATCTGTCTAGGCTCTGAATATGGTTTCGGTGCTATACGGTACGCCTGGGGTTGTTCTATCTCTGGAAATGCCCTTGAACCAGACTTGGACACTTTTTCTCTCGTATCCCTCTCTCTTTCCTCCGAACACAAGCGCGCCTCATCATCCTCCCCTTTCCCACTCTCCTCCACTTACCCTACTTATGCAATCATGTTCCGCCAGCGCCCACGTATCCGCTTCAATGGTTGCTATATTAGCACTGTTAACTACATCCGCCCTGGCGCGTCCACAGCCTCTCAAGTCTCTTGGAATACCCCTGTGCATGTTGTCACCTATTACCGCTACCTGCGGTTCTTCCGCGACGGCTCTTGCTGTAGCTTGCTTACGACGGCTGAACCAGCAGACGTGGTGCATTACCTTACGAAGGAGAATATTCATTTGCACGAGCATGGACAAGGACTGCTGCCCAATGCTGTTATGAGACACGCATTGAGAGGAAGATGGAGACTTAGTGGAAATCAGCAGGACATGAATGACGATAGCGAAAAAGAGGAAGAGGAAGAAGGAACCCTTCTCATCGAGACCGAAGGCGTTGACCCTGATAAATACATTTTCAAGATGGAACTAGCACTGAAAAGCGCTGGTAGAGCTGGAGGTACCAGGAATAACAAGCTGAACTGGAAAGGATTTTGGAGCTATAATAAGCTGACAGATGATTGGGCGGAATTTGGGCTTCGAAACGATAAAGTATTCTTTTGGAGTCGGGTCAGAGGCTATGGTATGGGGTGCTAGGAGCTACCATTGATAAAGAGGCTCAAGTCGGGAACTATGATGGGGGAGATTGTTGATGATTTAGAGAACAAGACATGAGCCAGTGTAGAGGGCCCAGATATCAAGGATTTGATAGCATATAAAAGCAAACCAAGGAGCTGACTCGAGACATGGAGCTCTATCGTTGTTCATCTGTCGTGGTTGTTCATTCTCGATAATTTGATGGTAGTAGTTCCATGACAGCCGTTGTCTCCAGGTCAAGCTAGCCTTGTCTAAGCGAACTTAGGGCATCTTCTTTACCTGATCGGCCAAATACTCCAAGATTCACCAACCATGTAGGTAGCGAGAACAACCACGAGGACAGCTGTCCGGGCGCTCAGAACATCAAGGGTCTAATCTATAGCCTCCACTGCCATCCACTTGGCCGTCACGATGCCCGTCGGCATCCAACGCCTCAACGCCCGCCACCAACAACCAAACTCCCGCATCGTCTTCATCAAGCCTCTTCCTGGCCCCACATCCGCCTACGCCCAAGACTTCCTTGAACGAATCGCCGCAATCTGCCATCCCATCATGAAATCGCACCATCTCTCCATCATGACTCTGGAAGAATACGAACCCAACCGCGAATTCGTTGGCCGCAATTTCAATGCGGGCGAGATTATACAGCTGGTACTCAGAGCACCGTACACGGGTCATTGGCTGCCGTTTCGTAGTGTGCAGATGGTTATGATGCATGAGCTGGCGCATTGCGTGCAGATGAATCATTCGGGGGCGTTTTGGAAGGTGAGGAACTTGTACGCGGGAGACTTGAGAGAGCTGTGGGGGAAAGGGTATACGGGGGATAGGTTCTGGGGGAGGGGCAAAACGGTGCTTAGTGCTGAGTACGAGAGTTCGGGGAACATGGAGGGAGAGGTAATGGCTGAGAGCTTGTGTGGCGGGACGTTCAGGAGTCGAAGTGGGAGGAAGAGAAAGAGGAAGAGCGGCGAAGCTGCTGCAGGGGCGAGCTTGACATATGCGGAGAGGCAGCAAAGGAGGATCAGGAAGAAATTTGGGGTCAATGGAGTTTCGCTGGGGGATGATGTGGAGACAAGAGTGAAGTTGGAGAATGGGAAGAAGCCGAAAGGCAAACCACGGGTGGCAGGAAGCGCTAGAGGAAGAGAGCTGAGAGTCGCGGCAGCGTTGGCCAGGTTTGCTGACCAGAAAGAGGAGGATGTCAAAAAGGAAGAGGAGCAAGGGAGTGGGAGTGAGACTGAGAGTGACTACGAAGACGGAGGCCCAAAGCAAGAGGAGGCACATGATCTCGATGGCTCAAGACTACTGGATGCGAAAGGGAACGGCATGGTCAAGGTCTGCGAAGATGAAGATCAAGATGATATCCACGTCAAGCAGGAAATGCGCGAGCTGCAGAACCTTGACCATGTGGCCTTCTACCCCCCTTCGCCACCAATACCGATCCAAGAGACAGCCACAACACCTCCACCTCGCATCAAAACCGAAACCCTACCCACCGCGCCCACCCCCAACCTCCCTTCCCTTCAGAATCTCAAACCACGTCTCTCTCAATTCCTTCCTCCAAACTCTCCACCCCTCGCCCTCCCAGCCAGCTCCCTTCCCCCTCCCCTCATAAACCCCGCACCACTCCTCCCTCACCCACCCCTCATTAACAATTGTCCCATCTGCACGACGACCAACACCTCCTCCGCACTCGTTTGCGTCGTCTGCGCTAATGTTCTCGATACCAGCAAAGTCCCTGGATGGCATTGTAAGAGCGCGGCTTGTGAGGGGAGTGGGTATGTCAATGCGAGGGATTGTGGGGTGTGTGGTGTCTGTGGGGTGAGGAGGGAGTGAGATATGGGCGGTAGAAGTGTTTCTGTGTGATTGGGGGGTTCTGGCATGAGGGCGAGGTGCTTTGTTGGACAAAGTAAGGTTAGGAAGCTTCGATAGCTTTCTATGCAGAGGATCATGAATCTGATAATGAATATAGTAGGCAATCACGCGGGTTCATACTATCGGTGGCGGTGAAAGTTCCTTATACTAATACCGTCTCAGGAGAAGTTCCCCATGTGTCAGTTCAAAAGCAATTCTTCAACAACCGGCATAGGCATTGCGTTAGACATTTCCTACATCGATTACCAAGGCGGCTCTCTCCGTCCCATATTGCAATGATCACTACTGTCATGCACCCAACTAACTGTCTTTGAAAACGGTATTCTAGAATTCCCCTCCGAGCTAGCATCGTCGTCTATGTATCCCCCCTTTTCTCTCAGTAACAGGATTCACATCACATAGACTTAGCCAGCTTTCAAAAACGGTATTCTGAATGCCCCTCCATAGCTAGCATCTTCACCTATGTATGCGCCCCTTGCCTCCACTATTTCAGTAATAGAAACATATCTACGTCCATTCTGTAAACCAGTCACCGAATTTTTCCGTTCCATGAAATATGTATTTCGAAAAAGGGCGCCGGACACACTCGCTTCGCTGAGAGTACGTCGAAAAACAGTAATAGATGGTCGCCATGATCGCAGAAAAGCGCCGTGAGAAGATTTGATATCCGCCGTAGCTTGGGTCAAATCATGCATATCCCCCGGCTGGGTCATATATCCTAGCAGCGTCGCCGTGTCATGCGGTTGCACCACCAGGTGCGAATTGGCCATGGGGCCCTCAAAAGTTGTGAGATGCATGCTTTACGACTGTAGTCGCTTACCTCCAACCTCCAATCCTGCCGCCTATCACACTTTCCCTCCCCCGTCTGCCTCCCATACTGCTCTCCCTCCCATCACCCTCCTTTTGGACCCCTACGCTACTGTCTCTAACATTTGCCCTTACACCAATTGCAGTCACCCTGCCACAGGCGCCAACGGAAGCCTCCCTATCTACTGCAGTAACGGTGGTCTTAGCTATCGGAAGCATGCTGATTCGTCGACTCGTCGCCATGACGGTTGATGGTCTCTGTGGTCTTGGACGAACGGAGGGGGACTCTTCGTTGTCGTTGGGGGCTATGCTCTGACGGCGGGAGCTTGAGGTGCTGGTGGGGAGGTGTGAGGCTGAGGCTTGCACCTTGAGTTTTGGTCGGGGCGAATCGGTGGGCGGACGGATGGGAGACGAAGAGATGCGTCGTGGGTCGTGGATGCCAACGGAAGAAAGGCGTGAGCGAGCAACTGACGGGAGAGTAGGAGCTGGCGAGAAAGAATCGGAGCGGCCCAGCGGGCTGGGAAAAGAGATATTCGAATTGGTGCCGGGAGAGCGGAAGGCGAGAGAGCTGTTGCGGCCTGGGGAGTGGGTATTCAGGGGAGATGGTTTGCGTCTGGAGTTGAAGTCGATGTGTTCGACTTTTGGGCTCGTGTTCCAGCGGGGTTTATCGTTGATCGGGAACACGGTTGGCCTTTGGGCACGGCTCCCTGGGGTAGGGGTGGGGGTAGATGAATTATATTTCGAGTATGGCGAGGGTGAGGCGCTCTTCGGAGTAAAAATGTCAGAAGTGAGGGAGCTTGAGGCTGAGGTTTTCCGAGGCAGTTGAGTCGAGCCTACGCCAACAGACCCGGGAGGACCGCTGAAATACCTTCGTGAAGTAGTTGGACGCGAAGTGGTGCTAGATATGACGCTGCTCCGGCGGCTCGCTCCGCCAGGCGTTGATGAACCGTTCTTGTGACCGTTCGAGAGCCAGTTGACTACGGAGGATGCGGGAGAGCTTCCTGGAGTGTCGGCTGCGCTACCAATGATTGATCGATCTATTGAGATGATGCTGGAGATTGAATCCCTTAGCTGTTGGTTCTTGGTCATGTTTAGATCGTCTAATGCAAGATTCATGTCCTTGATCTCTGCTTTGATGTTCATCCATCTAGCTCGAGTATCTGAACGTAACCGGAGGATTTCACCGTTGACTGTGAGGCGTTCTTGAACGCCCTTCTCGATGATCGCTAGCACTCTCTCTATGGCTGGTCCATAGTATAACTTCTTGGCTTCATAATTTTCCACCTTTTTTGCGAGAGCAGGGGGATTGTTGTGTTGTGCTCCGATATCAATGGATTCTTGTAGGTTACTGATGCTACGCTCAACCGACTCACATAACTTTTGCGCTTGCCTGCCTGCGTTCCTAAATACAAGCACCCAGCGATCCTCACCAAGCTCTCGCCTCAGCCCGTCAGCTTCGCTCTCTAACTTCATCCAGCTTTCTTCTAAGCCTTGCCTCCGTGTCTCAAGCTCTTGGCAAGAGGTAGGCAGAACAGGCTTTGCTCTCGCATAAAAGCTTGACAAAGTCATCGGCAGAAAGTCTAAAGATGCCCGGAGAGGCTGCATTCTCGCGAAAAGTGCAAGTAAGTTCGAGTCATCATGATGACTGGGGATAATTGGGGAGCCAACGGGAGAGCTTGAGGAGAACGTAGACGGCAAGCTGAAACGATGATTCGATGTGTTATCCTTGTTCATCGGTGTTTCTTCGACAATGGTTTCCAGCTCTTGTATATCCAGCCCTGCCACTCCTCCGGCAAGTGAATCTGCCGTCATTGCTTTGTGCCTTAATTCTTCCATCTCATATACCAGCCTACTCAGGTTCTCCATCTCCAATCCGATGTCGCCTAGTACAACGTTCCATAGCTCTTCCCACTCCATTGCTAGCTCCACCTGACTCTTCACCCCTTTTAGGAGTTTTCGAACACTATCCCACTCTTTGAGGATGATCTCCATTTGGTCAACCACAGACTTGAGCTCTGCTGGTGGTATATCTGCGATGTCAGGCCTTTCTTGCAATTCTTCTATTGCGGTAACATAAATTCCTATCAGGCCTTCAAACTTTCCGATGGCGGCATCAACCTCTTCCAGCCCTTCACGGCCCCCAGCAGCTGCCCATTCGACGTCGTCCTCGGCGTCCAAGTCCTTCAGGACCTCTGACGCCTTCTGAAGCCATTTACGCATCTGCTCCGCGGCACTGCTAAATGCTCTGGCAGCAGTGGGAGCAGTAGGAATGGCAGAGATACTTGTTGACAAGGATGTTGCTTTTGGTAGATGTAACGAAGTCAATTGAGACAGCTGATTGGTGAAGGAAACCCGAGAAAGCGAATACACTGAATTCGTCCGAGATGGGGTCTTGGACTTAAAGGAGTTGAAGTAAGATTCCGCGTCGATAGGCGACATCAATGTGCGATCCACAGGATCTTTAGGAGGGGGAGGTGGTGGCTCATCATCTTCCGAGCTGCTGACGGTTGAGTGGTCTTCTTCTGGTTCTGTGTTGAGTTTCGGTGAAAGAACCGATCCGTTGCTGGAGGCCATCGTGGAAGCGGTGGTCTTATCGCCGGCCATAGAGACTATGAATCTATGGCTGAATAGAGGGTCCAAATTGATAAAAAGATTGACAGTCGTTACTCCATGCAGTCCACCCCAAAACGATCGATTCCTCCGTATGTAGAGGCAACGATGTCTTTCTTCCTATTGTCGTTGCAGTTATGCCCTCTGCTTTGTGTGGATTTCTTTCTCTTTCAGGGGTCCATACGATCTTCAGAGACAGGTGGTGGTGGAACACTTTATGGTGTAGTAACATGCACACCACCGTTTCGATTTCTGACTCTGTAGTACTTCTGTATTTGCTCTTTCTTTGCCAGCGAGATCAGAGCTTCTGAACAGGCTCGAGAATAATGGTGGCTATACTGGTTTGCACAGTGGACAAAGCTTTGTGCAAACGCGAGACTCCACGCGTTAGTATTATGCACTACATAATTCGCTCTCCTAAGGACAAGGTGGCAGCTAAGGAAGTATTTTGTACGAGATAGTGAGCGAGGGTTGCTTTGCTGCTGTTGCTACAGTCTCGCTGTGGCTGGATGGTCCTGTCTGAGTATGCCGACACGATCTAAAGCATGTTGACAGCCGTAAGGCGTAAGGCGTAGGGCGTAGGGCGTAATGTCGGCGTTTCAGAAGCCGCCAGTGCCGGGAGGATCCGTCTCACCACATTGCTTGGCATTCCAAGTTCCAGATCAGGTTGGAAATCACATTATGGGGAAACAACTGGTCTTTACCAATCAATGCATTATTAGGTCTTCTGTGAACCATGTTACTTGAATTGCTTTGGATCAGTTGATGTAGTGCTGCTAGTTGAACTCCAATAATAAGTCCGGGGTATCAGGCGCTCCGCCATCGTAGAGACAAAGAATTCAAAAGCAGGTCCCAATTACACAACACTGGCTTACTGCCTCGGGGTATAATCCGGCAGACTTAGAACAATGATTCCATGCCAAGTCTGAAGCCGTCATAATTTTCGTGAATGTCTGATTGAGGACGTCGGGCTATTAGTCGTCATGGTACATGCTTGGTGGCGGCATGCGGACGGAATCCTCCCTCCACTCCTTCATCAACTCTTCTCTTGCAGCTATGCACCATTGCAGGATAGCAGCATCGAATCCAGGCCAGGCTTCGTTCTTCCCATGCACAACCCCAGTAACATCCACCTTGAGTTTAGTCTCCCATCGGATTTCTGATTCTTTGATCCAGTAACGGAGATTTTCTGCGCAGCGGTAAGGTTTGGCGGTATCTGTGTGAAAGGATTTTATTTCGCCAAACTGCCTCTTGGACTTCTTCAAGACAGCATTATGTAGATGGACTAGCGTCAAACCGTTCCGCAGTGCAGCCAAGAATGGCGTTGAGGAGGGCTCTGAATCGTCCACGGCCGTCCATTCTGGGAGAGTAACCTCTGGAAGAAAAGAACTCATGAACATCCATTCTCGTTCGCGTTCTCGATGTACCCAGCTGTCTTCAAGCCACTTCCATCTCTCGCGATTCTTAGCTTCTTGCGTCTCCAATATCTTCTCGTCCGCAACAAACTTCTCTATACCTTTGACCCAGCACTGAACGACCTTCAACTCTTCGACTCTCATACCGTCAGCGAAAGTACGGCTGGCCATACGCTTTAAGACATCCATCACTCCAAGAAGCTCTTCTCGGATTTGGCGTTCCGACTTGATACTATAAAGTCGTTGAGGATGCTCATGTGTAGTGTAGTATATTTTAGCAGCGCGTATCGCCAAGGTCACAACATCAAGAATATGGAGACCTTGGATTTCGTACCAGCCTTGTGATTCTATCGATCGTATAGCCGCTGTATGTGCGTGCTCCACTTCAGGGTGTTCGCGGTCCTCGTGCTCCTTTTGTAGGTCAAGAGCTTCGCTGTGGTGATCCTCGACCTGCTGTAGGGCTTGTTTTGCATCAAGCAATGCCAGTTTGAGATCATGTCTGAGCATCACCGAATCCGGTGGTGGTGATATGAACTGAACCCTGTGGCTATATGTGCTTACTGTTGGTGGCAGCATCATGGTTTCTTCCCAATCAAGATTGATGTCATCTTCCCCCACGGAGCTCTCGGCCGCATCATGGCCAAAATGGAAACTTGGGCTTGGGTAGTCGTCTGGAGTACTGCTAAGACGCTCTTCTACGATTCGCGGCTTGATCTTCTGTTCTTTCTCTTTCGCCAGCTGGCCTCCTTTGCCATCCAGCAAGCCCGTCCTAGCAAAGTAATACTGCAGATGAGCAATACTACCCAAGCTCAGAACACTGTCCCTGTTGCCAGCCGATGGAGCAAATGTGACGCCTTGGGGACGCACATAACCGCGCTGCCGTAGGGTAGTCGACGCAGACGATGACCGAGACGTTATCGATTGCTTCGAGTATGAAGATACGGTTGATGAAGTAGCAGAAAAAGACCGATCTAAAGGGGGGCATGCGGACAATGCAGGAGTTGGAGAGATGGAGGGAGATGGTGATGAGTCTCTTGTGAACGAAGGGGACGCGGAGGTATTGCTATCAGTCACGGAAGTGGGACTGAGGGCCATGTTGTCGGAATGGTTTGCAGCGTGGTGTTCGTTGGATGGCGTATTATCGTGGAGTGAAAGCGTGGGAGTTGACATGGTGTGATGGTACATGTCCTCATGTCCTGAAGCACGTGTGTTTCGGAGTTGATGGAATGTTTATTTCTAAAACACGGGGCGTGGTGTTAGGGGTGTTTTTTGCGCGTTGGGGCAGCTAACCAATTCGAGAATGATGGCACTTTACGGACATCGGCTCTTCGGGTGCCGGGTGCCGGCTTTACCCGTACTGAAGTCGGGAAGCCTTATTTACCTAGTTCGCTGATGTCTAAACAACCTCCTTCACTAGCACTCATAAACAGAATCTGTGGAAGCCCTGCGTGTCCGTTACAATTCTGTTACCTAGCTCTGACCGGACATGGGATGTTGTCGTGTTGAACAACATGCAGGGTGTTTATAAGATACTGCACTCAAACCCCAGACCCTGCAGAAGATTCTGGATACCTCGAATCTGAAATTAATATTTTGAGTATGAGCATACAGTCTGGCATATATGTACTAGATCGAGAAACTCGGGCCCACAGCAAATCAGACGCGAAGTGACGAGCTCGTCACTGCCCTTTGATCTCTAAGACTCTCATGAGAAGCAGCTAGGTATTATTGTCTCAGACTGGGACTTATCGGAAAACCCCCCCTGGAAGCCGCCAATACGCATGTCACATGTACCAGCAAAGTCAGTCATAGAGAAATAACAGCCTTTTCATCAGCACATCGAATGGGCGGCTCGCTTCGATCAATCACTGCGAACTTCTTCAGCTCTGACCATCGCGGAAAAGGAATACTACCAGGAGTTCTAACAATATCAATTGTAGCCGTGACAGATCGGGGGTTTGTCGCATCACGCTTCCCCGCGTCGGCAATGTCATCAACTTACCTCATATTTGTTTTGACGTATGGTAAACGAAGCAATACTGTTAGCACGCTTGAGAGAGAACATTGTTGGCCCTACCGCAATGTCGAAGTGAATCGTCTACTTGATACAAACCAACTTGCAGATTGGCGACAACAAATGAGCATTTCCCACATATATCTTGCAGTTCTTGAATTCTTTAGCAGCAACGAACCACGTCAGATAAGCGTGTTACCTTTCTAGTGATCAGAACATGCTTGTTATTTCCTTGACCAGTGTATCTTGTCTTCTCGTGTCCGGTGTGTCGTCGTTAGTACTGCAGAACATAGATGGTCAGCTTTATGATGTATCACGTCTTTATAATTTCTCAACCACGCTAACATCCTTCAATTCGTCTACGTCGCCGTTCAATTCTTCGACGAATGCTGTGGAAATCATATGCGACAAGATTTTTGGTACTCAGATGCAGTCTTTTAGCTGCTTGGATGCACTAAAATACGTTCCTTCAAATCCATCCCAGATGAGCTTTGGGCAGCGTGGTATCGGAAGACCTGATATAGGTCTGCCTTACAGATTCTTGAGTTGTAAGTTGTAGCATTTCTCCAGTGTTGGACTAATTGGGCATCCAGTGAGCTTTTCTGATGTGAGTGGTAGCGGACGGTCTGTGTCGAATTGAGGCATTCCTACCCAAACCAACTATCATGGCTCACGCCACTGCCTTAGAACTCAGACTAGCCGCTGCCACAATAATCCGTGATTGTGTGAACGGGGGACCAGCGCACGGCGGCATTGCAAACAAAATAGGTGAGTTTTACTGAAACACCAAGTGAAATCTAGACCTTGATCTTCGGAAGCGGTATCGCTTTCCAAGGGTACTAATATTTACAAAGGAAGGGAACAACAGCTTGCTGTGTTCGTAGCCGCTTACAAGCCAAAAGCCAGATGTGATGGGCCAGAGGGTCCAAGTCCAGCATCTTGTCAGGTGATTTTGAACCAAATGCCAGTTTCACATGACAAGAAACTATTTGGACACTCCTCATTCCCAGGTGTTGATGTAAAATTACCCTTTGAGTTGGGCTCCCGTAAGGACAGAGAACGCTTTCGTGCTCGCATCTATCAAGCTGACGGCCCGAACCTATAGGAGACGGCAAGTGTGTCATCAATGTTGATACTACCGGTTCGCCGGATCGTATTACTTGGTACCAGATCTGGGAATCTTCAGTAGCTATCGCTGCAATGTGTGCCAGACGCGGAAGCCGTGGAATTGAAAGTCTTTTGGGTAAGTCACCAATTATGTTCAGAAACTTCGAATCTTATGAAAGATATTCAGGCGACGACAAGAATCTTTTTATTGAAATGTACAATCCCGAGAATGTACGGGTTTAAGGGGCAAATTGTCATGATGTTGGGCCGGCACCGGGGAGCTAATGCTTGTTCTTTGCCTTAGGGTGATACACAGCTAGTAAGTTGCTAAACATTGATCAAAATATCTCTCCCACAATAATACTTGATACTTATACAAGAGGAGGTGATGTATGTTTCATAAATATGGCGATTAAAATTGACTAAAGTGCTTCACTGTGTATCTTAGGGTTTTCGATGCTTTCGTGACTCTAATCCTCAGTTCCTTTAATGCCAAGGTTCTCCATTGAACTTTCCCGATTCGGAACACGTAGAAGTGGATCTACCTTACTGTTGAGTCAGAAGGTGATTTTTCTTCAACGTAATATTCTTCCGGGGCTCCGAAATTTACCCTCTCCCAACTTTATAAGTCCTATTCTGTCGACGCCATTCCTGATCTCCAAACTTGCCCTATACTTCATTCTATACTTCGATTCCTTTTCGAAGACTACAATAACTCCGCTTTCCCACGGGAAGTTCAGAATAACCTGCAGAGATGTCCGTTCGCATGGTTTCTGGAGTCCTAGATCCAGCTCTTCAAGATCTCAATCGCCAGTCAATCAACGAAACCCAAGAGGTACTTAACATCCTCAATTCCCCACCGCTGCTAATAGAGGCTGTCCAGCAAAACTTCGAACCGACTCCTTACGAAAAAAACATGCGAATCCTATATCAGGAATGGTACAAGATGTGGCATAGACAATATTTCGAAACCGGCAGCTGGAAACGAGGAAACGAGGGCAGTGGGTTTGACATCATCGTTGCTTCTGGGAGAGTGAGGAGGTTGGTCAAAGATATGGCTAGGGAGCAGTATCACGAAAATTACCTGATCGATATTGAGAATTACTGGAGGGCTCATTCGCAGGAGGACGCGGAGCTTTACGGAGCTCTTTGGGAATGGGTTGCACAGAGGCCTTTTGTTTTGGGCTTGGAGTAAATCCGACTTCCCCTGTTATGATACGGTTGGATCAATAGCTTGGTTAAGGACTGCAGTCGACTTCTACACCCTTAGAGAGATTCTGGACTTGGATCTGCCCTTTAATTTTACAAAGAGGACAACATAACCATATTACCAGTTTCGATTAAAGAACACCCCAAAACCACCCCTCTCACAAATCATAGAAGACTACCTACCATAGGACGCACTTCGACCTGTGAGATACCTCCAAACTAAGCTTAGTTCGTTCTGGGGCTCCATATCAGGCTTAGCTTCAGAAAACGCCTCTCGCTAACCCCTGGGAACTGTCAGTCGTTGATGTAAAAGTAGTGACCTGCACTTCGCCGACACCATATTCACCCATTTCCTCTCTTCGACTAGAAATTCCTACCTCTAACCATACACTAAATACGCTCTTCCGATACTGCCTTACTCACGACCCAGACTTGTCCCACCCCGACGTAATGGCCTCCAGAATTCTCACCCCTTCATTACGCGCTCTCTCTAAACCCGCCACCGCCTCCACGCTACGAACAAATACCACGAGAACTTTTCAATCATCGAGAACACTGCTGGAAACATCTACGGCAGCGCTGCCGCTGCGGAAGCCCGTCGGCGCATTCAGGGGAGGGTAAGCCAGCCATTCCTTCTCCAGCCTCTGTTGTCCATGACTGCTTGCTCTCCTGCCCTGCGACTCTCGCTGACTCAGTTCTGCTGTTCCACAGAATGTTCGGCTTCCTCCTCGGCTCCACCCTCGCTGGCGCAGGGACCTACTACTACATTCTCGAGGAGTACAAAGTGTCCAACGAGCTGTTGACGGAGGACATTTACGTACGTGATCTTTACGAACGTTTATGCATCTAGAGAGCGCTGTGTGTCATTTCAGTTGTGCGCGCATTATTAGATGCATTGTTGTGGAGCTTAAGCATCAGGTGCATGGTTTTACTTTATGTACATGATGCTGTAATGGTTGATGAGGCGATGAGCTGTACGTGCGGGCTGTTGCGATACACATGCTTCTTTCTCGGAGCTAGATCTCTTTGCAGAGCATCAGGATTAGACGCGTTAGACTTTTCTGACTTTAGAGTCATGCAGAGGGAGGGTTGTCGAGGAGTCGTTCTGCCAATAGACCAATCAGAGCTTTCCTTCATACCGAGGCACATCTTACCAAACGGAGGCTGATAACAGCTAATGGCACAGGCCTTACAAGCGGCGGTTCAAAAGATCCACGCTTACGTATCGAGTCTGGAGGAGAAGATGGATGCGATGGCGAAAAAGAAATCCTAATGAGGAAGATGAAACGGGAAACGTATTGGACACAAGAAGAACGGGAACAGGTTGGAACCAAACGAAAACACCAAAAATTGGCCAGCGTCAATCAGTCGGGCGTTATGAACGAAAAGCCCCACACCTACGGGCGGAAGAATGAACACAACTGAACACTCAGCGGGTTTGTATGAGAGCGCTGGATTGTTGGCTGAGAAGGGGAGGCATGCCCGAGATATCTTCAACTGTAAAATACTGTACCACTCTGTACAAAACCTTGTTCTCAGCTATTCAGAATCAGCTTGGCCATACACTCCTCACTTCATCAACCATCATATTTCAACCACGCAACATGCACAGCTAAACACCATTCCTCCATCTCCACTCCACCCTACCGCCAACTTCTCAGCACTCTTCATGCGTAGCCAGCTCCTCCACGAGCTCTGCGCAACTCCGTGAAAGTTGCTCGTGGTGACTATGACAAATTAAACCCGTTGGGAATCGCTGTCATCTCAGCATCTTGGGATTCCCACTTGCCGAAACGTATTTTGTTCGCAGCAGCTGGCCGAGCTCTCAGACTGAGCTTAACCCCGTTACCAGATGTGCAAATTTTTCAAGCAGGTCCAGCAGGACCAGGACGGACTCATGGGCTTTTGTGCAAAGTCAATCTCTCACCCTCCTATAACCCCCCCCCCCCTTCCTCCCCCCCCTTTCCTTCCCCACCATCCCAAACCCCCCACTTCCCACTCACCCCCTTCCCTTCCCTTCCACCACCCCTCAACCCCACTACATCGCCTCGAACCCCCGCTCCCCCTCCCTCACCTCCACCTCGCTCTTCTCCACCTTAACCACATGCGCCGCCGACGGGCCACGGTCGATATCCTTGAGCAGTTTCTGCAGGGACTCGTCGGGGCCTTGGGCTTCGCCTTGGACCTATTTGTTGCCCAAATAAAAAAAAAAGAACAAGAAGCGTGAGTGGATGAATGAAAAGGATGCAGAAGTAAGGGGGGGGGGGTTGGGGAGGAGACAGAGATGGAGACATAGGTGACTTACCTTGCCCCCAGAAGTATTCTTCACAAACCCCGTAAGGCCGTAAGATGTGGCTTTTTTCTGCGTGAATGATCTTTTCCCCACCGAAGAGAAAAAACACACATTGGGCTTTTAGCAAATGGACCTCCCCCTTGTGATGATGTCGTGTTTGGAGCTGTACGTACCGGAAATTCACACCTTGGACGTCGCCGTGGACGGTGAATGAGATCTGTAGGTTGGTGATTAGCAGTTTGGGGATTGATGGGGTGTGGAAGAGGAAGAGACGTACACGCTTGGTCATTTTGAAGGCTGCGGTTGTGAAACTTCGCATGTATGGAGGAGTCGGGAGGGGTTTGTATAGCTGGAGGTTCGATTGACAGTGGATCTATCGGTGGTAGGATCACCAGATGAGGTTGATGAAGATGGAGGTGTGGCGCAGGGATGACGTCAGAGGTTAGCCCTAAAGGAAAGCCCTAACTTGTTCCATCCTGGACTCACGCATGGTAAGGCGGGTTGGTAGGGTAACAGAATATCGCTTTCTTCAAAGCCTGGCATGTTGTCTATCTAGAGGGTATCTCAAACAAGCGCAGAATCATCGAACAAATCAACCAGCAAATCGTCATAACAACCCTTCCAATCCGGTGCCTCCATTCTATACGTACTCTCAAACGAGTTGATGCTCAATTGGCGAAGGTATGGAAGAAGAGAGCTAACCAAATCATCCTTTGACATATCTTTTGCATGGGTAGACGCGAGAGACGGCCTAGCTCCAGGTCTGACCTGGGCCTTGGACCCTAGATCTTCAGCCAATCGATCTATCAATGCAGCAGGTGTCCAGGTTGCAGGGCGGTACACAGCATCGATGGTATCTGTAATAAAGAGCCATTCGCACAATTGGAAATCGTCAGGAGCAGTGGTGAGAAGCATGTCCAGAAGTTTGCAGGCTTGGACAACAGAGTAGGCGTTGTAAGTATGGTTATCATGATCTGGTAATAGGGAAGATATCGCATCATAAAGCTCTGAGCTAACGATGGGCCAGAACGATGCCAAATGCACCATTGATGTTTTCAGTATCAGCGCTCGAAGCAGCATGAAGACCTCGGCTCTGGTTATCGAGGAGGGCGAAGAAGCGGCAGTCGCAGTCAAGATCTCAACCACCTTTTCCTGAATGCCGCTTACATTGACGACGAAGGCATCGCCAGCAGCAGCAAGAATGAGAGTAGCCATCCTCCTAAGATTGAGTTGAGTCTTACGGTCTGCCTCCAAACGAGCAGAGCTAGCTCCGACACCAAACATGATGCCTGCTGATGTTGGTGTAGATAAGCGTGACAGATACTCCGGCATACGATCTTTATCGATTAGTGTCCACTGCCGTAGTATCGGCAGCCAGCCTTGCTCGGCCAGACCCAAAGAGCTAGCACAGAAGAACCTGGGATCGTTAAAGGCCTCCGTTACGTCTTTCTTCCAGATTTTCGACGCTTCTGGTATTCCTGACAACGCAAATAGTATACCAAGAGTCCCTTCTGTTACATTCTGAGGGTAGGTCTTCCAGCGGATCGTGGGTGTAATTACTTGTGTAGAGATTATGGTTGTGGCAGCCGCTATTCGATCGGTGTCGATCACGATTTTCGGAAGATTAGGTACAATCAAGGCCAGTATTGTGATAATATCAACAGCAAACGATGGCTTGCGAATGTCAATCGGCTTTAGCGATGGAGTAGATGATTTCTCACTATCGGCTGGTGGTGTATCGAGTGTGAATCCCAGAGGCTTTATTGTGAAGGTTGCAGAGAGTAGGCGTGAGAAGAGGTCCTGTCATAATTAGCACCCTGATAGTAAGCTCTTTTAGCGGACAGCTTACCCCAAGATCTCGTCGCATCTTGCGTTGCTCTCCGAAGTTGGTATTGTCTACCTTTTGACCTAGTATTGCTGTGAACTCAAGCAATTTTGGTAAGGTCTGCCTGTGAGGCATTGGATTGGCCAGAACGTCTCGTAGGAATGTCATACAGTCACTCCAGATCTCATCCATTGCGTCATCTTCCAGAGATCGAGTGTATGCCACTAGGAACCCAGATAGATTGATATCCGACAGATCAGAGGTCAAGGTTGATTTTCGAGCAGGGTCGAGAACGGTGGGGTTGGTGCGGCTGTACATTGCATTGAAGATTGCCGGAATTGTATTCTTTGGTTTCGATCCGTCTAGGACATGCAATAGGTTGAGTACGGCACCAGATCTTCCTTCGCCGTCTCTGGCGTCGGGATTGTACCATAATTCGATCAAGGTTTCGAGGCATTCCAGAGCTTCTGCGGCGAAGAGGTGCTCTAAGATACGGCGTGAGCGATTGCGCACGCGCATAGATGTGTGATTGAATGAAGCTGAAGCCGAAGTATCGCGAAGTGAGTTACTTGAGCCGTGGTTGCCCCATGACCAGGTCTCGAAGCAGAGCTGAACAGCATCTTTAAAACAGAGCAGAACAGTCAATCGATTGTTCGCTGTAGCAGTCCTTGATCTGTTCGTATCAGGTGCAAAGACACCAGATACCATATTACCAAAGAACCCTGGTGACTGCTCCGGGTTTATTACTGATGCAGTATTTGTTTCGTTCTGAATCAAAAGATCATGAGCCCTGGCCAGGGCTTGTTCTAAACCATTGAGAAGTGACATGACAGTGGCGATAGGTTCAGTAACAGCAGGTGATGCACTTTTAGGTTCTTCAAAGGTGACTTTTAGGCTCTCGAATACAGAATAGATGACCCTGTTGAAGCAATCGACAAGTGGCATTAGTATCTGAAAAGCGCTCCTGGCATAAAGAGGCATACAATCGTCCAAAAAGCGTACCCAGTGTTCAATTACTGGATGACTACTTTGAGAGCTTAATGCCAACATAATGCAATCCAATAGTGCTGGTGGGGGCAGTGACGGGAAAGCCACTGCTTGTTCTTTGTCACTTCTATCAGTGGACAGCGAGATTCGCGGTAAGCTTTTCATGGTGTCCCCTGAGAGAATCCTTCTATGTGCCGATTTTGGAACCATATCTATAGTTGTCGCATGTGTTCTCAAAGCAGTCAGGATCAGGCTCATAAGCGGTACTTGAAGTAAGGTATCCGGTTGTTTCACACTCCACGAAAGAGCCTCGATAATGGAAACTTCTAAGTTCATATCCATCGTGTCTGCTGAGGATGGCCCAAGGAACATCTGTTGCAGAAGAAACGTAGCAGCCTGACGTAACACCGAAGTATGGGGGCTTCCGTCGTGTTGCTGTTGAAATTTTCTGTCCAGGATTCCCACACAGACATGTGCTAGATAGGTCTGATTGGTGGTGCTTCGACTTTGGTCGTTTATTGAGGTTGAACTCGTTTCGTCAGTGGATGTTTGAATGTTTCCTCGCCCAACTACTATACTCGCACTTGGATAACCTTTTGAGAGTGACGGCCAGATGCTTTTTGGTGCGTACTGAATCAAATTGGAAATCGTCTGAAGATTATAAAGGCATTCACCGAGATCATGATCATACTCACGAAGATCATTGTGAGGTTGCTCCGTGTCTGACAGCAACGACGACGTTGACTGCATCAAGCAAGAAAGACTTCGCAGCCGGCGTACGAGGAGATCAACGATTCTGAAGGTTTGTGAGCCTTTTGTAGTGATTACATTACAGCTTACTTACGTTTGAATGTTAGAGAGAGACTGCAACCAGCTGCTAGCGAATAAAAAAACTTCGGTCTTCGAATCGAATAAAGTATCGAGAAGAATCAACAGCGGGCGGGCTAGCATGAGGCTCTCTTTCTGGCTAGTATGAGCCCAGAGCGTCGCAAATCGCCGTGCGGACTCGACTCCTGGTCCAGATCGATTGTCACCATCCGGAGCAACTGACATAAGCGTTGCCACAGAAGACTCGACTAGTTGACTATCCGGACAAATCGTGGAGTGAATCCGCCAAATGCAGCGAATCGCCTCAACGTTATACTTGGGTATTGAAGGAGAGAGATCAGCCCATACTCTATCGATCAGATTCGGAACCATCTGGCGGATGCGATTATGAGTGGTCACAGAGGGCATTGTGGTGCATAGTATGTCGAGGGCTGACACAAAGGCTGCAATGGCTGGGAAAGGTACGGTCTCTCTTACTTGAGCGGCGAATGTTATTGCAGCTTCCATCAAAGCCGAAAACGATGTTTCGTTGCTTGCATTCATGGATATTTTGCCCACTAGCTTATCAATGATAGACAGCTCAGACTCCATGTAGGCAACATGAACCCCAGAATGTAAACCTTCTATCACCAGCTGGATTGTTATTTGCAGAAGTGAACCCGCGATTGTGCTCCCTGTGATGGGTGGGTGGGCTGAGTCTATGTTTCGACTCTCGCTATAGAACTGTTGTGCTTCATCCACAAGGTGTCGAATCATCAAATCGGAGTATTCGACTTCCGATTCAGAAGATCCATTGTGAGCGAAGGCTCGCTCCGGAATCAAATCCAGAAGCTGACTGACAATCTTGAGCGCAGGACGCGCAAGCTCAGTACTCAATGCATCGTCCCGTATTGAAGCCTTGAGATAAAATTGTACTGTTGCCAGCAAGACCAGAGTTACCATCGGTATATGGACAATTAGCATTTCTTCTTCACGAACGTTGAACCGTGTGATAATGAACAGCACTAGGCTAAGCCTGTCTTGCGCGGTCTCTGCGTCATGGTCCCCTTTCGAGACGTCGAACGAACTGAGGAGGACCTTCATTATTTCTCCCCATATCAGCCCACTTTCAACTCCATCAAAAAACACACTGGCGCTGCGAAGCACCTCGGTGAATGCATCTTTCGAAGGAGCAGCCTTCTGGTACCGCCATGCGCTTTCCATCGCTGGTGAAAAAACACGCGGTACTACCAGTCCGCCAATTTCCCATCGGTCCATTAAGGACAAGCAGATACGGAATGGGCGAGCTATTTCCAACGGTGTTCCGTTGTCATTATCGATCATCCTTTGGATACTCTGAACCAAAGGAAAGAGGCCATGCCGCTTGAAGTGGGCGACTTGCGTATCTTTAAGATTGCGCAAAGAGATGACAATTTCATTTGATTCTAGAGAGATGGGCGAGTTGGGCGTACTATCACGTATATCGGATGCGAGCTCTGGTCCAAGAAACCATGTCCAAAGTCTTCTGTTCAAGCTCATTTCTCTCCGAGCCACTACCGATACGGCTGCAGCTACAAGCCGTTCTAAATCTTCCGGCGACACGTTTTGGTGGAGTACAGGGGAACTTAATGGTATGTGCGTGACTAGGAGGTCTAGAAATCCTCTCTGAACCAGCAGCTGCTCGTCTTGAAGACCCGCGGCGAAGCAGCGAATTAAAAGGCCTGGCTCGGGAGACGCTACCGCTTGGATAGCCCCAAATAGCTCTTGTTCGTTGGCATTCAGGGCGCTATTGCCATTCAGTCGACCTGAAGCTTCATCTATGTCCGAAACGGGCCCAAGCCGAGGTAGTTTGCGAACCAAATATGCCAAAGCGCCCTGCCTCCGGCTTGGGCTGGTAATTGAAGCCAGGAAAAAACATTGCCAGAAATACTGATCCCCTGAAGCATCTAAAGAGTGTAAGCTGGTCTTACCTCCCGCCCCAGTAACGTCCTTTAACCTGGTTAGAATATTCAGGGTACGTTCAAACTCTTCGCTTGTTTCCTCCTCAAGGCCTGGAAGAAGAGCTAACACAATAGCTTTCAAAGCTGGCCGCAAAAGTTTTGGGTCCAATGCTAGAAAAAAGGTTTCGAAGAGTGAGAGAAGGGCTGGTTTTACAGACAGCGAAGCAAAGGAAAGTGTTGGCGATAGCCCAGGGAGGTACAGAGGCAGGTCTCGAGCGAGGCCATCTTTCTACTCGTCCAATCCTTAGTCCTTATAAGCTCGCCGGCAAGGCTTCATGTACATACTTTTAGGACTGAAAATATGTACGCGTAAACTTCTAGCGTCTTTTGGTGCACTCCAGATGGTAGGGTTGGGTTTAGACACTGTGATAATCGTTTTGCAACGACCGCTTTATGTGGGATATCTGTGGCGCCAGTAGGTCGGGCTTGTAGCACCTTTGGAATGAATAATCAATGATCTGTTCGAAAAAAGAAGAGAGTGCTCTACCTTAAGCAGACGTCCTAGAAAAGAGATATAATCGGCCCATTCCTGTAACGTTGTATCGAACAATGAAAGTGCTCTTTCTACAGCAGAGGCATATCGCCGAGAGCTCTTGTCCTGGAAACCATCCATCTCAGAGGCGAATACAATAATCTAGTCCGGTATTCCATCAGATCTTCATCTAAGTTGCTTGACAAGATATATGCTTTTGATCATGATGGCGGCCGGCTTCATGACAAGGCTGACTGTGGTTAACCAAGCAGTAGATCTTGAAGCAGTAGATTCGACAACACTAGATATGGTTCATTGGAGATATTACTCGGCGATCTAATCACTTACTCTGAACGACCACTTGTCAATGACTTGCAAGAAGATATGGACACTTGCCTAGGCTTCCACTTCCAGCATAAACAGCCACGCTAGCCATGATGAGATAAGCGTGATGTGGCCGTTATACTACCTTACCGTCTTCAATAGCTTTTCGAAGAACGGGGCATCACAGCGGAACCGCTGCTTCAGGTTAATACACATGGGCTAGTCTAATGAACCATTCTGAGACGGGTTCCGGTGAAAGAGAAGGGTCTGATAGTCAAGGGACTATTTCGACACCTACGACGGCCCATGTCGACCCTCAAGAGAAAGGACTGACGTCGGCGGCGCCATCCACACCTCGATCTGTCTCTCGAACTACCCTCACAGATGAAGGGCCCCGTCCACCTTTGCCGCCTAGACCTGTGAAGCTAGACCTCCTTGGAGAAGTCTCGAGTACTTCCGGTGGTGGGCTCCTAACACTGAAGAGTTCATCTCGACCCAATCTTCAAGCGACTGCAACAACCGGCCTCTCCCTCACGGATATCCACACCCAATCTTACCCAGGTGGTTCCCGAGAGACTTCGGAGTCGACCTCTTCTCGGAGGTCTCCAAAAGATTTTGGTAGCATAAAGCGATTCAAGAATAGGTATGGAAGTGAGGGAGACGAGTCCGCAAGTGTGAAGAGCTATGCGCCCACTTTGGAAGCTGGTGGGGATGTCGAGAGTTTGCTCGGCGAGGTTCTTGGAGCGTCTTCGGCAAGCCCTGCATGGGGATTGCTCAGCAGCCAAGGCGAACGGCTTGACCCTTTCGAGTCCATCAGCTACGAGGACGATGAAGTTACAGCGGACTTCAATCAGGAATTTGAGGACCTAGGCGAAATGAATGCGGAAAGTGATAATGAAGGTGACAGAATCGTGGGTCTTGGAATGCTCGATGCTGATAAGGCACGCAGGTGATCTTCTGGCGCTCTGGAAATCAAAGCGGAAGCATTTCCTTATACTTTCTTCCGCTGGCAAACCTATCTACAATCGCCATGGTGATGATAATTTGATCTCTGGGTACATCGGAGTGATTCAAACCATCATTTCTTTCTATGAGGGTGCACAAGACCAGTTAAAAGGATTCACAGCGGGCGGTGCTCGATTCGTAATCATGTCTCAAGGGCCTTTGTATCTTGTTGCTATCAGCAAGCTCGGAGAGAGCGACGCCCAGCTCCGTGTACAGCTTGAAGCATTATATATGCAGATCCTCTCGACCTTGACATTGCCCACATTGACCCACCTTTTCTCGAATCGACCATCGACTGACCTAAGACGGCCTTTGAAAGGCACGGAGACGTTACTCTCTGCGTTGGCTGATACGTTCACCCGTGGCTCTCCACCAACGCTTCTTTCTGCACTTGAATGTCTCAAGATTCGCAAATCTCATCGTCAGGTAATCAATAACAGCTTGCTCCAGACGCGCTGTGAAAGTCTATTATATGGCCTGATCGTTGCTGGTGGTAGGCTTGTAAGCGTTGTGAGGCCAAGAAGACATTCTCTGCATCCTGGCGACCTGCAGCTCATATTCAACATGCTTTTCGAAGCCGACGGCATCAAGGCTGGAGGAGGTGAGAATTGGATACCGTTGTGTTTACCTGGGTTCAACAAGAATGGTTATCTGTACATGTATGTTAGCTTTATCGAGTTCGACACAACGGAAAAAGAAGAAGAACATGAACGACGGAATGAAACCGAAAGACATGATGAAGTAGCAGTGCTCCTGATCAGTGCGAACAAGGAGAGCTTTTATGACTTGCGAAAGATGCGAGATGCTGTTGTTGATGTTCGCCTCCATTCGCATCTTCTAATACCTACTTTTGTATCTGACGCCTTCCTAGGAACTCGAGACTAATGGTAGCATGGCCATTATCAAATCTGCAGTGCGCCGCGGACGCCCTGCTGCTACAGATATTGTCCCTGGAACAGTACTGCGACATTTTCTCTACAAATCACGGGCCAACGTTCAGTTCACCATGCCATCATACGAACCACATTTTACGACCTTACTAGCACGACGGAGGTAATTGCAACTCAGATAACACCTTAATGCTTGACGTAAATACGGCTGACTTATGACAGACTTCTATCCTTATACCACACGCTCCACGCCAGCGTCCACGCCAAAAACGCCCATCTCAAAGTCCACCACTGCGTCAGCCACAACTCTATATCGCTTGCATGGGTAACTCCTCTCTTCGAAATGTATTGCATCGCGGGTCCGCACGCCAGCAGGAACGCGCTCGCTCAGAGCGCCAACAAGGTGATCCAATGGGCTAGGCGGGAGGAAGAGCGGATTTTTATCATTGGGGGCGCGGTGAGTGGTGTTCTCGTCGAAGTCCAGTTGTCTACCTCGCTGATTCGCCATGCAGGTGTTTTAGATAGCCCAGTTTTACCAGAAAATTCTTCGTTTTCGACAAGACCCTGTTCGCCTTCTTGCTCCACTTGCATTTCGGCTTTGGCTCGTTCGTCTTTGCCTCATTCGGCTGTGCGTCCTTGGGCTTTCCCGGAAAAGCAGTCCACCAAGCTTCCGAAACCTTTTCCTCCTGAACAGGCCGAGCGGCCAAACTTCCATCTTCAGACTGTTCTTGCCCTTTCTCCTGACCTCCACCTAGACAAAGCGCCCTCCGCCGCCTCTGCCCCTCCCTCAGAAGCTTGAGCTCTTCCAAAGCCTCGAAACTCAAGTCGCTCCCGCTCCCATATAAGCTATCTCCTTTTGGCGAGTCTTCCACTTCCACTTCCATATCATCCCCACCATCCTCCCCCTCACCCCCCACATCCTGAACACCCCAACCCCACTCCTCCCCCCTCGGCCTCGTAAACTCCCTCTCCGCCTCTCCGCCCCAACCGCCCCACTCCTCACCAGCCTTCTTCCCCTTCCACTTCGCCAATGCGGTTCTTGGGTTTGCGTGCTGCATTGCCGATGCGATGAGCGGATTGGCCGTGTTTGCGGTGGGTCGAGATCTGGATGGACGGCGGGGACGGCGCATGGGTCCTTGTTCGTGTTGTATGGGTTGGTAGTGAGACATGCTTGGTTGGCTATGTGGATTGGTTGGTCGGTGGAGAATGTATGCCTGATTGGTGATATCGGGTGCAAGAGGCGATACTGCAAGTGGAGTAATGGATGGATGGAATTATGATAAGTCTAAAGTCACACGGGATGAATACGTTTGGCGTATAGTATGTATCCTTAAGTGAACGGTGCTGGAGAAAGTGAGTGGGAAAGGGAAAGATTATGTATTCAGTGGAATATTCGATTAAAGCTACGTGAGTCTATCGAGTCTACACTTTCCTCTATCCGTGCGTCTAAGCTGTTGCACCTTCCCCCGAGCAAATGTGCAGATTTTTCTCTGGTAAAAGAGCTCAAACAGTTTCGCCATTTCTAGATTAGTTGATGTTGATTGTATTAGTTTAGCCCCAAGGGCCGAAAGGCCGATCCGGGTTGAGGTTGAGCAAGTTTGTGGTTTTTAAGTAAATCAATGATAAAGTTCCGAAACGGGTGTAGTTCCTTCAACTCAGAGTCATTGCCAGCTTTAAGGAGAGCTGGCGATGTTTAACAGCTTGCTGGCGTAATTAAGCAAGCTAAAGCCAAGAAAAGCAAATTGAAGCAAATTGAAAGCAATTAGTGATATTCGATTATCCGCAGGCAACGTAAGTTCATGATGCCGACTACTCAAATCCCACGATCAAGATCGGGTCGTTCTGAGGCGCTCCGGCTTCTCCATAGTAATCCTCGAACTTTCTCCCCTCCTCGCAGCAACCACTCCTTGACCTTCTCGGCTACCTTCGATCGCACAGATCTGGAGTGTGACACGCCCTCGGCTGTCCTAATACTTTGCTTGCTTATGCGCCCGCTGGCTCTCGACCTCAGAATTCCTCTGTCGAAGCTTCTTCCCTCTTCTGACATGGTGTTTCGAGAAGTCATGGCCCTTAACTGGGATAGCCGCTTCCTGAGACTGCCTTTGTTTCTCGTCTGCGAGCTATCGTCCGAAAAGAAGCTGCGGGCTTCTAGGTTTAAGCCTGGAGACGGGGGCACAAGCGTAATTGTTGGTGAAATTGCAAAAGTCGCAGAAGGTTGCTCAAAGCTTTCTTTGAACCGCGTCTGCAGGTGTGCTGATTGGCTACTGTTCTCCTGGCTAGGTCTTGGCTGGCGCCCAAACGCACTAGCTCGGAACAAATCGTTCGTAACATTGGTGTTTACTTGCATCGATGATTCCGTTGATGGGCGCAGCTTCGTGATTTTCGTTGTCCCCGTAGTGAATGACGAAGACCGATGAACTTTGAGCTTGAATCGAGGTTTTAAACTAGAAAACTGTTCAGGTGGATCCACGCTCTTTCGTGGCATGGTAACCTCGAGCTTTGGCGATTGACCTGTCCAAGGATAACTGGCATCTAGATTCCAAGGCTGTAAGCTCGGCGGTGAGTCTCTGTTTGCTCGCATTTTGAGTTTATATTTTGAGATCGGTGCTTGTTCTTCGTCATCACTCTCACTCAGTATCGAAGAAGATATGGCAGAGTAAGCGACTCTCTTAGGCTCAGGCAGGGTAGCTGGCATTACAAGGCTCTGCTTCGTCGCAGATTCTGCTCCAGAGTCACGCTGGGCAGCTGGCGTATCATCCTGCTGATTTGCATGAGATGTGTTGGTAGGCTCACCAAGGTCAGCCTGCATGTCACGACCTTGCTTTGAAAGAGATGCGCCGGTAGGCTTGCCCTGGTCACCTTGTATGTCAACACTTTGCTCTGGACGGGACGCGGTATTAGGCTCAACTTCGGTAGCTGACAAGTCAATGCTTTGTCTTGGACTAGCCACTACTGGAAGCTCGGCTGGATTACTAGACACTTCAACAGTCTGCTTTGACTCACGCACTGCTGAAGACCCAACATTCGCATTGGGGATCTCGTCTTTTAAGTGCCCGAATAGAGGCGTAAAGGCAGATGGGAGAGCCGATGGTACCGGATCGATGGGAGGCGAATAGGCAATGAGCGTAGGTTCTCTTGAAAGCGATGGGAGCTCCTTTGTTGTACGAGAAACATTGGGACTCTTTAGTAACTCGACTTGACTGGGAGTTCTACCTTTATCGAGATCCTCGGTAATTGCAAGAGGCTCTTTCGTGGGGTGTCGGAATTTAGCACTCTTCAGGATCGTCTCCTCACCAGGAGCGGCGCTTCTATCCAGATCCTCAGCAACCACAGACAGCCCAGGAACGGACCCCGATGCCTTTTCAAACAAGTGATATGCAGGCTTCCGCATGTTCGAGGACCTTCGTGGGGGAATTGTGGGCTCAACAGTATAACCACTTGTTGTTGTAAGGAGCGAGCGCGAGCTGCTACGTCGAGGAATTTGCATTGCTGGTAATTTCAAAGAGTCTTTTGAGATCTCAGGTGCTCCAAGTGTACTCTCAGGACCTGCTTCAGTAATATTTGACCGCCCAACTTTGGCTCCGTCATGCGAGGTATCAAGTAAGTGCCTATTGTCGTGGCTGAACAGATAATTCACCGGAGAAGAGCCAGCTGCCCTGCCATATTCCGTGTAGTTCTGGTCATGGGAACCAGCTTCTACCGTGGCCTTAGTGGTAAGCTTGTTCACATCCTCCAAGTCTTCATCGAGACACAATATCCGGCTGAACCTATTGCGATTACTCAGGGATGATGCGGCTCGTCCTGGTGTCGGAGCATAGATCTCTATGTGTTCAGTCGTATCCGACTTGCCTTCGAACGATGTGCCGCGAGATACATAACCCGCATGAGATTGAATATTCCGAGAAATCGTTCTTGAATTTCTCGGTTGGACTAACGGAATTTCCAAGCCTGCTGGGGAAGGAAATACGGTGTCGTTGGGCCCAGTTAGATCCGGCATTGGTTTTTGACGGTCTTTTCGAGACGAAGACTGTAATGAGTACATCGATTCACTTGATGAAGAGGACAATGATATGGACTTCACAGATGCACTGGAAGCGCTGAAACCTTGATGCTGCTGTGGACGAGGTCTATTGCCGAGGCGACGTGTCTCAATTGGAGCAAGGTCGGCTTCCTGGATTGTAATAGATGCTTGACACTCGAGATGGTACATGTGAGCTGCGTTGTTCTCTCTTTCGCGGCCCTTGTCTCGAGCAACCATCTGCGGATCCTGCTCTACTACCCTCGCAGCTGTTCCATTGGGATATTTGGTATGCTGTTCAAGCTGTCGGGGTCTTGGCACGGCTTTACGGTTTATTTCTGTCGACAATGGCCATTCTGGCAAGTCCTGCGCATGGTTTTTTGGCAATGTTGAGGGAAAGGTCTCGTCAGCTGGCAGCTCAGCAACGTGTGAGCTAGGTATGTTCCCATCTAGCTCATAATAGACTTTGGACGTGTCTTCTGGTATCACCTGCTCGGCTAGAGAGAAGCTTGACATAGTCACGCTGTGGTAGTGGTCCTCGTCGAAAGATTCTGAGTAGTCATAAAACACAGGTGACGGGGAAAGGGATGGACGGCGACAAGCGGACACATCTGAAAGTTGCATAGGTGTTGACGATCGAGCCGGAGTAAGCCCATTGGGAAGCCGAGATAAGGGAGCAGGAGCTAAATGTGGTAGGGTTTCTGCATAGTTCTCGTGTCTGGGAATCGGTGTGTAGTACCGAAGCATCGGATCCGAACGATTGAAATCCTGCTGCCAGGTGGAAGGCGCTCTTTGTGGAGTGTAGATAGACAATGGGGAGGAGGTACGGAAACTGTCAGCACGACTCGGTCCCATGTACGTGCTCAAACCAAGGCTATGGTAGTCACTAAGGGCTGGTGATGACGGCCGATATCCAGGACGCTTGAGCCTCGTTGGATATGCGAAAGGTGAGCGCGGCCTCATGCCACGAAAGTCCTCTTGGTCGTGAAAATGTAATCCAGTAGGAGAAGGACGATGCGAGAAGCTTTGCCTGGTTATAGAGCTTTGGGTCATTGAGTACGACCTTTCGTCCTCTTCATCACCTGTGGTTCCACTTCTAGCATCACGGTATGACCTCTGGTTGTGATTACGACAAGATGTGGCTCCCACGGGTGCATTGGCACTACTGGGATGCCTCGACAATTGACTGCCGTCTCTATGCTCATGAAGACGCCCGGCCACGTGCCGCTTCTTGATGGGAACAGATTGAGTAGTACTAGGTGACTTAGGCGTCCGGTAGATAATAGAGGGTACACGCGCTGGCTTTATCGAAAATAGGCCAACGTCTCCAGTCTCTGTCGTGTTCTTGAGCATACTCTGTATGGACGAGGGTGTTTTTGAGAGACCGTTGTAAGCCCCAATGTTTAGCTCCTTCCTGGAGTGATTGCCTTCGTACGAGCTTCTCGTGGGTTCTTCCCCAAGGCCATTTCGTCCAACATGGCCGGGAGGAAGCTCTGAGAGGGGCATAGGGCTCTGTGATACTAATGCCTCAAGTGTAGGACTCTGACTTTCGCGAGCTGCCGGTTTCCTTGAAGTTGAAGTCCTAAAAGATGGGATGAGGATGGGGACGTGGAAAATGTACTAGACCCGAAATTTACGAATAAATGGTGTGCATCAAAAGAGGAAGCTGCTATGGCAGCATAATATACTCAGACTACTACAATTCATATCGAGACACTAATATTACTTGAAAGATGTGAGATATGGAAGCGCTGCAGAGACTACAAATGGAAATTGAGGCTTGGCACATTGAGACAGCGGTTCATGGCACCTATGATATTGGGTCGAATGTCTAAACTACATACACGAGAAGATATCATCAGCCATAGAATTAGCGGGTGCTTTGACATACCAGCGTAGAGCGAGAAATTTTTATTGTGGAAATGCTAGATGGGGCTAACATAATGGCACTTTAGACTATGGAGCACGTCTCCAAACAACCCGTTGATCAAGCTTCAGCTTCAAGACGAGATCAGCTTGTTCTTCCGTGGCGGTTCCATTGTTGCTCCAGCACTACACTTTCAGGCGCCGCGTCGTTGGCCCTTCGCTGAGACACACCCATAATCAACGAAAAATTGGGATGGAGCAGCGTTGATTTGAGTGTTCATTCGCGAAAGGTAACGGCGTTAGGGAAATGCATTGTATGACGGATGCGTGTTTGGCCATAGCGGTGTTTGATGATTTGGAAAAATTGCTTGGAGACATGTAGCGGAATTAGCGCTCACATTCGGCAGCCGCGACTATCAATCGTAAGAACCGCTTTCATATCCCTGATGTATCATTTGTATCTGCATTTTTGAATGCTTGAAGATTGATGTACAGTAGTGCTTCACTGGGAGGGAAGTCGCGAATTGTATGACCAACCCTTCTATCGAAAATCCGATCCAGCCGGGTTGCCAATCAGACCTTTCGCCACGCCTCATATTCGACATAGAACCGTCGTCAAAACCCAAAAACATACTAGATGTGCTAAGTACGGACCTGACACGGTGCAGGTGCCTTAACCTCCCGTATACAACTCGGAGTAGCTTCACATCAAACACAAATGATAGGCGAGATCCACTCATATTCGCAGCGGCTTTAAGCCGTAATTCTCTAAGAAGGTTTAGATAGCGCAGAACCAAAAAGCAACAACGCCGCCAGTGGTATAGTCTTCTCAAATCGTCCGGAGCCATTGAATTCCCAAAACGCCAGGCCCGCAACGCTAAAGCAACTATCCATACCATTCAAGTCATAGTGGCATCATGCCGATCCCCCCACCACCATATCCTCCACCTCCATATCTTCGTTTTGGCCCGCTTCCACCGGCCCCACTGTTACTTGTTCTGCTGCCGCCGGAAGTCATCTTTGGACCACCGGACGTGGCTTCGCCATGCTCGGCGCCACCGGACGTTTTCCTGTTACCCTTCTTGGAACCACGAGTGCGGCCACGGTATGCGCCAGACCCGCCCTTACTGCTCCCACGGTTGTCGGAGTTGCGGCTTTGCGACTGCGCACGAGTTGGGGATGCTATGTGGTTTGATTGGATTTGGGAAACTGACGAAACGGTGAGATGAAAGGGTATAATATGGCCGCAGGGTTACCTACATCGAGCGTTGAAGGCAGCAACCTCAGGAGGGGCCTGGAAGTAGGAGCTTTGCTCCTCTTGTGAATAACCCTCATCTCCAAGATCATCGAAGTCTCTGTCGTCGCCATATTCTTCGCCACTGCTGACATAAATAACGTTTTGGTGATTGGGATCACTGCAGACAAGATATCAATACATTGTTTCCAACGAAGAAAGGTTTGGGGAGATCTACCAAGGACGGTCACCCTGGTGCTGCATTAAGGACTCGTAGCCTTCGTGGGAGGTGCGAATAAGCTTCAGAAAACGTTCGCCATAGCGCTCAACCTTGTCTGGATCAATGCCCGGAATCTTTAGCATCTCGCTTTTGTCTGTTCCGAATTCAGTATCGTGAGTACATAAGGTATACGCCAACTTACCACTTGGAAATCTAATCGCCATTTCTCGAAGCATCGTGTCGGTGAATGGTTGAGCTCTAAGGTTTCTATGTAACAGAATCTAGAGAAAGCTTAGTGGCAAATCTGATAATACCGAGGAGTGGTTTGTTTAGAGACCAACCGTTCTACTTTCTGCACTAGCATGAACCATGAAATCTTCAACCACTATCTTGTGTGTCTTATTCAATTTATCAAGCTTTTCGTCCATGGTTATTGGAGGGCCGAGTTGCTTCTTCTTCGACCTCTGCGGTCTTCCAGCCTCTCGGATGTGCCCCAGTTCATCATCAGAGTCATCTTCGGTTCCGTCAATATTGTTGCCGTCATAGGCACTAAATTCAGGAGCAGAATCATCTTCAAGATAGCCATGAGCTTGTACTTCAGGCTCTGTGGTTCGTTTATATTGTGCAATCCGTCGTCTGGAAGATGCCTGAACAGGAGACGAGACATTTGTGGACTGCGGAAAGTCTTGCCGTGACGCTGCCACACCAGTACCTCGTTTTACAGCTGGTCTCTTTACGGCTTTGCCTTTCCCATTAGGAGAAGTACGAATCTGGATCCTGACCTTTCTTCGGCGCTTCAGGAAGTCGCTGCAGTTTTTGCCCGGCTTCAAAACATTAGCGGTTAGATCTTGGAAAGATGGGTCAGCTAGTACTAACATGCACGTACTGCAGAGCAAACCCTTTCTTGTTGACGACATTATGCTCTGCCAAAGCGTCTTCGCTCAGGAGTCGGTAGAACAGGCGCTCAATATCCCCTCTCTCAAGATTCGAGCCAACTCCGTACTGGTCAAGATTGTTGTGGCCCAGGTCAATTATCTTCTTGTTCTTTGCCCCACGGAGTACGTCCACACAGTGTAATAATGTTACTTCTGCGTTGTCTTGCTCAATTCTTTTAACCAGCTCCATTGCAGCAACAGCGTATTCGGTAAAGTCTTGGCTCTCGAATGAGCTTTTAGAATTGCAATTATCACACGCAGCATTACAGTCTTCCTTTTTGAACGACTCGTTGAAGTAATTGAGGATTTGTACCCTTCGGCAATCGCTTCTGTTCTCGCAGAATTGTATCATATTCCTCAACATTTTCCGCTGCCGCTCTTTCTGCTCATAACTGCCTTCTCCATCGTCGATCATGCGTTTGAGTGCACTAGTATCTTGATATCCGTAGTACAAGTAGCATCCTGAGCGTTTCCCATCTCTTCCTGCCCGGCCAGTTTCCTGGTAGTAGCCTTCGAGACTCTTCGGGATCGTGTGATGGATGACGAAGCGCACATCAGGCTTGTCGATGCCCATGCCAAAGGCTATGGTAGCCACAATCACATGATGCTTCCCCGCCTGCCATTGTTTCTGTACTGATCTTTTCTCCTCCGGGACCATGCCAGCGTGATAGTGCTGCGCTTTGATCTTGTACTCTTCTCGAAGCTGCTTGGCAATTTGCTCACAATTCTTCCGAGAAAGGCAGTAGACTATACCAGACTGATTCTTGTAAAAAGTGCTTATTGTAGTTGCCATACTGTCGAGAGCATCCTTGGCCTTACCTTTGCTCCGAACTTCATAGGTCAGATTTGGGCGATTAAAGCTTTGTGTAAACACTTTGCAATCTTGGATGCCTAGGTTATGAATAACATCAACTTTTACATTTTCAGTAGCAGTGGCCGTCAATGCCATCACTGGAACGCCTTGGAATTGCTGGCGCACTTCCCCTAACATCTTGTAGTCCGGCCGAAAATCATGGCCCCACTGACTGACACAGTGTGCTTCGTCTATGACAATTCGAGCTAGCTTACCTCGTCGGTGGAGATCGCGGAAGGAGTCGATCATCAGCTGATTTTTACTGATCATCTCAGGCGTAATGTACAATAGCTGGATGTATTTCTGGGGTTGTGGATCTTTTAAGCTATCCATAACAAGTCGCCGATGTTCAGCTGTAACCTCGCCGTTGATAAGAAGGGCCTGAATCTTGAGCTTCTGTAAATGATCGACTTGGTCCTGCATGAGACTAAGAAGTGGAGATATTACCACAGTCACACCGCTTGTGTGTCCTGAGTTTATGATAGCTGGCAGTTGGTAACACAAAGACTTCCCGCCTCCAGTCGGCATTAAGACGAAGGCGTCCTTGCCACCAAGCGTCGCGTTGATGGCCTCTAGTTGGTTTGGTCGGAAGCCACGTAAATGGAAGCGTTCTTTCATTGAAAGTTTCACGTCTCGTGACCATTTATGTTGCATATGTGATGATTGCGTTATCGCCTGAGGCAGGTGAGAACGGCTTTTCTGAGACTCAATTCGGAGCAAGTTTCCACTGGTTTCGGCGAACACGTTGCGAGTTTCGAAATTTGATACCATGTTTGATCTATTCTCACGATTTTCCAGCTCTTCAGCCACTTCAAGCATTTCCTCGTCGTCTTCATCTTGCCCGTAATCGTCCCAGTCCTCTTGCCTTAATGGGCTGCCCATACGCCTCGTGAATAGATCATCACTTTCGATAACAAAATTAGAAGTTTCATTCGCTTTATCTGGTTGCTGCATAAGGGTCGATCTGTTTTGAGTAGTATACTCTTCCTGGCCCAATTTCCGCTTGGATGGAGAAAAGTAAGCGTTTACGTCTTTTATGGCTGGGGAAGATGTGTAAGTACGAAGAGGGGTTCTCTGGGATAGTGTAGGGTTATCGAACGGCTTTTTCACCGGTGTTTGGGGTTTAGGATCAAGGACCTGCGTCTGCTGGACGTATTGCGTCGTAAAGGGCCTACTGGAGATGGGTTTTAAGAATGGTACGGCGGCTTCGGAGAACTGATGAGGTGCCTGTGTGGACTTAACTAACGTAGTCGGTCGCTCAATTGCAGTTTCAGCGTCATTTGTCGTGCTATTACCCTGGAACGGTTGGTATTTCTCAAATGTTGGCAGCGCCGCCTGCTCTAGAAGTTTGACAATATCCTGCTCAACCTGGGCCAGTTTGCAAGTGGCACTCTTTGTTTCCGCGACATTCTGTGAGATCTCCTGGTCCTGATCCTGGCGTAATGCAGCAATCGTACGACTTATGATTTCTTCTTTCTGCTGGCTGATCCGGATATGATCCTCTCGGAGTAGCAGCAGGCCGCTCACAGCAGTGATCCTAGCCTTTAGCAGGGCAGGCCGCTGCTGCAGCTCGGCAGTTGGGGTCCTCTGCTCAATATGGCAAGCCCAAAAGGCTTCCAGGGCTGATTCTGAGTCACGGTGGAGCCCATTGAGAAAGTTTTGAATGCGATGTGGGTCAATCTCTAAGAATGACTGAATAGAGGCCAGGGTCGTGCCCTCAACTCCCGAGAAAGAACTGTCGGAGGAGCTAGAAGCTAGCTGTAGCAGGGGCGCGGATGGTAATTTAGTCGGCGAGTCGCGTTGAAATGGAGAGGCGCCACTACCAAGCCGCGGAAGCTGTGGCTTCTGAGTACTGCTACCAGCCTCTGCCTTAGTGGTAATTTGGCTATTGGAGGCCCTTCCAGCCGTTGTAACTTTCGAGGGTACTTTCGTGAGCACGGGATAGACAGCATCATCGAACTCATCCTTTACAGCTTGTAGGAAGTCTACCTCCTCGTCATCATCTTCCGAGTCTGCGACGGCACTTTTGCGGAGTGTTGGCACGTCTCCAAGCTTAACAGCCTTAGTGCTAACGTGTATCTGAGAGCACAGTGGTTTTATGTGTAGGTTGCTAGGTAGCGCGATGGATGCTGGAAGTGGACGTCGTGATTCTTGCGAGCGAAATTTGATAGGTTCAGTGTCTATCATTTCCACCTCTTGATCAGCTTCCTCGATTGCATTGGGGATACCAAGACCGGCAAAGCGACTTGTATCGCTCTTCTTATTACCTTTATGTCTCCCCGGCGATTCTATAATGTCACCACCAGGCTTCGCGGAATACTCGTTGGGAAAGGAGTCTATAGCAGTGAAGCTACTTTGTGACAACCTCGGAGGGATGCTGGTGCCTCGGTCTTCTGAGTCAAGTTCGTCACTCTTCCTCTTCTTGCCTTTATGGACTGGCGGCTCTTTACGAGTGGCGCTATCCTCCCTCCATATTGCCCTAGACTCACCGAAAACTTCTACGGTGCTTGACGATGAGGTATTAAGCTCGCAGTCACGAGTAAGGTCGACCGAGGGTGGCTCGATGTGGGTTACCCGACCTCTGGGTATCGAAGTTGCTGACGTTTGCAACTGGCCCCTTCTCTGGCCGCTGTCCTTGATGCCTATGGCAGTTTAGGCTTGATTCTGCTGTGGAGGTTTCGGCATGACTTACTATCGTTGCCATGCCCATACGCAGCGGCATATTGATCTCTTAGTGAGGTGCTGGGTCTCCTGCTAGAATAAGGTGTGGGAGTTTGCAATGGATCCGAGGAACTATGGCTTAATAACCTCCTAGTGTTCGATCTAGGCCCCGACTGCAACCGTGCCATTGCTTCGCCGCCCGCGGTATGGAACGAACTTGCGGGATGCAGAGGGCGTGTAAATTCGAATTCTTTTCCCGCATGATCTATATCACCTCCTGCAGTGCGAGTCTGGCTTGGCAAAGACGTGGCATCGCGTTGTTGTTCTACCAGCAAACTATCGTGTATTGGTGTGTCTTGAGTAGCAGAGAAGTAGCTGGCTGGTGGGGCGGGTCCTGGTGGTTGAGGAGCGAAGGGTTTCGAACTAACCAGCCAAGATAGATTTTCTCGCAGATTATTCCTCGTCATGGAACCCAATCATTGCTGCCTTCGAAAAAGCAGCCATGAATAGTCTCCCAAGTCTTCCACTTTGACGAGCCTATGTCTTCATATCCAGCTTTGACGTGTAGTTGCTTTGACTCGGTTGGGTGACGCGACTTTGGGCGGTCGTTAGTCAGCGGGCGCGCCTAGCGTACAGTATTTCTTTACCGTAGCTCAAGGTAGTTGGTTTAATGTTTCCTACCGTAATATGCCAATCACAGGTGTTTACTTCGTACTCGCACGTCAGATCCAGGCTCGAGGGGCTCATCCAGAATTTGCTGATTGGAATTACGACTCTTAGCATAGCACGGCTAACTCGGGCTGTTCAGAGATTCATCCTAAAGTAATCTATGAAGATACGGAACTGTCCTTTTGCAAATCAATATGACTTAAACAGAAAAAAACAGGAATTTCAGGTTTAATTCAACAGTCTCTTTATTCTGGACATTGTTGGTAAATTCTATATTCCCATAGATCGATTCATATACGGCATCTGAAATACATAAAAGTCTTTCCTACAACCATGGGGAAAAAGGATAAGAAGTCCAAGACCGCGGAGCAGAAAACCCGTGTTGCAGCTAAGCAAATCAAGAAGGCAGCACAGAAGGACAAAAAATCTAAATCAAAAGGACCAGAAGACAGCGACGCGGAAGATGTCGATCTAGAGTCTGTTCTCGAAGAGTACGCGAAAAAGGTGAATGGCAATTCTTGCTACGACTATGACTATGAAACTCGAGTGCAGACAAGAATAAGGGGACGAAATAACTGCGAAGTCTCAGTAACGGCTCTAGACTCGAAGCTGACTCTCCATTGCACAGCAAGCCCTGTTTCTCAAAGTTACCGAGACACCCTGCGAGCCACCGTCGCCGCGTTCCTCGGCTACTCTAATTGGCTCACCCTCCAGCAGCAAAGAGCTGTTCCTTTTTGGCGGCGAGTTCTACAATGGGGCTCTTGCCATGTTCTTCAATGACCTTTTTGTTTACCTCACAGAGAAGGATGAATGGCGAAGAGTCACAAGCCCGAATAGTCCACTCCCTCGAAGTGGACATGCTTGGTGTCGAGGTGGTAATGCTGGCGGGCTGTATCTTTTCGGTGGTAGGCTTGGCATTCTGGATTCATAGATTGAATGTTCATTACCACTGTGCTCTCCAATGATCTGACCAGAATAGGGGAATTTTCGTCACCAAAGCAAGGGACGTTTTACCACTATAATGACTTCTGGAGGTTGGAGCCCTCCACAAGAGAGTGGACAAGGATAGAGACCAAAGGTCAAAAACCACCTGCGAGGAGTGGACATCGCATGACATATTACAAAGTAAGTCGCACCGAAGACTGACGGATTCTCTTCACATATTGAACGAAATTAGAATTATATCATACTGTTTGGCGGATTCCAGGATACTTCTCAGCAAACAAAATACCTACAAGACCTTTGGATATATGATACCCAAAACTTTGTCTGGCACAACCCAGTGCTACCCCCAGCAACGCAGAAACCTGATGCCCGATCCTCCTTTACTTTCCATCCCCATGAGAAAGGGGCTGTCATATTTGGAGGCTATTCGCGAATAAAGTCTACCGTAGCGGCTGGCAAACAATTGAAGGGAGGAGGCCAGGGTCTTCGGACTGTACTAAAGCCTACCATATACCAAGATACCTGGTTCTTGCGTATCTCCCCTCCTGGACCCGATGCTCCCTCGAACAATACTCCAACGATACGTTGGGAACGGCGGAAGAAGCCTACGAATCCACCGAACCCACCTCGAGCTGGGTCTACTATGGCTTACCACAAAGGTAGAGGAATAATGTTCGGCGGCGTACATGACGTTGAGGAAAGCGAGGAGGGCATAGAGAGTGAATTTTTTGATACCCTGTTCGCATGGAACATTGAAAGAAACAGATATTTCCAACTTACGCTGAGACGTCCTAAAGTCCCATTAATGAAGCAAGCAGATGATCGCGGGAATTTGAAAAGAGGTAGGGGTAAAGCAGATGAGGCAGAGCTTCTGCGTAATTTAGCAGCTCTAGAGACGAAGGGGTCGGTTGCAGACACCAGTGGTGAGCCAGCTCAAGACATGGATCTTGATGAGACACCTGCAAAACCAGTGAAGCCAGTGCTCTTCACTATGCCACACCCACGTTTCAACGCTCAGCTGGCTGTTCAGGATGATATGTTGTACATTTTCGGCGGGACCTACGAACAAGGAGATCGTGAGTTTACCTTTGATGAAATGTGGGCCATTGATCTTGGAAAGCTTGACGGGGTTCACGAGATTTACCGGAGGGAATTGGACAATTGGCAGGGCAGTGACGAAGAAAATAGTGACACTCAGAGCAATGATGAAGATGACTCTGAAGATGAGGATGCCGATGGGGATTCTTCAATGGGGGTTCCGCTGCCTCCACAAGAGACTGGGCTGCCACTGAAGGTCAAAGAGACTGTAGTGCCACTCGAAACGGCCGATAGTGAGCTCGAACAGCCAGGGTCCGTCGTTGCTGACACAAGACCGCACCCCCGACCATTTGAAAGCTTGCGCGAATTCTTTACAAGGACCTCGGTGGCTTGGCAAGACGTTGTTATTGAAAGCTTGCGGAATAACGATGCTACATTTCAGGAATCGATCAAAGAGCTCAGGAAAAGGGCTTTCGATTTGGCCGAAGAACAATGGTGGGACTGTAGAGAAGAAATCATTGCGCTTGAAGACGAGCAAGAAGAAGCGGGCATTGGCGAGGTCATTAGTATGGATAACCGGAACAGCGAGGCTGGGGGCGTGGGTAGGAGGCGATAAAGTTGTGTCAATCCACTCAATTAGACATAGGACGCGAGGATGGTCCGGTTCGTTTTCTGGTTGATGGTCAACGACCCGAATCAATTAAAGTCTTGATCAATCAAAAGATCTCGGAGTGGGCTGAGAGACTTGAGTTTCTCTCTATTCGGTGCTTTTATCTGTATTCTATCTCCACCCCCTACTAATGCTAATCGCGCAAAATGGCTTCAAGTATCATCTTCACCAATATTAGATCACGAGTCGGATCAACCTGCCAATTCGCTACTGCTATCCGACTCGCTGGCTGGCCGTGCCATTTCGTACCTGACACATACATTTTGGCACTTGAATTGATCCTGCGTACAAGATCCATGTTCAACCTTGCATCCTTAGCCTTGAAAAGAACGACGATGAAGATGTCTTGGTCGATTCTGTCCCTGCAGTCAAGGCTTTCTGGCAAAAGCTCGTAAGCTGGATGCTCATGAATATATGCAGCTACGGCTCGTGCAAAACGGATCTGTCTTTCAAGCATTTCTTTGTAACCATCTCGGCCATACGCTATTAACGTCGCATAGACTGGAAGACCTCGGAAGCGGCGTGAGTTCTCCAAACCTATATTCAGAGGAGACGGGATAGTGACAGGGCCTGTCGTGGCTGAATTCAGATAGGCCGCGTTGGCATTCTGGAACACTTGGTGGGCTAGGTCCTGGTGGCGGCAGAAAAAGAATCCACAATCATAGGGGACATTCAACAATTTATGTGCATCCCCAGTAATGGAGTCTGCCAATTCGAGACCTTCAGCGCCGTGGCATACCTTCTCAAACCCTGGCAATCCATTAAGAATTCTGGCGAAAATTCCAAATGCTACATTACAAATTCGTCAATTGCAATATTATAATTAAGAGGTTCGAATATCATTACCTGCATCGACATGGATCCAAGCCCCATGTTCATCGCAAAGTGACCTTATGGTTTGGAGCTCTTCATAGCTATGTGTTGCAAACATTCCAGTATTGACTTCCGCACAGGAGATTGCGACGATGGAGACGGTGTTCCTGAGTGCCAACTCGGACTTAAGCTTTGACAAGTCGAAAGCCAGACTAGCCTCAGCTTTACTAACATCTACAACGCAAGAGCGACCTAGACCAGTAATACTGGCAGCTTTTCCGAGGGAAGAGTGGGGCATGGTCGTCAAAATCTGGATTCTTTCGATGCCGGCAGCTCGACACGCAGCAAGCAATCCAATCTCGCCGACAGAGTCAAACACCTCATCCGTTGGAAATCCTTGCTGCTCTCTATGCCTCATTATGGCTTTGTTAATGATATATTCCCGGCCGCAAGCGAGTCCGAGGACATTGCTAGCCGTTGCACCAGTGGTAAAAGTCCTCCCAGGCCAGAAATCAGGATCAAAATTAAAGAGATCCAACAGGAATATCAGCGCCTTGTTTTCAACTGCTGTCGCTATGGTCTCATCAGGGAGGTGCACGTGTACGTTCTGGTCATAGGTAGCAACGATGTGGTCGGCAACCCTGGCTGCAGGGGTGACACCACCAATCACGAAACCATAGTAACTTGGGGATAAACTGCAGCCACTGAGACCGGGAGCAATCTTACGCAAGAGATGATCGGTAGTCATCTCTATTCCCAGTCCGGCTCCAGGAAGTCTCTCAAATAGGCTAGCATTGCCTTCCTCGAGGATTGAGGGCTGTGGCCTGGTGGGATGTATCGATCCTGATAAGACATCCAGCGAATGCTGTTGTGCTCTGCGCAGACTCGCAGCGTCTTTTACGGAATCCGACATATTCGACGTCGGTCCCCCACGCGGTCAGCTCCTTGATATGCTCGTCCTTGCCTATTCATGACATGCAGTTTATATATCAGGGTTTACCGCACTTGCTTCACTGTAAAGGCTTGACTCATATGAACAGAGTTGGGAACAAGGTACACACTAGGGCAGCAGCCCTGCAAGCCGAAGCATCAGTCATCAGCTAACACCCTCGAGGCATCTATAACCGGAGCTAATAAGTTTGGGGCAATTTGGGGAGGTACCTTACTGCCTTGACTGTCCTGGGCCAAAAGTTAGCAACGTCACAAGATTTCAGATGCAACAATTCGTCGATTGGTCGAGTAGTATATACTGTCAGACCGATAGTTCACCACTTTTTGCCCCCAACCGTAGCCGGAAGATACCGCTATTATCCAGGCGAAGCAGGGTGTGATGATACAAATCCCAACGGAGCGCCCGAGAGTTTCAATTGGATACGGAAGACTTCGAGACGAGCGATAAACTCTACGCTCTGGTCGGAATCATCGACAAGACATGGCAGTAGGTTCAGCTTACTTGCGGTTATTGGCCAATCGAAATGGTGGCCTATTCCATCAACGGTACACAGTACGCTCCGTCTCTACTGTCAGCGAGCGATCGGACAAATAATGCCTTATCCACCGAAGCATACTTCGAGTACAAGGGTCCGATACTGACTATGAAATCATAATGCAAGTCTTTTGATACTGGGAAGAAGAAGCCCACAAGAACAGGCCATCAGCCTTATATGAGTAAGATGAGCTATGTCAATACTCTGCCGGTGCCTTTGATGACTACATCAAATAACATTACCACTCGGAAGGAGCGTACATCCGAAATGTGATAATGAGGTTATTGAGTTAGGGTTGAAAAGCCTTGTGTACGAGTAGCGTCCCAGCGGCGTGCAATGTGGTGCATGTGGTGCAAGTAGTCTGCTGCGCATGGTATGGATCTTGACGAAAATCCGGGAAAAGCAAAGATTTGATAAGATTTACAAGGATATTGAAATAGCATGACAGTTCGCATCTTTGGCAATAAATCCGTGAGCCAATGAACGTGAGAAACAGCTGACACTAGCGACTATAACAACAATTGGCACCGTTCAATTCCTTTTCTGAGGCTGGCTTTAGCATTGACATGCACCTCTTCCCTCGACCTAGCGGGGCGGGCATGCTTCTTTTCACCTCCTCCCTCGAAATTTCAGTATCTGGGACTCATTCTAAAAAAAACCATTTTCGTTTCTGCTGGGACTGATGGGATAACAGCGATAGCTCGTGGGAGTATGGTGTCTCTATCGCCGGCAATGGAGTATCCAATGGCTCAGGGCCGAAAGTCCTTAAATTGTGGTTGGGAGCGTTGTGTGGGAGTTGCGGCGGTAATCCTTGTTATCGTTCGTTTGGTTTCGCATGGGATCGTTCGTTCACTGTACTATTGTCGGACTTGCTAATCGTCCTTGGACTTGCGAGCGTTTCCCAGTCCCATGTCTTCAGTAGACACTGATTGGATTATGCAGCTATTGTCACTCGTAATACGCGCTGCCTCTCTCATCTGTCAGTCTTCTCGAAGCATTTAAGACTGAACTCTGTCGAAAAAGGACTAGCCGTTCAATCCGGCGTTGGAAAACACATCTTCAGAGTCATATAAAGCGACCCCATACTTCCCCAAACACTCATGGCTGCTTTCAAAATCCTCTCCGCCAAGTCCCGCATTTGGGCCTTCACAATCCACGTCATCAAACGCTCCATACTAATGTTCTACAGTCTAGTCTTTTTCCGCTTCCATAATTGTACATCTCACTAACGCCTGTAGAGCGTCTACGTTGCGTTCCCACCCCGTCCAAAACATGGCTACTGGCGGTGTCTGCATCGACCCCAATCTGACGATGCCGAGATGCTCCTCTGGGGCCCTGTCGAATGCTGCCTCGGCGTAGTCTGCGCCTGCATGCACTACCTGGCTCCATATCAATATTTCATCCACCCCTTCGACGAAAGTAGAAAAGATTCTCTCCTGACATCGCCTTCGCGGCCTGTATTGAAATATGTCATACATACCTGATTAGGCCCAAGTCGAGTTTGTTCACAATTTAGCAATGGCCGAGTAAGTGCGCGAATGGTTGTATGATAATCAACAGCCTGGGAGACGCCCATCGAATAGACAGCCGTGTACAATGGGGGAGAGCGGGAAAAAGAAGGTCTTTGAGACGTCCGGGTAAGAATTGAGATGGTGGACGGCAGAGTTGCATGATATACGCTCTAAATGTAATGATGGGAATGAGAGAACCGTGACGATCCAATGGTACACAGTCGTTTCCAGGGACAACCTCGAGGAATAACTGCCAGATAATAGGATTAAGGTCTCTAGTGATTTGCAGTCGAAGAGCGAAGCGAAGGGAGTTGGGCAGGCGCTTCGGTTCGGCGGGTTTGGGACGTTTGTTTCCGGTCGATGTACGTACCGTGCGACTGGGAGGGGTTTTGGCAGCTGGGTCAAGCAGTTTGGGTCTTTGAATGTATATATGGGTTCAATGGTGTTGTACATGACACGCGGATAGCGGAAAGTATTGCTATTAAGGGGGTTCTTGGAGCTAACGCGGTTTTGGAAAATCTGGCTTGAGGTAATCTATGTAATGGGAGCACTGTTGACTTGGGCATATGAGGTTCAGATATCGTTAGAGGGACCCTCGGGAATCAAAAAATAGCTTTGCAGAAAGTGCAGAAATCACAAGGTTTCGTGTGCTAATGGATATTCAATTCTCTCGAACTAAACAAAGGGTACAGCCGTCAGTCTGGATCCCTAGTGAGTCCCGGAAGATACAATACAGAGTCGAAAAACAAAAGTGGAAGGACTAACAAATGGAATGGGCTAATACCATGTTTGACTGAAAACACCAATTGCCTGACAGGAGGATGCCCCTCTTTGACCGGCGGCTCGAACAGCGGCTAGAGCGTTTGACAGATTAAAAATAGAATTCTTTAATGTAATCGAGAAGGTTGAACGTCATCAACGAACGACGAGAACATGTCGAATATTCCTAGCAAGAGCTAGTATAATAGCACCGTTGATGGCGGACACCGAGCGAGGAGATAGACCGCAAGAAGTGCGAAGCCAATTGACCTACCAACTCGAGAAGGAACGCGAACCTAAAGACATCAACATTGGCAGCGACGATCATGATCTTCCACGTCCAGAGGGAAAAACCTCGAGATCTCCTTCACGACCGAGACCTTGGTCTGCGCATGGACCGCTATCAACCCTTTCTCCGGCACCACTGTTTGTTGAGCCCACGAAAACCTCAAAGGACGACACTCATGTGGCTCCTTGCCCGGTCACACCTAAGAGGCCGAACTTTCCCTCACGCGGTCTTAGCTTGCAGATTCCGCCAAGAGATACCAGCAGTACAAGTACAGCCAATATAACTAAACGCGCTCCTTTGTCTCCCAAACTCGACTCCACAAACTCTTATGCGACTGCAGCCTCCGTTCTTCCCCGCCGGTCAAGAGGTCTCGACTTCTCAAGGGCTTGTACAAATCTACATCACTCCACATTGGCAGAGCAATCTTCGCCCGACTCTTCACCTATAATTGGCGGGCGCGGCATGATGATCCCACCTCGGAAAGCTCTCTTCAACAACACAATGAACATTTCGCATGTACCCGACTCTCCTGGTAGCGTAGCAAACTCTCTATGGTCAACCATAGCAAACCCCGACAAACCAGCCATATCGAGCTCTGTGGGGAGTGTTAGCATGATGGAATATGACACCGGAAGCTCAACGTCGGACAGTGATGACATGATGGACCATGCTGAAGAGGAGGATCCCGTTCACATGACACCACATGTGTACAAAGGCGAAAATGGATCGATGAATTTCGGCCCACCTATATTCTCAAGCCCGGGAGGTGACGGTATTGGCTTATCACCTGTTGTTTCGAAGCTCATGAGTTATCAACGAGCTCGGATAAAACCAGGCCGCATCAGGATGAGCTCCAGCAACTCTAGCAGTCACAGTTTAGGTCCTTCTTCACCACCAATGCTGAAAAGCATCGAAAGCAGTCTTGGCAGTGGATATCTTTCCAAAGAACCTTCAAAGAAAGATCTAGGTTCAAGGAGAGAAAGCCTCAGTCTAGGCACCGACGACTTGCGACTTTCTGATATTGATGATAGTGACGAAGGAGGAAACAACCGGACGAGTCCGAACGATCCTTTGAGCAACCCAACCCCGGTCACACCCAGCATGGATGAACGAAGGAATGTCATTCGAAGGGCAGTCACCAGGAGGGGTAATATGTTGGTACGTGCTTACCCAATCATTAACAAGTATCACGTACTGATGAAAGCCAAAGCCAAAAACGAAGAACTTCGCACGCATACGAGCCGCTCTCCTTGAAGAGGTAGCACCTGTCGATACCGAAGTCAAACGAGAAGCAGAAGTCATTCGGCAGGTCAGGGAAAGTGATACCGACGGAGATATGAACCTGGCACCCTCACAAACAACAACTACAGCATCCTCACCCAGTCTACTTCCCCTAGCAGCAACCCAATCTGATGGCCTCGAAGACATCCCAGAGAACGTAATAATAGGGTCAGGTCTACACGCAAGGCGGCGGTCCTCAAGCACATTCACCCATCAAGCAATCCGCCATTCTGGTGGTCTGGGCTTCTGGAACACCTTCGATGACCGAACCCGAACACCCCCTCCTCAGCTGTTTCCTCGAGGTAGTTCTTCTGGTATCAGCGACGACATCAACATGGATACTCCCATTTCATCCATCCAATTAGTGACCCCCCAGCAACATCGGGCTCTGGAAAAGGAAACACCGGTACCTTACCCCGCTCCCCAACCGCTTGTCACCAACTTCGAAATTTCCCGTAAAGGCAACAAACGCATGCGGGATGACGACCTAGACCCGAATTACTTCAAGCGTCGAGCTGTCTCCCCTGGAATGAGTCTGCAAAATAGTCCTATTCTACCTCAATCACCACTTCAGAGGGAAACAGGATGGTGGGGCATGCAGCCGAAGAATGGCCGCGAGACGCCTGGTGTGCAGGTGGTGGGGGAGAGAGTGAGCAGTGGAGGGAGTGTGAGTAGCGGGAGTGGGACGGGAGGGTCCGGGCCCAAGAGGGTTGGGTTTCAGGGCATGTGTGATACGAACGATGGCTTGATGAATATGAGCATTGAGTGAGGTCTCAGTTGCTCCACGATGGGACGCTGGCGTTATACAAGAGATCGGCCTTATCTTAATGATACCCTGCTGTTTGGAGGTTCTCAAATATAGATGATCTATCTTTTTACTCAATGAGTCTGTTGATACAAGCAAGTCCTGAAATGCCCAAGATGCAGGATGTGCACCTTAGGAGCCGCGCTTCTAGATCCCCGAGCCTTAAACGACACCACCCATTTACCCGCGCCGCGATTCATTGTTGGGCTTTTATGAGCCAAAACTCCAGTCTGCCAGATGCGGTGTGATTAGAAGTCTTATCTCAACTCAGCAGCAACATGGCCTCAAAGAACACCGCGGCGGTCTCCGCATTCATAGAAGGCGCCCCTCCCGGAGAGGTACACCCCCGCGATACGAGTCTGGCGAATCCACTCTGACAGTGAACTAGCTCGCCGATGTCATTACAGGTAATGCAGCCACCCGCAAGTATCGTCAAGGCTTCAACAGCTTATACAATCAGACATTAAGAAACTCACCGTTGACGAACCCAAGGTGCTAGAGTCTGCGAGACCAGCGTTCGAGAAATACAATGAGGAGCAATTGACCGTTGTCAAGCTCCCTGGAAGCGGCAAGGAGGTGAGCAGGCAGCTTCAAACAACATACTAGACATGGAGGGAGAAATCTGACAGGCACGGAACAGGCTCTGGTCAGCACATATAATTCGCTAGGCAACGGAAGATACTACGATGCGGAAAGCTCGAGCTCTTTTACATTTGATCATGTTACACAAGTAAGCCGGTGCCTGGTGGAATGGCGTCAAAGGATTAGGGGAATGACAGTTATTGTCACAGAAAGCGTCTGGCGTCCAATCCCATGCTTTACAATCGCAACATACCGAGCTCATGTACGTCCGCCACGGGACCTTTCCCCCTCGTTCACTCTAGAAGGAAAAAAGTCCTAACCCCAGAACCACAGAACCTCCCTCAACAAAGCCCTCTCCGCCCACGCCCGAGAACATTACCCTTCGTCAACTCACGCCGTCTTCCCTACCTCCTCAGACTCCACCCTTACGATCCTCCTCGTCGCAAACAAATACTCCCCCTCAAACTTCTGGTACGCCCCTCAACTCTCACATCTTCCCCAACCCTCCAACCCCCCAATTAACCCTCCTCCAACCCACAGGAACGGCCGCTGGCGCTCCACCTACCTCTACACCCCCACCTCCGCCACCCTAACCGGCACCCTCCTCGTCGACGTCCACTACTACGAAGACGGCAACGTCCGCCTCACCACCCGCAAACCGCTCTCCCTCTCCCTCTCCTCCTCATCCCCCACCCCAGCCGACATAACCCGCGCCATCGCGACCGCCGAGAAGAAATATCAGGAGGAGCTGAATCGCGGGTTTGAGAGGCTGAGTGAGGGCGAATTTAAGGGGCTGAGGAGGCAGTTGCCAATTACGAGGCAGAAGGTTGAGTGGGAAAAGGTGGGGGGTTATCGGTTGGGGCAGGATATTGGGGGGAGGGGGCGATAAAGGAGAGGATCGGCATGGACCAGGCTGCGAGAATTAAAGAAGACCTGTGGTTCGAGAGTGGAAATGACGATATCAACTACCTTTCTCAAATCGTTTGTTTGGTATTCTCTTTTTGAGCTGGGAGCTTATCCCTATTCAACTCCATCCCGGTGTCCCCACAAGTGACGAATCTCCAAGGACACCATAAGCAAGAACAAGTATCTCCGGGAATCTTCGCTGGCAATAATGCCCTTGCATTTGAAGAATTTCCTGCTTACTTGGTAAATGCCATTGACTCTCCTGAGGTTTGATAGGCCCAAATCATGGCCCTCTCAAAGGGTGGAAAACGCCGTACAGATGCATCCCATCGCTACAAAGGGCTTCGGCTCACGGACCCGATATATACACATCCCTCCATTGCCCAACAATGACAAGCCTCATGCACTCTCCCCTTTACCCCTGAATCGCCACAGTTTTTAGTACTGATCGTGAATAATTTCTCTTAAGCGCTCACGTCCGATACCCCCTCGTAAAATTCATCCAAAGAGACCATAGCCACGCGTGGGTGAAAGCTCACGAAGCCCCATTATGACTGGAGGATTTTTACCGCGCCACCGACCGTCCATAAAACACCAAATACGCTTGCTCATTCTGCAGCCTCTGTTCCGGCTTTAAACCCCTTGGATCGAAATCCGTCGCCTTCTCGTCATCGAACTTTCGCCAGCAGTTCCTCGCCGCGTCTTTGACCAGAGAAATGTAGTGCCCGCCACTGCCGGAGGCGCCCAAATGCCGCATTACTGCATACGCGTCATATAGGAACGGCGGCGTGGTCGCGGTATCGTTGTCCCTGAGACCTGGATCTGGTAAGGGGGGCACCATGTAAGGTTCGATGTTCAGACCGTGCAGCGGGAAATGGATCGGTGTGTGGACTTTGCGGGCGGATTCAGTTTTTGATGCGGAGAAGCGTTTGAAATGCACGACGAGGACTTGCGGGGCACGAGTGATGGTGATCTGTTTCGTAGCTTCGCGCTCGCATTTGCAGTACGAGCATTTCCACATCTCGTCTTTGCTGAGCATTTCCTCCTGGCAGTAGCTTCGGAGACACTCGTAGATGTCGCCGCGGCCGGACCGGGGTATCTCAACGCTGATGCTGTAGAAGGCTTCGTAGGTGGTGGAGGTGTGTTGGCACGTGGTGCAGCGGAGACGAGACGCGTGCTGGCCAGCAAAGAGGCTAGAAATGAACGAGGATTCGCGGTGGCAGTACCGGTCCCATTCTTTCCCAGAGACAATTTGCATGTCCGTGCGTTCACGGATTTGTTCTTGTTCGGTGCTAAGAGGGCGGAGGGGATTCCGTTCCCAGTTGATGTTGAGGTCTTCGTGCAGGCAATCGAGGAGGAAGTCGAAGAACTCTTTGGCATCTTGCTGTCTGTCGACACCCCATTCACGATTTAGGCGCGCACAGAAATTTCGGAACGAGGTGGGCCGAATGGCTTGCACTTCACCGCGCCAGAGATTGCGGACGAGGTTGGCATAGATTTCGGGCATAATGCCGTTGGAGCCTTTCCAATTCTTTTGAATGTAGTCGCGCCATCTGTTGTCCAGGAAGAATTGGGAGAGGGGAATTGTAGCAAGGAGACATTGAATGGTAGCGTTCATGTAGCAGGTCACGCTGAAATTAATAAGACCAGTCCGAGGCAGCTTGAGGTAATGTGAGATGGATTTTGGCGTGTAGAGTGGTGGTCGGGCTGATGTCGGTTGTCGTGACGTCGGCGACAATCCTGACGATTCTCGTTCTGATACTCCGCTGTAGCTGGGACGAGGAACAGCCGGAGGTGGTCGAGATGGGACAGTTGGCATTGATGGAGGTGGCCTCGCAGGTGGTGGCGGCGGCATTGCAACCATCATAGATTGTTTGCCAATCGCTGATGGCTCAGGAAACTTGCGAAGAAACTCCTCGTAAGATTGAAAATACGGGGAGACAGGTTCGTCGGCATGTGAATGGTTCGAATCGGTGTCGCCGTCACTTTGCGTATGTTGATAGTCCCCACTTTCAACCTCTTCGTTGCGGGCTGTTTCAAGCCACGTTCTCTCTTCGTCCGCATCTAGAGGTTTGTGCTCCCTCAACCTTCGCTTGCGAACTTCCAAATATGAGTTAGAGCTCACCATAGGAACCCTAGCAGGGGGCCGCGCTAGTTTCCTGGCAAGAGTTCGAGGTCTTGTCGAGCCCACTAAAGCAGCTGTACTCGATGTTGCAAGACCATTACGCCCAACGAGATCCTCCCATGCCTCTATGCCTCCTAGCAACATCACTGGTGGTTGACGCAAAGGCTTGTAGTAGTTGAATTCGTAAATTGTATCATGTAGGGCTCTTAAAGCGAAGGCGTCGTTGCCCGTTGGAGGCCCTGAGAGGAACGCCGTCGAACTTGTCTTCTGGTCATAATACACTACTAGATCGAACTCGTTCCTTTGCTCAAACAAAGCCTGTTCGGCTCCTGGTGAGACGACCAGTCTATCTTCAAGCTCCTCGGCCGATATACCAGATTTCAGGCCCAGGGGTTCGATGCAGATGATGGACTTTGCAAACATGTGACCCTGATCAAACTCTTCGCGGCTCCGAACATCGATTACCAGGACATTGTACGCTCTAAGGTGGTCGTACAACTCATCTGCCGCAATTGTAGTGGCCTGAGGCAGTTCTGTGGACACCGTCTTCGCGAGCCTGACGCCAGTACCTGCGTCATTCGGTCTTGAAGTTTGGTATAAGCCATTTGTTCGATCGTTGTTCCGTGAAGTACCTATGGCAATTTGCGAAGATCGCAAGCTCGAGCCCGTCCTTGGAGGAGGTGGGGTACTGCTTGAGGCCTGATAATTTCTTGAGGGATTATACGCGGGACTTGGAGCTCTTGGTAAGGACGTTTCTAGCCCTAAATCAAGAGGAATCTTAGGCGGATGGGGAGGGTTGGGTGGGGGCGGTGGCAGTGCACGAGGCCCCAAGGGCTTGCCAAATGCAGACAGGTATTCTGAGTTCGGGCGACTGTGATATGCTGATGAAGGCGAATTACCAGAAGATAACGGACCATAATCCGTAGGGGATGGCATTTCAACAGAAGTCCCGGATGGCGAATTACGAGGCTCAGACTCTGTCCGGATCTGCACATCTCGTGGGTGGACTCTAAGCTGCGAGAATCTCTCCGCAAGCAAGTCCCCTGAAGTGGAGTGGGATGCCCCATTGACTACTCTGTCACGCCTCTGCAATCCCTCGGGTTTGGGACGAACAGTTGGCCTGTCTTTGCGTATTGTTGAGCCTTGATGCGAAGCATTATGTTCATGGTTTGAGATCCGCCTTTCGTCTCGGTTGGACGTATTGGTTGGGACGGCTATGAATAACTCATTACCGTGTCTGGTAGAAGACGTCGGCTTCGCCATCATCGAAAGAGGGCGCGGATTGGAGCTCGCCGTGGGACGAGTCCGGTCGTTGGTAGCTTGGGGATGATTCCCTGGTGGAGCTGCATTTGAGGGTTTTATTCCACTTTTGATATTATCGTCGACAATCATATTGTAGATATCCTTAAAGATCTCGTGCTGGCTGTTGTTGTCCTACATATAATTCTGTCAGCGTCTTGTGCTCCTACAACTGTCAGGTATTAAATGTGTCAATGCACTTCATTGCTTTGGAATTACTATAGGCGATGCACAGCCATAATCTATCCGTGACTTACCCTACATAGGGTTTTGCACGTCCGCTGCCATCCTCCGCGATCTGTATTCACCAAAGTATAATCTTTGTGTTTGGGTATGAGATAGAGAAGTATATTGGAGCTGACGAGATACTCGATGTAGGCGCGATCGGGTCTTTTGAATTCGATGTCTATGAAAGCTTGCTTTGCGGACTGTTCCGCATGATTCAAAAGGGTCCGTATCTGTTTAATATGGGATCATTAGAAAGCAGTAACAGCCAAGCCTTCTAAACCAGCCCGCACAGCAAGAACTAGAAGTCGAACACATACCGGTGTGTGAATACCAACGAAGCCATGCGCCGCATCTGCCTTGGCTTGAAGGTCCTTGACATGCGGGTACCGAGGCTTCGGCCTTATGTCTCCATTGCCCATATCAACATCTCTTTGACTTCCAGGCCAGCTCGAGTTACTGGAGTATACAGAGCTCTGCCTGTCTGAACCTGCGAAGCCATTTGCCTGAATGTAGACGTGCCCAGTTGCCGGGGCACGTACAGCCATGGCTACCGATCAAGTGCCGAAAGAGAATCGATGTGCATCCCGAATGAAGAGCTCCGGTATCTGCAGGAATGCCACTTGGAGTCCAGAAATTATTGACAAATCCAACCCTGTCGACGAGCTGATGACGGTGGTGGGGACGATAATTGATAGAACGCTTGTGGCGGTGTAGGCAAGATTCTCTCTGGCTGGTATTCAAGCTACAGCGAGTAGCTGTTACAGTCTAAGAAGCAGCAGCAGCAGCAGGAATTTGAACGTGGAACCAGTGGTAAAAGCTATGTTAACGGTTAATTACACCAGTAATTTGTGGTTTGTAGGGCAATGGCTGACTCTGCCGTGCCTGCGACGCTGGCGGGAGCTAAGACACGGCTCCGTCATGCGGGCGGAGGCGGCGGCGTTACATTTTTCCTGTGACAGCCTAGAGCTCGATACTCTCTACTCGTACCACAGGACTTCACTACTTATTCACACAAGCCACAACAATCTAAAAGACTGTTTGCATTATTCCAGAAATAGGCTGATGGTACACTGTCAACCACGAGTATAAGATCCTCCGTGTTTAGATATCATGGCGAGCTGGTTTGCTTCAAACTCCGCTCTGGATGAGCAGGTTGAGCGAGCAACATCTTCGAGCTTGTACGTTGTTGTGATGCTAGGAAGCTTGCGGAACCAAACTTCGGAACCATTTGCAAAAGACAAGCTAAATGTTGTGTAGAGAAGATATTGCACTAAACCTCGAGATATCAGACGTTATCCGTTCGAAGAGCGTTCAGCCAAAAGAGGCGATGAGGTCACTGAAGAAGCGAATAGGACACAAGAACCCAAATATTCAGTTAGCGACACTCAAGGTATAGCTTCAGAGTCTTGAATCATCCCTGGTGAGACGCTCGCTGATATGGCCCGCAGCTCACAGACACTTGCGTTAAGAATGGGGGATCCCACTTCCTGGCTGAGATCGCATCAAGAGAGTTTATGGACAACCTTGGGTCTCTGTTGAAGGCGTATGGAGTTGCAGCGCCAAACGACGAGGTCAAGAGCAAGATCCTAGAGCTCATTCAGTTATGGGCGAGTGCAACGGAAGGACGAGGTGATCTATCCTATGTTGGTGAGACATATCGAACGTTGCAAAGAGAGGGTTTCCGATTTCCACCCAAGGTTGATATATCAAGCAGCATGCTGGACAGCAGTGCCGTCAGTCGCCTAATTCAATAATCTTCCAGTACTGTCACTAATATACTATCTAGCCCCCAGAATGGATTGATTCGGACGTCTGCATGCGATGCCGTACAGCCTTCAGCTTCACCAATCGGAAGCATCATTGTAGAAATTGTGGAAATGTGTTTGATGCGCAGTGTTCAACCAAGTCAATACCACTACCGCATTTAGGGATCGTCCAGGCTGTTAGGGTAGACGATGGCTGTTACGCAAAATTGACGGATAGGTCACGGAGTACACCACTCCCAGTGGAGCGTTCTCTTGCTAAAGGTAACGCAAGTATTATAAGACCACGGAACTCGATGCAACCACGTGATGCTCGAGTGGATGACGGTTTCGACGATGACTTGAAAAAGGCTTTGCAGATGAGTTTGGAAGAAGTCAAAGGTCACTCTGGCTCAGGTTACGTCCCTCAATCGCAGCTTCAGACACAACGGTCTGCTACAGCCACCAACGGTAATCTCAAATCAGCCAAATCACAAGACGAGGACGATGACCCGGAGTTGAAGGCTGCTATTGCCGCATCGGTTAAAGACATGGAAGAACAGAAGAAGAAGCACGCGGCAAATCTCAAGAAACAGGCCACAAGTGCTCCCACCGCGACGCCTTCCGAATTTACCATGCCGAAGAATAATTATGAGCTGAGTCCGGTTGAGGCTGAAAATATCAACCTCTTTTCTACGCTTGTTGATCGGTTACAACATCAGCCGCCTGGTACAATATTGAGAGAGCCTCAGATTCAAGAGCTGTACGAAAGTATTGGGGCTTTACGGCCAAAGCTTGCAAGGTCCTATGGAGAGACAATGAGCAAGCATGGTACATAAACCCTACGCAACTAGTGATCTACAGGTCGTAGCTGATCCAAATAGATACCTTACTCGACCTACATTCTAAACTCGCTACAGTCGTTCGCTATTACGACCGTATGCTAGAAGAGCGACTATCGAACACGTACAGCCAAAATACTTATGGTGGCTATAGGACGCAGGCAGCTCCATCATCATCGACTATGTACCCATCTATCCCGTCCGCATTGCCTAGTAGCCGGGGTGGCGCAGAGAGCTTCTACAACATGAACGGAGCACCGGCTGACCCGCACCCTCATACTCAATCTGATTATACCCACTACCCACAGCCTCAGTTTCAATCACCCTACATGCGGCCAGATAGGGGACCGCCAGCCGGATCACCACAGTACGGGCCTGGGCCACCTATTCATACCGGACACCATCCCCAGCGAGCTTCTAGCTACCTAGGCTATCCGAAGTCCCCTGCTCAGAGACAAGATGCTCCCTACTTTGCCGACAATCAACACCAAGGTTACCAGAACCAACCAGATGGTCAACCACAGCCGCAAATGCAGCCTCCAGCTATGGCTCCACCCGTGCAAACACCAACAGTAGACTCAGCAGCATCTTACTATCAAAGGAACCATGAAGTTTCCCCTCCGCAACCAAATTACCAGCAAAGACCGGACCAGAACTATACTCCGTCCCCTGAGCAGCTTCACTCCGTGCCTTCTCAACAGCAGCAGCCACCTCCACAGTATGCACCTCAGCATGCAGCTGCGCAACAAAATGCGCCCCCGCCTCTGCAGCAACAGCAGCCTTACTGGCAACAGCCACAGCAGCAGCAACTACACGCTCCACCTCAACAACAGCTACAAACACAGACTCCCATATATTCATCCATGCCCTCATATACCCAAGATTCTTTCCCTTCAGCACCACAGCATCAACCTCAACCGAAGGTAGTCGAAGAAGCTCTAATTGAGCTTTGAGATTAATGTACAAACCTTGTTTTGCTGGAGCTTTGGGCCTTTCTTGCGCACCATGTAAAATAGTACGGTACCTCACACGTCATAGCCATAGCTAACTTTATCGGAAGAAGCAGTTGCGACGAGGTCTGCAATGGTGGGAAATTGGACTGACATGGTCCAAATACTCGAGGCGTAGCTTATCGAGTCGCATCATCTGCCCCATTTCCCAAGCTTCTATCCAGTCGTGAGATCAGAAGCACTCAGCTTCCCCTGTTGTACTACTGTATTAGCATCAGCTAAAGTTCATCGCCAACAGAGAAAATACCAGTAATCTCTCCCCATCCATTCGTTTATCCTTCACCACACTTAACGCCTCCCAAAGCCATCAACTGTTAGAAATTGCCCTTAGACAACCCCAGCACCCAAAACTTGGACCAACAGGGCTAGTCCACTATCGGATCGAGCCCTACCTAATCTCGGGGCTAGCGGGCCGCCAATACTGTAGCTGTCACTCTACGCGTCACGTTGCTACTCCGTACAGTACATCAGAGACGCGACTGATGCCTGCGCACCCCCAACTCCCCCTTTCAGAACTTCCTCGCCTCATCGTTCTATCATACCCCAATCCCCCGAATCAATTTCATCAGTTCAACCCACGAGAAGCCCCAACATAATGACCACCCCACTCAAGCGCAAAGCCGCCGACCTGGCCGCAGCATCGGCCAAAAAACCAAAAGCAAACGCCAGCATAACCTCCTTCTTCACCGCGCCCAAACCCGCTGCTACTAGCACAATAGCCACCCCCGGAACCTCCTCCACAACCTCCTCCACCACTGTTCCAGCCTCTCAGCAAACTCAATCCCTCCCCGCCCTCCCCATCGCGAAATTCGACAAGGAGAAATGGGTCGAGAAGCTATCAGCGGAGCAAAAAGAGTTGTTGAAATTGGAGATTGACACACTGCACGAGAGCTGGCTAGCGCAGTTGAAGGACGAGGTGCTGAGTAAGGAGTTTTTGGAGCTAAAGCGGTTTTTGAAGCGGGAGCTGGAGGCGGGGAAGAAGGTGTTTCCGCCAGGGGAGGATGTGTATTCTTGGTGCGTTCCATGCGAATTGCCTCCAGTTCGTTTGTTGTTTGATCTAACCGTATCCGCCAGGTCCCGCCATACTCCGCTTCCTACTGTCAAAGCTGTTGTGCTTGGCCAGGACCCCTACCACAACATCAACCAAGCCCACGGCCTCTGCTTTTCTGTCCGGCCGCCCACCCCTGCCCCACCATCTCTCAAAAACGTCTACATCGCCCTCGCAAAGGATTACCCTAGCTTCAAGCCGCCTCCCAAAAACGGAGGCCTCTTAACGCCATGGGCAGATCGTGGGGTATTGTTGCTGAATACATGTCTTACTGTGCGCGCGCACGAGGCCAACAGTCATGCTGGCAAAGGGTGGGAGAAGTTTACGCAGAAGGTGATTGATGTCGTGGCAAAGACCAGGACGAAAGGGGTGGTGTTTTTAGCGTGGGGAAGTCCGGCGGGGAAGCGGGTGGCCAAGATAGATAGGCAGAGGCATTGTATACTGCAAAGCGTACATCCGAGTCCATTGAGTGCGCATAAGGGATTCGTAAGTAGTCCATCTTGATCTAGGTGTCTCTTTCCAGCCGTGCTAATCTCGGTTGCGCAGCTCGACTGCGGACACTTTAAAAAGACCAACGAATGGCTGAAGCAGAGATACGGCGACGAAGGCGAAATCAACTGGGATCTCGACCTTCCTGCAGTCGAAGCTGGTATCTGAATCAGGGAAAGTGGTTTGCCATCGCGATCGTCAAGTGGCCGTTAGTGATCCATTCCCGAATGTATTGGTGAGCTTCTGGCTACCGTCCCTTAGAAGGCACCTTATTTCATGTCCACCTCGAGCCCCAATATCGGCAGAGGCAGAAGCAGTCACGCGCTGCCCCCAGATTACAGTTTGCCAATCAGATTCGCTGCGCGTATAAGAATGTTGCGGCTATATCTATCCGCATTTAAAAGTCGGAATATTCGTGACGCTTGTAGTCTGGAATCTCATATGCTAGAGCTGACAATTTATCGCTAGCAGTCACTAAACGCGGTCCAATGCCTTTATCGAATCTTATCATCTACTTCTGCTTTTGCTTGCCTTCTCTAGTTCGAAGGCTTCGTCAGTATGTTCGTTCGTCTCGGTTGGGAAAGTAACCCTTTCGTTTGATGTGTAGCAATAACCGCCCATTTTGATATCCCCAGAACTAGGAGAATTAAGTAAAGACATATGAGCCGCCTTACGCCCTATCGTTTACTCGTTGATGTAAATTCTCCGTTATCTTTGGCGAGTCAGCTGGCTTTCTTTTCCCCAAAAGCCCGTCAGTCACGCAGATTCGCTGTTTAGCAGTACCTACCACCCAGGCAGAATCACCAGTCAGGCGAAACAACCAGCGATCTGAATCCAGTTTCAAGGCGAACCTATCATTTAGGCACAATGAGCTTCGGTTTCGGCATCAGTGACTTTGTTACTGTTCCACAGCTGGCATGGCAGGTCTACTCCTCCCTAAAAGATGCCCCAGAAGACCACAAGAATCTGCTGGACGATGTGCTTTCCCTTCACGAAGTCTTGACCCAGGTCGATGATAAAGTAGAAAGGCAGAAAGACTCACTCGATGCTCGTGAGTGGGCACAACTCCAGGACATCACGAAGCGGTGCAAAGAAGCTTTGGAAGACATACGTAATATGTTACAGAAGTATCGGATGGATGGACGAGGCAAAACCTGGAGTCGGGTCAAATTCGCTGGGAAGGATACTGCCCCAATTCGGACCCGCATTGCAGCTCAGATCGACAGACTCAACGCATTCAATTGCTTCTTACTGTTATCAGCACAAACTCGGACGGAGCGCAAGATAGACAAGATCATTGCCACGCTGAAACACCGGGGATCGGTCGTCTCCATTGAGAGTGTGGCCAGCATCATGGACGAGGACCGCGGGTGGAAGATCTTCGGTCGAGCCCTCCAAGACCAAGGCATTACTCTGCAAATGGTTCAGGAACGTCATGAATCATTTGTCGGCCTTCTAGCAGAGGCAGTGATTCGAGTCAATACCCAAGAAAGTACGACCGATAGCGAAGAATCACCAATTAAGTGCGATATTGTCTCAGTCATTGATGGAATAAATCTTGACTCCCTCGAGGATCCTGTTGCTGAGGTTGAGAAGGATTTCACTAAGTTCGCGCCGTATGCAACCGACATTCTTCGCAAGACGTTGGCCTACGAAGTAGACGAAAATACGAAGCCTGCCAAGAACGGTAATGGAAAGACTAACCCCAAAAGCTTGCAGCAGCGTAAGAACATCTCTTCAATACTTCACGCGCCAAGTGCAAGAGATGACGAACGGTCCAGCGAGGCACAGCGTCGTGGCTGTTTGAGGCTTGGGGCTTCTGTCTGCCGTATTGCGAAATCCCCGAGAATGGGTGTTTCCACAAGAGAGTCCGCCTTGGGCGAAACAAAAACGCTCTACACACCATCGCAGTTCAAGAATGTGCTCCAGTTATTTCGTGCGATATGCAGAGGTGAAGCTGACACTATCAGTCGCCTCGAACTGATTGCCTCAATGGACAGCGCAGAAACTCATGGCCAGCTATTGGCTTCGCGGTTCGCCTTGTTGCTCGGTCGTCCAGAAATACTGATGATCCTATTATCGACCGACCCGAGCGATATCCAAAGGCAACCTGGCAAGACTTGGGCTGCAGACTTTGAGGATATTCTATGCCAGGTTATTGATATGTCTATCCGATGCAGACAGCAATGGCCACCTTCGACTTCACCTTCCGATGCTCTCAAAGCTGCATCTTGCGTCATCGGCTTTTGGCATGACAAAGGCCTCTGCGATATAATGCAGACCACTTTCCTCAAAACGCGTGGTCCTTTCGGTGGGAAAGACACCAATCGTCAGCGGCGCATAGCGGACGATCCGGACAGTCAAGCACTGGTGCCCCCAACCCCAGATGTTTGCACTCGTTGCAGCTCCCTTTTGACATCAATGGTGGCCTCCATTGTTGAAGCAAGATCTCTTGACGGGGGTCCATCGTTGCCAGCGAAACTGTTTCACAGCAGCAGTCCGGCTGCACTGAAGATGGTGCTGAATGAGTATACAAGTCTCTTCATGAAAGAGATGCTAGGATATGGAAGCAATATACTGCAAGATAGAGAAATGCGAAAGAATGCAATAGAATTGGGAATAATGTGATGATGGAGAACCAAGAAGCTGTACAAGTTCTCCAGATGTTTTGATGCTAAACGCGGCGCAGTCGGCAACATGGGCTTTAAGTTCTCTTAACCACAATAAAGGAACACCAAATTACGGCAGTTGATTTACCTCTACGATCTGCCGTACAATATCCCTCTATTCGAGGATGTCATTTTCCTACCACCTTGGATCTTCCGGCGTTAGGGGTTGATATATCACGGCCTCAATGACGAGTCAGAACGGGACATAACATAGAGCATATATATTTACTGGGCTGGAGTTCATATTGTACATTTATAAGATAGAACGAGGAACAGATTTTCTGGTGGTCGGGTGTGTAAGTAAAGGGGCAATCTTATCAATCGCTTTCGTCGGAATGTCTAACTCGAGTCAATGCACCAAAAGTGATAATGGAGAGTTCACGGTTGTACCTTCGATAACCAGCCATCTCGCATCCGCACCCTCTGCTACACCTCGTCATTTGTGCAAGATACGAACATCTCCTCTCGAAGGCCGGAGAGTGCAAAGTCACTGCGATTTGGAGGTCTCAGGAGCTTCGATGCACAAAATCCCCATACCTCGATTAGTTCCCTGATGAACAGATTCTCATCGTCTTTACCAAGTCGTTCATGAAACGCTCCTTATACCTGATTCCGATCTTAAACGTCCGAATTCCCTTTTTTCCCCCACACATCGCTGGCAGCATTGCTCTCGGTAGGGAATACATGTTTCTTCCCAGTCACCGGATCTTCACGTTTTCACCACTTGTCAGAACCCTCACCTTCCCTATTCACTAAAAGAGTCTTCTTTTGCAGAAGTGAACGAACCCACGCCTAAAACCCCTCTTTCTAATCGCTTCACTCTCAACCAGCCCCTTATAAGATGCTTTCGATTCCCAGTATCTCTCTTATCAACACCACAAACCACCAGAAGAACAATATCATAAACTTTCCATCAAGTCTCCATATCTCGCATCAAACAACCCAAATCTCACTTCAGACACCCCCAGCCACCACAACCACCACAACCACCAAACCGCTCTACTCCTTTACTCCTCTCCACCTAACCATGCCTCCCCACCCCAACCCCAACCCCAACCCTCCCCCTCAAACCCACCCATCAGCCACTGCCATCCTAACGACCAAGACCATTTCAATCACCCACTCCCCCCTAAACCCCCCCACACCCACACCCACACCCAAAAACCCACACACCGCTCGCCTGGACTCCATCAACAAACTGCGGAGCGAATGGGCCCAAGACCCGCGCAAATTCGAGACATGGTACGCGCGCGATTGCGAACGCCAGTACCTGGAAAACCTAGCAGCGATGGATCAGCTGTTTGCAGAAGACAAAACAGGCGTGCCGGAAAAGCCCGCGAGTGATGGAAACCCCCGAGGACATGGGATGAGAGGCGGAAGCAGATAGAGGAGCAGATGGCACAGAGCAGGGCAGGGCAGCGCAGCGCATGGCAGGGGTGGTGGTGGTGGAAGGGGTAAGCTGTAACGATATAGATGAGAACGAAGCAGGTAGATAGTCCGATGCGTATAGGAAAGAATTTCGAAATAAGCGCGTGAGACATTGAGAAATTCAGAAGAGAGTGTCATTTAGAGAAGAGCTACATGGTTTCTTAGAAACTTCGCTCATGGCGTGTTCCCGACTGAACTGGTTAGTAAAGGAGCTAGCTATTAGCTATTAGCTATTGAGGACGAGCGCTTTGGAAGGGGGTGGGTTGAGAGAGAGAGAGAGACAGAGGGGGCTTGGGAGTCGTTTTGGTAAGGTGGGTGGGTGGGTGGGTAGGTAGGTGGTTGATTGTTTGTGTAAGTACAGTAGGGGGGGCTTGGAGGTTTAGGGGCGAGTGGCGTGGAGTGGAGTGTAGGTTAGGCCAGGGGAACGGAGTAAGATACTGTACGCTGGGGATGAAGCGCCCCGAACGTGGTGGGTACGTGGCTGGTTTCGGTATTTTGGACATGACCTATGTATGTGCTGAAGTGTTAGGAGTTTTATGGATGTATAGGTTTTTCAAAAGAGATATCTCGTCAAAGACGTCACAAAATTGCAAAACTTTCTATGGAAATGAGATTACAAACCTCCCAAACACCCCCCCCCCGCGCCCCACATACCCAACCCCCCACACCTCCAAACCCCCTACTCCACCAACCCGGCCGCCACCGTTTCCCCTCCCGCCCTCAAAATCACCCTCCCCCCACTCTCCAACGGCACCGCCTCCTCCACCTCCACCACAACCCGAGCCACCTCCCCCGGCTTGACCATCCTGGGCTTCTTCTTGCCAACCACAGCCCCGCTGCCTTTATCCAACACCGCTACCATCTGCGTGATGCGGCCCGGAACATGTAAGCGGCCTCGGTGGACTTCGATGTGCATGGGCACTACGTGGTCGAAGGCTAGGATTTTGATTGTCAGAGTCGAGATGCTGTTGATTGGAGCCGAGGGCGTGCAGATGACGTCCCCAGGCCGGAGGTGCTTGGCGTCGATGTCCGAGAGGTGCAGGATGACGTTCTGGCCTGCTACGGCCCAATCGTTGGGCTCAGAGTCGACGTCTAGCGCTCTGATGGTGGCGGTTTCGCGGGCAGGCATTGCGAGAATCACATCACCGATTTGGACGCTGCCGGCGTCGAGGCGGCCGGATATGGAAAGAGGGTTCTGGACGCCTCCGCGGAATATGTCGCTAATGATCAGCCGAAGGGGTTTCTCGAGGGCGCGGGCGATGGGTTCGGAGGACTCGAGCTGGGTTATTAGCGGACGGCCTTTATACCAGGATGCTAGGGGGTCGGAGGCTGCGCGGACGATGTTGTCGCCTGTGAGGCCCGAGCAGGGGACGAATGCTATGTTTTTTTGAAGGAAGCCCGCGAACGTGAGGAAGGCGGAGACTTGGTGGGAGATCTCGTTGAAGCGATCTTCTGACCATTGGACAGTGTCGAGTTTGTTGACGACGATGATGATGCGCTGGACACCCATGCTTCGTACCAGCAATGCATGCTCTTTTGTCTGGCCTTTGAGACCGGACTCGAAACTTCCTGTGCTTGCATCGATTACGAGCACTGCAAAGTCAGCTTGGCTTGCGCCGGCAATCATGTTGGGAATAAAGTCGCGGTGGCCAGGGGCATCGAGGATTGTGAAACTTGTTTTCTCGGTCTCGAACTTGTTCATCGCTATGTCGATTGTGACGCCTCGGTTTCTCTCTTCTGTGCCTTGATCAAGGACCCAAGCAAGCGCGAAAGACGATTTCCCAATCCTCTCGGCTTCCTTGCGGTATTTATCCATCGTTCTCTGATCCACAACTTTGAGGTCATAAAGTAGACGACCCATGAGTGTGCTTTTTCCTGCATCAACATGCCCTGCCAAACTGAGTAATTGATGGGTTTTAACTCAGGATCTTGGGGCCGTACCTATCACCACAAAATTCGCAGCATTCTTTGTTTTAGATTTCTCGAACTCGGCAATAACATCCAGATTCTTGCTTTTAGCTTTTGGCGTATCATCCACTTTCACCTTGTTGAGCTCTTGCCCTAGATCATTCACGGTTTTGTTGTTCACCGTTTGTCCTTGCCCTTTACTCGTCTTGGTGCCTGATTTCTATTAGTCGTCTAGATTAGACTTCTCCAATCTTTTTGAATCGAACCTTTCGAGTTCTGTGCTTTGATGACAACATCATCCGGGCTTGGGCCTGCAAAGGGGTCTAATTTAGTATTCGACGCAAATTCAAGCGGCACAAAGAAGCTCGATGACTGTAAAATATTGATGGACGTCTTCTGAGTTTCCTTGGAAGATCCGATTATCGTCTGGGCAAAAGTTGAAGGAGAAGCTGACGGCACAGTAACAGGAGCTGTCGGTGATTCAGACTTGGGTGGAATGTTCCCAGAAACCTGGAGGTCGCTAACGTTTTCCTGCGCATGGGCTGGAGGACTGGAGCTTTTACGTCTTCGTACAGGGTACTTCCGATCCTCTGACTTTTCATGCTGCACGGAAGGCGTAGTCTCTGAGCTTGGTGTCTTGCATCTGAGTTTACTCTCCTCACCGACCTTCGAAGCGTTCGTCTTCCCGCCGAGTTTGTCAAGAAGTGCTACGGAAGTCGTCAAGTTCTGGGTCGAGTCACCGCTACGGTCGTTGCTCTCTTTTTTCTTGCGAGCAGCAGCTAGTGCAGCAAGCTTTGAGACTTTGGGACCACTAGCCGAGGAAGATCCTCCCAGCAGGCCACCACGGGGGTACAGTGGCTCAATAAGGATCTCCCCACGGCGATCCTCCGGAATTCGAAGCCATGGCGAATCTTTGAAGAATTCCGCAGCCGAGTATTTGGCACAGCATGGTGCTGAATCCATAATGGGTAGTAGACCTATGTGAATCACATGTCAGTACTCTCTTTCGCATTCTTCTCCAAACATGACATACCAGGAGAAGACATCCGGGCTTTGGCATCACTAGTCACGGCAACAGGTCGAGAAAGAATGGGCTGATGAAACTCAAGAAAAGTGCAAGGCCTACCATTAGCTTTCACCGCTTCTGGTTGCTCTTTCTTTTTCGACTTCTTGGGCTGAGGATTTCTCTGATCTAGGAACGATCAATAAAATCCCGGAACATTTGGATAAATCGATGTGTACTTAATAGATAGTTAATCGTCTTCTCTGTATCGTAATAGTAATGCCATAACGAGTCTTGGATATCTTTGTCGGTAATCGATTCTTCGGAACCGAGAACACTTCGTACTTTTGCAGTACCTTCCCGTAGCTGTTCTACAATGTATCATGAGTATCAATTCTCGATATTTTTCTTATGAGGTATGTAAATCACCTTTGTCTTCGTTGCTGAGTTCTGTCTAGATCAGCTTCATTGCATTTGTGACCGGTTTGTGACAGCGGCGTACGTTCTTCGAGCCCAACTTCTCCATCGTAACCATAGTTATCACCACCATCAAAGTCGTCTAATTCATCATCCAAGTTCATGGTCTTTACCAACTTGTGTCGCGACATGGTTGACTGTGGTTTTGTCTTGTGCTAGAAGATTTACAAAAGCTACGTGGTCTATGAAAGAAGAACTTGTATGGGAGTGAGACAACAAAGATTCTATGCTTTTTAAATAGTGGTCATGATTTTTCTATCACGTGGAAGAAACAATACTGAGTTGATTGTTGTCGCAAGGAGTGTCAACCTTGGAGGCCAAGCGCCGCCACCAGTATCCGCTTTAGGATTATTAGCTTCTTTGCAGCTTAAACATGATCAACACCGAAACCCCTGAGCGCACCTCGAAGCTTTCAAGGCTTATTTGAAGAACTTAAATTCTTACATGAGTAAAGCATTGTCTCTTAGGCTGTGAAAGATCATGTACTACTACCTTACGGTATTAATGAATGACTTGGGAATAGAGTGTGATTGTAGCATATAGCAGCTACTGCTGTGATCTTGATCGTTTTGAAACTACGTGGCAAAAGGCTAGCTAGGTTGGGGGTTGAAGATGTAGAGAGGTTGAGGATGAACTAGGTCCGTAGGGTAGTTTGTTGCTAATAGGTTTTCAGTCGCAAGGTGGATTACCTCGAAATCTGGCACAACTCGATTTCGGGAGCTTCAGCACAATACACCTAGGTTTCCACATGGAAAACGCACACCGCGGAAGATCTGCGCCACAAGAGACTGACTCCTAAAGATAGTTTAATACAACCACTACTTCTTCGCCACCTTCCCCTGCAGCTCCCTCATCGCCGCCCTTGCGCTTCGACTTCCCCCCAGCTTCGGCCCTTTAGGTCTATCATCGACCTTCGCCCCCTTCGTAGTTGCTTTCGCAGCCTGACTTGTGCGTTGCCGGCGCGAGGATATGGCATCCATGAACTCTCTCCTGAACTGCTCGGCAATGCGGTCGTCGGCTGCTTGGTCGTCGTTCGGCAGGTCGGCCTCGGGCTCATCGTAGATTTCCACTGTAGTTTGGGTTATGCTTTGGTTATTGTTTGGTAAGGAGGGAGATAGGAGAAGGGGGACGTACATCTGCTTTCTCTCATTACTTCTTCGACTAGTTTGTCTCTTTTGACGTCGTCACTGTTTCGACGGCGACGGCGACGGAAGGGTTTTCCATCTCTCCGTAATTTAACTATTCCATCCCCCTCTTCATCCAAAGCCCCACCCTCCAACCTCCTCTTTGCCTCCTCCGTCCTCGCAATATTCTTCAGCGTAGCGTCTGGCCCCAAATCAATCTCATGTAATTTTCCCAGCGCCGCTGGCTGGCGATGTAGTCCCGCATCGATCAGAGCACCGTTTTCGGAAAGCTCGCCTATACCTTGGTTGTGGGATGTGGATGATGAGGGTGCAGCTTGGCGGCGTTTAGCTAATTCGGAATCTATGTATGCCATCCTTGATACGTTAGTCGCTGCATCTAGGATGATTGGGTGGGGGAAAAAGGGAGTGGACTACATGTGCTTGTCGACGTCAGCTACTTGACCTGTCTGGGGCGCAAAGCGGTCGACGACTGTTTTGAGTTGCTCGATCGGATCCTCTTGTACCACGAGAGCGTCGCTGATTAGAAGGGCAGTCGCGCTGGGAATTGTAGCATTGTTGGTGTTGCTGAAGTCGATGCCCCGCCCTCTTCTCCGCTGGGCGGTTTTGCGCTGGCGCAGGATCTCGGCTATGGAGAGCCTGCCCTCTTCTTCTTCCGTCTGATCTTCGGCCGCGGGAGAATCCCCAGTTTGAGCGATTAGTTCTTCTATTGTGAGGAGCTCGACTGAGGGTGGGGTTTCGTTGGGTGCGAGGGAGGAGTAGTCGCCGTCATCGTCGGTATCCACCCGTTTGCGATAGAACTTTCGTCTTTTGGCGGGGCGAAAATTAAGGTCTGACGGAACTTCTGCGGTGTGTAATTCATCGGACATGATGACCTTCAGAATAAACGTGTAGTAGATTTCTAACAAAACAGATGGATTAAGTTGGTCGACGGTGGATGATAGATAAGGCTAGCCCTAACTCGGTCTAGACTAAGGTATTTTACACCGCGGCAAATCCTTCTCTTGTTTTAGTTGCCTCCGGGTAGGTAGAATGGCTCATACTGTAGACTGGGTTTACCATGAAATTTATGGGGCAAAATAGATATCCCGTCCCAGCTCTGACCAAAACTCCAATGGAGAAGGGAGAGCAAGGGATGGGGGTTGAATTCATGGTGTATTCTTACTACGTGTAGATTATGCTGTATAAATTCTTGTCTGTGTTTAGTATAGAGTGCTGGATAGTATTCGGATGTTTTACATGATACTGAGAAACAAAACCTCCTGCCAATATATACCCAAGTATGATTGTGTTCCGTAAAGCCATCCCAGCATGTTCATCATAGAAGCGCCTGACGCCGTCGCCATGTATGCCATCAAAAATCGTACCCAATTCGTATTTCCCTGCTTGTCCTGCAAGTAGATCATTCCCAAACGCCCAACTTCCCTCCCAAAAGGCAGGCCACATATTCCAGTCATGCCTTGATCATCATGTCCTGCCCAACTCTCAGGGCAACAACCGTGGTACCGCACCTGCCTCTCTTCCCCCGCTCTTGCAACAGCTCTTTGACTTCCTGTATCGTATACTTCCTCGTCATGACCTTCTTAACAGCCAGCCCGCTGTTCTCCTTGTCCTCCTCGTGCGCCTTGATCCAATATCTCGCCATGAGATTCTGCGCCATCTCGACGCCACCAGGCAGCCCAGCGCTAACGTTGCCGCCCATCCACCAGGGGTTTTCGACGCGGTCGAAGGAGTGGATCAGCGCGGTGAGGGGGAGAGCGGCTGAGGCGATGAGGTGCGAGGAAGCGTAGGCGCGGATGAGCGAGTAGGTAACGCCGTGGGGGGAGTAGATAAGGGAGAGGGTTTTTTCTTGGTGGGGGCGGGAGAGGGAAGTGGTGGAGCTGATGGAGCTGACGGAATAATTGCTGGAGGTATGGGAGAAGGTGGAGTTGGATTGAGGGGTTGAGGCAACGGATGTGGTGTTGTTTGTGGAGATGGTGGTGGTTCGGAGTAGTGGAGAGTCCGGGGGGGTTCTTGGTGGATTTTGAGGATTATGGTGCTCGCAAAGGCGGGCAGCCGAGTGGGGCTGGCGCGTTCCCGAAGGCGTGTGCACTGTCGGTGGCGATACGGAGGAGGGTGGACGATATGTTATGCCAATTGCATTGTGCAGGCCCGATACATCTAGCTTTGCAGGCATGAGCGCAATCGTGGCTTCGCCTGGTATTGCTCCGGGTGTAGAGCCAGGTATGCGAAACCTGATAACAGTGTTGGGTTTTCTGTCGGAGAAAGCAGGCAGCGCGTGAACTCTATCGAGGTCAAAATGCTTCATGGCTCTTATCCTTTTGGCGGCAGCTGGCTCTGCAAGAATTGTAGTGATCATCGACGAAGGGTCCAGTTGCCGAAGAGTCGGCTCGTGGCAATGATCTGGCTTATCTTGGGATACGAGAACGACATTGGGCTCCGGTATGTGAGAAAGGTTCGAGATGCATGACGGGGTGGTGTGCTTCGAGAGTAGCCATTTGCGATGCCACATCAGGGAAGGACCGGAGAGCCATGGATCGACGAGAATCGAGAATGTTCCTGGAGCGCGGTAGAAGCCTGGAGGGGATGGCGGACAATTGTCGGCTGGGGAGAAGGTGATAAGGAAGGTCGTGTCACCGTTGAGCTGTCTGATTCCGACCGACATGACGAACGGGCAGAAGTTTGGATCGTGACTGGAAGTTTTTCAATTGATATGATCAACAGCCTCCTTGCAAGACCATTACTAGGCCGCGAAGCACTGAAGAACTGGCCGTTGAAGCATGGTAAGTCGCGAACCACAGAACAGAGGATCATGAGTTAGTGAGGCAGACTGACAGGAGAAAGGAAACGGGCGAAGAAGAGTGGTCTGGGTGCGTGGTGGTTGCGACCGAAGGGACCCGCAACTCGGTCATTCAACTTTCAGCCAATTGAATTCGTTTCACAGATCAAGTTCTAGGGCCTGGCTGTAGATCTTCCGCTTACAGCTTCCCCTATCCGCTCGAGGAAGTTTTACCGAGCCGAACCTTGACTTGGAGCAGTCGTTGAACAAGATGTTCCGAAATAGGATTTATTACCACTTGGATAACGCGGTGGCCCTTTGGTCTCTGCCTTGCAGCCCTAAGTTGTGGTCAGCTTAGTAGAGTGTTCTTCCATTCTCCTTGTTGCAGTTACATATCATTTTCAGAAGTCGATGAGACTTTCATCCATATAGACACGTTGAGGTGAGGTCTTGTAATTCGTGTAGGCATTTCATGTATTCGAGATGACAATACAAGCACTTGTGTTGGTAGACAGTAGCCTGCTTCTCAACCCTTATCCAACATATCAACTCTACACACTGATTAATCACATGCCATCTATACTATAAGCATCTCCATTCTTCTCTTAATGGTGACAGCTTGGCTAAACCAATCCCAATTGCCGACAATATTTGCCCACCTGTCTCCAAACAGGTCTTCCAACTCATCGCTCCAGCTTCTGCAAGGCGATTAGTATCCGCAGTATCCTCTTGGCCAGGTGCACAATAATCTTACCGACCCTAAGTTTCATACAGAGGCAGGTGATCAAAATTTCCGCCGAGTGGATGTTTGTCTAGGAGGCTTTATCTCGATATATGATCAAATTCGTGTATATGTGGATCAATCCCAGTTGGGCGCACGCCAGGAGAAAGTCGTTCAAGAGAACCTGGGACCAACTCAAGTGATCATTTCCAGATGATGAATTGGTAGCCCTCTATTAACGTATGGAAGAAGTCTACGTTTGTCTCTACACAGGAGGCGCTGATACTGTAAGAATCCTTTGCGCCTACCCTTACATCGGGACTGATGCGCTGAGGAAATTTACCCTCGGCACCAACAATGCATTGACTTGGGAAATTCGTCAGCTTGTCACGAAAGCACATAGTATTCTTGTATCTGGGGAAGAAGGCCCTTCTAAGCAGGAAAAGATCTTCTTGCAAGAAAGTTCATCCATTGTCAAGATGATCTCTGATAGACGTTTCCAGAGTCCGCGACTTCAACCTGAGAAAGAAAGAAGCATACCAGCAAACAACATATTAACGGATGATAATGATGCTGCATCTCCACAAGCCGCATTTGGCCCACGGCAACATAGTCCCGGTCTAGTCTCCGATCCTGCTTCCGAGGTGGACCCAAGCACTAAAAGATGCCTTTACTTCAGACCAATTGAGAAAGGCACGAAGGCTTGAAAAGGTGCAGGAATACCTTTCAAACACCGTAAGACACATCGTCCATAGCCAGTTAAAACCTGACCAGCCAGTGCTGGAAATGTACGGATAGTCGTGATGGAAAGGCTCCATTACATTACGGCACAATGCGATAAATATCCAAAGGATTTCCAGGATGACGCAGACCTTGAATCAGATGACGAAGTGTGTATACACCTCGATTCTTAACTATTTCCGACCCTTATTTGAATATGTGAAACAACCTTCATGGAGTAAGCTCACTTCTTGTGAAAATTTACTCCCCAGGCTTCAAATTATTGGCTTTACCCGAGTGTGACCATATGCAATCTCCAGCCTCCAATGCACGTAGAACGTGGTTGCGTTGGTTCGGTCCCGATTGATGTTGGCTCTACCATTTCGCAGAGAGCTTCAGGTGGCGAGGTTGAACGCTTCTCCGTGTCCATAATGCTGTTGAGGCGAAGGACCAATTTCGAGTCTGCTGTTGAAGATGTGACTTCTTACAGAATGGGTGTTGTGTAGGATAGAGTCGGTCAAAGCAAAGCACAATGAAATACCCCAGACGTTGAAGCGGCATGGGGGAATTGCGAGCTGAAGACACGTAAGCTTAAATGCCCAAAAGCTGTAAACATGATCAAGTATGTAATCTCCATAGGGTAATTGTGAAACAGATCGATTTGTTGGTCGATCACATAGGAGGGTGCCAATTGCCAAATAGGCAGCTCATTTCGGCAAAAATAAAATCGCGGTTGTGCGTGTACATCCGACAATAGCCGCGATAACATATCAGGCAACAGCTCGGTCCCACTGAGAGACTTGGTCGAGTTCAACCCAAAACCTCATTTTCAGAGTTTAAAGTGAAAAATCAAAAGAGGGGGGACATGGCTGCTCCAATAATCCCAAGCCGGCACACAGGCTCATGTCTTTGTAAAACAATCCAATACCAAGTACAAGGCCAGCTATCCACATTCGCACTGTGCCACTGCGAGAACTGCGCGAAAGCGTCTGGATCGAGCTTCATGTCGAATTGGTGGTTTGAAAAAGGTGTAAGTCGTACAATACCTTGATTCGCGAGTCCTCTCTCTCTCCCCCCCCTTCCCTCCCTAGTGAAACCACTCACATTTACATCCACCTCAGAATGTCAAATATTACCAAGGCTGGCAAAGTATGCGCAACTACAAAGACAATGTCTCAAACCTTCGTACCTTCTGCGGAAAATGCGGCTCGCCTCTCTTCATTTCGAATCCCAATCACGCAAACGTGATTATCGTTGCGAGTGGGACGCTGGATGATGCGCCGGAAAAGAGGCCGAATGTGGAGTTCCACTGTAAGCGGAGAGCGGGGTGGTTGGGTGAGATCGAGGGGGCGACGAGGTTTGAGGGGGTGTTCTGAGGAGGGTTGTGAGGGGTTGGGCAGTTGATGGATGGCATAAGGTCAGAGGGGTTTTGAGTTCTGAACAAGTGAACGTATTTGGGATTTATGCTGGAGTGTCGTTTCGTAGATTATAAATCTCGAGATGAAAAGAGAGAACAAGAAAGCGTCACGGAAGTGAAGTCCTATCTATTCTGGAGTCCGTAATTTGGTATCTAGCCCTATCATAAGCGGCCATTACTGGGTTTCGGAACTAAAAGAATCGGTTCTAGCTAAAGATCTATGCTGAAAGTCATGATCTTCTTGTATGCTTACCACCTTACTTCAGTCATTGTTGTGCAGAAATAAAATCTCAATTTCCGCGATGTTATACGCGCAATTACCATCGTAATTTAGGGTGGGTGCTTATGGTCGGGGCTGGAAATTAACACCAACTCGAGAGTAAGTGATTGCTGTATAAATGTAATGCTCGCATCAGCTTCTATCCGTAGGCCGAATGAAGCCACAGGGGTTCGAGTATAACGGGTCCAGCAACGTCCCTGGTACGGCACAAAGGCTTTCTATGGAGACGCGCAACACTCGGAGCCCCCGCAAGTTGCCATGACACACCAACATCCTTCCCAGGCAAGCTCATCCTGGGGAGAAGGGGGGAATAAATCGATTTCCCATATACCACCAGTTAATTGAAGTGAAGCAATTGCGTTCAGACGACTGGTCATCACGGCCATGAAGAAAAAGCTGAAATTGCCAACGCCACGAAAGTCGAAAACGTTTTGCGAGTAAAGCATGGCGATGGCTTCCTAGTACCTTTGGAGAGGTATTAGCTTTCTTCACCTCGGTATTACACTAGTCGACATGTTTTTAGTAGGGACAGCAAACCCCATCGCCCTCACCTGGCAGAACTACTAGGTTATTTCACCTGGAAACTCCTGGCCTGAGCATCTATGTAACTGCGTACTGCTGCTTGTTGTGCTTGGTACTGTACACCTGACATGTTCCAGTCTGCAAAGCACTTCTCTTGTAGCAGCCGTTTACCACCAGCAGCGAACAAGTACGTAAAGTTCGAATTTCTTGTGGGAGCCTCAAAGAGCGATGATAGTGACTGGTCCAACGTCACCTGACCTTTGACTAATGTAGCAAGATCTTCGGGCTGTGATGACGATGTCAGAGCTCGACGATGCGGTGTCAAGAATGGTTTCAGATCATAGGCAATCTCTGATTCCACGGCTTTTTGGCTGGAATGGTGTCTCATGGACCCTCTAACACGATGAAATGTCTTTTTGATCGAAATAAAGGATCCTAGGTGGAAGAAACAGAAACTCGAAAGCCAGGGCAAGACTAGGATTCAAGGTTACCAACAGCTAGGCAGCCTTGATAAAATTATTTGAAAATATAATACTAAACATATGGCAGATATGGTGAAAGGAGATCCGGTTCAGAAGATTTCGAGTGCCTTACTGCAACCAAGGCATTACGGACCCGGGACCGAGGGGACGACTTTTGCTAAGAAAGCCGAGTCGCTTCCGCGTGCGTTAATCGCGGCAGTAGGAGGCCGGCTGGACGCTTGGCCTACAGTAGCGTCCTTCGATCAACAGGTCGGACGGAGCCTTCACCCATGAGCATCACCTTTATGGAATTATAGCGGGCTCTTACAATGAGTAACCATAAAATGCCCAGGGCCCCAAGTTCTCCTTGAGAATTATCATCTATTTATCTCTCTTAACTGCTCCAATGCCTTACAAGCACATCCCTTTCTGCGACCATGCCAAAAACAAATCTGCTTCCGTGTTGTATCCCGTTCAACCGGCGTAAAAAGGAGACACAAGCAGAAACAAACGCTGAGGCAGTTTCCAAACGTCGTGATACCGTCGACAAGCAAGCCGAGGACCTTAAAGCACTTCAATTTCGAAGACCCCGTGCTTTGACTCTCCCCCTTCCTTCTGACACGGTTTACCAATCTAAAGCGACCCAGAAAACCGTAGACCAGTTGCCATCCCTGTTTCTTGCCGAGTTGCCATTGGAAGTCCGAAGACTGATATATGCAGAAGTGCTCGGCGGAAAACGATTTCATATGTCTGTGCATCCTAAAGACGGAAGGCTAGCACACTTCCGCTGTATCCTACCCAACAAGGGAGACGGCCGAAGATCGAACATTCGATGCCTATTGTCTAGGAATGCAACCTACCCACGTCATTGCTGGAGCCCCATGTTCCCCAATGGAATGAATACTCTTCAATTCCAGACCTCTGACCTCCCAGTAAATTGGGGTTTATTAACCCTACTGAGAACATGCAGGCTGGTGTAAGACTCCATCATGCATTCTCCTGTCTATGCTTTAGGATTCCAATTGATCGCACACATTCTGACAAGACCTGGAAAAGTTACTCCGAGGCCATCAATATGCTGTACTCATGCAACGTCTTTGAATTCCAAGATCTAGAGACTATATTCCAGCTTCCTCGCCGCATACTTCCCCATCGCCTAAATCTAATCGCTTCGATTCAAGTGGACTTGTCATACATGGAGGCACTACAATTCAACCAATCGTGCGATCATTTGCCTAAAGAATGGGAAAGCTGCTGGCGCATCATTGCGGAACTACAAGGACTGCGAGAGCTGCGGGTCGATATCAATATGTTCTTCGAGCTTTATAAACCTCACATACCTCTCAAGACTATACTTGATCCGCTAAGGGCTGTCAAAGGAGCCAAGATTTTCGAGGTGAGAATACACGGGACAATGGAAGCGGTTACAGAATTTTGGGATGCGCCGTTCGATGCTGTCGTGATGGTTGGTAGAGAATACTAAGGACTTGGTAACTGTTAGGAACTCATTTAGTATCTGGTGCGTTTAGGCGTGCTGCTAAATCGTTGTTGTCAAGTTTGGAAACTGTGACACAACATCCTCTTGGCGAAGTTGCAGCCTTCCGGCGACCTTTGGAAAGGAAACCTTTGGGAGAGCACTGGACGTCACATGGTCTACAAATGCCGGACGTGGTCTAAAGATATGTTCGCTCTTAGATGTTGCTGAAACTGTCGCTCGCAAATTGATGATCACAAAAGCGAGAGTAGATGATTACTGAAATGTATCACCAAATGCATGGATCGGAGGAAGACAAAGTGCTTCACAGTTGCTACACACATGATGGTGTCAAAAGTCCTCAGCTTATACGATACACTTTGTACCAATATTTCCTTTCTCTCTTTTCGATTTTTTCGTTCTGAACCACCTATGTATCTCATGATTTGTAAAAAAATCCTCTTTTCTGCAGCTCAGAAAGCCTTGATTATTATTGTAGTACACTGACGACCACTTTTCGACCAGTCAGCAACTCCCCTTTATTTTTAGGACAATATTCAGCCATGCTGGGCAAACTGACATGAACGTTTTGGTGATTTTGCGGGTTCAAAAGGTCGATAGCTGAACAATCTACCAAAACAAATGTGGATGGAAAATCAAACGACTTGTTGCAGGAATATTCCAAAAAGATCCAGAGTACATAGTACGGGGCTTGGCTGTTCCCCACCCCCATCCTGGCATTTGAGAAAGTACCATGGCTCAATCATCTTTAGTGCACCGCGTGAGCCGCTCCTTTCTCATAAACAGGTACCTGATTATCTCGTGTATTGAGCTCGTCCGACTTGAGACTTGCTTCTTTCTACTTCTCCGCTTTCCTATCCGATTTTGGCGCGTACTTGTTATCATATCTATAAAATTCCGTGGCGGTTTTGCATTGCCGCGAAACCTCCTTTCCCAAAAATTGATCACAAACACCTCATCGCCTCGGTCACCCTTGCCCACGAGGCTGAATTCCCACAAACACGAGCCTCCCATGAACTTTGACCATGACTCCTCCGTCATAACAATCGATGATGACTCCCCAGACTTACACCGCCTCCGTCGTACCAAGGCCAGCAACAAAATCCATTCCCCAGTCGTTCCTGGCTCCCGTCAGTGCACCGGCTCTCCAGAAAAAATCCCAACAACGTCCTGATCTACGGTCTCCGGCTACTACATAACACGGCATTTCATGCATCGCACACCTCAACCGTTCTTTCGTAGATGGCGAAAACCGGGTGTGTGCAGTTACCTGGTTGCGACAATACCTGCCACTGTCGCCTCGGTGTTTATCACGCAGTGGAGTCGCGTTGTCCATTGGGGCGCAAGACATTTTCAGTCAAAGAGCGTTGCAGCGGGTGTCCGTAACGGTGGGGGCCATTGTTGGGGTTTAAGTGGGGATGTCAATCTCGCACACCCCTTTTCGGCGGCTTGCGCATTTGATCCGACGAGAGGGTACTGGGTTAGTGGTTGTTTTGTTGTTATGTGGGAGTTAGAATTAGCTGTGTAAGTCATCTGATGGGTTTCTGACTCTGTGACTGCACATGGCCAGCCATTGACATCGATGATTCAACAGTTTTCCTAAAGGAACGCAGCCGATAGAGAATATTTGAGATTGTCAAGTCAGTTGTAAAGAATCCGTTCGAGTTATTATTACTGGAATTTTCAAGCGCTCGGACGGCGATGACGCATCTGAAGATCTTTTTGAGCTCTAGAGATATTTCTTTGTCTGTGACACCCATAACGGTGCCCGTGTGTGATCGGTTGAAGATTGGGTTGCAACGGAGGGAGGCTTTGAGAAAATCAAGTATGCGTGATCTCTATGGCCGTCGCCAGCAACTGCATCGGCAGTTCTCCTGGTGGACACCTTCTCCGAACACAATCAAGGCGGAGAGTCACAATAGTTTGAATGGTTTTCGCGTGATCGATGTTCATCTATTGGTACATTAATAGAGACATATAGCACAGCCGCATTTGACAGTATTGGGCGACCAGCTCAACATCACCTTCCCTTCCTTACCCAACTCTCTACCGCTTCCCTGCCTTCTTTTACCATCTCATCCGACCATCTCCTTGTCGCCTCCGCACGTATCTGCGCCTGCCGCCATCCCTCCTCCACCGCCCCTTTTAATCGCATGTGATTTATCGCCACAACAGGTACCTTCTCCTCGAATGTCCATGCCAAGTCGCCCACATTCCGCATAGTGATTGGAAGCACCACCCAGGCAGCCCCAAGACCCACCGCAACTGGTACGGTTGCTCTTAGTAGGATATTCCTATTCCGTGAAACAATTGAGCCAGCCATTGCTGCCACAAGAACGTATAGCGCACCGGGCATTAGACGCTCACGGGATTCGGGAGGGGGAGCTAGCGAGGCGATGGTTTGGGTGAAGGACCGCTCGTGAGCTAAAAAGGCGGACATGAAGTTGTTGAGGCGGTCTTCTGCAGCGGTAGTATGTGCATAGATGAAGAGGCGAGCATGGCGTATTTGGTTCGCCAAGCGGTCTGTAGGAGTAGGGCTCAAGTCGGAAGGTTCGCTGGGTGCAGGGGGTGACTTTGGGGGTTGGCGCAGAAGAGGTAGGTCATCGTATATAGGTTTGCGGACGAACTGAAGAAGAGAACGTGTCAGTTTAAGCGGTCAATGGTGCAGCGGACAACTTGCATGTTGCTCTGGCGGTGCGTCGGCGTAAAGGGTAGTCCGTGGTAGGAGGAGGGAACCAGCTGCGAAAGCTGTGGCAACGGCGGGAAGGGCCGCACGCTGTTATGTATCAGTCAATTGCATCAGTACAATGTTTAGAAGTATATCTTACACGCTGTATTAAAGGTCTGAATGCCATAACGATTGTTACCGCATCGCCAGGCTGGAAAGAGAAAGCTGTGATGTTGCGAATCGGGCTAGCGGGGCGGAGGAAAGAAAATCCCGCCGATTCCGCACTCATTCTAGGGTCATACACCACATCATGAACAAAGAAAAAGCATTTACTTGAAGTAATACGCTCAAACCCTAGCTTCTAAGGTGACTTAACGGCAAACCAGCTTTGAGTCTACCTTCGCTAGCATTTGATACTCTGAGCAAACTCCTCGTCAAAATCAGGTCTGCAAGTCCATATTCATCCCCAAGCCCCACCATGAACAACCAATCCTACTGGGAAATCTACCGCCGTAGCAGCATCGGCCTATCTCTCATTGACACACTCGATGAGTTCGTCCAGGAAGGTCGCATCGAACCCCAGACTGCGATGAAGGTCCTCGCCAGCTTCGACAAATCATTCGCGGAGGTTTTGGCTGATAAAGTCAAAGCACGGCTCAACTTCAAGGGCCATCTGGACATGTATCGGTCCGTTGATGAGGTCTGGACGTTTACGGTCAAGGATGTCAATTTTAAGCTTGACAATCAGAGCCCTGTTCAGGCGGATGAGATTAAGATTGTGGCCTGCTGTACGAAGAGGGCTGGGGAAACGTGATCGCAACTGGAGGACTTGCGGATGGAGAGTTTGGCTCAAATTATTGCAAGAAATAGTTCAGGTGGACACGATGACAGTTAATCGAGGTGGTCGAAGAGTGGACCAGGTGTCTTTGGATCGTCTTGAGTTTTGCTCTGCCAGGTATTTCAACGGATGCAGATCGGACGTCTTGAACCAACGAATCGCAAGCCGAGTTTCTTAAGATCTGCATTATTCCTAAGCATGGTAAACGGTTTCAAAAATTGCCCGCATAGCTACTCGTACAGCATGAATGGTGAAGGTACTTCACGAATTCAAAATAACCATCGTTGCACACCAGCTCCAATCCCCTCCTTCAAGTATCCACTCGAATTCCCAGCCTGCTCTATTGCATCCCTACAGAAGTTATAGGATTATGACTTTGCGATCCAGATCCCAATCTTCCTGGACCTCTGACCTTACTACAGTTCGGACCGCTGTGTCAGCTAAAGGACATATGATCGAGCATCTAAATTCACGAGCCCTGTCTCGTAGTGAAGGGTATAGACCAAGGAAAAGCGATGAAAGAGTTTATTTTACGGTACCTCCGGTTCTTTGCTTCTATTTGCCGATATGGACAGGAACCTCTGCTAGTATCTACCAAAAATAAAATCCTTGTTTATTCCGGAATCTGGAGGATTGCATGAGCCTGCAGAGATAGTTGCTTCCTGGGGCAGGTAGACCACATAGCAGATAGCCAAGCATAAGCCTCAGCTGCCCACTCACAAGACTTCTTGAGGCGGAGAATTGCTATCAGTACAGATACAAAGTAGCGGTTGGACCCAAGCGGCTTTTGTCTCTGTTTGGCACGAAGCTTCCTTGGGCTGTGAAAGATGAAAATGCGTGAGAAAGTGCTTGTATGCCAAAAAGCAGTAGCTCAGCACCATTATTAGGTCCCTTGATCAGCATTTCTTTCTAGCTGCTAGCTACACAAACTATAAATATGCCGCAAGTCTCAACCGACGATTCCTTCCATATCTAGGGTATATCTCCATTCAACGCAAAAAACCGCACATCCGAGAGAACCTTGATCCTCAAACTAAAACACCACCCTACCCAATCCTCTCTTCTCCACCGCCTCCTGCACTCCCTCCTCCACTCTCTGCACAGCTGCGTCCCACTTCTCCTTTCCCTCCCATATCTTCCCCCCATCACCGCTAATCCCCTCACCGACAACCCACCCTAACCACCTCCCCACCGCCACCGCCTTAGCCATATCCTCCTCCTCCCCCACGACCTTCTTCAAATACCTTACCAGGGCCTCCACATCCTCTTCATACGGCCCTTCTTCCTTGAAATCTTCAAACCACGCGCTCACTGCCTCTCGCAGCTGCTCCAGACTACTCAGCTTTAGCGCCGTGAATGTGGGTTTGGGTGGGCGCGGAGGAAGATGTAGGCGGCGTTGACCGGGTGGAGGTTGCGCGGGGGGTCTCTTCTGATGCGGTCGGCGGGATTCTTGAAGTGAGATGCCACCGCGTTTCTTGAGGCGGTCGAGGCGTGCTTGGGCGAGGACTTCGGCGCGGAGGTCCGGAGGGAGGGCGGAGAGAAAGTCCTGGGGGATTTCGGAGGCTGAAGTGGGAGAGGTGGGGTCGGCTTGTTGTGCTTTTGAGGGAGCTGGGGCGGCGACAAAGTTGGATTGGGTAAGGGTGGAGAGGGAGGTGGAGCTTGAATTCTTGCCTTTGAAAAGGAGGCGGGTGCGCTTTTTAGTCGGGGTCGTGGTTTTCCTAGCGAAAGATTTACTGATGCGGGTTTTTTGTGGCGACTGGGGGAGGAGTGTTTGAGCGTGGGGTTTTCTGGGGGAGCGTTGGTAGAATGCGAGGATCTCGGCACGGACTTCTGCAGGGAGGGCGTCGAGAGTTTCAGGGTCGAGCTGTGATTGGGAGGGGAAAGCATCGAGGGGTAGAGATGGGGAATGCGAGCGAGATTTGGTGCCTAGCGTTTCTGCCCGTGGCAAGGATGGGGAATTGATGGCTTGCTTGGGTAGAAATTTGGACCTGATGTCTTCTGGTAGCTCCGCGAGTATCTCGGGATCGACTTGTGTAGGGAGCACAAATTGAGTACCGAGAACGTTCAGCGGTTTGTGGCGCTGGCCACTCGGCGATATCTCTGAACCCAAGGCAGCTGCGGGATTGGGTGATGGTCTTTGCGGTTTCTGTGGGCTTTCTTCAATGTCGTCCGTAACATGTTTCGCTCGTAGTGTTGATGGCTTTGGCGTAGTTGAAGTTTTGAATTGAAGACGCTTTTGGCTGCTTTCAATTGGGTTTTCTACTGAGGCTTTGAGCGGTTCCAGCCTCGTCACCTGCACCCCTATGCCTCTGAGTTCCCCAGGAGAGAAGCCCCAGCCTCGCATGATTGCTATAGCCTCTCGCCCCAATATCTCCTTGTCGTTTGTTGGGACCCCTAGAACAACACTCTTGTTGAAGGTATCGCATTTGCCGTGGCCTAGATGCTTAGGCGGATCTAACGGCGCATCTGTAGCTCGTCTCATAATCTTCATAGAAAGCTGACGCCCTTTGACTTTCTCATTGACCAAACGCTTTTGTAGCTCTTCGCACAAGCACTGAACAAACTCATCAGCTTGTTCCTGTGTCACGAAGCGTATGCCCCAATTCACTTCCGCTGAGACAGACTTCCGAATGACCTGCTCTCCAACTTCGACACGGTCAATGCCTAGAGAATAATCCCAGATTTTTTCTCCAGTTTTAGGCCCAAGGGTCGACATCAACCTTTCTTTGGTGAGCTCTCGTACATCTTTCACAAACTTCACCCCAATCTCTTCTAACTTTCCCCCTATGCTGTAGGCAACCCCAGGTAGTTCTTGTACAGTCAGAGCGCCTATGAATTCAAGGACTTCATCAGGCTTGATGTGATACTGGCCTGCTGGCTTTGCTTTGCGTAGTGCAACCTTTGCTAGCAGAATGTTCCCCCCTATTCCCACGGAAACAGCGCAGCCAGTTTGTGCTTTTACTTTTTCTCGAAGACCTAGTGCAACCTCATCGGCCTTTGCTTGCTCTTGCCAGATACTGCCCTCAGCAATGCCTTGGCCCTCATGACCACCAGCAGCGATACATTCCGCGCTGACATCGACAAGGGCCTCGTCAACGCTGACACTTTGCACGATACCTTTAGTATTCATGATCGCAACGTAAAAATTTCTGCTGGCTTCTTCGTAAGCATCAAAGTCATAAGGCAGAACCTTCAAATCTGGACACATTTTCTGCGCGTGCTTCATCCACATTCCGTTCGTAATGCCGTATTTTCGGGCTGGATAATTGCAACTTGCGATTTCAGAGCCCGAACCTCCGCCATGAGCGACCACGACGGGCTTATCTACGTACTGAGGGTGTTTCTTCAGTGACACAGCAGCAAAAAAGCTATCAAAATCGACATGAAGAATGTATCTCCTTGACCCAGGTGGACGCTTCTCCCTTGATTTCTGGGATGAAGACTTCTCTGCAGCCAAAGCCTGAAGCTGAGACTTAAGGTCAGCTTTCCACGTAGACAGATGATGCAATCGCGACTCTTCGTAGTATTGCTTCAAGAATCCGGGGTTCACAACTGTAGACTTCCATACTTTCGGGTCTGCTAGTAGCATTGCATTGTGCTCTTCTGCAGTCATTGCAGCTTCACTGTCCTGAAATTCAGTATTCTCGTTGCGACTATCTTGAAGTGTGCGCTTCTTGATGGGTGAATCATCAAGCAGAAACTTTTCGGAATTCTCAGCTTCGTTATCTCTGAGATTAATGTCTACAACTCGAAGATTCTCTGCGGCAGGTTTTGTCGTTGGCTGTACCTTTTCTGAAATGCTGGAATCTAAAAACCCGCACGGATCTTCGGTATTGTTCAGCTCGTCAGTCTTGCCAGATAGAGCCGGTTCAGCATCTCCTGTTTCCTCTTCAGCTGCCTCAACTTTGTTGTCGTCATCTAAGTTGACATCCTCATCTGGCGGTATCTGGGTGCTTGGAAATGGGATCTCAGGCTTATTTTGGTTGAGCGCGTCAGCCACACCCTTCACCTGCCCTCTGTACCAGCTGGTATCCGTTTGGTCTCTATAACCCTGGCGTTGGGTACTTGCTTGGCTTACGATATTGCCGTTGTCGAAGCCCAAGACCCGTTGGCCTATGCCTTCATCTAACACCCTGTAATTGTCCCATGGCAACAACCTTTCTGCTTTGACGCTATCGACTACCCATGCTGGCTTTACGATACGGTATCGTGAGAATTCTATCTTTTTCTTTGGCGTAAGATTGCTAGCAATAATGTGGGTCACGGTCGTCTTGCCATCCAAATACTGCATAAAACCGCCCCCGTAGCTCACGACGAGATTATGTAGGTCGTTCAATGAAGGTTGAGTATAGCCATTGACATGTGCAACAATAGCGCGAAAAATGGGAGGATGGTCCGTGGAAGATGACCGGAGCTCAGCATCAAGGTTTTGAAGCTTGATTTTCTTGCGCCGGAAGTAGTCAGTGAACCCTCCAAACTTTGATGACTCGTACTCTTCCCCTTCTTCATTCTCGAACTTGTGTTTCTCGATCCTTTTGCGTACAGCGGAGGAGTTTACCTCCAGTCTTGAACCCATGACGTCGGTTCGCTTCCCTTAACGCTTCAAGACCAAGAGTCGTACAGCGGCGGGTTGCCTGGCGCTCGACCAGGCGAATGCAGTGACATGGCCAAATCCTATGCGACTCTAGGATTGTACTGCATGTATAATGGTGAAGTAAGCAGCGCGAAAGAACGATGAAAGCTCAAAGGCTGCCTTACGCAGAGTCGCGTGGGTCACTAGCGCCAAAGTTAGGCTCAAAGTTCCCGATACACATCTGATACAGAGTAGCGCGAAAAAAAGTTCGAGCATTTTGAACTCGAGCTTCTCGACACAACATCCGCAAGTTACAACACTTTGTGCTACATTCAGCTTGCATACAGGAAATCCTTATGTTTACCATACTCCCAAGCATCTTGCGAGTCTAGGCAATTCTACCAACGTATCGATCTATCACAAGATTCTAAGAGCTGCCAACAATGTCAAGCTTACTACCTGTCGCTGTCTACGGACTGAAGGTCCCTGCTGGAGATGTTTTGGTTCCAGCTAACATTGATTTCCCAGCTACAGTGAGTCTCCCTGAAAAATCATGCTATCATAAGCTTCATTGCGTCGAAAGTGTTGAGCTTACTCTCTTTCAGTTCCGGATTACAATGGCTGCCATAGATCCAAGTGCTGAATCAGAACATAACGGAGCAGTCAATGGATTTGCTGATCCTCCTAGAGCAACTCTTAAGATAATCTATGATCCCAATGGGCCCCGCGAAGACGAAGATTCTGACGACGATTCCGAGGATGAGGATTACCTGAAAGGCCTTCTTGGGGGTGCAGGGTCAGACGAAGATGACGACGAGGATGAGTCCTCTGATGATGAGGAAGAGAAAAATGGCGGCCCCAGTGATCCAAGCAAGAGCAAAAAAGCACGGAAACAAGCTGCTTTCGAACAGATGATGAAAGCGCTTGCGGAAAACGATACCGATGACGAGATGGACGATGTGCCGGCTGTCAGTGGAGCCATATCAACAAAGCAGAAGGGTAAAGCAAAAGCAACAGATATAGATGAAGAAAGCGACGATGAGGACGAGGACGAAATGCCCGAGATGGAGGAACTGGTTCTTTGCACATTGGATCCATCAAAGGTAGGCAGATGATCTCGCAAATTTTACTTTTAGAATTTTGCTAACCGCCTATTGTAGAACTACCAACAACCACTCGACCTTACAGTTGGCGAGGATCAGCGCGCTTTTTTTAAGGTCTCGGGAACTCACGCTATCTACCTTACTGGCAACTACGTCGTACCAGCAGACGATGGCCACAAGCATCAGCATGAGGTTTACGACGGGAACGATGATTCTGAGGACTATGACCTATCCCCTGATGAAGATGAATTCGACGAAGAGGGAGAAAGTGATGATCTAGATGATCTCGAGGACCCTCGGATTGTTGAACTTGGCTCCGACGAGGAACAGGCGCCTAAGCTGGTTAGGAAAGAGGAAGCAGCCAACAAGGGAAAAAACAAGCGGGCGGCCGAGGACTCGGACGAGGAGCCGGCAAACCTTGATGACACAATAGCAAAGTCTTTGAAGCCAGCGGAACCAACCACGAACGGCGAACCGAAGCTCAGCAAAAAGCAGCTGAAGAAATTGAAGAACAACGCTGGAAAAGCAGTGGAGGCAGCTGTTGAGAATAAGGATGTCAAAAAGGATGATAAAAAGGAGGCTAAGAAGGACGTGAAGAAGGATGCGAAGAAGGATGCTAAGGAAGATGCTGCAACTGAGGTCGCTAGCCCAAAACTCGACAAGAAAGTGCAGTTTGCCAAGAATCTAGAACAAGGTCCTGCTATTGCGGCAAAAGATAAAAAGGCCGACACCAAAGCAGAATCGAAATCTGAGACGAAAAAGGACGGCGAAAAGCCAAAAGCTAGCCTAGGACCTAAAACAATCCAAGGCGTCACGATTGACGACAGAGAACTCGGCAAGGGCCCTGCTGCAAAGAAAGGAAACAAGGTCGGCATGAGATATATTGGAAAGCTTGAGGACGGAAAGGTCTTTGATGGTATGTTAATTCCCTAAACCCACCTCTTTCTAACTGCACACGCTCACAGCCTTATAGCCAACAAGAAAGGCAAACCATTCACCTTCTCCCTCGGCACCGGCGAAGTCATCAAAGGCTGGGATATCGGCGTCGCAGGCATGTCCGTCGGCGGCACACGACGAATCACCGTCCCAGCTAGCTTGGCCTACGGCAGCAAATCCCTCCCGGGTATCCCAGCAAACTCGACGCTGATATTCGACATCAAGATGCTTGAGATACATTAGAGGGCAGCCAGCCACGACCCTAGCCTTCCATCAAGCCGGACCAGTGCACTTTCCTACGTGCCTCACGACTCCACCTTTCTTTGCTCATGATACCATGTAGCTACTATGCTAGCGTATCAACCACTGTACAGAGCCTCTTTGTCAGCGTTTGCGGTGCTTCTTTACGAGATATCCGACTTGCATTTGTGTTCTCAATAGCATAGCAGGGATGAGGATTATCTTTCCCGGGTCGGAAAAGTTTTGTGCTTGGCATTTAGTTTAATTGAAAGGGAGGGCCAGGATAGCTAGACAGACTGAGGATACTTTATTGGGGCTTCCCTTAATATGATCTGGTGTCTCTATGAATTATGAAGTTGAAGATGTGACCAAGCTCAGATCCTTGCGAGCTCTGACCAAGGCACTAGGTAGAGGCGCTTTCGTAGGGCCCTTATCTTATCTACACGTGCCAAATGACGTCGAACCATCGTGCCATCCCAGCAGTATGTACCGCACCCGGGGGCCAGAATGAACATTACTACCACAGTCCCCAACCACAGTCAGTTGCCCTCACCCACACAAAATCCTTCCATCGCGCAATGAAATTCTCCTGGTCCCAATCGCCTCCCCGCCTCGTCCTCACAGCCGAGGACTCGGCCTTCGACCCCGTCACGATTCAGAACTGGAAAGATGAGGGCTACCACGTCTCCTACCTGCCCTTCACGAGCAGTCGCAAAGAGTATGTGAAGGCGCTGCATCGTCTAGCGGATCCGCTGGAGCTGGGGGAGAAGTACGCGATCGTAGGTCGGTCTGGCTCCTTCGCGATGATTTGAAAAAGCTACTGTGTATGGGGGCTGATGATGGGTTCTTGGTGGGAGGGGCAGCTTATGGCGAGGCGGCCTCTGTGGTTTTGGATGTTTGTATCAAGCCGATGCCGAAACTGTGCACGCTCGTCGCGTACTACCCCGACGTGCTCCCTGCGCCCGCGGCAGGCTATCCGCCTAGTCTGAACGTTGTCGTTCACCTTGCGGGTGCGCAGCCCGTGACGCAGACGTGCAAGTCGTACTCGTATCCGGAGGCGGAGCCGGGGTTCGCAGAGGTGGATCTGGAGGATTACGATAAGGTGGCTGCGGGGTTGGCGTGGACGAGGACGCTGGCGGCTGTGAGGAAGGGGTTTGAGATTGAGGTGGATTTGGAGAGTGTGTGGGAGGAGCATGTGGCGTGTAGGTTTTGCGTTGGGGCCTTTTCAGGGCCTTTTGGCGTAGTCGAGAGAGCTAATGAGTATCCGCGAATAGTTGAATTCGCTGAGAAAAACGCTGATGCGACGATGGCGACGATGGTCAGCGAGCCCTATGTCAATCACATCCCAACTCTTACGGGCGGTATCGGGTATAAAGACCTCCATAGGTTTTATAAAGACTATTTCATCCCAGGTAATCCTCCGTCGCTGAAGATGCGCCTCATATCACGGACGGTTGGGACGGACCGAGTGGTCGATGAGATGCATGTGTACTTCCGGCACACCCAGGAAGTTCCCTGGATGCTCCCTGGTATTGCGCCGACGCACAAGGAAGTGGAGGTTGCACTTGTGGCGATTGTGTGTATTCGAGGGGGGAAGCTGTATCATGAGCATATATATTGGGACCAAGCGAGTGTGTTGGTCCAGGTTGGCTTATTGGATCCTAAGTTGGCGACAAATGGGAAGGCTCCAATACGATTGCCTGTAGTGGATGGCAATGGGGCGAGGAAGATATTAGATGAGAAAAGTGTGCGGAGTAATGAGCTGATAAAGGGTTGGTAAATGGTATATAAGTATAAGTCGGGATTTAATATGAAACGACTCTTGGTTTGAGCTATATGACAACGCTACTCAGATCGGATGATGAGAGTAAACTTTTATCCTTGGGCTACAGCTCCGAACGTAAGGTGGAGACTCGTGGACTAACCGACTCTTTGCTTTTTAAAGTCATCACGCTGCCTCTCTGGGCAATATCAATTAGATCCTCCAGATTCTTAGGGTGTTCTTTTGCAAGACCAGCCATTAAAATACCCAGGAATGTGTCGCCGACGCCGTTGACGCTAATAATCTCATTTTTCGGTACCTTCTCGACTGGTGGGAAGAGACGCACATAAACTCCACCCACAAGGGCGTTCTTCCCGTCGGACCGATGGAGAATGTACGGCTCAGAACTCTTGGATGTCAAACGGTCGTCACCAGGATGAAGTAACTGGGTCATAAGAACTCCCTGGTCTCCTAACTTTGTTAATATTATGGGAATATATGGCAGCAGCTCTATAGCTTGGCGAATAGTCCCTCCTTCAACTGATGAGCCTTTGGGAATACCCATTGCGTCGAGTATGTTTTTCCAGCGGCTGCTGAACCAGCCCATACTTTTGGCGGCGGTGTGCATGGAGCCCAGTTCGACGAGATTAGGGGTTGCTAGGTCAACGATAAATGGAGGACGCCCGGAATAAGGCTTTCCCTTCAGCCCAAAAAGCCGCGTCGACTTTACCGCTGACACGGGTTCCAAAGCGATCTGTGCCCCTTTCACTTTACCAGCCTTGATCCACATTCGAAGCGAGAGTTGGTCCCAATTGGCATCGATAACAATCCACTTCAATTTAGGAGCATACAAATGTGCTTGCCATTGGGCTCGAAATTCTTGCACTCTTTTTTTGTAATCGAGAGATAATGGACACTCAAAAATAGTCATGTCTGCCATAGCTAGTACAAGGTCCTTTCGAGAGTCGTTGACTGCGACGTATTGAGCAGTGGAACAACCATCTTTCTCTATGATACCTAATGTCTGCAATCCTCTTTCTTCAAGTTTATGTTTGGCTACCAAACCTGCTGGATCATCCCCAACAAAGCTGCAAAGTCGTACTGAACTACCAAGATAATGTATCGTGGTTGCAACGTTCTGACCGACACCACCAAGAGACTGCGTTATTGCTGCCGGGTTTGAAGTGGACCGCTGTGGAACGCTAGGACCATACGAACTTTCGGGAGCGTAATCGCAAGACAGATCGATAGCTAGAGATCCGGCGACCATTATTTCTGTGTCATTGGGTAAAGACAATGCTTGTGATGTCTGGGAGGTAGTTTTAGATGTGTCAGCCTCCCGTATCATCGGCAGATCCTTAGAAGTGGTAGCTGTAAGAGGCTGGAAACTATTATCGACCAATATGTGTTGAGAGGCAGCATCGCTCAAGGGATTTGCAACTACGGAGCCCCCAGGCGCATCCGTAGTGTTGTTCGATGATAATATATATTGTACACGAGAAATAGGTCTGGACGATGCAAAGAACACTGAAGCTGTATCAATCGTTGCCGTTGTCTTCTTCGATGCTGAAGTACTTCTGGGGTATCCATTTTCAGCCGAATGATCTTCTCCTGCCATATCCAATATTCTCACCCGTCATGATTTCTTGGCATGTGACCCTCCTGGCACTCTAAATGTGCAATCTCCACGGCTAGTCTGGTCCCGCGAAGGACATTTGCCTCGACTAAGGCGCTGTTAGCAGTAACAGTACTACCTCCGGTGAGTTCACGAATCCTTTTCAAGACAAATGGAGTATTATCGCTTCCAGATGAACCCGACTCGCTGGCGTCATGAAGAGCCTGAGCAATAATGCCATCCATGTAAATTTTTTCAAGTGAATACTCTACTGGAATCGGGTTCGCCAAGAATATCCCGGATTTGATTGGAAGACCCCTTTGAGCGTCTGTGAAAAGGTCAGCCGGTCCCACACCATCCAATGCTACAGGAAAGTTTTCTAAATTCGAACTGCGAACACGCCTTCTAGTCTATGCAACAAGAGTCTTTCCTAATGAGTAGACCCATGACTGATCTGAGAAGTGATATATTACAAAGATGAGAGAACGGTGCACGGGTAGAAAGACTTTGCAGCGACCAACCACAGTGCAGAGGGTTGTTGATAAACATAGCAAATAACTTACAGATAATGGCGGCCGCCTGCTTCTCGTCTTTAATTACAGCTGGGCTTGGGATACCGGAATCTCGAGTCCAAAAGGCCGGGAAATCTACTCTTCCCTCGCGACCGTCTGCGAAGGTGCCTACTAAGACCCCTTGCGTTTCTAGATACTCCAGTGTCCGAGGAATGTCAAGAAAACTCTTGCAACCACTACTGACGACAGTAACTGGAGTTCGTCCTAGCTCAGTCAAGTCTGCGCTGATGTCCATAGTGTTCTCTCCTCCCCGATGGACACCACCGAGGCCACCAGTCGCGAAGATTCCAATGCCAGCTAGATGAGCGAGGATCATTGTGCCAGCAATGGTTGTACCACCATTCAGTCTTTGATTAGTCAAACCCTGCTACAAATCAGAACTGCTAAGCTCTTACCCATAATCAATCAAACACGTGAGTTTTGGAACCTTACCAAACCACAAATGTATCCGAGATCTCTTCTTGAAAGCTTCATCGTGTCTGACTTACCCGCTGACATTGCGAGCTCTGTGAGCTCCTTTGGCTTGAAGCCGACGCGGGCAATACCATTCAGGACTCCAATAGTCGCCGGAAAGGCCCCGTTTTTACGCACAACAGACTCCAGGTGCAAAGCAAGAGCAGCGTTCTCAGGGTATGGGAAGCCTATTCATGACGTCAGGTGCCATCAGCTATTCTATCACGAATTATCTACCATGCGTGTAAATAGTAGTTTCTAAAGCTACGACTGGCTTCCCAGAACCCACAGCATACTTTATCTCCTCCGAAATCTGCAGAAACTCGTTCGGCTTCCTAGAGATCTGCCGTTGGCCAAATCTGCGTTTTCCAACCAAAGCATGACTTCGTACCGAAGTGCGAATGCTACTTCGGAGCATAGCCGAACGATATGCAAAAGTCAGATCAGATCAGGCCGTTTCCGCATGCTAACCAACCTTCCATCAAAGCATCGCGGAGCACTTGCAAGATGTGTCAATAGTCTTCGTGAGAAATTGAGAAGATAAGTATCTGTACGTCCCCCAACTGGATACAAGGTGAGCGCCCGCCTTAACGTCGCGCGCGTCTATTGGGAAAGCGGATGCGCTAGCAGAATTTACATCCACCTCGATCCTTCAAATTCGGTAATCCTTTCGATTGTCCTTCCTATTTTCCTAAGTACTTAACTTCCTTGGTCTTGTTTTCTCTGACTATTCCATCGTCCTCGGCTACATACCTCTCCCGGTGGTTACAAGATATCTCCTCATTATCCTTCCCTATTCGCTTGTACGACCTACAGCAATTCTCAACTTCTTTGTCTCCCGCCTTTTCCTCCAAAGCTGTACCCTGAAATACCTGGCTAGTGACGACGATCGTCCTCAGATTTGGTGCTACTCGTAATGAACCTCAACAGAATATTTTCTATCTCCGGCCGCAATATTCCTGTATTGCTGGCTTTATCATATTCGCTGGCATGTTGCTCGGGAATCGGCCTTTCTTATTTTACGTTGGAAATTCAATATCGATTCCAGTCAGGATATAATTCATAATTTCCTGTTCACCTTGTAATCTTACATGGTTGCTCTGGAATATATATCTCTCCACGAATTTCCCCCTCAAAAAGAGTGGGTTGTATTAAGCCAATGACAAAGCTAAAACAAGTTGGAGATGTTGGGATAGGGTTGGGGCACAGAGATACGCAAATCAAAGGATTTGAGAGATGTAGTAACGCAAGACTTTAAACACGGCAGAGGGATTCATATTATCAGGTTTCTAGGTACTGCCCTCTTGCGATGCAACGCGATGACACCACCATGGAAACCCAGTTGCGCATGCTGGATCCACTTGACAGGTATCGCCTGCTTCGAGACTTGATAAGTCCAAGAGGGCCTTTTCTTTACCCCAAGTAACTGAGCAGAAGCAACTCAGTAGCGCTGCCATTTGATTACAGAGTCAGCTAAAGCAGTTGCACGGCTCGCATTCTTGCCCCTTCATGATACATTGTGCCTTTGTAATGTGTCTTTTTGTGGTTCTCGTAGTCGGCGCACTTCATGGTGGTGTCGCCATCGCCCAGACCTCGCCATCACCAAATGTCAGCTTCTCGACTGGAATTCCCACAAACTTCACCGACGCTTCGATTGACTCCAACCTCACTACTTTCGCCAAGCTGTGGGGCTGGGCCAGCTGCACCGACAGCGATAAAGAAGCCATTCTTGGGTCCTTGGCTGAAGCGCACTCGGTCCTCCAGTCGGACGGATGGTTTTCCCATTAGTAACCACTAGAACGATTTTGCCACGGTTGAATATCTCGGGTCGCCGCTGTCTTTGCTAAAGTATCGGAAAGGCGTACAAGGTCAGTCGATTAATCCTCAAAAAGCATTTTGATAACCAACGGCAAACCATTCGCGACTAGCCCCGAAGTAAACTAACTCAGCTTCGAGGCAACTTCGCCAACGCGTTTAATTACCAGCACCACTAGGACAGCTCACAAGACACTCACGTATACTGCCACGACAACGCCCTCTTTCAGAACGACTGCGCTATCATGCCTGGGTCCATCATCGTTGAAAACAACTACTATGGCAAGGGCCTCGCCCTTGGCTTCTGCAACCACTGGTTTGCCCTTGGCCGTCTCAAGGACGCCTACAACAGCGCCAGCAATGGCGACAACCGCTATGACATCCGCGAGTATGACAGCCGCGCGCGCGTGGATAACAGCCATGATGCTGGTCAACACCATCGGCACCTTCCCCATGTCCAAAAATGGCATCGCCAGGATGCGATATTCCCAGATCAAGTACCCTGATTCGCGCAAAAAGCAATACGTCACCGATGCCGCTCAGAATTACCTCTCCAAATATTCGCAGGATGAGCTTCAGATAGTGAAAGTGTTTACAAACCCGGATAACTATGCTTGGTATGCTATGACCACCTATGTGCAGGGGAAGCCTGGCGAATGCCCTCAGAGACCACTTGCGCCGAAGGAATTGCCCCCTTCCCTCTTGCTCCACTGATGGGCTCCGTGAACGCTTCACTTACAAACATCAGCGAGGAGGATCTGAACGCGTTAGCGGCTGCGATGTCGGCTGGTTCCTATTAGTATCTTATCGTAAATGCATCAACGGTAGTCAGACAGTAGATGCAATATGATGCACTCGGTACGCCGGAGCATATGAGGATCTCGATGGATGACTGGTACTAGACTGTCGCCCATTAGCTCAGGATACATGTTCGCTTTGACATTCTCATATCACACATACTTTACGCCTGGCACATCATAACCTATAATCTCCCTCCTAATGCCGATCCGTTTCCCTAGATCAGTGTTGCTGGAAAAGCCATGACCACCATCCATCCGTATCCTCAAATATCCTCCCTCCACTTCCACTCATCCCCAGGGCCTTGGGGCGGCAATAAATCGTTCCTTCCATTCACTGGTTCCAATAGTCCTAATTTCACAAGCTCAGGACACTGCTTCAAGTTCTTATAGTATATCCCCCCAGCCTCCCTCAAAACATTACAAACCCCATCCATATCCTCCTACTCCCTAATCCTATCGCCAACAAGTCCATCTTTCTCGATTCCCCATCACAATCCTTTAGCAAATCTAACATCGCCTCAAAACCCGCTTCGGTGGACCAGAAATTATCATCATCACCACGCCTCCAACTAGACATAGAGATCAGCAGCACCCACACCCTACCGCCAGCCTCATCAGACGGCCAGCCAAAGATTTGCTTCTCCGCAGCCTGCGTAGGCCCCTCCGGCGGCATCTGCGGACCGAGCCAGCTCCCCACATTTTCTGCCTAGAGTCCGCCGCAGCGTTTCATGCGCAGGCAGTGCTGTGCCTTGTCGTCGTAATCACGTGGGATTGGAATATAGCTGAATATCCTTACTAGGCTGGTTGGTTTTCCATGATATTGGGATTTTGGGTGGATTCGGGTGGACTTATGAGATGGGAGCGCCAGTCTGAACCCATGATGTAGATGAGGGAGGCCAAGGGTGGGTTGGTAAGGTAGAGGAAGCCCGGGTTGGGGTCTCCGCGGAAGCGTGGGAGATAGCTGAAGATCTGGGGAGGATACTCGTCGGGTAGAGAGAGGCGGGCGAACATACGGAGAGGAGTTACGGAGCAGCTTGCTGCGCAAAATTGGGGAAGGGATTAAGTGAGGAAGGATTGGGACACTGGAGTTTGAAACAGGAGGAGATTGTAAAGTCTAGAAAGCATGATGGAAATTTGATGATAGCTAGAATCGAGAAGTGGGGGATTGGTAGCATTTCTAAGTCTTTGAAATAGTCTTATCATTTGTTGTTGCCTGATGTCGGTGATGAAGGATTCGACATTTAGGAGATAGGGTTACATCCGGGAGGTTTTATGAACACAAGATATATGACAGCAGCCTTGTATGAGAGCAGTCGGATGTACGCCTTCAGGATGCAATGTCAGTGAAGAATATCTAGTTCGGTCAGCAAAGGTTGGGTTTCAATCGGTTGGGTGGCTTCACTCTATCTACGTATACCTCACAAGGAGTCCATGCTTTCAACCGGTTCACAATGCTGCTTCGAAGTACAACTGATGAAGGGCCAATATCTGACCAAGCCATTACCACTAGTAACCAATCTTCCCTCAGAGCATGGTGGGTGGTGCACATGCTAATGGTAGAAGTCGGCCAAATATTATGATTCGCCGACGTACGCGCAAATCGCGCTAAATAATTCCCTAGTCTGAGAGGCCACCTTCGATTCAAGAGCTCTCGGAAGCATTGAGGGTGATGGACTGACCACCACCTACTCTATTCGACGTTCCCCCTTGAGCCCAAAGGACGATTGGCCTTAGCGAACAATGAGGTCACTTACTCTCATTGTCGCTGGACTCTCCCTGCTCTCAACCGCATACGCTGCTGAACCAAACACTACGAAACCTCTATCCTCGCACCAAATCCTGCCATATAATTTCAAACCTCCTCAAGTGTTCAAGAATGTCAATTTATTACGAAACGTCAACCTAGAAAAGGGATATGTTAGGGAAACAGTAAACGTGGTCATAGAAAATGTTGACAAGAAACCGCGAGACGAATACTACATCCCTTTCAAGGCTGAAGTAGTTGGCAAGGTGGGAGGGCTTGAAGTTAGAGATAAGAAAAATGTCGAAAAACCTCCCTTTCGGAGTGAAGTCGTTGAATACGATCCATATAGGTAGGAATTTGTTCCGTCCGGATATAGCTATACCCATGCTAACTTTGCAGTCCAACCCAATTTTACCGAATCACCCTTCCTACTCCCCTCGCCCCATCCGCCCAACAAACTCTCTCAATAACCTACCACCTGCTTTCCACCCTCACCCCCCTCCCTGCCCTCATCAATCAAGACGACAAACAATATCTTCTCCACTCCTTCTCCCTCTTCTCTCCCTCCGCCTACCCCACCGCCAATCAGAAAACAAAACTCAAGTTCCCCGGTGTCGACATCCCATCTTTCTCGGGAAAGCCCGATCGCCAAGGCTCATCTTTCACCTACGGCCCCTTCGCTGACACCCCAGCGGGAGCCGAACAAGAAGCCCACGTTCGCTACGAATTTACCAAACCCCTTATCCATGCCACACTACTAGAGCGAGACATCGAAGTCTCCCATTGGGGCGGTAATCTCGCGACCGAAGAGCGCTACTGGCTCACGAACCAAGGCGCGCATCTTGCTACCCAATTCAGTCGCGTGAAATGGGCATCGACACAATATTACAACCCGCCTACCAGCGCCCTGAAAGCGCTTAACGTACCTCTGAAAGCTGGGAGCTTGAATCCATATTTCACAGATGACATCGGCAACGTCAGCACATCCCGCTTTCGCAACTCCCTCCGCGAAGCTAACCTTGAGCTCAAACCGCGATACCCGGTCTTTGGCGGGTGGAACTACAGCTTCCGGATTGGATGGGATGCTAACCTTCGAAGCTTCCTCCGCAGCTTGAAATCCCAGAGCGACAGTTACGTGCTGCGCGTGCCTTTCCTCGAGGGACCTAAGATGAGCGAGGGGGTTTCATACGCGAAAGTCCAGATAAGGGTAATATTACCGGAGGGTGCGACGAATGTCAAGTATGAGACGGTAGTGCCGCTTGTGGGTGCAGAGGTGGAGAGTTATCGGACATACATGGACACGGTTGGGCGGACAACGTTGAGGCTGAGCGCGGTAAATGTAGTTGATGAGGCAAGGGATAAGGAGATTATTGTATGTTTTGCTCTTAGTGGTCCTGGATATGGAGCTTGTTTTCTAACGTGATGTTATAGGTGACATACGAATACCCCTTGAGTGCGGCCTTCCGCAAGCCGATTACCATTTTCTTGGGTATCATGACTGTGTTTGTGACGGCCTGGGGGGTTGGGAAGTTGGATGTCAGTATAGGAAAAGGTTCTTAGAACCCCTTTGCAGATCGAAACGGCTTCGTCGACGCTAGATCATTGTACCAAGAGTCATATACGGATATTGCAGCAGTGGAGCTTTTGAGGGCAATGTACCATTTCACTTCAGTAAGGACTTGGCCAGGATGAGACCTTGATGCCTTTGATTTCCATCCCAAGACTAACAGAGCAGAGCTTTGAAACGGGTGGAAGATATGAAAATCTTCTAGTAAGTCAACCCCAGTCGTACTACCCTAATAGCCTAGTTAATTTCCATATGGCGGAGAGCGTTCCGCCGATTTTGGACATTTCGGAATAAGTCGTGCAGGACGAGTAGCAAACGACACATGCCTGATTTCTGAACCACCTTACGGGGATGTTATGGGTTCCTTGCAACGGTTTCTGTTGGATTAGATTTGGACGGCAGTTTGAGGACGGTTCGGAGCATGATATATCTGATTCACACAAGATTAATTTGAGGTTGAAATTGATACGAGTGGGCACAATGCGCACACTTCACCATGAAGATGAAGACATTTCGCGGTCTCGAGCGTTTCAGCTCGCTCTGCTGTGCTTATACTGCGCGTTAAGGTAGATGTTCGTGTACTGTAGATATTAACTTTATGGTATTGGTGATGATACAAAACAGCCTACTCAGCAGATCTATCAAACGCACCAACTCAGACATGTCCAGTTACAGCACGTTTGTTAACAATAATTACCTTAATAACAGAAGTCATGATGAGTGTTTATCTTACGAACCGTCTACTATCGAACATCAAGCGCAGAACGTTTACAGTTTTAAACGAACGGTTGCTGAAGGGTACAGTCGACTCTGGTTATAATGGAGGTGGCAACTCGATCAGTTGCTTCCGTTAGAAACAGAAATTCGTTACATCAGAACTGGCGCTAAACCTATCACAGTAAGAATCAATACAAGATCATTACAGGGTGAAGGAAGATAATCTAAAGATTACCTCTGAAGAGTGTATCCTATATAGATTTCCCCCCTTGTACTCCGTATAACGGACACCATCCAAAGTTCTCAAAAATACTTCCGTTATACAGTAATAGCCAGATTTAACGGAATTACCATACAACAGTCGACTGTATACATAGGTACCTCGGTATGAACCCATATAACCTTGCTAAGGCAGTATCTCATGCAGGTACCCACAAACATTATTTATACCTGATACGCCTTCCGACGTTGTACAACACTGATCATCGTAACCTATGCGACCCAGTAGCAGGAGTATTAGTGGAGATTGGGGTGCAAGATCAAATTCAAAGCAACTCAACCTGATGTCACTACCTACTGACCCTGTTGACGAGTAGGCAGACAATAGGGTTCGAAGAGAACACCCCAACGCCGGAGGCTGCCGCATCATGGATGTGCTGGGGTAAAGTAGTCTTACGGAAGGGTGTGTGATTTGATTTCACGGTAAATTGGGGGTTTCAACAACCAACAGTACACTTACAGCAGACCGTGTTTATCTAAACCAATCTTTACCGATTTTAGCCCACCAATCTACGGTAATGCCACGGCTGTATCTGCATTCAAGCAGTGTAACCTCAGGACTCGCCGCACACTCCGTTTCGAAAGCGAAGATGAACGCCCATGGAAAACAGCCAGAGTGCTCACTCGCAGCCCTTCTTCCATCAATGGTCCTACTTCTCTACTGCCTCCTTTCCACTCAACTGCGTTATCTCTCAAGTCGTACACCGCAGCAACGGCCTGCGAGCCACTCAAGGGTAGGTATCAGAAGTTCTCGTAATGCATGGCATATGAGCCACCACAATGGAGCATCATCACCGAATCTCCGGACTTGTTTGAGAACCAAGGGGTGACAGGATCGTCAATGCTGTTATTCATCCAGACATCGTCGACATCAGAGCTTGGTATCATGGCCGCTTGTCGAATGCATTCAGCACACACAAGAGAAAGTGACAAAAGATCTCGCCCATAGGCTAAGTTTCCACGCCGCATAATTTCTTTCTGTACGCGTCCGCTGGGGGGCTTGACCATAGAGGTATCTATGAGATTTCTGGCCCCATTTCATTGTGCTGTCGTAGGCCCTTACTTACTCCTTTCATCTAACTTATGTTTTTTCCTCGGTATCATGTCCGAATTCTATGGAGGTTTGGTCAAGGAAGGGAGTTCAAGATTGCAATATTAAAGCCTCTCTGCACCAGCTTCCCACACAGGCCATAATCTCAAAGTGAAATCTATATTCCTCGTTATAGCTCCGGTTTTCCATCAAAATTTCTATTGCTAGCCTCGACTCCGTCCTTGGTGCTACTACGGTTTTCAAAGACTAGCTCCGACTACTTTTGTCAAAGATGCATCTCAGCTCTCTCCTTGAGATTACGCTGTGCTTCACAGCTGCAGGCGTCAGCTCCGCGTTCCCAGAGAAGTATCTTCATCATATTAGCAAGCGTATCATTTCCCCCAAGACGACCACCGCTAGTACCAGTGGGGTTGTCATCAGCGTGAACGGAACTTGCGGTCCTATCTATGGCAAGCAAACTTGCCCAGCTGACAAGTGCTGCTCTTCTTCGGTATGTTTGCTGGGAATTCTTCTCTGAATATCAGTTTTCCCCTGGATCTCTACACTCACAGCTATGCTGGAAGCACTGAGATAGCCTCTAGATATGCATCAGATAATGACTAAACATTACCAGGGTTTCTGCGGCTCCGGTAAAGACTTCTGCAAGGACCCGGACTGCCAATACAAATACGGCACCTGCAACTCCACCACCACCCCCTCCGGCCCTCCCACACTAAACGATCCCCGCCCCAAGCTCGGCAACATATCGTACTCTAACGACATCTTCCACTGCACAACCCCCAACACCATCGCCCTAACCTACGACGACGGCCCGTCCCCTAACACCGCCGCTCTCCTCGATACCCTCCGCCAATTCAACTTCACAGCAACCTTCTTCATCACCGGCAATAACAACGGCAAAGGTGCCATCGATATCACAGACCCTTACCCCTCGCTCATCAGGCGCATGGTAGCCGAGGGCCATCAAGTGGCGTCGCACACGTGGTCCCATTACAGTCTCTCAAATATCACATCCGACATGCGCAAGCAGCAAATGGCGAAGAACGAGCGCGCGATTGCGAACATCATCGGCAAATACCCCACCTACATGCGTCCGCCGTACTCGTCTTGCACCCCTGAATCCGGCTGCGAAACCGACTTGCAAAACCTAGGCTACCACCGCATCGGTTTCGACCTAGACACCCAAGACTATCTGAATCCGAACGCCAGTGAGATCCAGAAGTCCAAGGATATCGTTAGAGCGAATCTTTCGAGTACCAGCGTAACGAGTTATCTGGCGATTCAGCACGACATCCTGCCGCAATCTGTGGCTAATTTGACGGATTTTTTTTATAGCGCTATTAGAGCGAAGGGTTGGAAAGGGGTTACGGTTGGGGAGTGTTTGGGAGATCCAAGAGAGAACTGGTACCGCACGCCTGGTGTTGGGCGGTGAGGAAACGTTGGGGTGATGCTGGAAAGGGGTTTCTGCGGCTGGTCCGAGGATGGTTTTTGAGGGGATATGGGGGATGGCTGGCTCGGTGTTGCTTTACTGTCTGGCTTTGCTTCTTTCCATCTCTTTTTGTATTTTATGTCCTGTTCATCCTTCCTTCTGTCACTGTTTTCTTTTCCCCTTCCTTGATTGAATACTTTGACTTTCTAAAATATAAGACTCCAGCAGCCTTTTTTCCATCTTTCTTAGTAGGCATAAATCTTTATGTATGTCCATCTACATCTTTCCGAAGTAGTCTCATCGTATTTGCTCATCGCTATATAGTTTCCGTTGCTCTCCCACCCAGGTCTTTCCTAGCCCTCGGATCTTCAATCCCCCAATTACCCCCTACTAACAGCCTCCCAACCCCCCCCCCCAAAACCACACCTCCCCCCTCCCCCCTCCCCCCTCCCCCATCCTTTCCGAACAAACACCCACGGGCATCGTTCAGCGGCAATGTATCGCAAAAGTACAAAACTACAGTATACACACATGCAAGAAAGACGTCAGAACACCATTTGCGGAAAAATTCGGCTTTGAGGAATTAGGATGATTAGCAGGATGAACGGGAAGAAGTTTTTCATCGTATAAGTAAGCGTTGATCCGTTGCCATATCTTATGTACCATGTATGTAGATCGGTAGTATATACATATTGGGTTCTTTCGCAGCGACCGGGCACGCCACCTGCCAACGTCCGCTGAGGCCTCTTCTCGTAGAGGTATTCATGTACATCTCACGCCCGAAACCCCCTCGCAACAGCCGTCCCGCCCCGCGCCGTCGCCATCATATCCGCCGACACATTCCTTCCTCCCACCTCCACTCCCCACCCCTCCCCCAACACCTTCCTTCCATAAACACCCACATCAATCACCTTCCTCGGCCCCACCAACACCAAGCCTCCATACCGCGTCCCACCAAGCACACACTGTGTCACAATCGCCTCAGCCGCGAGCGCCACGTCTTCTATGGGGAAATCGTCCTCGTCGTCCTCACTCTGCATATCCATGGCGACGGTGCAGGAGCCCGAGTGCCAGCGGTGGGGGATGGCGAAGCCGGTGTCGTGATGGTGGGAGAAGTGCATTGGAGCGTGGGTTTTGTCGCCGATGCGGAGGAGGGTGATGGCGTTGGTGCAGTCGGCGGGGGAGACGATGGGCGGGTGGAGGAGATGGGGGCGGAGGCAGGTTATTTTTGCGTGGGTGGTGGGGAGGAGGGAGAGGAGGATGGTGAGGATGGTGGTGGGGAGGTGCATGGTGAAGGATGGAAGGGGATTGGGGAATCAAGTGGTTTGGTGGTGGAGTAGACGATGGCTTTTATCATGGCGACAGTCTATATGGCGGTCCGCATTGGGCGTTGCGGCTAAGTGAATTGCGCGTGAGTGGCGACGATTTGCTGGCTTGCTGCTGCGCGAGTCGCGTGTTGGTCGAATAGGTTTGGCACTGCTGCGTCATACTGAGCCGTCTTTTGGTGATTCGGTAATGTGAAAAGGATTGGGAAGCATACAAATATAGACTTTCAACTGTTTATAGTATAGCAAACTGGGCCGAAGTGGAAAGACAAAGATGGGAGATACAGAGAGTCTTTGGAATTAGTAACTGAACCTGCAGTCGAAGCCCTCCAAACAGAGTTCCTCAAACGAAGTAGAAGAGCTCCGCAGACGAACTTCTAGATGAATGAAAGACTTGGGACGGATTCGCCTCGCGACTGCAAGAGAACAGACTTGATCAAAGAACATAAAAAATCCATTGACGGCCGGAGATAATAGAAGCCTACCGTCTGGAGATGTTCTGGATGTATGTGTATACCCTCTGGAGCAAGTCCAGGCGTACTTCTATCGACGCCGAACAAAGAAAGATGAAGAATCCCCTTGGAGAACTTGTTACAAGCGATGGTCAGAGTAGAATCCCGGGTCAAATCGCAACGACCCAGTAACCACAAACAGAAGAAAGAGAGGGGATGGAGACCTTACCTTACAGGCGTACTTGTACGTCAGTGCAGCTTGTGCTTCTTGTGCTTCAACGTGCTTCACGTGGGCCGTTTGATTCGTCCATGGCTTTTGCATGCAGTGCGGGGCGGGACCGCGGAATTGGGGGACTGACAGCGGCGGAGATTTCCTCTGCTTAGCGTAGCTTGGCCCTTGGGAAGCTCTGACTTAGTCTGTAGACTGTATGATGGTTTTCCAGAGCTGTCTTGATACCTTGTGCTGGTCGGATTTTCGGATGTTTCTACTGTATTTTCAAGCAATTGCTGCCATTGGGCCTGTCGATAGGGGGCGTACTACAGCCTTGCCTTAGATAATCAAATCATGCAGTAACTTTACCCCACCTTCAATCTCCCAACGTTCAACTTCGCTGACAATCCCACCAGCTTTGGCCAGCAATTGAGAACGTCACTGGTACAAGACTGGCAATGGCACTACATCTCCTACGAGGACCTGAAAGACGCCCTTGTTACCCCATACGAGACAGAGCCCTCGCCCGAGCAACCTCACCCGAAACGAAGAACATGGACCGAAGATGACGAGAAGGCTTTCGTAGCCGAACTGGAAGGAGAACTTGACAAAGTATTCTCATTCCAACGGGTGAAATCGCAAGAGATTGTAAGACGAATAAAAACAAGCGAGAGGGAGGTCAACCATGTCATCGCCCGATTGGACGAGAGAGGTCCGAAAAGAGCGAGTCAGAATGGAAATACAACAGACTCAGAGGACGATGTGCCTACGGAACAAGACTTTGAGCTACTGGAGGAAGACCTGAGCGACATTATTGCCGATGTGCATGACCTGGCAAAATTCACTCAATTGAATTACACCGGGTTTCAGAAAATAATCAAGAAACACGACGTCAGTCCCAACTTCAAAAGAAGCTTGTCTAATCCACGGAACAAACGCTAATATCTTTCAGAAACAAACGTCGTGGCATCTCAGACCTGTCTTTGCTGCACGATTAAAAGCGAAGCCTTTCTTTCAGGACAACTATGACGAATTCATTATCAAGCTATCGCGGCTCTATGATCTTGTACGGACCAGAGGACACCCAACCAAGGGTGATAGCGCAGCTGGGGGTGGTCAGCAGAACTTTGTACGGCAGACTACCAAGTACTGGGTTCATCCAGATAATATTACTGAGTTGAAGCTTATCATCCTTAAGGTATGCCCAACCCACTGTTGTTTAATAGAAACCGTTACTGAATTCATCAAGCACCTCCCCGTTTTAGTCTTTAATGCGAGCAAAGAATTCGAAGCAAAGGATTCGGCCATCTCATCAATTTACTATGATAACCCTGATACATGGGAATTGTATATGGGGCGCTTGAAAAAGACAGAAGGAGCCGAAGCTATTCGGCTGCGATGGTACGGTGGAATGGAAACAGAGACTGTTTTCGTGGAAAGGAAGACGCACCGAGAAGATTGGACTGGGGAGAAGTCGGTCAAAGCGCGCTTTTCGATGAAAGAAAAGAACGTCAACGCCTTTCTAAGCGGCAAGATGAATGTCGAGAGCGTCTTTGAAAAGATGCGGAAAGAGGGCAAAAAGAGCGAAAAAGAGATTGCAGACCTCGAACAGCTAGCGAGAGAGGTTCAGTATCGAGTAATCACCAGAAGCTTCGTGCCCGTCACAAGATCGTTTTACAATCGCACTGCTTTTCAACTGCCAGGCGACGCTCGTGTCCGAATTTCGCTAGATACTGAGTTGACAATGGTACGCGAGGATAACTTAGACGGACGAGAACGGGCTGGCAAGAACTGGCGCAGAATGGATATTGGCATCGAGTATCCATTCAAACAGCTCCCTCCCGAAGATGTTGAACGATTCCCGTACGCCGTGCTCGAAGTGAAGCTGCAAACGCAGGCAGGCCAGCAACCTCCCGAGTGGGTACGTGAGCTGATAAGCAGCCATCTTGTCGAAGCTGTCCCAAAGTTCAGCAAATTCATTCACGGCACCGCAACCCTATTTCCAACTGGAATCCACCTACTTCCCTTCTGGATGCCCCAGATGGACGTCGATATCCGTAAACCAATCACACGTCGTTTCGGTATCGAGCGGCCTAATCAAGCAGCAAGCTACTCAACTAGCGACGACCCGCTAGACACTGATACCGAAGATGAAGAAGAAAATGAGAGAGTCCAAGGCAATACAGATGCACCTCAAGAGGACGAAAACACCGCGACAGACCAAGGCATGCGCCGCCTTCGCGAAGCCAGAGACACAATGGAACAACACGACATAACCCACGCCTCGGACCCCACAAACACCCTCGACATCGAAGAACGCATCGCCGCCGACCCACTGTCCTACCCAGATGACGACCCCATCTACGACTCCGACGACGATACAGACGACCTCGAAGAAGCGAAAAGAGTCGGCGGTTGGCACTACCGTCGAAAACTTCTAAAGCATCACATTGTACACGCCCCTTCCTACCTCATCGATCTCTTCAGAAACATGATGTCAATCGCCAACCCCACAACCCCCAGTCCCACCCCACAACCCACCTCCCGCCGCTTCCGCGCCCCCCCGGGCAAACGCATCCACGTCCCCGTCCGCGTCGAGCCAAAAGTCTTCTTCGCCACCGAACGCACCTTCCTCTCCTGGCTCGAATTCAGCATCCTCCTCGGCTCCATCGCCGCCACCCTCCTTAACTTCGGCGACGGCCTCTCGCACTACTCGGCGTGGGGGTTCACGTTCTTGGCGATTGCGAGCTTGCTGTATAGTCTGGGGATGTATCTGTGGCGCGTAAGGATGATTCGGAGGAGGAGGACGGGGGGATATCATGATTGGTTTGGGCCGAGTGTGTTGTGTGCGGGGCTGTTGGCGGCGGTGGTTGTGAGCTTTGTGATTAGGGTGAGAGGGGTCGGGTGGGTTGGGTGAGGGGGGGGGGAAGTGAATGGGTGAGGGGGGGGGAAGCGAATGGGTGAGGAGGGGAGGCTTGTAGGGTTTTGGGGGTTAGGTGGAATATGTACAGTAGTGTCTGCATGGGTTATACAGCACCGTTTTCATGTATAAAGTACAAAACAATCAGAAAACCCCCAGCTATAGCATAAACGGGAAATATCACGTTCCAACCCCCCCGGCCTTCCAGTTTTTCCAACCATAACTCAAGATAACGATCACAACCACCACACCCCCTTTCCTCATTCGCACAGTCTCGCCCTCGCACTTGGATATTCCAGATTCGAGCCAGGAATTATTCTTTCCAATATACCCGCTTCCGAAAATCCCGCGGGGTTTGTTTTAGTTATCTTCAGTGTGGAAGATGAGTCAGTCGTTGCTGAGTGCCACAGGAACTGGGAGTGTTTAAAATTTTGTCTGGGGGGGATCAATCAGGTATTTATTCCACGAGGGTTTATTACAGTATATAGTAGTATGGGAAATCTGTTTTCAAAAGACACAAAACGATTTCGGGAAAAAAATTAATCGGATGCTATTCAATGAATGCCTGGCGCCGATATGCACGCGTGACAGCCATGGCAGCATTTCCCTAACCCGCAACATCCGCAACGCCGAGACCTATCGTACTCCCAAATCGTCTGGACCCATCGGCAGCATACCACTGCTGTCAATAACCAACCAATCCCCCCCCCCCGGGCCCTTCAAAAGCAATCAATCCCCTCACGCAACCCCAGTAACTCTCCGAATACTCCTCCTCGGCCCCTCCCCGCCCACACTAACCACGCCCTCCACCTCCAACGCCCTGACGACCTCCGCAAACTCCACCCCTTCAACCCCCGCACTGCCCATCTCGCCAATGCGCCTAAAAACCTCGCTCCACCGCGCCGCGCCCCCCTGCCTCGTCATCTCATCCAGCAACTCCAACACCGCCTTTTTCAAATCCGCCTTCCGCCTCCTCTCGCTCGCGCTCGTTCCCTCGGTTAACAAACCCATATCGATCAGCCCCGTGCGCGCGTCCGTCGCGGCCTGCTTGAGGGCGGATTTGATCAGGCGCACGGCTTCTTGGACGTCGTGCGCGGAGACGTGGGTGGCGAGGCGCATCTTGGCGTGGGCTTCGGCGAGGCGGATCATCGATTCGAGCTGGCGCGTCGTGGCGGTGATGCGGCGCTCGGCGGCGCGGACGTCTTCGCCTAGTTTGCGCATTTCGACGTAGGCGCGGACGAGCTCGGTGGAGGCGGCGGGGGTGAGGGCGGGCTGGCATTTGGAGCGGGCGTAGGAGATGTAGGAGGTTAGGAATTCGACGGGCTGGAGGTGGGGTTAGAGTGGGTGTTGGGGAAAGGAGGATTTAGGGGGAGGGGACGTACTAGGATTTCCTGGGTGCTGGCGTTTTCGGGGGCGTCTTCGAGATACATGCCGACGAGATGGCGTGCTAGTCGGCGATCGCTTTGTTCGTCGATACGGTCGAGGACGAGATAGACGAGGTCGAATCGGGAGAGGAGGGTCGGTGGGAGGTCGATGTTTTGCGGGACGGGGAGGTTGGGGTTATATTTGCTTCCGATTGGGTTTGCGGATGCGAGAATACTTGTTCGTGCGTTCAAGGTGGTGATAATACCGGCTTTGGCTATGGAGACGGTCTGCTGCTCCATCACTTCGTGCAAGACCGAGCGGGTCGAGTCGGACATTTTGTCGAATTCGTCGATGCAGCATACGCCGCCATCTGATAGTACGAGGGCGCCAGATTCCAAGACTACTTGGCGCGTCTCTGGATCCCGGCTGATGTAGGCAGTAAGACCAACGGCAGAGGAACCCTTTCCACCAGTGTAGACTCCCCTAGGAGCGATCTTGTGGACATACTGTAGAAGCTGGGACTTGGAAGTTGATGGATCACCGCAAAGCAGCACATTGATATCTCCTCGATATTTTGGGCTTCCTCCCTTTTCGAATGACTTATTGGTGCCTCCAAAAAGCTGCAGTAGAATGCCCTTCTTGACATCGTCCATTTCATATACACTAGGTGCCAATGATCTTGCCAGAAGTTCGTAAACATCACCTCGTCTTGCAGTGGCTTTGATCTTTTCCTCTTCTTCCTCAGTTACTTTTCTTGTTTCTTCTACGTCACCCGCAACCTGTTCAGACAATTCTTGCTCAATAGTAGAGACATCAATGCCTAGTCTTCTCTTGTCGACTTTTTGTATGTGCAACACGTCGATATACGTCTTGAACAAAGCTTTAATTGTCCGTTGCCTTGGGTTGATGCGAACGGGATTGCTCCTAAAGATACCCGTAACTTCAATCCGGTCACCTGCCTTACACACGTCTACCAGCTCCTCATAAGCACACAGTGATACTGAATGTGGCGTCTGTCCATCTGGTACACTGTCCGGAGTCTCCTGTAGCTTTATGACCTGCTTGTCTGCAAACTCACAGCGATTATGCACAATCTGCATGGAGTTCTGAGATTCGCAAGCTTGGCGTGGACATCTCGTAGGCTCCGCGATCTTGCCCCTATCGAGAGATACATTGACCGCGTGGTTGCAAACCTGACAACGGAAGAAAGCCGTCTTCATATCTGGAATGACTGGCGTAGTCCGAATGACAAGGCCTTTGATGCTCACCATCTTATCCATATCATTGGGATTCAATTCTCTCATGTTTACCGAACTATCCAGTCCAAACGGTTTTACTTTGTATAATTTGGTTTCCGCTTCTTGCACTAGATCTGGTATACCTAATGACTGGCCAGCATGTCCGTTTGGCTCAGAACTTGGCACTGCAGGCATAGAGCTATCGGGTCTGGCCTGAGCGTGTATTTGTTGTTGCTCGGTTCGTAATCTGGACATTTCCGCTTCTGCTAGATCAACGATTACATCCTTGATAGTCTGGTCCATCAGGGGGATAATCTCATGTGGATATGCTTGTACTTGATGCCAAAGCTTCACCGTCGAAGGGAACGCCTTGAGGTTTCGGAGATCCAGATTAAGCCCAGTAACCCCTAGGTGGCGCATGTTGTTCAACATCTCAATATACTCCCTACAATTCCCGCCACTCTCTGGCGCATCGGTCTCTTCTTCTGTAGCACCATCGGCCCACATTCGATATTTTTTTTGATAGCCCAGTAAAAATTCTTTAAACGTAGACATGGTATCTTGGATCGAAATGTTCGTTCCCCATATTATCCTTGTCGACGAACCCCCGATTGCATCAGCTTCGGATGTATTTGGATCAAGATTGGAGAAAGTTGCTGCATCTGAACCCCTCGCGCCTTCCCGCACTGGGACACCGTTTTCGTCGACAAACATTCGTCGGCGGCGATTGGGGGTAGCGCTGAAGATATCAGAATGTATATCGCCACGTCTTGAGTTATTGAGCGCAGAAGCACCCGGCGCAGAAGATCTTGGCGTACGGACAAAAAGGCCACTGCTGCTGGTTGGAATATCACTTTGACGATGGACGTTGCCATTAGTGGCACGAGTCGGGCTTGAGCTGGAGGCATAGCGTATCGGCGACGAATCTGGCATTTGTGTCAGCACTTGAGATAGGCTCTGCATGGGCGACGTACCACCTGGGGGCTGCACTCGACCTCTAGGAGTACTGCCTGCTATTGAAACCTGCTTCAATGGAGAACTGATCTGCATGGCGTCGTTGCCATTCATGTTTGCGGCACCGTTGACAGGCGATGAGCGGAAGAACAGCGGTGAGGAAGATGCTACATTCTGTTGTGATGCTCGAGGAGTCCTTTGCGATTGATTTGGCTCCTCTTGAGCTGCAGGGGAAGACGGCGCCACGGCTGCTGCTGGACTACTGGCTGGTTGCGCCGAGTTCCTTGTTGAACGTGTCGGAGTTGCAGATGCAGAGTTTCGTTTCGAGCGACGAGACGCTGGGGAAGACATCGTGAAGGTCGTGCGTTGATTGTTATAGTGTCAATGGGTAATAGCTCGAGCTGTTCTAGAGAAAGTTAAGTTGTAGTTGGGAAGGAGGGTCTAAGGGAGACGCGGCACGGGCTACGCGATCACGCGTAAAGTGGTTTCGCGACAAGGTGTTGACCTCACATCTTACCAGTTGAGGATAGGTAGCTTCTATAGACTGTATGAATGTACTATGCCTAAAACCCCCGTTGACAACGTATTTCGAAGTACCATTGAATCATATCGGAAAGAGTGTATACCACTGAGTTCAACTGGTCGAACATAATTGTCCTCCTACTTGATACTCTACGTCCAATCGATATCGAGATTGCTTTGATGAGATGATAATTCTGGCATCTCTGCCAATGAAGGACTTCCCCGCAAATAGCATCATTTCCAGGAGAAACGCTATAAATATACCAAGGATCTATATACCTCAAGGAACATAGAACGCAGCCACTGAGATTATGAGATATATTGCTATCATGATGGTGCCCTCGAGCCTGTACACGAGATCAGCAAGTACTGTGTTCCAGCATGAGGTAAGAATCTTACCTCATCGACTTGGCGGTGCTAAGGAGCGAGTTGATGTATCACCGATGCGAAAAGGATTGTAGACTCAAAACATCGCGAAACTTTTACTCATCTCATCGATACCCATCATCCAGCCTAGCAGAACGATCGCGGGAACGATCAAAATGGCAGTTTGCAACCATTTACCAAGCTTTACGTTAACGCAAATATCCATCCTATCTTTGACTGCAGTCCAACCGGGGTGGGCATCATTTCCAAGTAGCGGAAGTAATATCACACCTACAAATGTCTTCGAAAGCCCAGCAGTTTGCATGAGCCCCTCAAGACTATCCGTGGCAAATTCGGGTTTGAAAGCGAGGAGCACCGTCGTAAGAACCATGACAACAAGAAGTTATCTATGTCGAAAGCTGAGGTCGCTTTTTCTCTTCCTCATCTTCTTCCTTTTCTCCATTGTGCTCTTGAAGAGGCTGTCCTAAGGATTTGGGCTCCTTTTCTTGGCCGCAGGCATGATTTTCAGTCCGAAATACACTTTTCGCAGCTGACCGCACTTCCTTTGCCGCAAACCGACGCCTGCCAGTTACCTCCTCTCGTGTTGAGAATCGGCTGTCCAAGACACTCTCATCGTAAGACATTGCCGGTGGCGCATCTGGACCTGTTCCAAGGGCGATGGTGCTCCCCATGATATACCGGTCGAGAACCGCTCTCCTCTTCTTGGCGCATCGAGGCCTTGTGATGAGTTCGCGAGCGTTCACTATTGAAAAGGCTATATAACGGAAGCCATGCATCATTCCAAGCTTCTTGACGAGCAACTGCACGAAGCTGATCTGGAGCATGTTCAATAAAGTAACACCAGGATAAGTTTTGAAACCTTTTGTATGTGGTTCCGGCGGCGACGGCTAAGGAGGACTTGTTGGAAACAGTAACGACGACAGCGAAGGTAGCATGGAATAAGTTTATTGAGACAAGTCAGGTTTGACAACCCAAGATAGGTTGCCAAACAGTTGATCCTGTTACACATAATTCAAACCCGGCTTGCCCTGCATAGATCTCCACAAGAGATTGTTTTCTCCAGGATGTGTCAAAGCAGGTCTAGTAAACAGCATTCATTTTATGTAGAGATATCCAAATGAACGTTTAGACACTCTGGGTAATAACAGTTGACTCGCGTTAGTATACGAAAGCTTGCACGATGAAACAAATTGGACCAAGGAACATATGGAACTGATCAGTCTTGACTTTCATACTTAGGTTGTAGTCTAGGTCTGGTACCTGGCCTGGCGTGTCTGGCTATCGGTCATTGTCTGTTAACTTTCTGGAGCCCCCAGTGGTTCACTTTAAAGACCTGCAATACGCCTTCTCCAGCCAAACTTGTCAACGGATCCTGGCTTGACAGGTCCTTCGTTGAAGAAGAGGAGGAGATGTATAGATCCCTCCTAATATTTTAGCTAGCAATGCCTGCTGAAGCCTCGTGTCAAATCTTATCTTACTTCAGCCATGAAATTCTGAAAACTTTCGGAGCGGGTCAAACTTGATACTTGGGGCGGTATAATTAGCCTTGTCGACTTCGTTTTCGTGAGCAGCCCAGCGAGTCTTCTAAGTTCTGCTGCCTCCGAGTCGACTTGGCTGCTTGGTCGCCTTACGGTCATTCCCCATTCAATTTGCGTTCAGTGGGCAAGATTGTGAGGTGCTAGATATGCACGTCATCTTAGATGCATGTAGGTTCTCTTGCAGATGAGGTTCAACGTAGTGTCTCTCTGGTTCAGATCTGCACATGCGGCGACTTGCGCTTGACAATTTGGAGTTGGATATGTTGGACGCGTACATGAGAGCATCATTGACTATCCCTTTTCAGGCCCCCAAACAAGCTTTTCCATACATCTGTTTTATTTGATCCCCCTCGCTCCCGGTTTCGTGGCTGTCTGGTTCTCACGGTGAGAAACTAATATCGTCGCCGGCGGTTGAAGTCCACAGCTCTGCATAGCAAAGAGGAACCATTATAGCGACCGTTCTTCTTGTTCTTGCGAGCCTTGCCAGGACCAGGAGCCAGAGTCTTCCTCGATTGATAGATTCTTATCGAGGGTTCCTCGAGGCAGCGATGATCGAAATAAGGCTTTGAGTCCAGCAAACTTCAGCTAATTGATACGATTGGTCCAACGTCTTCGGTGAGGGTGTGGTGGAAACCTCATTGTCTTCTCTTTCACCCCACGAACTCACAAATGGGCAGCTTATACTCTTCCAGCAACCAATATCTCCTCTTCACACCCTCCCACTCCTCTTTTCCCATGTCCTTCACCTCCAGTGTCTCCCACGTAGTGTCATATCCAGCCTCAAACAAATCCATCTCCACTACCTTGCAATAGACATCATAGCACACCTGTCGGTCAGCCCCCAACCCATTGAAGAACCCCCATTTCCCACCCTCATCTAGTATACCAATGAGGAAATCACTGAAGAAATCCCGTAAAGCTTTGTAATCCTCAGCAAAGGTGTCGAAGTAGATGGCATCAAACAGTATTTCCTGCTCTATGATTTTAGGGAGCACGGACTGCCATGTCCCTTCGTGGATAGTGACACCCGGTTTTTCTTCCCAACCTGAAGCTCTCATATGCTCAAGGACAGATGGGTGTGCTTCAATGATGTGGTGCATACTGGGGTCTTTAGACTGAAAGAAGTTGTCGATTATACCCATGCCATGGCCTATGTTGAGAACTCTAAGCCCAGGTCGAGGACAGAGTAGGTCGGCGGTGCGTTTCATTATTGGGGTCTCCCAAGACATCATCACGCCGTTTTGGGTAGAGTCAAGAATGCGAGACGGTTGAAATGAGAGAGAAGACCGGAGATAGTTTGAATTGGTAGGTCCGGCAGCGGAAGGATTTGGAGGGGCATCAGGTTGAATATCTTCTACTGGCGTAGCTTCGGATGCTCTGATCTGGTCATTCTGCGTTTCAGAACCAAAAACCACACCACCTTCGCCCTCTCTCCCTTGCCCAGCCCCCTCATCCTCCTCTTCATCCTCATCCTTGTCCCTCAACAACTCATATTCGTCAAGCCGGTTGAGCAGCATCTCCGCCCTGACCCCCGCATCAACCATGATATCGTACAGCTTGCCGCAGCCCAGCCTCCTGGCCAAACATCCCGGTGTCTCATTATTCGCATCCAAGTCATTCCAGATAGCTCCATTCTGCAGCAAAAGTCTCATGGTTCTCGCCGCTGCCTCCACATCTGCATCCTCGGTATCAGCTTGCTCATCGCTTGAGACAGCATGACTATGTCCGTTTATCGCAGTACCATTGGATTCAGCACCATTACGGCGAGGGCTGGAGGAGTTTTCGCAGGCAGCGATTGCAGCATGGAGGGGTGTGAAACCAGTTTCAGAATCTTGGACGCTGGGGGAGCCGGTGCGTAGAAGAGTTCGAAGGGCTTCGAGGTTGTGTTGCGCAGATACGAGGAGGATCTGTTGGGCTTGGATATCGGTCTCTACATCCTCTGACAGTTCAAGTTCCATGGTTAATTGACACAATGGAAAGGATGTGCTTTGGGGGAAGGCGTTAGGCATTAGGCGTTAGATCTCGCTTAGCCCTAACCCTAATGGGATGCCTACGACTGAAATTTTGATTTCGACTCCGTGTCTAATGATTTAGATACAGTATGTAGCTTCTCTAGAGCCTCCAATTTGATGTGATATTAGGACTGGATTTTTTGTCGTGTATCTGGTTGTGCAATGAGAGAATGCTATAAATCTATCTACTCATGCGGATACTTTACCAAAAGAAGTACATGGCAATGTCACAATTTTGGATAGCATTCTGTCTTTACAGATCATCGTATACGCCATAGTTGACCGTTCAGCGCTCTATGCCTGGTAGGTTGACGCTGAGACGTCACCTCCTCTGCCAGTCCAATTCACGTGAATGTTCTTGCTTTCAGGGTACTTCTCGCTAGCGTCTTCTGGCTTGATCCTAAATGTGTGGGCACCGAAATAATCTCGCTGGGCTTGCAAGAGATTGGCTGGTAGGTTCTTGGCGCGGTAACCGTCGTAGAAGCTAAGTGCGGTGCTGAAAGCTGGCGTTGGAATACCCCATTGAACAGCTTTGCAGACAGTATCTCTCCAGCCGGGCTGTGCCTGATGGATGGCTTTGTTAAAGAAGTCGTTGAAGAGCAAATTCTCGAGATCAGGGTTCTTGGTGTAGGCAGCGGTGATGTCTTTCAAGAAGACCGAACGAATGATGCATCCCCCGCGCCACATAAGAGCGATGGACGGCTTGTTGAGTTTCCATTTGTATTCTTTTGCGGCCTGGTAAAGATATTAGATAGGTCCTGAATAATGTTCCTATATGTTGTCTGATATTACTCACATTCTGTATGAGCATGAAACCTTGGCAGTAAGAGATAATCTTCGACGCGTAAAGGGCTTGTTCAAGGTTTTTAAGAAACTCCTTTTTGTCTCCTTTGAAGTCGGGCTTGGGTGGACCATCAAGTAATCCGGACGCGCGACCGCGCTCCTCTTTCAGTGAGCTTAGGCATCTCGCAAAGACGGCCTCTCCAATTAACGTGACAGGCATGCCAAGATCTAGAGCATTAATGGCTGTCCATTTCCCAGTACCCTTTTGGCCTGCAGAATCCAGGATTTTCTCCACCAAAGGTGTGCCGTCGTCATCATTGTATCTGAGGACGTCTCGCGTGATTTCTATAAGGAAGGAGTCAAGTACTCCCTTGTTCCAGTCTGCGAAAACATCTGCCATTTCCTTGGAGGACAGCCCTAGCCCACGTTTCATAATGTCATAAGCCTTTAGTGGTTTCAGCTTTCACCAAAACTTCTCGATCGATCTTTGACATATGGATCATACCTCACAGATCAATTGCATGTCACCGTACTCGATTCCATTATGGACCATCTTCACATAGTGACCAGCGCCCTCATCACCTACCCAGTCACAGCAAGGCTCCCCATCACTCTTTGCAGCAATGGCTTGGAATATATCTTTGATTAATGGCCAAGCCTCCTCGTTACCGCCAGGCATAAGACTGGGCCCATATCGAGCACCCTCTTCTCCACCTGATACACCAGTGCCCACAAATCGAAGACCTTTCTCAGCCAGCGCTCGCGTTCGACGATTGGTGTCCGGGTAATGTGAGTTCCCACCATCGATGATAACATCACCCTTTTCGACGAAAGGTAGGAGAGCGTCAATGAAATCGTCGACTGGTTTCCCAGCCATCACAAGAAGCATGATTCGTCGCGGTTTCTTGAGTTTTAGGACAAACTCCTCGATGGAGTGAGCGCCAATGATTGATTTGCCTTCTCAAGTATCAGCCTCCCTGCGTCCTTGTTCGGCCGCGGGAAATGACGAACCTTTGGCCTCATTTTCCAAGAAGCGGTCGACCTTTTGAACGGTACGGTTGAATGCAACGACAGTGAAACCGTGATCCGCAATGTTCAATATTAGGTTCTGGCCCATAACGGCCAGACCAACGAGGCCAAAATCACCACTGGGGTTGATCCGCGCAGGTCCGCCGACATTGATGCCAGCAAGACGGGCGCTACAGTCAGCCCATTGTTCCTATCAACACAAGTTCTGTATCTTCGACACTCATGTACGATCCATCCGAACGCGTGAGCTTCGAAACTCCGTGCATTCCGGTAAGACTGCGTGATAGTGGGGTAGACGGGGTTGGGGTTTTCAGATGGAAGACTTACACTGCCTTTTCCGTCATATTAGCAGAAGGTACTTGAATTGTACAGAACGATGCTCTTAGTGCTACGTTTTCGTTGCGAGCATTCAGAAGCAGTGGGTTATGTGTGACATAAGGGGAGGCTAAAAAACCTCATTGACGGTGGGGTTAAAGAGGGCACTCACGGGCACTGCCTTGCCTCAGTATCTCAGACGTGCTAGGGCTAAGCCCCTTCGGGTTACTCTAGCACTTTGCTTACTACAGTAGGTGGATGCTTGTGTAAGTTGTGTTCCCATTGATATTTTACCGGCACGCTGTGGGATTTTCTTCTACGAGCTGTATGATACAGGACGTAGAAACTTATGGCTTCGGGCAACCATTCATAAGCATTGATTGTTCGACAAACTGGATCTCCGCATAACGGCCCTGATCGTCAAAGGTCAGCTCTGCGTTATCCCCTCCTAGGATCCATCCATCCCTTTCAATCTCCTCCGGCTTTGGTTTCTCGGCCCTGTCAAGAGTAATACCTTCCTGCCACGCAGAAAATTTCTTGTCTTTCAAATCTCCTTCCAGATCCCCCCCAACACCACCAAGCTGTGCCCAGATACCCCGGGTTGATTTGCATCCGGTACGACTCTCCTGGTCGTAAGTCATCCTTGGTTAAGCGCTTCTCGTACCTGAAGATCCGACTTATCGGCAGGTTGTGCGTGACTTGTACTTGCCCCTCTGCGGGAATAGTGATGAAGTGCAACCATTCGTGCTTCTTGAGATCGGGTGAGTCGGTGGGGCGGGCGAAGTGGAGCTTGAAGTGCCCGAAACTAATCTTTTTTTCTGGGGTTGTAGAGGAAATAAGTCCGCCAATGGTTCTAAGAGCTAGAGCATCCACGCCTACACCTTCTTCTGCCGGTTCAAAAACGGTATTTTTGGTACAATGGTAATAGCGTGACCAAGCTGTATTATTTGCGCAATGCGTAGACTGAGGATCATCTGGAAACTATTGCAACGGTCTTCTGGGGCGCCAAGGGGGAGAGTGGGCGAAGATGTAGATAGACATACCGCAATAAAGGCCTTACGCCTTTCGGGTGAACACCGAAGCTTGAGCAAAACCATGATGAAAAACTGGATAACTGAGCACAGATTTCAAAGATCAAAGACGAAGATACACCACGTAAACTATCGCGAAGTAAGAGAACCGAATCCTTCGAAGCAGGAGTGACGTCGTTTGTATCGACGACTTGCTTGTCTGTTTTCAAGAACGTGCCGTGGAACATGCAGCCCGTGACCACGAAGGATAACAGCATCGGCTGGTGTTGTCTAAGCCATGATTCCCGGACGTCAGCTGTACGTAGTATATAAGCCTTGTAAGACCAGCAAAATCGGTGTTTGTAAAAGTCAGGCGAATGTTGAAAATGTTAGAGGGATAAGAACACGTGACCTGCCCTAGTTAGGCAATTCCATCGCCCTCTTTTTCCGCCTCTGGAAGTTGCCCCCCGTATTCCACTCCCCTCACAGAATTGGAAAACCGATAGGTAATCCAGTACCTGTAGCTTTCCTGTAGATGCACGCTTGTAACAAAGCCCTAGCAGTGCCTTCCCCTTTACCCCAATACCTTCAACCCTCCCTTCGTCTTCCCCTGCTTTTTCTGCACCCCACCACCTCCCTGGTTCTTCCCCCCGCCCTTCCCCTTGCCCCCCTTCCTCTTATCATGCGGCACCACCGGCCTTATCTCAGTAGTGCTCTTCCGGAGAAGTACAGGATGACTCCCGATGTACTTCCCATGCATATCCTTCGCCGCCTGGAAATACTCTTCGCCATCTATGAAACTCACGAACCCATACCCTTTGCTCTTCGTCGTCCGTTTATCCCTTACTACTCTCGCTTTCTGCACGGAAGGGTACTTGGAGAACGCTTTGAGCAACGATTCGTCAGTGACTTCGCCAGCCAGGTTACCAACGAAGAGCCGAAAGTGCGCGGGATCCCATTCTAGTAACGAGGGATCTTGCCACGTTTGCCCACCCCCACTACGGACGACGGTTTTCTGTTTGCCATCGGCGCCGGTAACGACTGCTGCAACGCCCGTGTCGGCGTTTACGGCGTTACTCATGGCGGAGGTGCTCATTGAGGGCGCTGACGCATCAGGTCTTACCCCCAATGGGCCAGAGTTTGCTCCAGTACCTACACCACCGCCTTCACTTGCACCGCCGAATTTGCTAAATTTGCTAAACGTACTTCGCGAGCTCTCTGTATCTTTGCCCGCATAAGCACTCTGCCATTGCGCGATCTGCGCTTCCATTTCTGGGTCCATGCCATCTTGACCGCGGCCTGCGCCTGGCCCATGACCAGAGCCACCTTGGCCTGGGAGTGGGAAAGGGTTGCGGATTTGAGGGGGTGTAGGCTCGGCAAAAGGTTCTTGGTAGGCGGGTGTTTGGCTATAAGACGGAGTGGGCGGTTGTTGATACGAGGGTTGCGCTTGGTAGGCGGTGTTGGCATACGTTGTTTGTGGGGCTGAGAAGCCGGTTGGGGGGGCGGGAGCTGCTGACACGACGGGGCGGAAAGGTTGCGAATTAGATGTTACCGAACGAGGCGCAAACGTCGTGAAGCCACCATAGCCAGAGGTAGGAGCACTGCTGCCATTGTAGCCTCGGGTCCCTGGAGCACCAGAGGCGAAGCTGGGTGTGGTGGTGAATGCTGGTTTGAAGGAAGGTGGAGGGCCACTTGGAGGTGGTGGCCGAGGGGGGAGTGAAGCGTGAGCTTGAGGTTTCGATGGTGACGAGGGTGTTGGTGGAGCTTTGAGACCTGGAGGGGGCGGATAGGACATGATGAACGGCTGTGCGATGTGGCCTTGAGTTTGCGAGAGTACGTACCTCGCGTCACTCTTGGAGTGTCTCCAGTAGTCAGTCAGTTATGTAGGCAGTCGATGGTAGGTTCGGCTCTGAATCGAGTAATACTATTATTGCAGGCGAAGATATTACGAGACGTATCGTCAAGATGCTACACTCGGTGTTCGCGATTGAGCACCTTGAAGATTTCTACTTCTAAAGTAACGTTGTGTGCGAAACCTGTATCGTTTTCTAGGATTTGCCGAGAGCCCCGTCAAATTTAGAATATTCAATGCTTCATATGTAGTATACCCAGTGCTTCATATGTAGTATCGTTGATTGCGAAACCTGTGCCGTTTTCTAGAATTTGCCGAGAGCCTCACCAAAATTAGTGGCGAATCTCCAAATAGTGCAAATGCCCCCTCAGTGCTTCATATGTAGCAATTCGTTGATGCTGGTGATGTGGGAGCGGGAAAAGGAGAGCCATATATCCAGTGCCTCTTATGTGGCCTACACAGTGCTCCATATGTGGTATATCCAGTGCTCCATATGTAGTATATCCAGTGCTCCATAAGAGACCTACTAGTACCCAGTGCTCCATATGTGGCCTACTCGTATGCACGGGCCCACGGGGTTTCCGCGCACGCTAATTAAAACTACTTGTAGTTATCTTAGTGCCCTTTTTAGCACGCTAAACCCGATACTATCTGTAACTAACCTCTCTAGGTTAGAGTGCGCGGAAACCCAGTCACGTGCCAGTGTGCGCGGAAACCCCTTGCATCCGAGTAGGCCACCACTGGGTAGGTCACATACTAGGTAGGACGGCGACCTTAGCAAGTGTGTTCCTTATGCTGGAAGTTGACACAACGAGCTCCCCTCCTACCTCATCATCGACGTTCGATTCGCCCTACCCCTCGATGCCGATGTCGATGCCGATGCCGATGCCGCTTCTCGGCCTTCTTGTTCTTCTTTGGTCTTCTTGGCCTTCTTGGAGTATGACCGCATCGGGCTTAGCGCGGGGCTCGCGGGACATGGACTTGCTACCAATCCAACCAGTACGTATAAAAACACCTCAACCTGGGCCATGGGATTCAAGTCCAATAAAAGCGATACGGGAAACGTACGGACGATAAGAATGGACTTCGTGGACTTCGTCAGCGAGGCAGCGTGGTGTCCAGCGGCCGAGCAGGCTCAGCTTGATGCACACGCAATCGCCAATACCGGTGCCTTGATGAGCGGATTGGATTATGAGTTCTCCCTTTCGGATTTTGACCAGGGCATCGAATTAGACTCGCACACATCCCAGTCACAGCTCACTTCGGACCTGATGCCGTCGATCGGCTCTCCACCGCCTACTCCAGCCAAGACCCGTGTCTCCCTTGCGTGTGTTGCTTGCCGCAGCCGACATGCCCGATGCGATGCGACGGTACCGGCATGCTCTCAATGCCTCACAACCGGTCGGACCTGCTCGTACGCCGCCTCTCGACGTAGGAGGGGCAAGGCGAGCCGCGTGGATCCTCGTGAAAAGCTGCTGAGGGACCACGAGCAAATTGAGATAGAAAGGTCCAACCAACGAAACACAAGGGAACCAAGGTCTAACAGTCATGACACCTCATCCATCCATACAAGCTCCAGTAACTTTAGATCTAGATGGGGCTCGGTCGTACCGGCAGCTGTATTCCAGGCTGTTGACCGCCCATCGTGCTCAATGCCAGAATCAGATGAATCGTCGAGGTTCCTAGATCTCTACTACGCAGCCTTCCACGCTGCGCATCCTTTCCTTCTGCCTCACTCGTTCTTGAATCAACGGCTACAACATAATAAGTCATCCTTACAAAGTCTACTTCCGGTAATGCATTTCGTGGGATCGCTCTTCATGCCGGGCGCAGAAAAAGGAGCACTGCGGACACGTGCAGAGAGTGCACTACCTCTTGATGAACTCCCTGGGGATGGTTTCATAGTCCAGTCACTGCTCATCTTCGGCATAGCCTTGCATTCCTGTAATGAATTCGACAATGCACGTAAAGTCCTGGACCACGCTATCCGGATCGCACTGCAAATTGGTATGCAATCGAAATCCTTCTCCGTAGAATATGGCGAGGGATGCTTGGTACTGGAGGAAAGCTGGCGGAGGACGTGGTGGTTTCTCTATGCGACGGACTCGGTATTCGCCGGCATACGGCATTGTTCGACATTTTCCCTTCATGACATACAGACAGACGTGGATCTTCCTTGTGAGGAGGTTGTGTATGAATCAGGAGTAAGATTTATTTCTTCAGAACCCACTGCGTTTGCACTGACTGGTTATAGGATATCCCACGGCCTCGGACACTCGAGGAATACAGTATGCGTGAATTTGCTGGGGAGGACATTGTCTTCTCTTCTTTTGCCTATTTGATCGATCTAGCCCACATCAGTGGCTTGGTGCTAGCACTAGGGACAACTTTCCGCGACTCTTTTGATCCGGATGTTGTTAGTGTAGATGCAAGCCTGATGAATTGGGGGTTATATCTCCCGAAGGAGAAATATCGAGTTATTGAACACCCTGGAAAGGTCGATGAGATCATGTTTCAGGCTCTTGTGAGCTTCAATACGTAAGTGGTATCTCTTGTGCCGTGTCTAATATTCCATATCATCTTACAGAACCAAGAGCTGACTGCAGCTTCCAGGCTGAAAGTTTTTCTTCATCGACCACTGTCTCAGCTGGGTTACAGTCTCATCGAGAGCACTTCAAAGTGTGCTCCACCGCCATCGGAAAAATCGGCAGCAGAGCGTCAGCGTGCCTATGACTTACACACTAGCAAGGTTCTCGAAGCTGCTGAAGCAGGCATAGGTATCTTCACCCTTCCACGTCCATTCACCACGCACACACCATTGGTTATTTGCGGCCTGACATTGTGTCTCCTGGCTCAAATTTCTGCATGCCGTTTCAAATTGAAGGGACCGCCGTACACAGCTGGTAGAGACCGAGTCCGTTTGGGATTGGCAGCTATCAAGGTTCTGGGGGAAGTATGGACCATCGGTGCCAACACAGTGAAGGAGGTGCAGGTAATTGCTCGAGAAGCGCTTTCGTTGCAGATTTAGAAGGGACGGTCAACTGTCCGCCCGCATATGGTGCCGCCGCTAATGCTCAAACGAAACGACTTGACGTTGGCACGACTCCAAGAGGACATTTCCCCTACTTCGTTTTACGATGAGCGGCTGGGAGTTACCAAAAGTATGTGTCTGTCAGTGGCTCAATTTTGTCTGCTAGCTACTATGATAAACACCAGCCTCGGCGGCCATTTCCCATTATTACCTATCAGTTTCTAGGATTCTCTTTCCAACCTCATCATCCGCTCCAGCACCGCCTTCCGAAACTCCTCATCGACCGCCACCAACCCCATCGGCCCCTCCCTCTCAAGAATCTCATCCATCTTCTGCGTCTCCAAAATCAGCGTCGCGAGGATGCTCGCGCTCTCCGTTGTCGACACGTTTGCGCTGATGACGTGCCGGCATCCCGGCGCCTCGTAGAAGCTGTCGCCCGTGTCCTTGATCGTCATCGGGTCGTCGTTCATTTTGTTGAGCACGGAGCCGGTGAGCACGTGCACGGCGACGAAGGCGCCGTGGTGGGTGTGCGGTGGCGAGGCCGCAGAGGGGGGGAAGCCGACTTTGAGCCCGAGAATGCTTTTGTCGGGGGTGTTGCAGAGTTTGTATTTGTAGAGGATTTCAAGGGTGGGTGGGGGGGCGCTGGGGGGGAGAGCGTGTTAGTTGAGGAACTGGTTTTTGGGGCGGGGGGCTCTTGCTTGATGTCGTAGGCTGGTTCCTCCATATTTGCGACTTTGGAGAAGACCATTGTTACTGGGGTGAGGTGTGCTGGGGGGCAGTGGGATCTGAGGTCGGCAAATTGATAGTTGGTTTTTGAGAGGCTTGTAAATTGCATTTCTCGACAGCAAGGGACTCCTGGATATCGCGTTGTGACATTTATATTGATCAAGTTGCGATCATGTGTTCACGGTAGTTACGAAGGCTTGTTTGGAAGGGGGAGGGCGGGACTCGGGAATCACCATCATCTTCTGTAGGCTATGCCGAGACCATGTCAATACCCGGCCTGGATACTGAACTACTCACTGACTGGTGAACAAGTCGGATTGTATGTCAAATTTGATCCGGTGGAAACCCAAGAATTCGGAATAGCATAGGCTAACGGGTTCTACGGACTTGTAGCTGCCCACACTGCTGTCCAGCGCGGAATTGATGTCTTCTTCGTTGGCGAATCTATTAGAGGTGAAGGGAGTAAGTACCAAAGGCCCGAGAACGTCCGCCTATGCGGCTGTCAGCTACTGAGAGTCACACTCCGAGGGTTTGAGTCCTGCTGGTTGCGAAACTCCTGGCGGCCGAAAAGATTAACTGCCGGGATATAGAGCGTTGAACTTTCCCACTTTTGAAATGACCTGTTCTGATCTTACCTATGTCCTATATCTTAGAAAAAACAGTTCCTCTTTCTTTCACACATGTTCCGCACAGCGATCGCTTCTCTCACACATCAAGCAACAAAGCCACAACAGATTCACCGCGCCTCTACCTCAATCGCCGCAATGGCACTTCCTAAGACCCAGAAGGCCATCCTCCAGCCGGACCCCCAGAGCACCGCCGTGACGATGGTTACTGATCACCCGGTCCCAACCCCAAAGCCTTCCTCCAACGAGCATCTCGTTCGAGTACACACCACTGCCATCACCAACGGTGAGCTCCTCTGGACCAAGAACTTCCCCTTCCCCAAGGACCCCACAGTCGACCCCAAGATCCTCGTCCCTTGTAATGACGTCGCCGGCACCATTGTCACCGCCCCTCCATCCTCGCCTTTCCAGCCGGGCACGGAGGTCTATGCGCGCTCCAGCTACAAGCGTACAGGGTGTTCCCGTGAGTACACGATACTGATGACGGACGAGATGGCCAAGAGGCCGCAGCGCTTGTCGTGGGCGGAGAGCGCAGTCGTGCCGATGTCTGCGGAAACGGCCTGGCAGGCGCTGTTCATCCACGCTGGACTGGAGGCTAAGGCTGGGAAAGGGGCAGAGGGGAAACGGGTGTTTGTCACCGCTGCGTCTGGGGGTGTGGGCGTGTGGATGGTGCAGCTTGCCAAGTGGGCCGGCGCGGAGGTTGTCGGGTCGTGTAGCGCCGAAAATGTGGAGTGGGTGGAGTGGCTGGGGGCGGATGAGGTGATCGACTACACCAAGACGGATATCAAGCAGTGGGCCGCTGAGTCGAGGAACAAGGTTGATCTTGCAGTTGATTGTATTGGGCGGAAGTCGCTGGAGGATGTGTGGTGGGCTGTCAAAGAGGGAGGAACTCTGATCAGCATCTTCCAGCCGCCGGAGGGGGTGAAGCCTACTGGGGTGGAGAAAAACATCAAGGACTTGTTCTTTATCATGGACTCAAGCGGGGAGCAGCTACGGAAGATGACGGAATTGATTGAGACAGGCTTCGGTACGCCTGCGCTGGACAGCATCTTCCCCGTTGATCGGTTCCAGGAAGCGTTCAACAGGCTCGAGAGTGGTAAGACCAGAGGAAAAGTGGTGCTGGATTTCGGTTCGAAGTAGAGCCGTGTGATAATTTATTGGTGAAGTTTTCATGTATTCGCAGGAAAGTGTTTCAATAGGGCAAAATCCAAGTTTGATACATAGAAGAATTCCATGGCCCTTTTTTCCCCCTTTGGAAGTCGCCATTCTGGCTCTCTGATATACTGTACGATAGCCGAGGCTGCAATCGACTTTTGCAAGAATCCTCTCTCTCTCCTGTGTTAGTTAAAATGCAGCATAGGTCCGAGAGAGAGAGAGAGAGAGAGAGAACGGCAGACAGGGCCGCCAAGTAGAACTTGATTGTGTCGGTCTTCTGATCGGAAACCTGAGGCTACCTATGAGAGAACGTGCGTCGAGCAAATGGTTATTAATGGACGAATTCTACAATATCACCAAGTGCGCCCGCCCTAGTACTGTAGCCGCTGACGTCCTTTAGGCTCCAAGGAAAACTACCTTATTGTTGCATTAGGTCTCGAGAACTAAACGTTGCTTCACTTTAAACGGAAACCATACGAACCTAGAGAGGTTGAGATGTCTCGTTGAGGTTTCAATGAGTGATTCCATGCGTTGCCTTGGTGGTAGGATCTGCGCGTACAGGCACGGTCGTATATTCCTCAGGACTGTAGCTAAGATTCGCGCCTTTAATTCTCGCTCAGAAAGACTCGCGCGCTGTGTTATCGTACAGATGCTCCTGGTCTCCCCTCGACATCAAATCAACGCATCCAACCTTTCAGCATCCATCATGCCACTCCAGTATGCAACAACGCCGTCCAGTTCCTCGCCCGACGCCAACTTTAATCGCCGAGAATAATTGAATCATTAGCTGAGAGTACATGCATCATCTTATCATAACATGCAGCATCTATGCTAGATAACGATACGCTGGTGTGCTCGAGTCTTCTATCCGCTCGAGATACTCGCGCTCGATCAAGCTTTCTATTCTTTTCTTCACCATGTTTACGTCTGGGAAGAACCGGGCGGTTAGTTGTTGGATGACTTCGGCAATGAGTTTTTGGTGGGTGAGTTCTTTGCGCTGCCTACGAGTGGGTGTCAGCAGGCTACGTAGAAAGGGTTTGCCGAGGGAAACATACTTCATTGTTCGTACGACCGCGGCTTCGATGCTGCCGCCCCGGGTATCATTGTTCTTTTTCTCCGTCTCTTGCCGCTCATTCAGATCCTCGACTCTATTGCCACTTGAGACCACACCGATCTTGACCCTCTGGAACTGGCTGTAGAAGTTTTCATTGAAGTAGAATCGATCGCTGTTCTTTACATCTTTGCTCATAGGTTCCTTGAGCAAAACCCGAGTCTTCTGGACCACAGCCAGCGATTGTAAATTGCGTGTCAATTCGTTGAAAGGGATGTTTGTCTTGGCCTGGATCTCTTCGCAAGTGTACGATTCGCCAGGAGGAAGATCGTTAAACAGCAGAAGGATGACCATCGAATACGTTGAGACGTTTAGCTCTCTTATCTTCTTCCCTCTCATCTCAGCAAAGTAGGCACGTAAATCCGCTGTACCCATGTTCGCTTGCCAAATGAGTTGCCGGCCACTATGTTTGTCAAGATAGTATTTCTCAAAGCCTTGCTTTATCCGTTCGATCTGAGGTGGGAAGATACACTTGGACTCTGGCTCGTTGTCTCGGTAAGAAGGCGCCATAGCTTCTAGCGGCCACATCGTACTTGTCAGGACGTTGACCTCTATCTCGGCGCGCTTGGGATCAGCATCACCCAGTTGGGCAACGTGGTTTTTATAACTCGAACACCAGTCTTCTGAGACAGCGATATCTTTGAACATTGCTTCAATTCTCTGCGTGAAGTTGTTGCCCACTTCCATCTTCATTTTCAAGATCATCTGGCGCTCAGCGTCCATGCTGACAGAGCGCTTCATGAGTAAACGCCTAGACAGATGCTTCTTATAGTAGCGTTCAAACATGTCTTTATCTTGGACGTAACGTAGAAGGGTGATTCCCTTATCAAGTAAAGTATCAACTTCGTTCTCTGTTTTGCCTTTGATACCTTTCTTCATATTCTCATCAAAGAACAACGAAAGATACTCGGAGCTCCTCTCAAAAGCGTTTATGAAGTCTGTGAAGCTCCGTGAAAAGGCCGTCTGCAGGCCTTGATCCGACAGAAAAGATGTGGCTAGAATGTGGTCAAACTTCTCCTTCAACTGAAGGACGTCATCAACCCATTTGATCGCGGCTGCAGTCAGTTGGTTTACCGGCCTTTCTGGGGCCTTTTCTCCGTCTGCCGCTGGGCCTTTAGTTGGCGGCGCTTGAGAAGTGCTATTCACTGCGCTGTTAATATCTGTGCCCAACTCGACGATACGCTTCTGCACCGCCTTTTTCAGTTCTTCCTTCTTGGGATCTACCCTTGAGCTGAGTTCGTAGATCATTCCAAGCTCCCCTAACCGCTCATTGTCAAGCATGTACTTAACGCCACTGTTCTCCAGTGCAATTACTTCTGCTATATGCTGCTTGATCAGACACTTGTCAACGACATCTTTGATTTTCGCCGAAGTTAAAGGCGACAAAGTCGACCTGCATCGATCGTGTTCCTCGTTCGCTCGTTTCCTAGCATGCCGGCAAAATGTTCCAGCATCTGCTTCAAGTAGCAGCGATTCTCCCTCTGTCTTGTAGAAGTCTTTACTTGCCGTGATGAATTCCGGCTCAAAGCTCGTTAGGTATAGCTTCGTCGATTCTTCCTCCTCCTCCGTTTCGTAGAGACCTTCTAGCAAATAGACACAAGATCTAATTAGAGACCTGTCTATGATATCGCCTTCTCGCTCCATTCTTATTTGGTCTAAGATTACTGATGTCATCACGTCGGCTATTGTTAAGGAATCATGTGACGGGAAGGGTGTTCGAAGGACGCAGTCTCGGAACTGGCCCATCGATGCAGCAAATATAGATGGTTTTCTGTTGTCTGTGCAATAGACGCGGTCCTGCAAACATCGAAATTAATAAATCTCATGTCTGAATAACCCAAGTTCTTCTTGCCTTGGAACATGCCTGAGACTTACCATGTACATGAGAACATCCGTAGTCATGTTCATGCACAAGTTATGATCATCCCACGCTTGCTTCAAAGCCTTCAGTAACCTCTCCCCCGCCACTCTCTTTTCGTTCGCCGTAGCAGTGAACGCCACCTCATCACTGCGGACCACTATACTTGGCGATATCTCCACCAGAATCCGTGGCCGTACGGTATTAGCGAGCCAGTCTTCTTCGAACTCCTTCACCCGGGTGTAGAGGGTCTCCCCTTTTTTCTTCAGCACGAGCTTGTAGGCGTTACGGTACAGCTCTTCGAAGGAGAGCTTTGATGCATTTTTTGTGTGTATCTCGCGTAGTGAGGATGAGAGGACCGCCCACATGGACTCGAAATCGACGGCATCGTTATTTCCTAAACCCTTTGGGACGCGGAAGTTAGGTTTGTTTTTCACACTCAACATGTTAGGTAAGATACGGTAGGTTGTTGTGTGTCAGTGAGTGTATGGAGGGGATTCAGAAACTTGGTAGGTTTATGAAAGGAAATGTCCAAGTATTTATGTTGGATTGGCAACTGAAAGATGGAGCAGTAAAAGTAGCCCAACACCTTCACTAGTCACCTATGGGTATCACTCACCCTTCTTGGGGGGCGTATTTTTCCACGACCTCTTCCGGCTAACATTGTGAAATTCCTTCCAGTGATGTTCACCAGCTACCTTGAGTAATAGTCGCAGAGGGGCCGTTCGTAGGTTGCAGTAATTGACAAGAGACAACAGGGAGCTGTCATAATTCAAATGGCATTGACTCTGATGTCTTGCCTTGGTTCTGGCTGGATGAGGACATTTGACATCTGGACAGTGAATACAAAAGAAAGCGTGGTACTCGTAGTTCACGTTGTAGACCGTCACACAGTGGAGTGGAGTGAATTAATAGATAGATACTACCTTCAGGGTTCCTGCTGCCCTGCCCTGCATCTGAATGTGGTCGGCCGACATGTCTCCGAAACCTTAAATTCCTTTGACAGCAGAAACGTCATTCTGTTTCGACCGTCTTTCACCAAAAGGAGTCCTGCTCTAACATTCGTCCGAAACACTCACAATCAAGCAAACAAGATGAAAACAACTCAAAGCTTCAGTGCTCTTATTCACCAACTACGCTCCTCAACCTCTCTAGCCTCTCAGCCTCTCCCTCGTCTCAGATCCTATTCCCAGCGCGCCGCCCCCATCCAACCTCTACGCCGTAGCTTTGCGCAACCGCAACGCATCGCTTTGGCCTCCCACCTGCGCTACAACTCCACCATTCCGTCATCACCTCCAAAACCCCGAAAACAGCCTTCTACAGGAACCTCCGCCCCATCAGCCACCACCCTCACTCCCCCCTCCCCCTCCCGGAACCAACCCTCCTACTCCCTAACCATCACCTGCTCGCCCTGTACAACGCGGTCCACCCACACAATCTCCAAACAAGGCTACCACAACGGCACCGTCTTGATAACCTGTCCCGACTGCAAAAACCGGCATGTCATCTCCGACCACTTGAAAATCTTCTCCGACACGAGCGTCACCATTGAGAGTTTGATGCGGGATAAGGGGGAGCTAGTGAAGAGGGGGAGTATCAGTGGGGAAGGGGATGTGGAGTTTTGGGATGGAGAGGATGTGGGGGGGAAGAAGAGAGGGGGAACGGGGGTGGGGGAGGTGGAGAGGGAGAGAGCGAGGGAGGAGGTGAGGAGGGAGGTGGATGATTTGTGAGGGGGGTTTTCGGAGGGAGATGTGTCACAATGGGCTCTTGGCAATTCTTAAGAGGTGCATGGCGAACCATCAGCAGTGCTTGATAGCTCGAAGCCCATCGCCAGTCATTCAGACTGCTTGCAGCTGGGATCCGGTATCTCATTATCTGTACTATAGGGAGGCGTATGTTGGTGTGAGGGGGATCCTCCTGTGGGTGGTTTACTGAGACTATCTGTTCAGTTATGGTATAGATTGTATAAAGTGTATAAAGTGTAATTTAACTTTTAGTGTTTAGTCATTCAGTTTTGTCGTCTTCCTCAACAGTCATACTTGCCCACAGCATCTTTCCGATGGCCGCTCAACCCGACTTCCAGAAGTTATTGAATGGCATGATCACCGCCGGCCAAGAAATGCCAAAGCTTCAGAACATTCCCGCTATTGATCAATCCCGTACATTACACGATGAAATTGCCGCACTCGGACGAGGAATGAACGAGCATTTTCGAAGATTGAGTGATAAATTTGAAAGATTAGATCTTCATATGAAAGTCGAGTAAAGCATACTTCTAAACTCTATTATAAATTTTATTGAAGCTAATAAATATCATGATCAAGTGCAATAAATCAAGTCGTCAGAGTTTGTAACTCGCATATCACCAGTCTCGAGACAGAGCTTCAGGTCTTGCACAATGAGCGTAATGAGACGGTATATGGGTTCCCAGAGAACTTGACGGAGTTAGCTAGATTGAATGGTAGGAAGTTCTTTCGACTTTAGACATCATCAGGTATCCACTAATGTGTGAAAGATACGTCAATCTCCAATCTCCTCAACGCGTTCAGTTTACCTACGGATGGAGCGGTGGATTTGAAAAAACGTCGCTTCAAGTACTTTATTGGAGTGGTAATTAACGCTTGAAAGAGGCAGCGTTACTGAAGGGATCCTCCTCCCAAAAACCGAGGCCAAGACACCAAAAAGTAAATATTAGCCGTATATCCGCTACAACACTGAAGTCTCTTTATTCCATTGCGCCTTTCATCTTCAAACTTCCTATTTACACGTCTTTCCCGCTCTCCTCCTCCTCCTCCTCCCCCTTTTTTTCCCTCTTCGCCTTTCCCCCCTCCTTTCCTGCCCCTTTCTTCAACCAATCAGCCATGCTCTTCCTCTCCTTCTCCGTCGCCTTCTTCTCCTTCTCCAGCTTCCTCTCAAACTGCTCTTGATACTTCGCCCTCTCCTCCGCCCCCTTATCCGCCAATTCCTTCTCCATGGCCTTAAACCCTTCACTCTCAGCATCCGTCCCTATCAGTCTCTCTAACATCTTGATCTCCCGCGCCCAGATCCGCTTGTCCTCGATTTCCCTGCCGTCTTCGTCTTTGCTGTCGATCGGGGTTTCGAGGACCATGGGCAGGCCCTCGAATCGAGGCTCGTTCATGACGTTGTGGAAGGCTCTTAGGCCTAGGAAGCCTAGTCCGATGTTCTGATGCAAATCCCTGTGACTACCGAACGGCGCTTTTGAGTCGTTCAAATGCAAGGCGCTCAGATACTTCATTCCCACCACCTCATCAAACTTCCCCAGAGTCTCCTGAAACGCTTCTTTACTTCTAAGATCATACCCGGCAGCAAAAGAATGACAGGTGTCCAAACAAACGCCGATGCGTGATTTGTCCTCGACGAGCGAGATGACGTCACGAAGGTCTTCGAATGTGGAGCCAATGACGTTGCCGGCGCCGGCCATGTTTTCAAGGAGGGGTTTTACGGTTCTAGTGGCCGCATGTGCGCGGTTGAGTGAGGCTGCTATGCGGGCGATGGCCGAAGGGCGCGGGGATGGGCCGGTGGAGCCTGGACTAAGTGGCATTAGTAAGTAGTTTCATTCAGGAATCGAAATAGATGATGGCTTACTGAAAGTTGTAAAGCTTGATGCCGAGGTCCTCGCATCGGTTCAGGTCCTCCAGGAACGAAGTATAGGCTTGGTTGGCCCTTTCTGGATCTTCTTGAGCCAGATTAACAAGATATGAGCCATGGGGAATCACATGGCTATGATGGTATTAGCCTCATGCATAAAAATCGACAAGACTAAAGCATTGTTACCTCGCAGCATCATAAGTGTGTTCTTTGCAGTGTGACTTGAACAGCACCTTATGCTCATCCTGCAACGGCGGGTTCTCCCACTTCCGTTGAGATTTGAGGAACAAGGCGAACGCGTTACCACTAAGCTTGTATTAGCCTCAAAGATTGGTACGAATAATACTCGTATAAATCACCCAATGTGAACACAGTTGGTGACCGCGTTGTGTACTCCTGGATACATTGTGCCGTCTCAATATTAAGTTTTCTACATAGCTATAAGGCCATGACGAACCTTTTGCGCTGCTCACGTGGGCTCCAATGTACATGCGTAGGCTAGCCGTACGTGCGGCGAGAGGCATTGCTTCCGCCTCTTTCTCTTCTTTTGTCTTTCTTTTCCGCTTGACCTTCTTTGGCGAGCCTCCTTCTCCTACTTCGTCCTCTTCTTCGTACTTGGCTTTCTCCTGTTTCGCCTGGCGCTTCCTTTTCGTTGTTTTGGGGCCACCTTCGTCTGTCAAGGGCTCTTTGACTTCGTCTTGTGTCTCTTTTTCTCCCCGGCCTTTTCGCTTTCGCTTGATCGTAATAGGTGATACTTCGTTTATTTGATCTTCTTCTTCTTCGTTGACTCCTACTTTCACCCTTTGTGTGGTTATTTTCGAGGTTTCTTCACTTGTTTGTGCCTCTAGATTTTCTTCGGCTTTTATTACCTTCGTCTTCTGGCGCTTTGGAGATCCTTTGGGCGTAGCTAGTTTCTCTGCGCTTTCAGTAGCGATGTCTAACACAATCTTTGCTGCAAGCTCAAGATCACCCGTAGCGAGATCTTCGTCGTGATGTACCTCTGGGTCCTTTGTGTATTTCACTTCTTGAAGGTCAACCCCTTCCCGCAGACTACTTTCTTTAATGACTGTAACCCGTCTCGTCCTCGCTCTTGTGTTCGAGCCAACCAGATCTGGCGTAGAGACAGCTTTGTGCTCTGAATTTTGGACGCCTGTGGATTTGCGTGGTGCAGCCCTCGCATGCTTCGAAGCAGGCATGGCTGGTACGTAGTTTGTTGAACCGCCAGTACATGTTACAGCTTCATCACACTATCCATTAGTTTGATGAGCCCGGACGTAGAGAGGATGGCTGATCGGAGCTCCCTTGTACTTAAGGTATCTACTTCAGTAAAGGAGTTGCTACTTATAATGAGCACTAAGTCGAGTCTAGCAAATCTAGCAAACGCGTGCCGGCGCGTCCGGCCCGGACCGCTACATGTGTGCTAGCTAAGGGGGTCATGCTAATAAGGTATCATCAGCAGCTCCGCATTAAAGCATTTCCTAAGCACTTGAATTCCTCTACACAAGGCTTCCAGGATAGATAGAGGAATGAGTGGAAGGGGAGAGTGCAAGCGAAAGTGCACAATCCATATGCACCTCGAATTTTCTTCAACTTGGATTGCTTTTTAACGTACAGACGTCGAGCGCGTTATCTCTGTTGCCGCAATAAGTGCGGATGCCAGGATAGCATACCCGACTACTTCCTTTCCTCCTGCTAATGTTAGCTTAGATACTGCTCACCTCTCTCATACAATGCCAGTCCTTTGGATCCCTTAAGGCCGCCCAAGTCAAGACTTCCAATCCCGTACAACCTTCACGCACCGGCACAAGCGCCTACCAACAGCCATTCTTATACTCGATACGCACATCTCTCCTTCAAAGCCATGTCATGTATTTTTCTTCCTTCTCTCCTCGTCGACGTCTCATATTAAGTTGTCAATCTGATCATAATGACCTATGTAGTATCTACATTCATATTTTTATTCCTCTTCCTCCAGCCTCAAGCACATTTGGTCGCTGTTCCAATCCATCACGCCACCTATGCTCTGTACATTTTCGTCAGCTCAGGCTTGGCTCTTGAAAAACACAGCTAGGCAATATTTGTTACACTGCGCGGTTTGCAAAATCTTGGAATTTTCACGGTACTCACAATTGCGTTGAGACCTTTGGGTATGTGTGGACTACGGTTGAAAGAGAGACCATGTTGAAGCCGGCTAAAGGAGTATCGGGTTTGGCTGTGCCTTTGGGACTTTGTGATTGGAGGGTGGGTTTCTTTGCGGAATGGAGATTTTAATTGGGTATTCTGAGCACTAGTGATTTTTGGGTCTGTGGTTCTGCACATTGAAGGCAGTAGGCTGCTCGAGACGCCGTTGAATATATTCGGAAATAGGAGCTTGGAAACGACTGAGCAGGGCCATGGCTCGGTGGCCTATGTCGCGGACGTGGGTGAGGGTATAGAGCATGGAGTCGGAACATGATCAGAGTGTGGAGGCGTGGTGCGTACTCGAGGACTGGAAGTACTGCAAAAGAGAGCAAGATCAAGGGGGCAAACCAGGAGGATTGAAGATGGCGAATGCGTCGGGTGCTTTTCGGATGATTTTCTGAAGGGATATAGTATTTGTGCTATGGCTGGCGCGTCACCGCACGCCGTCTACTGCATTCAGGCATGTACCCTAACGTTTTACGGGAATGTTCGTGGCTTAACAAGTCTCAAGTACATTCACATATATACAGAATCTGAGACTTGTATGTACTACGTGTCCTTGATACTCTCTAGTGTTATCAAATATCCTGGGAGTCAGAGCGTAGAACGGCTCTATCACGTGATGTTATTCGTTGCTGGGCAACGGCACATCGTGACAACAGCTGGTAAAATAATCACGGCAAGGTACTAACGACACCAACTCTCCGCTACTAACCAAAAGTTCTAAGAGGTAAGTGAGGCATTATGTCGGTATCAGAAGACCTCATTAGTTTCGATATTATCGAAACTCAAAAAGAGAACATACAATCGCTCCCAGGAGGTCGCTCAGCAAAGGCGTTGGCGTCAACATTCGGACCGAGACTATTTTCGTCGCCCACACCAGGCGATACAAGAAACCTCAATGATGCCATTAGGCAGGAGTACGAGCTGGAGATAATCGCCATAGCTGATTCTGACGATCCTTTGGACGTCTACGACCGCTATGTTAAATGGACGTTGAGCGCCTACCCTTCCGCACAAGCAACGCCTGACTCGCAATTGAGACCGCTCCTTGAGCGCGCGACGAAGGCTTTCCTTCCAGCTTCACACTACAAGAACGATCCGAGATATCTCAAGCTATGGCTGACTTATATACGGCTCTTCTGCGATGCTCCTCGCGAGACCTTTGCATACCTTGCGAGACACAGTATTGGCGAGGGCCTTGCGCTGTTCTACGAGGAATTTGCTGCCTGGCTTGAAGGCGCCGGTAGATGGACTCAAGCGGACGAAGTGTATAAGCTCGGTATCGAACGCGAGGCTAGACCAACGGAGCGTTTGGTGCGGAAATTTGGTGAATTTCAGCATAGATTCGAACAACGAGCTCAAAATACAGACGAACCTTCGTCACCAGCTTTGCCAACGGTACGGCCAGCTTTGGTAGCCAAGATAGATCCTTTTGCCCTATCAACGCCGAGACCTGCAGACCCTCAAGCGCAGAGACCTTCCTCAGCCATTGGTGGATCTTCGCGAAGCGGAAGACAAAAGCTTGCTATCTTCAGCGATGCAGACACACCAGCGACCAGCGGAATATTGGCTTCAGCCGGAACAGCGAAAGGTTGGGATAATATCGGATCGATCTCCGAGCGGAAAAAGGAGAACGTGATGGAGGCAAGGCCATGGGCTGGGGAAACCTTAAAGTCTGGGAAGAAGACGAATGGGCCTCCAAAGATGATGGTATTCAAGGACGAGGTATGAACTTCACCATGATTCACCCGTTCGCATATTTACGACCACAGGACTAATTACTGGCATTTCGGGGTTGGCTTCATTTCAGTCAGTTTCGCAAGCACAGATACCACCTCAAATAGTAACATCAAATTATGCAGACATACAACAGGTAACAAACCCGAAGACGGGCAAGATTGAGCGTGTCTTTGTGAATCTTGAAGCAATATACCCTAATCCTAACGATCCTCTTGAGGAGATGAGTTTTGAAGAACTAAGGGCACTCTCTCGTGGCTGGCTTCGCAAGGACTGGGCGGCGGAGAGCAAACAAAGATCATCTAATCAGCCACGGGTAGCGACAATCGAGCAGTCATCGCCCTTAAATACGGCAGACGAGCCTGCGAACGACTCACTTGCTGATGGCAACGAACAGAACTTAGAGATACAAGACAACCTTAAAGGATTGGGTGGGATCCCAGCTGTCGAGGACAGCAGTCGGGCCGGAAGAAGTGGACGGCCGAGGAAGACTAAGACTATGGAGGTCAAAGTGGAGACTCAGACAAGTAAGGACTTGCATGAGATGGCGACTTGCACTAGCTAACCTGGTCTCAGTCAAAACCAACCTTGAGTCACCCACTGGCCCAAAGCTGAAAAGAAAAGCCTCTGCCGAGCCTACTATGACTCTACACACCAAAGCAGCAAACAACGACATATTAGATATTTTCAACCAGCCTTTGAAGAATGTCCAACCGATCACAAGCCATGCAGACAGCGCAGGTGAAAGTGATTATGAAGACGATGACTACACTAGCGCTGGTGAGAGCACTGGTACGGGCAGAATATCTGGAACCAGCGAATTTGGCGATGATGAGCGAGATTCAAGAAGCGTCGCGGACCCTGAAGAAACAAATGCTGAAAGCGTTAGTCCATGGTCGGATTTTACCAGGAGCAAGCATGTCCCAAATCTCAATATTATCGAGGATGCGAATAGCGAATCCACCGTTGATGGATTTGTTGTGCTTGAGGATGTCGCAGCTGATGAAGAAAAGGACGAAGGTGTTGTAGATGTGGTAACACCCACCTCTCCTGTATACAGAGATGGACAACCTCGACCAAAATATGTACCTTTGCCTCCCGAGGACTACGAGCCACCCATGCGACCATATCGAGATCCTGTGCAGGTCTCGCAGAATAGACTCCCATTCATGACGCCTATCGTCGAAAAGACCGAATCTTCGATGGGGGCCTTGACCATTCGCGAAGAAAAGGACTATTTCAACTCGAAAACTCCTTCACGGCGACATGGTGACGGCTCGGTAATTAATGAGTTCGAAGATGAGCCTCTCAGCAGTCCATTTGAGGAGATCATTAACGAGGCTAGAACAAATCGTTCGAAAGTCAAAGGCCCCAAACAATCGGAGCCCGGTACAAGTAAAATCGGTCATACCTCAACACAAGAATCTGTTGCTAAGAGGAAAGCAAAAGGCCCAATAATCAAAGACACCCAATGCAATCCCGTTGACGACTCCATTCGCCAATCCATCCTAGATAACCTCGAAGTACCACTTTCACACTATTCAGGCTACCACGACTACAGATCTCAAGCCTTCAATAAAACACCCGAAATCCGCAAATACATCAAAGCCCTCGCTAAAGCCTCCTCAAAAACTTCCTCAGATAAAACAACAACCTCCCTCTCCCTGCCGCCGACACTCCAATTCCCCTCTACCCCTAGTCAAACATACACCATCAAACGTGAAATTGGCAAAGGCGCCTTCGCACCCGTGTACCTCGCTCAAATCTCCAAAGAAGACGATGCAGCAGACTTGCAATCACCATTAGTCGCAATGAAATGCGAAGAACCTCCTACCTCCTGGGAATTCTACATCATGTCAACTCTCCACTCCCGGCTGTCCCTCTCCAACCACCGCGCCACTACTTCCGTCCTAATACCCTACTCCCTCCACCTCTTCACTGACGAAGTCTACCTTCTCGAAGCCTACCGCGACCAAGGCACCCTCCTCGACCTCGTCAATAGCGCCAAAACCACCCCCGCCGGCGTCCTAGACGAGTGCGTCGCCATGTTCTTCGCCATTGAACTTCTCAGGACCATGGAAGCCATGCACGATGTCGGTATCCTGCACGGTGATCTAAAGGCAGACAACTGTCTCGTACGGCTCTCCCCCTTACCAAACTCCGAAGAACTAGACACCCAATACCACGCCAACGGCTCCAACGGGTGGTCCCACAAGGGCCTCACCCTCATCGATTTCGGCCGTGGCATCGACATGCGCGCTTTCCGCCCCGATGTCAAATTCGTCGCTGACTGGAAAACGGGCAAGGCCGACTGCGCCGAGATGCGCGCGATGCGACCTTGGACGTACCAGGTCGACTACTGGGGCGCGGCGGGTGTTATTCATTCACTCTTGTTTGGCAAATACATCGAAGATGTCTGCGTGGACGCTCCGTCACGGAAAGACGGCGAAGACGCAGGAGGTCTTGGCCTCGGCATCGGACTCGGCGAGCAAGCCATTGGCGGGAAACGGCATAAGCTCAAAGAGCCGCTGAAGCGGTACTGGCAGACCGCGCTGTGGAACAACCTCTTCGATACGCTGTTGAACCCGCTGATGTTTGTGGAGGGCGAGGAGGGGGGACGTATGCCGGTGAGGAAGAGGTTGGGGTTGGTTAGAGGGGAGATGGAAGGGTGGTTGGAGGGGGAGGGGGGGAGGAGGGGGGGAGGAGGGCTGGTGAGGAGGTGTGAGGAGTGGATGGGGGGAAAGAAGGGGAGGTAAGTGGGGTGGGTGGGTGGGTGTTATGGACGGAGGTGGTCCTGGAACCGGGGGGAGTTGCTGTAGGGCGGTGGATTTAGGGGAGTTTTGCTGGGTGGCTGTGTGCACATATTGCATTTTGGTAGCCGGTCTTGTTCTAAGGGATATTTCACACGAGGGACATTTCAATCCATGCATGTGCCGAGGAAATTTGACGATAGTGAAAATAGTAGGAATAAGCTTATCAAGGCTCGAGAGTAGAATATCTTCCTTCAATTTACTGGCTATCCTTTTTGAAAAAAAAAAACACCACAGCGTCATTGTCGTCTAAATACATTCAACCCATGTCTTTCCGACGCCCGGTTGCGCTTGACATATGGACGATCCCATTTTTCCTATTGTGGACATCTTGCGTGATCGTTTGCACCCCACATCGGCTTCGAAATAAAACGGAGATCCGATTCTTCGTCTCCGTCTCCAGGCATCCATCCATCCATCGGATCGATCACAAGTCCTGTCAAAAAGGTCTCCCACCCCCGTCACAATGAAGACATGCTGTAAAAAATCCTCCCTCGTAAACCATGAGAAAGTATTGACGAAAAGCTCTCCAGTTCCGGTCGTAATCAAGAAGCTGCTGTAAAAATCCTCCCTCGTAGTCGTGAAAAAAAGTCGTGTCGTAAGTCAAAAACTCGTGAGAACATGCTGGGTTGGTTCTACGTGGGTAGAGAAAAATGTGGTAAAAAGGTTTTGGTGAAGTCCGAAAAGTAAAATGGGGGCGACAGTGAAGTAAAGGTTGAGGTATAATGCTGGTAGCAAAGACAGCTATTGCACAATTTGTACAGCGTTGAAGATGGTAGAACTATCCGGGCAAGCAGCGTCGATACAGCTCGTCTTCGGTAGCTTGACCGAGGCGTTGGTCGATTGAAGCAAAGTTGTTGGGATCGTAAGCTGAGAGGCTCGCAGAAGCCATATGCCGCTGGGAGCGACGAGAAATCGGTCGAGGTCCAAAGCCAGAGAAGGGGGAACCCAAGCGCCTTATGGTCTGGGCTGGGAGGGTTGGCTGACCATTCTCACGCTCCGTTGGTTCCATTGACGCCATTGAAAGCTCAGAGCTTGGCATAATATCTGATGAAACTGGTGGAGTGAACATGCTCTGCAGGCGACCACCGTTGGCGTTGACGTCTCCCAGGCTGAAACCCCGGCTTCTTACACGACGGTGACGACTTTCAGATGGTCCACCAAATAAATCTTCAAGTAAGTTCTTTCGCATATCTGAACCTCCTGGGCTAAGCTCGTCTTCGAGTTGGTGCTGTGCCCGACGTTTGTGGACGCTTGGATAGGGAAACGAGTCTTGCATCCTGAATGGCGATCGGAGCGACGGGCCTATAGTAGCTGCGTCACGAGCCTGTGATTCTGAAGTTGAGGGACGGGTATGCTGACGAGATCGACTTGGGCCCCAAGTATGAAAGCCAAAGGGGGATCCTAGTCGAGGCGCCTCGCTGGAACCATCTGAGACACCGCTGCCGAGGCCAAGGTCTGATGGGATCGCTGTAGGTGAAGCCCACGGTACTGGGGGCTCGTTGAACCATTCCCCATTCCCAGGAGTCTCTTGTGCAGGCATTATGTTAGCTGTCGAGCTCTTGCTTGCTAGCTGGGCAAGGGGTCCGCCAGGCTGCATTGTAGCTGCTGTGCTTGTCGTCAAGGAGAGCTGAATATCACGTGTATTGAATGGACTGTAATGAGGACAGACGGGACTTGAGAGTCGGGATGATTGCGAGCGAGCTGGGGAACTGGAAGAGAACGGGGATGGACTTCGAGTCTGGAGAAGACGCTGATAATGTGGAGCGATTGTCGCCTTGCGTTTGCATAATTCGCGTAATCTTCGCCGCGTTGACGATCCAGACTTGGGCCACGCAGGTAACCGTTGGAACACAAGTCCAGTAGGAGTGTTGCTGCCGCTTCTGCTTGCCCTGATGGTGCCTGGAGAATCCTCGGATGTGACTGGACTGCTCTCTTCGCCTGAATTCCGTGGAGTGGCCGAGGAAGAAGGCTTGCGTGCTACAGTCTTTGCTCCTCGCCAAGTTCGTCGTGCTTCTCGAGCCACACGATGACAAACTCCGAGAGGTGGAGCAGTACCTGGCAGCATCTTGAAGGGTGTTACAGTAGGATCTTGAAGGTAGAGAAGGTACATCGACCAGAGATGCTTGTCCATTTCTGCAGTCCAAACCAACTTGTTCTGCTTTGAGACGGCGCGAACTATAACTGAAGAGTCGAGAGCAATTGATGGTCTGCTAATTTTCTTGCCCTTTCTTGCTGGGAACGAGCCAAATGGATCTGCTGCATCGCTTTCCGGGCTAGTGCAGCTACCTCCTTGCGACTGATGAGAAGATGACAGGCTACCATTAGAGTCATCGGAAGAATCTGACATGACTGAGCATGTTGACATTGGCCGGCTTATACTCTCTCCTAGATCCAGCTGTTTGGAGCAGACCCATGCGTCGTCAAACGAAATACGCTGCGCAGAAGGAGTGCGAGGTAGAGTCACGAAGCGCCTTGAAGGTATTGGTGCAAGATATCCCTCAATAGGCTCTGTTGCCCGTTGCTGGAACATTGGGCGTACTGGTTCTACTAATATCGGCGCTTCTATTGTAGGTATCGGAGTATCTTGAGAACGGGTAAGGTCGTTCGTGATGGTCGAGATGCTCGGTCGAGTTCGTCGCTTGATGCGATAGGCATGGGGGGAGGGTGGGAGAGGCGCTGGCTGTTCCTGTTCTGGGGTTTTAGGCTCCTCGCCTTCGGTATAATGGAATGTGAAGTTCCGAGGAAGGGTAATAGACAGTTGAGGACGAGTTCGAGGCATGATGGGCAGTCTTCTTGCTGAGGTACAGGCTGCTATGGAGGCTATTGAGACAATGTTCGATTTATATGCAGGTATTCGAGACCACACTAATGTAGATGTCTCGCTATGCAAGCTGGTCCGAAGATGTAACGAGTCGTAATTTTCGATGTTAAGACAAGAATATAGCGTGCCGTGAATGCTGCGTCAACTGCCCGCCGCGTCTCGAATTAACTTAGTCCGTGAAGAATAGTCGTGTATGGTGTAATGTCTCTGTCATCGAGCAAAAGCGGTCGTGCTACGCCTCTGAATAAGCCGGATAAGAATGCTGAGGCCACAGCATCGAGGAGCGATGTCGAGAAGAATAGAAATTCTATCCGTGGCTGCGTAAAGGGAATCTCGAGCGACTGTATGAGACTTCGTGGGTTGTAAGGCTTCCTTGATACCCAATCCTCGATGTTTTAGATTTCCCCACCGTTTGTTGCTCGTGAACGCAGATATTTCGCGCTAGGTACTCTTCATGTTTGAGAAAATTCAAGCAAACTTGCGTGCTTTGTTGGCAAGCGTTGCGTTGTAGTATGATTGCTTGTTGGAACAGTGTGGATGGAACAGCTGACGCAAAACCGTCTCGGCTGAAGCACGCGGTTTCTTTATTCCCTCAATGAAGCATAGACAGGCAAAAGCAATTGGGCTTGTATCGGAGCCACAAGTAGTAGGTAGTAGGTTCGTGTGCGTTGATCTTGTCCGTAGGCGTGACTGCGGGCTTGGTACTGTCGCCTATTTGCTGAACTTCGACTGAAGATGTATCCTGCCTCAGCAACTCGATGCGGAGAAAAGGAAGATCTCAGGGCGAGTGTTTCTAGGAAGAGAATCTCATGCAGGCCGACGAAGAGCGTTGAGCTAAATGTCTGCGACAGAGCGGAGGATTGGGGTACAGAAATGTGGCCGTAAAGGCTGGAACGAGCGTGATGAGCACTGCAGAGCGAGTCCAATTGGGCTTGTCGAAGGAGTAGCAGGCAGCCAATAGGTATCAGCACAGTATCCGTCCACGGGGTCTTGGAGGCAAGTTAGGCAAGTAGTGGTGGAAGTCTTGATGGGTGTCTCTGGGGTCTTGTTTAGCGCGTCTGGATCATGCGCAACGGGAACCAGGATTGACGCGTCAAAACCCCGTCTGATGTATGTATCTTTACCTCTAGCCGTATCTGTATCTTAGCCGTATCTTAGCCGTATCTTAGCTGTATCTTAGCGGGTGGCGATTGAAGAAACTCCTCGTATGATCTGCAACAAGTGTCTTTCGCTTGACAATCGATAACGAAGGGATTGGAGACGCTTGAATTGACCTCGACGAACTGCTGCGCTTGCTGCACGTATATGCAAACCCCCAAAAGCTCCGAGATACTGGGTGGGAGGGTGGGGGTGTATTGAAAGGTCTCGCTGCAATACTTCGGGCTTTCTGCCTTTGTCGGAAAAGTTTCCAAAACCCTTGAGCTTGGTCTGTCCCAATTGGTGCAAGGCGTGTGATTCTTCAGCGGTTGGTGGAAATGCAGCAGCAGCAACGATCAATTGCCTGCTACTGTGCGTGCCCAAGCTGTCAAGTTGTCTTCGATCAGCGACGGTGGAAGGAGTTCTTGCTAGCTTTGCATAAGGAAGTGCATGGCAACCTCGTCGGAGACCACGCGCCGAAACTAGCGTCTTTTTGACGCGTCTTTTCAAACGCGACTTTCTGCCCGTTTCACAGCACGGTCTGGAATTCCCAAACTATGGACATCTGCGGCCATGAGAAAGGCCGATCTTGATCCACTCAGCTTCTCACATCCTCCGAAAGACACATATGCATGTGATTGAGTCCATTTCCGGGCCTTGATTCGGTGGCCTAAGGCCTCCTTCCACCTCCGCACTTCTCCAATGCCACTTCAGGCTTCCATGACATCTGCATGTTGAAGGGCGTAGCAATTGGTGCCCAATCCGAGGTTTTACTGGCTGCCTTCCTTTGGGTGCTGCGACTTTGGTTTGCGAGGTCTAATCACGCATGGTGAAGTTTGCTAATATCCACTAACTGATAAAATCCAAAGAATTCCCGTCTGGTATTTCTTGCAGGAGGAACAGGTTACCATGACAATATAGTACTCAATCTGATACAATAACACTGAACCACATTCTATCAGCAGGTCCACCAACACTTCGGAAGGCATATCTACGACCAACGTGGTATATTTTAAAGATATAACCAGTCTCCGGCTGGGACCTCCTTGAGTTGTAGATGAGCCCGTTGTTATATGCTTTTGTTCTCTTCCAAAATTGCAATTGCCTAAACGCGGGTTTGAACTGGAAGCATTGGCTCAACAACAAGATAGAACCAGTCACGGCCAAAGGACCCAGCTGAGTTGGTTTCGCTCTGTTCGTTCGCCGTCGGCAACGTTTAGCGCCAGGTGGCATTCAGCTATCAGCACCTCATATCGGTACCAGCAACCAAAGGAGAGTTTATGACACGAATATGGCCCACCGCAGCTTGCACAAAATTCCATGACATAGGCCCCGATGCATTGGAATAAGGAGGCAGCCCTATCGGAAATGGTGACTGAGGTGATGGCTCTTGTTTCGAGTCCAATGCCATTGCCTCTGAAGGGGAACGATACACCAAAGCCAGAAGAAAAGCATGAATGGCTGAATGCACAAAGTGACCATGTGATGGTCCTATCAAGGTAATCGATCAGTCCATTACGTACCGAAGGTTGATTACTTTGTGCCTTCCAAGGTTTCTCGAGGTCAATCTCGACATGTCCATTAGAGTCTTTTCTGGAACCTTCCTCACGCTAATTTATATACGCATCCTGCTTGAAACAGTCAGCGTTCGGCTTATAAGACATGCAGAACACGAGCGTTTCATACGACACTAATCTGACTAGGTATGGGACAGCACAAATCAACGCAATGGTGAAGTCTCGCCAGTCGTACAGGAGCACATTGGATCTCATAAAAACGACCTTTAGCCTCGGAACAGATTTTTGCACCTCTAGAGTAAGAAGTTAATTAGCTTTATCAGCTATTTTGTGCAGGTAAGGAATCTAGTGTCTATCTTTTCCAATATCTCCCTCCAGAGAGATTTCTCTCAGCTGTCTTCCAATATGTTTATTCCATCGACTTTGTCTGCTTGAGTTACTTAATTACCACCAGACTGAGTCCCAGAACCCACTAGTTCTTAGTGGCCCGTCTCCTGTTGTGGACTGTCCAACAATCCGAAAAGCACGGATGGAGCTTGGAATGTCACGGACCTCCAAGAGACAGAAAAAGGCTTCTTTAACTCCTTCAATGTTTTAGGGCAAGTGCTGAGTTCGCAACTTCCACAACCAAAGCCTCCGAAATGCGCTTGAAGTTCTGTTGGAGAAGCAATCCAGATTCTTCCGTTACAAGCTCTGTACCGCTTGTGAAGTTGCATCAGTGCTCTCCAAGCGGTATAGGGTTTTATCACAGCGGGTCAGGAACATCCAGCGTCAATTATTGCTTACTCAGCATGACTGTCTTTGGCATTGAGGCAAATGCTAATCTCAACCCAACAATCTACACAACCCCGCAGCTTGTGCGAGGGCGCATCGACGCACAATCAACTCCAGCATGGGGTCTCAGTGGGTCGAGGCTGACGATAGCCAAGAAGAGATCAATGTCCTAGTCACAGGTTTCGGCGTGCGCCCCTCTCTGCCCGTGGCTCTCTCTATTCATTCCTCGTCCGAGTTCTAACTACTATCGCGACGCCAGCCATTCGGCAACCACAGTATTAATCCTTCCTACCTGATCGCCAGCAGCCTGCCTACCAGCTATGCTCCTGCCAAGTTTCCCCGCATCAACATTCATACCTACCCCGGCCCACTGCGCGTTTCCTACCAGACCGTTCGGGAAACCGTACCTGCGCTCAATTTCCCCGACAGCGCCACAAAAGAAGAAAACTTGGACTCCAGTGTCACTCACCACGCGCCCCACCACGTCCACGTCACCACGCCACCCAAGCAGAAACCAGAATATGACATCATCCTTCACATCGGCATGGCCGCTGGACGAAAATTCTATACCCTGGAGACGCGCGCACACAGGGACGGCTACAAGAGCAAGGACGTAGATGGACAAACATTTGAAGGAGATACTTTTTGGGAAGAGGAGTACGGCGCGCCAGAAATCCTGCAATCAACTTTCGACGCAGAAGACGTATGGAGGCGGTGGAAATCAGATGTCATGGTACACCCCCAACACCCCTAAATCACCCCCAAGTCACCCATGCAACCCTACCCCTACCCCTGAATTCCTCGAACCCTCAGACCCCACACACACCGACTAACACCACACCCCCTTCACTCCCAGAACGAAGACATCCGCCCCTCCTCCGACGCAGGCCACTACCTCTGTGACTTCACCTACTACACCTCCCTCGTCGAGTACTGGCGCCGCAACCCCGAGGGCGAACGACCAGTGATGTTCTTCCATGTTCCGGGGGGTGCGGAGGAGAAGGATGTCGAGAGAGGGAGGAGGGTGGCGCTGGGGTTGATTGCGGCGTTGGTGGCGAACTGGAGGAGGGGCCGGGAGAGGGGGGGTTGATATTTGTAGCGGTTTGGATTGGGGGGGGTTGCCGGGGGGGTGGGGGGATCGTATGCGTTCAAATGTAACTCATGTACTTCTTTCTTGCATTTCTCCTAGTCTATTTTTCACTTCTTCCTCCTATTCACGCATCATCGAATCGCACACCTCCCAACACCCGCCCAACCATCCACCCCCATTGTCAAACCCACTCTTTCCCAACAAACCTCTGGCCAAAACCAAAGATGCCCCCTCCAAAGACCCTTCTCCCCTTCCCCTCTCCAGTGCCCACAGATGCCCGCCATCTTTATCACCCATCCCCCACCACCCCTCCAAGCCCCCCTCCTACGCTTCTGAGAAAAGACATACTCCACACCCCACCCCAGCTCCAAAAGCAAAAAGCCGTTACCCCTTCCGCTATATTCTCTAACCTTATGAGAATTAGAGTCTCTGCATCCCGTTTTTTCTTCTCAACTGTCTCATAATCAATTGGGGGAACACTTGCGTCTGTTCCTGTTGTTTGTTTTGCCGTAAAAAAAAAATTTCGAGGTGGGCGGGTCCTTCGAGATTTTTGGAGCGGCCGTGTTGTTGGTTTTTTTTTCTTAGCTTGGGGGGGGTTTTTTTTCTGGGGTGTTGGGAATGAATGCTTACTGTGGGTGGATTGTCAAGATGTGCGTATCGGTGGGGTTTTTTTTTCTTATCTCTTCTGCTGCTGTCGGTGCTCTTATCGTGTTTTTGACCTTCGGTTTTGGGGATTGAGGGGGGTTGGGAGCTGAGAGAGTTAGGGGGGGGGGGGGATATGTATGGGCATGGGAAAGGGGTAGTGGAGATGAAATAGAAATGGATATGAGACACCAGTTTTTTGGACAGATCAGGTGATTAGATGACATATTCATCCCACTACGCAGGCGCGATCGTAGTCCATGTCTCTTTCTAAGGAGCAACAAACTCCTAGGTTTCGGAAGGATAAGAGCAGGACTTCACTTCCTTTCGGGTGGGTTTGGGATGTGATTGTTTGGGGTGCTGAGAGAGTGGAGAGCCCGGATCTACGTGAGTGGAATGGAAGGTGATGGGTAAGGACGGAGAGATGTGGTGTTCGCATTGGATTCCAGGGGTTATTTCTTGGATGGAGTTTAGGGCGCAGGAACGACGTAGGTTTTGCCTATGTGTCCTGGTTTTAGGGGAGCGGGATATTTGTTGGGGTTGTGGAGGATTAGGAGTTGGGTTTGGTGTTTGGTGGGAAGAGGGGATGGTGGGAGGAAGGGAAAAGTTGAACGATGGATGTGGGTGTAGATGGATTTGGAGAGGGGGATGATGTGGAGAAGAAGCAGCTACAAAGTCCCAGTCCAGATTTCTTTCGATAACGAAGATACTCTTGGGCGATGACATGCAGAATTGTGAGGAACTGGATCGTGCCATGTTTATGAAGCCGTAACGAAGAGACTCGTGTTCTCCCTAGAGTGGGAAGAGAGTGCGGAAAGAGTAGACGATTGAGAAGTTCTTGGTTTGAAGCACTCAGATAAACTTAATTAGCTTTCGCAGATGCGGATGACATCTATGATTGAGCAGTTTTGCAAGTCTGGTGCGAATTCTCTCGAGACATGAGGTGCTCTTGAGGCTAGAACATATGAACCGAAGTCTGTGCTCTGTCTATTATCGAAAAACATAAATGTGCTTGCGATGATGTCGAAGTGTTTGAAAGTATTAATGAGAAAGGAATATGGGATGCGTTTAGGGTTTCGGGTTGGGTAGAAACGAGCGGTAAAGTGGTTTTAGAATTTTTTCAAGATATATTGTTCCAGGAGTGACAAGAAGCCTCAAGATCCGGTCGCCTTCGATTAAAAAACCTGCCTGTAGTAGTGATCCTCGATGACTTGCTAGCATCCTCCTAACTCAGGATTTTCCCCTGGTGCCGGGAGCGCCGCTACTTGATGTCAATGATCCACCTCAACGCCTTTCCGAACTAAAAGAGCTCCTCAAAAGCCAAAACATCCAGGTAAAATTGTCCTCGATCATACGGGTTGGGATGGACGCGCTTGCCTCCGGAGGTTCGCATCAGCCTTTCTGTCACATCTAACCCCCAGTCTTCCAAGTCCTTCAGCTCTTCCAACCTGGAGCCTTCCTCATCTAGATTTGTGTAAGCATAAGCACCGTCGGAAGCGTTACTCCAAAATTGATCCACGATCCATTCGCGAAGTTTCGAATTCACTGTTGTGTTGTTGTACGCGATGCGGATTACGGAGGTCCGAAGGTTGATCGTGTGGCAATGGAGGTTGAGGAGGCAGATCATGACAAAATCTCTAAGTGCTAGGCATCCCAATTTGTCTGCAAGTATCCAGGCTCTGACAAGTATTGATGTGTATCGTCCATCGGCATTATCTCTCGCCTCGGGTGACGAACATAAGTCCGTGAAGTATGCTTTTCCCGTGTAAAGCCATTGAATGAAGAACTCGAAAACCGAGGGATCTTCGTCCTGGAGCTCGATGGTTTTCGAGTCTGCTTCGAGAAATGAGCCATTCAGGGCACCGGCGAATAATGTTGAATGGTATGCGAGAAGATCTTTGGGCAGATTCCAAACCCCCAACTTCGAAGAAGAATTGCCGACCTCGACGCGTATTGATATATTGTCCTTGAGTCTGTCGTCTAATTAAAAAGTTGTCGCGGAATAAAAAACGTAGGATTAGACAAGAAGTCTCACTAAGAGGCCGATAATAGAAAGAAACTTACAGATCCAAGCCTGCCTGACTTTTAATACCATCAGTAAGTGGAGGAGGTTTGAACTGAGCCATGGCTGTTTTGATGCTGAGGCTTGAAGAACGTTGAAGTCACTGTGAGGAAATACTGAATCTTCAATGTAGCGAATGAATGAATGAATGAATGTGATCCGATGGAAATCGAGGCTAAGTTGAGAGGTTTCTTGAGCACTTCCAGACACAATCGATATTTCGTCAGAAAGTGAAGGAAACTCGATTTTTGAATTTCTCATGTTTAGGAAGACTTATGTTGACTTCAACAAAGAATTCATGCAGATTCGAGATTGAACCATGAACTGAAGTTACAAGCGAAAGAGCACGAAGACTTATCATACAGCATACTACACTAAGTTGGCAATAGTTATATTGTACCACAAAGTCGTTTCGAATCAAGTTGGTTAAGGGAGATGAAGGAAGTATCAAAAACGTTGGTGGGCACGATATCAACAGCATGGGATACTACGTGCTGGGCCATACTGTTCTCGAAACGCCAGTGTAAGCTTCTGGGAATTATGTTAGATTATTTAAGTATACCATGCATGCACTTATCAGTAAGTCTCACTGCTACATATGAAAAAGTAATGTTGTATGGCTTCGCCGAGAAGGAAAGCTGGTTCTATAAAGCGTGCAACAGCAAGAATCCAAGCCTGGACACTCGACAACCGGTACATAATTATCTCGGAGCATTGGGATCCACCATATTGCCCGGCTGACCAACCTCGACACTTGTGGCCCGAGATCTTGTTTGTGGATATTCTCGAGTGCGAACCGTCGATTTGGAAATATGGCGAGACTAGGCAGAACTTCTAGATCCATGCCTGCTTCACTCTGACCGCCATCAACAGCAACTGGAGAAGCTTCCGAGGTCATCTCGTTGTTGTGTCTGGTAGCCGTGACGCGTTAGTGTGAACAAAAGTGACAGAACTAGCATTCGAAGGACATTCTCTCCTCGTCGAAGGTATGTCCAATCTATTCATGAGTTTGTGATGGTAAGGGGTGGAACAGTGAGGTCACAGGAAAATGTGGTTCATTAGTCATGAGGTGACGGAACAGGATTCCTGAAGCTTCACAGTATCGTTAGACTGTCAGCAATCTCACCCTCTTAGCGGTCACTCGATCTTCGAATCTCGGCAGTGCTTCACTCCTCTTTTTGTTAATTCCAGCAAACTTGATGCTTGGTGACACTAGATTCCAATTATGTTGCACGAGTGAGAGGATGAAACTCGGCTGCGCATACTTCCATGAAATTAAGCTGATATGACACTTGAGCTAATAGAAACAAAGGCTAATATGCATAGTTCGACAGTCGCCCATAGCCTGACGCAGAGGAAGTTCGACCACTAAAAGATGTGGTTCGACCTCTGTGCCTCGATGTGGGGGAAGTTGAACGCTGCACAAATCTATTCAGAGTTCCCCCCCTCGACGTGGGGGAAATCGAACGCTGCCAAGATCTATCCCTAGTTCCTCGGCTAAACGCAGAGGAACTTCGACGTTGCATAGATCTGGCCATCCTGGGGTCGAAGACTTCCATGTAGACATCTGGTTGAGCTCTAGGGCTTGTGGGATAATCAGAACCTAGACGTTTCATGGCTCTCATCAGGTCAACGCCCCAGCCGTCCAGCTCCATCAGATCCTTCATATCCGAATCCTTAAAGTTGTGGCAGGCGTCACTACGAGCAGCCCACAGGAACTCATCCAGCGCCCAATTACGGAGCTTCGACCCTTCCGGACTGTTTTTGTAAGCGAATTGTATGATGGATGGTTTGAGATATGCGGGATCTTTGCCGTGGTATTCAATCATCTCGAGCAAGGCCTTGTCTGAGAATGCCGAACATTCCAACTTCTTGGCAAGCATCCATGCCTGGGCCAGAGGAAGGGTATCTGGATCGTGTTCAACATTTCCAGTATACAACCAGCGGATGAATGAACTAAAGGCTTTCGGGTCATCATCTGGCAGATTCATGGTCTCGGAATTGGCTTCAGCAGATGAGCCATTCAGGGCACTAGCGAAGAAGAGAGAATGATGGGTAAGAAGCTCTTTAGGAAGAGCCCAACACTTCACATTTGTGCCGTTGCCCACGCTTATAACGATTGATTTTCCGCCTTGAAGTCTGATTAGTTGTCAGCCACGGTCTTTGGAGCTTTGACAGAGAAGTATAGAAAATGTGTCACCTAGGACTTACAAATCTAGACCAGCTGCGCTCTTAACCCCGTCAATTATACGTGCGCTATACTTCGGTGGATCCATGCTGATTGATCTGTTGAGACCTGTGCTAGGGACTGCAGACTAACTAGAAGGCCTAGATGGTTTTTGGGAGATGAGGTTGGTGTTGGAAGAGAATTGCAAAAAAGTTCAAAGGCGGGAGCCTGACATCTTTTGTAGGCGATGATAATTCGTGAGTAAGAACCAAAGAATGGTGATGGAAAACTTGATGACTCTGAGAGTAGTCTATTGCATTGGTGGAATGCGGGTGGGATGTGAAAGATGAGGGAATTAGGATCAGTACAATGACTTGTCCCAGGCAGGCCTGACAGTCATATGCAGAAGCGAGTGGAGACCCTGTAAGCAAAGGGCATGAAACCCTGTTATGCATCACCTAGAACCAATCCGTTCAACCCACATAAATTGGGCCTTGAATGTGTATAGATTCTGGGCTTCTATGTGCAAGATCCAATAAGCGATCTTGAGTAGACGTGATAGCTTAACCCTATTGATTTGTTGAGACTCTCATTTCCTAGCCTGCGCGCACCAATTGAGCCAGTCGACGAGGAATGAGATCTTGACCTTGCACTGCGGATCGAATAATAATCGTTCTTGAATGCTAGCATATGCTGCCACGACCTGACGTAGGTTTTCTCTGTCCTGAGCAGCCAAGATCCTTACAAGGAGCAAGCTCGCCTGACTGCAAGCATTTGTAAAGGCATTAGACCCCTCTTTCACGGCCTCGTTATGGACTGAGTGAAGCAAATCGAGTATTGCATCCTTATCTTTAACATCCGGCACATGCTTGCCCTTGCAGAACCGAGCGTAGTCCTTCATTAAGTCACATGCCTTGCTGGATACTAATTTACTCGTAGTAGTTCGTATAACCCTAAGCAGAGGTAAGAGAATATCCAAAGCAAGGGCGCTGGCATGCCGTTGTTTGATTAATATCTCAAGAAGTTCTAGCACACGGCACTTGAAGTTGATGATCGTCTCTTTGGCATCCTTATTCTGGGACTTCTTGCTGGTGATCCTTTTTCTCTCCTTGAAGATCTCCACCAGTTGCGCGTCTACTGCAGCCATCTGCTCGTCGTTCATATCCTCATCTGTCGAATCACCACTATCATTGGAAGCACGATCTTCGGCCAAAGGTTTCGTTCTTAACGCCTGGGCAAGCTTGGCGTTGAATGCGGCTAACTCATCATCTGAAACACCATTGTCATCATTTTCCTCCCCAGAGGCATCTTTAGAGGACCCTTCTGCGTCAGCCAGATCAGAGCCGGCTTCATCCTCAATTTGCAACTGGGTAATACTAGCATCTGCCAATTGAATTTCCTCTACATCCGAAGGTTCTACAGCGTCTTCGTCGTCGTCGTCTCGGTCGAATATCTCACCCTGACCAGAGACACTTTCTTTTGTTTCTAGAACCTGTAACAGTCAGCCAGGCACGTATGCCATGAACAGATGCCCACCTTGATCATGGCTTGTAATCCAAGTCTATTTACGTCCGAAGCACAGGCCGACAAGACTTGCTGGGCCAGACGCCGAAACATCATCGATGATTTGGCTACAAAGCTGAGTAGAATCTCAACTAAGACCTCCGAACCTCCTTGTTCGCCTTTCCTCCTGTGCTTGACCAGAGAATCGTAGCAGTCTTTCAGTTCATCTAACACGTTCACAGCGTCTGCGTCTCCATTATATACTTGTATAATGGTCAAGGAGTACAAGAGCTTGAAGGCCCGAAGTACTTGCTTCTTATCAGGCTGCGCTTCCTTCTCCTTGGACTTGATTTTCTCTAATATTTTCCATGCTCTGCGGATACTATGCTCCACATTCCGTTCTGCATCAAGGATCGATTTGTAATGGTAATCATTCTCCTCCAAACGACGAATGTCTTTCACTAAAGTATACGTGAAGCGTGAGGGATCCGCAGATTTATTGATGAGGTGAGTCAGGCAAGAAGAGATCCTGGACCTGAACATATCTCGTGATGCACTTGAAATTGGTGGATTGGGTTTGTGTTCCGATAATCTGGCGCCTCCCTCGCTGGTGAAATATGCAAACTCTGCAAACATTGCTAGAATCGAGCTCGATCCAGCCAAGTGACGCAATGTCCCTAAGTCGTCTTCGTTAGCACCGGTCTGCTTTGACCGTACAACAAGTACCAAGTGGTCGGCCAGAATTTGTCTTGCTGCTGCTGTGGCCTTTTCATCTATCGCGCCAGGGCTCAAGATCAATCGACGAAATATTGACAGCAACTGCGCCAGATCCGACTCATTTACCAGAGAGAGAACCTTTTCGACCGTCTTCGTTCTCGTAGATTGATCAAAATTTATCCTCCCTTGTGGGGGCTGTAGTAGGCCTTTGATTATTGTCACGACTGTAGAAGGTTGAGTTTGGGCTCTCTTGAAAATGGCTTTTGTAGCAGTCTCGGCAATGCGATTAAGGTAACGCTCTGGAGAAGCAAGCTGGTTCATGAGGCAACGCATTAAATTCTGACTGAATAAAGCGGGAAGTAGAGGCTCAGGGGCGCTGTGCAACATTCGCTGAAAAAGTAGGAAGCCCCAATACTTTCGTTCATCGGATGATGAGCTAGCAAAAAGACTGTCTTGTTTCTTTAGTTTACAGAAGGTTTGCAACAGCGATCGGGGCCTACCCACTATCAACACACTCTGACCAAAAACTCCCAAAGTTCTGACGCTTCGTGGGCCCTGAGTATCCAGTCTGCTCTGCTGTGAGAAGTTGTGAGAGGACCACATCCCATACAAAATGTAATTTCGATGTCCAATGGCCTTTCTGCGAGGCTTTGCTAGTAGTACCAGCTTGATCGAGATCGCTAATGGAAACCTCTTTCAAAATCTTTGCAATTCTCGTCTTCTCTTTTCCGTCCAAGGGATCATCGTTGTGCCACATCCCTGCTGGTAAGATGACACCTGGGATCTCAGAATATACTTTTAACCAGATTGCCACTCCTTCGGGCGTCTTTGCAAGGCTACTTTCCTGAAGTTTATCGATGATTAACTGGGCGTATCTGGCATCACTCCCTTTCGAGCCCAAGTCCTGCACCGCTCCATATAATATCCAACCGCATTCCTCTCGTAGACTTGACTTCTTTCTAGCTAAGTCCAACACGATCTCGAGAATTTGCGACCATGGTTCAATTGCAAGAGTTGGCTCGAACAAAACACCCGACTTGACGAGCGCTTTTGCACCGAAAAGCCGTCCAAGTTGGTGATCTCTCACCTCCTGTGCAAAAATTTGAGTCAACCTTACAACCCTTCTTGATAGTTGAGTTACATACCTCGCCAGATACATTTCCTGGGGTGTGGGTCTGTTCTTTTAGCGTCTCAATCAATTCCGATATTCTCTGATTACCAGACAAAATTATGGAAGTAGGGTCATATAGTTGAGTTAATAGTTCTGTGAGCGCTATCGAAAAGCCCAGTCTTGCTGCCTTCCGGCCACTACACAGTCCCCTCACCAGTCTTCTAATGATCTCAGTGACATCTTGGGCTGTTGGATTCGCCTCAGGTGAAACTCTTAGTAGCAAAGCCTGGGCCGCTTTAATCCTGATTTCGTCATCTATGTTTGCAAGATCCTCATATATTTCTACCAGTTGAGTATCAACAGTTACTTGTTCTCTTCGCCGTTTGTTAGCCATGACGTTGAGTTGATTGATGTCGTCCACGCAAATCAGTTTTGCAATAGAATATGTCAGTTAAGAACATCGTGTTCTACAACAGAGACGATCCTCCCCAAACATATTCAATCTTGGTTTTAATAATCGCAATCATGATCTTGAGACGGGGACTTTGGAAAATCTAAGCGAGCTTGAGCTTCTCGGGCCGAAAATCACGAGACTTCGTGTCCCGAACGCGATCCCTGTTTGTTTACAACAAGGAACCCACGCACGGCAAAGCAGGACTCTCTGCGCTTCCATGTCTCATCCACTCCGATATCCTTCACCTTGGCTTATCAGTTGCTGCCAAGTGCCAACTCGATACTCATGAGTCTCAATTTGGCACTTTCGCTGTCTGTATGCCATTCTTCAGAAACTTGTATTCTCGTTTCGAGAATTTTGCTCCAAACATTGCAGTCATCAAAAGCAAACGTGCCCCTCAGACATATCAACCGCTATGTAAAAGACATGCGGAATATTGCGCGCTGACACAGTATCTAGTTATATGTGGCTACCTGTGACAACGAACACCTTACCAAATCCAGGCTTGATCCGAAATCTGGACAACCACTACTGTTTCGGTCGGCCCTGCTGGGCTGGACAGTAGTCTGGACTGTACAAGACCGTGGGCGCCAGCACAACCGAATCAGATCGATCGGACACGCTGGCGCGTAAGTATCCTGGCAACAGGACCTGTTGATCGCAAGGATCGTATCAAGTAAGTAATGATATGCCCGGATGGGGCTGAAAGTAGCGACTCTAAACACCACACCAATGACACCATTCCATTTTGGGAGTAAATAGACGGCAATTGCGTGACCACACGTGATACGAGGCACAGGATGACGGTATAGGCTGGGCGCTAAGGAGTGGCATCGTTGGCTTTGTAAATTGGTGACACAGCCCTGGCGGAGCTGAGTACTGTAGCAGATAAAGGCCCTAGAGAGATGTCAGCAATAATGAAGGACACTAGGTATCAGAAGTTGGCAAATCGACTTTAGACTCCTAATCAGGAATCCTGGATATGACAATCGCAGGCCGGTAAGGAAAAGGACCAGTAGTACGACCGAAGAACACAATGATATTGTTGGAAATTCCAGATAGCGGATAGGCCGACTGTTGATATCAGATTGACCCGCAAGTTTTCCGCAAAGCCACGACGACCTTCCGTCATAGGTACAGTAGAGTATCTCGGGTCACCAAAGCAGAAGATCTCGTGAAACACATCCAATAAGCTCGTAGGAAAAATTGAATTCGTTTGTGCATCGTCCTAAATCAGAACCCTAACCGCCTAGGGAGCCGCCATACTGTAAGGTAGTACTGTGTAAATTGAAACCACGCGCTTTGCTTTCATTAACCAAGTCATATGCATGCAGGAGAGCAGGCTGAACTGCAAATTAATTGGTAGAATCTGTAATTAGTTTATGCACGAACCGCTGTCTTGCAGGTGAGGTACCTGAAGTTTACTAGTAGTTGCTACAGTACTAAGGTACCTCATGATCTCCATCCATCCCACCATCGTTGCTTCGTCAACAAGGCCACTCAACCTTCACCCGAGCTGGGCCGTCTCAATCGCTTTTGCACCTTCACGAGCTTGTTCCTTCTCTCCTCCTCTTTATCTCCTTATTACTACATCCTATCTCGACGGTCTCTCCTCCCCCGTCGGTTCGTATGTCGCCCGTTCGGCCTAGGACAAGTCACATCCTTCGAACGACGACTTACGAGCAGCTCCCAATGGTTCAGCACAGCCGGTAAAACCGACTTCGACATTGTTCATCCATCAATTCGACAATGTATTAGGTATAATAGCTTACGACCACGCCCACCACTCTATCAAGTAACCGTATCTTTTACGAGAACTTGACCTAGTCCCAGACCCAACTACGCACGGAACCAGCGATTGCCATTGAACACTCATCAATTGGGCCCCTCTACCTGAGACACCATTAGCAACTGCTTACTGAAGACGTATACCACGCTGAACACGTTGACGACATACGCCATACGCTCGGAATGGAACGTTCTTCGCCCTTGGCTGCCATGCAGCCCCCTTCATTCCCGTTCGGACAATGGGGTTGCCGAGCCGATGCGAGTTCATACTCCAACTATGGTGGACAATATAGAGGAGGAAAGGCAGCATTTGGCCCAAGCAGCTTCAATTTTAAGGATCTCAGCATGTCCAGAGCCCCGTCGGACTATTTCAGTCTGAAGCCTGTCCGGGGGTCGTCACCAACCGCCAGCCTCGCGGCAGACCTATCTCAAAATTTCCACATTGATCAAAGGTATACTACTCCATTCTATTGGATTCACGATGATGCTCACAGTTGGCAGTCCGCAGTTGCCGACTCCTCGACGATCATTATTCTCGACGAACCTCTTTGCTTCAATCAATGGAAGGGGTATGATAGCCTTGCTACATGGTGTGGGCGGACGCTCACTTTTGAATAGAAAACGCGACAACCCCCCCACTGCCCTCGTCTTCGCCCGGTCCTTACAACGAGTCAATGGAAATATCCCCCCTACCCCATAAGGTGCCCTACGCGGTGGTAACCCGACTACGAGTCCAATCACCGACGCCAGAGGAAATGCCTGTCGACGTAATTACCCCAAACGCTCTTAGTGAGATGGAAGAAGCCCCTCCGGAAGTCCTGAAACAGCCTATTTTCTTCGAGTGAGCTGCTCCAGATTCGTTCATTGCCGAAATCTAACATGTCATAGACGAAGAAGGTCTACTTTACTGAGACCCTCTTTGGCTCGTAGTAAAGGCCACACTACCAGCTCCGTTTCTTTGAGCTCTGCAAGGGCTGAGAGCCAGCATCCGCCATTCAGATTTGGAAATGGACTTCCAAATCCACCACCGTCACTCATGTCGACTGACGAATGTTTTGCTTCTTCGCCACCACAGGAGAGAAGACCTCAGTCCGCCAATTCTCCATTACTTTCTGTCATGGGCCCTCCAAGGCTGAAACAACCCTTCCCGGGTCTGAATGGTCATACACGAAATTCTGGCTCTCCTATCATAGGTCATGTTCGGAAACCCTCGGGGCCAACGCAGCGGCCAAGAAAACAATTCCGTCGCTCTCTCAGCATGTTTGAGCATCCAGCAGATATGATGAAAGAGGAAAGGAACAGCTTAAGCGCTACAGCAACACTGGAAGCCATCATGGATATCGATGACATTCCTCAATTACACCTACCCCATTTCGTTTCGGATGAGGAGAGCCTTCCACGTATTACCAAGGAAACCGTAATCGAGGTCCTGGATGGCAAATATGAACATTGCTATCATGAGGCCATCGTGGTAGATTGTCGATTCGAATACGAATATAACGGTGGACATATTGATGGGGCTGTTAACGTGAATAGCAAGGAAGAACTGGGCAAAAGATTGTTTGATACGCCTTTGTCCGACAAAACGCTGCTTATTTTCCATTGCGAGTATTCGGCACATCGAGCGCCTCTTATGTAGGTGTTGCTGTTCTTATTGACTTGGAAATACTAATGACATTCTTAGGGCCAAGTTTCTCCGTCACAAGGACCGCGCTGAAAATGCTCATCGTTACCCCAAACTGTCATACCCCGAAGTGTACATTCTGGATGGAGGCTACAGCTCATTCTTCATGGATCATAGATTGAGATGCTTTCCCCAAAGTTACGTGGAAATGGATGCCAAGGAGCATGTGACTGCCTGCGAGCGTGGACTTGGCCGTATGAAGCAACAGCGCGCTAAGCTCAGTCGTGCACAGACCTTCGCGTTTGGCCAGCATAACCAGCCTATGGATGATAGTCCTACTGCTCCCAATCGACAGTATAGTTCTCTCATCACGGGGATGGATATCTCTATTGTTCAGCCTCTCGACTCTGTGCAGCGATTGCTCTCTAGGCGTATGGCGTCGTACTAATACTGCAATTATACCGCTTGCACTTCGTTGCACTGGACGGTAGCATACTTTGCGATCCTCTATGGTCCCAAGGACTTGTCTCGGCGCTTCTCAAGGCCTATCTCGGCCAGTATCGCATTGCATGCACTGGAGTTCACAGTGCCTTTGGTCAAGTTTGACCACAACTTCCTTTAACCATCAGGACCTCTTGATCGTTCACCAACATCTCGTAATCTACCTCGAGAGGCTGTATTATTTGAAACCTTGAGCCTAAGAGCTCCAGGTCTTTGTCACATGTACTCTGGCCCTGGTGGCTTGCCATATGCGGATCTGTCAAATCGCCTCATAATGTTAGGCTTGGAGCTGATGGAAATCCTATCACTCTCTATCGATTTCGCCACGACGATCATTAGCACGCATTGTTGAAACTGTTCTATCAATTCGAATTCTGCACTACGGATATCGTCTTGACGACCATCCTGCGGTAGGCTTTCACGTTTGGCATCCATTTAGCGACGTCGTCAATCATCACATTCACAACCCAACAGAGGGAAATTTTGTGAGAACTTGCAATTGGTTTAAAGCAGTTCCCGTGCGAGCTTTCAAATATCCTAGAATGCGGCGGCTTTCTCGTGAAAATGGCTAAGTTCTGGCCAGATGGCTAGGCTGCTATACATGCCGATTGTTTTACCATGGAAGACTACTTAACAGAGGAAAGAATCATACACAGGGGAACAAGAAAGGCCAAGGGTGGCCGAAATCTCCATGGCTGTGGCAGTATCCAGGAGTGCTAAGCTAACTCTGTAATCCTAGCACAATCAAAGTTTATTATCAGTAACCTTGTTTATGAAATAGTAATTCAGGCTCGTGATGACTTGATGCAAGTTTTTGAAGTCTTCGAACCTCATCCCTAGGTACCTATGTTAGCTCTTAGGGTTTAGGGCACGGAAATAGGTAAGCGAGCCGTAAAGTCCTGAAGTACCTCATGTCTGGTATACATGGATCTACCCACCAAAAACTGGCATCATGCATACCTTTTTGATCTAATGGGCAATTTCGAGGTATTGAAATGGATATCGATGACATTCTGGCCGAAGTGGACGGCGATGCAGTCCCTCTCGACACCCGCGATCTGCAGGAGCTTTCGCGCGCCTGGGTCACCGAAAGGAGCGCCCCAGAGATTCTACCCTGGCCGGCAGGTTTGATGAATCGCGTCTTGAAGAGGATAGGTCAGCAGGTAGGCTTTCTGTTACAATGTCCTTGTATTCAAGGGACGAGCTTACTCAAAGGGTTGCGAAAGATTGAATTGGTAGAGGAGCAAACTGGCAATGTCGATCCTAAGGCGAATTTCCGTCTTATCATCATACAAACAGAACTCGAGAGATTTAAATTCCTCGTACGGTCGTATTTGCGGGCAAGGATTGCAAAAGTGACCCCCACCATCCATTTTCCATGAGCGTTCAACCAACAGCTCTTCAGATTGACAAATACGCCCTCTACATTCTTACTAACTCTGCCCAAAAATCCCGTCTATCACCGTCCGAAATCCAGTACGCTACCACGCACCAATCTCTCCTTCACGCTCATTACCATTCTTCTTTCCTCTCCCAATTCCCCAACTCCTTGCAGAGATTGGACGACACGGCTGGAGGAATCAGTATGATTGAGCAGCCGGATATGGATAAGGCGGTATTTATAAGGACTTTACGGGATGTGGATACGCCGATTGTTGTGGAGGGCACAGATACGGCTTTTGAGATGAGGAGGAGGGATGTATACGTGGTAAGGTGGAGTGCGGTCAGGGAGTTGGTGATGGGTGGGGATGCGGAGCTCATATAAAAGATGGTGGGTATAAAGCTACAACTGCATTCTTTGGTGCAAAGAAGAGCGCCAGAACAGCTACCTACGGTTCTCGAGAGTTGCGGTACGAATCACCCACCATTGAAAATCCATGGCAAATTGTCCATGCCATTATGACCTCTAAAGCTCTAGCCAAGGGGTGCTTTCACACTTAGCGAGCTGGGGCGTCAGCTCAGCTCTATGCAACTCGAATTGCTTGCTTCCGAGATTCACTCCAGCGCCACGCAATGTAAGAGGTTTGGTGCGTTCCATAACAATTAATGCATATTGAACATTACTGACAATTCTTAGGGTTTAATCTACTAGAAATTTTGAGGCTTAAGCGGAATGATTAAATACCCGAAGTGCTCTAAGCCGTGGGTGTGTGGGTCCATGGAGGCACTTGCTAGCGGTCTGGGACAGAATGCAGCAAAATGGACACCCTATGGCATGAAAGGATGGTTGGTGGTCCACTGAAAACACGTTTCTGGATATTCCTATCTGTACATTGGATACCATATAGAAGGATGCACAACGAAACACGAACCCAGAATGGCCATCTCTTCTCCTCTTTTCGATCTTGGGGCAATCAAGCGTCCCCCTGAGTTCTTCAAAAGAGGTCTTGTTATTTAGCTTAACCTATGTCCTCTGGCCCAACACAGGGTATCGTACAGTTCCTAGTTACCATCATGCTCTTGGGATCGACTGCGAGGTATGCAAACAACGAGATCGTGGTTCCACAGTCCTTTGAGTGTTTTGAAGCTAGCATGGGTATCATCATCGACCATCGATGATAATGATACCGTCCAACACCTACCTTTTCCCCAAGACCGAAAACATCATCCACCAGCTGTATTAAGGCTCCACTGGTCTGGAAAGGAGACAAATAGAGCAAGCCGAGATATAACCAGAACCTTGCATTTCCAAAAACAAAACGAAAATTGAGACCAGAAAAGACCAGTGGGTGCAAAAAAGCACAAAAAGCTCGGATCGACCTTGTGGACGACCCTACGAAAACCCAGCTTGAATGAATTTTACTCTGTTACGTTGGCTAGCCGGTGTTTAGTGGAGGCCGTATTCAAGTAGCCACATTTTATCTCACTGCACCGAGTTCACAACGGGGAGATTTGTGTTGTAGTATATAAACAACAGGCTGGCAACGAGATTCACCTGTACGTGATGCCGGCTACGAACCTTTTGATTCTATTCTGTGTTCGAATAGAAGTCAGAAGAGCCAAGAGATCTCAATTCGACGCAGTTCAAACGATGTTAGAACGTTGCGTGGTCAGAAAAGTCGTCGTGCAGAGTTTTCATTCACGCGACAACATCTTCCCTAACAGTCACAATCGATCTACGAAGAAGATTAATGACATGTCGATGTCAGTAAGAGATGAAAAGATACTACTAGTGAAAAAGACAACTCAGATGAAGAGTCTGCGAGTTGTGATTACAAGTGATCGAAGAATTTGCGATTCGTCGACTGCGTCGATATCGAAACGTCTTCATCACATCGACAGTGTCGTCGAGTAATTGATGAAAAGATATCAGATAGAATAGTCATCTCAAGTATTGAAAGACGTGACTACAGTGCTCGAAGAAGTAGTGACTCGTCGATCACGCTGATATACTGAGAGAGCTTGAGCTCACCTTCTTTACTTGACGTCAAGTCATTCATCTAATCACGTGAAAAATCAAGAGCTCAAGAGAACGATCAGAATGCATTCTCTTTCATCGATCAGAGTCAAACATCGAACGATTGCGATCGCACGTCTATACTAACAATTCATTCAACGTCTACGTGACACAAGTCAAATCAAGAGAAGAAAAGAGTTACTCAGTACAATCACACTCTATCTTCTCATCGTGTGCATCTCTCTTTCATCACATATTTCTCTGCTCAATGAATGACAATCATTGAGTAAGAGAACACAGCTCTACGTACGTTGCAATCACGAGCATCACGAGTGCAAAGAAAACGTCTTTCGTCTTCGAATCGAGAATCGAATCGAGACATCGTTGTATAGAATATCATCAATGAAGAGCAGAGCAAAGACGATGCGTCATAATCAAACAGCACAGACACTCTCATCAAGAGTTTACTCGAGCGTCACGCGCTGAATAGAAGCTATAGATTCATTACTTGATAACACAGTGTCAATCTCATTGTTTCGGCTGCGCGAAGCAGTCGTATAGACGGCGAGTGGTTTTCTCCCTCAGAGGGTTTTGTTCACTCGATATAAATAGCATAGAGTCCCTCATGGATCGGGCCTAAACCGATGTCACAAGGGTGTATGAATTACAATCACAATCATATAAACAACAAAAACAGAAGTATAAACATGGCAAAAGTCTACTACGACTGCTTGTACAGAGTACATTGAATGGCTATCTTACTGCTACTGAAGACATCGATTTTGAACCACGTCTTCTAAATATGAACGATTAATCGAACCAGTTTTAATCAGTGTATACGAGTACGAAGGGCATACTACTTTCAACAGCCATCCACAAACAACTGAGACAGCAACGGTAGCTGCTTTAGTAGCGTATTCTATTTGCATCATCTACCTCATTTCTTGCAACAGTGGTTCAGTCTTCCAAGTATATACAGTACATCATCGGTCCCGGACACGATGTGTAGACTGGGTGTTCGATTCAATCAACATACCGGGACAAGATCGTATGAGGCTACTAGTATCTCTGCAATTGGGGCTTACGGTGATTGGATACAAGGCTTTGTAAACGCTACAGTCTATAGCTGCTGTTCGCGAAAGGTTTCATATCGGTCCTCTCGACGGTGTGAGCAGGATGTAGCAGTAACTTGAGGGCACAGTCGTGCCAGAGCAGCCGAAGGATCTCTCATTGGCAGCAATTGCAGCTATACCCTAAGCAGGAAATCCTTGGGGTATAGAATTGCTGTGACTGTGGCATAACTCACGCTTCTCAGGCATGTATATAGTTGCGGTTAAGCCTCAATGGCCATCACTCTCGATGGAAAGGAATCTGACTCTGCTCTTAGCGTTCACCGATAAATAGATAAATGTTGGAAACATCGCTTTGATCAAATCGACAACATACACTTGTGACTTGTGGCAGAGTAAGGTAGTTTAAGAATCTTCAGTGGTAGCGCTTGGTCCGTTGCATCCAGGTCTCAGCACATGGGAGCCCCATTAGTGTTTGCATGCATGGACTGACTACAGGCAAACCAAATGCAAATGAGAACGCATATGGCAAACGAATGGACGTTTCTTTACTCCGAACTCGGAACCGACGGGATTCTTGTCCAATCTCCATCTCGTGCATCTGTTGCTAAGAGCAGATGTCGGGCAATTGTTCTTGCCCTGGCATTGTAAGGTAAACTAACTAGGCCATATTTGGACATTGCCCTGTGTGCTCCCTTTGCATTTTCGTCCAATGCAATTCGTCAAGTCGTGCTTGATATTACACTCGTAGTTTGGCACATTGACTTGTAGACATGCTGTCATTGGTGTGCAGCAGCAGTCGTCGAGCTTCTCGTTATTTTGAGCTACAACAATGTAGTATTGTCTTGAGTGACTTGTCAGAATGACGAAAGCCAGCGGAAGCAATAAACAGGTCAGTCCGACTGAAGGGCCGCTAGTGAAACAGTCAGTGGAATTCTTGGCAATTCTTTTACTCCACCTTCTATCCAAATTGATTTTGCCTTTCACCTCGATTTGTGATCAATTTGTGTTAGATACATGAATAAAGCAAAAGACACCGTAAAGGTATCTAACAGACGGCTGAGTAATTCGTACCGCCAACATTGAACCCCCATTCAATCCAGAACATGGCTGCGCCAGCTCCAAGCTGTGGCCCCCCAGCCAGTACTCAGGCTACTTCTTCCACAGCCGAGCAATCAGGCCCGCAGAGACCCACAGGTGCTTTGACCAACATGCAATCCGCCTCAGCTGCATTTCCTACAGCTCAAGGAGAACAGACTGCGCCCAGCAAGAGAAGGCGGAACCACCGGGGCGGAAAACACAAGAAAAACCGCAGGAAGTCTTTTGCCATTGCCGAAGATGAAAGCGGTGGGGTGGAGGCTTTGAGATCAAGTCGCGATCATCTCGATCCTTTGACGCCTGACCCCGCGAGGCCATCATTTTACAGATTGGGCCAGTCTGGTGGGAGAAATCTAAGCTCAACGAGCTTAGATAGTGAGGCATTGCTAGACCACAGGTAAGTTGAGATGCTGAATCTGCGGAAACGGCTCTCTATTTGGTCTAATCGTATCTGGCAGAGATCATCCACCCATGCGGGCAAGGCGAGATAGTAGGATTGGTCAGGGCCTTTTCGCAGCTCGACCAGGCAATACTAGCCATCACTCAGACTCGCCATTTCGCCCTTCATATTCGAACAATTTCGCCTCTAATGATGGTCAGAGCCGCAGGCCACGACCTAATCGCGCCCACGTTTCTTCTGGAGGTGAAAGCGAAGACGAGGCACCATCCAACGATCGCACACCATTACTGTCGTCGTCAAATAATGGTAGGAATACATCATCACAAGATTCTCGGCGTAATCTGCTGGGAGGACAAGATAGGCAGTATGGATCTCAGATTAGGCGCTCCTCCACGGCGACTTCATCATCGAGCAGGCGGCGGAGACTTATACCAAATCGACAATCATCCACTCAAGGCCTACAGCATGGCCACGATGTCAACAATCCACCTTCGGTACCGAACAGCCCAAAGATTGGCCCCGATATGGGCTACGATGATGTTATGGTTACAGACTCCTTCGCACCTAGATCACCTGATACCCGGCGTGGAACTGCACCGCAAATCCATGACCAAATCATCGATATTGATCAGCAAGTTGACGAAAACCAGCATTTGGGGAACTCGTCCTCCCCACCAACACCACGGAAAGAGTCCATGCTGCAAAGGCGGCGAACTATTGCTTTGCCTGCAGAAGAAGATGTATGCTTTCCTGTGGAGGGGATGTCCGAGATAGCGGAGGATGACTACATGGTGCATGAAGGAGGCAATGGCTCTGTAAGCGGGCAACGGAGAAGACGATTTAGGCAATGGCCAGATCTATCGGTGCTTGAAGAATGGAATCGAGAAGAAAAGGAGTCGCGGAGTGATGGCATTCGCGCGAAGAAAATCAGTGAACCAGTGCTTGTTGGGGGGAGACTAAGGCCGCAGAAGAATGGATGGCATCGAGCCGAAGAAGATGCGCCTTACAGATTTACCTACTTCAACGAAGAGTTCCCGAGTACAATTCACAGTCAAACGATATCCGAGCTTCTACAACCTGGTCAGAGCTTTAGAGAGCTCTTCATTCCTGATCCTCCGGAACTAAGCGAGGAATCAAGCGATGAAGAGGATACGACAAGCCGCCAAGGTAATACGAACGATCGCTCAGAATTTAGTCCCAGTACCCAGTCAAGGGTAGGCACTCGGCATTCTTCGTTACTCGGCGAAATGCAAACCAGGTCTCCCGAGCGATCGGGAGAGGTTACGCCTGCAGCAAACGGTACGCAACCGAAGGAAAAGGCAAAGCGATATGGAGCACGCCCAACCTTTTGGCTTGATGTTTTGTCACCTACGGATACCGAAATGAGGGTCATCTCAAAGACTTTTGGCATTCATCCTCTGACTGCTGAGGACATCATGATGCAAGAAGCTCGAGAAAAGGTAGAGCTATTCAGAAACTACTATTTGGTCAACTACAGGACCTTCGAACAAGACATGATTAGTGAGGACTTTCTCGAGCCGGTTAACATGTATGTTGTGGTGTTTCGCGAAGGAGTCATAAGCTTCCACTTCTCAATGACGCCACACCCAGCGAATGTGCGTCGGCGTATCCGTCAGCTGAAGGACTACTTAATCCTGAGCTCTGACTGGATCTCCTATGCCATTATTGACGATATTACCGACGCTTTTGCACCATTGATCCAATCGGTCGAGGATGAAGTCGACGACATTGACGAAGCTATACTCCAGGCCCATTCTAATGACAGTAACTCTTCTGAGAATGAAAAAGCGAAGTCTACCAAAGATGGTGACAAGAAATCAGAAAATGGGCAACCCGCATCCGGAGGCGGCGACATGCTTCGCCGTGTTGGCGAAGGCCGGAAGAAAGTCATGGGTTTATATCGATTACTGGGCAATAAGGCGGACGTGATCAAGGGCTTTGCCAAGCGGTGCAATGATCACTGGGAAATTGCGCCCAGGAGCGAGATCGGGTTGTACTTGGGTGATATCCAAGACCATATCCTAACCATGACCAGCAATCTCAGCCATTATGAGACGTACGTCTTGTCTCTACTCGTACCTGACGGATACTGATTTATGGATACAGACTCCTCTCCCGAGCTCACTCAAACTACCTGGCCCAAATCAATATCCGCATGAACGAGCGTCAAGAGCAAACGGCAGATGTGCTGGGTAAGCTCACCGTCCTGGGTACGATTGTGTTGCCAATGAACATTATCACTGGCATGTGGGGTATGAACGTGCTAGTTCCCGGACAGAATTCCAATAGTTTGATTTGGTTTTGGTCCAGTAAGTACTCTTGATTATTGGTCGCCACATGGTTGAGAGGTATTGTGGTAAATTCGATTGCTGACTTTGTTTGCAGTTACTGCTGGGTTGTTCGCTTTTGGTGTTTCATGCTTCTTCATTGCCAAGAGGGTCTATGGGATTGTCTAGAAATGAGTCTGCTATATGGACCAATGCGTTCAAGCCCAATTGGAGTCAACTTGGAGTTTTGAGAAGAGGTAAAGACTGGTCTGGGAGGATGGTTCTATTTGCCGCACGTTAATTGGCTTTACTACCTTACGTCTTCAAGGCAACAAAAGCAACAAGGGATCACAAGAGTTGTATACATAGAATCTGGGCAGCCTACCTGATGTCAGAATGTCATCTGAGACCTGGTGGGCTATCTAATAATAGCTTCCCTTCTTCCGATACCGTGTACATAGTTTGGAAATGTGAAAAATATATGTTAAAAGTCTCACATCATCGTTCAATAACCTTGTATAGTCGCCCTCGAGCATACCTCAACTTTTCGCAACCAATTCTCACAGCTCGTGACATGCCCACGCGAACCGTAGTCGATTGAGGTGCCCCATCCGTAACGTAAACAAACAACCCCACCACCACCACCATCACCACACACAATTTCCCACCACACTCCTCCCCACCCACAACCCAATTCACCACAGAATTCAAATTCCCCGCCCACCCCACTCACGCACGAAAAACCCAATCACCCACTCAAAACCCGCCCACCCACGCACCCACTCAAAACCCACCCACGCACCCACCATGCCCCCACCCCCCACCCCGCTCACCGTCCAAACCTCCGCAATCACGCGCTTGCTCAAAGAGCAAGACTCGTACAAGACCGAACTCGCGGCTCAGGAGATGCGGCTGCAAGGTATGATGCGGGATGGAGACGGAGAAGAGGATGAGGAGGGGGAGGAGGGGAATCGGGAGTGGAAGGTTGGGCAGGAGGTTTGTTTGTTTTTTTGATTTTTTTGTTTTGTTTTTTTGGGGTGGCGGGTGGCGGGGTAAGGGGGAGGGTTGTATGGGATGAGGGGGATGAGGGGGAGAGGGGGAGAGGGAGGGAGGGCACAAAAAGCTAATAAAGAGAGCGCAGAAACGCGCCATCTCAGAAACAAAAGCTATTTTCGGGCCCTTGCGCGAGCGCATCGCAGCGGCGGTGGAGAGGGTGGAGGGGATGTTGGTGAGTTTTCTTTTCCCCCGTTTTTGGGCCTTTGTTTTTCTTTTTGTTTTTTTTGGCCCTGGCGGCTTTTTTGGACGGTGGGATGGGTGCTGATGGTTTTGGGTTTTAGGAGAATGGAGCCGAGGGGGCGAGTGAGGAGGAGGTGGGGAGGGCGAGGGTGGCGGTGGCGAGGGGGAGGGGGGGTGGGTAGAGTGGAGTGGGGAGGAGGGGAGGAGGGGGTGGGAAGTGGGGAGGAGGGGGTGGGAGGATAGGAGATTGGTGGGGATTAAGGGCTTTCCATTGGTAGCGGGTTAGAAAGCGAGCAGTTAAATTTACTACGAAGTATCCATCTGGCCCCCGTCTCCTTCCCCATTCCCTACCCCCTCCTCAACAGCAACAGGCCCTTCCGCCGGCGCAGCGACGATATCTAACTCCGTCTCCACCTCGCCATCCTCGGCCATTTCGGCATCTTCGGTCTCTGGCGCAGGTTTATCGCACTCCTCGCCTGCAGTCTGCGACTCGCGCAGCGGAGACTTGGAGCCAGATCTTGGGGGGTTGGCGACTGCTAGGTTGGATGTGGGTGCCATCTCCGTATCTTGGTTTGCGTGCAGCGGCGTTGCGCCATGTGCTGGCGTTCCAAGACCACTGCTCCTCCCACCTTCCCGTCCGGGTTCGCCATCCTCGGCCTCCTCGCCATCCTCCATCCCCTCTCTCCGCTCAACCCCTTCCTTCTCATCTCTGATCAAGCGTCGCAATTGCATGCCCTCTTCGATAATCCTTCCAAACTGCTGTCGCCGCTCCGCCCACGTCTGTGCATATTCCTGGCTTTCCCGCTCCAGCTCCGCAATCTCGCCATTCAGCTTTTCGAGATTGGCGTGTTGGTCCTCGCGAGGACGTAACAGGCGGTTGGATGTGATTTTCTCTGCAAGGTCGTCGTATTCTTTGCGAAGCGCAAGGGTACGCTGGGCTTCTTCTAGTTGGGTGCGGAGGTCGGTGGTATTATCTCTCACTGCCTGGGCGGTGGCTTGGATCTTTGATTTCTCGGCCGCATAGCGCTCGCGCTCTTTTTCGTTGCTGGTAAATAGGAATTGTATACGTATGATGCTGCTTTCGAAGGCGGCAAAGTCGAGGAGTGCATCTTCGCGGAATTGGCGGCGTTCGTTGAGCTGGTGTTGTTTTTCGGCTTCGTGAGCTGCGGTTGCTTCGTCGGTGGCGGAGGCGTCAGGGGGTGGGGTGGGAGGGAGGGTCGGTGGGGTGGAGAGGAGGGAGGTTGGGGCGAGGAGGCGTTTGGTGATGCGTTTGAAAGGTCTTTCTTCGACATTGAGGAGACGAGATTTGTGGAGAGCGTCTAGTGACATTGGCATCCATACAGGTGAGTTGATATGAGAGCTTGTGACTCACCTTCTTCGGCTTGGTCGAGTAAAGTATATGAGGCCATAGCTGGTGTGCTAGTGATTGGATCAACCTCACAAGGAAACCTCGATTCTTCGCAATAGTTCCAGTGCTAGACGTAGAATTATGACTCGATGTTGGCCTGTCTACTCGCTAAGGCAGTATGTGCGCGAATTAGAGAGTGTTTCTTGATTTCCCGTGAGTGTGACTGGCCTCTAGAAAGCTGTAGAGACCCAAGTTAGGCTTAGTATTGCACGACCAGCGCTAGTCTCAGTGCGGCTCTAGACAAGTTCGGGAGACCCGCGATTAGCATGTGCCTTGTACTACCTACATAAACCCAAGCTGAACCCCCCACTTCAATCTTCAACCATCGATAGCATTGTTTGTCGTATACAATTGCTATTGCTTGGACACACTTACTGTGCTTGTGCTGATAACAACATACTGCTCTATGCTTCAACGCCAGTTATTGTCTAGACTTTTTACAGCCAACTGCTTCACATTGTACTATTCATGCCAACCACTACTTTAGTACTATTCACACCTTAGAAAGCACTGCCTCAACACTTACCTTAAAAACCACTGCTCCAACACTTTGCTACAAAACTACAGCTTTACACCTCTATATCACTCACCTTTACTCTACAAATTGTCCCCACCACTGCTTTACAAGCTTTCTCTCAATACTACCACCGGCATTATACCAACAAAATGCCTGCAACATCCCTTTTCCATCTTGCCAAAAAGGGCTGTGCAAAGAACATTCGAGGTCAGTATACCACACACTCTCTTGACCCGACAAATGCTGATTCTCTGTAGCAATTGTCGACGTCGGTGATATCCCATATGCGATCGTTCGTCCTGTCCTTCTACTACTAGAGAGCCCGCAACAACTGGTATATCGAGTCCTATACATAGCACAGCGGTGAGTACTAATACCAGATTTAGAGAGAACTCGAGCTGGCATCACCCCAAATATGTGGCCACGATGCAGAGGTCTGGATGAAGTTCATCAAACGAGACGTCCCCAAGTGGGAAGAGAAGCCCCACGAGCCTTCAAATCCACAGAGCTGGTACAAGGTCTACAGAAAGCTGCTCGCGGATAGTGTCAAGGAAGTCGAGGAAGATGCGAGAGCTCTCGAAGCTGCCTTGAAAGGTATCAAGACCGAGCAAGCAAAGCATACGATCAAGCATGTCCACCCATCGACCGTACCGAAATTACCTAAAATGGGCGGCATGATTTACGCTACCTCATTACCGCATTTCAAAAAGCCTAAGAAGCCACCACCACCGAAACCTACCTCACTCAACTTTGGCGCCGGATCTCGGACGAAGACACTTACTGGGGCCGGCGTAATGAATAAAGCTCGGAGAGAAGCTAAGCAGCTCAGTCTGTTCAGTGCCAAGAATAGCAAGCTAGCTAAGCCTACGCACGAGCTCAGCAGTAAGGCTGTAGGGGTCCAACACGCGCCGGAAAGTATTGTGAACTACTATAGACGTCCGGTTGTCCCGAAAGCTGTCGATCCGACGGTCAAGCAGCCCACAATCTTCGTTCCGAAACGCAAGATAGTCAACAATGCATCAACCTCGAATGGCACGAGCGTCGAAGAGAGAGAACGTCGATTGAAAGACTTTACGAATCCCGGAAGTGCACGTGCCTTATCTTTGTCAACATCATCATCACCACCATCATCTACAGCACCCCCCAACCCACCAAAAGCTGCAGAGACACAGCTGTTTGCCACAACCGATTCCTCGTCGTCAACCACTTCATGTCCTCAAAACACATCGGTCATGTCACCTCAAAGCACCAACACCGCATACCCAGCTTCAGCATATAGGGTACCTAGACTCAAATCGATCAGTCCCGAGAGTAAAGACCGGAAGCCGATGATCAAGAAGAGAGCCCCCGTCGATCCATTTATGCCAGCTAAGCGACAAAGATGGCATGATTGCCGTTATACAGGGGACGTACCGGATATCTTCACCAGCACCAGTCTACAGGCGGAGGTATTCAAGATTACATGCGGCGATTATTTGGAGTCATGCATTTATTTCGGCGTTCTGATTTACAGGAGTGGAAAGCGTAGCGAAAGTATTTGGGAGCTCATTCTACATACGGACAAGCATCAAGAGCGAAGATACCCACGCAATAGAACAATTCAAGTATTCAAACCCTTAGTCTGATATATCCATAGTGCAAGCAAGCTTCGTCTAGTCGTGATTTACAACAGCAGCAACCGTGAGATTCGTTCCACCATCCTAGCAGCCACAGCTGCCCGTCATCTGCCAAGCCCTACCAAGCTCTCTCAAACTCGAAGCTATCGTCCAGCCCTCCCTCACATTTGCGAACCGCCTCCGGTCAGCCCCACAAGCCCCACCCATCCACTCATAGGCCACCTCTCAACGCCAACACCAGATGCAGCGTCGCGCCACCCTCGAGACTGTACTCGCTCGCCGTCTTATCATCCGCCCTATACATTCCTCTCATCAGCCCTCGTCCCCCCACCCAACGCCCTCAAACTGCAGACACAACAACCTCCGTCCCCACGAACTTCTTCTCCTCACCTCCAGCACCACCTCTTTCCAATACCAAGCTACTAACTACTATGTCGAAATAAAACTCACATCTGCTTCCCCCCAAAGATCAACCTCTGCTGCACGGGCGGTATCCCCTCTTTCTCCTCCACGCGCTCCTTGATTCTCGAGACCTGTTTTTGGCGGAATCAGTTTTGGCCCTTCTTTAGGCCCTTTCTTTTCGTGTAAAGTAGGGGATGGAGGGGAAGCGGGTGTGAGACAAGGGGAAGGGGCCCGCACTTTGTACTCGGGCTCGATGTCGAGCTCGATTTCTTTGCCGGTTAGGGTGCGGACTCTGTGTTGATTGGGGTCAGCGGGGTTTGGGGACGCGGAGGGGGGGAGAAGGAAGGGAGGGAGGGGGTGGGTACTTGATGTTCATGGTTGGCTAGGTAGAGCAGGTCAGGTTGGGGTGGTGGAGGTGGTAAAGGTGGGGTTGGAATGCGGGGTGGGCTGTAGTTGGCCTTTCTGGGTTGTAGAAAGATTTACCTAAGGTAAGGTAAGGTAGGTCTGTGTGGAGACGAACCTGATGAAGATGATTGGAGTTTGCATTAGCCGATTGCCTCAACCAGGTTGCTGGGAATAGGCGCCTTAAAGGGCTTGGCGCTCGCGTATGGACCAGATTTTACGGTCGTCGCCCAAATTCTCCAATAATGTTATCATGCTACCAACTACATCGACAACTCACGAGCCACGAAGCCAGGTGTTCGGTGTCTAGTATCTACTGTGTACAACAAGGAATGTCCTCAAGAAGTCAGACTGAGCTGTCTTTTTTTGGTCTCCTTGGCCCTTGGGCTTTAACAGGCAGGTTTATGATACGCGACGAGGCTGCCCTCAGGATCATTAAGCAGGAAACTCGGGTATGTCCTGCAGCTGAAGAACTCGCATTGCACTCACACGTCGTTTGTCCGGTCGGAGATGTCTTCAACGAAATCGCTGTTGATGGGCTATTACCACCATTCGTTTCTGGTCCAAGTGTCGAGTCATCCACCTTGACCGTGGGATAGTCACTGTCTCTTTCCTCATGCGTTATTCTGAAGTCCGTCAACCGTATCACCCTCAGCGGTGTGCCCAGTTGCGATGCACCCACCGTATTAAACCGGATCAGTGCGCCAACAAGGCTGGCGCTGGTCTAGAAGTCGGCGCCAAGTATGAAGTTCCGCCCATCGAGCCTACTCGTATGCACGGGGTTTCCGCGCACGCTAACTGTGACTATCTTAGTGCCCTTTTTAGCATGCTAAACCCGATACTATCTTTAACTAACCTTTCTAGGTTAGAGTGCGCGGAAACCCAGTGTGCGTGGAAACCCCGTGCATACGAGTCGTCTTCAGCCTCAACAGGTTCAACCCCCACTCCCAAGTTTCAGTGCTTCTTGCTTCTTGCTTCTTGCTGCTCGTTGCTACATTTTCCTTATTCATCTCTCCTGTGCCCAACATGAATCACGGCGTCAACCAGTCGAAGACGGGTGAGAAATATCACGCGGCTCCGTATGTCCAGTACAGTAAGTGAAAGGCTTCTAGGCTGCAATTTTTAATGGCTTCTAGGCGAAGTGGAACGTTTGGAAAAGCCTGCAAAATGTTACAAGCCTTTAATTCATCGAACGCCGTCTTTTACACTCTTCCTCGTCATAACCTTAGCCCTGATTGGCGTTGTCGAGTATGCTTGTCGCACCCTCCCTCACAGCAAAGGCTGGCACGGTTTGGCAGGTGTCGCTGAATCCCACCTTCATGGACGAGAGAATCTCCATGCCCGACAGAGCATAGCCAGTTCTGCTGATCCTAACTCTTACCTGAAAACGGTCCTCGAGACATCGACTGCTTCATCTGCTCTTCCTCCGGCTTCCTACCTTCAATCAACAACCGCGAGTGCGACGAATCCTAGTGCATACCTAGATTCAGGAACCAGTGCGACGAATCCTAGTGCATACCTAGATTCAGGAACCAGTGCGACCCATCCATCTGCGTACCTGGATCCCTCAGCTACTTCGTCGACCCCTGCCTCTAGCAATCCCTCAGCCTATCTGAGCTCCGCCACCGCTTTTACCTTCTTTTCTTCTTCCCCTTCTGCATATCTGTATCCTGGAGTTACAAGTGCACCGAGTGTTGGTTATGACTCCTCAAATACTGGGCATCAGACCACAGTTGGCGCAGAACCAACTTCTGTCCATCTGGATCCTGCAATAGCAATCACCTCGCCATTTACTTTCTCCACGCCACCCACAACCTCATCGTATAAGCCGGTTACCATAACCTACGCTCCGAGCCAAGCACTTGAGCCCTCGACCGGCCGGCATCCTCCATTGAAAAATTTGACACCAGCCAAGTACTTCATTGGTGCTTATCTGCCCACGCTTCTAGCTGTCATCTTCCGAATCAGTGTAGGGTCGCTGTACGCTGCAACAAAGATGCTAGAACCGTTCTTTTCGCTGGCGCGGGCTGAAGGCGCTACAGCCAAGAACTTCTTCCACATCAACTACCTCTCGACCAATGATACTTTCGATCCGATCAAGGCGATGTTCAGCGGTCATTGGCTGATGTTGTGGACTTCAGTCCTATACACAGCGGTAGGCCTGATGACACCATTCGCCTCTGAATTACTACACTTTGCCCGTTTCTGTAACGTACAAAACGTTTGCGGGCCGGAACTACGGATCAATCCTGATATAGCTAGGATTTTGCAAGCGCTTCTTGCTTTCGCTGCGGTTATGCTCATCAACGTATGGTGGCTTCAGCGTAAGCACTCCAGCGGCATCTACTCGGACCCGTCGAGCATAGCCTCGCTTGCTTCGTTGCTACATCATCCCGAGGTCTTGGCCGATTTTCAGCGTATCCATCCAGATGCATCCAAGGACGACATGTTGAAGGCTGTCAGGGGCAAGCGATACGGGCTGGACACTTATAGAGCTGCAGATGGATCCGAACGTTATGGCCTTGTACCTCTCGATAGGACGTCGTACGAACAAGATAAAGTCCATCAACCTTTTCTCGGCCAAAACCTAGATCCAGCTCGTCAGGGAAAACCAGCAAAGCAACATCACGCCAAAAGAACTATCCGGGACGTCGTCTTCGGGCTAGCCACTGCAGGCATGCTCGTAATGGTCACCTACTACTACAAAGTCGGGTCCGACTCTGGCTTCGAACGCTTCATGGATAGCCAGAGCTTCGGCCCTCGTTTCGTATTCGCTCTAGTGGGCATGCTGATCCATTCGCAGTGGAAGCGTCTCGAACGTGGTAGGTCCTTTATCTTCCTTTCTAGCCCCCTTCATGTTTCTTCTACATCATCTCTTCAAAGCACCTAACCCTAATCTGCATTAGAAAGCGCAATCCTCGAACCCTTCCGCCACCTCCACGCCGGCCCCTCACCACCCCACTCCTCCATACTCATCCCCCGCACCCTCACCCCCTTCACCACCCTCCCCGCCGCCCTCCTTCGCGGCAACTTCTTCGTCGCCCACACCGCCTTCGTCGCCGTTCTGGCCGAAATCCTCATCATCGTCCTCGCCGGCATCCCCTTCAGCGCCGGCCAGCTGCACACCGCCTTCGTCGCCTCCGCCTACCTCTGCATCGCCATCCTCGCATACATGCTCCTCGCCCTCCTCAGCATCTGGACCCGCCCCAAAGGACCGCAATTACCCCGGGCGCCGAATACGCTGGGCAGCGTGTGGAGTTATCTTTGTGGAAGTCGCATGGTGGGGGATTTTGCGGATCTGGCGTGTTTGGAGACGGAGAGGAGGGATAGGGTTGTGGAGGCAATGGGGGTGATGTATGGGTTGCGGAGGGAGAGGGGGACGGATGGGGTGATGAGGTGGGGGGTGGATTATGATGGGGATGGGAGGAGTGGGATCTGAGTTGGTTGGGGTTGATGAGGGGTCTGGTAGAAGGACTGGTACTGGTGTTTGATGAGATTTCATGAGGGAGTCTGGTGTGTCGATTTCTATGCATGTGTATGTGTATGTACAGTATACTCTCGAGTCGGTTCTTTTTTAAAAATCTCCGTGACCTACCACCAGCGGTCCTCCCACCAGTAGTACTATGGTAATCCAAAGACACAACGCCATCACGTTTAAGCTGTTGGCTACTGCCAAACCAACGAACTATGTAAGCAAGCAAAAAAGTACACGAGTGCTAACCATCATCAGCATGGGATTCATGTAGCTAGGGAAAAAAAAACGATGATTCTCGTCACTCGGGTTTACGGTATGTAGGTCCCGGAAAGCGAGAAATTGATTGGAGATGTATGTGTGTATGTGTGTATGTATGTATGTATACTATGTACACCCCGGAGTTGGAGTTGCGATTGGTGGATTGCCGTTTTCGTTCGGGAAAGGGAGTGGGGGCCGCTTTCGGGGGGGCAGGAAGGCAGCACCAAGAGAGCAGGGGAGCGTGAGGGTGTTGGAAATAGGTAGGGGAGATGGTAATCTCCGCCTTCATAGGGCTGATAGGGCTCGGGCCCGCTAGTAGAGTTTCTACCTGCTCGCTCCTAGATAGACTCCTATTCAGCTTCAACCTACATACCAAAATGCCCCATATGACCTAGAGAGCACTATCGGGCAGCGCAGGGGTGCGGCAGCTGGAAGGCTAAATCAGCCCGGCTTTATTTCTAAAACAAATAAAAGGCTGCCTGCTGCCTAGGGGCTGTCTATCCTCTGAACTCACACCAAAGGAGGATATTTATTCTAGTTCCGCATTTACATCACCACAAGGCTGCATTTGAGTCAACGACCATGAAGAATTTCCCATTGATCCCTTGGGGGGCTGAAGCAGCGGTTTGCAATTTTTACGTCGCGCTAGCTCAGCCTGATTGTTTTGTTCGTTGCAGCCTTGCAGGTGTGTTCTGCGTGGTTGGTCAATGTTGTTTCTGTTGAAGTGCATAAGCTGCTGCACAGCCTTAAAGTTGATATGTAGTCAGAGTATCATTGGAAAGCGCTAATTGAGTGCTTCCCAACGCAACTTCGGTTTTGTCATACCTCCGTTACATTGACAGTGACTTGGGGATAACGGCGAATAGGTTTTATAAAGAGTTGCCTGCACCCTCTTATATGCAAGAAAACATAAGCCTACTGCATGTGCGATTTCCCAGTTACTAGTGTTTTTAACCATACAGAACAGGTGCCATTTTCAGCCTTGCACTTGTTGCACATAATCTCTGGACCTAGCTTTCTTGTCGCTCGCAAGTCCTTCAATCTGCGTATACGCCCTCATTAGGGAAGAATACGAATCATAGACCTCCTAGCTGCAAGAAGGGCCTTAACGGTTCGAAAAAAATTGAAACTGCTAAGAACGCCTCTTCATCACACCGTGCTACGAACGGCATGGCAGATCCTCTTTCAATCTGTGCCAGCATTGCTGGGCTTGTCAACCTGGCTGATGTGGTCTTTGGCCGAATCTACAAGTACGTCAAGGCGGTAAAGACTGCGTCAAAAGACATGGCAGCGCTGTCTTCCGAAATCGGCGCTCTCTACGGCATCCTCAGCAATTTGCGTCTGATATCAGATCAATTAGAAAACGATATCTTTGAATCGACGACGCGGCCACACCACATTCATTCCTGCCAGGAGACGCTTGAGAGGGTGAAGTCCATTCTAGAAAGGGACGACGCCTCGTCGTTTCAGGACCAACGTCTACAGACAATCAAACGGAAGCTACGATGGCCCTTCACATCATCAGAGGTCAAGGATCTCCTCATTGAGATGAAACGGCACAAAGCAACACTCGGATTGGCTTTAAATATTGATGGAATGGCGGGCTTACTTCGAGCTCTTTCTAAACAAACCGGCATCAACGAAAGCGTGAAAGGCATTCAAACGGAGTTGAGGCTCAAACGTGAAGCCGACACACGAGTTACTATCGACGAGCATCGTCAGAAAGTGCTAAACTCATTTGGTACTATCGATCCTCGCAGGAACCACGATATGAGCCGGAAGCTTCGCCACCTCAACACAGGCTTGTGGTTGACTGAAAGCCCAGAGTTCAAGTTGTGGTTGACTACCACAAATGCGCGCCTTTGGCTGTATGGCATACCAGGTGCTGGAAAAACCGTCCTAGCATCGTTGGTGATCGACGAGATTTTGCCAAAGACCAATCCCAGCATTGCAGCAGCATACTTTTATTGTGATTATAAGGATCCTGCGACTCAAGAGCCGTACAAAATCCTGAGCTGCTTAGCTCAACAGCTGGCAAAGCAAAATGAGCAAAGTTTTGCAATAGTTCAGAAATTCTATGAAATTCACGGCCAGGATCGAAAGTATCCTGTCGAATACGAACCTAAAGACTTATGTCATTTGATCGCTGAAATTGCCATGGATTACGACTGTACTATCATTATTGTTGATGGTTTGGATGAGTGCGGGACGAATGCCGGCCTTGTGGCTGAATTCCTCTCAAGTCTCAATAATGATGACGGAAATGCCGAGTTCAAAAGATTGATTCTTAGTCGAGACGAGGTCGACATCCGTGAACGTCTTAAAGATTATCCCAGAATTTCTATTGCGGCCCAAAGCAGCGATCTCAGGCTTTACGTAGGTGCTGAGATTGAAAACAGGACACGCAAGAAGATGCTTAATATCAAGGCACCTGAACTCAAAGAGCATGTTAGAGAGAGATTGGTAGAAGGTGCAGAAGGCATGTACGTACTGGTTTAAAAAAGACGCTTTTCACTTGAGTCTTCGCTTGGCCTTAGCTGGTCCCATGCTGACCATGATTCATGGTTATAGGTTTCGCTGGGTGACATGGTACGTCTAACAAATCGTCAAGTCTTATGCTGAGTGACAAGAAGTCGACATTTGTCACATTCAAGACCTGACGCGAGGATGCTTCCTAACGACGCTCCCCGTATTTTGGTGGAATAGGTATACTAACGTGAGATTACATACAGTCAAATGGATTACCTATGCGAGTTGCCTAACGATGCTGCTCGGCGTAAAGCGCTCAGGAATTTGCCCCGCGGCTTAAATCCCACCTACGAGAGAATCCTCCGTCAAGTCAAAGAGAGAAACGAAGACGCCCAGAAGTTGGTGCGAAGAACCTTGAAATGGATTGCCCATAACAAGGATCCCCCCGATGGACTGACCACTGAACAATTGTGCGAAGCTATTTCAATCAATCTTGGAGACAAATGCAGGGACCTCGAAGCTGTTCCGGACGAGACTGAAATCCTTCGTAACTGCAGTAGCCTTGTACGGCTCTCTGTGGATGGGCGCCGGTTCGAATTTGCCCACTTCACTGTGGAAGAATTTTTGAAGAACTTGGACGGTACCAAGGATGGAGAGTTTGCTGCTTACAACATAAGCTCGAATCATATCGAAAATGAGCTTTCCAAAGTATGTTTTACCTATTTAAATTTTCTTGACTTCGATAAAGGTGGCAATGCTAGTGAGGAAATCACTACTGATCGATTTCAACAATATGCGTTTCGAGAATATGCTGTCAATTATTGGCATGATCACGCTTGCGTTAGTGATTGGAATGACACACAACTTTTCTCTTTGGCCACGGAGCTTTTTCATCCCTCGAAGCCGAACACCCTGATTTCATGGGCCCAGGACCATATTTCATATTATAGCCCTGTTGAGATCTATTCAGATGAAGAAGCCCTTGCCACCATCAATTGTGGTATTACAGAAGCGACCGCTCTACATTATGCTGCTATGTACAGTCTCTCCGAGGTGTGCAAATGGCTTATCGAGAACGGATGTGACGTGAATCGAAGGTCTGCTTTCGGCACCCCACTTCATTGTGCTCAACTGTCGAGTGAAGCTTTCTATGGATTGTTTAACGACATATATGGAGTATATGATAAGACTACCAATGAGTTTGGAACCATTGATCTTCTATTAAATGCTGGGGCTGATCCGAACATCAATTATCATAGCACTTCTGGTGAATTATCTCCCCTCTTCCTTGCCGTACATTACAATGACCTAGTAACAACCCGGCGACTTCTTCAGAAGGGCGCTATAGTCGATGATCGGTTTGTGAATCTGGTCATTGAGCACGCCGGAAATGATGAAGCCTGGGACTATCTTCAAAATATCTTGGAAAATGCCAAAAATACTTCCCTAGGAGAAGAGACTCGTGCTCGAGCTCTACAACATGCTCTAAGAGCTCATACTTCAGGTATCACTGGGCTATTTCCATTGAGCGCTCGCTCAGATGAAGACAAGAATGACCGGAATAGACACAATGAAGCTACATTACGCACTGCCGCGGAGTATGGCCAGGTCAAGGCAGTTTTACGATTACTAGATGACCACGGCGTTGATGCAGATGCAGTAGAAGACAACACACTCTTAACCGCGCTTCATTATGCATCGATGAAAGATCAGTTGGAAGTTGCGCAGGTCCTATTAGAACGTGGAGCAAGTCCCAGCAAAGCTGACTACTTGGGAAAAACTGCACTTCACTATTGTGTCAAGGGGGAAGGATGCCGTTGTCTCTCGTTCTTCTTAAAACAAAGTCTAGATCTTACCGTGGCTGACAATGAACACCTGACGGTATGGCATTTGGCCGCATTGGAAAAGAATATAGAGGCACTGAAGATCTTAATCAGCAACGTCACGTTGGGAAATCTGCCTAACGAGCTTAAAGGAAGTAAAGAAAGACCCTTAATCTCCTGCGCTTCGCAAAGTGGTTCCGCAGAAGCCGTCTCGCTTTTGTTTGATGCTGGTTGTAGCGTTTTCGACCTGGATCCTAATGGATGCACTGCCATACATCATGGTGCAAAAGCCGGATCGCCGGAAGTTGTTCGGCTTCTGATTGCTCAAGGTTTAGATGTCAGCGCGAAGACGCATGATGGCTCAAGCACAATTCATTATGCAATCATGGGTAATAGCGCTGGACTTGACATGACACTTGAAGTCCTACTTGATGATAGGGTGAATCCTTTCATAGGTCGTAAGGATGGGGTTATGCCAATGCGCCTTCTCATTGGTGATGGGACTGATAGCACAAACGATATGGTAAGAGAGAAGGCTCTTCAAAGGCTGGCTAGCCTGCCAGAATCATTTCAGGGCAAGCAAGAGGACCTTACGCAGGCTCTAAACGTGATATGTCACTTCCCCCCATCTCAGCATTCAATATGGCTCTTGACCGGGTTGAAAACGTTGCTCGAAAATGGCGCAGACATCATGAGCATGTCTTATCAAGGGCAAACAGCTTTAGAAGCTCTGTTGGCTGTTTGGCAAGGCGAGTGCTCGGAGCCAGATTTTCAACAGCCACCCGTCAGTTCTAGCATTACGTCATCCGAGATGGTGCTGGCCGCCTTGGAGCACATTCCTTTCCAGGGGCCTCTGCACGAGATCTGTGCTGAGCCAGGCCTACTCCTTTCGGCGGTCGAAGTCTCGAACGATCAGCTAGCGTATAAGCTGCTCGATCATTCTCCAGATGTTGACAAGATCATTGATGATAGCAATAACTCTCCAATCCGAGCTGCTTGCCAGATTGGTAGCAGCCGTATACTTCTCAGAGTACTGCTGGAAAGATCGAATGCTTTATCTGACAAAGCACTGGGCTCCGACCTTGTACGAGAGGCTTGCCAGCAACGTAACAAGAAGAACCATGGAGCTCTATTGGAGCTACTTGAGGCTGGACTCGACCCAAATGGTCCCTCTGCTCAAGGCCAGACGGCACTAATGTTTGCCGCTCTCGGTGGGAATATCGATATGGTAGAATCGCTGTTTTCTCACGGAAGTGATGCAAAGGCTACGGATCATGATGGCTGTACTGTGGCACATTACGCTTGCGCCTATGGTCATCTAGATGTCTTGTTTGCTCTGAGAGAAAAAGGTGTAGACTGGAACGCCAAGGCAAGGACGAAGAACAAGCGATACCCCCGTGAAGGGGTCACTGTGCTCCATCGTGCAGCCGTTCTTGAAGACGACTCTGTGCTCAAATACCTGCTCGAAGAGGACTTTGTAAAAGACGTCGATGGCGTTACTGATTTAAAAGAAACGGCGTTGTTCATGGCTGCTTGGATGGGCAAACCGCGAAATGTGGCTTTGCTGCTTTCGAAAAACGGAGATCCTGCTCTAGTGGCGGATCCAGCAGCTGACGAAGCTGGAGAGTCCTCCGTTCACATTGCCGCCCGACATGGAGACATAAGCGTTATATCTGAGTTTATCAATTACGGTTGCAATTTAAAAATCCCGGACAGCCAGGGTTTGGACAGTGAGATGATAGCTTGGAAACATGGCCATACAGAACCAGCCAAATTGATTGGAAGGCATACCCGAGAGCACGGTACGTTACCTCTATACACGCTTACTTGCCTTCAATGTTCTATAAGTTAAATGGAGAATGAGAGCTAAATGCTGCGAATGGAAGACCAGAATCGAGATTTAAACGTAGTGGCAGGAGCTCAACAGACACCTAGAAGAGCATCAGAACCCCTCAAGGTCGCTATCGCAGTGGGAGATCTCTGTATGTGCAAACGAGTCGTTCAGCAAGGGGTCGATTTGGACGCCGGGTACCAAAATTGCAATGGATGCACACCCCTTCTATACTCCCTTCAACTTGAACAACCGGTTATTGCAGAGTATCTGGCTCTGGAAGGAGCTGCTCCCGCTGGCAAAATATGCCCTGATTTCAATCCCTCAGGATTTTCGGTATTCCATCTTGCCGCAATGCGCAACCATTTCGAGCTCTTGCGAATCTTGCTGGAACGTCACCCGAATCAATACTTGCATCTGACAGACGCTATACACCCTTTCCACCTTGCCATCGTCTACCAAGCCACTGAGTGCGTTTCCTTGATGATAAGTCATATAGGTAGGTCTTCATCAAAAGCCCATCGATTATCTATAAGACTCACAATTCTTACAGAAGGCACCTCTACCTCGGCCGCCTCACATCAGTACGCAAAGGGTTGTGCTTACCATTTGGCGAACTTACGTGTAGGCATATTGGACGTAAGCTTTAATCTAGATATTCTAAGAAGTAATGACACACCTCTCTTACTTGCTACCGCGGTCAAAACTCATAAAATTGCAAGGCTACTGTTGGAGGCGGGAAGTCTTGTTGATGAAGGGGATCTTACTCATGAAACTCCACTGCATCATGCCGCCTCATTGGGCGACGGAGAAATGGTCAAACTCTTGCTCGAGCTCGGAGCCAATCCTCAGGTTCGGAATGATGTTCTGAGTACTCCTGCCATGTGCGCTGCTGCCGGTGGACATTTGCAAGCGCTTCAAGCGCTGTCAAGAGGTGGAGCGGATCTTCAGATACTAGACTACTACCGATACAACGCGCTATACCATGCTGTATTTCGTAGCAGGACGGAAGCTTTCCTCTACCTCATGGCCACCATGAAGGTGTGCGATCTTGCACAAAAGACCATTTTCGGCGAATCAGCCCTGGAAGGAGCGTTCCGGGTTAGCGAGCACAATATGCAAATACTACTACTCAACATAGCGCCCAGCCCTGGAGCTTACTGCCCTGGCAAAAGCAATATCTTGACAGCTGCGGTGGGGAATCCAAGCATGACAGCAGCTGTGATGAGAATGTTGCTCAGGAGGGTACCTCAAGAGTTCCTACCCACGCTTTTGACCCATCGCTCCACTTTTGGAGACACGCCACTCTATGTCGCCTGTACACGGACTCGTATGTCCCTGCAGAGTACCATGATCAGCCTATTGCTCGATGCAGGCGCCGAGCTGGAGACTGAAGGCGGCGAATACGGCACTCCCCTGATGGGCGCCTGTGCTACGGGCCGGCTTCAAGCCGTCAAGCTGCTGGCACGGAAAGGCGCCAAGATGCTCTATTGCAACGAGCATGGACGTACTTTCAGTGCGCTTCGTGCAGCAAAACATTTCCCGGGAATCGTCCGCTGGCTGCTTGTTGGAAGATATACGGACGGCCCCGCGCTGCTCACCAACGGCGGAATCGAATGAAAACTTCAACGAGGTTTTTTTGAGATATATACTTCAGGGGCAGCTTCGTTGGGTCCTCAAGCTGATAAAACAATTATGGTTCTTTGGAGAAACTATATAAAGCAAGATTAGGAGAAACTATCTAAAGCAAGTTATCAATATCCTATCCCAAGCTCTCGACCCTATCCAGTAGTCAGTCAGTCTATGATGCCCTGCCAGAAACGCGCCATCAGCTACAATATTCAACGATGAAATCCCGTTCCCCCCCCCAAAAAACCGGACCCTCCCCCTCTCCCTTCCTCCCTTCTTCCTCTTGCCACACTTTGGAAAATCACTCTCAATCGCATCAAAGAGGCGCGGGCGCATCATGCCTACTACATATATATGTATGTAGTAAGACTCCCTCGAGTCAGGTGCCGCCGCATCGTTTTGCGGAAAATTTAATCAAGGTTAAACAAACGAAGAGGGGAGAGTGGGTCTCTGCAAGGGAGCATAGAGAGAGAAAGCAAAGAAGACAGAGCAAAAAGGGGACACGAAACGGGCGTTAGCGCGGCGTTGCTTCGATCTGGTGGGAGAATCACTTATTGCTCTAGGGAAACTGTGAATGTATATATATTATATGTTATATATTATATGTTATATATTATATGTTATATATTATATTATATTATATATTATATTATATACACCCCGGACTGGGGGATGGTGATTCGGGAGCAGGGCCGCTTTAGAGGGAGCACTAGGGGAGCAGGGGGTTGCACCAGGGCGACAAACCCCGCACATCATGTTTCGTCCCTGTTATCCTTCAATTCATTAGTTCAGATCAATTGTATAGTCGCTGGAGGTCTTCCGCAATTAACCTTTTTGCTGCCTCAGTGTCGGCTATAAGCATCGACACGCGATGGCGGCGATGAACCCAAACGGAGGTCCGGACCCTAAGGAGGCCTTCTGCATAAGCAATTGTTCTCACAGTCCCTCGCCGCTAACAACGACGTTCACTCCTCCTACGCGTTGCTTCGATTACTGGACACCTGTTACCACAATCGGAGAAGTCAGCCCTGAGATCTCATTCACGCAGAATTCGACGAGAGACGAATGTGTACCCTCTAGATGGGCGAGCTGTTCTTACTGCGGGATACCCATCAGTCCTGGCATCTGTCCTAGTGGGTGGCCAGCGGCTTCTGTTGGTATTGCGAACGGTGTGACGACAAAATATTGCTGTCCTTCGTAGGTGCTGCAATCTTCTTACAGGGACAAGCTCATGAGGTGATAGAGACGCGGGAAATTATACCAGTGATAGGGGAGATCCCGGCTCACGTTGTTCGGGTACCATCACAAAAAGCTTCAAGAAACTCACCTACAACAGCACATGGTGGTTTACAACGACGGACATGTATTCAACAGCGATCACTGCAGGGTCTACTGTTACTCCACCTGTTTCCCCCAACATCTCATATTTTAGGGAAAGGACCGAAACAATTTTCGTATACACGGGGATGCTGGCTGCTAATCCTGTCATTGTGCAACTCAAAGACAATGAAATCCCTTCAAGCGTAACGCTCGCGTCTACGACCAACGCTAACTCAACGATGCTCATATCGAGCAAGACATCCACCACCGGACCTACATCAAGCGTGGCTTCTTTGCCTTCCAGCGAGCAAGGGATTTTATCGTCTGGGGTCAAAGCTGGAATAGGTGTCGGGGTTGCGCTGGGAGTCTGTGCCATTGTAGCACTTAGCTTCTTAACCTATCGTTTACGCAAGCGCAGAACAGCCGGTGACGTAAGTACGTCAGGATGGGAGAGACCGGAATTGAGCAACAAGCCAATAGAGACTAAAGAGCTAAGTAACGATGCAATGAAAGCTCATGAGCTACCTGATAGCTCACGGCAGGAATTGAATGGGCATCATGCAGTGGCAGAGGGTCATGACCAATCCTAATTTATAGATTCAATCCAGGGTCTGTGGGGAACGAAGCAGATAGAGTATGCGTTACGCAGAGGCTGGATCATCCTAGCTACATAGAGTCTACAAGCCGGGCTAACACTTCCAAAATTGACATTATTTCAAGGGACACCGAAGAGAGAAGGAGGGGCTGGTTGGACTATGCAAGCAATAATAGCGATGACAAGCTTGAAAAATGATTTTTTTGGTCAATGCGTTTGATATCATACGAGTGCATTGCCTGCGGGCAGGTGCCGAAATATGGAAGACGCGCTCCATTCCGGGGCGGATAACAATATACATAAGATCCGTTCTCCCAAGCGGACAGCAGCTCATCATATCTCGAAGATTCGTCGATCACAAAGGCTCACTCACATTAATTCCAGAGATAGTTTATTAATGACGTTGGAAGAAAGTCAACACCATGCAGCCTATCCTTACATTCATTCATATGAGGATTGCCTTCCCGTCGGACGAGACCGGCACCTTACTGTAAATAGTGTTACAACATTGTTCAGCAACCCAGCAGTCAACGCCTTGTTACTTGTTAGCACTCTGAATCGTGCCCTTCAAGTAAGTGCAAGGATAGACCCAATTTCCGTTGTGCCAGGATATGGACCAGACTTGATGATCCACATTATCCTACGACGCGTTGTACAATACTATCGGCAGACCCGGTCATTTGGTGATGTGTGGAAGGCCAAAGCCTGTAATTCATGCAAGAGCCACTTGCATCGATTAACGGCACTCCTGGCTGCGAGCTTTTGTTTTGATTCTTTAACTGCCCAATATGATTGAGCTTACCCTAATCATAGTCTTAGACCCGACGCTCTGTGGTGCACTTCGATATACAAGTACATACACTGCTGGTAACGGTTATTGGTCGGTGCAATCGCTAGACACCCACACACCGTATCTACACGTTCCAGATTCTTCGCTAAAATTGTGTCAACAACCGCAGCGTTGTTGCCACAAAGCAGCTGCGCCACATTTCATGTCAAGGAGGACAGGATCCCTCTTTCCAACCCCATTCCCCGTCAGATCGTAAGTTGAATGTTCTGTAATTTTTGCGACCCAGTAGATATCATCGAGGATTAAAGAAGCAGTAGATATTATGGGCGCGACCACAAACATTCAATACGGTGTTATGGTGGCGGGAGATCAATGGAGCCACAAGCGGCTGCTCTATGATTAGCATCCACAAAGAGCTGAATAGATCCTCTCGCGTAAACTTGCAAGGACGCAATCACGAGAACGAACAGCTAGAGAGTAGGAAGCGGCTGAGGGAGAGCACAGGAGAGCAGCGAGGGAGCAGAAGGGAGCAGTGCGCGAGCATGAGGGAGCACAGAGGGAGCATATATACGACACAAGCGTTAGCGAGCGAGCAAAGCGGCGAGGCCTGAGTCGGCAGATGTCACATGTTGACCTCAGTTCGGGGAACTATACATATTATATTATATACGCCCCGGACTTGGGATTGGTGATTACAGTTTTTTTGGTGCGGGAAAGGGAGCATATGTAGTCGCTTGGGAGGGGCTATCGGAGGAGCACGGGGGGGAGCACTGAGGGAGTATGGGGAGAGCAAGAGGCAGCACTATCGCGCAGTGCAGGGGCGCGCGGCAGATATATATATATACAGTAGGAGCCTAAAACAAGCGCTCTACTGTAGCCTTTCGGCATTAAGCTGCTGTCTTCTCCATTTTTCAAACAACTTACAGTAAGCCCCTGGCCACTTCCTACAGGATTCTCTTGTACTGTAGTCAGTCCCTAGCTTTTTGCTTTGCTTTTTTGCCAGAAAGGCTATCGTTTCGTGAGCTTTGGTCTGCCCGTTGTTGTGTTGTTTGAGTTAACAATTTGTCTCTTTTGGGTGTGGGAATCTTTCCCTTGTTGGGATCGAGGGGTGGGGTTGGGGGGTTGGTTGGTTTAAGCTGGGGGAGGGGGGGGGGGGGTTCCCGTTAGTTTTCTTGGTGGAAAATCCTGGTTTTTTTGTGAAAGAATGTAGATTTCGAATGAACACGGTTTTGACCAGTGTTACTATCAAGAAGAGCGCGATAGCGTTGCGCAGGGCTGTCTGCTTTCTTTGTCAATCTCCCCTTTTGGACACTTTGCTCACTCCCTTCACGTGTCCCCGACCCGATCGCCTATATTCAGCTGCTATCCTCAATCGGAATAACCGGATTCCTTGTCTGCATCTCTCGCAGGTTCAGCGCCTCGCCCTCCTCTCGCCGTCCTTGCTTCTTGCGTATGGAAATCAGATTGTCAACACTCTCCAACGTATCCCCGTGTTGGGCGCCATGAACCTTTGTCCTGGTCTCCAGCAGCTGGAGCGTTAGCTCCTCTGCCTTTTCCCAGGCCTCTCGAACCTCGTATGCCGATGCTAAGCTAGCTATGCTGGTCATTGTATCTGGATGATCCGCACCTAATGCCCTCTTCCTCGAGTCCATGACCCGTACTTGCAGTCGTTCGGCATCTTCCCACCGCCTTTGGAGCATGTATGTTGATGCTAAACTGGCCATGCTAGTTAGTGTGGCTGGATGTTCCGCGCCCAGCACCTTCGTTCTCGAGTCCATGACTCGCACTCTTAGTTGCTCGGCCTCTTCGTTCTGCCCTTGGAGGGCATACGTCATTGCTAGGTTGGCCATGCCAGACAGTGTGTCTGGATGCTCCGGGCCTAGCACTCTCTTCCTCGTTTCTATGACCTGCATTCTTAATTGCTTAGCTTCTTCCCATCGTTCTTGTTTATTATATACCCGAGCTAGATTGGCCATAAAGTTTATTGTGTTGGCGTCTTGAACACCTAACACCTTCTTGCTTATTTCCATGCCTTGTCTTTCCAGCTTTTCGGCTTCTTGCCACCGTCCCTGATCGATATATATCTTGGCCAAGTTGGCCATATCAGCGAGTATTGTTGGATGATCTATGCCAAGCGCTTTCCTTCTCATTTCTATGACTTGCTTCTCCAGGTCTTCGGCTTCTTTCCACCGCCGTTGACTCTTGTAAGTGGATGCTAAAGCGGACATGTTTTCCAAGGTCTGAGGAAGCTCCTTATTCAACGGAGCCTTCCTTTCCATCTCTACAATCTGCACTTGTAGCTCCTCGGCTTTCTTCCACTCCCCTTGCTTGCTGTATGTTGATGCCAGATTGGCCATACTGACCAACGTGAGTGGATGCGCCACACCTAAACGCCTCCTGTCCCTTTCCATCAAATGCATTTGCAGCCTCTCAACCTCTTTTAATTGCCCTTGGTGTCCATATAAATCCGCCAAGAATGTAGCAAAAATTCCTGTCAGAGGACTTTCCAATGCTATTCTCTGGTCAAGTTTTATCATTTGAAGCTGCAATTTCTCTGCATCTGTCCGTCGTCCTTCGCTTCTCATAAGTAAACACAACTGTAGCCTTACTTGTTGAACAAGGGGATGACTATGCCCGAGGGAGGATCCCAGAGTTTTCATTTCATTTTGATAATGTGACTCAGCTTCATGCAGGCGCTGCTCTTCACGGTATTGCCGACCAAAATCAAATATGGGAAGATAACCGTCCTTGGAGAGTCTTCTAAGACTGCTCTTCTGAAACGTTGAATGATCAGGGTTTCCTTTCAAGCGCTTTATCAGATCCTTGAGGTTTTTCGTTGATGTATTGTTTTCTTTGAGCAATGTTTTGCGTTTGGTTACATCTCTTTTGACACCAAAGCCAAGTTCATAACAGAGAGCTAGGTCCAAAGCCTGCGATTGACTAATAGAACGTCGTTCGTTCCTTTCTCGCAGGCATTTTACGATATAACCACGTACACCGTAGTGAGCTCTGATGAGCTGATACGATGATGGAATGACCTGAATACGGTTACTAGGTTGCCTGTAATGTAGCTGACTCGGTCAATGTCACATGTGAAACATACTTGAAAATCCCCCTGAGGTATAGATATCTCGTCGGTTAGATGTGTCAAGTTTAGCGCCCTATTTATCTGCGATTAGTATTTCTTGATAAACCAAGCACTTTTCCTGACCTATTTGATGATAAGAGTTGCAATATTTCAGTGAATTCTGCTGTTCGCTCAGCTGAATCTTGCGCGAGCGTCAGCCTGAAGACGTTCTGAATATCGTTTCTTCTTCGATCTCTCAGTTCCGTCTCTGCACCAAGTAACTCGTACGCCCGACTTAAAGGTTCCTTCTGTGGGTCTTCTAAATCCCTCTTGAAGTTGCGGTCTTGGTCCTCACTTCTATTATAGAAGAAAAGCCATAAACAGAGCATGCCAAATGAGTACGCGTCCATTCTTCTAGCCTGCATAGGCAGGATCTCTCGATGATGCTGTTCTGGAGCCGTCCAAAGCTCAGAATAAGGCATGGTGATTGTGTCGCCATCTCTCATGAAGAGACTCGAGTAGCCAAAGTCTATCACTTTCGCTCTATACCGCCCATCGGTCTCAGAATATATCAAGACGTTCTTTGGCTTGATGTCACCGTGGATGACACCTTTTGCTTTAGTAATGCGAATATAAGGATTGCTCTGAAAGCATACCATAAGCATGCAAGGTTCTGACTGCGAGACCAACATCATAAAGCAAATCAAGTCTGTCCCTGAAATCCAGCTCTTTTCCTGGGCCTTCGGTCATAAATTTGGCCATATCCCCGCATTTAGTCTTCTCAAACACTGGGACTGGCCAAACTTTGTCACCGCCCGGAACAACGTCCCAGCATATGCCTGCGAGGCTCGCAATGTTCGGGTGGCGTTGGATTACAGGATGACCTAATACCGATATTTCTGCAATAAGTGCTTGCAAATTTCGGATCTCTTCTATCACAGACCGAGGACGCCTCAGATGTTTGAAAGCAAACGTCAGCTGGACACTGATTAGTGCTTGATGTATTTCAGCTGTACCGCCCTCGCCAACTGTGTCCAATGCCGGCTGCCATGTGAACGGAAGAAAGTCAAGCTTCAGGCTTTGGGCAACCCCGAGGAAATCGAGGAAGTCGTACTCTTTTCTTGAAGCCGAGCACGCACTTTGATGAGTCGTCCCAAACGTTGTGTAGGCAATCAGAGCTGAAGTATTGCCGCCGCCGCTGGAAACCGTCGACATCTTAATAGCTTAATTGCACCGTCAGGCGCTCCCTATTGAAAATATTGGGAATCTAGACTTCAAGGAAGTTGACTGAAGTTTTCTTCATCTAAATGCTTGCATCAACATGCAGGGGCCACCGACTGTTCTTTCGATTCAAGGCTCGAAGGAGAATTGTCAAACTCGAGGAATTGCCAGCCCTGTGAGATTGCTGTCTTAATAATCCGGCACACTACGAAGAGGGCGGTGTTGCCTCAGTACCTCAGACGTGCTGCGTTAAGCCCCTTCGGGTTAAATGTGGCTTATGTAATTGACTGAGGTACTGAGGCAAAGTCGATTTCCATCCTGAATAAGCTGCTTTATTCCCCCTTCTTCATAGCGCCTGCGGGAGAATATTAGCTTCATCTTTGAAAGTACCCCGATTAGGAAGCCCTTCTCATTCATATTATACATATGCCGCGGCTCTACTACATACTACTTGATTTTCCTCATCAAAAGATCAAAATATAGCGTATATTTGAAGGCTGAATCTGCCCTAGAACGATTGTGATCTGAGCCCATCGACCACTTCGAAACCAGGTCATCACTATTCTATGACGTTTGTGGAAGCGTGAAACCCATTCTTTTCCAACCTCTTTTCCGCAGATATCGCTGGCAAAATCCCGAATCATTTGCTTGCTAGGTGGTAAGGCGCGTGCACATAAGCGATCTATATATTTGACTAAGGAGTTTTCTCGTTGATCATTGAGGTTTCGTTGATTCTGGTACTTGGTTTCTCGGCTTCCTGCGAGGCCTCGAAATCGTTTAGATAGTAAGGAGCGATCGCATCCGAATTCCCTAGCTGTTTTTGATATATTGGGTCGTTCGCCTGGCTGCAAGGAAGCTAATGAGGCTAAAGCTGCATCAATCGGGTCCATATTGAGAAGGATATAGGTGGTGGAAGGAGGGTTAGAAAATGGGAAAAACTGTTCTTCAGTTGCCTCAGGACCTCAGACGTGTGGGGCTAAGCCCCTGCGGGTTAGCGCTGTGCTTACTACGGAAGCTGCGATTACACACTCTTATTCTTCAATGAGCTTCAACAAGACATCGTTCTTTAGAAAATGCAATTAGTGCAGAGACGCGGTGTAATAGCTTCAGTGCAAGGACGTGATATCGTGGAATGCTCTGAAGCCAAAATGGTTCGTGGCATTCTTAAAACGTGTTGAAATTTCAGGTGTGACCGTGTGATTTGGTTGGTAATCTCCGCATCCATCCGACGCCGCATTCATCCTGTTGGAAAGGGGGTACGTATGCACATACGTATACCCCGGTTGTTAGTTATTCCGGCCGGCTTGGCGCTAGGGGTATTTATACTTCTTCCTTCCTCCGGAGTTCCTACCTACTAGATAGCTTCAACCCCATATATCAATATGCCCCATATGACCTCGTTTTCCAACACCACCCACGCCACCGTTCCATTTCAACTTCTCTCACTAAAACGACAATCAGCCCTCCAGAACAGGTATATTCTTTGCTAACTTGTTGATTCAGTCCTCGATTGAATTCTGATCCAGTGCAACATAGCCTTCCTTTCGTTGTGTGTCCTCCGACAGTACATTATCACTATCCTGTACTGCGTTCTTCTTGCTGTTAATTTTCAGTATCCAAATAATAATCCCTGCCATCTCTAATAGTCCTAGAGCCCCTACGATAACCATTGGTCCTATCGAGTATCCGTGCAGCATCATACCAATTACCACATTACTCCACCCAGTAATCATCACCGACCTCCCAAGCAGAACATGCGCATCGGAAAGCCATGTACGGTGACCAATCTCCTGGAACTTGACATGATGGCGCCACCCTAAAATGCCTTGCAGGCCAGTAGCGACAGCAATGGCGATACCAATGCTCTGATGCACAGTGTTGATCTTCCGTCGCATAAGGAGACCAAGGATCATGCCGCAAGATATCGAAGTCGATCCAGCAAGCTACAGAACCCAATGATACCTAAAACCCTTCTTTGCTCCAGATCGTATCGCAAGAAATCCCGCCGGAAAGAGGACGAAAAACGCAGATCCCATAAGCAGAGCATGGAGGTGCAATGTAGGGTTCTTCACGATGGTCAAGAACGCAGCCCAGAGACCGGCTGGAGTCTCTGAAGTACCCAGTGTGGCTATAAGAGGTCTAATGGGAGGGAGAGAAACGGGTCCTGGAACAGTGTTAACAGCGCGGGCCATGTCGACGTAGAAATTGCCAAACCCGCCAGAAGTGGAATGATGCGCGTGCATCTCGAGACGAACATCGAAAGAGTAGACGGGAAAGTCTTGATCGGGATTCCAAGCCCAGATCCACGGTTGTGATTTGGCCGTGGCAGAGATCAAGGTCCCTGACCAGAGGGTACATGAATAGCAGATGAGGTGGACTTTTGCGACATAGTCGTGTCTGCCGGTGCCTCCAGATGCTCCCGTAGATCTCACCCATACCGCTTCGACGACTCTTAGATCGGCACCTCCGACATCTGCTCGAGTGACTAGCGTGGGCTGATGATGACCTGTTGCCCCTCGAATGCTAACGAGAGGAGCCTGATGGCTCATCGGGTCACCATACACAATGAACATGAGCGAGTCTTCCATAACGTTTCCCAGGCCAATCGCTGTCCAACCAAGTTTTGAGCCGTTACGTCGTGTGTGAGTAAAAGAAAGCAGGAGGTCGTGGGAGGAGGTCGAGGCGTTCTGGTGCAAGACTGCGCCCATGCAGAAATCAACTCGCCAATTAGGGTTGTCAGAATCCCCGAATCTACAGTATTGCACTGGCTCCGCAGCTGCGAGTTGCCATACTGAATATATTAGGGCTAGAAGCATAATAGGGAGCCTGAGATGGGTGCCAGACATAATAAAAAGCTTTAGGTAGGATTCAATGAAGCAAACGACTTGTGAAGTTGATACACCTAGGGGGTGACACGTAGAGAAAATGAAGCTGGTAACATTTGTGGTAGAACGGAAATACTAATCACCCTTAAGTGAGATCATTTGCTGAATACATCAAGGGAAGAGGAGACAGAACGACGTTGTGTCAGTAAATGTATGGGAAAGACGTTTATTGTGCACAACGGCTCTTAGGAGATTATGAACACGGAGAAACCAACAGATGTGGGCATTCTATCAGTGCAGACAGCTGACTTACCCACTGACCTACCTAGCTCATGGCGGATGGAACTACTTCGAAGACCTGTATGATGGAAGCCCTGGCCACAGCGTCAGATCTACTGCAGAATAATGCAAAGTCAAAGTAACGAAATACCTAAAGGAACTGGTGGTTGACCTTGCAGCAGTGCCAAGACGCTAGAACTTAGCGTCGTCAACCCCATCTGCAAAGTCATCCACGGACCACAGGTCTTGAAGGAATCCAATGCCTGCCGGTTGGAGGCAACTTTGATCGATGACGATGGACATCAGAGCGTGCAAGAATGCAGCGCTCGACCATTCCCCCGCTGTCTATGAGATTTCGAGCTCGAAGACAGGGAGAGAATTTGCTCCAAGCCCTTGTCTCCTCGCCATCATTGCGCTCCTGAGATTGATCGTTACCCCTCTATCCATTACTTTATGTCTTATGGTACATGGAATAAATATTTATTGAGTAATCCAGTCTTACAGCTCTCATCTTTCGACTTTAAGCTCTAATGTTGATCATGTGGCAATGGCTCCTGCCTTTTTGTATTGTAATTAGGACTGTTTTCTGCTCCCCCAAATACCATCCTTCTCGATATGTCCTGAAAGACAGTCACCCTATACCAGACAGCTGGTGCAGCGAAGGCCCTGCTCTGAGTCGGCATATAATTAATCTACAAATTGGTCTCAAATCTAATGGCTTTGAAGAGCTTGAGCGACATCTTTACGAAGGTATACCTCATTACTAAGGCTATATCCCATAGTTGATATCAAGATCGTCGGTTGAAGGAATAAAGCTCATGTGCTCCCCAGTATCCAGTCCAGGCCATAGAAGATATGGCCAGCACCTTACGGCAGCGCAGGTGAATAATCTTATCGCCCCAAATGGGCAGACTATTGGTCTAGTAGAAGACTGGCTACATGATCATGGCATTGAGGGATTTACTTACAATAAAGCCAAAGACTGGATTACTGTCGCCCTCCCGGTAGACGTTGTTAATCGACTGCTCAAAACCGAGTACCAAGTCTACCGACATGTAGAAGAGAATGAAGTTATAGTGAGGACATCGAGCTGGTCACTTCCAGCTCATCTACTTGACGTTGTTGAGACAGTGCAGCCGACAAACTCATTCTTCAGGCCAAAGCCCCAAATAGCCCGGCTACAAAATCGTGGACGGACAGACAGGGGTCATGGATCAACCGACGAGCCATATGAACAATTGGTGGCCGACGATTTGCGCAAGAAACCTCATATTCAGGTTCCTGAAGCGGAAGATCTCCCAGCGCATCCCACTGCTGCTCAAGCCTGCAACCGATTCGCAATATCACCGCTCTGCTTGCGCAGCTTATATGGGACTCTTGACTACGTGGCCCAGTCCACCGCAAAGAACCGAATGGCACTCGTCAACTTCCTTGGAATTGTCAGCAATCGTTCTGACGTGCGCGGCTTCTTGCAACGGTTCCGTCCTGATGCCCTAGATGCAGCCTATAAATTTAGGATCGAGCTCGTCAACGGCGGCATCGATGACCAGGGCCAAAACACCTCGCAGAAAATTGAGGGAAACATGGACACGGACATCATGCTTGGGATCGCGTACCCAACACCTTTGGTTACTTACAATGTTGGAGGGCGTCCACCCTTCCATGCAGATGATTTCTCCACTGAGAACACAAATGAGCCGTATCTGGAGTGGCTGCAGTACATGCTAACGAGGCCTACACTCCCGCAGGTTATATCCTTGTCTTATGCGGATGACGAACAAACGGTTCCTTTTTCATATGCGAAGCGCGTCTGTGAGGGTTTCGCTCAGTTGGGCGCTCGTGGAGTGACCGTTGTTTTCGGAAGCGGTGATGAAGGCGTCGGCCGCGACGGCAAATGTGTCAGTAATGATGAAGACAGGAGGGAAAAATTTCTGCCTAAATTCCCTGCCTCGTGTCCATACGTGACGGCTGTTGGATCAACGCGGTATTTCGGACCTGAGATCGTCGGCTTCGATGCCCGCAACGGGTTCGTAAGCGGTGGAGGCTTTAGCAACTACTTCCCTAGACCATGGTATCAAGACAGTATGGTCAACACTTATCTCAAACACCATGTCGGAGACATGTTCAAAGGCCTTTATAACGCAGCTGGCCGTGGCATCCCAGATATCTCGGCCATGGGTTATCATTTCCCAATCGTCCGGAATAGCACTGCTTACCTGATAGACGGCACGAGTGCGTCTGCGCCTGTTGTGGCAGGCATTATAGCCCTAGTGAACGATGCTTTAATAGTGGAGGGCAAGCCGCCGCTCGGGTTTCTCAATCCATGGCTCTACGAACATGCAAGCGAAGCGTTTACCGATATCATACAGGGGTCCAACCGTGGCTGTAACACAACTGGATTCCCAGCCGCTGAAGGCTGGGACGCTGCGGCAGGAGTTGGGACGCCAGTGAGTGATTACCTTAGAGTGGTCCTAGCACAGACGAAACACTGACTACGTGATTTAATAGTGGTTCCCGAAACTGAAGGCTCTGGCGCTGGACGCCAAGTTTCGAGCGCAGAGGCCATGGTACTATCCGTCATTACTTTGGGCAGGGTCAGTACGAATGACTGCAGAGAGTTGATGCCGTTCGATAGACGTTCAGTAGGGAGTACCAAATACTTTTGGTAGTTAATATCCCATGCAGCAGTGTACATAAAAGAACAGGTTGTAGTGTAATGTGCTATTGTAGTCCCAAAGGATTGAAGATTTTGCCTCGCAAGAACAAGGCACGCGGAGGATAAATCGAAGGCCTCTCGAGAGGTGTGAGTGCCCTGAAATGAAGTGAAGAAACTATACCCTATCCCAGACAGCCTACAGTACAGTAGCTTCGCTTACGACGAGGACGGAGTAGGATTAGTGGCCGTTAAGGCTACCGTAACCTACCTAGGTATGTATGTAGTAACCTGCACGGTCATTTCCAATCAATCTCTTTGTGTACTAAGGAAGAGCGCTTCACCCTGCTCGTCACTGAGTTACCGTAGTAGAGTGGGTGCCAGATGGGCCAGACTATGTTGCAGAGTATCGAAACCTGAATTGCTGATGCAATATATGTACTTCTCATCTTACACGCCAGAGGATGCGATGCCATGCTGCGCTTTGCCAATTTTCCACTCTTCCACTATAGGAAGACGAGATCGTGGTGCTATTACGTGTTGTAGACTCTCTTTGCCAACATGGGTACATTCAGAGGTTTGTCATCAGAAAGCGTGCCTCTACAGTATGTACATAAAATCCCTTTCTCCGCCATAGTTGTTTGTGAGGGTTATCCATACCATATCTAATCGCTCCCCAGAAGTCTCCTAAGAAGAGAAGAGACCGAATACGATGATGCATCAGACACGGAAACTCTCGCTGATGAAGCAAATAACGTATCGTACGAGGAAGACGCCGATAACAGCCTGGCGGAGGATCCTTTCCAGCCGTTTCATGACTTGCCTGCAGAGAATCGCAACATTCTCACTTTCCGCGCCGTTATCGTAGGTATCCTTTGTGGTGCGATCGTTAATGCCTCCAATATCTATCTGGGTCTCAAGTCCGGTTGGACGGCGAGTGCCAATATCTTTGCTGTGAGCTCATGTTTTCTATTAATTCATAAAATATATGTACTGGATGTCTGAAATTTCACGTAGTCTATCATTGGCTTTACAGTTCTCAAGTCTTGCGCCAAATATGCGAACTACATTCCTCTGCTGGACGGAGACTTCGGGCCCCGTGAGAACAACATCGTGCAAACGACAGCGACGGCCGCTGGCGGTATGAGTAACGTCTTCGTCTCGGCCTTCCCGGCGCTATATCAGCTAGGATTGATGAGGACACCTTCCGAGGACTTTTGGAGGATCACCACTCTGACAGCTGTTGGTGGATATTTTGGATTCTTCTTTGCTACGCCTTGTATGTTCTGTCGTTCAAACGTATATGACAACTGGAGGATATTAATCATGTCTAGTGCGCAAATTATTCATCATCTATGTGGCGAGGGAGCTCAGACTCATTTTCCCCTCAAGCTATGCCACGGCAACGACTATTCGAAGCATGCACCTAGCCGCCGATGGGGATTCCTCGGGTGCTCGCCTCAAGGTGAAGGCTTTAGTCAAGGCATTCTTATTTTCTCTGATTCTTCGCGTCGTGTCTCAATATGCTATTGGCATTCTATGGGTACGTACTAGCGCTCATGCTTCTAGGGACTCTTAATTGACTAGTGCCTTAAGGACTGGCATCCTCTGACGTGGCTGTATCTCTTAAGCGGTAGCCAGACGGCAATTGGGCTTGAAAGCTGGGGCTGGTTCATAGAGTGGACGCCTGCGTTCATAGGCTCGGGTATGCTCGTGGGTCTTAACGTCGCCATATCTTACATGATCGGAAGCATATTAGCATGGTTTGTAGATTGATTCTTCAGACCGTATGGTGCAAACTGACAAATTCAGGGGCGTTATTGGACCATTACTTGTTTCCCGAGGCTTTGCTTTTGGCTTACCGGCAAGTAGCGATTCCGCATGGCCTGGATACGTCTCCTATTCTTCTCTCGCGGAAAACTTTACGACTGTAGATCATCCCAGTCCGAGATATTGGTTGCTTTGGCCTGGAATACTCTGTCTGGTAGCTGTATCCATGACTGGTAAGGCATGTCGTCGTTTGGTTGAGTTGACTGGTTGCTCATACATCACCACAGAACTTGCCTGCCAATGGCGCATCTTTGGGCTTAGTACCCAAGCTATCTGGAAAGCCGCTCGCCGCTACTTCGCTTCCAAAAAAGGACTCGATACCCGAGATGCTGGGGAATACAGCTCGTTATCCAAGAAGGAAAAGCTGGTCGAGGACCCTGCATCTGAAAGCGATCAGGTGAAGATGTGGATGTGGCTACCAGGGCTCATCAGTGTTCTCGTCCTCACTTGTCTTGTCATGTATGTTCAATACGAGATGCCAGTTGCGGAGACATGCCTAGCACTCCTCCTCACGTTCTTCTTCTCCTTCCTAGCCATCCAAGCCACCGGTGCTACAGGCAAGCTCTCTCCCATTCCTCGATACTTCCACTTCCTCTAACCAGCTCTCCAGACATCACCCCACTAACCGGGGCTTCCAAAGCCTCACAAATCGTCCTCGGTAGCTCCACCAAAAGCCAAGGCTGGCCGGTGCACAAATCCCAGACGCTGAACCTCCTAGGCGGCGCCCTTACCAGCGTCGGCGCCAACCAAGCGACCGACCTCACCGGCGATTTCCGCGTCGGCTTTCTCCTCCACACGTCGCCCAAGCAGCAATGGTTCGCCCAAGGTCTCGGCACCCTCTGCGCCGTGTTCATCGCGCCCGCCATCTTTGTGCTCTTCGCCACCGCCTACCCCTGCATCAACGACGCGGCCGCCGTCAGCTGTGCGTTCCAGGTGCCCTCCGTATCCGCGTGGCGCGCCGTGGCTGTTGCTGTGACGGATCGTACGCTCCCGATTCCGGCATCGAGTAAGAATTTTGCCATCGCTTTTGCCTGTTTTGGAGGCCTGATGGCGCTGGTCCGGCATGTGCTGTGGACCAGGAGGTGGGAATGGGTACGCGAGTATCATCCTAATGTTATGGTCATGTCACTGGCGTTTGTCGTTCCGGCAACGGTGTATAGCTCCGCGATGCTCACGGGCGCGATAATTGCTGCGGTTTGGGCTAAGAAGAGCCCGTTGTCTTTTGGTATGTATGGATATGCTGTGGCTGCGGGGTTGATGGCCGGAGAAGGTATTGGGGGAGTTTTGAATGCTATGCTACAGATTGTGGGCCTCTCGGGTGATGTTTGGGGCGCACAGATTGGCTGTCCTGGAGGTAGATGCTAGAACTATCCCGCGGCCTGAAGTTTGAATGGGATTTGTTTTCAGAACGTGGATAGATTCATTGAAGGGTGATATCGCAAACATTCTATATAGACTGCATAAATGCCTAAAAAGACTTTGTTGGAATACGAGGTCATATGGGGGCATATTGATATTTTGGTTGTTGCTGGATAGGAGTCTATTTACATAGGAGCGAGCAGGTAAAACTCTACTAGCGGGGCCCCAGGCCTGTCAGCCCTATGAGGCGGAGATTACCAGATACAGGTCAGCCGACCAACGCTAAAGCTCGGTCGACCATGCCGAACCTTCGAACATCGCTCGATTTCAACCTTACTTGATGGATAACACATTGCTCAAAGCTGCTGTCAGAGCTTGCCACCACTAGTTGGTGTCTTAGACACTATCGCGTCTATGAACTACATGGCTGAGAAAAGTAAGTGGCACAACAAGATATACGATGGCAGAGTTGGCTTCATCTCTTATATCACAAAAAGAGCGAAAGCACGATGATCAATTGAGGCGTTATTGCGCCGATAACTAAATACAAAACGCCTCCATCATCAAATACGCCAGCCACCTTGGGCCTCGTCTCTCCGTCGCCCACAAGATCAATCATCACCATGATCATGATGCGGCCCATCAGCAGCACCAATACTATCGCCCTCGCCATCCGGATATGCCGGGCCAAGCGTGGGATGCACGAGGCCGAGTTTGAACGGATCGACAGAATTCTTCCGCGTCCAGTCATCCAATTTCTGCCAGTTGACGCATTCGTGGCTGGTGGCGTTCGCGACTGGCAAGCGGCTGGTCTCGGCCCACTGGAATGTGATGAGGCCGATGTCGCCGTGGCAGATCGATGCTTGGCGGAGAAAGTCGAGGCAGTGCTCTGAGGGGGGGTGGGAGTGTCAGATGCTAAGATGAGGGAGGGAGGGAGTTGGGATGGGGTTTACCGTTGTGTAGACGGTTCATCTCTTTCTGTCGGGGTGTAATGTTCTTGAAGTAGTAGTCTTCGTACATGTACTGGTGGAGACGTTTCTGGAGGAAGTGTTAGTAATAGGACTTGGAGAGTGAGATGGAGTTACCGGGGCAACTTACGATGCAGTGGAGCTCATGGTACACGTTTAGCGTGCCGATATATCCAGAACCATCGGGGATTGCCACGCCAATGTCTTCACGTGCGTAATGGTGCATCACCTCCGGTGAAAGGCGGATGTTCTCATCTGTTTGAGGGGGTCAGCAGCAGCAGCAGCAGCTGAATGGTTGTACAATTCTGAGGTATGGACGCTCACAGTTGAGAAGATTGTGCCATGCAAGATCAAGCTCAGCACTGGGTTTTCCGGAGTAGATGCTATGCTCTTGGATTCGATCTCCTAGTGTGAAGGGACGCTCTTCATACAGAACTGCTTCCCGTGCCGGTGCTATATGGATCAGCATACACTCTGGAGCCACGGAAATTCCAGTACGTACAGTACACCAGTCCGGGACCATTGAGCCGGCGAGAGCTAGCATATGAGGACGCCACAAGATAGAGAAGGCCGAGGTATGAGAAGAAGATGAGAATATGAACGACTATTAAAGGAGCGTATCGTCTTAATATCGAACGCTTTTGTGGCAACTGTATGATGTCCTTTTCCAACAGGCCATCGGAAGACAGTGATCCTTCCCCTTCGTCTGATGAGGTTCTTGCTGGTGTATAGTGGAACTTCTCATCAGCCTTACTCGGATTTGAAGGCTTGAATAATGCAGCCATAATCAAATTGCTCTCCTGTACAGATTGAAAGAAGCTGAGATAGAGAATTGGAATTTCGAGGGAGGATACACTTTCAATCGACTCTCAAATAAATGATCGAGATGCAAACTAGAGAGCAATACAGGAAAGCGCTCCTCTGGGCATGACGAGTCAGACGTCATGCCTGAATACGTTGTCAAGTCTGCGTCCACTTTGTCAACGGTTTGCATCAACGGCTTACAGAGAAGTCGAAGCCAGAATCCTAGATGACCGCGCAGTGAATCTCTCCATTTTCCGTATGAGAGATGAGACCGGCGGCACATAGTAGCAGGATTACATGCTGAATGCGACGTGTTGACTGCATATTGTGTGGTTACTCTACCTTATCTAACTTATGACCATGCATACACCAGAACCTCCTGCCATCCGTAAGATACTATTGCGCTGTTCAACCGAGTTGACCACGCAGCATGTGTGTTCCACGGCATATAATTATTTCTTCACCGCACATCTGCAGAGTTCCAAGATGGAGAGCAGATCGACACCGTTTATAACCTCCTTGTGTGTACGGTAAGCCCCGCTAGAGGTATTCCGTATTGATACCCTCAAGGCTGGCAGTCTATGCTTCAAACCATATTTAGGATCCTATCGAGTAAGATAGCAGATCTGTACAGTGGTTGCGAGGCAATCAATGTTTTCAATGCTGCTTCCTGTCGCAAGTACCTCTCGATAGTGCGTGGTGTATGATGATGTTTAGACAGAATTTCATTGCATTATTCCTGTGTACTGTTTCTATTGTTGCTACGCCTGTTGCTATACAGTCTGAATATGCGGTCAAAGACTCTCATAGTGTACCTGATGGCTGGAAATATATGGGCACGGCACCACCTGACCACGAGATTGAGCTTCATATCGCATTAAAGCAAGCCCACTTTGACGTTTTGGAAAAGCATCTCTACGAAGGTAAGCTCTCCATAGCTCAACGTGTTTTCAGACGAGTTTATGTTGCATACTAATGTATTGTGACGATACTCAGTCTCTGATCCTTCTCACCATCGCTATGGGCAGCACCTTTCCGTAGCTGAAGTCAATGATCTTATCAAACCACGAGATGAAACTCTGATGCATGTCCAGCAATGGCTCTCGGATCACGGTCTTAAGAAGAGAAGTTTAGTTCTCAGCGCAGCACAGGACTGGATCACGCTCCGATTGCCGGTTGCCAGAATAGAGAAATTGCTACAAACGGAATACTCGACATATTGGCACGAATTTCATGATTCTTTTGCTGTCCGTGCGCCAGAATGGTCATTGCCACAGCACTTGCATGAGCATATCGACAGTATACAGCCTACCAACTCATTTTTTCAAGCTTCTGCGCTGTCTAAGACCGTTTCCCAACTATCACTACCCCCAGTCTGTAAAAAGCTACTCCGGCGAGGACGGAACGACAAGGATCATCTAGATGTGACTAGTATCAACCAGAGTGCAGAGGAGATATCCGTCGACACACTTCAATCTATAGATCTAGCCGACATACCTGCAAACTTAACCGTCAGCCAAGCATGTAACGCCAACGCGGTCGATCCAATCTGTGTCCGGGTGCTCTATGGTACTTTGAGATATAAGCCCCAAGCAGCAGGCTGGAATAAGATGGCATTGACCAACTACCTTGGTGAATTCAACAACCAAACAGATCTCGACTTATATCTTAAAACGTACCGACCAGACGCAGGCAACCCCGCAGCTACTTTCGCAAATGTGAACATAGCCGGTGGTATCAACAAGCAATCTCACGCCACCCCCGACGAGCTCAGCGCAGGACTCGGCCGCGAAGGAAACCTAGATGTACAAATCATGGTGGGCGTCGCCTACCCAACGCCTATGATCACGTACAGCACCGGAGGGTCACCTCCCCCGTTCCACGTAGATCTCTTCACCCAAACCAACACCAACGAGCCCTTCCTCACCTGGCTGCAATACATGCTCGCCCATGACGACCTGCCCCAAGTCGTCAGCACATCCTACGGCGACATCGAACAAACCGTCCCGCCCGCCTACGCCAAACGCGTCTGCGAGGCCTTTGCCCAGCTCGGCGCCCGCGGCGTCACCCTCATCCACGGCTCCGGAGATACCGGGGTAGGACGCGCAGGGACGTGCCTCTCCAACGACGCTTCCGCTCCCCCACGCAGGGAGTTCCTAACCTCGTTCCCCGAAGCCTGCCCTTACGTGACATCCGTGGGCGCCACGCGTGGCGTATCGCCAGAAACTGTGGCCTACGACGACCGCAACGGCTTCGTCAGCGGCGGCGGCTTCAGCAAGTACTTCGCGCGGCCGGCATACCAGGAGCAGGCCGTGGCGCCCTATCTCGCGGGCCTGGGCCGGCGGTACCAAGGCCTGTATAACCCGCAGGGACGCGGCTATCCTGACGTCGCGGCGCAGGGGTACCGGATCGCGACGGTGTGGAACCAGACACACTACCACGTCGACGGGACGAGCGCGTCGGCACCGCAGATGGCGGCGGTGGTGGCGCTGGTGAATGATGCGCTGCTGGCGGAGAGGAGACCCCCGTTGGGGTTCTTGAACCCCTGGCTTTACCGGGAGGGCTGGAGGGCGTTTACGGACGTTACGGTTGGGAATACGAAGGGGTGCAACACGCGTGGTTGGGAGGCGGGGGTGGGGTGGGACGCGGCAAGTGGGTTTGGCTCGCCGGTAAGTTTCGCTCGTGAAGTTTCTTGCAGTGTGCTTTGGAAGAGACAACGATAAGAGATGCTGACGGCTGCGATGGGCAGTGGTTTCCGAAATTCAAGGAACTGGCTTTGCAGTCGAGATTTCGGACTCAGCGGCCTTGGTATTATGGAGGATAGAGCAATACGCTGGGGATTGAAGTCGCTTTTTGTTTATATATCCATCATCATAACTACAATCGAGGCTCTGTGGTTGTTTGAGATTTTCCCTACAAGTACATACATACACTTACTACACGCTGTGTTGGAATACAAGGTCATATGGGGGCATATTGATATTTTGGTTGTTGCTGGATAGGAGTCTATTTATGTACATAGGAGCGAGCAGGTATGTAAAACTCTACTATGTAGCGGGCCTCAGGCCTATCAGCCCTATGAAGGCAGAGATTACCATCTCCAACACGCTGGACTTTCCGTGGGGGCATCTCGCCCAATAGCTAGCACAGACTATAGTGTGCGAACTGAATTATCTATGCCATCGATCTTCATTAGATACAACTGAGGCTGAGTACAAATGCAAATGTATCAAGTTATGGCGTGCTCCTCCGGTGATGTAATAGTTAGGATGATTTTTTCTTTACCTATAAGTAACATATAGTCTTTGCACTAAAAATATCATTATCTATTTCTAACCATTACCACTACCACTGCGGCTTCCCCTTAGCCCTTAACTTCGAGCCAAAATTCCAGAGCAGTAGAGGTGCCGGTATGCCAATAATCAACGACAGAAACCCCAGCACGCTGTTACCCCACCCATAACCCAAAGCCTGATACATGCTCGGCGCAAAGATGGGAAAGGCGAAAGCGGTGATACTGCGCAGGAACTGGCTTGCTGCTGTAGCGGAGGACGTGTACTTGGGGAACGAATCCAGAACATACGCCTGCATGGACTGTGTGCCCAGGATGATGCCGGCAGCAAATATGGCGACCCCAATGTCTGTGATGACCCAATACGCCCTCAGCTCACCGGCCCATCCGTACCAGAACAGTCCGATGGGGATGAGCAGGCTGCCTGGGATCATCATCGGCACGCGATACTCCGGAGCACTGACGCCACCGGCCTTCTTCTTCAGATGTGCCCAAACACGGTCCGTGACTCGCGCTCCAACCTGTGCGGCTAGGGTGTTGCCAATAGCGAGGGCGATGTAGTTGAGGCCGGACTGCGATACCGTCTGGCCGTAGCGTTGGGTCCACAGCTCAGCAAAAGTAGAGAACATGATGTAGTTGATGCCGAAGTTGTAAGCCATGAAGATGGACATCACCTGAAGCGTTGGTTGGGTAAAAAGAAGTCGCATAGGCCGCGTCAGCGTAATCTTGAGTTTTTGCCAAAGAGTCTGGGTTGAGCGCTCGTGTTCCGCGTAAAGACCATGTCCACCGGACTTACGTAGTGCCTTGGCTTTGCGAGCAAGGATAATTGCCGCAAAGGGTTCCTTGAACATAAAGAATCCAGTGATGGTGATCAGACTACTGAAGATGGAAACAATCCAGAATAACCATCGCCAACCAATTTTCTCCGTTATCACACCTCCAACGATAGGACCTATCGCCGTACCGAGTAGTGGTATGAAGGTTGATATTGCAAGGGAGTGCCCTCTCTGCTCAGGTCTCCAGCAGTCTGCGAGAACAGGATTCGTGACCTGTTGAAAATCAGTAAAACGAGCATATATCGTAAAAAGGATTCAGTGCCATACCGCGAACTCTGCACTTGCTCCTATGCCCGCCAAGAAGCGAGCAGCAATCATCGTAGCGTTATTCTGAGCAAAGCCACAGACCGTATTAAAGATGAGGTAGAATGTACCACACAATAACCAGACCGGCCGTCGGCCGTAGATCTCTGTGGAAGGGGCGAGGAAGATGGGCCCGAATGCATATGCGAGTACGTAGATGGAGAGAGTAAGGTTTGCTGCCGCCATGTCTAGCTGAAGATCACTTCCGATGGTAGAAAGTGCTGGGGCCATCATCGTCCCGGACATAAGAGTGACAAGTCCGCTCATGGAGCATAGCAGCGTGACTGCCCATTTCTTGCGAGTGGGCCAATTCAATGCGTTGAGGGGATCATCTGGGCCATCAAAAGTAACCTTTAAGAGATGTTAGTAATGCAAAAATGTCAGATACAATATCGAAAATAATGCTTACCAGATCTGGATCTACTTCTTCGGGCTCTGCAGTCGCGGTCACTTTATCCGCCTGCTTTTCCAGGCCTTGCGGCTTGTCCGAAGTATACTGTTCTTTCGAGTCTCTTTCTTTCTCAGGGACCTCCGATGCCTCCAACTTTTCGACTTTCTCGGGCTCCTGGTTCACCGCACCTGCCTGAAGCTCTGGAGCTACCTCTGGTGATGTTAGCGTCATTTCATCGCGAGAAATGCGCGGAGTCAAGGAGGTCCCGTGCATCACATGGGTATCCTCAGTCGTATCCGTCATTGGAAAACGAGATCTATATTAACAAGTGACTTGAAGACCTACCCTGAATTCAGGACGCAGAGAATTCAGCACTTTGGCGTCTATATTAACCCACAAACAGAGAGATGAGCAACTAAGATGTGGTATTATTGCCATAGATTCATGGCGTCGCCGCGCTGTATGTCCAGCTTGGTGATTGGCCTCGGGAATCGAATAATTATTCTATCTTAGCGCCGTGTGAGTGGAGAGGGTCATCAATCCTTCCAGGTGAGGAAGGTGTTGTTTGGGCGCTGAGGGGCTGCGCCATCTTCGAGACGATAAGGAAATATGCAAGTAATTTTTAATACCATTGATGTTACAGTACCTCCCCGTATGTAACAAAGATCAAGGTATCATATTTAGCCGTAAAATAGATCTGAAGCTAAGTTAGCCGATGTCGTACCTCAGTCAATGTCAACGCCATCGACCTACCTACATCTGCCACTTCTCTCATGACCATGCGTCTCAGCAGTCATGGCTATCCCCACTTCTCCCCCCCAAATATCTGGAGGCCAAACTTGATACGTAGGCCAAGTCCGAATGGGGTTCTCCTTTCCTCTCTAACGCACGTCGTATCTACTAGTGGTGGATGGAAGTCTTCTCTTTGACACTGCAGAAAAAAACGTGGAGTATTCGAGGATGATATGACGATTTTTTACAATCACAAGATGGTAGTGAGACTGGAGAAAACACCTCCCCTAGAACTATCCTCCATCTGGACATCCAAGAATGCCCATTCTCCTGAGAAAAAGTGGGGATTGTACTTTCGGATTCATCACCTTCTGACTATGATGCTGTCTGGGCTAGGCTCTGAGCTCGTTAAGCATGGTTTTCCGACAGCTCTTTGCGAGTCATGACTCGGTGGAACAGCAGAGAAACATATGTTTCTCCTGGCAACAAGCTATCTCGTGCTATCGCGACCGAATGCTTTCCATTGTCCATAGGCTATTCCCTGTCAGTCTCGCACCCGCACGCTGACAAGGCATGGCGGGCTTGACTGGTGGCTTTCACAGTGAAGAGCAACGGAGAACGTGACATTGCATGTTTTAGTAAGCTTCGATCTCTGCTTCTATACTCCAAGCTTGAAGTAAAATCTCACTGCTACTACCATCTCGTCCGTGGAGATGACGTATCGTCTTTTTCATGTCTTGTCATGTTGTCTACATTTTCGAGTTCTGCCTTGACCTTCTCGTGTCAACGATACACAGTCATCTGCAATGAAAGATGCCCACTTCCTTTAATGCCGGTCTCCAAGCGGTATTAGCTTAAAAGCAAAGAACACGCTAGATCGTACCGTTGTACTGTCGATCATTCCTAGCCCACTGACGTGCCATATTTTGGTCAGTCGGGTCTAAGAGGGAAGAAGAATCTATAAAGAAGCTCAAGATATCCATTTCAATATATCATCCAGCATCAAAACACCTCAGTCCATCTCAAGCATCAATTCTCAATCTCTCAACCAGTCTCAGACGTGTTCAGCAACGCACCAATGCATCAGTCCACGCTCATCAGCCTCCTCCCGCTCCTTGCGGCCTTGACTACTGCGGCGCCAGTGGCTAGGGAAGCGATTTCCCCACTTGCTCGACGAGCTGATGCTGACTCAGCTTCTGTCTACGCTGTGGATAAGGTTGGACCTCCTTTCGCCTTGTATCGATGACTTCTAATAGTCTAGCGCTCCGATGCGGACAGTGCTAGCGTCTATATAGTTGACAAGGTGCTGAATACGTTCCGGTTTCTTGAGTGACCCCGCTAAAGAGTTTTGCAGCGCTCCGATGCGGATAGCGCCTCTGTTTACACTGTTGACAAGCGCTCCGACGCCGACTCGGCTTCGGTTTATATTGTTGACACGCGTAAACGCTCTGATGCCGACAGTGCCTCAGTCTATACTGTTGACAAACGCTCAGACGCAGACTCGGCCTCAGTCTACACCGTTGACAGCAAGAAGCGCTCTGACGCAGATAGCGCGTCTGTGTACATGATCGACAAACGCTCCGATGCAGACAGTGCTTCAGTCTACGTCGTTGATAAGCGCTCAGACGCAGATTCAGCGTCTGTCTATACCGTTGACAAGAGGGCTGACGCAGACACCGCATCTGTGTATACTGCCGATAAGAGGAACGACGCCGACACTGCATCTGTGTATACTGTTGACAAGCGGAACGACGCCGACACTGCTTCAGTCTACACCGTGGACAAGAGGACTGACGCAGATACCGCCTCAGTCTATACCGTAGACAAGCGAACTGATGCGGATTCGGCATCCGTGTATACTGTTGACAAGAGGGCTGATGCCGACAGTGCCTCTGTTTACACAGTTGACAAGAGAGCCGATGCTGATACCGCATCCGCCTACGTTGTGGACTAAGAGTAAGTGGTTACAAAAGCCCTATCTGAGAACTAGCTAAAATGATCTCTTAGAAGTTCGTACTAGTCACTATAAATGATAGCGGATATTAAGACAGATACTGTGTTGGACATGAGGGCTCGGGATTGGTTTTGCCCATAGGAATGGGCAATGGTTGATTGGGATTCTATTGAAACGAGGCTTCGAGGACATAGTAGATGGGGGACACAGTTTCCGATTTTTCTGTACAAGGCCGAACTATCCAGCGCCTGACATACATGCAATCAAAGCTGAACGAGAGAGTCCGTACAGTTGAATATAGCTAGATGGCTTGGCAGAAGTCCTTTCAGCCCCGGGACCTTTCTTCTTACAGCGTTGCATGCAGAATGAAACTTCTATTGCTGGCGTGAAGGCTAATTATCCCAGGTTTACAGACAAACTAACGCCGTGCACGACGGCCTTTACTCCGTACCTAGTAAGGTAGTAATCCGCTGCAGGTAGGCTCTCACGCTCTCTACTTTCCGGAACGTGCATATCCCTGTACATTCTGTACCTCAATGAGATGGCATTCTGTAACCGCCTTGTTGATTTGTTGAGATATCGTACCCGAATGGGAGCGGGGACGCCGTGTATGATGTAAAGGTCGGGCTTATCAAGAAAGTGGAGAAAATATGCGATGTTGGCCTGATAGGTTGACTCGTATTGACGGGGTTTCCGCGCACTCTAACCTAGAAAGGTTAGTTTTCGACAGTATCGAGTTTAGCGTGATTTTCCAGAGTTTTCTTGTTAAGGTACCGACATGTTCAGCTATCAACTCATCATTCTACTCATCACTCTACTTGTCATTCTACTCATCACGTTACTCATCATTTTTACCTGCTCATCACTCTACTTATCATTCCATCTACAATCTATCTTTCGTTTTGTACGAAGAGCTACTACGATCTACCCTTCACGAATTAAGTCTATTCTCTATCTTTTACTTTATCTGTACATAGACTGCCAGTGACTACTACTAAGTACAGTAATACCTTCGCCTAAGGATTCTGTGGAGCCTCGGGGGCCTAGGGCTAGCCCAGGGCTCCAGGGCCAGCTCACAAAACTGTAGATGTACACACAGTTTTATTGTTTTTAAAAGAAAATAGTAGTGTTTATTGAAAATTAAGCAACAGTGTTGGAAGTATGATATGTGATGACTGAGGAGGTTTTGTGAGCAAACCCTCGCTTAATTAGGGCTCAGCCTTATTCGTAGTGGTTCAACCACAACCAGAGGCTGAAACCGGGACACGGCTCATGCACAACTGCATCCTTTACTTTCTCCACTTTTTGTATGGTACAACAGCGATTCTTGCCTCACCGCCTAATAAGCTTTGTGTCTCGATGCTTACTGCGGAAAAGGCTCCGCGTAGTTCCAAGAGTCAACCCCGCTATAGGGTTGCAATGACATTTGTACCTGTCTATATATTCGTTGGGAAAGGTAGTGACCCACAATTGAATTCGTTCCCATGGACATGCCTCGAGGCCTGGATCAACCCAGGGATTGCAACACGAAAGAGACAAGGAATGGCACTTTCGGTGCATCACCGCCCTACCAGGAGCAAGAGCAAATGCTATTGCTCACCCAACAGAGTCCTGAAGACCAAAAGAAAACTCGCAATCGAATAGCTCAACGCAAACACCGTCAACGTAAGTGGGTACTGTGACAACGTTCTAAAATATGCCGCTTATATTTTTAGGCCCTCAGGCGTAAGGAATGATTCTACCTTAGGGACTACCGGAGAAGGACAAGGCACGCGAGACAGGCCACAGTTATTCTCGCTCCCCGGTTCCGCTTGGGAGACGCCCTGGGGAAGCTTAGCTCAGTCGGAAAGCACGAGGGTTGGCTGGGAAGACCAGAATGAGTATGAAGAGCAGATCAGGTACAAGACCCGGATTCATATTTTTGAGTTCAAGATCGAAGATGGAAGCTAACATCTATTGGGCATTACAGTAACAACAATATGAGGACAGGGGAGAGTTCCTTCTTTCCAAATACAGAAATGGACTCCACAGGGATCACGATACCCAGATTAGACTCCCCTCAACTGATTACACTGGAAGAGGAATGGCGATGTGTCCCAACCTTTCAGCATGAATATCTACCTCATCAGTTCAGCCATAGTAAGAAGAATGGCGAAATATACTCGACGCATCTCACAAGTCCGCTTTATTCGGAGCAAAACCCTGGCTTTCAACGCCGGCGGCCACAGAAGAGACATGATAGTGAGTCCAGCCCATCAGCCGAAGCGGAGGCAATGGAAGTCGACGTACCAAAGACCAACCCCGGAATTACACGAAAGGACTTCAGTGTGTCTTCAACGGCCGCCAACGAATCGCACAAGTCGGCTCCCACAGACCCGGGAAGCGAGTTCGAGCGGATCCTGGATGTTGTTGAAGAGGCCGGCTTTGACAGTATTGACATGATGGCGGCCCAATACTACTCCGCCAAGTTCCAACCGAATTCGACCTCTCAACTGGCGCAAGCTAACAGCCGCTCTCGTGACCTCCGCCGACTCCTGCAAACCTTGCAAAAAACAGCTATGGAATGGAACAAGCACGAGACGCAGGCCTACGAGGAGGAAATCCTGCGGTCCGCCAAAAGCATCTGCCTGGATGAGCTGCGCATGTTCCGAGAGCGGCAAGCTGACTGTCTGCGCAGGTCAAGTATCTCCCGCACCGAAAGTACTACTGGCAGCAGCAGCAGCAGTCTGACAGGCCAGAATCGCTCTGGTGCAGGCACGGTAGACCAGCTGCGCCAGCTGCTCCTAAAAGAAGAATCCAGCCAGCTCACGCGGCAGGAGAAGCGACTGCTGCGGCAATGCGTGCCGGAGACGTGGTCGTTGCTGAGCGAATTAGCACGGGGCTCGGACTTGCCGCCGGCGCAGGTCTCGCAGGTTGTGTATACCTTCTTGCATATGACCACTGCGAGCATGACTAGATGATCCATTGGGTACAGCGGCGAATAGTGATAGATAACCCATAGGATAGATCTCAGGCGTGGCGCTACGGGGTTGTATCCCTTGGGAGCGTGTTATGGAGCTAATATTTGAGAGTGTTGAGAGTTAAAGGAGGGAAAGTTCGAAAAACCTAAGGAACAGAGGTTGATATAGATTTCCTCTCCATTGTCGCCGGTTTTTCCCCTATGGACAGTCACTCCAATTCATCTCCAAAGGCTGTGCACTTGGAATCTTTTCCAAGTGGTCGGTCCGATTTCCGCAAACTGTAATAGCTACCTTTAGACTGCACTTCAAAGCGATACGAAAAACCGGAAATTACGGCAAGGTAAGCAGCAGCTGCTTGCGCATACGTAGGGGGGGTTTCCTATCACCCAGATGAGCCAGGATTACCCAGACTCGCGCAACGATACAGCGGCGTCTCACCCGATTCTCGACTGAGGGGTGAGGTCTGTTGGAATACAGAGGTCATATGAGGCATTTAGTATCTTGGTTGTTGCTGGATAGCAGTCTATCTAATCGTGGCCACCACTATTGCGACGCGAATCGATAGGAGGCCTCGCGTCGCATAGAATAGTGGTGACCACGATTTATCTTGAAACTTGTTAAATTTATGACAGTTGAAGATTTGAAATCAGGAATCAGAAACATTGACGAGAATAAACCGAATTTTAAGTTATGTTCAAAAGTTCAATGAAATGACTATCAAGATATTAAGTTAAAAGCATGTGAATTTAGATCATTCAATATTACTGAATCTGGCATTGCAATAAGATGTAATCTTCAAATGTGTCAGTATATAGAGCAGATATAGAAGTAGAGTTTAAACCTGAATATACTATGTAAACAAGAACTGCGTTGCGTTGGATGATTGTATTGTAAAGAAGAATGTTAATGAGTTTAAAAGTTAACTCAAAAATTTGTATGAGCGCGCATCAAAATTAGGCGAGGGGACACGAGAAAAAACGGCGACGGCATTAAACGACATATTAAACAATATCGTTTTGTTGCCCTTCTTCTCTTTTACTATACTCTTTAATATTAAACCGTCTCGTATGATAATTTGTGGAAGATATCACAGCCGTCTAAGAGAAGATCCGGGTATATACTTATAAGTGCCAGGTAGACGTACTGTAGGAACAAATGTAGAAGATGCTGATGATGGGCAAGCTATCTCTATGTTGCTTTTCATGATTGACCGCGACCTGTATCCGGAACTCCTAAGCAGCGAGACGGTCTAAGTGACGCTGTGTGTTTCTTGGAGGCACAGGCCTGGATTGAGCATAGACCGACAAGTGTGGCCTAGGCCATAAATCTAGGGACAGACCACGATTGAGGGACAGGCCTTGGTTGAAAGATGAACCTAGTGAGATCATATTCGTGGCGGAGCTGAACGTACGACATCACAAGACCTCCTCTTATATGCTGAGTGGTTTTCAGTAGTATTCCATTATCCCACTGACCCTGGTTGGCATTTTCGACTGGAATAGAAATATGGTTGCCAGTGTTGGTGAACTTAGTAGCTTTGTCGAGGGCTAACTTTGTCACGTAGAAAATTACCACATCCTGGTAACTCGAGACTTGAACAATCTACAAGAAATGCTAGAGCTCGGGTATAGGCTTACAGAGATGCTTTTCTGACTATCAGACGTCTCTGCTCTAGCTTTCCATGTTAAAAAGCATGGACGAATATTTCCGGGAGCACTTCTGTGTTGTAGGATGGTCCGGGCGCATCGCCTTCGAAAACCCTATTGAAGCTCTGGCATAGAGAACAGATGCATCGTTGTACCGTCGTTGATTATGAAGTAGGTAGGCAAGGAAGTAAACGCTGTTTAATGTGGCGGGATGCTCGACTCCCGCCACCTTCTCTTTTCCTTCATCTCCTCGGCCGCCTCATACTTCCCCTGTTCCTGAAGCACCCATGCCAGATTACTGATGCAGGTCAATTTCAAGGGATGCTCGACTCCAATGATCCTCTCATACCCTTCCAGTGCTCGTCGGTACATCTCCTCGGCCGCCTCATACTTCCCCTGTTCCTGAAGCACCCATGCCAGATTACTGACTCTGGTCAATGTCGAGGGATGCTCGAGTCCCAAGACCTTCTCATACTCTTTCAGTGCTCGTCGGTACATCTTCTCGGCCGCCTCATACTTCCTCTGATCCTGAAGCACCCATGCCAGATTACTGACGCTGGCCAATGTCAAGGGATGCTCGAGTCCCAAGACCTTCTCATACCCTTCCAGCGCTCGTCGGTACATCTCCTCTGCATTGCTTTTCTGGCCCATGTTGATGAACCGGACTGCCGCTTCATTCAAAAGTGATGGAAGAAAATATTCTTGATCGGTATGGTTTTCCAAATTCTTGACTAAATTTCTCAACTCCTTAGAATCCCAAATGTTGCGAAATAGGCCGTGGGGCGGATCGGGATCTGCGCCAGCCTCAAAAAGCACTTTCGCAGTGCTGAAATGTCCCATACAGCAAGCCGAAAAGAAAGGTCTCAGAAGATAGCCACTTTCGGAATTAGGGTCAGCACCGCTAGCCAAGAGGGTTTTCACGATGTTGTAGCGACCAGAGTAAGCGGCAGCTTGAAGCGCAGTACCTAGATTTGATTACTTGTCAACGACGAACCAAGGAACCGTAGCCATCTTCATAGCTTACCGAAATGGCCGCCATGGAAATTGACGCTTGCTTCACTTTCAATTAGTATATTTACAGCGTCAAGATGACCCCACTTCGAGGCGATTTGCAGGGCAGAATGATTTGTCGTTTCTTCTACTACATCAAGCGGAGTTTGGAGTTCAATGAGAGACTTTATCGCGGTTGCAAGTCCTTGATCTGCAGCAGCAACAAGACTGCTTATTCGGAATTGAGCTGCTTCATCTGCGTCTACGCTCACCTTGCTGGGAGGTGGGTGGAACGAAGTCTGAAGCCAACTGCTCAAAAAGAGTAATTCATGATCTGAGTCAAGGTCGTTGAAGCATTCAAAGCAGATTGTCTTTGCTTGCTCTTGCTCTTCCAAGAAACTCATATGGCGCGGGAGGAATTTCAAAGCATAGGGTAACAAAGGTCGATCTGAAAGATGTTGAGCAATCATGCGATGTGTTTCGTACTTCCACAGGCTCGGATTGTCTGTGGAGCTTGAGCTGCGTGACTCCTCATTGTAGCGCCGATCTAGTATTAGAGCCATCCGTATATATCGCGCACAAACAACGGCGATTTCCGCATGACCTAGTCTCTCTTTCATGTCAAATGGCGCTGCTGCCCTGGTAGGATTTTTGAGAAACTCTCTTACTGTTTCGTGAAACAGCTGGACCACATCTCCAGGGTCTACATCTGAGGACTCCACCGTACGCTCGATTGGATGTTTGACTTCCGCAAGTTCCCCGCAATTTCTCATCAGTCTTTTAGGGACATGCTCGAGTCGTTTAAGCCGATGGTCGTACAGACTCGAAGTGGAGATCACGAAAGTTATCAACGTACCCAAGTGGCTAGTAGCAACGGCGTCTCTGAATTCATCAATGGTGAGAGGTCTCTCCGAATAAACAACCCAACGTAGCATCCTTATGCCTTCAGCCACTATATCAGGTTCCTGACGCGCCAGAAGTGAGGTAATGCTTCTGTAGTAGGGTACAAGCGAGGCAGGTAGTGCCTCGACTTTCGCTCTGAGCTCAGCTTCACTCCACCCATCATCCACCGCCAACCGCTTGATGTCGCTGACTATCAAGGAGACCCATAAAAAGACTCCCCGAGCTCGAGAGAGAATATAGCCGGAAATCCATTCGAATGTAGTCCTGTCCGATGTTTTTAGAAACCCTATGCTGGATGCGATCATCTCTTCGATATCTTTCTTGTTTTTGTCTTCTAGAATGAGATAATATTTTGACGCAGCAAGCCTGCTGCTGATTATGGGACCCGGACGACTAGCCACCAGTACTTTAAGCTTTGCTTTTGGAGTAATGACTTCCTTGAATAGGGAGATAACCTCCGAAATTCCTTCCTTGTCCGACTCGTCTAGGGCATCCAGTAGAAGATAGAACTTGAGCGAGTCAATATGAGACCTGGAGAGCGAGATAAAGATACTCTGCATCTCCTCAAACCGCCATGGTTGCATTTGTTCCCGCTTGACTCGAAAGACTGATCGAAAGAAAGGATATGTATTTTCGGTCTCTTGAACCAAGATCTGATACAAGAGGGCTTGGAGCATGTGTGTGTGACTCATCTCGGCTTTCCCTTCTCTTGCGCTGTAGTAGAAAGAGGCAACCACTGCCTTTGAGAGGCCATTCTCATTACTCAGTCGATTCTGTATTTGTTTCATCAGTGTAGATTTACCGGTGCCAGGATTCCCTTGAAGCCACAAAAGAGCAGAACCAGGCTCGTTTCTCCACCCACGATATTGTGCGTCTGAGAGTATCCATTCACCACTGTTCTTCTCGCCGTCTCTTATGAGTGCAATCCTAGCGTTTGCTGCGCCAAGTCGCAAAGAATTTATGCAATCTGTTTTTCATCGGGTCAGATGGCGACTTCGTGGAAAATTGGAATTGCATGTGCCTGCGATACCGAGCGCTCACCTTGCTGTTCTTTCTCATTGTCCAAATATGGCAGGCCATCAAGAACTTCTCTCGCTTTAGGATAATCACGACTTGCAATCAAGATTTTTACACAGCCTCTCTGCGTGCTCTCGCTGCGCTCCCAAAGTCTACGTATATTTCGTAGAAACCGAAACCTATCCTCTGGTAGAGCATTATCATCTCCATCGAAGATAAGATAAATTCGAGACATTGTCTCAAGGCCCCGATCGATAATATGGCAAAGGCAGGACCATAAAGTGCTCTCCTGTATTGTCCGCAGGGCGGAGACAAGACCTGGCATCACTCGTCGTGATTCGGACTCAGTGGAGGATTCATACGAGAAGATTTTATGGGTACAGAGAAGAGCCGTAATAATGGTTTGCTGCTCATCTCCATTCAAGGCTGACAATAGTTTGGGGTTGCCTTTAAGCAGTTGGGCCGTAATGAACGATATGACTGCTGCAGGAATGTTTGCTGATTTTCGATCCATTTTCCAGGCGACGTCAAAATCGAAGAATGTCGCGCCCTCTGTAAAAAGTTGATTTTCAAAGAGTCCCTTCAGCACTTGCGAGACCATTATAGACTTCCCACAGCCTGGCACCCCACGATACCAGAGAATCTCTTTTGTTTCTCCAGAAGTCCATTTCACATATTCAGGGCTCTCGAAGATGGGGATCGGCCGTGATATGTTTATAGTGTTCAAGCACAAGGTGGATTTTGCCTTCAAGAGATCGACCAGGCTCTTGCTAAGTGTCATTGCTAGTGAATGACATGTTAGCTCCAATCATTGGCTAGGTCACGGTCCTGAACAGTTGCCGCCGCAATCACTAATCAGAATTGACATATGAAAGGAATGCCATGATCAGAGAACTACATACGATCATTCTCTATGAGTACAGGTCTCTCGATATTGGCTTTGATCAACTTTGTAGTCCACACTCCCACAATTTTGTATACTTGATCTTCGTGTGAAGACATTTTGCAAATCGTCCTATGATCTGCATCGACCGGGAAAACTTTTTCGTTTGGTAGATTGAGACGTGCCGATTGCTCATCAACAACCTGATGGATGATTTCAATTACGGGTATCTTCATTGACATCGGAGTGAGTACTAACCAGGACATTCTTAAGCTTCAGCCTTTCGTAGAACGTGTATATGGTCAAGTCTCTACCTCTGTCAATAAATTGCTTCGAGATGGTCGATAGAGCGCTCGAGTCCTTCCTCAAATCCGCTATAAGAGCGTTATTAGTAGTAAGGCCGATAGTAGCGGCTTTCAGTGCGTTCGCAGCAACGTTAGCCCACCAGGCGCTATCGGAACCTTCATGTGGTACACCAAGGAAAGATATTGCCTTAGTATTTATGAGAATATCTTTGAATGCCGGATCTGAAGAACGCTCGTGTGCAAGGATTAGAGCCTTTTTGACCACAATTCCTCCCAAGCTATGGCATATTGAAAACCACCGGCCGTCTGTCTGTGTTCTCATCTCGCTGCCCACCTAGTCTGTTGAGGAGGTCGAGTGCTTTGTCCTCAATGCGTGCCACAGAATTGCTGAATGCAACTGTCGAATCGTAGCCGAATGTCATGATCCTTGCGCTTGGGATATCTTCAGGTAGAAGATCTCGGAGCCACAGAGTACCATGTCTGTCTTCCCAGGTTTTGAAAGCATCGCCCTGCAAGCCGTGCACAGCCACGACATCGACTGTCTTAGACATCAGCTCTTGAGAGCTCAAATAGCCCTATTTTCTCCTTCTCAGGCCTTCTCAGGAGAGATGGTTTCAGGCTGCGCCGCTTGGTCGCCTGTATTGCCCGCGGCCGCCGCAGATGAAGAATTGTTAGCAGCTGCCTGCCTATCGCCGCGGCCTTTTTTCTTTTTGCCTGTCGAGAAATGGAACCGCATTTAGGACGATAGCCGCTAATGTCAGCGAACAATATCAACGACTCTAGACTTGGTAATGCCCGGAAGCACAATATACAGGCGGGGAGGTTGGGAGGTGGGGTGTAGTAGGCTAGTAGCGTTCCCCCCCCCCTTCACTTGGACGCGCAGGGCTCACTCCAGATTAGTCCAATCAGCGCGTTGCGATGTTGAACTAGGCTATCGGTACACTCGTAGCTCCGGCTTTCTAATGTAAATAGCGATGGAACAATGGAAGGAAAGATAACGGGAATCGGCTCCTTTTTATACCATAATATAGTACCTTAGCGGAATTATGAGGAATGGCTCTACCGTAGCAGCACCGTAGTACTACCATAAAATATTGTTACTGTAATTCCTTAGTTACATCGCCTTTAGGCAGTCCTCTTAATGACACGTTATTATAAAATATACGCTTAGAATTTCTAAACGACCTTGGAAAGGAACGGTGATGAAAATAAGCATATGTACAGTACCCCGCATTAAGTCACGGTCGCGCGCTCCCCAACCAATACACCCCCCACCTGCATCAACCATTGAACCATCAAATTCAGCTGGGGAACTTCAATATTTGGGCTAGTTATTTAGTAGTATATGACTTATAATTCCCCGATCAATATTTAGTATGCCAGCCCTCCGCTATAATTAGAGCTTCACATCTGCGTGGCATACTGGAAATTAGCCCCTCTATTACCTTCTCCCGTATGTTCCCCCAGGCCTTCTGTAAAATCTGGAACAGTTGGGTTTCAGCTTCCTCGCCTTTACCCTTCAATTTATCCAAATCCGGATAGACTTTATAGACTTTCTTCTTCAGTAGAGCTCAGAGATTTTCGATGAGATTCAAATCGAGACTGTACGAAGGTCACTCCATGACTTCTATACCCATTTCCTGAAATCAGAGCTTCGATTTCCTGACTCTATGTATCGAAGCGTTATTCTGCATGAATACTAGTTCTGACTCCCATATGTCAGCCAAATTGTGATTCAAAATCTGAATGTAGAAGACTGCTGAATAGTCGTGTTTTTTGAATTCAAAGTCTCGATCAAGCAGGTATAAATTCGATCTTTCAGAATCTCAGAAAGCTTCTCAAATCATAATGAAAAAGAGCTTTTCACTGGGAATTTTCATTACTTTATCTCTATCTCATTTCTGTTTAAGAATTTCAAACATTCATTCTGATGTTTTACCTGATCTTCGAGTCATGAATGCTTCATTCGATCAGATGACATTGTCTCATTGATTCACGATTCAATTTTTATGCTTTTTAGCTCATTTTAATCGAAGCAGAGCAACTTCAGGTGTTAATTTCAATCGTCGAAGAGCTAGTCAGTGAGAAATTTCGTGAGCTCGTAGTGTTGCGTTGAGAGTTCTCGCGTTCAAATCGATTTCGATGTTCGTTTTCAGCTGTCTTCAGGTGATTTTAGGCTTCGATCGTAACTGACGTAACAGTATTCTAGCTGCTTGAGAAATAATTGATAAAGGCCTTCCTGATCTGAGTTTATTGACTTCGAAGAATGCAGTGCAAAGCCTTTCTAAAACTTTATTTATGATGATGCGAAGAACGTTCAAATTACGACTGATTTGAGTGAGTGTAGCTTCTAGCTCAGCTTGTCTCGTAATTTTCCCTTTAGTCAACAAATCAAGCTTCTTTCTTGAGGTCTTATTACCAGAAATTGTAGTTAACGAAGCTCTTCTGAGCATGATGAATGTGGTTGAAGAAGGTTGATTGTTTTGAAGATACGCGATTTTACGTGTTTTCGCTTAAGTGACCGTGACTTTTTGCAGAGTACTGTAAAATACAGTATCATGTATCATGAGCAATATCTGCATCATCCTTCTGCATTCTCTTCGTAGTCACTCACCTATCATCTATGCTCTGCACTCACCCCCGTACCAACCTACCCAATACTCGCAGTGACCATGCGCATTATGCCCAAGCTCGTGCGATGCACCCCCGCGTAAAAATTGGCTAAATCAATCGATTCTAAGCTTGAAAATGCAGAAGCGTTGATGTTGTCTGAAATACAGTCTATTCAAAGATAAGACTTGACAGTATTGTAGCAGTTATTTTGAAACTACACAGAGCTTCAGATTCTATCGTAGCAACACTGTTTTGTTTGATATCAGTGTATTATCTTTAAATGAATATTCAACTAGACTGTAAGAGTATCATTCTTTTTAATACTCAATTATCATTTTGTTACATATATAATGAGCTACTGTAAGTCAGTATATTCACTATAATATCGTCTTTAGACGGTAATTTGAATCATTACTGTATAGATACAGTTAAAGAAAATTATATATTTTCGTTAAGATAGCTATTTTTAGAAGTCTCTTGAATAAGACTATGTGATTATACTTATGTATTTCTTTATTCGAACGTAAAAGTTTAGATGAATAACAGGTGAGAAGAATTTGTATCATTGAGTCTGAGTAATACATCATCAGAGTTGTATGTCGTATCATCTCAGCTCATCTGACGAGCTCGCTAAGCGAATCGAGAGGGAAAGTGAAGATGAGACTGATGTCATGATGTCAGGTCATCAACCCGATTTAGAACATAGATCATCGATATCTTAAATAATCTCGATTCATTGAATCTGTTTTGCAGTTCAATGAATCAAGTCATCAATCTAGTCATCGTCATCTTAATTTAGTCTCAGCAATTCTGTTTTGATCATCTCAATCGTTCTGCAATCTTAAGTCAATAGAACTACTGTCTAGCCTTGATTTTGCTCAATTCATGTATATAGAAGTCGAATTCTCATTCTTTTCTTTCACTCTTTGTCTTTCGTCTTGTACATTATTTGATGTATTGTTTTGTATCTAAATTCTATCAAAGTAATAATAATATCAGTCTTTTATATTGATAGTGTTACGATTCTAGTCTTCGTTTATTCTTTCTAGTCTTCATCTTGATTTCATTCTAATCGAGCCTAGTGAGCATTCAAGCTAGAGATGATGTCATTGAGACTCTGCATCATATGTGTAAGACGTCAACTCAATCGAGTCTAGCACAGAGCTGAGAAACACACACATAAGAATTAAGTTCTTTTCTGTAGATACTTTTCTTTCTTAGCATTTATTTATTAGTTAAATGACACTTTTATGACTCGCTCTAGATCGATCTCTAACAGTAAATAAATGCTAATCAACTATTCTGCTATTGACGTGTAGACGATACAAAATAATCTACTTTGTTTATTCAGAAAATTCGCAAGAAATTCTTTGAATTACTTTCATCAAATTTATTCAAATTTACTCAAATTTATTCAAATCAATCACTCAATCTTATTACAATCAAATCTATCTATCTTTATCTTCTCATCATGATACGCGACAACGAGTCAGTTGAGTCACGAACAGCTCGCTTGCTTAAAAGCATTGCAAATAGACGAATTTCTTTACTATCTTTCGATGTTTCAACTGAAGCTAAGAACGTCGAGATTTCATGAAACATTAAGATCGAAGAACAACTACGTCAGTGAGCTCTTGATCAGTTGAACGAGATCATCAAGATGTTAGATGAGCTAAGAGATCAACAAGACATGACTTTGAAATGCAATGAACATTGAATCGTTTCACAAGTTGATCACATCAAGAGACTTGATGAGCTAAAGATTAATCAAACGACAATAGACACTTAAGAAGAGACTATCGTTGAACTACAAGAGAAAGTATTGAGTCTAAAAAAGAAACAGCGTTCAGTGAATCAGTCTCGATCTCAACAGTCTATGAAGTCTCAAGCTTCTATCGAGAATCATACTTGATGAAAGTCGTTCACTTTATTCAACAACAATCATCACAAGTTCTTCAAGTTTTCAAATTCATTTATATTCACTGATGAAGATGAATCAACATGAGACAGCTGAAGAATCAAGATAGACGACAAGCTTCAGACAAATGTCAATCACTTTGATAATGAGAATATTTGTATTGTCTATGTGATATCTAGACTAGAAGATGATGCTGCTGAGCACATCTTCGTTCAACGTTGACATGATGCTTCACATTCATACATTTCAATCAATGAGCTATTTGAGCATCTGAAAGAAATATATGATAAACTGAATAAGAATCAAAAGTGTCATCATGAGTATAACGCTCTGAAGCAAGCAGACAAATCTTTCAATGTCTTTTACTTCAACTTTATGAAGCTATTCAGCTATCTCGAATATGATGATCACACTCTGATGAATGATCTTCAGAATAAAATCAATAATCACTTGCAGAACATTCTATCAATCTGTTCAGAGAACTTTACTTCGCTCATTCACTTAAGAATCTTTCTTCAAGATGTGAATAGTAAACAACGAGTCAATTATCAGCTTCGCAGCGAACGTTGCATTGTCATTGTCAAAGTCACTGTTGTATCTGACAAACGCGTTACTTTTCTGTCAGTAACAACTTTGATAATCGATTATGTTAAGTCTATCATCTTTTCTATCTCTGAGTCTGATCGAGCGAAATCATTTATCATTTGCTACATCTGCAAGACTCTCAATCATTTGTTCAAGAATTGCTCTCAGATGAACAAGATCAACACTTCTGCATCTTATGCATCCACTTCTCGTCTACGTGAGATCATCATTTCAAAGAATAAAGAGAATGAGAAAATGTCTTTCAAGAATAGTGAGACAAAAAACTAAAGACTTTCATCAAAGACGTGATGAAAGATGTGTTAATTTCTTTAACAACAAGCATGTCAGATGATTCTTTTGCTTCTGAATCTTTGACTATTGAATGTGTACTTTCTAGCAATGAAATTAGTTACTCATTGAAGTCATTGATTGACATCGAAGCTGCTGACTATTCATTCATTGATGAAGTAATTGCGCAGATTGTTTATGATCAGTTGCAAATCAAGCTTTTGACTTTGATCAAAGCGAAGTCAATTCAAGAATTCGACGATCATTATGCTAAGAAATTCATTATTCATGTCATCTATTTGAATTTGACTGTTCAAGATCATACAATTGACACAGCTTTTATGTTGATCATTCAATTAAATCAACATCAAATGATTCTTGAAAAAACATGAATGAACAAAATTGATCTAGTGATAAATATGCAAATTGATTTTCTTCGATTTTCGAATTTCATCTCTAGTCAGAAATCGATTGTTCTACTCTCAAGCAACAAGACAATCATGAAGCAGAAGAATTTGACTTCTACTCATATATTGAAGAGATCTTTCACTACATCTCAATTTAGTCTGAAATCACTCTCTTTCAGTCAGTTCAATGAGAAGTCAGTTAAACTAATTGAACAGTTAAAATCGCGTGACGCGACTTTAACTAACGTCAAAAATTCTAAGTCAACGTTCAGTTCAAAATCATTCTCTTTCAGTTCAATAAACATAGCAATGATAGAGACAGCGACATATAGAATGTTAGTCAAACGATCAGATATCAAGATCTTTGCTGTTATCATCTTGAAAATTGATTGACTTATAATTACAGTCGAAAATACGTCTGAAGAAGTGAATCTGCATGAGCTCTTTCATGTTGAGACTTTTGAGAAGATCAAAGTCAAGCTTTCTCTTGAGTATCATAACTATCTAGATGTGTTCAATTGAGCTATGATCAATCAGCTATCATTTCATCATTTTTATGATTACAAAATTGAGTTGATCGATGAAGAAATACTCTTTAGAAGCAGACTCTATCAGATGTTCAATCACAAATAGACTGATCGCGTCAAGTCGAGTACTTGAGTTCGAGTCGAGTACTCGACTCGAAAAGTGTCGAGTCGAATTGAAATTTTTTTGAAAAAGTGTCGAGTTGAATTGAGAAGTTGAATTCAAGTACTCGAGTCAAATTAAGAAGCTTGACTCGACAACTCGACTCGAAAACTTGATTCGACTCAACAAGATATTAGATAGATGTAAATAGCTTGATCGAACAGTCTACATAGTTTTCTTTATGACTTTCTATCATGTTTTCCCGTCATGACTCTCTATCAAAGTCAAACGATCTTCATGTTTCTCTTCATGTTTTTCTTCATGTTTTCCTTCATGTTTCTCTCTATGTTTCTCTTTATGTTTCTCTTTATGTTTCTCTATCAAACGATCTTCATGTTTCTTCTTCATGACTTTCTACGATTCTATCAAAAAGATAATGCAAAAAGATAATGCAAAAGTCGAAAAAATTTCTATATTTAGCTTTCTTGATGTCAAGCTTGAGTTCTTGACGAATCGAATCGAGTTGATTCAATTCTCAGTTGAGTCGAGTCACGTCAAGTTGAAAATATGAGCAACTCGACTTGAATTGAGTTGAAAATGTGAGCAACTCGACTCGATCTCGATTCGAGTTCAAAATGTCAACTTGAAACTCAACTTGATGATCAGTCTAATCACAAACTTCAGAAGATAAAGAAATATTTGATCAATCATTTAAACAAAGAGTTCATTTTCTTCAACTCTGCATTCTACGTCTCGCTCATTTTGTTCATCAAAAAGAAAGACGATAGTCTGCGTTTCTGCATTGATTACAGAAAGCTCAATGCTTTGATCAAACAAAATCACTACTCTTTGTCATTGATAGATGAGACTTTCACTCATATACAAGAAAGCAAGTATCTGACTTGATTGAATATCATTGTCACGTTCAACAAACTACACATGCACTCAAATAACAAAGATTTGACTATCTTTATTATCTTTTTTGACTCATATAAATATCATGTAATGCTCTTTGAATTAATCAATGAATCTGCGTTCTATCAACATTATATGAACGACGTGTTGTTTGAGTATTTACATCAGTTTTGTCAGATCTATCTAAATGATATTATCATTTACAGCAAGATCTTGAAGAAACACAAACAACATGTATGATTGATCTTGAATAAACTACAAGAAGCTGATCTACAAATAAACATCAACAAGTGCAAGTTTTATGTTCAGAAAACTATCTTTCTAGAACTTTTGATATCAATCAAAGAACTGAAAATGAACTCTCAAAAGATACAAGCAGTCGTGAAATGATTTACATTCAATAATCTCACTCAGATACAGTTCTTCATTGACTTCTGCAACTTTTATTGATGCTTTATCAAGAACTTTTCGAAGATTGTTCATTTCATGATTCAACTTATTCAAAAGAAGATCATATTTGAATGAAATAAAGTTTGTCAGATGATCTTTGATCATATGAAGAGATGTATGATCGAGACTTTTATACTACGTCACTTTGATTAAACTTGTGAGACTATTCTTGAAATTGACTCATTCAACTACGTCAATGATGAAGTTCTCTTTCAATATGATGACGAAGAAATTCTACATTCAATTGCTTTCTATAGCAAGAACATGTTTTTTGCTGAATGCAACTACGAGATATATAATAAAGAACTGCTGATCATCATTCAAGCATTTGAGCATTGATGATTTGAATTGAAACTGACTGACATTTCTATCAAGATGTTCATCAATCATCAAGCACTCATTTCATTGATGAAAGATAAAGAGCTGAGCAGACGTCAGATGCGTTGAGTTCAGAAGTTCGCTGATTTCAACTTCAAGATAATGTATCAATCTGATAAACAAAACATTAAGATCAATGCATTAACTCGTCAAGCTGACGTCGTGCTCAGAGATTCAGAAGATGAGTACATTCACTATCAATGAATCACTATTTTGACTTTGAATCGAATAAAAATTGCTGATCTAAAGAAGAACATCAGAGAATCAATCTATAAACAGATTCTTGAGATTAATGAGATCGACAAGAATTGTACACTACTTCGCGAAGCAATAGCAAGAGACGAGACACAATATGAAGATATTAAATTGAAGAATTGTTGAATTCAGAATGAAATTTTGTATCATAATAGTCAACTATGAGTTTCATTCAACGAGCTTCTACAAATGAATCTGATTCGTGAAATGCATGATCAATCATCAGTCGATCATTTTGATATTCTTAGAACTGTGAAAGTCATAAAGCGAAATTACTATTGATCATTCATGTGAAAAACAATAGATCGATATATTTGAAACTGCTATATCTGTCAACGTTCAAAAACATCTAGAAATAAATCAAATGACTTGCTTCAATCTCTATTGATATTTGAACATTAATGACAAGATATAACAATGAACTTCATTATCAATATATTTGATTCAAGCGAATACAACGCTATTCTGACAATCATCTGCAGATTATCAAAGAAAAGACATTATATTTCTTGCATCATTGATGATGAAAATATCACTGTCAAAAAGACAGCTGAAATGCTGATTCAATGAATATATTGAACTTATGATTTATCAAGCTTCATAGTATCTGATCAAGATTCGCAATTCATCTCTATACTATGAAAGTTTCTTTGCAAATGACTTAGCATTTTTCTTTGATTGTTCATCATTTATTATTCTCAGATTGATGATCAAAGCGAATGAGTCAATCAGAATGTCAAGCGATATCTTCAATTCTTCTGTTCATATATGCAGAACAACTGATTTAAATAACTACTCATGATTGAGTTTGTTGACAATAACATCTTGTTTTCAATCATCTTCTTGACTCTCTTCTTCATGAATAAGAGCTTTTATTCTTGTATGAGCTTTGATTCTGACATCATCGAGTATAAAAGCACTTGCGAACGCTTGCAGATTATCAGAGTCGAAGATATATTCAATCACATAAACAAGATGTTAATCTTTGCTCATGAAGCTCTGATCAAAACACGAAAATGAATGATGAAACAAGCTAACAAGCATAGAAAGAAAGTCAATTATGAGATTGAATCAAAGATGTTTCTGAACAAACGAAACATTATTACAGCGAGATTCTTCAAAAAGCTGAATGACAAGATGCTTGATTCATTCAAGATCACAGACTTCGTTGACTCATTCTATAAATTGAAACTATTCAAGACTATGCATATACACAATGTATTTCATTCAGAGCTTCTTCATTTCATCGTCAATGATCTTCTGTCTGATCAGAAGAATGAACTTTCGAAATCAATAGTGATAAACAATAAAGATGAATGAAAAATCAACGATATATTGAACTTTCGATGATATCGAAGATGACTTCAATATCAAATTAAATGAAAGAGTTATGACAACAATCTCAACTGATATAACGCTGACGACGACGAGTTTATGAATGCTCAAGAGATGATTGATGACTTTCATATCAAATATTCAAGAAAAGCGCACTAAGAAACAACATTCATGCAAACATGAATAGTCAGAAAGAAGAAGTGATGTTACGATTCTAGCCTTCATTTATTCTTTCTAGTCTTCGTCTTGATTTCATTCTAATCGAGTTTAGTGAGCATTCAAGCTAGAAGTGATATCATTGAAACTCTGCATCATATGTGTAAGATGTCAATTCAATCGAGTCTAGCATAGAGCTGAGAAATACACATATAAGAATCGAGTTCTTTTCTGTAGATACTTTTCTTTCTTAGCATTTATCTATTAGTTAAATGACATCTCTATGACTCGCTTTAGATTGATCTCTAACAGATAGTATCTCTAGTTTAGCTCAGTCTTTGACATTATGAAAGATCTACACTTTCTGCAACGTTTTCATACATTGAAATCTCGTCTAATTATTCTTTCGCTCAAATGAAGTCACTTCACAACTTCTCGATTGACGATGAATGTGCTGTTGAACAGTTCGCTCAAAGTGTGATCGAAAATTCAGTCAAGATCTTTCGCGCAATGCAAGAGCTTCAAAATCAAGTTCGACAACATGATGTCATCACTTCGTCTTCATTCATCGTTCTCAGTTCTTCAATCTATATAGAGTTGAATTCTCAGTCTCTTGCGATGATAGCTCAGATCATCACACAAATCTTGAACAATCAATCTTCTTTCATCATTCATTTCTCTGTGAACTCTGTCGCTGTCATCATTGCTTCTAGATTCAAGAAGCTTCTTGACATATTTAAGTATGAGAAAGATAAAGATTGATTAAATGCATGAAAGCAGAGTCTGATACAGCGCATGAACATGAACGATGATCGTTATTTCTTTCATCGAGTCAAGATTGTTTATGTTGAGTCATGACTCATCATAGATAAGAAGACTCACAATTTAATGAATCAATATCGAGTCAATGCATCGATTATTTGATGAAATCAGCTAAAATTGATTACAGACTCATCAAGCTAGCATCAGTCAAAAACATCTGTTTAGTCGAGCTTTTAGCTCACAAACTTTAATAGTCACTCATCAACAACTAATAACTAGCTACAAGCGCATGTATCTTTTGATGACAGTCATTTGCTCAAAAGACATCAATTGCTCAAAAGATATAATGTGCAATACATGTTCACTTTTCATATGTTTCTACATTCAAGATTCATATGTAATCAAATAAATCATTTGATGAATTGATTATTTAAGTAGCTATTTAATCATCTATTTAAACATGAAGAATGCTTGGTAGAAAATCATTAGACTGATCATCGAGTCGAGTTTCGAGTTGACATTTTGAACTCGAATCGAGATCGGGTCGAATTGCTCACATTTTCAATTCGATTCAAGTCGAGTTGCTCATATTTTCAATTCGACGCGACTCGATTCGACTGAGAATTGAGTCAACTCGATTCGACTCGTCAAGAACTCGAGCTTGACGTCAAGAGAGCTAAATATAGAAATTTTTCCGGCTTTTGCATTACCTTTTTGCATTATCTTTTTGATAGGATCGTAGAAAGTCATGAAGGAGAAACATGAAGACCGTTTGATAGAGAAACATGAAGGGGAACATAAAGAGAAACATAGAGAGAAACATGGAGGGAAACATGAAGGGGAACATGAAGGGAAACATGAAGGCCGTTTGACTTTGGTAGAGAGTCATGACGGGAAAACATGGTAGAAAGCCATAAAGGGGACTATGTAGGCTGTTCGACCAAGCTATTTACATCTACCTAATATCTTGTCGAGTCGGGTCGGGTTTTCGGGTCGGGTTGTCGGGTCAAGCTTCTCAACCCGACCCGAGTACTCGGATTCAACTTCTCAACCCGACCCGACACTTTTCCAAAAAAATTCCAACCCGACCCGACGCGGTCAGTCTAGAAACCATGTAGAGAGTCATGAAGAGTGCTCGATAGGGAAACATGAAGGGTGCTTGGTAGGGAAACATGAAGGGTGCTTGGTAGGGTGCTTGGTAGGGTGCTTGGTAGGGAAACATGGAGGGTGCTTGGTAGGGAAACATGGAGGGTGCTTGGTAGGGAAACATGGAGGGCGCTTGGTAGGGAAACATGGAGGGCGCTTGGTAGGGAAACATAGAGAGTGCTTGGTAGGGTGCTTGGTAGGGAAACATAGAGGGTGCTTGGTAGGGTGCTTGGTAGAGAAACATGGAGGGCGCTTGGTAGGGAAACATGAAGGGTGCTTGGTAGGGAAACATGAAGGGTGCTCGATAGGGAAACATGAAGGGCGCTTGGTAGGAAGCCATGTAGAAAGCATTGTTTGACCCGTGTTATGCGCTCGATCGACGCGTATTTTGAAGCATGTAGAATGTTTGATAGAGCGTTTGATAGGAAGCTCAGTCGATAGCTCAATAGATAGCTCAGTAGGAAGATCGATAGAAAGGTTGATAGAAAGATTGATAGAAAGGTCGATAGAAAGATCAGTAGAAAGATCGGTCGAAAGGTCAGTAGAAAGCTCAGTGAAAAGCTCAGTAGAAAGCATTGTTTGAAGCACTGTTTGACTCGTGTTATGCGCTTGATCGACGCATCTTTTGAAGCATGTTTTGAAGCGAGTAGACTGACTAGTAGGCGAACGAGTAGATAGCTAAGTTGATAGCTGAACATGTTGATATTTTGATTGTTGTTGTTCTAGAAAGTAGAAACTATGAAGGGAAAAAGAAGGTGAAAACTTCGAACTCCCTAGCGTCAGCCCTATAGGGCTCGGAGCGAAGATTATCGAGTAGGTAGCTGAGCATGTAGGGTGGCGAGTAGGTAGAAAGTCATGTAGAAAGCATTGTTTGAAGCACTGTTTGACGTGTTTTATACGCTCGATCGACGCGTTTGATAGGGAGTAGGGTGAAGAGTAGGTAGGCGAGTAGGTGAGCGAGTAGGTAGGCGAGTAGGGTGGAGAGTAGGTGAGCGAGTAGGATGAAGAGTAGGTGAACGAGTAGGATGGAGAGTAGGTGGGCGAGTAGGGTGGAGAGTAGGTGGGCGAGTAGGTAGGCGAGTAGGGTGGAGAGTAGGTGGGCGAGTAGGTAGGCGAGTAGGGTAGAGAGTAGGTGAGCGAGTAGGTAGGCGAGTAGGGTGGAGAGTAGGTGGGCGAGTAGGTAGGCGAGTAGGGTGGAGAGTAGGTGGGCGAGTAGGTAGGCGAGTAGGGTGAAGAGTAGGTGGGCGAGTAGGTAGGCGAGTAGGGTTGAGAGTAGGTGAGCGAGTAGGTAGGCGAGTAGGGTGGAGAGTAGGTGGGCGAGTAGGTAGGCGAGTAGGGTGGAGAGTAGGTGGGCGAGTAGGTAGGCGAGTAGGGTGAAGAGTAGGTGGGCGAGTAGATAGGCGAGTAGGGTGGAGAGTAGGTGGGCGAGTAGGTAGGCGAGTAGGATGGAGAGTAGATGGGCGAGTAGATAGGCGAGTAGGATGAAGAGTAGGTGAGCGAGTAGGTAGACGAGTAGGGTGAAGAGTAGGTGGGCGAGTAGGTAGGCGAGTAGGATGAAGAGTAGATGAGCGAGTAGATAGGCGAGTAGGATGAAGAGTAGGTGAGCGAGTAGGTAGACGAGTAGGGTGGAGAGTAGGTGGGCGAGTAGGTAGGCGAGTAGGATGAAGAGTAGATGGGCGAGTAGATAGGCGAGTAGGGTGAAGAGTAGGTGAGCGAGTAGGTAGACGAGTAGGGTGAAGAGTAGTGCTAAATCAGCTAAATCAGCTTGTAGCTGATCTATGTAGCATGTAAGCTAATCAACGATGCAAACTCAGCTGACAGCTAGCTTGTAGCAAACGTCTCATCTAGTAGCTAGCATATGCGCCTCGAGCGCATTAGCATTGAATGAACCCTGCTCACTAGCTCACAAGCTATCTAAGCTCTTTGCCGAAACGTCGATGTATGTAGTATATCCGATGCTTCATATATGACCTACTCAGTGCTTCGTATGTGACCTACTCAGTGCTTCATATGTGATATATTCAATGCTTTATATGTGATCTATCTAGTATTCTTATGCGACTTACTGAATAGATCACATATACTACATATGAAGCACTGAGTAGATCACGTATGAAGCATCGAATATACTACATATAAAGCACTGGGTAGGTCACATATGAAACACTAGATATACTACATATGAAGCACTGAATAGGTCACATATGAAGCATCGAATATACTACATATAAAGCATTGAATATACTACATATGAAGCACCTCATTGACTTCCCCATGGGCTTCCCCATTAACTTCCCCATGAGCTTCCCCATTGACTTCCGATAGACCACATATGAAGCACTGGATAGATCGCATATGAAGCACTGAATATACTACATATGAAGCATCGAATAGATTGCATATAGAGCATTGAATATACTACATATGAAGCACTTCATTGACTTTCCCATGAGTTTCCCCATTAACTTCCTCATGGGCTTTCCCATTGACTTCCGATAGACCACATATGAAGCACTGAATAGGTCGCATATGAAGCACTGAGTAGGCCACATATAGGGCACTGAATATACTACATATGAAGCACTGAATAGATTGCATATGGAGCACTGGGTAGGCCACATATGGAGCAGTGGATAGGTCACATATAGAGCATCGGATATACTACATATGAAGCACTGGGTAGATTGCATATGAAGCACTAGATATACTACATATGGAGCACTGAATAGGCCGCATATGAAGCACTGAATATATTATATATGAAGCACTAGATATACTACATATAGAGCACTGAGTAGGTCACATATGAAGCACTGAATATATTATATATGAAGCACTAGATATACTACATATAGAGCACTAAGTAGGTCACATATGAAACACTAGATATACTACATATAAAGCACTGAATAGGCCGCATATGGAGCACTGAATATACTATATATGGAGCACTGAATATACTACATATGGAGCACTGGGTAGGCCACATATGAAGCATCGAATATACTACATATAAAGCATTGAATATACTACATATAGCACTGGGGAGGGGACAGTGAGGTTGATTTTACAATTCTTTTTCTTATTTTGCACTTTTTGAAGATTTACCACTAATTTTGGTGGGGCTCTCGACAAATTCTAAGAAACGGCACAGGTTTCGCATACAACGGTAGCTTCAAAAATGAAGCTTGGGGATGTTTTGAGGGTGTGGGGATGGTATCTAGGTATTTGCTCTATTTGCACCAAATTCGGGGCTGATTTGTGTGTTTTCCCCGCCAAATTCGCTAAAACCCGAAAACTGAACCAGACTTTCGGATACAACGATACTCAGTAAACCCAGACAAATTGGCAAAAAGGGCAAAAAGGGCAAAAATAGCAAGACCACCTAAATCAGTCGAAGACTTCAAGTTTGCCTATAGCACGACGGTAACTTATGCATAAGGATTTAGTACCATGGTCAAGAAAAGAGTACTACTGTAGCGGAGAAAGAAACCATAAACCTAGCCCTATCATACTCCCTTCGCAGATCTGTAAATGTCATGCACTCGCTGTTGATCTTCCGGTGTATCGACGCCCGTAAGTGGTACGGCCTCAGCCACAGCGACGTGGATTTTCCCACCATAGCACAGCACCCTTAATTGCTCCAAGAGCTCAATCCGTTCGAGCGGGCTTGGTGCCCAGCCAACATAGCGACGTAAAAACTTAGCACGATAAGCATAAACACCGATATGGCGTAGTAGGCCATCGCCAGTGCTTTGTTTAGACCGGCCAACTCGCTCTCCGTCCCACGGGATAGAAGCGCGGGAGAAGTAGAGCGCGTGGCCCTGTGTATCTAGCACGACTCTGACCGCATTCGGATTGAAGGCTTTCTCCTCAGCGCTCTCGACCGGCACCGCCAACGTCGCCATTTCCGCCCTGCCGGACTTCGGGTTTTCGGCGATCTGGCGGATATTCAGAGGTGGAGTCAGAGGCTCATCGCCCTGCGCGTTGATGATAATGGTGTCATCGGCAAAGCCATGCTGCTCAACGACCTCTGCTAGAAGTTCTGTCCCGAACGAATAATGCACGCTATAATATATTATCCAAAAATAAATAAAATGTAGATAGCTTCCTACTGTAGAATATATGCCTTTTAGCAATCAATCAGATTTACACTTCATCATAGATCGGGTCACCCAACTCCCCAGGAGAGCGTGCCAGGGGAGTATGCTATATAAGTTCCTCGCATTGATTAGTGGATTATCACCCTCAAGTCACAAGGTCTACGGAAGTTTAACTACCGGCAGTGACAAGAAGAAATATAAAGCCTTCCCCTTTTGGATCATAATCGCTCAGAATTCATTTTCTCCCCGAAAGTTCAATTATCTCTCATTTTATTCCTCGAAGAACGCAAAGCGCTTTGATGTACTAAACCTTAACAAATTCCCAAACGATCCCATCCGATCCACCATCCCCAATCTTCGCCAGCTTCTCCACGCCTTGCTCCTCTTTGATCCCCACGTGCCAAAGCCTCTCATAATGCGTCATTAGTAAGACACAGCCACCCTCCGGCCTCATCCTAACGCAAAAGTACTCCCACCCTTGATGCCGCTCGGCCGAGCAGCACAGTCTCCCTTTCACATCGTGACCCAGAAACTTACCGGAGACAGTATTCCGGAAGCCGAGCCAGCCTTTGGTTTCCATGCACGCCCAGTGGATGGAGCCACGACCGCCCGGCTGGGTCAGCTGAATCTGCCCGTCAAGCAGCGTGATCACGTGCCCGGAAGAGACGCAGCGGATGATGAAGGTGGAGCTGGGCCAGGGGACCAAGAAGGAGCTGGGTTCGGCGCCGCCGAACGGATCGTGGTCATCCAGGAGGTTGGCGGCGACACTTTCGGGGGGTGTGGTGGCCGTGTAAATGGTGGAGTCGTCGTCGTTCAGGAAGGGTTTAGGGTCGACTTGGTTGAGGATCATGATGACGGAGTGTTGTTGAAGCAGCGATAGGTGTAAGTGTATAGATTCTATGGAGGTGAAGGTTCAGCTAACTAAACCAACAGATACCTCTGACTAACCCGATTAGGATAGGCCCTGAGCATCACGTGCATCAACAACCTGCGCTCGCTCCGACCGCAAGCGTGTGAGACTCACAGCAAGACCTGGAAGTATTGGAGAGGAAGAGGTGGTGGAAAGGTGCGACGCAGACAGAGAAGCTATGAGCGCATCTTCGCCATCTCGCTGCCTGTCCGCCTACGCGCTTTTATCAGTATTTCGGCGTAAGCTTTAAACGGTTTCCCTTATCACATGAGCATTCCCTTGTTCTGATTCAAACGGCCTTGGAGAGCGACAGGGCCGAAGCGATGCAGAAGAGACGATATCTTGAACAAGGCACGACTAGAAGGTACGGCAGAGCATGCGGGATTTGATAAGACGGCACGCTTCTAAGATGCCTCTATCCTCGTTCTCTTTCTCTTTCCTAACCTTTAAAACAACCTGCAATGGCGATGCTATTGACATCATTAATTGTCCCTCATTCTTCTACTTCCCGGTCATATGTGAAGCCTCTGAAATTTGTCCCATATCCTGCAAGCCCTATTTCAAACCTGTGTCCCCGCGCACAATTACCATGAGGAAATTCGAGTGGAACGAGATATTTTCCTAATCCATATCTCTCAATCTCAAGTGTCAGCGGCAATTTTTCGGCAGGGCGATCTCATACTATGCGAGAAGAGTGATGTGAACGACGAGGACATCATAAAAAATGGACCTCTTCTATTAAAGAGTCAGTCCAGCTCTTACCAGTCAGGGCGTTGATCTCCAAGACTAAGATGCCAAAGGTACCCAGCTTGAAGGCGACGTGCCAAAAGAATACCTCATGCGATTACTGGAAAACACGAAGCAAACGCAGGACAAGACACCAAAACAGGCCCAAAGGAAACACCGAGGTCGGCCTCGAACGTAAAAATGATGTGGGCTAGATTATCTGGTGGATGCTTGGACATTCGGGGTCGAGGGAGATACGGGATGGAGAAGCTTGCGCTTGTTCTACACTTAAGAGCCTAAGTCCCATTGAGAATCTACAATCACAGCACGGGCGTATTCTCTCATTGAAAGAATGATGGCGCAAGCACAAACAGTTAAGCATTCTCTTCGACGACGTCACGCCCATTTTATGTCAAACACTTATCTCCGGGTAGTTAGAACTAACAAGTCCGAAGCATGGTCGCATCTGGAAGAGTCTAGAATAGCCCGTGGCAATGAGGCTGAGAAAGCTCTTCTTCTACAAAGTTATTAGAATAAATATAAAGATGTTCAATTATGATTTGTGGAAGTCGATTCCGAAGAACGCAACCAGACCTGATGCGTAGCCTAATGCCAGGACCTTATCCCGATAATTCGAACTTGCCTCACGATACTCCGAAGGCAGCCAAATAATGTTTTCTTCGTTCCAAATGATCCAATTACCTTCCAGAAAAACTTGACTTCTTTGATAAGACTGAGGAAGGAGAACGTCTGTCTGACTCTGCTGAATCCTTATTAGTCCTATATTCGTCACTAGATATGGTTTATCCGTATGAAACAATAGATTTCCAATTATCCTGTTAACATCTATGATTTGCTGCAGATTACCCGTGGCTATATCCCAGATTTTGATGGTTTTGTCTTCGAAGCTTGACGCAAGCAGCTTGCCTTCGGGCGAGAATGCTATTGATAGAATCGAACTCGAATGGTCTTCGAGAGTCTGTTGTACGTCGCCCGTGGCTATATCCCAAAGCTTAATGGTTTTATCGTCGGAGCCTGACGCAAGCAGCTTGCCGTCAAGCGAGAAGGCTATTGATATGATAAAATTCAAATGGCCTTCGAGAGTCTGTTGTACGTCGCCCGTGATTATATCCAAAAGCCTAATGATTTTATCATCGGAGCCTGATGACGCAAGCAGCTTATTATCGGGCGAGATTGATAGTAAGATTAAATTCGAAAGACATTCGAGAGTCTGCTGTACGACGCCCGTGGCTACATCCCAGAGCTTAATGGTTTTATCAAAAGAGCATGACGCAAGTAGTTTACCATCGAGCGAGAAGGCTATAGTTTGAATCTTATCCAAATGCTCTTCGAGAGTCTGCTGTACGTCGCCCGTGACTGTATCCCAAAGTTTAATAGTTTTGCTATTATCAGAGCATGACGCAAGTAGCTTGCCGTCGGGCGAGAACAATGTTGATAGAACCAAATTCGAATGACCTTCGAAGGTCTGCTGTATATCGCTCGTAGTTATATCCCAAAGCTTAATAGTTTTATCACTGGAGCCTGACGCAAGCAGCTTACCATTAGGCGAGAAGGCTATTGACTGGATAAAATCCAAATGGCCTTCGAGAATCTGCTGTACGTCGCCCGTGACTGTATCCCAAAGCTTAATGGTTGTATCGTCGGAGCCTGACGCAAGCAGCTTGCCGTCGGGCGAGAAGACTATTGAATAGATTAACCTCGAACGGCCTTCGAGAGTCTGCTGTACGTCGCCCGTGACTGTATCCCAAAGCTTAATGGTTTTATCGTCGAAGCCTGACGCAAGCAGTTTGCCGTCGGGCGAGAAGGCTATCGAATTCGAATGGCCTTCGAGAGTCTGTTGTACGTCGCCCGTAACTATATCCCAAAGCTTAATGATTTTATCATGAGAGCCTGACGCAAGTAGTTTGCCGTCGAGCGAGAAGGCTATTGACTGGATCCAATGCGAAAGGCTTTCGAGAGTCTGCTGTACGTCGCCCGTAACTATATTCCAAAGCTTAATGGTTTTATCATGAGAGCCTGACGCAAGTAGTTTGCCGTCGAGCGAAAAGGCTATTGACTGGATCGGATGCGAAAGGCTTTCGAGAGTCTGCTGTACGTCGCCCGTAACTATATCCCAAAGCTTAATGGTTGTACTGTCGGAGCTTGACGCAAGCAGCTTGCCGTCGAGCGAAAAGGCTATTGACTGGATCGGATGCGAATGGCCTTCGAGAGTCTGCTGTAATTCGCCCGTGGCTGCATCCCAGAGCTTAATGGTTTTATCATGAGAGCCTGACGCAAGTAGTTTACCATCGGGCGAGAAGGCTATTGACTGGATCAAATGTGAATGGCCTTCGAGAGTCTGCAACATTGCATTCCAAGCTTTTTGAACCTTGGGTAGCCTGTGTAGCCAGCTGGGTATATGTTCCTTGAACTTATTCCTAATGATACTTGTTGCTGGTGCAAAGACGATTGCGGAAGAATATAATTGTAGTGGTGCGAGATTGAGTAATTCACGATTCTTTAGAAGAAAGCGGTTTGCATCATTCAAGAAGGCTCCGAGTATGGAGCTATTGTTAGACTTGATTAAATCAGCAAATGTCAAAAATGTGGTAAGGACTGCTTTACTTCAAGGAGGTTCTGTAATTTGGCGATCATACTGATACTATCAGTTACCCTCCCAATGATACTGAGGGCCTCTACCCAGTAGGGGAAGCGCTGATCCAGAAAGTTGTGAACCTTATCTTGGTCGAAGATACGGCAGTTCCCTTGTTCAAGGTGATGGGCCCAATAGCGGCAAGCATATTGCACCTCTGCCGGGAGGCATTGCTCAATAAGATGGCCACCGATATCTATTCGGAGACTTCCAGGTTTCTTCAAGGAACATATATCTTGTTTGAGAAAGAGCGTTTTCGATAGTAGATCGAGGCATCGGAAGGCTATTTTCTTATGTGTCTCTTTCTCATCTATTCAGAATTGACTCTGCTTGTGTTCAGAGTCAACGAGGAAATCGCGGAAAGATAAGTGAAAAGGCCTCACAGGAGACTTCGGGTCGGTAGGGACTCTGAGGACAGAGTGTAATGTATGAAGTCTGCGATCTATAGCTGTTCTTGATGTACCAAGAAGAACAGCCAGGGAAGCTCTGAATAAGGGTTCAAAGAGAATAACTATAGAGTCGACGATATTCCGAAATTCTTGAATTCGACTCTCTTTTTCTGATCTCGTAGGGTTATCTTGGAGTATTTGATTAAGGACCGGTACGTATGTTTTTTCCAGCTGCGTCAGGCTGCCGGCAGATTGGTAATGCAGAACCTTGACTAATTTTCCTACTGAATCCCAGTCCGAGTGATCCCCAATGAAACGGCACATGGTTGCGGCGAAGATGAATAGAGGAACAGCCATATTGACTAAAACCTGCATGTTTCGTTCCGTTGGCCAGTCCGATGATATACCAACACCAGAGAAAGGCATACAGTTGTAGGCGTCTCGAATTTTTGGAAGCTCATCCTCTAGAAAAGCCCCAATGTCGTGTTCGATGACAGGTGGAGGAATCTCGTGGAGTATGAAATCGCGATGCGACTCAGGTATTCGTTTGAAGCCGAGGCGAACGGGCAACTCTGATCGGCTTGTTACAAGGACTCGCAGCTTGACTGATTCGATAAACTGAATCCGCTTAAGAAGATGAAGAATTATGGTTACGTGACCTTCATTTTCGCATTCGTCCAGTGCGTCAACGACTATAAGTGTTTTTAGTGAGTGTGCCAATTTGGACAAGGGCCCAAAAATGAGCTTTTCAAATTGCTCTTTCATGGTTTTAGTGGATATGACAGGGTCCATCTTCAAGGCATTCTTAAGATATAGTCTTAGATCTGAAAGACTTTGCACCAATTGAGTGACAATAGTGGTAAAAAACTTGGAGGCGTTGCCACGGTCTCCTTCATCTCTTTTGAAGAAGAAGCTGGCGCCTAATTGGCCGCGACGGGTAAAGTTACGAGCGATTGTTCGACTAATCGTAGATTTGCCAGTGCCGGCCATACCGTTCAACCAAAATATGCATTTGCTTTGGGAGTCCAGAGCCCAGTCATTAATTTCACTGAGTAAAGCAATCCTCGTTTCTGGATGGCACATAGGTTCTAACTGATCGGAGAAAGAGTTGAAGGCAGCCTCATTGACGGAAGGTAATTTTGATAGGACAAAGTTCATATCGATCTTGTGAGTGGCTCTCAGGTTAAGCTCCCTAAAATTTTAAGCAAATGCATTGTATTGCAAAGGCAGGCTTACGTTGTGTGCTTCACTAACTAATATTAGCAACGCGTTTCCCTCTAGCCCATCTTGAGAAACTCAACTAACCATCCTTCAGTTCGTTCAAGACTTCAGCTGCTGGCGGCATGACATTGACCTGGTTGGACGCAACGAACCCCAAAAGTTCCTTAGCAAAAGCAGCAGCTACAACAGCAGCATATCTCTGCCAATTGTAATTCTTATGCGTGTCCGCATAATCTACTCAGCCTGATCAGCGTAAGAGCCGCCGAAAGGATTGAAGAAGTTTTACCACAGATCCCTCGGATGACCAGACAGGGATGACTATTGGTTATGCCAGCTGCCTCCATTTCGAAGCAAAGAGCATGCCCTCCGACTCGTTGTTGGTTTATTTCGTCTCGTTCTTTGGCATTTTTAATCACTGAGTTCCCAGAGGCAACCACACCATAGTGTGTCTTTATCTTCGTTCCTCGAGACTTTCTCCTTACTACCATGGCTCGATCGCAATATCGGCAGCTTGAGGCAATGTTTTCTTCTTCATCTTCTTCTTCTTCCTCATCCTGCTCCTCCTCATCATCGTGAACTGCTTTCTTGCTTTGCTCGACGTGGTTGAAGTCTGGTCGGAACAGGTTGTCTTCCAAGTGTTCGGATCGCAGGTACTTGGAGGCGAATAACTGGTTGTTGAATCGAAGTCCTTCTAGGATATGAAGTATGCCTGTATCTAGGCCATGAATTTCGCGATGCGCCTCCAACTTTCTTATAGCTGACCGAAGCACTTCTGGTGGCTTGTCCAATGCTCCAATGCGCCTGAAGCTTTCGTCTTGCGCTATACCTAGGTCCCACTGTACAACTCCAGGATACTCATATACTGGAGTGCTGACCACGACATCGCCTAGTCTGACTTTTGGAGGCACTCCACCGCTGATGCCGACCATCAGCCAAAACCGGATAGATGGAAAAGTGTTGGTCATGCGAGTAGCAACAGTCGCTGCAGGATTATTGCCGATATCACCCATAGGAAGGCATGCTATTGCAATATTGTGGTCACCAATAGATCCGAGAGTGTAGGCATTTTGATCACTCGGTTGTTTTGGAAGATCTGAATGCCGTTCATCCAACATGACCGTGGCCGCCGCCAGCTCCTTTGTCAATGCGCAGACCCATCCCACCGAATAGTCTCGATGGGTCAGCGCTTTAGAAGTCATGACGAAAAGATGCGACCAATGTCACTTAGCATGGACAGTAGTCAATTGAACAAGGTCATGAAGGACACAGAGTGAAGGGAGTAGCTTGACAGTAAGGCTACCAGTTGAGTGTATGTTGAAAAGGCTGCTCCGGGAGGGGTTGAGCTTTTCGCCTCATTCAGCCTCGCCGGCATCTTTCCCACCGCCACTTCCAAAGGGGGTGTTTGGACTCTCCCTCATTGGTCTCTTGCAGGGTGCCCATACTTTGTGGTTCGCAGATAGTGCGCGCAATGCAGCTAGTTCAAGTGGCTGATCAACTGTAGCCTTTCTAAAATAATTTCGCTTTCTTCAATTCCCGAGTGCCCAAGAAACATCATCCATTTGTTAAATTTTCTCGATTAGTCCAACGGGGGCATGAAGGATTTCCGAGTGCTTTTCATCGACGTCATAGTAGCATTATAAGTCACGGCTGAGGCAATGTTCGAGGGCACAATGAGGCAAGCCGTTCAACTAGGGAGCCTGGTAGGCTTCTGAGATAGTGATGAGCACTTCATACGATCGGATGCATTCCCACCCTCTTTCCGGAAGGTGTGTCTGCCTTTTTACAGCCTTGTACGATCGTCGCATATCTGCGGATGTGCGGGCGGGGTACGATAGCAGGGCTGCAGGTAGGTATCTTTGAAGGCTGTAGGTCTGCCTACCGTTGCCTCACTTATCAGGGCTCTGGAGCCGCATTCGTTTTAAAACTGGTCCCAGTGCCTGTCTCTTCAAGCTAGGTGAATGTGATAATGAATGGACATAAATAAACGACTCACCGAAGGCTCAATGACACAAGAACAGGAGGGTAGTGGCTCTATTCATAGCATCGATAGTTGTGCGAACAGCCAGCTAGACGAGAGCAAAGAGCATGTGGACATTGATTCGAATGGTTGCTATGCCGAACTCTTTAGCAAAGTTTGGCACGAAATCACATCGGATAATCATTTGACCTTGTTTGGATTCCGGAGATATCGAACCTCGCACCTGCTCAACCTTCGATTCCTGGAAGCAGAGATCGATAAAATTGATCATGGTCTGTACCAAGCTGGTCTACAACTAGATCAGCCACTCGACCGCGAACATATAATAGATCGGCTTGGCCTGAAGCAAGCTAAGAAAGATAGTAAACGAATGAAGGTAGAGGAAGTAGTGGACAAAGCTTTAGTTATGCGCCTCCGGAGGTTGATCAAGGAGTACGGTGAGTGTCTCTCCCACGAAGCCTTAACAGTCAACTGATCGGTTTAGATGAAACACTTGAAGCTTTCAACACCGTTATGAGCATGGAGACTTTCTCTCTAGCGGACAACACCCACCAATCGGGTTCTAGGCAGGATCTTCATGCTTACGAAAAGTTCAAGACTCGAATGCTACGAGTTGACCTCCCCCTACGCCACAGTTCAAGGGATCCGCTCCAGCATCTTCTTCGGAAAGTTCTTCGACGGCTTTGGTATGCGTTTAATCTCTGGAAGCTCCGTGCAGATGACGTGGAACAGGGACGGAGGGGCCCGCTCAGCAGGGCGATAGCTACTTGGGATAGAACTTATCAGAACACTACAAGAATTGCTGAGGTTGTTACTCGATTCATGATTGCTATGGTTACAGGAGCTGCACTCGTTGTTCCTTTGGTTGTTCTGTCCCGCCAGGATTCGCGGGAGAGTCGTCTGCTAGTAGTGATTTCATTTGTTTCTATCTTTTGCTTTCTGCTCTCCCTCTTATCAAAAGCGTCAAACTACGAGACCATGGCAGCGTCTGCAGCATATGCGGCAGTTTTGACTGTTTTCGTGTCAAATGGTTCGAATCCGTAAGATCAAGTTCGCAATGCTTATGTTTTCTTGGGCCTTTTATCAATAACATGTGACATGACAGTATATGTGTTAAAACACATGTTATAAAACAGAATATGTGTCAAAACACATGTAAAAGGACATTCTATGTCGCATCAGATGTATAGAAAAACACATGGCTTGAGAATATAATGCATTGGCTTTCAAATTTTCCTTGTACGTTTGAAGGTGGTACCAATTAGAATAAAGACATGTGGAGAGCGATAGCCAACGAGTATTTCCTCTTCGGAAACATGGATTCCCATGCCATTGGATTTTCCCGTCTCTGATACGATGTTGTACGCAGTAGCGAAAACCCAAATCCTTGTTTACCGCAGTTCTGCCACTGATAGATAGTACGCAACCGGCTTATCGCTCCTCGGGCTGATAATCCATTTCCAACAATTCCACCCGGTCGTCCAAATAGCCACGTACAAGGCTCCGTAGATTATCTCGTTGCTTATCGGTCACGGATACTAAATGACGGGCAGGTGACGCCAGGTAGAGAAGGCAGCAAGCGCGGCTAACGCTTGATGCATACGAAGAAAGACTTCGTACGACGGCCGGCGCAAGAGAGGAAGCGAGAGTGATGTAAGTGACGGAGACGGATCTTTTGCTCAGCTTGTTCGCTTGAATGTTAGCAAAGAACGCATGATGGAGGGCGTGATGAGTTCTTTGACGATATACTGAATCTACTGCTATGGCATGGGAATGTCTTCCTTGGACGACGGCTTCTCGGATCTTTATATTGGCTGTGTCAAGAATTCTAAATTGCCAGGTTCTATAAAATCTAACAAGATTGCATTTCATGAGTTCTACTGTTTGTACTATAGCCTCTCTCTCCTGTCTATCAAGAAAACGTGCGTAAAGTACGTCGGCTCCAATTCTCTCCTCAATTTCGATGCTGCAATGTCTGACGCAACAGGTACTCAGCTCCGCTTCACACAAATGGCATCATCATTGAGCATCAAGCGGCGCTCATGACAGCCTGGAGTATAGCGGAACGCAACTACTTCACGACTAAATCTTCTGAATACTGGTGACTAAGGGGGCTAGTAGGTCTAGCGCAAGCACGTCGGTAGAAATGATGAACGAATGTCGACAAGAGACCGTGTAGACCACTGAATAGCAGTTAGATATCAATTTCTTGTTAAACGTGAACAATTGACTTGTTCTCATTAGTCAAGCCGTCTCGATCACAATTGACTGCAATGACCATTCTTGCATCCCTCACATAAATTACTCTGATGAGAGCCTTCACTTTAATCTGAGTAAAAAGATCTGTTCATCTCCATTTCACACCACTTTTTGAGACGGTATGTCACTCTTTCTGCATATGAATCGTCTAAACGAGGTTTACTGAAATTATTGCACCTCAGACAGCGTTGATGATATATCCTTGCATTATATTGTGCTCCAGAATACATTCGTATGATGATAGCGATTCTCTTGCTCGATCATCCGTTAGAACCACACGCGCGGTTGTGACATCTGAATCAATTCATGATATTGGTATCGAACTCTTTTGTGCAACTTTCGATGTCGTCATTTTCATGAAAGTCGAAATGTAGATTATCTTCTTCTAGTGGGTGTGATACATCGTCGTGCAACGCCGAGTACATTGACCATCTTCGATCCGACTTTGGTTTTCTAGACGGCATGACAAGTATGATGAAACGATAGCTTAAAAAGTGCTTAGGATGCTTATAATGAAGTAAGAAAGATCAGAGAAGTATCAGACAGAGACGAACTTCCGAAGAGAAACTTAATAGCAAGTCAGACAGTGCGAAGTTACATCTGATTTAGATCAATGCGAGATGTATTGACTTCGTGATATCACACTTTAGTTGTATATTCAACTTTGAAACTGATTATCTCTGACCTTTGAAAACGCAAATATACGCATATTCAATTACGCCTTTCGCCCTTGCTAATCCCCTCCCTTTCCCGTCTGTGGCTTGCTTACCCTTATGATGCGCCTACCTCCGTGCATGTTTTTCCTTCCCCTTTCCCCCTTCCTCCATTTCCCCCTAGAGGAGACCGAAATCCAGGCAGCAACAACAAGCCAAACTCGCCGCCAGAGCCGCGCATAATCCTTCCTCGGCCCCTCTCCTTCCGCCACGATTATAGCCACTGTTATTCGCATAGTGACCATGTGGCGGGCCATTCGGTTGTTGTTGGTAATACATGCTCTGCTGCGTTGGATAACCTTGCTGTGGGTATCCCTGCGGCGGAAAGCCGCCCTGCTGGTAATAAGGCTGCAATTGGGGGTTCTGTGCGCCATAGGGGCCGGCGTCTCGGTGGACAGGAGGGGGATAGGTGGGCGGTGGGGCGGAGTTTTGCTGTTGCATTTTTCTAGGGCTGTGTATGCGCCGAGCGAAAGATGGGGGAAGACCAAGGCCGGAATCCATGTTGACAATACTGATTTAAGAGATTTGGGATGCTGGGCGTTGGTTGATAAGGCTGAGGAAAGGGTGTTTTGAAGAGCAGTCGGCGCTCAGGCTAGGACGTTTTGTTGTACCGATATTTCGATGGAGGATTGGCGAAAAGTCGAGGGATCGAAGTGATTTATCAATTGAGAAGTCGGGCTGGGGACGATGTTAGTCGTAGCCGCCCAAGCTGCAGTGGCGTTGGGGGCGGAGATCGAACGAGTACCTGATTGGGTAATCGTGAGTAGTGAATAGCGGACTTTGTACGGAGTAAGGTGAAGTGGAGCTGCTCAAAATTATGTACTACGATGCAGCAGTCGGCGTCAAAGGTCAAAAAAGAATAAACGGTAGTTTCGCAATACGATTCGATCTCGGCTCGAGCTACTGTACCCAACACTTACGCCCTGCCTGCCGCCTAGAAGCCGAAAGAATCTGCACCGAGTTCAGGCACACTGATTGGCAATGGGTGAGCGCTATGGCAATAGCCAACGCAACAGACGTGGGATTGATTGTTGGGACTCAATGCCTTGAGGATTTGCCACTCTAGGAGACAAGGACGAAGCATAGCCATTGTAGATGAATCACTGAGAGAGTATTTTGCGATAAGAGCTGTAGAGCAGAAGACAAAGTACACGCATATTTTCAGTTCAATATATCGTGTTGTTGAAGCAATAGGAGCTGTAGTAGGAGCTGTAGTAGGAGTAGGAGGAGTAGTCGTCCAATTAGGGACATAGATCCTAATTAGGAACGCTGCCCGCTAGCCTAGTTGGGACTAGCGCCAACTCTGTGCACAAAACGTATATCTTCCTACTGTAGAAAATATACCTTTCAGCAGTCAATCAGATTTACGCTTCATCAGGCGGGAAATTGTGGTGTATAGCTCCGTATACCACTTTATGTTTGTTGGAAATAGGGAGTTTGTAACCTCCGCCTCATAGGGCTGGTAGGGCTGGGGCCCGCTAGTAGAGTTTTCACCTTTCACCTCGTACATTATACATAGACAGCCTAACAGCAACAACCAGAACATCAATATGCCCCCATACGACCTCGTATCTCAATAGGGCTGTAGATGCTATGTATAGGACTAATTGAGCGATACTCGGGTCTTTACAGATGAAATCGGAAATTTCTAACATCATAGGACGATACCCGCATTAGAATAACCTTATAAGTTTCCTTACTTAGGCACCCGAGGGGCCAGTAGGTGCACAAAGTCATGGGAACTAGTTCTACAGTATAAGCGGCTGAGGCCCAATCCACCAAAAACATCAAACTCGGCTACATACCTTAGCGAAAATAGCTGGGATTGCTTTACCGTAACCACACCGTAGTGACACCGTAATGAAATTGATCGGTAAACTTGATTTAACGCGGCCCCGAAACAGTCCTGCGATAGAGCAGATGACTCGATTAACCCGTTCTTAATAAATATACCGTTACGAATAATTAATCGTTCACTCCTTATCACTAGTCACTACTTTGACACCGTTATCGCAGATAACCGTAATTATAATCGCAGAGATAAAATATCTCGTTCCGTGTATTTTATTACATGTAGAATACAGGATGTCATGTCGAATGCACAGGATGTACTACATATTGTACACACAGCGTACATGTACACATGATGTACACACATGCGTGACGCCCCCGCGAGAAAATTGTCTGAATCGCTCGATTTTACATTTTAAAATTAAAAAGCGTTGATGTTTCTTGTAAATCTGAATTGCCGAGTGTATATCTTGACAATTTTTAATAGTATTTCACGGTAAAAAAATGATAACGGTGTCAAGAGAATTTCGTTTATTTCTCGTAAACCTTTATTTAATTAAATCGTAATGATATCGATATTTATAAAAAACAGTGATTTTAGTTAATCGTTAGCTTTAATCGACAGTATTTACCAGTATACAGTAATAGTACGAGCTACACTACCATCACCGAAGCGTTACAGTTAAAGCAAATCATAGATGTTCGCTAAGGTATGTACCACCATAAATCTGACTTTATGAGCTTATCATTACATTTATCATCGTCGAAGCACTTTGCTGATTCTAGCCCGTGTTTCATTCGTAGTCATTCAGTTTCATTCCTGTAACTGTCGCTTTTCAGCTGTGTTCGAAAGTTGCCGCATAGTCTCATCACTTTGTGCACCAACTGGTGAGGCTTCCAGAAATGCTGACCATCAGATCTGGTTGACACTAGCGAATGTGACGTCCATACTGTCTTCGTATCTGCACTCTGCGCCGAACTCATTTAGGTATTACTTAGCGAATGTGAATGCCAGAGCATATACTATTATGAGTCTGCTGTTATTGACAAGCTCTCTTCTTTCTCTCTACTGTTTCCACCGCGAATCTGCTTTTGAACAACGGTCCCCTTCTTTTCAACATGACAGTCTTGAATCTCGGCACCAGAGCCATCTCAATTGCTATCTTTGCACTTTCGTTTTCACAGCTTGTGTATGGCCATACCCTCAACTTAGACAAGCGGGCATCGACAGTTTGTAAAGTGGACAAAATTTTAGGGTTTAGCTAAAGTGACATTTATCGCTTAAAGCGGAATAAAATCCGGATTTAAGCTGATCTTGTTAGGCTGCGATCTGCTTTTGCCGACAAAATCTGTGTTTGTTCATATGTCTCTGAACTGTATCTCGCTTTTGCCGGTAAAATCTGCGTTTGTTCATATGCGCTGAGCTGAATTCCGCTTTCATGCATATGTTGCATATGTCGACAATCGCCCACCTACTCGCCCACCTACTCGCCCACTTACTCGCCCACCTTCTCGCCCTACCGAATTCCCTACCGAATTCCCTACCAAACGCTCTATCAAATACCCTACCAAACTTCCTACCAAACGCCCTACCAAAAGCTCTACCAAACGCCCTACCAAATACTCTACCAAACTCCCTACCAAAAGTTCTACCAAATACCCTACTAAACGCGTCGATCGAGCGCATAAAACACGTCAAACAGTGCTTCAAACAATGCTTTCTACATGGCTTCCTACCTATAGTACTCGTCACCCCAAATGCTCAGCTACCTACCTTACCTACTCGATAATCTCCGCTCCGAGCCCTATAGGGTTGACGCTAGAGAGTTCGAAGTTTTCACCTTCTTTCTTCCTTCGTAGTTCCTACCTTTCAGAACAACAACAATCAAAATACTTACATGTTCAGCTATCAACTCAGCTACAGCTCAGCTATCAACTCAGCTATCTACTCGTTCGCCTACTAGTCAGTCTACTCGCTTCAAAACATGCTTCAAAATACGCGTTGATCGGGCGCATAACACGGGTCAAACAGTGCTTCAAACAATGCTTTCTACTGATCTTCCGACCGAGCCATCTAGTGAGCTTTCGACCGAGCCATCTACTGAGCTACCGACTGAGCTTCCGATCGACCTTTCTAGTGAGCTTTCTACTGACCTTCCGACCGAGCTTTCTATTGACCTTTCTACTAGTGAGTTTCCTACTGAGCTTCCTACCAAACGCTCTATCAAACATTCTACATGCTTCAAAATACGCGTCGATCGAGCGCATAACACGAGTCAAACAGTGCTTCAAACAATGCTTTCTACATGGCTCTTTACATGACTCTCTACATGGCTCCCCACCAAGCTTCGAATTGCTTCGCAATCAAGGATCAAATTTGTTCCCTATCGAGCATCAAACATGACTCTACCGTACATTCTACATGACTCTCTACCGAACATTCTAAATGACTTTCTACCGAACATTCTACATGGCTTTCTACCGAACATTCTACATGGCTCCCTACCGAACATTCTACATGACTCCCTACCCCATTAGTTTACCCATTAACTTCCCCATTAACTTTCTCATTGACTTTCCCAGCGCATATATTAAACTGTGTAAATAGCTATTATTTAGATAGTCAAATTAATTATTAATTATTCAACGTTGCAACTATCAATGCTACAAATGTCAGGATAGTCATGTTTGTTGAACCAAACGATAAAGGCGCATACTGCGCTCATAGAAGTTCTAGAGATGTTGACGTTTTTATGGATATTGACGCTTTTATGGATATGCCTCAGCTAAAAGTGACGCAAATCTGGGACATGAGATTAAACGGATATTCGGGATATTGGCCGCTAAAAGCGCTAAAATCTGTCACTGCCACCCTTTACAAATTGCGGCCCGGGGCCCCTGCTATCACGACAATTGCCTTCGTGCATTACTCGGTAGTAGTGCCGTCGCAAGCCCTTTCTGTAGCGCCTACCTCGGACCTACCCACACGTAAGCTTCTCTTTGTCTTGTACCAAGCTTTGACTATAGGCTGACAAAAGTGGGTCAGGACAACGACTGTTCCATTCACCTCAGTCTGCACGGAAAACCCAACCGCTGTCTCTACTGCATGCTCTTGCCTACTGATTGCAACAACGACGGTAAATCTTGATCTTTTCCCTCAACCCTGTTGTAATTTAGTTCCATAGTGTATAACTAACACCTACTCCACTAGACCTCAATCTCAACCTCGAGTACGTCCAGCGCCGCCGCAGGACCTACTCAATGTCTAGCTACCAACAATTACGGCTACCTCTACCAAGAAAACACCTTCAGCTTTGAATCCTTAGTCATATTCCCACAAGTCGAAACCTCCGTCACCCATCGTGGCGACTGCTGCCGCCTCTGCTATTCCACCCCCAACTGCTACGGCTTTGCGGAATCCAGCTCCTCCGCCGAGCCCACATATCTGTTTTGTGAACTAGAAATCATCCAGCCGAGTACCGGACTGGATGTGAGTTCCGAGTGCCCCTTGGGGAAAGTCCAATTGGACCTGGGCCACGGTGCTAGTCCGTATAACCCTGCTTCATTCTCTGGGGACGGGCAGGGGCCATGTGGAATTTTTCGTACCGATGGGCAACTGTAATGGGATACATGAGACGGCGCTGAAGAGGTGGATACTCAAAAAATTTGTCGTCCGAAACAATATCGTGTTGCGTCAAAGGTAGTTTAAGGTACGTCGAGCGGTTTACTCGAAGCGCCTCGGCTTCTCATGCACGAGAGTTAAGTAAACAATAATCTAATTGATGGCGCTGAGAAACTATATTAATGCTGCTACTGATTGAATTCGAGAAGAAGTTTGAACTCTGCGTGCGGTCACACTACCTTTTGAATATCAATTTATTATTATGAGAATACAATCTCATATCCAAGAACTCTGCTCTTGTTTTCCGGTCCGGTCAGTGACAACTCAGAACGGTTAAGAATGTCTCTGAACTTAGACAGCCAAGACATCAATCTTTGCACAGAGAGGTAGAGGTATGTATTGTAGTGCCTAAGTCCAATGGCAATTCAAAGAGCCAAAGGGGTACTTTGAAGTGATCAAAGTCACTAGGGTGATTCAGCACTGAATTCGAAGTGGCCACGCAACGGGCAACCTGGACGTCCCCCCTACAGGGCTGCACTAGCTATAACGACGTCTGTACAACTCCTTGAGTCTCTTCCAACGAACAATTTCAAAGCGCAATGAGCGAAGCTACCAAACGCACGAGATAAATCCAGCTGCAGCGCATTAATCGTGCCACGCCCTACATCTACTGATCATAGATGTTGGTCAACCCCTACTGTATGTTGCACATCACTCAGATTGTTTTAATTTTCCTTTTCTATTTTGCAAGAACTCACATACAAAATTCAAAAATCTTTCAGAGAGCTTCGCGGTTTAGTAAGTTAACAAACGCACAGAGATGGTTATGTGTGATGATAATTTCCGTTTACGATAAAAAAAAGGCTGTTTTAATGTGAAAAACTTTATTCTCTCTATACTACATTTTTTAGTTATGTAAGAGTTATGTAAGAACAGAGTTTTCAGATTTTATACATGTTTCCCGCCAATTTAGGAGGGAAATTAAACCATCATCTGGGTGATATACATCAGGTAGGTGGCCAGCACCTACGACAGTAACGTGTAGGCGTGGCACCATCATACCGATTACACCCTACCACCCTACCATCCCATCCCCCATCAAGCCACTCCGAACCACTCCGCCCCACCCCTCTAAAAGCACCATATCAATTGAACCAGCCCAGACCTAGCAACGACTCTTACCTACATCCCCCCCTCCCCCCCCCCCCACATACATCTCCAACCCTCCAAGCCCACATCTCAACCCCCGCGTGCAACTGCCGCCTTGCCATCTCCGCGAACCCTCCCCTTGCTCTACCCTTGCTCTGCCTTTACCCACGGACGAGGTATTTTGATAATCGACCCGACCCTCCCCTCCTGCGTCCCCTACCTGCAATAACGTTAGAGGATTTTCAAGTAGGCGGAGTGTTGGTTCGTTTTTAGGGTTACAATGTGCAGGAGACGTGGATTTTGGCTACGCGGTTATGGAGGCTGTGGTCGAGGGCTTTGCTTTTAGCCTTGCGCATGCTTGTGGGATTCGTGAGGGGGGTGTTTGGCGGGGGGGGTTCTGATACGTACTGACTTACGGCATCCTCTGCTTTGAAGGTCTCACGTTTGCTGGGAATAGCTTCCCGCTTTCTCGCCGTGGAGCCAGGCTCTTCACTCTCTCTCTGCCTCTCCCCTCCTCCAGCGTATTTCGTATTCCGTGGTTCAAGTTCTTCAGCTTCGGCGCATTGGTCTTGGCTAATTTCGCTCCGCCTTCAGGGAAAAAAAGCCAGAAAAATATACATCGTCGCCTCTTCCGCCGGCTGAAGGTGAATCTTGTAATCAGGCATGTTGCGTGTTCAGCGACGATGTAAATCATAAATCTACCAGGTTATGGCGTTGAAACTTTCGGAGCTGAGGGGTAAAGGTGAGTAAGTTTGAAGTAGTTGTTAAGAAGTGATAGCAGTGGGGGATAGGGGGCGAGAAAGGGGTGGGAAAGCGAGAGATTTTAGAGAATAAATTTGGAGAAAAGGGGTCGACGATTCAGAAGTGATCATTGACATGGGGAACTTGGTGGGAAGTTTGGTTCAGGGGGGGATGCATGAAAGAACAGGGAAATTTAAAGCTTGCCTTTTTCGGGGCAATTGAGCTGCGGATTTGCAAAGCTATTCTCTTTTTCGTGGCGGCATACTGCTTCTGCTTGCGTGCAGAGGCGAGGGTTTCGGGATATCAATAATATATGAAATCGACGGCAAAGGGATAGATCTCCCCTGGGACGAAAAAGAGAAGATGAAATGAACGAGGGTCGGATAAAAAAAATGTTGTTGGACACCAAATTAAGCGATCCTCACCAAAACACATACAAACCTGTAGAGAAAAGTTTCTAAACATTCAAGACGTTATACTCCGACATAACTGCATTTCGAAATCTTGCTGACATGCGTTTTAGATGCTTATGGCTTTTTCAAGTAACTTTGATGGGTTTTTAGACACAAATACTCATGAATTGAAGTACTTTTTGGTGAGAATTAATTTTGGTGTTCAACATCTTTTTTATCCGACTCTCGAAAGGGGCTGAAAGATTTTTGGTATGAAGCCTTGTTCTTATTTCTAGGAATATTAGAGGTTTTCAGGAATGCTCGGGCGAAGAAAAACAGGTGAACAATTTCACCGGTTCTTTCACGTACTGATGCGGAAGATTGCTTGGGTTTGTAGGTAGGTGTTGAGCCCTGAAAGTTTGCTTCATTGATCTCTTATGCAAAGAAAGCAAGAGCTTTCTCTTATGCGTTGACTTCCAAGATGATCTAGGTCCGCGTGCATAGTGCCAATATTTGGACGAACGAGGTGGTTCTCATATATAATGAAGTCTAGTAACTGAGACGGACTCGAACGTTCAATGACTGGTTAGATTTTCCGTCGATTTTGAAACAGGCATTTAATTGATAAAACAGAGATGCTGGTCAGCCTTGTGCAGTGTAAGATGAGGATGAAGATGTGTTAATCGAGGTGTAGATATCCGGCACATAGTGTATGCTATCTGGGGCTACTGCTGAAACACATACCTTAGAATGCCCGTGGCATCAATATCATTATTGAACCATCCGACAGTGAGTGTTCGCTCGCCAAGATACGAAGGTCAAGATGGGTGTCTTAGTAGAACGCGTCTCTGGGCGTCTCTCTGAAAAGCGCTTCTCTGTTAAGGTTTTGATATCTATTAACTCTCACACAGCGCTACCACCGCCACCCCTCAATCACGGCTTTCCTGTTCCAATCAAAGCTACCCGACAAGCCTATGGGGTTAGCCTCCCATTATACATCCATCTGGTCTGGTTCGAGGCGCAGATTGACAGATGACTTCGAGCAGTAGCAGAAAGAGACACGTAGTCCTTGCTGACCATCTACCACAGCATCCAAACACAGAGCTTCTCGTAAGCATCTCCACCATCCTCCTCCTTTGACCCCTGCTCACTGACTAATTCTTGGCGAAGAGACTTAGCTGCTGTCTTCAAAGCATGACTTTGCTTCAGCTCCCCTCGACCTTCATATATTGTTCCGAGCTTATACTTCGATCGCGCATCGTAGCCTTTTCCCTCAGGCAGGTTCTCCGCTATTGAAATGCTTTCGTTCAGAAGGCTCACGGCGGTCGCAATATTGCCTCTTCGCTGTAGCTGAGAGGCAACGAGGTAGAGGGCGTCGCAAGTCTTGAGCCGATTGCCTAGCATACTTTGGCGGAATGCTAATGCCTTGGAGCTTAGACGGATGGCGTCGTCGAGACGCCCTTGCTGCACACGTATGCGGCTTAGAAGCACCATGTCGCCAGAAAATCGTGGGTTGCCTGTTTTGAGGAATGTTTCATCCTTGAAGTCTTTGAGGGAAGGGCAGCGGGCCAACATCTCTTCGGCTTCGTCCGGTTTACCCATGCGGAGTAGGGTACTAGACATATTGCTGTAAGAATTACCGATACGATCGCTGTTAGTCCGAAGTCGGATATCAATGGCCTTCGAATGATAACAGTAGGCTTGAGAGAGGTCATTGAGCTCTGTGTAGGCTAAGGCGATGTTATTGAAGCTTGAGGCGATGAACGCATCATCTGGGCCAAGGATAGCTTCTCGTATCTTTAAAGCAACTTCGAATTCTTCCAGAGCGGCGCTTGGATGAGCGTTGTCCAACTGTAGGAGACCAGATAGATCTACGGCGCTGGCGTATGCCAAGGTTTCCTTGTCCTCGAAGCTCTCGAGCGTAGTTCGTATCATCTCCAGGGCATCGTTGTAATTCTCGCGCTCATAGAGATACCTGTTTATGATAAGCTACTGTCCAGTTCTGGCAATACAACAATTTGTTCTGTTACCAGCAGCAACGAAGACCGAGATCAGCAAAAGTCTGAGAGTCTTTCAATTTGAGTTTCCACTTTCTGACTTGCTTGACTAGGAATTTGACATGAGACAAACACATCTCGCATGCTTTCCAAGCAGAATGCTGGTGCCCCACATCGCTTTCCCATATGTTGGGAAACTTTTTGACCAGCAGTCTCATCACATAATCAGTCATTCGAATTCTGTCTTCGGCCGATAGCTGGTTCATAATGGCGGACTGGACAAGTCGATGAACAGAAATCGTCGCATCGTCAAATCGCTCAATCAAGGCGGCTTTCAGTAGATCTTCTTTAGCATCCAAAAAGCTGAGAAGGAAGTTAACTAAATACTTGGATGGAATCAGATGCCCAATACTTACTCCATCTCATCCGATAGGAATGCGAAGTCGCTGGAGCTCTCATCACCGACCTCGCCCATAAGGACCGATTCATGTATTTGATCGGGGTCCAAAAAGGCTAACAGCTTTTGAAGCATACTTGCATTCTCTGAAAGCTGACTGAGGGCCAGCTCCCATACAGTACTCAATGAATGTTCATAATCACTGAGACGGCTTTTTCGGGCGTTTATTTTTGCGGCGTTCTTCTCGTATAACGGAAGAAAGTCCTTGAGTGCTAAGCGCTGTTGAATAATAAAACCACCAATCTGGTTGAGTGCAAGTGGTAGTCCACCCAATGCGTGCGTTATATCTTTAGCCAGAACCTGATTTTCGGACGACGTCTCATCTCTGTTGATAAGCGTAAGTAACGCAGCAGCTCCTACTGTGTCTTCAAACGGTTGAACGTGGAAACCAGTGGCAGCAGGGCTAAACGACGCACTGAAATCGCGTGACGTGACTAGAATGGATCCTCGCCCAGTGCCAGGCCAAGCATTTTTTAGAATACTCAAGTTGTCAGCGTTGTCAAAGATCAACAACCATCGACAAGCTGTGGCCGCTTAGCTGTGTTTTCTACGATTGTTCATGTAATTGTCTCTTACTTGTTTGGGTTAGCCATGTCTTGACTTTCGATCTTGCTGCAGCGCTGTCTTGTGGTTCTAGGCCATCACTTATGAGTTCTAGCCGTTGAGCAACCTCCAGAAAGCTCTGAGCCATCTTGATTGAATTATCAGCGGATATCCATAAAATTGCGTCAAAGGAGCCCCGTGAGTTATTTGCGTAGTGCAGTGCAATCTGGGTTTTTCCAACCCCACCCATACCGTAAAGTGCCATAGAGCGAATGCCAGACCGATCATTACCCGGTTGAAGAGCTTCTCTGACTTGCTGCAAGGCTTCCTCCCGGCCGAAAAATCGATCCGCAATCCCGAGAGGGATACAATAGCATTGAAGAACGTCATGAGTCAGCGTATTGGCTTGAAGCGCGTGCATTACAGCAAGAATTTCTGCGTTCCGTTCGCCATCAGCACGCATGCGAGCTGCATCTGCCTCGTTGTCCACAAGTTGGGACAGGCGTTTGAGGCGTTTCGTTGTCTGCTTGAAGTCGCCGTCAAAGTCCGCCCAAGACTTACGCTGTAGTATAGCTTATGTCTTTAGTCTGCTATCAAAGGCTCCGGGCTGTTGGTGGCTCACAATGAGGATTACTTCGAAAGAAGTTGATTGTTCGAGCGCAGAAACAGGTCATCTCGGTATAAGCCGCAAGAAGAGAAGACTCAAGCGCTTCATTCATAGGCAGAGTGTTCTCATAAGATCGAAACCTTGGCAGTGACATGCTCAATTCTTCTAGCATATTGAGTATATCTCGTATCATGTCTCCTCCGGCAGGCAAGATCAGCTGCCGAACTGATTAGCGTGGTGAAACCATACAGAATTATAGCAATACGGTCAATATAATTCGTATACTACCCCAGACAAGAGCCGCACTTTTCGCACTAGCTCCCAAAAAGAGTGCAGTAACCGCAGAGAAGTCATTGATGTGCAAAAGCATTGGCTCTAATCGGCTCAACGAGGACAGGATATTCTTGTTACGAGCTCCTGATGGTTCTAAGTCTCTTGCTTGAGTAAGCAGCTCCTCCATACTATTGACGCCAATGACGCTCTCGTAGTCATCGCCATCTTTGAGCTCCTTGCGGTACTGCTCAAGAGCCTTTTCCCATAACTGGCTATGGTCAATCGTACGACTTCGGAACACAATTAGTAAGTGAGAATAGCAAGGATCTAACCTCACTGAAATACGGTACCCACCCCTCTGGTTCTTCTTTAGTCATGGTCGACAACGACTTGACAGCGTCACATAGGAGAGAACATATGTACTTATATACACTCGCTCTGATCAAGACTGCCCACGAAGCAATGGACTTACAAGTGTGTTTCCACGAGGCTGTCACTCTCTCAGCGTTCCCCCGGCTCCTCACATGACGCGGCCAACGGAGTAGTGCATCAATACTCCGTAAATGGAGAGATACCCACCCTGGGAAGTGCTGTGATCCAACCAAACATCAGGTGGATGCATATTTTCTATGCACGTTCTTGCGCCCAGCGCTTGGATTATAGATAAGAGGCATTACCCTAGTGAAAGGGACACTAAGCGTTTCAAACCGAGTTTGCGCCTGTAATGGTAAGGTAAACTCTTGGCTCGGGGTGGAGCTTATCTTACCACGTGCTTATGGATGTAGTGAGAGGCGTGGTGTAATTTCAAATACAGTACCTTAGCGGAGCAACATAGAAAGTATTTACAGTTATTGTATGGTTAACTAGTAACAACCGTAGTTCTACCGGGTTGGTAGTTGTAAACCAGTAAATAGTAAGATATTAATTACATAATTAAAAGCATAAGCATTAAATGTCACGAACTGCCAATGAACCGTAGTAAACATACTACGTAAAAATCTCGTAAACGCTTCAATAGAACGAGCGTTACTTTTGAGCGAATAGTAAATAGTCAACTACGTCCTTATAAATATAAGCATTGAACGCTGCGAACTGTTAATGAACAGTAGCAATATCACTACGTAGAATTGCTGTAAACGTTTCATTAGAACAAGCGTTATTTCAGAGCTAACGGTTAAACAACGATTTTATAAGTCTTCGAGCATCATTCTACATGCTCGCCTATCTACATGTTCAGCTACTCGTCACCCTACATGCTCACCACCCTACTTATCACCCTACATGCTCGCCTACCTACATGTTCAACTACCTACTCGTCATCCTACATGCTCATCATTCTACTCACCGTTCTGCATGCTCGCCTACCTACATGTTCAGCTATCTACTCGTTCGTCTACTCACCAGCCTACTTCATGATCTACTTCATAGTATGCTTCATACATGCTTCATAGCACATGCTAACTAGCTCAATAGAAAGCACCCTTCATGACTCGATATCGAACTCCCTACCGAACTCTCTACCAAACTCTCTATCAAACTCGATATCAAACTTTCTACCAAACTCTCTACCAAACTCTCTACCAAACTCGCTATCAAACTTCCTATCGAACTCTCTACCAAAATTCCCTATTGAACACTCTTTCTCCATGACTTCCTTCATGACTTTCTTCATGACTCCCTTCATGACTTTCTTCATGATTTTCTATCGAATACTCTTCATGACTTCAGTAGCAATTAATTATCTATTACAAATTCAATCAGTATCTACTAGTGATAACGTGATTTCGAAAATTTGAAATTCGCAATATTTAATTGTGCAGTAGAATTCTCGCTTATCGATCTTTTACTGTTGAGATCTGTTGCAACGCTTAAGTCTGAATTTACGATTAATAAACGGCTAGTCCGTTTGATCGCTTCTTTCACGAATCGTTTATAGTGTTGTTCGATGTCAAATGTTTACGCATAAAAGCTAGAAGCGAGCTCACAACTCTATGTTTAGCAACATGTAGCGCTATCAGAGCAAACGTTGACCCTTAAATTACAGTCTAGTATCGAACCATTAAGGACGCACGGTTAAACCATATTACGGAACTACAACAGCTTTACTGCCGTAAAAACTTTCTAGGTTGCTCCGCTAAGGTACCTTACAGTTAAGCCATCCATATACCGCTACCTTACTCGTTTCTAAAATGCACACTTAGAGTAGGTAAGGCGGCATGGTACGAGTAACTTACCTTACAGTAGCTTTGCGATCCGAGCCGCGTACGCTAGCGATCATCAATACGTTAGGGCAGTGAAACAACATTGGGATGGCAGTGCCTGCAGCCACCCACCCTTCTGTTGCACACTGTAAGAGTCTTCTAATTATGGCTCGTCCCCCTGCCGCGCTGTATGAAACTTTCATGATGGTCCTCGACCCCGAAATTCAACTTCATTCCTTTTACGTGCCATCAATAAAAAGGAAAAACATTGGGCATGGCAAGGCAATCATCCTTCTCGGATGTGTCCTCCCATCGTAACGGTAGTGCTGCTCGCTCATTGAAGGGGTGGGTTCATCGCGAAAGTACGGCAACCTCATGCGTACCTAGCCTAAACTAATCGACCACAGCGAAGCATCTTCGAACTATCGAAATCGATCCGTCTGTCTTGTCCATTTTCCCCTCGATTGGGGAGTCCGGGCGCGACTTAGTTGATCTACAATGGTACCGATGGTGGCTCAATCAGCAGCTGGCATCGCTTCCCAAGACAGTCTATACCTTGTTGCCACAGTCCTTGGGGTCTGAAAGTTCCCGAATCACCAAATTGTTCATTGATGTAGCCGAAGTTCTCGAAGCTCAAGCTGAGCCCAGCATTGATCGTATCATCGACGAATTGGTCCTTAGCAAGTTGCTGAACCAGATATCGGATGAGAAATCGCTGAACATATGTCGAGGACTTGTCTTTGCAATCTTGGGCTGGCAGACAATGTTGTTTCAGCCTTCTTTTGGCACCTGCCCACCACAACAACTCTCAGTTGTCGACGACTTCGACGGCTACCAAGGGCAGGCCTTTCTCGCTTTCAAGCAGGATACATCCGAAGCGAAGAGGCGGTTGAATGATTTTCTTATGGGCTTTGGGTTGTTGATTCCTCCTCGGAATACCTGTATTAGCGAAGACACGGAGGAAAGACAAGCTTTCGATTCGATCTTCACCGTCGAACCCGGAGAATTCAACGGTTTTGTATTGGAATCTATTGCGCATATTGAGATCAGATGGACGGACTGTCTATCGGTCCACTTAGAGTACCACAAGGCCACAAACACATTATATCTTTTTCGATATCCTTCATTTTGCGCCGCAAATCTACCAAAGCTGGTAAAAGACAGTCTTGTCCAAGGCGTTATACACAGGTAAATTTGGTCCATACGGTACCGATTCGTTGGATACCGTTAATCGTTTAGCAGCTGTGCATCTCAGACAGTTAAAGGTCAGCAATGGGTCACCTCTAACGAGATTACAGAGTTTCTCCGCGAAGTTCTTCTATCCTATCGTTTATTGTTTGGCCAAAGTAAAGCTGGAAGACAACATTTTCGACGGACGGTAAGCGCTCAAGTGTTTGAAGATATCCCACGCCAGGGCCAAGATCCGCTACTGGCCCTCATGTGTGGCCGAAAGTCGATCGATTTCTCTGGTCAGGGGAAGGAACGACAAAATTATCGACTGGCTCGAGATTTCCCCATGCTAAGGTGTCGCATCGCAGTTCTACAGCAGCAGCTTGCTACATCCAAGCCTAGAGGGTGGAAAGAACTCTGGCGGGACAAGCGTGACTCGGCTCAATGGGTAACATTTTGGGCTGTCATTATTATTGGAGGTCTTGGTCTTCTCCTGTCGCTGATGCAAGTGATTTTGGCCATCATGCAGATTACTCTGTAGGTGTTCCTAGTTCTTGGCTCTGTATGTTTTCTTATATATCAGCGTTATTGGTGTCTGCTGCTGATGTCGATTACATGCATCTTGGAGGTCAACAGCACGCTTTTAACATGCTCTAGTTGGACATTCTTTATAAAGTTCAATTAAAGACCTTTTGACGTTGGAAACTCTTACTTGGTAAATAGTGCAGAAGCTTTGTAGAGGACTATACGGTAGTGTTCGTGTCGAGAGTCTAGAAGGAGACGCCGAACATGTCTTCCAGCAAAATTTCGATGTCCAGTCCCATGCCCCGTTGTAGAAACCCATTGACGACGAAAATCCAAAATTGAAGAACGATGTGCGATTAGGAAAGATCTAGGGCGCTGAGAGTTATGGCTGAAGCGAAAGACCCAATTGCAAAGTCGGTAATTGTAACATCGTCAGTCTGCTAATCTCATCTTCCCCACCAATTGCAGTCGTATATCGTCGTCCTTATCTTCAGCAAGGAAGAATACTGCATGGTCTCACTCACATGCTCAGACTCTCCGCTCAGCCCAACTTTGGATCATGCCTTCTACTGTGGCATCATACTCCTTAAGGATTACCTTTCCGTCTCGTCCTAAGAATGTGTTTGCTTGAACCAGAATTTGCCTTGGCTTCTTACTTGCAATGACAATTTGTCGCCACTCTGCGAAAATACCTTCCACCTTTGTCAAACCCTCGAAATATTCCCTACACGCCCTAACATCCGCAGTACAACGATAAATGTGCAAACGTAAGAGAAGCTTACCAATGGCAGGCTTGCCATGGCTAAGTATCTTCGAGCGATCAATATGCACTATAAGTCTGTTTGTAGAAACGTCGTGGGTAACTGTCAGGAATGATTCGCCAGCATTGAGCAAGACTCGGAACATGGCAAAATGCGCTCTGCTATGGGCTTGGCCCCATTTTTGGTCGTCTTCAATGTAATTCTCCAACGCACGGAGACCAGCAGTGCCTACTTCCAAGTAGACTGCCCATGTGATATCTGCCGCACTCATTTTGCCCTCGTCGAAGCCAAAGAGCGTAAGTAAATCCTCATCATCCATGAGATACGCACCTACGCACTCGGCGCGGCATTCATCTAGACTTGTGGCTAGGTCTCCAAAAACGCCGGTCCAGCTCTCTCCGGGCTTGTACCACGTTGTTATTGGCTTCCCAGAGAGGGGACTTATGGGCGGGTTCGTTATATCAAAGTTGAAAGACTTCGATTCATACTGTGTCAGGAGTTTGGATGTACCATGGCCAAGGAGTTCGTGTAGTACTACCCAGATGTAGAAGGCATCGTACTCGGCGACGATGAAAGCTGGTGCTTCGGCGGGATCGATGAAGGCAGGGTCTTTGCGATCTGCCTTATATTCCGCTGTAATCTGATTTGATATCATGACGTTTTTAAAACCTACCTCTTGGCGGATATCATTGTAGTTTGGAAGATTGATGCCTGGAAAAATAATGCTAGAGCAGTACGCGAGGGTTTGAAGGCTAGTAAAATCTGGGGGTTCAAAAAGTTCTTTCTCAAACTGGCCTTTGCCATCATTTTCTGTTGCATTTTCCGCCCACGGAAGCTGACGGATGTATTTTGCGGATGATTCGACTATCTTAGTCAAAACCTTCGTTTCATCAATATCCACAATCGCCACTAGGCCCTCAAATTCCGCTCTTGTTCCGTGGGGGTCTCGATATGGTTCGACAAATCCAAATGCATTCTCCACAGCTGGATGAAGGTCTTTGACCCACAGTTGCTGTGACTTCCTATAAGCCTCGAGGTCCCCGGTCTGGAAGCTCTCTAAGTACTTTGCGATGACGTGCTTTTGCACGGAGTTCGCCGTATACTGTTGGGCCTTCTTCAGGCAATCACATACTTGCTCCAGTTCTGCTGAATGGTCTCCTCGCACAATCTGGATTTTGGCAGAAGTTCCGGAAAGCGGAATCTGATGATCGGCGCAATCGTTGTCTCGGTCCACAGAAGCTTGAAGGACATCATATCTCACGATGCCATTCTCGACAGCTTTGTAGATACGAGTGTTTTCAGGGAAAATGCCTTCTTTTTCGAGAGTCTTTGAAACTAAGTCAATTTCTTGGTGAGTCATGCGTGCAAACCCAGGATAATACATGCTCTGAGCCACGTCGCTGGGGAAACCTAAGTTGCTCGGGCGCCGCCCAGAGATCGTTTGTGATATGGTATTATAGAGCGTCGTAGCATTTGTAGACACCATTGAAAGAGATTTAAGATCCTCGTCTGAAATACGTGGTATGAACTTTTGGTCTCCTCGCCCCTGGAATACATGAATGCTTTGTCCCACAGGACCAACCTTCTGTACTCACGTAGTAATTTCCGATATTACCAAGGAAGGTAGCTGCGTAGTCTAAGAAGTCTTGAATGCTTTCCGGAGAGATGGACGTCTTAGACACCAAGTTCGCCCAATGTCCGTCACAAACTCTGTAGATTTCGAGAATGAAATCGAATATTGGCGTGGCCTCGTCAGAGACTTGGCGCAAGATAACTCTCGCCCCGTGCCAGGCAGCTCTGATTGAGACCTCAGCCCATGCAAGCTTATTAATGTTTATGATCCGCATACCTAGCCATATGATGAGCGTATAGCCTCTGTGAGTCGTTCAAAGAATCGAATGCATGCTTGACGGACATCTGTCCGACAGGCGGGTGCCTTGGGGCCAGAATCTCATCTTGGTATGCCATCCTAGATATGGGGTCCGGAAGTGATGTACAAAGGAACGAGCTTTCTAATTACGAGTTACTGTTCCTGTTGTACTTTGAGGTGCTTCCATACCTTACCTTCCATTAAGGATTGAGCACGTGATATGACCAATAAAGCTGAAGATAGATTCGCAATCACGTGTTAGTAAGCTTAGTAAGCCTTTCACTACTTGTAAATGACTTGGTCGATGGTCGATGCTTACTCTCTGAAAGCGTCGTTGGAACTCACCATGCGACCGGCCCCCTTCGGCTCCTCTACCATAGGCAGACCACCCATACTGGATTGATTTCAATATCTGTACTCGGTTCTGGTCTGGCGAGATAGTTTTAGGAGATCGATCAAAGACACTTCTTCCTGGAATCCAATGTATGCCGGTGAACGCGTTCAACAGGACGAGGATGAGCGTGGGGATGATCATCTAGCCAATCAGTTCCCCTTACCGACGATACCTTCTCCACCGGGGTCATCGATCTCATCCTTGTCCAGCCAAGAAAGCGTTGCAGCTCATGTTCATCCTTCAGCGCCTGACATGGACGACTCTGCTGAGGGATATAGACGGAGAAGAGCTGGACTGATTGAAGGTGAGAATGGAAGAGCCCGTGGCATGTCGGGCTCTCAGACGATTCCTCATCGACAACGTAAATTAGATCCAGATGGGAGCCATGATGAAACTGGCAGCAAACATAGCGTCTACTCCTCGGAGGATGGGCATAGCTCTGACTTCTCATCCCTTCCACCGAGTGAGAATGTTGAGTTGGAACACTATCCTTCAGAAGATAGCATCATCGATAATAAAGGGACGACCTTGGCGAAGAACGAAAAGCAGCGAAGAAAGCGCAGAAGAGCAGGGACAGCAACTCTGAATGATGACCCTGCAGGGAGCATCAAGGCTGCAAAACATGAGCAGAAACTGGCCGACAAGAACGTTATCCGGGCTTTAATCATCAACGCTCTGTTGATAGCATCATGGTACCTCTTTTCAGTATCTATATCTGTCGTAGGTTACGAGGAAGCCTTCCTGCTTCCTTGCGAAGTGCTAACGAATATCTAGTACAACAGATGGATGTTCTCGCCAGGCAATCTCGACTTCCACTTTCCTCTTTTCACAACCTGCATGCACATGGTCGTCCAATTTCTACTGGCTTCACTTGTACTATATTTCTTGCCACACTTCCGCCCTCGATCAGACAGTATAACGAATCTTCACAACCACGCCCGCATTCATAGAGACCCACCACAGACGGATAAACCTCTTATGACGAAAACCTTCTATTTGACGCGTATTGGTCCCTGCGGCGCTGCTACAGGGCTAGATATTGGTCTTGGGAACATGAGTCTCAAGTTCATCACTCTTACGTTTTTCAGTAAACCTCTCTGCACTCCTCCTAATTTAGACATAAGACTAATACTATGCTACTTTGCCCAGCAATGTGCAAATCCTCAGCCTTGGCCTTTATCCTGCTCTTTGCCTTCCTTTTCCGGCTCGAAACCCCTTCTATCAAGCTAGTACTCATCATTGCAACAATGACCGTCGGCGTCATCATGATGGTCGCTGGTGAAACCGATTTCAATGCTCTCGGTTTTGGCCTCATTATCTCCGCCTCATTTTTCTCCGGCTTCCGTTGGGCCTTGACGCAAATCCTACTCCTTCGGAATCCCGCGACCAGTAACCCGTTCAGCACTATCTTCTTTCTTGCGCCAATAATGTTTCTCAGCCTGGCAATTATCGCTATCCCAGTTGAAGGTTTCGTTCCCCTAGGGAAAGGACTAGGTATCTTGACGACAGATAAAGGCGTTGCTGAGGGGATTGGCATTCTGCTCTTCCCGGGTGTCCTGGCCTTCTTAATGACGGCTTCTGAATTTGCACTTCTAAAAAGAACTTCTGTCGTCACCCTCAGCATTTGCGGCATATTCAAAGAAGTCGTCACCATCTCTGCTGCCAATATCATCTTTGATGATCAACTCACACCCATTAACATAAGCGGACTCGCAGTTACCATTGGGGCTATTGCCGGATACAACTATATAAAGATTACGAAGATGAGAAAAGAAGCCAGAGTGGAAGTCGAAAAAAGAGAAGCAATGGAAAGCGAGGCGGCAGAACCAATGCTGGGCGCCGAACAACGCAATTGGGAAGACATTGGAGAGGCATCCAATGATGATCGCGCTGATGGTCGTCGGGGTCCCCCGCTTACGAAGGGAGAACTGGAGCACGAATAATGCCTATGACCTGTTTGTTTTTGGCTTGAGCTGGCGTATGTAACAACGGGCGGGGCGGGCAAGCTGGTCCTTGATGAAAGGGCGCGGATGAAGTTCATCATGATACCCCTAGAGTATTAGCATATTAATGGCGTTTACAGATTTAGGTAGGGTATACATATACTGCTGGAGTGATTGAGTGATAGTTGTTTTATTGACTCGAGTGCGAAGCTAACGCTACAATAGACACTCGCTAAATATGTAGGCCTGGTTACCCACAGATTATACAATCGCCACCGAACTGTATCATCCTCAAGACAGGTCCTCAATACACGAGATTCCTCCTATTCGTACCCCCTCCTTCAGTACTCCAGGATAGCTGGCCTTAGTAGAATAGCTCCACGGAAACGAAAAACCACCGGATCCGATGGAAACTCTAAACCGTAGAAATGCATCGATGTCTCTAGATATAGAGGCGTATGAGAAAGACTGACAATTGAATCCAGTCCTGCACAGTCTCTGGCTCTCAAACGACACGTCGTTAAGTCTTGATTTCCCCTCTTCCTGAGCGTTTCAACTTTCCAATCAACTTGTATACCTTCCATCGTAGTGAGCACTGGATCCAAGAGCCAAACTCCTACCGAAGGCCACTCTATAGCTCATATAGTGTGTTTATTGGCAAAGCCTCTTTCTCAACAGAACAGTGATTTGAACGAAACGCAGTCGAATAAGCCTCGAGAGCTTAACCGTCGAAGATCGCTGAGAGTCCCTATCGATAGAACTTCGGCATTGAGGTTATATAAGCCGTGTGGTGAGGACGCAGTATCTTGCCTCTTGGCTCGGTGGCTTCGATGATCGTTGTAACAGTCGCACATCGCTCGATAAAGATCGTAATAGACGTCTTCGGCTGCATGTCGTCGGGTTCGTGACTCTTCTTAGCTCTGATAAGAATAACCAATTGTTATCAGGTTCCCAGCCGGCACCACGTGGAGGTGAGAGTCTTGCCAGCCATACTGCTGGAATAATAAATATCTTAATTGCTCAAACGGTCCACAATGGCTTTACTTCCTTTTGAGTCTACCTGATGACTTGACATTGGCGCAGCGCTTATGCACGGTTCGGCCCGCCGTAGCGTCGTTCCATGCAGCTCTCATCCTCTCACTTTCCTTTCTGCTCAACTTGCCTCAATCCTCATCACAGCGACGAGGTGCCAGGAGTGAGGGTTTACCGTCACCGCTGCAACCCTCCTCGTCTTATTTCTTTACTTCTTGTCACTCCTTTGTATTATTCGCCTTCACGGCGTTCCCTTTCGGCGTTGAATCCCAACCGGCGTTCAGCGCGTACCGTGAATGCGTTCATAACAGCATCGGCGATAAGTGTCGGTCGTAGAGTGAGAATCGAGGAGTGTTCGAGCAACGCGAAAATGGCAGACAACAAGCGTCACAACGCGAGTGGGAAGACGCCAGTCGCTACACCGAATGTTGGTTCTTCGGGCATGGTATCACTGGAGGCCGCGCTCATTGGGGCTATTGGCGCACGGTAAGCTCCTGCAGCATAGACAAAACACCTCCTAGCTCTTATATTCTCTAATGCATCTCCCTCTCTCTAACACGCCTACTTGTCAACTCCAATCAGCTAACCCCCGTCCCCCCAACAGCATCCGCCTAACCACCACCCTCACGCCCCCCACCACCATCGAAGGCACCCTCTTCACCGCCTGCCCCCTAACCAACCTTCTCGCCCTCTCCCCCACCTCGCCCTCCACAACCACCCACATCCTCCCCCTCAGCAGCATCCACTCCTTCACCCTCCTTGCCCCGCCACCCACCCACCAACACCAACCCCTCGGGCCCCTCCCCACCAACGCGCTCCTCACCCGCGCCCAAAACGCCGTCACGAAGCTGCAACAAGAGGCGAAGAAGAGGAACAAGAATGTTTCAAAGGAGGCGCAGGAGATTTTCGATGCGCTGAGTCGGACTATGCCGGCGAGGTGGGAGGGCAAGGATATTGTCGTGCTGGATGCGGTGGTGGTGGGTGCGCCGTATAGAGGCGAGGACTGTAAGGGCGTTGGTGGCGCACAGGCTGGGATGGTGGGAAGGGTGCGGAAGGTGGTCAGTGCTCTCCTACGCCTTCTCCTTCAGTCAAAAGACACCCGGATTCTAGCTAACGTGCTGTTTCTTTCGGCGCACAGCTGGAGAACGAGCGGAAGCGTCTCGCAGACCGCGAGAGAAAAGTGGTCGTGCCCGCCGTACCTGCGATGCCGGCTATGGCCGCAGGAGGGCCGAGAAAAGGGGGTTGAGAATAACACGGCTTTCGCCACGTGGGCGCGGTTGTGAGAGGTGGATGGATTGGAAAGCACAATGATCCGAGGTTACCTGAATGGCTGGGGTAGCTGGAGCAGGAAATCGTATGGGGTAGGGAAAGGGAGAAGCATGGGATGTGAGGGCTGTCTTTGCGATCGACACGTTGCGATGAGCGACATTGAGAGTTTGAGGAATAGGTTCGGAGATTAGAATACAAGAATTTCTGTCACCGGAATTTTGTGGTGTGGTTCAGTTGCTGGGGCTGATCCTGGAAACGATTGGTTGTCGACGACTGTCTACTCCGTCTCTAGAAACATTCCCGCAACTCCAACAATAGACAAGCGCCACAGACCTCCCGCATTCGCAAACCCCTCTCACACCCAAACACCTCGTCATGCAAAAGTACCACAACCGCCCACCCATCTCTCGCCCCCGCCCCCCCACCCAACCCACATCACCACCCCCTCCTCTTCCCCCTCTCCTCCCCCCCTCTCTCCCTCCTCCTGCCCTTCTTCCTCTCATACCTCCTCACCTTCTCCCTCCCCGCCCTCTCCACATCCCCCACCCTCTCAATCGCTCTCTTCCCCCTCCTCCCCTCCCTCCTCTCCTTCACCTCACCCCTAACCTTCTGCATCGCGGCTGCGAAAACGGTCGTGCCCAGTTTTTTCTGCAGGTTCGAGATCAGCTCCTGCGCGTTGGTCTGTAGGGCCTTGTAGCCGTCCGTGAAGTGGGCGTCCGAGCTGTGGGGGGCCGGAATGGAGGGGTCGGTGAGGTTGTGGAGGGGGAGGAGGATGGTGGGGAGGTGGGGGGAGAGGGTTGGGGTGGGGAGGGTGGTGCAGAGGGTTGAGAGCAGGGCAAGGGAGGAGGTTAGGGCGGTTAGGGCGGGGGCGGTGGTGGTGAGAGGACCGCGGCGGAGGATGGTGGAGGTTCGGTGGAGGATGAAGGCGAGGGCGGTTTTGGGTATTGGGATAGGAGTATCTACGTCGTTCTCTTCTTCCGAAAGGTTCTCATCAACATTGGCGAACGTGGAGGGCTTGGGATCGGAGTCGGAGCCGGAGATGCCGTCCCATTCGTCTTCGGCGGCTGCGTCTGAACTCTGCTGCTGAGTTCGGGATGGCCAGGATGCGTTTGCGGCGCCAAGGGTTTTGCCGAGGAAGACAAGATTCCGTACGCTCTGGGTTGCGAGCTCTGAGCTGACGTTGAGAACTTTGAGAGAGTTTAGAGAGGTGAGGGTTATGGAAGTCATTTCCTGCTCTGTAAACCAAAGGCCGCCGGAGCCCTTAATTGGGAGCTGGATCTCGTGGGTATCTGCGTTCGTGCGGGCGAAGTCAGCAAAGTATGTCCCGAGTAGTCTCGCGGCGGATAGCTTGACCCAGGCGTGGGGGAAGGAAAGGCTCTGACGAATGCTGGCCCATATGGGAGCGGCGTTTGTGGCAAAAGCTGATGAGGGAAATAATTGGCATATCTTGGCAAAGGCTTGGAGAGCAAAATACAACAGCTCCCAATCAGCACCATCGGTATCCGCAAGATTGGCCATGAGAGTCTGACCAATATTTTGTTGGAGCAATGGTATTTCCTTTCCGCCTTTCGACCCGTTCGTGTCCAAGAATAAACAGTAAGACTGAAGGGCAACCCTGCTGAGTAAAGGCTGATCGGCTTGACCGAGCCAAAATCGAAGCAAGCCTAGCATTGATTGCGTTTTATCGACATCTGCGCGCTCAAATATAGTCTTCAGTAAAGCACCGGCCATTTCTCGGCATTGTGAGGACTCGTCATTGACAATGACCATGACTAAAGGAACGAAGAAGGTTCCGATAATATCCTGGACCAGATCCCCTTTTACTTTAAGAAACAACAGGTGAATGGCTTCCATTACGGATTGGCGACCCTCTTGATGCTTGTAGTCGAGGTTCTTAACAAGAAAGCCCAGTTGCTTGGAGAAGCGCCCTTTTCCTTGGGGATAGTCCATGATGAACTGGAAATATACGCCCCTAGCTAGGTCACGAGCACCACGGGTCTGATTGGTTACCATGATTGTAGCAATAGTATCAAGAACCTCATAAATTTCTGCAATGACTATCTTGCGCGCCATGACTGCCTTGAGAAAATTGAATGCTACCCCTTGACGGTCAGGTTCCTCCAGGTCAGGGATGAGGCGTTTAAGAAGGTAAGCCAAGTCGTTCTCCCTGACCTCAACGTTCCTTCGCTCTCGAAGAATAGCGGACACCAATTTCAGAGCAGCTTGGGCAATCTCCGTATTCGTTGAAATTGTAGACTTGAAGATTTTCACGCACTCGGCGACGTAGATAGGTGCATTGTCGTCAATTGCCTTGAGGGGAACCTTAATGATGGCAGTAAGTAAGCGGAGCGCAGACATTTGAACCTCTTCGTTCGATCGAACAATAGCATCACCAATAATTGGTAAGAAGCCAGATATGTTTGCTGGTGTCTGTAGTGCGTCAAATTTATGTAAGATAGAGCGGAGTACGTCGAGAGAAAACCGGGCAAGCTTGTAATTGTAGGACGTAGTAGTTCCCCGTTGCCCATACCTATTGGCCCCTTTCGCGTTGACTAAAAACTTTTTCATACGTTGATCTTCCCTAGAGCTCCTCGCCTCTGAGGCCCCGCCGGCTTCGTAAACCTCCCGGATAATCTCATAACAAAAAACCAGGACCTGGCGATCTTTGATAGCTTCATTACGAAGTAAGCCTACACCAATCCGCCGAAGCAGCTCGTCGATTTTTTTTACCGTTCTTAAATCCAGCTTCTCTTGCAACAAGGCCTGCAATGGTCTGATGAGATGGGCAAAATGGCTGACAGTGGCAGTTTTTGCTACAAGCTCCATAGAGTCATAGCTTTTACTGCTCTTGACCTCTTTCATCTTGCTAATGTATTCCTCTGCATCTTTCTCTTGCCCGGTAGCACCAAAGATATCATCCATTACGATTGCAACTATTTGAGGAAGGCAATAGTCCAGGTCACCTGGTATAAATATGGGAGCTGTCGCTACTAATATCGAATGTACCGTAAATGACAGAACGTGTAGCTGATAGCCTCTTGCCAAAGAACTTCGTAACTCCTTTAGCACAAATCCAAAGCAAGCAGGCCCTATCAATGTTGATATATCGACCAGAGTCTTTCTTGTCAAATCTCTCGATTCCTGCGCTCGACTACGTAGGATGTGACACACGTCCGTGAGAACTGGCGGCAAGCGGTCTTTCAATTGATCGGCAGGTAGCAGCTTGAGCAATTTGACAACCGAAACTGCAACAGGTACACGGAGGCTGACAGTGGATTCATCCTTTTCGTGGAGATACTTTACTAATGATGGAAGTAAATTATTCGAAAGGTCTTCACTCAATTTCTCCTGCCTGGGCATCGTGACCGAGAGCGTGCTTCGCACGGACAGTTTTCCTATTTCTGTAATAGTGGCGACGTCTTGGGTCTCTTGCTGAGACTCGATCTCCCTTACTTCAGCTGCGTGGGTCAAAGCGTCAATGATCACACCGAGTAGCTTGATGACTGTTTTCTCAAGGTCTGGCTTGCTCTGAATATAGCCACTGTATCTCCTGAAGAGAGCTCTGAATTGAGGCCACTCTAAAGAGGAACTGAGCGCCCCAATAGTCAAGACAGTTTCAGCACTGAGGTTGTGCGCACTCTCGTCCTCGGCCTTATCGAAGACAAAATGCTCAATGAGAGGCATGAAGAAATGGGCAACATTAGCACTGCGCAGATGTCCACTACGCGCCTCAGTACCTAAACGACGCAAAGCGCGGAGGCGACGGTGCTGCTGAATGTGTAGGATGTTCCCAAAGAATGAAGCTTCCTCATCATCCTTTACAAGAAGAACAAACATGTCATTTATTTCATCCCAATCAGGATTATGACGCACGAGGTGAGCCATAATGCCTAAGTATTCTGTACGCACTAGTTCCGAAGGTTCAGAGGCACCGTTACGTAGAGCCGGTAACAGGATGCGCTGAACAAGGTCGGAATCCAAGTTTTGTGTCTTTCTAGGGTCGACCCTGTTGGTCTCCACAAAACGACGCAGCGCAAATGATGCATTTGATCTTATGGCCAACTCTTCGTTGTCTCTCACGTAGTAAATCATATTGTATACCAGTGGACGCCACTCCTTAGGACTGAAACTCTGGAATTGATCCTCATTGATAATATTGAAGGCTCTCAATCTCTCATCGAAGTCTGGCTCATCAACCTTCTGTGAAGAGAAAGAATTCAGGCTAACGCATAGACTTGCAACATTTCGAAGCCCCTCGTCTCCTTCTGCCAGGACAGATAGAACCCGTGACAGAATTTCTCTATTAGCTCGGTCTTTGAAATATCCAAAAAGTGAAGATACGGTACGAAAGATCCGTTCCTGCAGAGCACCACCTGGAGCGAGATCATACAACGGCACAAAGTGTTGCAGAATTCGTAATAGATCGCCTTTAGAAATAGGGCTTACCCGATGTGAGGGTTGATTCAGAAGAAATGCCGAGACCTCGATGAGGTTCTCCACCTGGTTTGAGCCTTCAACTAGAGGCGCCAGCATTGACACAAGCTGTATTGCGGATCGCAAAATCTCCTTGCTAGGGCTTCCTCGAAGCAGACAGCCCACACTCTCCAGGATGTAGTCCATGTTGGGGTGCAATAATTTCCTCTTGATCGTCCCATCATCAACTTCATCAAAAGTTTTTGTCAGGACATTTGTAGGCTGGAAGAGATTGATAACTCTTTTCAGTATATCATCCAAGACAAACAACTTGACTTCGTCCTTTGCTGAAGGGACATCTAGGCATTTGACAATTGAGTTGACTACTGTAGGATCATAGTCCGCCAAGAATATTGCTGTGTCCTGAGACGACGCCCATGTCGAGAACAAGCGCAGCATTCCTGATACCGACTGTGCTGTGTCAATGGCAAGTCTTTCCAGTCGAGGACTAACTAGTTCGGTGAACATGTTTGGTAGGTATGGCTTGAGCTCTTCGGCTGAGCAGTGACTGAATATCAATGTAAGGCATTGAAAGCCAGTCTGCCGTAGAATTTTGAGTAATGAGATCTGAGCGCTGTCACCAAAATCCTGGGCTGACGCCTCTGAGCTTGTGGCTAGGCCTCGCACAGCTCTGATCATACAATACAAGAGTGAATCTACCAAATTAGGTGTGAAAGGGCTGAGTTGACTGCCAAGGGTTTCAAGCATGTCTTTGATCATGTTGATTAAGCCTACCTGCTTTCGGGTACTTAAAAGATCATGGATTAAGATTTTTTCAACCAGGCACGACTTGTCGACAATCTTTAGGCTGTCGAGCGGTCCGAGAGCAATATTGACAAACTCACGGAGATCTCCTTCGCCAAATCGAGATAGAGCTTCCAGAACTGCCCTCCGTTTCGTTGTCTGCCCTCTTTTGCCACTTGCCGTACCTGTTCTTGCGATCATCTTACCATAGAGAATCCTGAGCAGTACGGGCATGAGTTCGTGCCGGTGATCGTCCTGTATCGTGCTGATGCGGTCATCGATGTGCATAAAGCTCGAGATCTCCTCTCTAAATCGGGCATCATCGAGAAGATTAATCAGGTTCTCCTGGTATGGTTGTATGCCTTGAAGCTTCCAGGTAAAGATCGCCTTCAAGGCAGACTTCTGCACTTCAATATCCCCGTTGGCAAGTAAATTCCTCAGTGCCTCGAAAACCTCGGATGATCGATATAAGACTCTAGGATTGTTGAAACAGCCGACAAGATGGAGCATGGCTTTCTGATCTTTCCGAGCCAATTTTGGGCGACTCGGATCCTCAATTAGGACTAAATTCTCCGTGTCCTCTGGATCATCGAAGAAGTCTTCTTCCATCTTGTCAGTAGCCCATCGTAGGAATATCGGGACGAGCTGGCGAGATCGCTTTTCAGCCACGTGAGGAACACCCAATAGAACCTTCAGAGCTAGAGACGGGGCTCCGGCTACACTTTGTGGGGCGAATCTATGAGCCGTTTCAAAGTTTGTCGCTATCAGCTCAGGAGCCATCTTCATAGCCTTGAGATCTGACTCCGTTACGCTATCTATATGCATGAGATTCGAACATTGGAAGGGAGTCAAAGGCTTTCGCTGTAGTTCCTTGGTACAACTATTTTCATCGGTCGAAACTGCTGGCTCAGGTTGCCCTAGCCATCGAAAAACCTGTTGAGACACAACATCCTCGCCAATCCTAGTCTCGCAGATCTCTTTGAGAGCATCAATGGCGTCACTCCAAAGTTGAGAAAGCTTAAATGTTAGCAGACCGAAGCAGAAATGCGGGATAGCCCTCTGGAGCCAGAAATCCGACGAAGCCGACTTGTACTGCGAGGCAAGCTTGCGGACATGCATCGATAAAGAACGAGCTGATTGTAGATCTAGTGGACTAGATTCGATCGCCAATGCAGTGGTAATGATATCTGCCTGTTGAAGGTGGACTTTCTGATAGAGAGCCCCAATAATCTGCAAGGAAAGTTGTCGAAGCGGATGATAAGAAGAATGTAAATTTTCTATTAAGACACCGACGAGCGGGTCGAGATTCTGATTCCCGAGATCAAGGTGGGTCGATTTCACCAGAGTAAGCACAGCCTCGAGGTAAGGGGCCAGACCCCCGAATTGGCTAGCAACACTGAAGATCGAGGCCCACATTCGGGGCACACCAGCGTCAAACGTCGGGAAATGCTGCACATAACTCTTTATGCCTAAGCCAAGGCTGAAGGTGGTTCGAACCTCGTTTTCAAACGGCAAATCCAAGCTTTGGTCAATCATATCGCCTAATGCTTGCATGACCCGATCCGTGGTTGAAGAAGAGACAGATATGAGATTCATCAGCTCAAGGTATGCACTACAAAGGTGGATTAGGTCTTCATGGAGTTTGGCATCTTCGAAAGTCTTGACTATGTGGTTCTGCCAGGCTTCGGAGCATGTTAACCTATTTTGTCCACCCTCCTCAACGATTTTAGGAAGTAGAAGACACAGCTCGAGCTCATTACTTTCCCATTTAGAAATGATGAACCTGTTACAAAGTTAGCGAATCAATAGAGGACAGCAGTAGTCATGACAAACTTTGAATAATACGGAAGAAGCAAATTCCGAAAACGCTCTTGGCCTAGATCATAAAAATAACTGCAAAATTGAAGGAATTCATGTGCGTTGTAATCATCTGCAAGTATATCTAGGATCTGACGATATCTGGGGATCACTGTCTCCAATGGTGCCGATTGAAGGATCACTGCTGCGGCTTCGTGGATTGTCAGGAAATTTGTGGTAGCGGACTTTCCGTGGATTTCTAGTAATGATATCAATGCATCAAATATTGGAGCCCAATTTTGTATTCTTGAGCCTTTCCTCACCGCGGTAACTATCAAAAGCAAGCGTTCATGAACCATAACGTGGCTGGTAGTTGGTCTTGTACGCAGGTTTTTGATACTTTCGAGAATAATGTCTAAGATCGATTGGAAGGTCGTAGCATCAGTGAGGTGGATCAAGCCAATGGTAACTCCATTGAGCACTGTCAGAAGGTCCAAAGACTGGCCACTGTCTTTTTCTAGAGTACGTTCAAGGAGGCAACGGTATATGCAGTCGCCACAAGAGTGTAATTTCCTGTCGACACCTTTGATAGAATCAACAAATAACGTCATCAAGCCATATTGGTAGAGCTCAAGATGCTCGTTGCGCTCTGCCATAGAGTCGAGATCTGCCAAGATGCAGTCCACTACTATTGTCAAGGGCTTACGGTTCTTATGATATGCGAGCGCTGCTTTTCTGACGAGAAAAGACATCGCTTCTGCTGCAAATCTAGTAGTATACGTTTTCTGTGTTTCTCTTCCCAAGAGCGGCGCCATAATGCGAAATAGAGGTGCCAAATCCGGAACCAGAAGACGTGATAGATATTTGAAAAGCCATGCCAAACATGTAAAGCTCCATTCGATGACCTGCACATCGGAATGCTTAGCAGCCAGAGAAGCAACCAGCGTGACAGCCCTGGAGAAGTGCTTTTCAAATTTGAATCCTAGATCATGGGCAAAACTTCCCAAAAGGCTGAGCAATGGTTCCAAGGACTGTGGGTCCCGCTTCTCGATGTAGATGTATAGTAAATCCATTATGCCCTGGTTGTAGTGTAGGATCTGGGGTAAGCTGTCGCACAGTGGCTCTACCTCTCGAACGAAATTTGTAAAAATTTCAGAAAGATTTAGATCCTTCCATCTATTCAAGCCCGCCTTTAAGAATGAGGTAGTGGTACTGAGTTCTTGTTGCTCCACATCAGCACGATGGACCCGACGAACCGGATCGATGTTGAGCTTTGCAATGCGCTGAGTAAAAGACTCGAAGCGATGTTTCCTTGTCGAAGAAGTACCACCTTTTACTTTCTTGGTAGGTCTTTCTTTTCTTCGTGAAGACTCTATTGCCATCTTCGACCAAGGCCCCGGATTTCGTGACATAATGTCTGCCTCGATATTAGTCCTGGCTCACGTAAAGATCGACAGGAATTTTGATATACCGCTAAATCAAGCGCTATTGCCGCGGTTCGGATTAACCACATGGCCGATACCCTAAAACCCGAAAGGGCCTTCAGATTGGCAACAAACAGATGATACTTAGGATGACCTTCAAAATGTAAGTGCTACTTCGTCTAGCCATGTTTCCACAGCATTCCTGATCTCATTCGCTATATATTCAAGATGATCCTCCCTTACTTCTCAAGATACGCATCCTTTTTCAGAAACGTTTAATACATCCAGAATCCTTCCATCCCTGCTTCCCCTAACTCTTTACTTAACGCTACAATGGGAGACATTTTATGCTGACTCATGCTCAGAGTCGTGACCGGAGCTATTAAAGGACGATTTACCTCGGTTTTTGGAAAATTATCCAAGTTGCACTCAAAGAACTTGTTCTCGCTGGGGATAGTCTTGGGAGATTTATTTGCGAATCCTGCGGAATCATCTTCAGAAGATAATGAGGCTGTATCAGCACTGTTGAATGGAGACATCACAATCCCGTTACCAATCTATTTCACGCTTGGAAACTACCCTTTACCTCAGAAAATTATTGAAAAGCTCGAGAGGTTAGACGGTGAAGTATGTCCAAACTTGTATTTCCTAGGCAAACGGTCCACAATCAAGACGTCAGAAGGACTACGTATAGTAGCACTAGGAGGTTCCCTTGGTCCGGGCATCACTGCAGGCCTATCAAAGGACAAGTATCTCCCGTTCCATACTGAAGACGATGCCAAGGCTCTGCGTGGCGCCAATACAGCAGACGTGTTAATCACAAGTCAATGGCCTCTGTTAGTCCGTACCGGTTCCAAAGTGAATATACCTGATGGTGCAGAAGAGCCAACCGCAGAGCAATGTATTGCCGATCTTTGTTCAACCCTCCGGCCTCGTTATCACTTTAGTACGTCAGATCAAATATTCTATGAGCGTGAGCCTTTCTTCCACGCCCCCAAGGAAGAGCAGCCGGACGCAAAGCAGGTCACGCGCTTCATCAGCCTTGCTGCTTTTGATAATCCGTTGAAACAAAAGTGGCTCTATGCCTTTTCCATAGATCCCGAAGCTGCGATTCCTTCTACTATACCCACTGGTACTACAGCCTCGCCCCTCACCGATTACTCCAAAAAACGCCAGCGACTCCCTCCACAAGAGCAGTCTTATTCACGCTTCTCAAATCACGATCATCATCACCGACCTTCGAAACGCGCGAGACAGGCTCCACCAACACCCCAGGAATGCTTCTTCTGTCTCTCAAACCCGAATCTAGCAACTCACTTGATTACCTCCATTGCGGATAACACTTACCTCACAACTGCTAAAGGGCCACTCAGTGATGCATCGACGTTCCCAGCACTTGGGTTCCCCACTCACATCCTTATTCTACCTCTGTCGCACTCTCCTACAATCGCAAGTATCTCTGATACCGAAGTACGATCCGCGACTTACAATGAGGTACAACGATATCGCCGAGCCTTACATAGCCTTTTGATAGCGAAGTCCAAAGATAGTCTTGGGGCTGTGACATGGGAAGTCAGCAGAGCCAAAGGCATTCACATTCACTGGCAATTTCTGCCAGTACCATCAGACCTCATCACCAAAGGCCTAGTAGAAGCTGCGTTCAAGGTCGAAGCTGAGAACGAGAAATACCCTACATTCAAAAATGAAGAAATCGGGGACGGCACAACGGAAAAGGGAGACTACTTCCGAGTTTGGATCTGGCGGCCGGGAGAAGGAGAAAAGGGTAGTGGAGAGTTGACATCAAACGTGGCGGATCGTTTGGGGCGAGACAGAGAAGCCGAACTAGGCAAGGAAATCTCCCTGGTGCTCCCACTGTCACCAGACTTTCGTTTCGACCTGCAGTTTGGGCGAAGGGTGATGGCCAAGCTACTGCAGCTCGAAGCGCGAATGAACTGGAGGGACTGTCAGCAAAGTGAGGCGGAGGAGACGCAAGACGCAGAGGCTTTTAAGAAGGCATTCAAGGGATTTGATTTCTCTCTAGAATAAATGTCTAAGAAGTTATGATAGTACCCTTGAAGTTCTATCCTCCGGACAGTAATGAGGGATTAATTCCTATTGTAGGTCTCAATATTCGACGCATTATCGAGAACAGTGAGAGCTGCTCTTGACAGGGCCTGCAGAATAATGCAGGATGTGCTTGCTCTTTGTCGGATAGTGGAGACAGAGTTCGCATTTTGGGTTGAAAATAAGGTCTCAGCGAGCCACAAGCCGCGTACCCCTGTCTTCATCAATGGCTGCCCCTCGTACCACCAACTTGAAACAAAGAACTCCAATGCCCCATGCATGACATTGTCGTAGGCCTCTCGGATATTCACTCGTTGCCGTGAAGGTAGATTGAGCGCTGCAGGAACTGAAGGACAGTAATAACAGTGTTGGATACTGCTCTTCGCATCAAATCCTGCCCTTTCCCGCCGCCGTATAACCTTCCGAGCCTCACTCCTGGACACCCCCAGAACCCATCGCTGTTCCCTCTTTGAACCAGTCACAAATCACCCAAATGCCTCTCATAGTCATCCGCGCCGGTATCCCCGGTGTCAACATCAACAGCTGGAACACCTGCATGGCAAAAGCCTACTGCAAGTCCGTCTCCCTTCCCATCCACCCCCTGCTCCACCACTGACATCTCCCCCTTAGATGGCCCGTCATCATCGGCATAATCGTCGCCTCCGTATTCATCCTCTCCATCCTCTGGTGCTGCGCCCGCTGCCTCTGCTGCGGCCTAAACTGCTGCTGCGACTGCTTCTCTTGCTGTAGAACGGGCGGCGGTCGCAACCGCAACCGTGGGGACAAATACGCCGATCCGCCCCAGAACTTCCAGCCAGCGCCGTATCAGGGGTATCAACAACCTCCGAATCAAGGTTATCAGCAGCCACCCAACCAAGGGTACCAGCAACCTCCGAGTCAAGGCTACGGGCCCGGACCCGTCAATCAAGGCTACAACCCAGCACACCAACAACCCGTCTACGAGCCTCCTCAATTCGCACAATTTGACGTCAATAAGAAGCCGGTAAACGAGGACGCCCTACCCGCAATGCCAAGCTGGGAGAATGCAACTTCAAGAAAAGTGCTCGAGGAGCATGACGGAGACATGGAGATGGGAACCCTGGGACCTACACAGGCGCAAAGAGTTCCCATGTTGACCACCCAGGCGCCTTCGCCACCAGCTGGCTACGCCGAGGCGAGCTCACATACCTTAGACAATCCATACCAACAACCCAACGCCTACAACGGAGCGGATCTCCGATCTCCCCAAACACAAGGCCAGGCATATGGCGCGCCGAGCCAACCGCAATGGGGCTCCTCACCGCACGCTTACAGCGATCAACCAGCCCAACCCGCATACTCTGCCTATTCCCCTTCCCCATCGGCCAGCACCCGATATGCACCGTCATCAGCATACGAGCAACAAGAGATTGGCACGGTATATAATTCGAGATCGCCACCGCCACCGCAGCAGCAGCATGCACCGAGTACCCTGCTGGCAGGACGGAAGCCGGTGCCGAATACGTGGCGAGATGTATGAAAGTGCTACATGTCCTGTGTATTTCATGGTTTTCATGCCTTGCAGCGCGGATTTGCGAGAATCTTTTATATCCTATGTTATTTTGTTTCCAATTCTTGTTCTATTTTCGGTTTTATGATACCCTATGGTGCAGAAAATTTGGTTATTGATGTCTACCTGATTCAGTCCCAGCCGTTATCAGATCACACGTCCGTTACCGAAAGACAGATGTATTGGCGTTGGAGCGTGGGCCTTTTGATTTCATCTCGCTATGGTTCCTCGACCCCGCTGTTACTGACCTTCTCCTCTTCGCATCATACACTCTTTGTCTTGAAAACCTCGCCACCACTTCAGCCAACTGAACCGTTCAGCCTTGGAGAACATCAATCCTCACAGTACCGCCCAGTAGCGCTGCATGCGTCATCACCCTCTGCTCCGCCCCCCCAAACCAGCTAGAAAAAGCCAACCTACGCTCTCAATACACATACCCATACATCCATCCTAGAAATTCCTAACTCTCCTCCCCCTCCTCCCCCCCCCCCCAACATGCACCCCAAAACCCGCCAAAGTGCTAAAGATAAGAACACACCATTTCCTTCCTTATCAAAACCACAGATACGACACCAGGGGCGGTAGAGAGGGATATCGGATTAGTACCTAAAGCCAAAGATTCGGTTGAGTTGGTTTGGTTGGCTGGGTTGGGAGGTGGGATGGGATGGGATAGGATGGTTTAGCTACTGTAAAAGGGGGTTCAAAGAATGAAGAGAGAAGAGATGGTAGAGAGATGCCGACGACGACAACAAACAACAACACCATCATCATCATCCTCCTCCATCCTCCATCCTCCATCCTCCGTCCATCGCCCCCTCCCCCTCCCTATCCCCTAATCCCCATCCCCATCCCCATCCATCCGCCCTCTTCAAACACTCGCATACATATTCTAGAAGTAAAATAAAAAAACAAAAACTTTCCGCCCATCACCATCACCATCACCTTCACCTTCACCTTCACCTTCACCTACCTTACAGTAAATACCCACCCATCAATCAACCAATCAATCAACCCCTCCCCCCTCCTCCTCCCCCTCCCCAGCTATTCTACAATAGCCCATTTAAAAAAAAAACCTCTTACCTAGCTGGCTCTTCTTCGAAAAAGCAAACTTTCTTTACGTCATATTGCATTTAGTACATACATAATCCGCAGTACTTTTCTCCATCAAAAAAAAAAGAGACGGAACGATTCAAGGCTTCTGTCTACGTGCTTCTTCAATGAACGGCTTCAAATGATACTAAAAGTTCTATAACCCCACCACCACCCCCCAAAAAAGTCTTAACCCCCCCATTCCCTATATATCTTCCAAAAAAAAAAGGTATCTCGATATCCAAAAGTAAATGCCCGCAAGACATCACAATCCCTCCAATCCCATGAAACCACATGCACCCACTCCATCCCATCCGCCCAACGAGAGAGAACAACGCCTCCTAGGTGTCCCACCCAGCTTTCCTCACCGCGAGGCCCGCGCTGTTGACAAACGCCAGCCTATCCAAACCTTCCCCAGCCCCACGAAATTATATTCATGCAAGAAACACTCCTTCACTCCAATCCCAAACCTCAGCACCACCAGCTAGCTCTTCATCCTGGAATCACGCCGGCGCAACAACCGGAGCGTGCAACCCCTTCAGTGCTCTAAACTCCGCCAACTGCGCCGAAAGCTCCTGCAATATCTCATCCATCGGACAGGCTTGCTCCAGGAGGTTTCGATCTGTGCGGAAGGGTCTGACGATATTTCTCATCGCAAGGGTCGATATACACGCCTAGGTCAAACAAATCAGCAACCTTTATCAGCTCACTGCTGGAAATTTTCTCAACCTACCTCAATCCTCGCAACCTGATGCTCAACAAAATGCACCAAAAACCGATCGCTGACCTCTCCGCCCCGGTTCTTCAACAACTCCAGCATCGCCGTCTCAGGAGCTTTCAGGGTCATTATTCCCGGGGTTTCAAGCGCACTACATAGCATCTCAAGCCGCAGACAGACTTTCCACAGATCCCAGACATTCTGGGTTTCCATCGTCAGCTCGCTGTCGCCAAACTTACTTGCCGGATCTGCAGATGCAGCCGCGGCTTCGGCATCCGTTTGTTGTTGTCGGGCAATGAGCCGGCCGGCAAGCGAATGCGGATACATTAGGTAGATATATTCCGGATTCTCGAGACCCTTCAGCTTCCTAGTTCCTAGGTCTTTTACTTCGAACCCTTGGCTACTAAGTTGGCGTAGCTCACGTCGTATGGCTTGGCCTCTAATGTCGTCCTCAAGTGTTTCTTCCGAACCCGTGGAGGCAGAACGCTCAACGTCGGCGTAATTCTCCAGTGTGCGCTGAATCTCGGCGATGAAGTTAGTCGATACCGCGATTTGCCCCCCGTCGGCAGATCCTGAGATTCGAGATGCTTTGTTGACCATTGGGCCAAAATAATCCATACGTCTTGTGACGGGATCTGGTTCGCACACCGGATTGCCCCAATGGATACCCGTGCGCACAGATAGACCTCGGAAGATAATGTTGCCGTCTGAGTCCATGACTTCTGAACAATGACCGCTATTCAGAATCTCGCTAGGCCATGGAGCCTCAAGGAGGTGGCTCTGCACAGAAAACGACCAGAGTAAAGCGGACGTGGCGGTGGGGAAAGAGACCATAAAGGCATCACCTTCAGTTTTGACTTCGTATCCGCCGATGATTCTCAATTGCCGTCTCATGACTTCGTTGTGTATCTTAATGGAAGATCTCATCGCTTGAGGATAACTTTCCCACAACAGAGTCGAATTCTTAATGTCGGTAAAGATAATTGCGACCTCTCCAGTAGGGGCCTCGACTTCAGGGTCGAGTCGTTGTAATGTCGAGTCATCTGGCCGGTCTCCATCCCTGGGGCGCTTCCCACGTTTCATGGGGAAAATCTGCTCGTCCTGAAGATTTGAAGGGCCCATCGAGAGACTCTGCCCTCTATAGCGATTTCGCTCACGCTTCTTCAAATCGCTGACGCCGATGATCATCACCATGATTTTGCCCGTTGCCCCAAAAGCCATAGCCATGTCACGTAGTTTCTGAGCCGCCCGCATGAGGTCTCCTCGTTCGGAACGTGCAACGTCAACAACGACATCCGGGGTTATGTACTCCCAGAGCTCTCTCGACGCTATAAGTACCATTTCGTCCTGTTCTCCCAGCGTAAACTGAGAGATATTAGGCGCAGCCATGACAGAGGGCATCATTTGGATATATCCAAAAGCGCGTGAGACGTCTAGTACGTCATTCAGCTTGCCATGTCGTGATACATAACCGCCAGCCTCTCGGATTCGTTCTCGTTCTCGTGCAGGGATGTGGTTGCGCGTCAGTACCTTGAAGCCACCATCTGAGTGCATGAGCATGGCTTGTGCATCGCCGACATTCGCAAGATAGAGCTCCATGTTGTCAAGAAATATAATGGTAGCCACTCCTCCAGAGTTGAGGTCTTCTGCATTCAGCGTTTGTCCTGCGAGTGATCCTCGATGTGCCAGTTGAGGAGCGCGGTGTTCCTTATCGTCAATAGATTGACTTGCTGCGGTTGCTAGATCCTTATTTAGAGCCAAAAACGTTCGCCTCAGGGCGTCGGCTGGCGTGTCATCAGCCTTTAGTCTACTGAGCTCTTCGGTAAAATGGTGACTGAAGTTTTCATGGAGGTATTTTGCGACCTTTGAACCGCCATTTGATGAGGCTTGGCCATCAAACATACCAAGGAGGGTCTCAGTTTCATGGCCTCTGAACCCTGGAACGACCATATCGATCGTTGAAAGATGCTCATGCCTGCCTAGACTATCGGCCATACCATAAGCCATGGTACCGGCAAGCGAGCCAGAAGTTCGGACTCGACGATCCTCTGTCTGATCAGGGACAGAGGGTATGGTAAGCGTAACGTCCATAAGTCCGAGAACCCGAAGGTTGTGAAGTGTAGCGAAATTTGTTAGATCTTGCCCTTCACTGACTCCATTGTATAGATCGTGTTTGACTTGCTTGATCTCAAGGCGCTTATTGCCCGAGAAGTTCAGATACTTCAAAGCTGCGTTGTACTGCCAGTTCCAATCGTACGGCCAGTTCGAGACATTGTATTTCAAGGAGTTGCTACCAACATCTAGGACGGCTAGCTTCGAGATCTTGCCAAGTTCAGCAGGCAGCGTTTGGAACTTGTTGCCATTGAGATGAAGCACCTTAAGCGAAGAGATGTCTTCTAGGTCATCGGAAGGAAGGGAGGTCAACTCGTTTCCGGAAAGGTAGAGCTCGTTCAGATGCGGCCAGCGTCGCAGCGATCGCTGGGGAATGTCGATCAACTCGTTATAGGAAAGGTTTAGTACCCGGAGTTCTGGCAGCATTACAATCTCGTCAAACACGTCATCAGTTAATCTGTTGTCCGCCATGTACAGATTACGGAGGGAGCCGGCGAACGTTGTTGTGAAGCGCTGTTGCTGTGAGTTGTTTGAGTCTTTCCGTTTTATCGGGGTCAAGCTCCCATCTGTTGGGGTTCTTGATATCACGGATGCTTTTCTCCCACCAGGCCCATAAATGGAGACGATGGATCCCGTCCTAGCATTTCCAGCAGGTGAGCTGCCAACGCTCAGCAGTCCGCCAGAGGCTTGGCTTGGCCTTCGATGGCTAAAGTCTTCGAGCTTGCCTAATTCCTCAAATTCGAGACTTTGGGAGGAGCCTTGAGTACCGTTCGGCTGAGCCTCAATGGATGGCGCTTGAAACACCGGCACCGGCTTTGGGAAGCTTTCTAACAAATTTGCCGATACATTCAATGTGTCCAGTCGGAGGCAATACCAGATTTCCGTAGGAAGCTTCTTAAGATTACACTCGCGTAGGTCAAGGAATCGCAATTCTTGGAGGCTGCCAATGGTAGGTGGTAAACTACTCAACGGATTTTTTGCAATGCTGAGATATTCCAATTTCCGGAGTTTACCGATTTGAGAAGAAAGGTTCACAAAATGATTCTTGTCCAAATTGAACTTTTTGAGGTTTGGCATGTGCTCAAACATGGTCTCATCCAACTGCGCCACATTTGCTGAGGCGATATTGAGAGAAGTCAAGCTTGGAACGGAGGACGACAGATCGAATCGTGTTATGGGGTTGTGATCAAGGTGAAGAATGCAGATTTTGGCGAAGGATCCCTCAAAATTTGAAATCGAGTTGTGTCCAACCATAAGCTGCTCAAGTTTAGGCAATTCCGAGAAGACGTCAATGCTTGTAACATCATTGAATCTCAGATCGATCTCTTTCAGATTCGTGAGCTCCTTGAAGCTGCCGTGAAAGGCACCTGAGAGCAGGTTGTTAGTTGCCCATAGCTTCTCCAACTTTGTAAGCTGCAAAATTTTAGGTAAAGCTCGGATCGAGTTGAAACTAATATCCAGATCAATGAGAGACTTCAGCTCACACACTGAATCTGGGAAGACTTCTAAGTAATTTGACGAAAGGTTCAGGTTTCGAAGTGATTTGAACTGGTTGAAATAGGAAGGAAGGGTTTTGAGCTTGTTGTTCGACATTTTGATGCTCAGCAAACTATGCAACTTTTCCAGCCCAGAATTTTCGAGTGATTCGAGGCGGTTGTTGGAAATGTCGAGCGTTGTCAGTCTTGTGGCCAGGCTAAAGCTGGGAGGTAGTTGCCAAGCCTCGTTACCAATATACCTGATATCCCTGAGGTTGACGCAGCCTTGGATGAAGTCTTTCGGAACATCGAGCGAAAGATTTCGAGACAAATTAAGGGACACGATCTCGGTTGATTTCTGGTACAAATTGATCGGTATAGTGACAAGGCTTCGACCCTGAAGGTCAACGTGACTGTGCTTCTGCGTCTTGCTATGCGTTGGTTCCGTGTCCAGTCTGTAGTAGCCACTGAGTTTTGTAGGTACAAAGGTGAAGCGACAAAGATAGCTGTTGTCCTCTCGGCCAATTTCTTCTATACGATCATTCTTTTGATATCCCGCCTGTTCCAGGAGCCGCTTTTGAATAGCGATGGGTCTCTCCGACGGTCCAAGCTGCCTCTGGAGATCATGTTTACGCATGATGATTTGATAGTTGTCGAGCTCATCTTGTAGGAAAGACTTCCTCCCCAGGGAAATAAGAATCTCGGAGACTGTAGTACTGACGGCCCTCGATATCGTCGCGAAGGTCGAATCAATGCGAAAGACCCGGACACAATGAGGTGTACCATCGTCGTCATCTGCTTCCGAAACTCCTGTATCATCCACTTCTCGTACCCGAGGTATGTTATCCTCGCCTTCCTTTTTGACAGCCCACGAATCCGGAGCATCCCATTTCGCCTCGGGAAGGTCTTTAGATTCTTTGGAAGGCTCTTCTTCAATCGCACCGCCAGTGGCGCCAGTGTAGATAGCTCCGTAGGGTGCATTGGGCTGCGGACCTAGAGCGGATGGATCAACAATGCCTTCCATATCGTCAAGGTTGGTGTCTAGATTAAAGAGCGCATCGCTTGCTGAAGACCCATTGCGGGACTTATCGGCTTCTTTTCCACTCGTACTTTCGTAACTGATGCCGCGCTTTGGTTTAGGGAACCTTCCATGACTATGCAACAACCGCGACCCACTCTCCTTCTTTTGGGATGGCGAGCTAGAATCTGTATAGTCTGACGCTTTGGCAGTCGAGCCGCTGTCGAACGTGGCAACGCTTCCTTCCCGAGGCCTTTTCTGAAGTGAATATTCGGTATTGTCATATTTGCTCGATTCACTAGGCGGATCTTGTAATGACCGCGTTGAGCCAAGGGAATGTGAATGTAATAGAGAATCATCCGCACCCCGGTCGCCCTTGTGTCTTCGAAATCTTTCAATAATTGAGCGTTTTCCGGATGAGCCGTCAGCTGGCGATCGCTGACCGGAGATAGGCTCGCGGCTTATTGCACTATTGTAACTAGGGGTCGGACTCGTCCCACGCAGGGGAAGAGTAGTTCGTGAAGCCATAGGAGAGGAGATCTGGTCCTTCAGCATCCGGACACCAACGGCGGAATTCTGTCTATTGGTCAAAGGTTGGACAGGAAGCCCTTTATGTAAATCTTTCGACGGTGGCTTTGGAGGTTCCTCTTTACTTCGAGAATGCCGATGACCGGGAAAATGGAGTCTGTGCAGGTGAGAGTGGTGTTGATGTTTAGCAGGCGGATCGCTTCCCACATATCGTTGCTTGTCCAATCCGGCAGGTGCTGGTCTAACTGTGGCATCGCCATACTGCTGGATCTCCTGTGACGTATACCTGTTAGCGTTTGACCGATTTTCAAAGTTCAGGAAAGAGCGATGATATGTTGGTCTCGACTGTTGAGGCTCGTCAACACCAAGTAGCGACAGCCAGACAAGCAAGAAGCCCATAATTTCCTATCTTAACCACAATCTATCGGAAACCAAGATACAAAGGGAGAATTATTTCAAAGGCAGACCTGAGGATCAACTTGGCAATACGAGATCTGCGACCGGGTGCATTTAATAAAACTTCTCATATCTGGCGTTGGGGTATTGTGCAGGTTTTTTGCGACCCTCCGAGTCTTTGAAATTTTTGGAAGCTTAAGGGAATACTCGGCAAGGACTTGGGGTTTTAATACACACGGTCATGCAAAGTGGCAGTGATTGCGTGACACAAGAACGACAAACATGTAGACTTACTTTGAAATCTTGAAAGAGCCAAGGAGTAACGTCACTGGATGGTAAAGGAGTCCGAGGTCTTGAATTACTGGGCGACAGAGGTGGTCCGTCGTGATTGAAGGCATTTATTGAATTATTGCGATCTCTCTGGGAAGCAGATGACGTAGAATGCTCTCGCTGGATCCCTGGGAGTATGCTGGTATCCGAACTTCTTGACGACTCCCGTCCATTGCTATCGTCGCCAAAGAACCCGGCAATCTTGCTACGCCGGGTGCCTCTCGAAATGCTTGCCCTGGAATTCGAGTTTGAATTTTGGCTGCTAATGGTAGTCGCACTGGCTACAGACGGTCTTCGCTCGTCACCGTAAGAAAGTCGATCGGGTGAGCCACTAGTGCCAGTGCCACCAGTATCCGGTCGAAAGGACGGTGAACTTTGAAACTTGCAGTGTTCGTCATCGAAAAAGATTTCAGATGCTGCTCCTCCCTTCGATACCGTGAGGCCATCGTTCACCGTCCACGGCGCAACCTCGGCGTTTGGCTTCACTGCTGAAGGTGGATCCCTCGAAAATGAAGGTATGCTTCCTCCAGAGGTGTCCAGGCACGCAAGGTCTTTTCGATAATCATAGATCGTACCTGTCATAGAATATTCCTTCGGCGACACGTCCGGCGAACTAGAGAAGAAGGTTGCACGCGAAGGAGTATCAGCACTCTGCGGACTCGAGTCATTTTGTTGAACCCTGTAGAGCAACCAAGAACCCGTTAGTAAAAGACTATATCGAAGATATTGAAATCAAATGCTTCGGCGGGCCCCTGACAGGGACAAAGATCCAACAATCGCATAGCATCCAAAGCTCCAGTGATGACAGAGTCCAGGCTCGGCCACAACAGTCAAGCTCATGTGTTTCTTCCATGGTATCTCCTCGCCCAAAACTGCCTGGAGTGTTCACCGTAAAGTTGGGCACAGATAGGAGAGCTTCCGGCATAGTGAGCAGCCTCGTCTGTGAATATTCCGTAGGGTACCTCTGGAAGATGAAGGCGACAACGGCAGTGACAGCAGCAAAAAGACTCACAGATCTTTATGTCCAGTGCGAACTTGTATCGGAGCCCTTCGAGAGCTCGGTTCCGATGCACCCATTGTCTTGTCGTGCGCTCGCCGAGTTCCCTTGTTCGCCTTCTCTGGACGATTCAGGGTCAGATGGTCCCTTTTCGTCATCGTTGGCAAGCAATCGATGCTCTGACGAGGGAGAGTTGCTGCTGTATAGGCGCAGAGGGCCCAGACTTGAGGAGTAGGCAAGGCGGCACGGCGATCTCCATGTATGCGTCCCACGTCTCGGCTACCGAACGAACAAAGCTGCTCAGACAATTAGAAGAGGGTACCTGCAGAACACACTCAGTAGTGCAGCTCTCAAGAGAACTGAGTGAGACTGTTCGAGCTGATCGCAATAAGACAGCGCAGGGTACGCCAGGGCAGCTTCGTGGGTGTCCGATCCGTGAAGCATCTGCAGTATAGTACTTGATTTGCGCAAGGGCCGGTAGCCGAAGCAGGAGGCCCACAGTTATTGTGTGGGGTCCCCCCATTATTCCGACGAGCCGAACTGCTGTGGCTTAGCCTTATGCCGGCTAGATGCACGTGATCATTCATGGGAACACCCAACTCGAGTCCTTCGAATCGACCTCTCCGTCTTAGAAATCATGGACTTGGTTGCACCCAATTCATATCTTTAACCTCAATCCAGACTGCGCTGTCTCAGCCTCTCGATGTTTGAGCTACAGTACCCTTAGCAACACAGATATTGTGGTATCCTCCTTGATGTCATGTGAACTCATGCCACCCCTGCCTTACCGAGCTCGTCAGATGCGCACTGTATCTATCAGGCCTATGAAAATCGCACAATTGCTTTTCTGGTAACCAGAACATATCAAGTTTTATAATTGTTTTTCAGAGGCGATAAGGAGGAAAACAACATCTACCCTTTGAAGACTACACCCCTAATGATCCCAATCCTTCTTCCTCACGAGATCGGTGAGTTTTTTATCTCCACGATCACCCTATCCGTTTTGTCCTTCTCACAACAGAACGAACCACTTCCAGGAGACCTGGCATAAGGTTGTTCTACTACGTGTAATTCTCAATCTGCTCTTGTCCTTTTTCCAATTGAACTACGGAATACTGTCGGCTGGCCAGCTTCAGAAAATTGTGATTGTTGGGCGCCCCCTGGTAGATTATGAGGATCTCGTTCATCGGAAGGATGGCTTGAGACCGTCTCTGTTATTATCTTTAACACGAGGATATAAGTCTTTGAGAATGGATGGAAAGGAAAGATCAATTTTGTACAAATATCCAAAAGCGTCGAGTTACATCCCATCATATAGCACCAAAGCCACCAATCAATCTACCCACCCACCTTTTCCCAATACAAAATTCTGACTATACAACATAACGTCGTCATTTCTCGTCCAAATCACTTAGATAGGTGCGAAAAAACCAACCCTGACGCCCTCCTTCCCAGGCGATAGGACAATCTCACTTTTCATCGTCTGCTCGGCCTCGGTCCAGTACTTTTCGATACGTTCGAATTTCTGGAGGATGCGCACGAGGGTGTAGCCCATTTCGATGTTGGCGAATTGTTCTGTGTGGGGGTGTTTGTTAGTGTTATATGGTTGAGTGAGAGAGAGGAGGGTGAGGCTGGTGGCGTGAAGAGAGGGGGAAATGATAGTATGAAGAAAAAGTGGCTGGGGGTAGAGAGGTGATATAGGAAGATTAAGATAAAATGGGGAGAAAAGGCAGGGCACTCACGTCCGACACAAATCCTCGGACCGCCGTTGAAAGGGACATACGTCCACGGCTTCGGACTCCAACCCCCATCCCACCTCTCTGGCACAAACTCCTTAACATCCGGGAAACCAAGAGGGATCGGCTGGTAGATCTCCGGGTTTCTCTGCATATGCAACGTCGAATATCCGATTGGTGTGTTCTTCCTTATCCCCACCGGGCTAAGTCCATCTTTTCCTCCTCCATGCGGCAGCGTCGTATCATGCAAGGACATGCGCACGTTAAAAGGGACAGCGGGGTACAAGCGCAAAATTTCGTTGATGGTGTGCTGCAGGTATGGCATACTCTTCAGATCTTCGTACGTAGGTGCTCGATGAGATCCAAGACGCTCGAGGATCTCCCGTCGTAGCTTCGCAACGACATGGGGATGGTGGCTAAGTTCGAGAATGGTAAAAGAAAGGGTGCCGGCGGTAGTATCGCGCCCCGCAAGCAGCACAGCCACAAGCTGATCCCGTATGACTTTTCTGTCTCGGGTGTAGGAAGCGAGGGCGTGCAAAAAAGTATACCCCTCTGTTGATTTTGTCTTCTCGTCCAGTTCGTTCTGGTCCAGGCGGAGGACGCGCTCAATGAACGGGTTGACAAAGGAGTTAATGATTTTGAGGCCGGCGCGAAAGTTGCCACGGGGGAGGAGCTTGATGACGAGGGGGCTGGGGAATTAGTGGTGGTAACGAGGATAGAGAGGATAGGGAGCTTACCCGGCTCGAGCGAACATATTCTGGATACGTTGGACTTCGGCAAAGGCGGTTGCGAATTCAGTGTCTGGGTTGTCTAAGCTATCCACACTCTTACCAAGGAGGAATTCGGTGGCAGAGTCAAGAGTAAATCTGCTTCATGGTTAGATCTGCCATTTTCATACCTTTTCGGAGAATATCACCTGTAGAACAATGCAGATACTGGAGATACATTAGCGACCAAGCAGTGCAACGTATCACGGACAAACTTACTATCAACTTCCTGTCCTCTATCCCTAATCTGGCTGAGCATTTTATGTACATGCTTTTCAAAGATTTGCAGGTCGCTGACGCGAGTCTTGATGAATTGAGGCCTAATCAACTGTCTGCTGTTGTGCCAGCTCTCGCCATCGGTAGTGAAGATACTATCAACATCAGTTTGCGGCTCCTGTTCATCCATGGTCAAGTCCATTCTCACGAATCACCCAGGAGTTCTTGCCAATCGCGGTGGAAAGGTTCGCCCTTGCCATAGTCCTGCGGTTTACATTAGCCAGAGATTCGAAAGTGGTTTGAGAACTGGAGCACTCACGGCAAACTGCGTTGCCAGAATCGCTTTGATGTTCTCTGGATCGGCAGTAAAGATGAACCTAAGTCCTCTAGTAAGAGGATTTTCAAACGCTATAGCAGAGCAAACAAAGAGGCACGTTCTCGACATACCGCTGGCCTGCAAGATTCAATTCCACCGTCTTAGATGCACTTTTAGGTGCCCAAGAAAACAGCCAGCTCCAAAATTCCAGATCCTTATGATCGCGGCCGGCCTTTATGGAGTGATAGACAAGATCGAGACCTGGGTCAAAGTTAGTACCGGTACTTTACGCTCAAGTCGGGACGATAGTAGGTGTACCAAGTGGTAAGAAGCCTCGAACTCTGGGTGCATATCCACCCAACCGCACAATATCGAGATGCTCCTTGACCCGAGTGACAATATAGTAGACAGCAAATGCGATCAGAAAGAATGCCAAGATGGTCTTAGTGTCCAGTAACTGTTCGAGCATTATGACGGTTATATTTAGATATCTAAAGACAATGGCCACCGAGAGAAACCCTGGGTCAGACTCGTGAAAAGCTTTTTGGTCTTCTCACAATACCCGGGCGGTGTCACTGAATGCATGAAGCATTCAAACGTGTAGTTAGGGATTTCCATTATTGCATCTATAAAAGTAAGTGTGCATGTGGTGAGCTCGGACTCCTCTTTCTCCACCCCGCAGTGTATCCCCGCTATTGTTAGGGTTGCCTCGGTTCATCCTGCAGAGTACGAGTACGAGTCTGTTCGCCGAGCAGTTCCATGTCACGTGTTACAAAATCCAGAAGGTGGGCAAATAGGGGCGCAAAAGTCGATTGACGGAGTCCACATTAGCGATTTCATGCTCTTTTGGTGTCTACGGAGTAATTCATTAGTACAAGTATTCATCATGCATCCCTTCGTGTCCGTCAAATGCAGTACAATGCCAACCAACACCTTGCTTTTTCTCCCTTTTCAATGATCCATGCCCTCAGTGTCCTGATAATCCCCGTAACCCATATCCATACCCGGATCCGTGCTCCATTGGTGTCCAACAGCATGACAATATTTTCAGAGAACGAGCACACCAGCCAACAGGCAAGCGGCGCCTAGAATCTTACATTGGACTTCTAAGTATATCGGCGCTGCCCCGTTGATGACTTTGATGACATTGATGCCGGAGCTAGATGGGCTAGTGGCGCTGTCTGCTGCTTTTGCAACGCCTGTTGGCGAAGATGCTGGTGCTGCAGGTGCGTTGGTTACGAGGAAACCTTGGTTATCGTAACTCTTGGCCTGTCCAGCAGCTTGGGTCACAGTGACTGGAAATCCTTGTCCGTTGAACTCGGTCACCACTTCAGCTCCAGCAGCCGAGGACGAAGCCTGCGGCGAGGCTGCTGGCGACGACATAGGCGAGATGGGTTGGGATGGTGACTGTAGGATATTTGAGTCAGCAATCCGAATTACGTTGTGCTCGAATGACAGAATGCAAGGGACTCACTCACAGGCGCCGCACTAGGCGGAACGACCTTCCCAGAAGATGTGACTGTCCAGCCGGACGGCAAACCTGGTAATGCGGTCGTCGCTACTGAAGCACTAGTTTGCATTGTTGTTGGGGTCCAGCCACCAGCATTGGGTGTGCTCGTCACGGTGGGATCACGGTGAGTCCCTTCGAATGGCATTGGGGCGCTGTTCGATGTTGAGGTGACTGCTGGCGGTGCTGCAGCCACTGGTGCCGCGCCGTTTCCACTTGAATTTATGGTGCCGCCGTTAGACTTGACGGACTGCCAAGTGCCATCAGTCCCAGAATAGGTGTATTGCGTGCCTGTGGAGTAGTCTGTGACAGCGATGGAGCTGACCTCCATGGTGTACGGGCCGCTAGCGTAATTTGTAGGACCACCTGCCCATGCAATGGTTCCGGGGGCATTTGATGAGTCGCCACCGCTCCATGCCCCAAGTTTGATCATCATAGGTGTCTGAGGATATTGTCCGGCCTGGGCAGTCTGGGGAGTCAACGTTCTCACTGTTTTCCCATCAATCTGCCATGCGACCTCGTCGGCTGTCCAGTCAATTGAGTACTTGTGGAAAGCGGCTTGGTTATTCGGATCTGCATGAAAGGCACCTCGATTGTATGTGGTCGTTTTCCCTTTACCGAAATAGTTACTTTGAACTTGTTGAGCGTCTCCCCCAAGCCATTCCCAATCGATCTCGTCAAGATCATCGGACTGTAGTACGGCACTGCTGACGACTCCGACACCAGGGGCCGGCTTCATCACGAAGTCGACGTGCCCAAACATGATGTACCATTTTGATACCAACTGCGGCGAGTCTCCCGACTTTGCTACAGTAAATTTGGCACCACTCGAATCGTACGTGGGGTTTCCCTGGGGTGTGAAGGAGTCAGAAGCGCCTTGCGTGAAATCAATATTGACTAATTTGCCAAGTGCAGTGTCTGGTGGACAGCTTCCTACGATTGAATTAGCAAGAACTCTTGTACCTGATGTAGAGCGACTGAATTACCGCTTGTAAGAGGGTTGCATGTAGTGAAAGTCTGAGCTGCTGCTGGCGCCGCAGTCAACACCGCAGTAATGATGGCAGGGTATAGATATTGGGATCTCATGGTTGAGATGACGGTGGAAGGACGAGTTTGGGTTGCCGAGAGCGATTGGAACTTGTGGCAGCAGCTGAGCCCAGAGAGGAGGAAATACCTGCAAGATGTGGGTAGCGACGGATTCAAGACAGATTGTGGAACAAAGGATAAGAGTTAGGCAAGTGTGACGGGTACCTGCTGTGAGAATAAATGGAAGGTGAGATGTGAAGCGGGAAGTTTGGGCGTTACGGAGTACAGGACTTTCCTTTGGGTAGTATTTACTTGATGTAACTAAGATTATCCCTAACCACCTCAATTGCTTCCTGCCACTTCTATTATTAACCTTGCCCTATGACGCGTAAGTATTAGGAAGTCGTTATTGAGCTGATGGTTTCGGTTTGAGCAATATGGAATGGCTGGTTTGAAGTAATCTGGTTATGCGCTGGCAATGATACAAGCTTATGGAGGGGAGTTGAAAACAAAAAAGGCTGGGAAGGGTCCATCTGCTGTTGGCCGGGACACCGCATTAGCGCGGTCGTTGTCCGCCGCTAATCTCGGGTAGGGCGCTCGCTTGATTTGCACAGTCATCATTGTCCGAGCCTTCCGAGGGAATCTCCAGGAGTCATCAGCAGCTGAGATGACGATTTTGGGAGCAATCGAACACTGTGCCCCAAGATAGTGCTCAAGGTTCTTCTACTTTGGCACTGTTTTTCTCGTAACAATGGCGGAACATTTGAGTCCACAGGACAAACTCGCCCTTATAAAAGAGAACCTGCAAGAGATCTTGAAGCCTGAGATTCTCGAGGATGTAATTCTGAAGCAGAACAGGCCACTTGTCATCTATTGGGGTAATTGAACCCAAGACAGCTCTGAGAACCTTTCTGACGGTCCAGACAGGTACTGCGACGACAGGCCGACCGCATTGCGGCTACTTCGTGGCGATATGTAAACTCGCCCACTTTTTGCGCGCTGGTTGTACAATCAAGATTCTATTAGCAGACATACACGGATTTCTCGATAACCTCAAAGCTCCGATCGAGCTTGTCAAGTTTCGAGCAGAATACTACAGATTCGTCATAACAGCGCTCCTCAAGTCCGTCAACGTTCCCATAGAAAGACTTGAGTTCGTGCTAGGAAGCTCATATCAGCTGTCGGCAAGTTATACCATGGATCTCTTTCGGCTGAGCTCAGTGGTTACGGAACACGATGCCAAGAAAGCTGGGGCGGAGGTGGTAAAACAGGTTGCCAATGCTACCCTGAGCGGTCTCATCTACCCTCTGATGCAAGCGCTAGACGAGGAGCATTTGGGTGTTGATGCTCAGTTTGGTGGTGTAGATCAACGAAAAATCTTTATCCTGGCGTCGGAGCAATTACCAAAAATCAATTACAAGGAGCGAGCGCACTTGATGAACCCCATGGTACCGGGGCTTGCGGGAGGCAAAATGTCGGCCTCGGATCCAGATTCAAAGATCGACCTATTAGATACCCCTGAGGTAGTGACGAAAAAGTTAAAGAAGGCTGTTGCGGCTCCGAAAGAAGTGGAAGGAAATGGCATCGTTAGTTTCGTGGAGTTTGTACTGCTACCAATTAGTGCTCTGAAAAGCGGTGGAAAGGCCAAGTTTGTGGTAGAAAGAGAACGTGACGGAAAGGAGCCACTGGTCTATGAAGACGTGAAGACACTGAAGGATGACTACGCAGCTGATACCGTAAGATCCCTAACGAACCAGTACCTGATTCTAGTCCTTAAAGGAAGTCATTGGCTGATTTTGTTAGTTGACACCACAGCTACTGAAAGCCGCTGTCACCAGCGCATTGCTCGGCCTGCTCGAACCTATTCAAAGAGATTTCAAGTCATCGTCTGAATGGCAGGAAATAGAACGGAAGGCCTACCCACCACCAGAAGTCAAAAAGAAGGAGAAGAAAGTCAAGGATAGAGGAAGTAGGTTCCCGGGCGCAAAGCAAGGAGTGGAAGCACAGCCGGACGGACGTATCGAAGGAAACTCCAAAGACCAAGTAAATGTAGGGACTGGGGCGGCGGCAGCAATGGAGAAACTTGAAGTAGGGACGAAACCATAAAATTCGAATGTTCTGAAAGATGCGAATGTGCCTGTGTCCTCTATGTATATCTCAGCCTTTGGCATGAGCTTAGATATGGAGACGATACTGATCAGTCGTTGCTGACATGTAATATGGCAATTGATTCGAGACTCGTGTCGCACAAAAAGGAGTCATTGACGTCATCAGTTGATAGATCTAAGGTACCTCTAGGTACCTTACGCGACAAGATCTCTATGGAAGATTCAACAACATGTCCAATAATCTCCTGCACAAACCCCCATTGACGCTCGGAAATGCAATTGTTTCAGCCTGCATCAACAAGCGCTTTTGAAACCGCCCAATGGTGCACTGCCACATTGTATCGTGAACCCAGTATCCCTCTACAGAAGCACAAATAAATGGCCTTATCCCATCACTACTACTCCGTACTCATCAATGCATTGCTGAGCTATCTCTCGAATCATGCATGAAATTGAGGACGAGCAACAGCCTCTGTTACCTGCAAGCTCCATACATTCTGCCGAATCTGCTGGTTCAGATCAACCCCGGAACCGACAATGGCCAACTCCGTCGATTGGCCCTCTGAGAGCATTCCTATCGAGTGAAGCTGCAGTCACTATCATCTGTGTTTTCATTCTACAGTTTTTGATTAGCTTCGCAAAACATGTAGTCGAGGTTCCTATCGTTCGTCTCTTCGAAACCGCGATATGCGATAGATACTATTCCTCCCATGGAGACGCAGCATCTGGGCCGGTCAATGAACGCTCATGCAAGCTTCCACCCATTCAAGATCAGCTTGCCCTCATTACAGGCTTTCGATTTGGATTCGATGCCTTTGGAGGAGTCGTATCTGCAATCTACTATGGAGGACTTGCCGACAGGCTCGGACGGAGACTGGTCTTGATACTGTTCTGCATTGGCACACTCTTAAGCTTGGTCTGGATTGTCATGGTTTGCTACCTGAATAAAGTACTTCCTACGCAATTGGTATGGATTTCATCAATCTTCCTCCTGGTGGGTGGCGGTCAGCGAGTTGCCAAATCTATGCTTTTTACAATCATAGCCGACAGCGTTGATCAATCAAGCCGGTATATAGAGCAGACGTCACATCCTGGTTATGGCGTCACTAAAGCGAATGCAGATCGAGATACATGTATCTTCTCTCCTCGGTACCTCACGTCTGCACGCTCATAGCGCCCCCTGCGGCAGCCTTCTTCATGAGCGTTAGCATCTGGCTTTCGTTCGAAATTGCCTGCGGAACCCTGGTCTTGGGCAGCATCCTCGTATGGTTAATGCCAGAGTCCTTGAAACACCAACCATCCACTAAAGACGATCATGTTCTTCCGGTCGAAACATTTCCACCGCTTGATGAAGATGAGGAGCCCCTCATCCCTCAAGAACAACCTCACGACAGCATCAGCGGCTCAACCCTTGTGCACCACCGCACTCTAACTTGGTGGGAGGAAATTAAAGAGCTGTTCGAAATTCCCGGATTACGGTTCTGCTTCGCTTTATTCTTCATTGTTCCAATTGGGCTCATCTCGAAGGCCTTTGTGTATCAGGTATGCTTCCCTGATGTCTTAGGGCTACGCAGGCTGACCCTGGATTAAAGCACGCTTCCGAAAAGTTCCACTGGAAATACACCCTAACCACCTGGCTCCGGGTCTCCCAAGCCGGCGGCGCCTCCATCGTCACATTCATCACCCTTCCTGCCTTGACCACAATCCTAATCCGTAGAGGATACCGTGCTCAGAAGATCGATCTTAATGTGATCCGAGTGAGCTTGTTCATCGCGGCAATCGGGTTCGGGTTGCTTTGGCAAGCAAAAGCTGGCTGGATGCTACTCTTTGCACTCTTCATCGCCGGTCTCTCAGAAGGCCTGGAGCCGGCCCTACAGGGTCTGGCTACCTCTCTCGATATGGGAAGACATGCGAGGATGTTCACCACTGTCGCTGTGATCGAGACTGTTGGGAAGCTTATCGGTGGGCCAGGCATGGCCCGACTATTTGCAATTGGCCGTGGTGGAGGCCATGGATCTATGGGAATATGCTTCCTGGCAGCTTCGGTATGTTCCTTTGACAACGTATATTGGGACGAAACGACGCTAACTGATTCTTACCAAAGGTGATCTTCCTTCTGCTGCTAATCGCAGCTTGTATTATGAGAGTGAAGCGCTAAATCCAGATTCTAAAAGGCCTCTAGAAGCATGCTCGCAAGGTACCTAATGACTTACCCAGAGAACCTTGAGACATAAGAACCGCGGGGGAGAAAATATACGGAAACAGAATTCTACACTTGGCCCACAACAAAAGGGTCAAACCACGAGGACCGAACCCACAAGGAACCAACCCATAGCAACGCCCCGCAAGAATCCACCCATTCAAGCGCGCTTCGAACCAACACCCCTCCCCCTACCACCCGCTTAAAGGATTGCACTCAGGGGAGAAAACCGGGCATCGGCCCGAAGAACGACGCAAGAAGGTACTCCGCTCAGAAGTGATCCTTGTATCCCATAATCGAGCGAGGGAGAGGGAGAAGCGAAGACCAGCCGCGCACTAGGATTCAACAGAGACACGCATTGCGCACTCGTTCCTACCATGCTCAACCGCGCACTCTCAACCATACCAAAGGCAGGATGGAAACCCCTAATATCCGCCTCGCCCTAAAATCCAGTCTTTGACATCGAAATCTTCATGAGTCGATCACGTCGACGAACTTTAGCGTCCCACATACTATATGGAAGGCCTCGCATGGTAAGAGCCACATCAAGGACTTGAGTGTATGGACGTTGGGTCCTGCATGTAAATGGTTAGACTAGAAAGGATGGAGAGTGGAGAGTGGAAAGTGGAGTAGAGTGGAGTGTAGAAGATAAAGAGTAGAGAGTGGAGGATGCTGAATGGAGCATGGAAGCATCGAGGATGAAGACTGGAGGGAACGTGAGGATAGAAGGGTTGTGAGTTTGGAAGGACCATGAGGGTTAAAGGAACACAAGGGCAAATGGCGGGAAGAAAGAGAAGTTCGCAAGCGGTTGGGTTGGGAGAAGGGACCCGCCACCTCTACCTCAGCCCTGCAACGAGGATCGACATTGGAATATTCGTACGGCCCCAGGTACAGGAGATATCAAGGCCATCAATCGACACATCTATCCATCACAAGCTCAGGCTCATGGACATACAGCGTGCTATGCAACCTCATCAGTCTATTCAAATCCATCCCTGCTTTCGATTCCCATCCATGCCTTCCCTAAGCCAACAAAACACCTCGCTCCCCCACCAGACAGATTCTCAAACAAGCGTCCTCGAAAGGGCATCCTCCTCGAACCAACCCCATCGCCCTGCCTACTGCATTTTCAAACTCAACCTCCCTTGCGCTTCCTTCACCCCCGTCCGTACCACAACCTCCCTCCGTAGAGGTCATGACACAGAATAGCTCAAAGCCCCATGACAGCCCTTGTTAACAAAGCCGCCCCCTTCGGACCCGACAAACCCCATTTTCCATCCATGCGGTCATGGTGAGCGTGGTCGGTAACTGAGATGAGGCAACGGAATGGAAGTGAGAGGTTTTGGAGACGTTGCTGAGGAGCGGGTTTGTGTTGGCTTTCATGGAAATGGGGATGGGGGTGGGTGGTGGATGATAGGGCGAATAACGGAGGTGAGGGGCCTGCGGTTTAGTTATTGGAAGAGCAGGCGCGTGGCTTAGCAATGGAGGGATCGTTTCTTGATTCGAGGGTAACGAGTGCCTTGACTCTGAGGGGTTGTGCGTCTTCTTTTTGGGGGAGATTAGGTGGCTTTGGCCAATGGGTGGTGTGGACAGGGTGGTTTGACTTAGGCGTTGGAGTGCTTTCGGTCAAAGACTGTTGTTTTGAAAGCCGTGTTCGAGGAATTGCTGTGTCTGGGTGTTGAATCAATGAAGACGTGAAGGGAAAGGGGGGGGACTTACGTGTTGTTGAAGGTATCGTTGGAGCTTGTTGTGTGGTATGGATATAGTATGTCGTTCTACTGTATATATAGGAAAGGCAGAGACAAGAGAAGAGACCACTGAGATAAGAGAACAGACAGAGACGTAGACTTTCCGGAAAGAGTGAAGAGAAGAAAAGCGTGACGGATCTGTCTATCACGACTTACCTGGTGAACCTGACATTCGATCTTTGCAGATCCTCGTGCCATTGCTAAATCTGAGTCGTAAATCATGTTGTTATTTAAACCAGCCAGCTCGAAAGCTGCGCGGCTAGGTGGTGTGAGTTTCGAACCAAAGATGGCCCGGAGATTGGGAATCCGTTGTCCAAACTCTTCGCTTGAAGGGCGAGTAAGGATTGGAAGGAATTGGTATCTTGGAGAAAGGTTTGGTGTAGGAGATAGGAAGGTGGGGCGTAGAGGGGCGTGTGAGGTAAGTCGCAAGGATGGTATCCTTCCGAGCGACTTGTAGCCATGTCTGTAAAGGGTCTTGGCAGCTCGGCATGGTTGGAGTGGTAGTGTTGTGGAGGTGGGAGAAGCTACGCAGTGTATTGCGTCGAGCCCAGAAGAGAAAAGGGATTTCGGGAGTGGAGGACTGTGTAGTGACGACCTCGGAGGGGTGTTCCAAATGGTGATGGTGTGACGACAGAAGTCATAGTGGAAGCCAAATGGTCTTGCTGGGAGTGTCAGAATACTGCGGATGGACCCTTGAAGGAAGGCCGGAATCCATGCCGCAATGTCCGATATGTACAGTGAAGAGGATGTGGAATGCCGAGATATCATTTCCTTCCACCCGATCAGGAGCAGAGGCTCCATCTTGGCATCCCAGAGAGTTCTTCAGCGCCGTGTTATCCAGACACAAGCTTTCTGAAGTGGGCGCATCGAACCTCCAGAGGACAGCTAAGCCCTAATGGGCAATATGTAGCAGGTCAACCCGAGGGACGTGGTTTCCACAGAGGACAAATATGTCCTCAGACCAGGGATGGCAGGATTTGCAAAAACCCAAGTTGAAGAATGAATGTGTAAGTGGCTTTGAGGTCAAAATTAACCAAGGGGCGAGGTGAAATGAGTGCATTAGTGCTAGATTGGAGCCGAAGAAAGGAAAGGCAAAGATCCACGGTCAGGGAGCTTTTCTAATACCAGCTAGACGCCGATGTAGCACCTAAGTTCGCAAACGTGGATCTTAGGTCCCCAAATCATCAAGACACGAAGGAAATATGAAAGCCATGACTGTCAGACGGCATGCCACCGACGGCAGCAGGCAGACTCGTGATGCGGAATTCCAATCCCAATTCCAATTCAGGGTTAAATGAGGGTATGCCAAAAGGGGCGAAAGAACAGCAGTGCAGACGTGCTGTGTGCATGCGGCCAGGCGCATCGATCCCAACCTGAAACCAGGGGAACAGCTATACCTAAAGGCAACATCAGCAAGGCATAGCTTCATACGTATGCCTTCTCACACTGAGAGATGATGCGAGAGCTCGATGCGCGAGTGGTGGAGCAAGAACATGAGAAAGTCTGGCTGGCTTTGCAGATGTATTGTGGGTGTCGATCAGGTGTGCCCATGCGAGATATTTGAGTGGATAGGGAGAAGGTACTTGACAATGCATTAACCTTTTGTGGATTATGAAAGGTATGCCTATGCAGTGACCTTCTCTAGATGACAAAGAGATATCGCTATTCGGGAAACCTTGCAGTAAAGTAGAGGAATTCGTGACAGACAGTAGCAGTGTGTAGGACTAATGGTGCAATGGTAGATCTTCTCTCGAAGGTATCATTAGCACACACATGAAGCGGTAGATGTGGTGAGCTTACCTGAATTGACTGTGATAGACCTCTCGACAAGCGTGGCAGCAGCCACAGATCTTCTAAGTTGACTACTACGTATGTTGGTATCAGCTTTGCGACATAATCTTGTGAGACAGCAGAAAAGCTCTTGTTGTAACACCAAGACATCAAACGGAGAGACTGAGACGTGAAATCGAAATGGCAACAAGATGCAAATGCTGGGCAGCGAAGAGATTGAACATGAGTAAGAAGTCAAATAATCAAAGATCATGTCAGATCAGATTAACTATGGCCAGAGACGTAACACCTCGTTGTCGCCGGAAAGCCAAAGCTTGTTGGTGGTTGAAAGTGAGGTGAGAGGTGGAAGATGAAAGGTCAAAGACCAACAGGATTGTTTTGACAATGTATTCGCTGGAAGAGGAAGAGTCAACACTAGAATAAGATGAACACAGTTGTAGTTGTACAGTTCATGGATACATGGATTGTGAGGACTTGATAGGTGAAAAGTTGGTGTTGGCACTAACGAAAGATGATTAACTGGTGTTGAGGGTCACCAGCTGCACCTCGACGGATTAGCATGTGTCTGAATGCTGACAAGCTCCTTCAAGAGCGCCGTAATCCTCTTTGCAAGAAGCAAAGAGGGCACTCTTTGCATCTATGTTGGGTGCTCTTTCTGACGAGCGTTAAATTATCTAGATCGTATGCTTGTTTATGCAGTTGATGTACGGAGTACAGTAAGACCACAACAAATATTAGCGCTATAACATCTCTTAGCGATAGGACACTTCGAAAATTCGCCTTAATTTGATACTTCAACTGCACGAACAAGAAACTTCTCCTCTGTGCTACGAGGGAAAACGCCAAGAATAAAAGCTCAGCTCGTCGGGCGATGGATTCATGCTAATGGAAACTTTCAGATACTCGCCTTGGATCCCGGAGTGTATACAAAGTCTCCTTCGATTTAATGAAGACATAGAGTACTCGTATATGGGGTTACGACGATAGTATGAAAGATGTAGTCAAGTACAGGTATATCAGAAGATATGGTCTTGGTACAGCGGTATACAGCCCAGTAATTCTCGTCTACTGATGTCCGTTACTCAATTTCTTAATTGCCACCTTCAATTTTCGTTATTGCCAGTCACTGATGATGGGCTTCTACTTTCTGCCCTCCGTTCACCCGTTACCTTTCCTCGGTCTCATACTTGAGGGTAGACAACGGCCCACATTCCAATGGAAGACCGGGATAGACCACAGGCTCCTTCATTGCTTAGATCCAGTGTTGTTGTTTCGTGCCAGGGTATAAAGCCGCGCTAGACGGCCAGTTTGTTGTAGGCTTAGGAGTCTCTTGGAAAGGTTAGTGCCACATGTACATTCTCCACCACACTCAACGACTTCAATTCCCTATTAATAGTACCATTTCAGCCCGTGATGCCTTTCGGTGGCAGGCCGATCACCAGAATAGAACGGTATAGAGTGCCAGTCGTTCTCGCAACGCACCTTGTCAGGGACAGGGGCAAGCTCGATTTCCTTCCAATTATCACAGATAGCTGCAAAAAATGATTAGAGATTTGTCCATTATATCCATTCTTGCACGATACATGACTCTCGCTTGAACATCGTCTGCTGGAGCTTCATGCACGCATAATGGTGAGAAAGCTGGAAACTACTAAACGATATGTTTCGTTTCTATTGAAGGATCCAGCGCGATCTGATATTAGGTTAGTGAGGAAGCCGGAGGCTTATCGGGTAAAGTAGAATTCATTCCTAGTTTTGAGTCAGTCGGTGTTTTCTGATCAAATCTTCTGATTGAGTGCGTCGAGATGTTCACTCCAATTTTGCTTTCTATGAATAATGTTAGTGACCTCACAGAAACTGCACCTATTTCCCAAGCATGCTTACATATGGCCACATACTTGTCTCTCCACAAAAAATATCAACAGACCATATCCTTCCAGGGTACAGGGGAAAGAAAGACAGTACTCCTACCATCTAGCACGATAACTGGTACTTCCGTAATACGCCCAGCTCTTCGGCCGTTCTTTGTTTCATTGCCTTCGAGTATGCCAGACCCAGGGGACCAAGCAGTTGTTGCAACAAAAAACGAGGTAACTGCCCCAGATTTGCTGTTGTTCCCAAGCCACAGTAGAATTCTTTCGCTTCTGTGGGAATATAGAACCCGGAGTTACCAGGAGGATGACCAGGCTATCAAGGACTCTGGCTGTGACAGCCTGTATTGATAGGAAGTAGATGCTCCGCTTACTCTCTTTTGCTCCGTCCAGCCTCGATCTTCTATTCCTATCAGAAGCAAATATCACAGTGCTAATATGCGTACAGTGTAAAGAAGACCTAGTCCAAGAGCCACCGGGTATCCGCTTCATAGTGGCATGTCCAAGAAGTGGCTCAACCCTCCTAATGAGAGTGTTTTCAGAAGCATCCAGCTGTGCGACTACTAGTCGTTTAGTCCTTATGGGCAATATGGGCGACCATGGGATCTGCCCGAACTTCCAACCAGATCATACAATATTGCAGAACCCACAAGAACATCCGGTCTATGAATCAGCTCAAGCGTTGGGCAAACACTTCCTAGTCAGCAAGGAAGAGTTCGGAAATGACCGTCGTAAAGGCGAGTGCGATTACGACGTATTTCCGGATACCTCAAAGTATACTATGGTGAAGCCAGCCTTTCTTCTTCGAGATCCAATCCGAACCTTTGACAGTTGGAAGAGCGTTGGATGGCTTGACATTGAAAGCCTTATATGCTGCTATAAGAAATTGTTCTTAATGCTGGATGCCAGCGACACCTCATATTGTCTCTTGTATGAGCGCCTCGTACATAATCCTGAGATTGAGATCGAGTCGCTTTGCAAATGGTGGGGCATTCCATTCGAAGCTAATATGTTAACATTCACTCGCCCTTTCGGATCATTCTTTTTCAACAACGATCGAGAGCGGAGAATCTACTGTGAAGAAAACCCGCGGGGTCTTTTCACAAACGTCCGGGCGCACCAGAACATAACACCAGACATACCAAGCCACAACTTACTCACCAACACCGAGATGGAGTACATTGAGAACCAAATCGGCAAGCTTTATCTGAAGTGCTGGGGAGCAAAGATGGAAGAACTACGAAAGGCTCTGGAGGAGAAGGCTTGGTTCGCATTCGATCTGGACGACACGCTTCACGACTATCGTGGGGCTTCTCGTCGAGCCGCTGAAACGGTATTCCAGCTGATCCGAATTGGTTACCGAACCGACGTCGACGCATTGCGAGCCGCTTATGGGAGGATCCTAAAACAAACCACAACCGGCGCATTTACCGATGGAAAAACGTCATACGAGTACCGACACGAAAGGATCACGGCCTTACTCAATGAATTCTCAATCCCTATCGCTCCAGGATTAGTCGAAGACCTCGTCATACTCTACAAATCCGAGCTCGGGAAATACTTGGAACTCAAACCCGGAGCACGCAGCCTCCTCACAGCTCTCAAAGCCATGGGCAAGAAAATTGTCATCATCACTGAGGGCCCTCAGGACGGCCAAGAGTGGGCCTTGAAGGAATTGAAAATCGAAGACAAAGTGGATTATCTCGCCACGACGAATTTCTTCCGCACGTCCAAGGTCGATGGCCTTTTCGGCAAGGTATTGGAGCATTTGAATATTGATGCTGCCTCGATGATGTACGTGGGTGATAGTAAAGATAGAGATATGGTGCCTGCAATGAAGGAAGGAATTTTCTCCATATTGTACGCGGAGCATGAGTGTTTATCTCTAGATAAGACTCCTGTCAGGATCAATACGCTGAAAAAACTGGAGACTATACTGAAAGGATAAGCATAACTGGTAAGGAAATTGTTCACCCAATGTCGGACTTACAGGATGCTGATGAGGTCAATGGTACAATTAGCTTTGTCTCGCTACTGGCAGCCTTACCACTGTATTCCTCGGCCGTGCAAAAGCAGATCTGTTCAGGAGAATAGAACAACCTTTTTCAAGGGCTTAGATTTCGGGAGACCAAGATCCGTCATGCAGGATAGTTTAGGACAGAATTTTGAGATTAGACATTTCCCAAATGCGAACATGCCATCTTGACCTCGAACCTTCTCATGCTATCCACAGCCGTCAGAAGTCTTCTCGTAGAGAGTGCTAGATCCTGAGCCCACGCCATGCTGAATGTATTCTATGCACCATTCCAATGTAAACCCTCGAGACCCAGAGCCAACCAATTCAAAATGCTCATACCCATGATTTTCATTCCAAGGCAAGGCTCACAGAGTTCGCTCCACCACTGCTAGGGGTGCGTATTGTATTCGGTGATCGCAAGGACGGTCCCAATATGTACACTGCTTTCTACACTTGATAGAGCAAATACAACGCTCGCACTTGGCGGCAATGATAATATGGAGGGGATTTCTGGGCTTGCACCACTCGATGGCTGCGACGCAGGAGGAGAAGCCAGAAATCCTGTGATTTGCGGAGACGTATTCAAATTCACTGTACTGAAACCCGCAGACGATAGCAGCAAGGTAGAATTCGGTCTGGTAGACTTAGTTCCGAAAGGTTCCCAAACATAGCTGATAACGTCCACATAAGGTGCCTGATCAAGGTCTTTCAACTGCCAAGTCCGCCTAATATGATAGATTGACCTCGACCCTTTTACCATACCCCTCTTTCCCGCCAATCCAGTTCTTTCTTTTCCCTAATTTTTCCAGTGTGTCCTTCATCATTGTTATGGAACCGTCAACATCTTCTCTCAGTACCTTAATATGGACTCGAAGGACTTCTTCCCCTCTCCTTTTTCCCATTTCCGATATACCCCACCTTAAGTCAATGGTCAACGTTCCATGGTCGTCCTCTTTCCTGACTAGACCAGCTGGGAAAATATCGCCAAGGCCTTGAACTAGTCGACCGATGTACTTTGCCCACCAGCTCCCTTCTTGGCCGACGAGTTCTTGCAATTTAGCAAGGAAGTCGGCGTCCGTTGGACTTGTCTCCCCGTCCCAACGCTCACAGAGCACAAGAGCCAGTAACGCCCTCTCTTCGTGAACAAGGCCATGAGTGCTAGCGAGAAGTCCTGTGGTCGTGCTACGGAGGGCGGCAGCGGCGCGGATATCCTTGGGAAGATGCGAGTGAGCGTTTAGGAGCTGAATCGTCGAGGTCAGGAACGATTCCGAAGTGAGATAAGGGGGCAGCTTATTGGCATGTTCACCAGAATAAGGTATGGCGGATTTGAGTAGACGGGTAAGAACTATAACAGAAGGGGGAGCGTATGGTAGGGTTGCAATGACAAGAGGACTCTGGGCGCGTACAGAGGAGGGTAATTGGGAGAATAGGAGACCTTCACGTACGCCGCCTTGGGCGAAGCGAATGGAGGAGATAGATGGAAGCGCTTGAGTGAGGACTCGGATGAGAAAGGTAATGGCAGGGACTTGAGAGGCGCGGCGGGACGAGATGCGGAATGTGGAGTCGCTATTCGAAATGCTTTCGGTCTGTTTCGTCTGTGGAAGAAAAGCCGATATAGGGACTAGAAAGCCGTTGATTATAGGTATGGGATAGGCTTCAAGGGCGTGGAGAGACATGAGGATATAGCCCCAGCCGCGGAAACCACCCCCACTAAGATAGAGAGCGAGACCACTTTCGTTTCTTGAAGCATATTCCAATTTTTGGAGGATTTCGAGATCCTCAATGGCATTTTTGAACTTTATGATGAGCTCTCGTCGGAGTTCAGCTTGTCCTTCAGTCCCAGCCTCTTCCAGGAGCATAGTAAGAGCAGCTGCACCATAAGGGAGGCTCACAGAGCCCTTCTGGCTTGTCTGGACGTTTCCATCCTCTGCAGTCATCCATGTCATCTGGACGCTTCCTCCTCCTAGATCCAGAACCAGCCCTTTAATGTTTTGGAAGCTGCTGGCTATACCCATGGCACCTACCCTACCCTCTTCCTCCTTGGCCAGCAGCTCCACCTTCCATCCGGTCCTCGTCTGTATCTGGTTCTGGAAATTTTGGCTATTTGTAGCATTTCTTGTCGCTTCCGTGGCCACGATCCTGACTCGATCATCTACGACACCAAAATCTTGACACGTCCTCTTAAACCGCCGTAACGCTATGACAACCTCTTCAACGACGGTTTGTGGTATTGGGATCTTCTTGCCATTCCGGTACTGAGCATCGTAGAGTGAGATACCACAACGGTCTTGATAGATAGTGGGTAATATTCGAGCAGTGGGCGGGGATAGATCTGTAATTGAGAAACGAATTCCATTGCTACGGTAGTAGAGACACCGTCAGTCACAGAAAATCAAAAGCGTACTTGAAAGACTACGGTTCGAGTTGGAAAGCTGCTTTGTACCTCCCCATGTCGACCAGCCCGTGGTAGTGCACATTGACATTGGGGGCACCCATTGTCGAGACTTTCAGTCCTGTGTATCTCTATGCTCACTGGGGAAACGTAATCGAGCAGAACCTGTTCGACGTGTTCTGTCTGATAAATAGATATCATAGGCCTTCAAGATTTTCATTGCTTTGAATATCATTTCTATAGTCCGAGTCCCAATGTGGTTGGAATCATTAGGTTGGGGGTTGCCCTACACATGCTCGGCCAATTTCAACTTCTTCACATATAGATGTTGAACGTCACACATCGCGAATTTTGCTAAACGCTTTATAACCTATTCGGCAACTCATTACGACGGGTCAAATACAGTCCAAAGACAACTTCTTGCTTAACGTATACTGACTACAGTCTTGAGCACTTCAAAATGTCAATGGAACTCATCCGCTGTTTGCGGCTATTTGATTGCCGTTATCTACACAATTAAGTCACACCCCCAGTACCTTTTTGGTCGTCGTGGTATCCCTTCTCCCCCCTTTCCAGGATTCTTCCGCTTTGACATCGTGTTTTTGATACTAGACGGAACAGCATATTGTCCTTGACTCATGTACTTATCGTAGTCTTCGCGAGTAAGAACAGGCTGTGATGTGCCAGAACCCCAGTGAGTGTGGTACTGAAGGCTCCGAGGAGATTGGGAGGTATTGGATGCCATATGCTCAGGGTTGTCTCGAGTGGGTATGGGTTTATCGCTTGAGCTGTTACCGTGCAGGCGGGATACGCTACTGTTGTCCATGATAAGAGCAGTAGGTACTTTTAGATCTTGAGAGATATCCTCTTCGTCTCCGTAGTCGCTTTTGTACGCTTCGTCGTCAGGATCGAACATGTAACCTACAGGATGTGCATCTGGCGGAAGATCTTCGTCTACAACGTGAGCCACAGAGCTTTTTCTGAAGGCCCAACCTGATGGCCCAGCATCTGCCGGCGGTTCCCTCTCCAAAGCGCGAAACGGATCTTCGGCTTCTAGCTCACCGCAAAGCTTCATATTGGCAAGCACGGCGGGATCTGTCTGGGTACAACCCCAACACCGACCCCTCTCTTCGACAACAAGCCATTCCTCAGGTGAGCCTTGGCGCTCAACAGATGTGTACGTTGGCGAGTCATAGTCTGTTGAGAAGAGGACGTTAGTCACACTGAGGTAGGGTCCTTGGATAGCACCACTCACGGCCACACACAATCCAGCGTGTTTTCTGTTTGAAATAACTTATAGGCGAATCTGGATTGGAAGGCACAGGCGTAACAGGAGCAGCCAGTTCTTTATCCTCCATTAGGCGCTTAATCTGATCGTCCAGGTGTATGCACTCGAGGCATTTCCTGTCACCATGATTGATTACGACATCCTCCTCCTTCATAGAACAGTGCTTGTCGAAATGCTCTGAAGAGGAACAAGGAATCTCATGGACTTCTTCGTCTCCACATGCATATATGTCAGTGTGTTTGTTGCACATGTCGTCGTTCCAGAAGGGTTATTGGTATCGGGTGTCGCTGTTTTCAGGTTTGCATGGGCTAAGACGATGTGATCCAATATCAGGAGGCCGGCCAGAGGCTATCGCTGATCCTGTCTCGTGCTTGTTCCAGTGTTTCTTTTGAAGTACTAAGTTCGAGTAGGTGGTTGCCCAAAGCATTTCGTCGATTCACTTATGAGTCTTCGATTAAGCAAAATCACACCTTATTATGAAACAGCATTTCCAAGCCCTGGCCTGATCGGCACCCCGAAGCTCCTCGCTGCTCAATGAATTATAAAATGAGAAATACATGCAGTTAAGCCGCAGTCATCGTCTCTCCGTTTTTAGTAGACTTGTATTGATGGGGAAATTCGAAGATACTCGCTAGTAACCATGGATCGTCTCCCAGCCGTTACATAGCTTTAGTGAGCAATAAGAAAAGATATTTTGTTAGACTAAAGAAGCGGAGATCTCTCGATAGCAATGGAAACTGAGTTTATAGTAAATAGCAAGTCCACAATGGAGCTGAGCCTGCTCTCAGAGCATATACCGGAAAGAAGGCCCATAATTCTCTTCAGCAACCGCGCTTTCTCCAGCCGCCGACTTTTCGGTTCCACTGACCCTCATCTTGGCATGAGAGCCATACTGCTCGTCCAGTTTCTTGTTCTCCCGCACCAGGAGGAGCCTCAACCCTAGTGCCAAACAGGCGGTGAAGAAGGTGAATGCTGCGCAAATCGACATGCCTTTGATGTACCTTGGAGAGTCGGTCGTTTTGAAAATGTTTGTGCCGAGGAGCGGACCACACTGTCCAATTACATTGAGCAGCGCAATACCAGTACCTCGACGTGTGTCGGTCCCTTGATTGTCTTGAACGGATAAGTTAAAACTCGTCGCGATACGGATTGTGATGCGCCTTGACTTACTGAGTACCCACGGTAGGATGTTCGCAACTACTCCAATATAAACATCTACCATGAGGACTTGTGGGAATACTGGTTGAACTCACTTGAGGGAAAGATTCCAGCAGCTGCCAGGAAAACCTAGGGAATACAATTCAAAACCGATCGAGAATAAGATAGCATGCACGTACCCCGAAGTACCGCACACCGACTGACTTGCAAGTAGCAAGCAAAACATAGCCGATTCCACCAATGGTAGAGAGGAACATGATCATATATCCTCTCCTACAAGGTTTGGGAGTTAGTGTTGCTCTATGAGGATAGATTCATGAGGTACGAATAATGTACGCAGAGTATATACTCCCAATACGTGTCTCAAGGCTCATGATCAGGTCTGGATTGGGTATGAACAACTCTGAAAACATCCTTACTGCTGAAATCTGTCCGCCAGGTATGTCGAGAATATGGTGATAAGAAATGATAGGAAGAAAGGTGGTGCGGTCAGACCTTGGGAGTGGATTGCAGTAAACCCCATGTCTAGTAATATAGTTGGCAGGAAAACTGAAGTGACGGCGACATGTCAACATGAACATCCATCCTGTCACATTCTGAAGGGTGCACAATACCTGGCAGAGACGAGAAGCCGACATTTGTACTGAAGTACATAAACTTGAATGACGTTAGCGAAATGCTAATCCAAAACAGAGCTTGACTTCTCCCAAGGAGTGCATAGTCAAGGGATGGTTCCATCTTACCGCTGTGAACCAGCATTTAGTATCCAATAAAGCGGCACCAACATCTTTCCATACGATGCCACCTACTCTTTTAGCATCCCCCACCTGCCTCACACCTCTTGCCTTTGCAACAAGTTTCTCCTGTTCATTCAGAAAACGTGCCTTATCCGGGGCATCCGGCAAGAAGATGAAGGCAACTGCAGCCATGACGACTGTGGGAAGCCCTTCGACCAGGAACAACAGGCGCCAATTCGCCAGATGAGAGTGCCCCGAAGTTATTCCGTATGCCAAAGCACCTAGCAACCATTTAGCCATGCTCGGTCGAAGATTGAAAGATTCAGGCTGTCCACACCGGCGAAACAATTTGCTAGGGGAGCCGCGGCCAAGAAGATACCGCAGCGCAAGCCCAGTTCATGCCTTAGATAAAAGAAAGACAGAAGATAAGGTATCCCTGGCCCAAACCCAGCTTCGAAAATACCAAGGAAGAAACGGCAAGCCATTTCTCCTGCCCATGACTGAGTTGCAGATTGCAAAGTAGCAATCAAGCCCCAGCAGAGAACAACAAAAGCACACCACATATGGGGAGGAACAACTTTCCACATCAGGGTAAGAGGTTCGAAGAGAATGTAGGAGATGTAAAATATTGTTAGAAGCCAGTTGTACCGATTTCCGGTAAGCTTCAGCTCCTTTTGCATTCCTGCGATTCTCGCATTACTATAGGTGCTCAGTGTTGATCCATTACATGTAGATGTTCTGACACGTTGGAACCTGCCCTGTGAACATGGCTTACTCACCCTATGTTCGAACGATCAAGAAAAGCAAGGAGGTCTGTCCTAAGCATTTAGCACAAGTCCCACGTTTCCTAGCCAGCGCACTTATGGCGAGATACGAACATAAAGCAGAGACCAGTGGAATGACATGCCAGTCAAGCTTTCTTCTAACCACATTTTCGATCCTTGGAGGGATATGCCGCTGATTGGGATTCTCCAGCTCAGTTTCTGCGTTCGTCCCTTGAAGAATCGCATTCTCTTTGGGATCTTCGACGTAAGCCGTCGTTGTTGCCGGCGCGACTCGGTCAACCTTGTCTAAGAAATGCATTGCGAAAGATTGGTTTATAGAATTGGTAAACGCAATGATAGAGATCAGGGTCAGCGTGAGTTCTTGTACTACATATGGAGCTCAGTAGTGGGTTTATGAACAGTCCAAGAGCTGTCATCGCTGCCAGTTGTTGTACGACTCTGAAGTGCATGAGACCGAGTGCATGCCTTAAGCTAAGGTAATATGCGGACGTTCACTCCTGCGGGGTTGGTGGATGACCGTGAATGCAAACCGTACCATCGCCGATCAGCGATCGAGGGTGTATGCTGCACTATCCGTAGAATTTCCTGTTGATTACAATTTGCATCTCAGATGGCGAAGTCGTCAAGCTTGTGAGGTTCTTGCGATATGTAATATTCTAAACATCAGTGAAATTAGAGTGAATAGCTTACGCCGCCGGTCTCCGAAGGTCGGATGGACTTGGCAGCTCCTTGATTCGGTCACCGCCTGAGATATTATACACGATAGACTGCACTTCGCCTCAGTAAGCTACCTAGTAACCACAGGTTCTAAAATCACACGTGTTAATTCCCAACGCTCCGGAATGCATTTTACAAAAGTCAAATTCTGCCCCTTTAGAGCTCACTGGTTACGTTGGAGAATCTGAGTAGCGTGTCAGTGAACGGCGAAGTATGGAGTATGGGTGACACTGGTATCCTTACTCGTTCTTCTCCAGCTTTGTTTTCCAGAATATTGGATTGGTGTCCTTGGTTATGATTAGCGTAAATTCATAATTCCGGATATGGTCGGGAGCGCTCACGTTGAATCCATGCTTAACCCACCCGTCCTCTTTGACATGATACAAATTGATGAATCCTCCTGAGTAAGCATCCCTGTGCGTGGCTGCCAGAATGCTTCTTCGCCCCAACTCCAAGGCCTCTGCTTCCTTCAGATCATAATGATATTCGGCATCTAGCACTCCATATGCAAACGTTTGTCCTGAACCCACACAGAAAAGGTTGCCTGCAAGTCGTGTACCGTCGGAGTCAATGTAGTAAAGCGCAGGACCTTCCTGTGGTGTCACACCAGCGCACATTGTTCCCATGCTGAGACCCATGCCTTTGTAAGAGTAAACGAGATTCGAGAGAATTTTTGAGGCGGCGGCCACTGATATTCGGCGCTTGTGGCGGAGTTCATGTAATCGACATTGCATGCCAAGATAAGCAAGCCAGTATTGACAGTCCTATTGAATAAGATGAGATGGAGCCCTGTTGACTGCCTTGTTCGAGTAGGCTTACCGCAGCACCACCAGCCATTGTCCCTAACAGACAGTTGTTGATTTCAATCACTTTTTTGACCGTTTGGCTCGCAATCCAGTTTCCAGCTGTAGCTCTTGAATCTGTAGCGACAATGATACCGCCTTGGAACCGAAAGGCCAATGTAGTAGTACCGTGGGCAAGCTTGATGGGGCAACTTGAATTCGCATGGTCGTCTGTCGTTGCACGAAGAAAGGCGGCTGGCTGATTTCGTTGTTAGCCACCAGCAGTACCAGAGTAAAATCACCGTAATGACAGCGGGAGTAACAGAGTAAACCCACATCCGGCATCGAAGGTAATGCGAACTTTAGTGATAGTGGAGGTGTTGCTTCTGATAGCTCCTGTTGCTCCTCCCAAGAGTAACCCTCTTGATGGTATGCTGGCCGACTGTAGTGTGCCACAAGCGTGTCCATGGTGGCTGTATTATGTAGATTTGAAAGACTTCAGAGGATCTTGAGAAGAATAATACAAGTAAAGAAGGAGATGGGGGTTTTGTTGAGCTCTTCCAGGCAAGCTCATCACGTATGCACATGAACTGGAAACGCGCTAAGGCAGCTGAGTCATCGAATCTTTCCGCTCTAACATTGCGGCTCCGATTTGACTGCGCCATTCACCAAGCTCCACTTCAAACCTCCACCTTTCTGAGCAACACCTCTGGCATATTTCGGCACGAAAGTAATCTAAAAACATCATTACAGTGCGACATTACAAGGGCAACTCGAAACAACCTGCAGATCGAGATTGGCAGCCTCTGCCTTCCCTTCCCCCTCCTCCCACAATGGCCGTGGAAGTGACACTCAATACGCCGCTTGCTGAAGCGCTCGGCAATGTGGTTCAGCCAAAGCTATCGGAGGTTGGATGGAGTACTGGCGGGCTTGACGACTCAGCTCTTGGGGAATATATCATCCTGATGTTAGTAAACGGCAAGACGCAAGAACAGATCGCTGCGGAGCTTTCAAATGACCTACTGAACCTCGGACCGGACGACTCTGGAGCTACAGACTTCTCCAAATGGCTATTCGAACAGGTAGAGCTGTTAAACAGCCAGCTCAGTGGAAGCCAGGCGCCGCAAGGACCTTCGACACAGCCAGGGCAAGCCATACAATCATATCTCGACGACGGGAGTCTGGCACGGAGAGCGAGCGGACAATCTGGGAGTCAAGGTACTCTTGACGCAGACATGGGAGAAGCTATGGATGACGTTCAAGAGGGAAATATGTACGTGACTTTCCACATAGCGCATCTTCTCGCGCCGGTATCACTAACATGGTTACACAGACCGACTGGACCAAAGTCAATGCGCAACGGCGGTAGGAATGGCAATAAGAGGCTAATGGGGCAGCTCTCGAAGGCGATGGATAGGTCCAACGATGCTGTACTCCACCGCGTTAGGCCTGAGCAAGGCACAGAGCGTATCAACATGCACAACAGACAACCGCCAAAGGGTCCACGGAATGATCGGTCCCGAAATACCAGGGTGCTGCCAAATGGGAGACCGATGGGTATGCAGAACGGGCCCATGCCGAACGGTGGATTTAGCACTCCGCTGCTGCAGATGACACCGCAGCAGCAGATGTCATTGATCCAAATGTACGAAGAGCAGGCGCGCATGATGTCTCATATCTTTTCTCCGCAGCAACAGCAACAGTTTATGCCGGGGTTAGCGCAACCGGCAATCAATCCAGCTTTCCACAATGGTCATCCCCAAGCTGCTCAGCCAGGACGGTCGCTTTTTGAACGAGTCGAGGGCAATCCGCAGCGGCAGAATGGTGGATTCAATAAGCGTTCGCAGCAAAACGGCGGGTCATTTCACACAAGAAACCAGCCAGACGCTACCAACGTCACTCAATCGCTCCAGACACCTACTAACGGTGATCTGTCATCTTCCATGGAGGTGGAGGACTCTCAAACCAACCCGTCAGAAACATCTACGGACACCATCTGCAAATTCAATCTAAGTTGTACCAAGAAAGATTGCCCTTTCCCGCATCAGTCACCCGCCGCTCCTCCGGGAACTACTATTGATGTCAACGACCATTGTCCTTTTGGCGCAGCCTGCAAGAATCGAAAATGCGTAGCCCGTCATCCCTCACCAGCCCAAAAAGCCGTACACCACGCGGAGCAAGAGTGCAAGTACTTCCCTAATTGCACAAATCCTTCATGTACGTTCCGTCATCCCACCATGCCGATGTGTCGCAACGGCGCCGATTGTACGAGAGAAGGCTGCCGATTCACACATGTCAAGATAATGTGCAAATTCAATCCTTGTCTAAACCCAACATGTCCTTACAAACATATTGAGGGGCAGAAGAGAGGCGCGTTTGACGATAAGGTGTGGGTCGCAGAAGGTGATCAAGAGAATGGTCATGTTAGTGAGCGGAAGTTCATAGATGACGAGATGGTTGGGGAGGAACTGATAGTATCCGGAAACCAAGCCCATGGAAGCCAGCCGTCGAGCTTAGGTGCTGAGGTTGTCACTTGATTTCCATTCTTTTAAATGTATAGACACGGTGTCTCGTGCGAGGTGGATCGGAAGTCGACGGGGCTCGCCTTGATATGGAATGATTCGCTGTGTTAGGCATTGGAGAATGGCGTTGGGGGTTTATGGAAGGCTCGCTTCTATGTAGACGAGATGAAACAGTTTTGAGACTTATAGCATCTTGATCAACCTGGTAGTATCTTACGATTACCGTCATTCGATTGTAATACTGCGTGCCAACAATAGCGCCATCGTTGTTGAATTACCGCAAGGTAAGTCCATGGCTGTAGTTGCTTTGAAACAGGGCATCAAACTGCTCCGCACGTGATGTCGGCCTGAGGCTCTGAGTTCGCTCCGATCCAAGACCTCATCGATTACACAGTAGATCCAAAAATATCCCTGCAAGAGCATTCAAGACCTTGCGGTCTGCAGATGAAGAAGAATTTGAGGTTTGCTTCCTTATGCAGAGATCAACTTTCTCATCAAAGACTCCGGCGAACGTACTAGAAGTCCTGTTGAATAAATGTTACACTACTCCTGCATGTCAAAGACGCCCTTGGCGTCGCTTCTATACCGCCGAATCGAGTGCATCCAATATCAGTAATGAAGCTACGAACATTGCGGTACTCGGAGGGGGTATCACGGGCCTGGCAAGCGCATACTTTCTTACTCGGCAGCTACCAGAAGCCAGGATTACGCTCTTCGAGAGCACATCCAGACTCGGGGGCTGGCTACGGTCAAAAAAGGTCGACGTAGGCCATGGCAACGTTGTATTCGAGCAAGGACCACGCAACCTTCGTCCCAATTTACCCAATGGATTAATGACGCTGGATCTGGTGTGTCTATCGAAATTAATACCAACTTAACTCTGCTAATCGCAAACACAAGGTCCATGAACTTGGACTTGAGGATCGAGTTATTATGACCTCCAAGAACTCTGTTGCTGCTCAGAATCGATTTCTGTACTATCCAGACCATCTTGTGCGCATGCCGGGGCCCGGAAGTTCTTCGCTCCAGAGTTTTTTTAGCCTGGCGACCGAGCCTGTGTTCAAGGGTATCATTTCTGGGATGTATGGGGAGTTCTTCAAGCCAAACCGCCCAGGCGATCTCGAGGATGAATCCGTTGGATCCTTTCTTTCTCGCCGCTTTGGGCCTCCTATAGCAGATAACCTTGCCTCTGCAATTCTACATGGCATCTACGCAGGTGATGTGTATCAACTGAGCGTACGAAGTATTCTGCCTTATCTTTGGAACACTGAGTCGAGATATCAATCCATAATCAAGGGGGCGTGGAGCCGCGCACTTGGGGGCCCAGTTCCTATGGCGGACCAAGACATCAAGCTAATCCAGGATCTTGCAAATCGGCCTCTGGCAACAGCAAAGCTAGAAGCCATCAAAAAGTCAAGTGTCTTTACATTCAAACACGGTATTGGTGAACTCGCTGAAACGCTGGAAGCTAAACTTCAAGAAAGCCCGAACGTGGATATACAGCAACAAACTGCAATTGAAGAATTGAACTTAGATACAGAAGGTCCAAGTACAATGGTATATAACCACATAACCCATCTTTCTGCCATTGAAAGCTTTATATCTTAGTCCACTATCTTCATCATGTCTTGATTCTGACTTCCACGGATTTATAGATTAACCTCTCGACTTGCACATACGATGGTTTGAATGCTATTCGATCCAGCAACAACACGTTCACCCATGTAATTTCAACAATTTCTAGCAAAAATCTCTCCCAGATAGTTCGGCCTGCTGGTAGCCTTTCGATTCTTTCTCAAACACCCTCGGTCACAGTCATGGTCGTCAACCTTTTCTACTCCAATCCCTCGCTTCTACCCGTGCATGGATTCGGCTACCTCATTCCACGCTCCATTCCATTCACAGCAAACCCCGAACTCGCACTTGGTGTCGTGTTTGACTCTGATGCGGCCATCGGCCAGGACGATATACCCGGGACTAAAGTCACAGTCATGCTGGGCGGCCACTGGTGGGATGGCTTAGAGAGCTATCCAGACGAAGAGGAAGGTGCTAACATGGCAAAAGCGCTTCTGAAACGGCATTTAAACATTGCCGAGGAGCCGCAAGCCGTCAACGTAGGGTTGCAGAAGGATTGTATCCCGCAGTATACCGTGGGGCATGAGCAACGGATGTGGAAGGCTAGTGAAATGCTGGAGCGATTCCAAGGAAGACTGCGTGTTGCAGGAAACAGCTACACGGGTGTAGGATTGAACGATTGCGTCAGAGCGGCAAAGGACGTCGTCACCAAGCTCGTGGACGGAACGGGAAGAACTGGACTTGAAGCGTTCGTTGGAGGCCGGAAGTGGTCCTGGGTCCACGTCAAGCCTGTGAAATAAAAAATAAATATTCGGATCTGGATATAGAGCATTCGAAGTTGGAGGAGGCTCATGGGTGCCACAACGTATTTGAAACTCTTTTTCTGAAAAGCAGCCCTGATGCATTGACTTACAAGCACATACCGCGGTGGGATCCGGTTCGGACGCCGCCTCTTGGGGTATTAGACGGGTTCTCCCATGTGAATATAAAGCAGAGGTACTTCGAACATATAAGTATCGGGGACTTTAGAGCATGTATCAAACTAGCAGCGCATCCTCAATCCATGTACATAAATCCAGCGTTACATAGATGGAAAAGTTACCACAAGATAGTGCTATCTTCTATGCTTCCAGTACTTTAAACGGAAAGCTAAAACCCTGGTATGCCCCATGGCATACCATGACCAGACTCCTATAGCGTACGATAGCAGAGATTCATCCCGGGGTATCCCACCGCTATACTCCTGTCGCATACGACACAAACGCCGTCGCCAACCACGAAACCGAGATCTATGCTTGGCCCGCAGTGGACCGTCTATGTTCTATCGCGCCGGTGCTCCTGCCCGTCATAGGCAACAGTTCATTAGCACATCAGCTATCACCGTCGACCTGGACTTTCCGCTCCCCATGCGCATCAAACCCTAGCGAATCCAGCTGCCGAATGAGCTCGTTCATTTTGATGACCTTTTCGAACTGCTCCGGAAGGAGGCTTTCGCCTTTATCTTTCTTCTCTCTCAATTCCCTCGCCTGCCGTAGTTTTTTCTTCAGGTTCCGCGCTTGCTTCTCTTTCTCCGCTTCGGTGTCTACAGGTGTCTCTGCTGCCTTGGCCGGTGGTGCCTCCGGCCGCCAATTTTCTTTGCCCAGAGCTGACTTGTCCGAGGGAACGTGTGTCTCATCGGATTCCCCGTTCACAATAGCTTTCACACTACCACCCTCCTCAGCAGCCTTGGCTTTCTTCCGCGCCTCCCGCCTCTTCGCGTTCTTTCCACTGCCGGGTTTCTCATCCTCTTTCAGATCTAAGGCCCCTGCGCCCGGCACACCACCAGCCCCTCTAGTCTTCCATGCTTCAGCAGTGCGGTTCTTGTAAACCTCAACATCCTCAGGCGGTTTGTAGCCGGGGCGGATCTTGATTTCTTTCCGCTTCGAGCCGTCAGGACGTACGGAAGCGGGGATGTGTCGATCCCCATCTGGTGTAGATATGATTCCAGATTTTGTCCCAGAGTCGGAGTTGTTGCCAGATTTGGCGCTCGGAGAGTGAGAAGTGGGCATGGTTGTAGTTGGAAAGGTTGCGGAGTGTTTCTGAGCGGAACACGCAAGGCTTAGGGCTTCGGATTTATATCCTTCATGTTACGATACGTGCTTCACGAATATTTGAATAGCTTTGGAAAGTTGGCAGTATGTGTTGTGCTCTGTAGGAGTGTTTGACAAGACAACGTACAAGGTAGGGTAGGCGCAAGCGAAAACCGAATTCATCTGATTTTAAAGAGAGCCCTTTTCCACAATCGGACAAGCTTGTTGTATCTCGTAGATATGATAGTCTTTATGTCTTAAAAAACATAATACATGCTCAACATGTGATATACGAGATGCAGACTCAGCGATGTTAATTTTTACATTATCATTTTACGATTTCGAAAGTTTGTATCATAAACTAAATTTCGATGCGGCAGGTTTTGGAAAAAGGCTACAAACTTTCGCACACGACGATAATCTGCGTGCTGTTTTCGAACGAGTAAAGAGGGACATGAGACATTCACAATCGGCGCTGATCTGCAACGATAGCCTTATCGAAGAGCGAATGGCAAAACCCGTCGACCACTGCAACCAAGTCTTTCGCATGCGAAAGACTTAGTCGCTGCCCATCCTCATCAACGCAGCCCTCTTGTCTCATCTTTTCTGTTTCACTTTGAATGAAGTGGACGGCTTAGCTAGTGGACAGTTCAGCGACTGAAGTCGCTGCTTGTCAATAGGGAAATTGGCTTGTAAGATCTCTTAGCGAATCCAAATATCTTCCAACATGCCCCTTCATATCAAGTTCTCTGACGACCACTTAGTTTGTATCACGCTGCAAGGCCCTCTGCCGAGCGCTGCCAGCTGAAGCACAGGATATCATCCAAGACATTAGTCGGCATCATGATCAAGGTAAGCGAGGGAAGAGCTTTTTGCTAAAGGTACAACAAGTCAAGGCAGACAACATTGGCATCTCGGAGATCCTTGAACCGTTTTACAAGTGATGGACAGAATCAGAGGCTCCTTCACCCCATATAAGACGTTGAGTGCAGGGTCCTTATTCTCTTAAAATCCGTTTGGCCGTATCCACTTTGATTATCTTTCATGCGCAAGCAGATCTGGTCTCCCACAGAGAAGCAGAACGCCTTTTCCTTGAAGAGGCACGCCGTAGTTGAGAGCATCAGGCGGTACCTTCACGCTCGTAAACGATTCATTTCCTCCCGTGTTTGACCGGACATCCAGTGTACGAGCTTCAACCGTCTTGTCTTGAGCGCTGTGTCATTCATTGCATCTCTATATTGTTCCTGGAACGTGAAAAACGCTGTTGAGAGTAGCGAAGCTAAATGATACACAAATGGTGTACCCCAATTCGAGCCATTCAAATGGCTCTGCCGAAGGAAACAAGAAGGGCGGTGGCCGCTCGCCAAGGAAAGATAACAGAGAGGTCCGCTCCACGTGAAAGGAGAATGAAGATGGCCGCTCAACGGGAATACAGAAGGCCAACGCAAAGATTGCAAGAGTACCGCCCAACACCAGTTTTTCAGATTTGATTCATGAACAAGTCGACGAGAGCATAGATACAATTAGGCAAATACTCGGGATTCTTCATTAAGTAAATCATTACAAAGGGTCGATAGAGGATGTGCAGGAGGTTTGGTCGTTACATTGAAACAGAAAGCCGAAATCTGCACATTGCAGGCCAAAGTGGAAACCATGAATGTCTTGCAGACAGAGAAGTGGAAACACTCTTTCGCGGAAAGTGCAACATAAAACCTCGCAGAGCAGGTCTAGATGACGAGATTGCGAATATGAAGATAAGGCTTGCGACAAATAAGTCTAAGATGAAAAAGAAATTGAGACAGTAAAGTCCAACATGGAAAAAGTGACGAATGCGAAATGGGAGGAGGCAAGAATAAACCTGAAGAAGGTGGATCGGCGAAGATCGAAGAGGCAAGGCAGCAGCACAAGAATGAAATTCAAAGATTTGAAATCAGAGATAAATAAGTTTAAGGAGTGCAACAAAACCACAAATGATCAAAGGGAAGAGGCTGAAAATGGGTGGTTTGTACAAGTAAAGAACCTCGAGTGTGATCAGAGAGCCTGCAGAACGCGCATCCGGGAAACAGAGTCGGAGCTCGATCAGATGAAAACTCTCTCATCAGTTTCTACATTCTTGACAACACGCGTTACTCAAAACTTTATTCCATCGATTTATACAACGGCGATGTTTCGCCGAGTCTTCAAAGGAATCGGGAACCCCAACTAAATCGCGAACTGACTGTAGGAAGTGGATTCTGCACGTCCTAGCCAAGAGCTCTTCTGGAGGCTAAATACTATTGCAAACATCGATCATTTTGGTTGAGATAAGAGCCACTCTAACGGATCTCAGTTTTCAGCCAAGCCGAATAAGTCAAGCATTGTGCAAGCCGTCAATGGAAGCACCACCATTTACAGAGACCGGGCCAGGATCAGCTCCAGGCGAAGCTTGAAGCTATTGCGGATTTGGGAGACCTCGAGGAGACATAGTTGCTGGGTGATTTTTGGCTACGAGCCTTCGGCATCGCTCGATCCTTAGGACTAGGATTTCGTTCATTACGAAAAGGAGACCAGTTAAGGCGCTATCATACTACCTTCCAAAGAAATTCAAGAAAAGCTGCCCTCGCAGTCTACTTTGGTCCGGACGGTGGCAAGCCTCGGGTTCTGTACAAGGGGGTGGCTCTTTCGCGTACCTTACTGGTCTTCCGCCTGGGATGTCAGAAGTGAGCGTAATGTAGTCAGAAGAGGCGAACTTTAGTCATTCTCGGCGCAAAACACTATGAACGGTTCAGATGCCCTGAAGAGAAATTTTGCAGTTCCTAGGCTAGCCATTGATATAAGTTTATTAAACTTATGCAAATAAATCAAATCTAGCTCGGTAGCTTGCTCCCTGTTCTCCGGAATAGCACCACAATAACAGGGCTCATTTCGGCAAGTGCAAACGATGCACACATAACAAGCCATCCAAATCTTTCTTTTACTGGACCTGCCCATAACGGACCAAGAACCAACCCCGCTGCGAAAGCCATATTCATAAACGCATAAGCCTGTCCGCTTAGCTCCGAGTCATTTCGAGTGCCCCTTGATCTCATCACTTTGGAAATTCTATCCGCAACAATGGATATAGCTGCCATATGCGGGATCACAGCTGCAAACATAAAGACTCCAATCCAGAATACAGCAAAACAGAAGCAAACCTTCGTGGCGAAGGAATCGCCATTCGCATATCCAAGGGCAACGAATAAAGGTCCGAGAGCGAGAAATGATGTGAAGGAGACCCGACGCGGTCCAAAGCGATCGGAAACACGTCCTGCCAGCGGTCCAAGAAGGCCGGGCGCAATCAAAACGAGTAGTACAAACCCACTGCCACTTGAAGACCATTTGAAATTGGATTCGAGGTAAAGAGGAATTGTCTGCAGCTCTAAGTTAGGAACTCTACACAAGCCAGGTTTCCCCTGAAGCAACTGAAAACTGTCCCCGGTCAACTCACTGTCTCTAAGGCAGTCCGTGTTGCCGAGATTATCAGAATTGCCCACAAACTTAAGAGAAAGTCCGTATCGCTCAACAGAAGGAAATATTTAGATTTTCCCGGCTGTTCAACGGGATCCTCCGTGCTATCACAAAGGTTGGAATCGAATTTTGATGTGTTCTGGCTAGGTCCACCGTTTTCAAAACTACTACCTTCGTCCCTCTCGAAGAATTGTCTTGTGTCTTGGTCTTGTGTGCCATACCCCCCATGGTCAAGATTCGCGGTACTACTTTCTTGAAGTCGTGTGAATTCTTCTTCCCCTCTGAAAGTGGATGAACTGTATGGTGTGTGCATCTCCAATGCCTCATCCACTAGGAACAGACGTAGGATGATGTCGATTGAGATGACAGTAGCAGCTAATGCAAAGACTGCGAAATGGCCAAAATGTTCAAAGACCACGCCACCAGCGATGGGCCCAAAGAGATCGCCCCCAGCAGTACCCATTGTGACCCAGCCCATGGCTGCACCAGTAGCGTCTGCTCCAACACGAGTGCTTAAGAATGCTGTTCCCGACGTCCACACAAAGGCCCCCGAGGCACCCTGCAAGATGCGCGCCACAACGAGAATTGCGACGTGATTGCCCATGAAGAACATGGTAGTGGATACCGCAAGCACTATCAAGCCTGCCATGAAGGGCGTCTGCTTCGACTTGGTTCGGTCGATATACGCTCCAAGGAGTACTGAAGGGAAGGATTAGACTGTAGTGTAGATAGAAAGCCCAACATACTTACTCGGAGTAAACAGGAAGGCTCCTCCGTACGTTGCTAGTAAGACGGAGGTCCAGAATTGAACTGACCAGAGTTACATTTGAAGTATGAAGCATTTCCTGACCAGATGTTCTCCACACGAGACGAACCTTTATCGGAAGGAACTGCCAGCCCGGCTTGTAGCATCATGGGTAATATGGGTATAATCTTAAAGCTATCAGCTCAGTCCGCGTATTTCACTCAATGATTGGAACATACAAGGTCATAGAGATGCGTTGGTACGGTCGGTGTCCAGTATTTCCCAGAGTATCTCCAAAAGAAGCGTTGAGATCAGACATACTGTGAACGCTGCGACTGAGACTACAAGAACGGCATACCCAGCTGAAGAACGGAATGTAGCAGTGTTGGTTGCCATTCCCGCGTTGAAATAATGTATAAGACTATCAAACTGACAGGAGATAGGATGGTAGAGGACTTGGAGGCCAACAACACCTCAACAGCAAAAAATACGGGAACAACGGAAAACTGGTGGCATTGAAGCGCCATCGAAACTCTTCGAGATGAGCAACAAGGTGGCTTCCGGCTGCACGTTTCATGCCGTATGTGGTGTTGGAATCTGCCACTCGAAGATCGACCCTAACACGAGAAGGAGGTTGATTGGTACAGCATCACGATTGGGTTCGTATGCACAATAAATTTTGTTTTAGTGATTGTTGGGCTATACCGAACATCTACGGATCTGGACGCAGGAAGAGTATCCTTACCAAGAATCGTTTGAGGCCTGGCCCAACTACGTTTTCTTGGCTACATGAAGATTTTAGATGCCGTACCTTAGTGGTTTTTTGGTGAAATAGACCATCAGCATGCTACTACTTTTCCGAAGCGCATTGTCGTCGTCTGATAGTTTGATGAATCAAAAGGTTCCAAAGATTTCCCGAAGGCCCCGTCAAAGAAGACGGCAGAAAGACAGCGATTGAGCAACCATGGAGCGCCAGTGGCAGTCAAATGAACCTCCTCTTGCAGCAATCGAAGAATGCAAAACCACGTTTGATCTCCTTCACAGCCGCATCAGCTCCGATCCAGGAGTCCCGGTGCAAGATCCCACGACTTCCTTCTGGCAACAAACCCCTCTGTTTCCAGAACTCGTCAATATGAAATCTCAAAATCTCCCAGAATCTGCCGATATTGTCATCATCGGCTCCGGAATTACAGGCTTGAGCGTGGCATATACCATTCTGACAGAACTCAAAGCGATGGGGATGCAGCGACAAGTAGTCATGCTAGAAGCCAGACAAGCTTGTTCGGGAGCTACAGGCCGCAACGGTGGGCATATCAAGGTCGCAGCTTACGAAGTTTACAGTCGAAACAAGGCAAGATACGGCAAAGAACGGGCGAAGGCCATTATTTTGTTCCAGCTGAGGCATCTGCCGACTCTTATGAATTTAGAGCGAGCGAAGAATCTGGAAGGCGCGGATATTCGGAAAGTCGAGACAGTAGATTTGTTCATGGATGTTGCGATGTTTCTGAAATCACAGGAGATGGTGGAGGAGCTGAGGGACGATCTTCCAGAACTCGCCCATGACGTGCGAATTTGGGAAGGTGATGCTGCCCGAAGGGTGGGTTGAGTTATTGGAAGTGTTGCTTTGACGCCGAGACTGACGAGGGTAGCGCTTCGAAGTTGGTGCTCATGTCATCGGCGCAATATCTTATCACTCAGGATCCATCTGGGCGTATCGATTCGTCTTATCATTATGCTCATATCTACTCTCGACGCACCCAGAGTTCTCCCTCGAGACCGATACCCCAGTGCCAGAAACTAAAACCATTGATTCCTCCGAGAGACCTTTCCAAATTCTCACAGCTCGTGGCGAGATTTTCACAAGTCACATAGTTCATGCCACAAATTCTCATGCCAGCCATCTTGTTCCAGGATTTTCTGGGAAGCTATTCTCCATAAGAGGTCAAGTAAGCGCTCAGCGACCTGGCAAAAAGTTTCCCCGGCTTGATGGATCCAGATCTTGGAGTTTTGTACAGAAGAAAGGATTTGACTACGTCGTCCAAATTCAAGGAAAGCACAGTCAAAATGCTGAAAATGGAGGGGAGTTAGTGACAGGCGGTGGGCTCTTCCAATCTTCGATGGGTATGGATGAGTTCGGATTGACAAGCGATGACAAGACAGACCCAATTATTGGCGCATACCTTGGGGGCATTTTGCCCACAGTATTTGGGGCGGAAAATTGGGGCGAGGATGCTCCTCGGGGAAGGATGGAGAACATGTGGGTTGGAACGCTGGGATACACCGCCGACATGCAGCCCATGGTTGGGAAGCTGGATCAAAATCTGACCGGCCGGAGCCTCAAGTCTCACGCCTCTTCAGGGAAAGAGCACTCTGGCCCCGGCCCTGCTGAATGGGTGTCGGCAGGATATAATGGTGAAGGCATGGTGCATGCATGGCTTTGTGGCGTAGCTGTCGGACTGATGGTTCTTGGTCGTGATGAAATAGAAAGATCCAACGAGAGTGGAATACCTGAAGGAAAGGTAGAGGATTGGCTGCCGAGGGAGTTTCGATGTTCGGCCGAGAGGGTTTCTAAAGCCAATGTGTATACATTGTTGGCCTTGATGTAAGTTCAATGGCTTTCTGGCCGTCGGGGATAAACATATATGGACCACCGGACTGCTTCGCCTTGATCCGCTTCTCGCTCACCAGATGTACCTGCTGTAGTTGCAGATCGGCTATTGTGCTGAATCGCGACGCAAGTCTCGTTCCGAACACTAACTTTATCTTGACGCAGCTACTGAATATCCGCAGATGTTCTTCCACCTTCGAGAGTAGGCGTGTCTATCTAATGTAAAGACGCTTTGCACCGAAGATATCCGGAGGGGTAATTACCCCGAGCAATAACGACAAGAAGAGCGCCAAGAAGCACAAGGTATCTAAAAGTAATGAGACCTCGGCCTCATCGCAGCGAACTTAACGCAAGCCTTGATGCAGTTCAGTGAAATGTTCATCGCGCTACGTTGCGCCACCTGCATGTTTCCATTAAGGTAGTGTCTGAGCTCGCAACCGTACGCACATGACGGTCACTTCAGTAACCAAGCTGGGCCCAAATTGATTTGGAGTAAGAATACTCATTGATATTCGAATTGAACGTGTTGAATATAGTTCTTGTCTATTGAGGCCAACTAAAAGCTGGCCACGCCGTAGGTATTTCCTTAGACTCGTGCACTCATCAGCCTCATAGATGCAATTGCTTCAATCCCAGCGAGTTCAACAAATATCGCCTCTATTCCAAAATATCTCGTTCAGGTCTCTAGATCAGCCAGCAGGATGAACGCAACTGTGAGACTCAGATTTATCAAGCTTGTCGCGATGCCGTATCCGATTATCACCAGATCTGTTTTGACATCGTCTTCAGCTTTGAGCTCCCTGCCAAGACTTGCTGCTTCATATGATTCAATGTTGTTCGGTTCCATGACTAACACTTCATTGCCCTGGTCGAAATTGTCGTCGGCGACAGCTAAGCGAGAATACTCAGATTCATCTAAAGTTGTGGCAAGCAACACACTCTGTTCGATTAACGTAGTTTGTACAGGAGAAGCAGAAATGGACACTTCTAAGATGATTTTGGCGATACTTGGCCATAGCGCTGCCGCGTAGAGTGCATATGCCGTTTCTAGCACGCAGAGCGGTAATATCTGTTAACTCATGATAAATAGAAAGAGAAGGTGAGCGAAACCCGTCATAATACTCGCGCAGAAGATGATCATTGAATGATTCTCAAAGCGCTGAAATTCAAGTAGAAAGCCGAAGAATAAAACAAGAATTATCGAAATAACGTCTGGAAGGCTTCTTCAGTGTTAGCAGCAACTACTCGACATTCTGGGAGCAAATATACCCCACTGCTGATCCTGCAAGCGCCAAGTCACCCCCATAATATGCTGCAGCTAGAAACCTCGATGCAGAATTCTTGAATGAAATCATACATCCATAAATGGCCATGCTGTTAATAGCAGTTATCCAGAATGCACCTGGGAGATTTCACAAGCTGATGATACAATGTTGTACCTGACTTATGAATGTGCGCCTAGCTGGTGATATTGTCAACACCGTCGCGACTTTATTCGACGTTGTGCCGACCAACAAGATTGTAAAAACACCGCATATGCACACCACAAGAGCCAGAACAGAGAGCCAGAATGCAGTAACGACGCCGGAACTTTGTGTCACTCGTGAAATGATGAGTAGATTTGCAACGCCACCTAGCCGTGAAATGCATGTAAGAATCGCCAGTGAGAGCGATAGTTCTGTGTTTCTTGAATTATGTAAGCAAAACCAAGAAAGACTCTGATTGCCAATCAGGGTCAACTCACCGAAACCAAGCGCTGACAACTCCACTGACAGCAACTCCTGCTACCTCGCCACCCAGGCCTAGGGCGATTCGTCCGATCACTAGCAGTAATCCCAATCTAGTCTTCACTCCTAAAACGAACATGATATGCCCACATACTATGGACCCCAGGGTCCAGACGAGGGTTCTCGCCGTACCGTATTTCTCAGCCACGAACCCACCAACAAATGATAGAACGATGTTTGGGAGCGAGTACACAGTATATAGAACTGAGATGGTATATGCATACTCTGTATCACTGAGATAGAGATGCGCTTGGAGATGTGTGGAAAGGGAGGCCGGAAGATCATAAACTGTCACAGAAGGGGTTTAGCATAATGTGTAGTCCCCAAAATTTGGGAGTGCGAGAGTACCGAAGAAAATTCCCCACATGAGCCCAGACATGGCGGCAAGGGCTACATATCTTTGTTTCCTCTCTTCTATGGCTGCCATATTTTCGTGGCTATCGTGGTCGTCAGAACTTCATGGCTTCGCGAAAGCCTTATGCCCGCCGTCACCGATGCGAATGATCGAATACCACCATTAAGATACCATCGTATTGCCCTCGCAGAATGCCAGAAGACCATAGTTCTGTCAACTGTTGCAGAAGCTAGGTAGAAGGCAGCATGGGAAGTTGGCGACAGTCAAGTAAGACATCTGCTGATGCAGCCCAAGCATGAGCAGAGGGCCAAACTTGGGGAAAATAAGAGTCATTCCGCAGCCTCTGCATTAAAACACTGATCACAGGTCTAAATGAGAATCGGTTAGTTAGAGTATTACAAGTAGTCGTGTTTAGTACGCCGCGTAATACAGTAATAATAGTTCCGAATACGGCTTTGGATCGAAAGTTCGAATTTTCTCACTACCGAATTAATTGAGATATAAGATATGGCTCTAGTATAAGGGGTGTTTGCGTATGAAAGGTGGTTTTTTTTGGACCGCTGGCTATACATATGGGGGTACTGGTCTATAAGAGAGTGTTTCTCTACTTGATGAAAGGATGCCTTGAATTGGTAGAAGACGTTCCTGAATTTAGGGATCACGGATGGTCATATGACCGTCAGGTCAGGTCAGATGTTTTCGGTCATGCGGACGTCACATGTTTCTACTTGACAGCCAATAAGACAGCTTATATATATATTACTAAGGCTTTTGACCAATCAGAGCCCAGGAATCGACTATAGGGCTGAGCGTTCTAAAAATTTCGGAGTGCCTGAGAACCCGGAGAAAACAGAGAAAACAGAGCAAATTATGGTGTAATCTTCATCCCTTTCTCGAACTCCCAACATCGAACTTTGTTCCTCCAACCACTGATCTTCTACCCCTATGAGCTTTCGTAGTGTACGCTCGCGGCATTTTACTACTCTTTCTCTTCTTCCTGGAACGATTGACTCGGTAAACGCGACGTGTACAGCTGAATCAGATAGCATAGTGCTTATATCGAGTAGAAATAACAGTCAATAGAGGTGATGGTTGATGTAGAAAGGTTGGGGAAAGGGAGGTTTCGGAAGTTGTTCGGAAATTGCAAGTAGGGCACGAACATGTTTATTGAAGCATGTATTATACACAGGGGTAGTAGCAGGGGGGGTATATATTTAGGTAGCCACTACAGAAACACCACCCAACACTGCTGGCACACCACCCCCTGCACTAAGCCTAATAGGGTAATTTCCAGGGTCCAGTGACCCCGTAAACAAACAACATCAACAAGAACAAAGGAAGGCCATGGGATACACATAGTTTTGCGCCTGTCTACCACCAAATTCAATGTATTTTCTCGCCGGTCTCCCAATGCAAATTCAAACCTGAAACATATCTTTTGCATGCTCAGAATCGACTTTTATTTCTCTAAATTACATCTGAAAACCGCTCATGTAGGAGGCCGGAACATCGCCAATTTGACCCTCTGCAGTGCCCCCTCGGGCACCTCCTCGTCCACCTCGCTGCCGCCGCCCGAGGCGGCTTTGTGTACAGCCAGTGACGATGTGCATCCTCCAGCTTCAACACTCCACCGCCGGCTCTATCGTACAGTCGCTCCTGTATCTTATGCGCACATGGCAGCCTTGAGGTGAACGCAAATGCAGGAGGTGGAGGAGGAGGAGGATGGCGACGGCGGCGAGGATGTGAACAACAAACGCGGTGGACCCTGGAAATTACCCTATTAGGCTTAGAATAGTGCAAGGGGGTGGTGTGCCAGTAAGGTAGTGGGTGGTGTGCCAGCAGTGTTAGGTGGTGTTTCTGTAGTGGCTACCTATATTTATAGTATCAACTAAATTGGCTGTTCCATGAGCATGTGACCATCGACGGAGCTATTCAGAAAGTGCTCCAGTATGAAAGGCGTGCTCATGAGCTCGAACGTACTGGTTTTCGTAGTGATTAAGTGGCAAATTCGACATGTAGACTGCCATTGCTGCCGTTCGATTCAGTGTCTTAATAGTTGAGCTCGGCAATGGTCGAATTTTCGGTGGAAGCTCCGTTTGAACTGATGAAGGTGGCAAATTGATAGGTCTATTGATGTAAGCAGTGCACTTATCCAAATGAGCCTGCTGACGAGTAGCTCCCATTGCCAGTACGTATTGACAGTGACGGCATCGAACTGTAGTAAGAGCTCTTCCAGGTACGGTTATCTGCTGAAAGGCTTCAGCAACGACCTCGTTCCGGGGCTTACCACCGCGTTGCGGAGGCATGGCTGGTGGTAGGAAGATAGATCTACTCCATACTCGTATGAAGCAATGGTGACACCGTGACAGCGAGGTCAGACCCCCTGAGCTAAACCAGCTGGGTTTAGCTTGCTTACATAATATAAAACCAATAAACAAACATGAATAAACCGCTAAGAGGTATTATACACGTTTATTGTAGAATAAACGGTTTTTTTCTACCCCTACATGTTCTATCGAAACGGGCTAGCCTATATCTTGAAAAGGTTAGCGTGAAACACGATCGGGCTAGACTGCTGTCATGTCATTTGTCAGGTCAGATCCATGTCAGGACTTGACGTCACATGACTTGTCATACCATCGAAATGACGGTCATTACCGATCCCTATCCCTGATTCGTATCTCTATGTAGATTTCTCATTAGCGCGGTGAAAACTAATTAGTCACTAGGAAATAGTTCTAGGTACAAATCTCATGTAAATTACCCGTTGTTCGAATAAGATATGGCTTTCATATATTCTTTTTTTCTTCGTATAAGAGATGGTTCTACACAGGTCTAATCCAGCAGAAATCGTATAAAACTGCTGACTTACATCTCAATTAACTCGGTATTTGATACCAAGATATTAACTACCTTAAGGTACCTTAACATCCCGCCAGCCGATGGCATAGAAGTCGATAACATTTTAGGCGTGCATACGAGGGTAGCGCCGAACTGTCGAACCTCAACTTCCGCACGTCACTGTCACATCAATTCCACTTGAGTGTACTTCAGTCCAGCTCAGGCGGTCAACCCGTCAAAATGCCTGGTGTAAGTTTGTGTACTTCCTCTTACTCTGATCAACGCTAATTGAAGTCCAAGATCGCTTCCGCTGTCTACAAGCAAGTCCACCGAATCCGAACAACTGGGAAAGCCCCACTAACATTGATGAAGCTCCATATATCGGCAAAACGTTACCTTTCTGGCTGCCGTGTTTATCGGTGCATTCACCTTTGAGATGTGAGAAGCATCAGCCGGCTAGGAGGATGCTCATATACAGGTACTAATTAATATTGTTACAGTGGTTTTGATAGCGCCATAACGAAGTTCTGGGACACAAACAACAAGGGTGTATGTTGAGGGATGCATATTCTGACATGTCATTAAGTTGCTGATGGCCCTTTCTAGCGACAATGGAAGGACATCAAGCAGAAATATATTCAGCATGACGATGAATGAGCTTGGGCTCGGTGCTGTACATAGTTTGGAGGGCAGCGAAGAAGACATCAAACAGAGAACAAGATCGTGGCCGCCACTACAGACGTACGCGCTACCATGCACGACTGTTCGTTGGGACTTGGGAAGGGTGATGGTTGGCGTATCCTGGCTTTTGAGGTTGTAACAACAATGTCAACATAGATCAAAACCTTAGAACAAATCTCTCATGCTCCTCAACCAGTAGACTGCTCTTTGATTCACTTTGGAATCTTAGTGTTTTGGCTCTTATACTTGTCTCGTAAGCTCGTCCATCTTGCACTTGATTCCAAGTCCCAACACAACACCGACGCTCACCAACTCCACTTTCAAGGCTTGACAAAGTCTGATATCTTGGTTCACATATGATGAAGAAGGCTTCTATATACTACTGAGGCCTCTTGTGCTAAGGAGATAGCGATAGGAAATATCCGCTTTTGCTGGGCCTCAAATCATCAAAGCAACAATCACCACTAAGCATAGTGATGGGCCAGCCATGAGCCTGTCTCGCAACGATGCTAATCCTAAGCCGTGAAAAACGGCTTTGCCAAATTCTCTGTGACCTTCCCCGAGCGCACGGGTATCGATATGGTACCGAAGCAAGTCAGGCGCTCCAGCAAGCCCTTTTCAGGTCGCTAGCAGCTGAGAACAATGATTACCTCCGCATACTCTTCAAGGGGAAGGTCCCCAGGGCTAAGAAGGACTGGATCCTGCGAGATTCCCAAGGGATGGTAGAGGGTGCAGAGTACATGGAGGCAGCTAGGGGCAAGCCTTGTGGGCATATATTCAAGAGTGGGGAGGCTACATATCGGTGCAAAACGTGTACTCTGGATGATACATGTGTGCTTTGCAGCCAATGCTTCGACTCATCAGATCATGCAGGACATATGGTTTACGTCAGTACGTCACCTGGCAACAGCGGCTGCTGCGATTGTGGAGACGCAGAAGCCTGGAGGTTGCCCGTCAATTGTGCTATACATACTTTGGATACTTCAACCGTGGCTGGCATGCAAAGAGAAGCGCAAAGACTTCCGGATGACTTGGTGGAGAGCATTAGGATGACTATTGGCCGGGCTATTGACTACATGTGCGATGTGATATCTTGTTCACCGGAACAGCTTCGCATCCCAAAAACAGAGCAGACCATTAGAGAGGATGAACGGTTGTCTTTTCTGGCCTCCAAGTGGTACGAAGAGGATACAGATACAGACCCGGAGTTTGCACTGATTCTGTGGAACGACGAGAAGCACACGGTTGATGAAGTACAAAACCAGGTAGCTAGAGCTTGTAAGAAGGCGCTCTCATTTGGTCTAGATAAAGCCAACGAGACGAACGATATGGGACGCAGCGTCGTTAGCTACTCTAAAGATATTGGCAAGCTCCTAAAGACAGCCAAGATCATCGAAGCTATCAAAATCACGGTTACTATAAGATCTTCGCGGGACACGTTCCGAGAACAGATGTGTGGTACCATCATAGAATGGCTGGTGGATATTTCAGGATGCATTGTTGGAGAAGATAATACTATTCTACGCCAAATACTCTGCGAGGAGATGTTAAAAGTCTGGCGCACTGGTAGTAAAGCAGTCAACTCAACAGTTGGCAAGAATGGTATCGATGATCATGAGATCGACGAGTCCGCCGAGATAAGTGAAAATATGCTCAACCAAGCAGCACGACGCGATGCCTTGGCTGGTCATCTCAGAATTGTTGGAAACGAGAGCGATTCAGACCTGAACACCAATGATCACGAGAATGACGACGGAGACGATGAGGCGGACAGCCAACTTAATGATGATGAAATGGAGCTAGATCTTGAAATAGTGAATGTGGACCCCAATCGAGACCTAGAGATGCGGACGGCGGACATGGAGGAAACCGAAGTTTCGGAGGCCACGTATGCCGGCTACCCTCCACCTCCACCTCCTCCTCCCCATCCTCCACCAGCGGCCCAATCGCTCCAACAGCTTATAGGCCGCGATCACGCGCCGACGTTCTCGGATTCCGATGGTGGTGACCCCATTCCAAAAGTCAACATCGAGATTCCAAAGACGCCATGGCATACACGTCGAAAGTTTTTCCAAGCTCGTCCTCCTGGATATTGGCTCGAGCAGCCGCAAGGGTACGTATCGAGAGAGCCCGTTTTGTTACATGAGGATCTTCGCCAAAGAGTCAGACTGGATTGGATGATCTTATTTGATCTCCGGCTTTGGAAAAAAGCTCGGATCGATCTACGAGACCTGTACATCAGTACGGTTGTGACAGTTCCTCAATTCAAGCGCATCTTAGGCCTACGGTTCGCCGGCCTGTATACCGTATTAGCCCAGCTATATCTTATTGCGGACCGCGAACCAGACCATTCGATAATCAATCTATCCTTACAGATGCTTACCACCCCATCGATAACGCAAGAAATCGTGGAGCGCGGCAATTTTCTCACAAACTTAATGGCCATTCTCTATACCTTTCTAACAAGCCGTCAAGTAGGCCATCCGTGGGAGATGTCCAGCAGTGCTACATTATCATTCGATACTGGATCTGTCACGAATCGCCGAATGTATCACTTCTTCATGGACTTAAAGTACCTCTTCGGCTCAGACTATGTTCAGAATAAGCTTCGTACCGAGGAAAGGTACATCTTGCAATTTCTCGACTTGATCAGGCTACCCCAAGGCATATGTCCTAACGTCAGAGCTGTTGGAGATCATGTAGAGTACGAAACCGATGCGTGGATCGGTGCATCATTACTAACAAGAGAGATAAACAAACTCTGTCGGCAGTTTGCAGACTCGTTCAAATTGAGAGAGGATGACGACGGTTATAGTCTAGCAAAAGCGATACGTACAGTAGCGAAAGCGACTGTTGTCAATGCCACAGGGGCGGAACGTGTGCGGTTTGATCAAGCTGAGATAAAATCTGAAACCCGATTCAAGACGCTGCTGGCTTTCGAGTTCGATGCAGACGAACATGGGCATGCCCCTCAGTACTCCGTTGTGGATTTTGTGGTAGAAAAAGAACCTATCAGTTTTCACCATGCACTCCATTACACACTCTCGTGGCTAATAGATTGCGGTAAGAGCATGTCTGAAGATCAGCTAAGGCACCTTCTATACTTCACGTTGAAGGATCTGAAAGAGCCACCTCCATATCGAGCATTGGTTCCTGATTTTGATCCTGAAAGCTATCTAATGGCTCTTTTCGACTCACCCTTACGTGTATGTGCTTGGCTGGCTCAGATGAAGGCTGGGATGTGGGTACGCAACGGCTTGAGCCTCCGACATCAGATGGGCACTTACCGGGGTGTCTTACATCGAGATCTAGCACATCACCGTGATATTTTCCTGCTGCAAACTGCTATGGTTGTCTGCAATCCAAGCAGAGTACTGGCCTCTATAATCGACCGATTCGGAATGAACGACTGGATGAGGGGCAACTATGTTATTAGACCTGGCTACGAACCAAGTCAGCTTTTGGATGTTGCAGAGGACTTTATCCATCTGTTAATTGTTCTTTTAAGCGATCGAACATCCCTTCAGCCTTTGGAGGAAGAGACAAGCCCTCAATCACTCGCCATCCGCCGCGACATTGCTCACATATTGTGTTTCAAACCCCTATCATTCTCTGATCTCTGTGGTCGCTTGGCGGACAAGGTCCAAGATTCGGAAGAATTCCAAGATATCCTTGAGGAAATGACCAATTTCCGGGCTCCCGAAGGCCTATCTGACACCGGCACGTTCGAACTCAAACCAGAATATCTTGAAGACATTGATCCCTACATAGCTCACTACAGCAAAAACCAGAGAGATGAGGCTGAGAACGCATATCGAACGTGGATTAGCAAGAAGACTGGAAAGCCGGTTTCTGAAATCGTTCTCGAGCCACGGTTCCGACCCATACCTACAGGGGTATTCAGTCAACTTCCATCTTTTACTTGGACGACACTTTTTGCGCAGATCATGTACTACTCTCTCATGCATCCATTGAAGACCCAGATGTCACTAGAAATACCAAGCACGAGAGTCGAGGCATTTGTTCAGGTCGTATTACATCTTGTGTTATCAGCGGTCCTAGAAGACAAGACTAATGAAGACAACGGTAGCGCTGAACAACCGCAATCTTTTGCTCTTCATGCTCTATGCAAGCGTGCACACATAGGTCACTTCATGCCGACAATTTTCAGTGTTCTAGTGAAAATGCTAGAAAGCGAGGAGATCAAAGGATGCCATCCTAAGATCCACCTTATCCTGCAACGGCTCCAGCAGCGCCGGCCACGTACCTATGCATCGGCGTTGTCGCAAATTTACCCATCCCAAGAGGTACCTCAGCATATACCACAGGACAGACTTGGTACTCGGACCCTAACAACTCCGCTCGCTGTTGACCTGGAGGCTCAGCAGCGGCAAGCTCGAGAACTTCACGAGGCGAAGAAACGACAGGCATTAGACCGGCAAGCGAAGGTCATGGCACAATTTCAGAAACAGCAGCAGAATTTCTTGGAACATCAGGATAGTATTGATTGGGGTGACGACGACTTTGATGACCTAGACTCGGTTGGAACTGGTGCAACAGAAGAACACAAAAAGAAGTGGAAGTATCCAACGGGCAAATGTATCTTATGCCAAGCAGAGACAAATGACACACGACTGTATGGAACATTCGGCCTTGTCACAAACAGCACAATCCTCCGCCAGACTGATCTATACGACGCCGACTTCGTGGACGAAGTTTTTTCGACGCCAGCCGACCTTGATCGCTCAGCAGACAGTATTCGGCCCTCTGGCGTTGCCGGAAAGAATCGAAAAGTAATACGTAAACTTGCTTCTGACGGCCACGAAATACTCTCTGAGCATCAAGGACTTGGAAAGGGATTTCCATCTTCACACGTCTTGAGGGGCCCAGTATCTACTGGATGTGGCCACATCATGCATTACTCCTGTTTCGAAGGGTACTGTGTTGCCGCTCAGCGGAGGCAGCTTCAACAGATTGCTCGGAATCATCCCGAGCGGCTCAACCGGAAGGAATTTGTATGCCCCTTGTGTAAAGCACTTGGCAATACTTTCCTGCCTATCATTTGGAGAGGCAAAGAGGAGGTTTACCCGGGCCTGCTTCAAGTGGAGGACTCTTTTGATGACTGGATCAACATACACATAGGCCTTGCCGTATCACGGTTTTACAAGCAGGCAATTGTCGAGGATCGCAACCAAGGCAGCACTCGGCACCAGGATCTCTTTGTAAACTACATCTCGAAGGCCGTGATTCCCCCCCTGGCGAGCAGGCTCACCCAGTTGATCCAGCACCAGCCTACAGCTCCAACTTCGCCACAGCAATCCAATAGAAGCCCAATGCCCGGGATCTTCCCAAGTGATGAGGGCCACGGCCTCGTCTCTCTTAATCAGCCGTTGGCAGCGGACTCCTTGTTGATGCAGGAGCTCGGGTCTGTTTACAACCGGTTACGAGATACTATCAAAGCCAATGAGCTCTCCTCCCGATTCTATCCCACACAGACCGCTGGTACTACAGAAGACTTGACACAAACCGACGCCCTCGCCAAAACGCTTGGATTTTCGATTGCAGCCACAGAAGTTGCTCAGCGAGGTGTCCGGTCTGAGCCGGGAATGATCTTGCTAGACAAGATCCCGTCTCTTGCTTTAACCCACCTACGTATACTTTCAGAAACCGCGTCATCCTACATTGCCATTGGAGGAATGCGCAATTCGGGAAAAAACAGATCGGCTGTAGAGTTCTGCGAGACAAACATGAACCAGCTCTCGCAGCTCTTTGCTGGTCATCCTCAGATTGCTCCAAACCATCCGGAGTTCTGGAGCAAACACTTGATGCCGCCTGTTCTGTCACAAGATTCTTTTGTTTTCCTTACCGATTGCTCAGTCTGCCTCGTCCCTGCGTTCAACGTCGAGATCCATCACATCATCCGCTTGTGCTACCTTCTAGAAATCGTCAAAGTGGTTCTTTGCTTGAACATATCACGGTTTCCGCCTTTGCCAGCCACGTGGAACGCAGATACCCAGCTCCAAACCAATCCTGATGTTCTGCAAAGTTGTGACACCTTTATCCTGAGTATCGTCAATTACGCCAACATCGGCGGATACCGGATACCAGACAGACCCGCTGCAAATGCTTCTCGAAGCATCTACAAACTTCTTACCACCTATGCTCTACCCTTCTTACGCAAAGTCACCATCCTTTTACATGTAAGATATGGTGTTGACTTCCCTGACACTGGCTTTGCAGATATTGATGTACCAGAACTTGATCGGCTAACAAAAGCTTTGCGTCTTCCGTCTCTCCAAGAGTTATTCACGTCACTAGGGGATCTGACCGATGATAACCCCTCGGTAACTCAATCAGTGGTTGCTGGTTGGATTGATCATTGGAAATGGGAACCCCCAACGAAACTCACTGCGTCGCAAGGCCTGAGACCCAGTCATCCTGCCATTTTCGAGCTGATTGGACTGCCGAAGCACTACGACACGCTTACGCATGAGACAATGAGACGCCGATGCCCAACCACTGGGAAAGAACTTGTCGACCCCACTTTGTGTCTGTTCTGTGGAAACATTTTCTGCAGTCAAGCAACCTGTTGTAACAAGAGTGGCATCGGCGGATGCAACCAGCACATGGAAAAGTCAGTGCCAACCTTCTTCCGATTCAAATATCGTTACTCACAGTGAATCTTATAGTTGTGGGCATGACGTTGGCCTGTTTATCAACATCCGCAAATGCACCGTTCTCTACCTGCACAACAAAAACGGCAGCTGGTCCCACGCGCCTTATCTCGACAAGCACGGCGAGGTCGACCCGGGACTAAGAAGAAACCGGCAGCTATTTCTGAACCAGAAGAGATATGATGCGCTATTACGGAATGTGTGGTTGCAGCACGGCATTCCGACCATGATTAGTAGGAAATTAGAGGCGGATATCAACAATGGAGGTTGGGAGACTTTGTAAGGATGTTGGTGCTTTACTCCATCCAAGCATATAACGAGCAGGACGTGGATTCCCGGACAAGGCCAAGGAATGCTTTAAAACTGGGCGACGATTGTATGACTGAACGGGGGTTGTGGGGCGTTCGGATGAGGTACTGCAGAAGGGACACCTGCTTGTTCTCGCGGTTTTGAGTGAAGTGTACTCCATTTTCGAATAGATAGCCAATAGGTTATAGCACGGTTGTTCCGATAGGAAACCCGCGTTGTTCAAGCGTGAGCGCTAAAGGGGTACTAGGTCACTGCTTGATTGCGTTGATAATTCTTGCGCTCGTTTCCTTTCATGACTGCTCAATGTTTACCAAATAGTCCATCAGCTCTGCATATTCTCATTCTACGATAGCAGCTTATACCCATTTTAGCAAGTTTGTTTTCTGCATGAGGTAGCATATCTAATGTCCATGATCGCGTTCTACTTATTTCAAATGCCGTCGAAGTCCAGCATGATCCTTCGGTTTCTTTGAACTTTCCATCCTTTTTTCTTTATCTTCCATGTTCTTACAAGATGACTGGAAGCGTGCACGGCGGTGGTTTCCGGACTTGTCAGTGGACCACATGGCTGTGGCTCGTGTAGTGCGGTATACGCAATTTGGTGTGTATATGAAACTCAACCCACTCCTCCCCGCGCATATATACCCGCATACATATCCCAAACCGACACTATCCTCCCTTACCCGTCCTTCACCGCCATCCCCTTCCCTTCAGCAACATCCCTCGTATTCTGAATCTCCCACTCAAACTCCTTCAATGCCCGAATCTCACTCCCCACAAATAGCCCCCCAATCAACCCATCCAGAATCCCCGCCCCCAAATTTAATGTACTCACCAGCACGAGCAGAAACCCCACAAACGGGCGCGGAGACCACCAGATTGCTACAAAGCAGCCGATGGAGATGAGGATGGAGAGGAGGAAGTGGCTGAGGCGAAGGCGACGTTGGCGGCGCTCACGGAGGGTATAGGTGTGGATCATGGAGAGGATGGTTGTGTAGGTTAAGGGGGTTAGCGAGGAATAGGTTGGTGGGAGAGGGGGTGGGGAAGGGGTGCCGTTTGAGAGGGCGTTTGGGGCGCGGGAAAGGGTGGCTTCGACGGAGAAGTGGTCGCTGAGGGAGCATTTGAGGGAGGGATGCCGTTCTGTCATGCCCAGTTTGATGGATTGGACTTGCCACGGCGGGTCTGTTGAGGTGGTGGGGGCGGTACTGGTTCCGACGAAGATGTAATCGAGTCTTTTGGCTCCTGGATCCGGGGTCTGGCTTTCAATAAACACGTCTTCGCCTCTGTCAAGCTGTTTTTGCTGTTTCTTGTTCCAGCGCCAGGTGTTCATTACGCTGTCGCATGTGGCTCCATTCTCTGTCATATTGAACGACGAAGTCGGGATTTCGCGGCCTCGTTGTTGTTCTGCAACATCAATGGCGGCACCAATTGAAGAATCCGGGTGCAGCACCCTCCAGGCGTCCTGGACAGGGGCATGAGCGGTTATTAGTTGGTGAGCAAAAGACAGGGGAAGCATGTTGAAGTCTCCCAGTCCAATCACCAGATGGCCCCTTTCCGCAGCTTCGCGCATGAGCTTTGCAATCTCCCATGCCTGGGCGGTGCGGTGACAAAGATAAGAGTCGTTTGGTTCCCCTTCATAAGGTGCATGTAGATGAGTGCAGAAAACTTCGGCAACATCACTTTGACCAGCACCCATCCTGATCTTGGCACAAGCAACACCTTTACCAACATACCAATCCCCTCGAAAAAATGCCGTGGGTCGCCCATTCAAGGGGTACCGGACCATATTGGATTCGAAGATTGGCCATTTTGAGAGTATAGCCAAACCCCCGCCGAAGATACCGCTGTGGTAGAATTTGCTATAAGGAAGGATGTGCTCGGTCTGCCCGCGGATGCTATGGTAGTCTTCCTGGGTCCAGCACTCCTGGAGACCGACGATTTCGGGAATAGGGCTGGCGATGGCTAACTGTCTCCCGATTTCGCTCAAGCGTTCTTTGCGGTGTTTAGATATGTATTTGAGACCTAAACAGTTGTATGAAATTATGTTTAAAGTTGACGGAGAATATGAATTAGATGTCATAGTCGAAGACCTTTACCAAATTTTACTGCAGCCAAGGAAATGCAGGCTCTCGATTGATAGAGATGAATGCGGGTAACAACACAAGCAATCTATGTGAACATTATGGAGAACATCTCTAAACAAAAACGAGAGCCCATAAAGATGAGTAAAGGATCGAGGCAACGTTCAAAAAGATAGGATTGAGAAGACGTGTATCTTCGGTAATTCTCAGCCCTATCAAACGCACTTGGACGCTTGATCCTCCGTTGAGGCCTGTCGACGAACAATACTTATTTGCTCTGTGAGGATCATCTACAGTATGGAAGACTCAGATCTCGAGAGCAGTCGCTCCCCCAAAAGGAGACGTGTCAATGGCAACGGAAACACCCCCCGCTACAGTTCCCCTGACGAACTTGCTGCCAGCTCCGACCATGAAGCTTCTTATAGCCATCCATACCATTCTCGCAATACCTCCAATCCCAAGCGCGACTCGGGAGAACGAGAACAGCATCTGCGACGAAGCTACGATGACTCGGGCTCCGAAGGCAGTCCGGACGAACTTGACCACACAATCCATACGTTCTACCGTGGTGAAAGCTGGAACAGGAGCCAAAGGCAATCACGCGACAAATCTGCAACGGAAGAGCGCTCAATTGAAACTCCCCGGTCAGCAACACCGCCGAGGAGGAGGCCGGCATATGTGCGATACAAGCAAAAGATGGTGTTGAAGGGCCACAGGAAGGGAGTAGCTGCGGTGCGGTTCTCCCCTGATGGGCGAATGATCGCCAGTTGCTGTAAGTTGAATGCTCTCCAAGGACCAAGTCAGTAGGAGCTGACTGAAGTCTTTTGTCAGCGGCTGACGCGACGATCAGGATATGGGACACTGCTACGGGCAAGCACCTGCACTCGCTCGAGGGCCATCTCGCGGGCATCTCCACAATTGCGTGGAGTCCCGATTCGAAATCGCTAGCATCGGGGTCTGATGACAAGTCTATCCGACTCTGGGATGTGTCTACCGTGAGTCTTGCACAACTTTATCGTCATTTGCACCGCAATAGCTAAGCCCGATTATAGGGGAGACCCTACCCTGTGCCTCTTCTTGGCCATCACAACTACATCTACTCCATTGCCTTTTCCCCCAAAGGCAACATGCTCGTCAGCGGTTCCTACGATGAAGCCGTCTTCCTCTGGGACGTCCGCACTGCCCGCGTCATGCGCTCCCTTCCTGCTCACTCCGACCCCGTCGGCGGCGTTGACTTTATCCGCGATGGCACCCTGATCGTCAGCTGCGCAGGCGACGGACTCATGTGTGTATTCCTTCCTCACTAGTGCTACAACAACTAGCTGACTCAAGGACTAAAAACAGCCGCATCTGGGACACAGCAACCGGCCAATGCCTCCGCACCCTCGTCCACGAAGACAACGACCCCGTGACCTCGGTCCGCTTCTCGCCCAACGGCAAATTCGTCCTCGCCTGGACGCTCGACTCCTGCATCCGCCTCTGGAACTACATTGAAGGCCGCTGCGTCAAGACCTACCAAGGCCACACCAACCTGAAATTCAGCCTTAGCGGCGCTTTTGGAACCTACGGCGGAGACATTCGGGGCGAGCCTCTCAAGGCATTCATAGTCAGTGGCAGCGAAGACGGCGGTATGTTGTGGTGGGATGTGCAGAGCAAAGCGGTATTGCAGAAGGAGGAGGGGGGACATGAGGGGGTGGTGCTGGGGGTGGATACCGGGGGGGAAGGGTTGGTTGTTAGTGGGGGCGTGGATCGGACGGTCCGGGTTTGGGAGAGGGTGGGGGATGACGAAGAAGAGGAGGAGGAGGGAATGGGTGTAGGGTTCATAGCTGGAAAGGAGGAGGAGGAGGAGGAGGAGGAAGAGGGTGGGCATTGACAGCATTTGGATGTATTTACAGCAATTACCCTTTCAACACAGAGAAGAATATACGTATGCACACATCTCCACCAACCAACCAACCAACCAACCAGTCTCACCATCCATCACCCCTCCTCTTTCCATTTCCCTCTCCTACATCTTTTTTTTTTTTTTACTCAATCCATTCATTCATTCATTGTCTTTCTCTCTCCACCACCTACCTACCTCATTTCTCTCCTCCACCACCTACCCACCTCATTTCTCTCCACCTCTCTTATTTTTCTCGCACACACCTCATTTCTCCCTCACACACACACACCCATCTACAGTTTCTCCCTCACACACACCCGTCTCTACTTAGCACCACTTTTCCTTTTCCCTTTTCCCTTTTCACTTTTTGGGATAAGAATGAAAGAATGAGAGCTCGTCCCGAAAATATTTCGGACTCTACGACTTTTTTTTTTGGCCTGGGGGGGGGGATGGAAGATTTGGGTTTTTT